>MAAC01011309.1_pt1 | contig 208270 bp, 176 predicted proteins | sample 1115981 | NCBI WGS metagenome assembly MAAC01 (sample SAMN04961126, study PRJNA320927) | seawater metagenome | isolation source: sample BD02T64 sea water enriched with oil for 64 days | place: USA:Gulf of Mexico | collected 2013-07-27 | reverse complement strand
TAAAAACAAAAAAGCCGTACATCGTAAGATGTACAGCTTTTTGTGATCGCGATAGGATTCGAACCTATGACCGTCTGCTTAGAAGGCAGATGCTCTATCCAGCTGAGCTACGCGACCAGAAAATTTTTTTGTCGGGGTGACAGGATTCGAACCTGCGGCCCCCTGGTCCCAAACCAGGTGCGCTACCGGGCTGCGCCACACCCCGAAAAAATTTTACTGGCGGAGAGGAAGGGATTCGAACCCCCGATACCCTTACGAGTATAACACCTTAGCAGGGTGCCGCTTTCAACCACTCAGCCACCTCTCCTTTTTGCTTTGTCACTACTCCGATTCAGCGATGCAAATATATGCCAGCTTTTCATTTTAACCAAACGTTTAGAAGAAGTTTTTTCCATATTTTTTCTAACTTTTTCAATACCACAAGTATAAAGTTCAAAAAAAATAGAATTACTTAAAATTTGAATAGCATTTTCATCGCGAATACAATAAAATAGGGCATTGGTCGTTTCTAAATGGAAAGATTCCTTAGCTTTGAAAAATCAGTATTTTTTACATTGCCAATGGAAAATTCCTTACTTTTAGGAAGCATTTATCAGAATAAAATGAAAATTGGTAAGACCAAAATTAAATTTGATACATGAAAAAGGGTTTTTTGTTTTCTGCATTTATACTCCCATTTTGTTTAATGGCCCAAATCGGGGGGGCTAACTTTTCTTTTTTAAATCAAGTTACAGACGCCAGAAGTTTATCTCTTGGTGGAATGCCGATGTTAGCTTGGGATGTCGATGCTTCAAAAGGATTATGGAATCCTGCATTGTTGAATACAGAGATGAATGGTCAGGCAGGGGCCAATATATTAAACTATCTTTCCAATGCCACCATTAGCACAGCCTATTATGTAAAAGATTATGATGGTATCGGAACCTTCGCCTTAAATGTGCAAACCGCCGATTATGGTAAAATGGACGGATACGATATATCAGGAAATTCTACAGGAGAATTTATACCTTATGAAATGAGTTTGAACCTCGCTGCTTCCAGAAAGATCAATGAGCGTTTTCATGTAGGGACCCAACTAAAAATGGTTTATTCTTCACTAGAAAGTTATTCGGCTTCTGCACTTTTCTTCGATTTCTCTACTGTATACACCAATGAATCAGAACGTTTCTTGATGAGTTTGATCGTACGAAATGTAGGGGGGATCTTAAGTAATTACACATCCGAAAGTACAACAGATATTCCACTGGAAGTGAATTTTTCACTTTCACACAAATTGGAGCATATGCCATTGAGATGGTTGCTGAATGTTGAGCAATTACAAAATCCAGACCTTACTTATGATGATCCTAATTTGATAGAGGTAAATAGTATTGATAATACGATTACAAAAGATGAATTCAGCTTTTCAGACAAAGTATTAAGGCATGTTACTGCAGGAGCAGAATTATTACTTAGTAAGAACTTACATTTTAGATTCGGATACAATTACCGCTTAAGACAAGAATTGGGCTTAAAAGACTTTAAAACGGGAGTAGGGCTTTCATGGGGATTCTCTATGAGGCTATCGAAGTTTAAACTACAATACGGTAGAGCAACCTACCATGTAGCAGGAGCCTTGAATTCATTTAGTGTCGCTATAGACATCAATGAATTTAGAAAAAAGCTGTAAAACTAAAGAACATACCAAATATAAAAGGCCTCGTTGATTCATCAACGAGGCCTTTTTATTTTTTACCTAGTACTTATTACCTAACTCCATCGACTGTTCTTCCAACTCTTTTGTTGATCAGGGCTTAGGAAAGTCCAGGCAACTATTCTGCTGGTTTTATTTCCTTGTCCCATAGGAATGGTCTTAACATCTACCGCCTCTGCGTTTTTCAAAGCATCCAATATATTTTTAAGATTGGATTGTTTAGAAACCAAAGTTGAATACCAGAAACAAGACTCAGGAAACTTTTTACTTTGACGAATCATTTCACGGATAAACTTTCTTTCCCCTCCTTCACACCAAAGTTCATTACTTTGTCCACCAAAATTGAGTACAGGTTTATCTGCTTTTTGGCGATTCAGGTTTTTCAATTTACGCATGGTACCTGCTTGAGCTTGCTCAGCTGACCCATGGAAAGGAGGATTACAAATTGATAGATCTATTCGATCTTCCTTTTTGATAATTCCAAAAAAGATATCTTTCGGTTTCTCTTGTAGCTTGATGTAAACAGCTCCCTTTAATGAAGGGTTGTCCGTGGATATTTTTTTGGCTGATTTTACCGCAATGGGATCAATATCAGCTGCCAAAAAACTCCATCCGTATTCAGCATGTCCTATAATAGGGTAAATACAGCTTGATCCAACACCAATGTCCAAACATTTGATTTTAGATCCTTCAGGCATTCTACCGTAATTACTGCTACACAATAAATCAGCAATATGGTGAATATAATCAGCCCTTCCAGGAATAGGTGGACAAAGGTAATTTTCAGGTACATCCCAATGCTTAATTTGGTAATGATGTTTCAATAATGCTTTATTCAACATTTTTACCGCAGCAGGATCTCCAAAATCAACGGATTCATCTTGAAACTTATTTAGACTTACAAAAGGCGCTAATTCAGGGCAACTGGCTATCAATGCAGGGAAATCATAACGCGCACGATGCTTATTTCGTGGATGCATTTTAGACTTTTCCTTTGGATGTACTTTCTTATTTTGTGGCATATTCACTTGCTTAGGGCTGCAAGTTACTCTAAGTAGCCGAAAGGCACAAGGGAATGGCTGTGCTTTACTTTGCTATGCTATAGTCAAAAGCAAAAAGGTGAAAAAGATTGTTAAAATCAAATTCACCTTTTTTGCAATTATTTTAATCCAAATTGGAAGCCTTTAGCATCATTCAATTGTATAATATAAGATCCCTTTGGTAAATGTTGTAGATTGATGGATAAATTATTTCCATTCAAACTTTGTTTACTTAGTAATTTTCCTTCAAGATTATAGATGCTAACGGCACCTACTAAATTTTGTTCAGATACAATGCTTAGCATTTTATGTTCAATATAAATGTTGAAATTATGGAAGGTCTCTTCTAGTCCAATTGCAGTTTCAATAAAGAAGTGTGTCTCATAACTATGACAGTCATTTGAATAAACTAGATTGACTGTATACAATCCTGAAGCACCAGTAAAGGTATATTCTCCAGAATCACCTGGTAAGTTGTTACCATCTCCAAATTCCCATAAATAGTTGTTGGCATTTTCGCCATGCGAGTTAAAGGTCAACAATTCCCCATTACTTAAAGAGTAAGTAGGATCAACAAAAGGAATATTTCCATAAGCTAACCAGCTGGAAAGGTCCTCTGTTGCGACTTGGTTCACGGCATTTTGAATATTGGCAGCTTCTGTAGCACTAATACCACTAGGATAGCTAGCGCCTATGCATGACGATTGCCAGATGATTTCGTAGAATGTACATGCTGCCAAATAAGAGCCTAATAAAGAAGGGTGACTACCATCCGATGAATACAGATTATAGCTAGGGTATAGCGTTCTTACATCTCTCCAAACTTCTCCTACCGGAGATAAGGAAGTAGCATTGTTTAAACTCATTTCGGTATAACTTTCTGCCAGTCTGGTTTGCATACCATCATAAGTGCAAATAGGAGGGTAATACTGACAATTGGAATCATCTCCATTTTCTCTTCCCCAAGTCATGAAAAATAGAGGCTCAGCACAATTGTTATTAGCAATAATGGAGTCACATAAATTGGCAGCATAAGGGTATACATCTGCAGCAACTTGTGAAGGAGAGAAGGAAGGTTCCTGACTCTGTGATTGTAATACCACAAAGTTCCAGTCATCGTCATCCAATTTGTTCATCAAGGTGTTATTAAGACTATGTTGCTTCATAGTATTACCTCCAGGGGTATGTGAATCGTGAACAAGATCATTCCCAAAAGAATTAGCGATATCATCCACCAATTGAGGCAAATCATTTACATAGGTATAAGAGTTTCCTACAAATAATACACGAGCAGTATCTTGAGCAGATAATGCTCCGGATAATAAGACAGCTAAGAAAAGCGCTTTTTTCATAAATCAAGAAATTAGAAAGTTAAAAAATGAACACAAATGTAACGAAGTAGAAGTTATTTAACAAGTAGTATTTAAGAATAAAACTTTTAATCTGAGCCTATTATCTATTATTTAGTGCCTGCTATCACCATTGTCTAAAAATAAAAAAGGACGATTAGCGCTAGCTAACCGTCCTTTTTTATTTTCATTGATTGTTCGTTTGAATATAGTCGATCACTTTTCTCATCAAGTGTACCCTATCCTTTCCTCGCACATTATGTGGATGTTCAGGGTAGGCAAAATAATCTAATTGAACACCTTTACTTACACATTCCCGTACAAATTCTAAAGAGTGCTGCCATACAACGACATCATCTACTGCACCATGAATAAGCATTAGTTTCCCCTCAAGTTGGTCCACCTTATCCAAAAGAGAAGTATTTTTGAATCCTTTAGGGTTGGATTGAGGTGTATCCATATATCTTTCCGTATACATGGTTTCGTAGAATTTCCAGTCGATTACCGGTCCCCCTCCAACACCACTAGTAAATACTTTAGGGTAATTCAACATAAGGCTGGTAGTCATAAATCCACCATAGCTCCATCCATGAACAGCTACTCTATCTTCCAGAACATATCCGGTAGATTTCATGTGATCAACAGCAGTTAACTGGTCTATCATTTCTATATGACCAAGGTTTCTGAATGTAACTTGTTCAAAGTTCATTCCCCTGTTTTCACTTCCTCTACCATCTACTGTAAATACTATATAACCTTGGTTAGCTAGGTAGTGCATCCAAAGATTAGCAGAAGCAAGCCAAGAATTTTGAATCAATTGCACACCGGGTCCATTGTATACATAGAGTAGGGCAGGGTACTTTTTATTTGGGTCAAAATCATGAGGCTTGATGATTCGAAGGTTCATTTCTGATCCGTTTTTAGCCTTAATGGTTTGTAGTTCTGTCTGAGCTAAATCTACCAATTCGAATGGGTCTTTGGCATCTAGAATAGTAGCTACTTCCTGATAATCGGCAGTGATAATCTTGATTTTTCTAGGCGAATCCATATTAGAATAGCTATCCAGGATGTAACCACTCTCATTCATTTGTCCATGATGAACACCTGGATCCTTGCTCAACTTTGAAGATTGATTGTTCGTAATAGGACTTACAAAAATCTCTTGATCTAAAGCATTGTTTTGGTAAGCAGTAAAAACTGCAAAATCATCTCCATTATGGAATCCGATAAAGTCTTTAACAACCCATTGTCCTTTACTTACTTGGTTTAGCAATTTACCATCTGTATTGTAGCGGTAAAAATGGTTGTACCCATCTCTTTCACTTCTCCATAGGAATTCATTGTCAGCACCTGGAACAAAGATCATGTGATGAAGTGGCTGTACATACGTTTTTTGTTTTTCCTCAAATAAGGTTTTTACAAACTTCCCAGTTTTCACATCATACTTATTTAATTTCATATGATTTTGATCTCTGTTAAGTACAGCTATATAGATGTATTTTCCTTTTGGTCCCCAGGCAATATTAGTAAGATATTGATCTTTTGGAGCGCCGGTTTTGATATAAACTGTTTTCTTTTTCTTCAGATTGTATATTCCCAGAGTTACTTCATGACTCGTTTCTCCAGCCATAGGATAACGAATCATATCTACCTCTGCAATTCTATTATTGGTGTGAACAATTGGGTATTGCTTAACCATTGTTTCATCCTTGCGATAGAAAGCAAGTTTCGATCCATCCGGAGACCAAAATGTCCCTTTTGAAATACCAAACTCAAAGCGGTGGACAGCTTGACCATATACAATGCCGTCTTCTTTACTCTCAGCAACTTTTATTTTAGATTTGTCACCTTTAGCAATATAAAGACTGTTGTCTATTGTATAAGCTATTGCCGCATTGTCTGGACTTTTATCAGTGTGAGTACCAGTCTCGTCATGAGATAGTACCTTTTCGCTTTTTTCAGACTTTGTAGAATAGCTATAAAGGCTATTTTTTAACTTGAATTGAAAATCCGTTTTAGAAGTCCAGTTGATAAATGGAAAACGTTTCAATTCCGGCAGTCCAAGAGAAGACTTGGCAATGGTAGAATTTTTTCCGTTTATTGAACTTATTCGAAGTAGTGTATCCGCTTCAATATAAGAATAACTGTCTGATTCTGGTTGCCATTGTAGATTTGACAAATTCTCAGTTCTGTATTTCGTCCATCTACCGATTACGGCATCTTCCAGGCTTAATACCGATTGAGCAAAAGAAGGAATGCAAACACCCGATAGTACGGCTGCTAATAACAGCTTTTTCATAGGTTTCATGAAGTTTATAAATTTATTTGAGAGGAATACAAGTATACAAAAAAAGGCCGAATTACAGAGTAATTCGGCCTTTAGAATATCTATTGATAAAAGGGATTATTTATCTCCTTTTTCCATTTTAGATTTCAATTGTGCTAGTGCATCAATATCACCTAATGTTGATTTCTCAACTTTAGATTGTACAGATTTTACACCTTTAGCAGTGTCTTTGCTTGCTTTTGCTTTAGCTTCAGACTTAGCTTCTCTGTGTAGCACAGTGTGAGAAAGAACGATTTTGTGAGAGTCTTTGTTAAATTCGATTACTCTGAATTTAATAGTTTCTCCAACTTTTACGTTTTCACCATTCTCTTTTTGCATGTGACGTAGTGGACAGAAAGCGTTTACACCTTCTTCTTTGAATAAGATGTTAGAACCTTTTTCAAATGTATCTACAACTTCACCTTCGTGCTCAGAACCTTCACCGAAGATAGTTGAATAAGCTTCCCAAGGGTTGTCAGTCGTTTGTTTGTGACCTAAGCTTAAACGACGGTTTTCAACGTCTAGTTCAAGAACTATGATATCTAAATTATCAGCAATTTTACAGAAATCACCTGGATGCTTGATTTTTCTTGTCCAAGAAAGGTCAGAGATGTGTACAAGACCATCAATTCCTTCTTCCATTTCCAAGAATACACCGAAGTTAGTAAAGTTTCTTACAATACCTGTGTGGCTTGAACCTACAGGGTATTTTTTTGCTATACCATCCCATGGGTCTGGAGTCAATTGCTTAAGACCTAGAGACATTTTTCTTTCCTCACGGTTCAAAGTAAGAATCACAGCTTCAACTTCATCACCTACTTTTACGAAGTCACCAGCAGAACGCAAGTGAGTAGACCATGACATTTCAGAAACGTGAATCAATCCTTCAACACCTGGAAGAACTTCAACAAATGCACCGTAATCAGCAAGTACTACTACTTTACCTTTTACAGTATCACCAACCTTAGCTTCTTCAGCCAAAGCATCCCATGGATGTGGAGTCAATTGCTTAAGACCCAATTGGATTCTTGTTTTATTCTCATCGAAGTCAAGGATAACAACGTTGATCTTTTGATCCAACTCAACGATTTCACTTGGGTGGTTAATACGACTCCAAGAAAGATCTGTAATGTGGATAAGACCGTCAATACCTCCAAGGTCAACGAATACACCGTAAGAAGTAATGTTCTTAACAACACCTTCAAGTACTTGACCTTTATCAAGTTTAGAGATGATTTCACGTTTTTGTTGCTCAAGATCAGCTTCGATAAGTGCTTTGTGAGATACAACAACGTTTTTGAACTCGTGGTTGATTTTTACAACCTTGAATTCCATTGTTTTACCTACGTAAGCATCGTAATCACGGATAGGCTTAACATCGATTTGAGAACCTGGAAGGAATGACTCGATACCGAAGATATCTACGATCATACCACCTTTCGTACGACATTTAACAAAACCTTGAATAGTAGTTTCTTCGTTGAAAGCAATATTTACGTTATCCCATGAACGGATAGCTCTTGCTTTACGGTGAGAAAGTACCAATGCACCGTTTTTGTCTTCTTTTTGATCGATAATTACCTCTACTTCATCTCCAATGTTTAGAGACTCTCTGTAACGGAATTCGTTCAATGAAATAACACCTTCTGATTTTGCGCCTATGTCAATGATAGCCTCACGATCAGTTTTAGAAACAACTTTACCATCGATAACTTTTGAATCAGATTCAGCAGTAATTGTTTCTTCGTACATTTTTTCCATTTCAGCAACTTGCTCACGGCTGTACGATTCCATTCCTACTTCAAATGCTTCCCAATCGAAGTTTTCTAAGTCGGTGTTTTGATTTTCTTGTGACATTGTAATAAGTCAGTGCTTTTCTTCTAATCTTCTAGGGAATAATGACTAAGCTTATCAGAAAAGCGATTTAAAAGGTTAAACTTTATACCATTCCGTTCCCTAATGTCCGTAATGGAGTGCAAATTTAGTGAAATAATTTGATTTTTTAAGACTAACTAGGTGGAAATGTTATTAGTAGCATTCGGATTTTCACCTCCTGGTGGTGGAAGAGGATATAAGAATTAACTCAGAAGTAAAATTAAGCTGAAATTCCAGGGCTTTTTTTATAGAAATGCCACATCGTTTGTGTTATGGGGCTTTTAGAAAAAGTACAATTTATAGGTAAAAAAAAAGCCGTTATTTTTAAATAACGGCTTTTTATATAGTTGAATGTATTAGTTTAAAATAGCTTCATTCTCTTCACTAAATAAAGGAAAGTCAAATAATTCCTTTTCTAATTGTTCGAATTCAGGTACCAAACTAGCATTTATTTCACTAAATAAATGTTTGTAGTAGTTTATTCCATCTACCAGGTTGTTTTTAAATTTAGTGAAGTATCTCATCTGTTTAGGAACGATAGGTGTTACTTCCTCAGAAATTCTATTTCTAAGATAATCTAAATACATCACTAGTTCTTTAACATACATGTTAGGACGATCTGTTCTTTCCATGATGTTATTTTTACCATAAATATGTCCAATCATCTGGTCAGGTGATACCACCTGAGAGAAATAAGCCATATTTGGTCCAGGGCAAATAGAAACTGTTTCACCTTCTACTTTAGTATCAATTTTGTTGTTCATCAAGGCAGAAGTACCCAAACCAACACAGATACAAGATTTGTCAACAATTTTATCGTATGCTTTAGTATACGCTTCTTCATTTAAATCTTGACGTTTCAATTCCTTAATTTTAAGGGCTTGGAATTGTCTAGATGCTGAACAAATAGCACGTTTTGTGAACTCAGTATTTGATACTAAATATTTCTTTGGACACGAACTTCCAGGTTTTCCTTTAGCGATCCATTGCAATTTTTCAATGTCTTTAGTGTTTCCACGTAAACTATTGAATGGAACTCCTAATGGAGAAATATTACTTAAGTATAAATCTTCTTCTTTGGCATCTACCAATAAAGTAAGTGTATGCTTGTCTACTGTTGTAACTTCAGGTACCAATAAGAATGGAGTTCCCCAACCAACACAATCAATATTGTAATAATCCAATAAGAATTTATGTTCCTCGGCTGTTCCTACACCACCTTGAGCAGTAATTTTAATTTCAGGAGCTTGTTCTGGGCTAAATCTTTCTTTTGCCTTAAGCATTTTCGTATATGTATCGAAAGTAGCATCAATTAATTCCTGGCGATTGTTCTTAAATTCCTCTAAGATTGGTCCCATTAAAAAACCATCTGTTGCAAAGGCGTGTCCACCACAGTTCAAACCAGATTCAATTCTATACTCAGAAACCCAAATACCTTTTTTGGCTAAGAATTTTCCTTGAATCAAAGCTGATCTATAATCACTAACCTTAAGAATTACCTTTTTCTTGATCTCTCCAGTTTCTTCGTTTGGATAGAAATCCTCGAATTGCTCGATATAACCATATAGTCTGGGATTCATCCCAGCAGATAAAACTACACTCGAATGTAGAGTACTATTTGCAAATCCTCTCAATGCAGCATGTGCATCGTTGTACATGGTAGGTAACTCTTCACCATTGGCATAGTTCACCTTGTCCAGCTTGGTCATGATATTTACATCAATAGATCCAGGTGTTAGGTGTTCATTCAACCAATCTTTAAGTTCTTTTATATTACCTTGTTTAGAAAGTTCTAAGAACTTTTGCTTAACTCCGGAAAGATCCGGCAAGAGGTCCATGTATTTTTCAATTTCACTTCCTTTTTCAACCAAAGAATTCTTTAGGTTGTCAAATTTATCCTTAACGATTTTGTCAACCAGGTTAAGGTATGCAGTAACACGTTTTGCTCTGAAGTCTTCTGTTTTGTCAGAAATACTGTTGAAAGATTCTCCAATTGAATTGGCATAGAATTCTCTCATTTTCTCCAATAAAATGTCATCTACAATAGATATAACAGATGAAATACCATATTGAGCAACCTTTATAGGCGTGTCGATGGTAAAACCAATACCCATAACAGGTATGTGAAATGAATGTCCCGCTAATCTTTTATCCATAAATCATTTGTTTCTGGCCCCAAAAGTACGCATTATTTTAAAATTATAGTTGGAATAAGCATAGAATATCTCTATTCATTTTATTTGCAGGATTAAATCTAACCTGTAGAAAATGAGATTATTAAGGTTTTTTGTTACAATTAATTATAGCTAGAAAGTTCAATTAAGCCCGTGTTCAGTGCAACCTCAATAATACTATGAAGAAATTATGTTCTATAAAAGTTAATTAAATCAAGAAGGATTTTAACTTTGGACTATAAAATAATTTGATTTGAAACCACAAATTTTGCATTTGGACCAGGTGGATTCCACCAATTTGATGTTAGGGCAATTGTCTAGAGAGAAACCTTTGGTTAATGGTTTTGTTGTTTGGGCGGAAGAGCAAACTGCTGGTAGAGGACAAATGGGGAGTTCTTGGCAAAGTCGGAAATCTGAGAATCTTACCTTTTCAATTTATATTCAATGGGATAATTTTCCTGTCGATGAACAATTCCTTTTTCAACAAATGATTTCTCTAAGTTTAGTCTATATATTAGAATCCTATGGAATTAAGGATCTACTAGTTAAATGGCCAAACGATATATACTGTGGTGATGAAAAAATTGCCGGTATTCTTGTGGAGAATAGTTTATGTGGTTCTATTATAGAGTCTAGTATTATTGGTATTGGATTAAATGTGAATCAAACCGATTTTTCAGGTTTCGACAGAAAGGTTACCTCTATGGTAAAAAAGCTAAATAGTGCAGTTGATCGTTCTATGCTTATTCAGAAAATTACTTCTGATTTATTGTTTAAGTCAAAAGCTATATTAAAGAATAAAGCCATTTACCAGGAAAGTTATTTGGAACAGTTGTATCACGCAGATGCGGTATATTGGTATATGGACGCAAAAAAAAATCGATTCCAAGCTAAAATACAAGGAATCGATTCTATAGGAAGATTGATACTGAAAAAGTTAGACGGCACCGAGAATGCCTATGCCTTAAAAGAAATTACTTTTCTAGACGACTAAGATTGCTCGCCAATGTATCAATAAATTTTTGTAATGGTTTTTTGGCCATCATGGCCATCATTGGATTAAAATCTCCAGAGAACTCAAAATAGGCTTCACAGGTAGTGTCCGATTTATCGATAGCCTGACAACTAATCGAAAAAGGCATTTTACCTCCAGCGGCTGCATAACTTACAAAATCACTATCCGATTTTTTCTTCAAGCGTATTTCTGGCATACTGGCAAGGGTAAATTGAATACTGTCTTCCGTATACTTAAAGTTTTTTGCCTCACTAGGTAAGATCGTTCCAAAGTTGGCTGTATTTAACAACTTTTCTTTAAGAGTTTCTCTACTAATATGAAGGCCGCTAAGCTGTGATTTTAATTTTAACATCTCTAAAGGTATTATTTACCCCAGGTTTCAGGATTTATTCTCCAATTTCTCAATTGGCTTATTTCATCATCTGAAATAAATCCAGTTTTAGAAGCTTCAGTAATCAAGCTATCATAATCTCCAAGAGTAAAGAATTCACATCCTTTCTCTTCGAAATTTTTATTTGCTATGTCAAAACCATAAGAGAATATAGCAGCCATACCTCTTACTTCAGCTCCAAATTCTACAAGAGCATCATATGCTTTTAAACTACTTTTACCTGTACTGATAAGGTCTTCAAGAATAACAACACGTTGTCCTTTCTCTAAATGACCTTCAATTTGGTTTTGGCGACCATGATTTTTAGCTTCCGGACGAACATAAACAAATGGTAATCCCAAATATTGAGCAACCAATATTCCATGTGCAATACCTCCGGTAGCAACACCAGCAATTACATCAGGCTTACCAAATTTCTCTAAAATTTGTTCTGCCAGATGTTCTCTAATAAAAGTTCTGGTACCGTGATGTGAAAGGATTATTCTATTATCGCAATAAATAGGCGACTTCCATCCACTAGACCACGTAAAAGGGTTTGAGGGTTGTAATTTTATTGCTTTTATTTGCAATAAGAATTCTGCAGTTTTCTGCGCAGTATCATTATTTATAATCATGGGGCAAATTTATAAAGTTTTTATTAACAACAAAGCATTAACCATCATTCAATCACCAAAAAGTTTCAATGGAATTTGGGACTGGGATAATATAGTTGGATTAATTCATGAATTGGAGGATGGTTTAGTAGAGGAAGGAACGGTGTATACCAATGAACCCGAACGAGTTTGGAAGAAAATTCTGGACATGCACGATTTTATTATTGCGGCAGGTGGTGTGGTCTATAATGAGGAGGGTAAAATTTTAATTATAGAACGATTAGGGAAATGGGATCTACCCAAAGGTAAATTGGAAGAAGGAGAGGATATTCCTACTTGTGCTGTTCGTGAAGTAATAGAGGAGTGCGGTGTGGAGAATTTGACATTAGGTGAAGCCTTAACTTCCACCTATCATACTTATCCGCATAAAGGTAAAAGGACACTTAAAAAGACATACTGGTATCGTATGAAATCGAGTGATAAAGGAGATTTAACTCCTCAGGCAGAAGAAGATATATCACAGGCCCTTTGGATAAATCCATCGGACCTGAATATGGTTTTAGAAAATACTTACGCCTCTATAGCTGAACTCCTGAAGGAAGAAATGGAGTGGTATCGCCGGAATTCTTTATAATATCTCTTATTATAGTAGAAGAAATAGATGCATATTCAGGTCTGGTATAAACCAATACGGTTTCCAGATCTGGGTACATCATCTGATTCATTTGAGCAATGCTTTTTTCGTATTCAAAATCATTTGAATTACGTAAACCACGAATGATGAATTTGGCATTTACCTCCCGACAAAAATCTACTGTTAATCCTTCATAGGTTTTAACTTCAATAGTTGGATCGTTCGCAAATGTGTCTTTGATCCATTTGGTTCTTTCTTCAAGATCGAACATGTATTTTTTTGTTCCATTATTACCAATGGCAACATGAATTTTATCGAAGAGAGGTATCATTCTTCTAATAATATCTTCATGACCTTTTGTGATAGGGTCAAAGGACCCTGGGAAAATACCTATTCTCATGCCGTCTCTTTTTTAAACATGGAAAAACGAATATTACCATATTTTCGTACTTGATCGAAAAAGGGTAGTTCTCCAAGATCTGTTTTTGGGCCGTGCTCTATAATCAATAAACCTCCATCATTAAGCATATCCTTTGCCATGACTTTAACAGGAATATCTTCAATGTTTTCCATTGCAAATGGAGGGTCACAAAAAATAACATCGAATTTCTCATCACACCTTTCCACAAAATCAAATACATCGACATTTAGTACCGATATTGCATCCGACATTTTTAGTTGATTGACTGTACTTTCAATAAATTGAACACAGCCTGGATGGTTGTCAACAGCAGTGATGTCTGTACAATCACGTGATGCAAATTCATAACTTATACTTCCGATTCCAGCAAAGAGGTCCAATACTCGGATTTCATCGAAATAATAATAGTTATTCAAAATATTGAATATACTTTCCTTCGCAAAGTCCGTGGTCGGTCGTACGGGTAAATTTTTAGGAGCTGTGATTCGTAAACTCTTATGTGTTCCGCTAATTATTCTCAAGATACTAACTGTTCAGTAATGGATAAAATTCATTTTCAGGTACCTTTTTCAATTCTTTACTAGAGAATTTATCTTGTTTATACAACGTAATATGTCGTACATATTTCTCGAAATATCCCTTACAGGTTTCAGAGAAATCACCCATCAAGAACAAAGGCATTTTCTGAAGTGAAAATTCTAATTGTTTTAAACTGAAGAAAGCATAATAGGCTCTTTCTTCATCATTCGTAACTACAAAACTTTTATGAAAGATAAGCTTTTTCCCGTTCATCAGCCATAGATCCATGATAGCACCGTTGTTGAATAGGAATGCTTTTGTCTCTGTATGCTTTTCTTTATAGGCTAATGGAAATAGTACTTCCGTGATATGAAGTTGTAAGGCATCGGGAAAATTGAATTGTACAAATTCATGGATATCACTGTCAATACTATAGCTTAAATAAGCTTCTTGCTCTGGGAAATAGGTGTTACGAATTATCTGGCTTTCTTCTTTTTCGATATTAAAATCGAATAGTTGATTTATCTTGTTATAATCAAAAAGATCCTTTGGAGTCCAGATAGAATGTAAGCTGCAAAATATAAATTGCACCTTTTTATATTTTCTATTTAGAATAGGTTCTTTAGCCCAAAACTCTTTCAATAGTTCCAATAAATTATCCGAAGGATCCGATTTTTTAAAACTGCCTAAAGCAAGAATTTTGAGTTGATCAGGATGATGTATCAAAAAAGAAAATCCATCCGGCATAAGCTGGATGGACAGTTCACAAGACGATAAATTTGTCTTGTTAAATAGTGGTCGCTTTTCAAAAAAGCGAACTTCTAAGTTATTACCAGTTACCATTTAAATGAGCTGCGGTAAGAGACCCTAAAATAAGGTCTTTGGTAGTATTCTCAGTTAAACGTTCGTTCTGACCATGTAATACTACTTCTTTTTTAGCGATAACTTCTAATACTTGAATGGTAGTACCTACTTTCCTAAGGCTAGAAGTTTTAATTCCAAATTCTTTTTGATCAGTCTCTGGAATATATCTTAACTGTTTTAGGTCAAAAGAAGGAGCAAATAAAGAATCCTTAATACTGGCATAACCTAAAGTATCGATTAAAGTCTTCTCAATTTTTACGTTCTCTAGATATACTTTGTCGTACTCAATTACGGTAGTATCTCTTCTTTGAGTAATCGTAAATACTGCCGTGTCCAGGAACGGGATCAACTCATCAAAGCTTGGAGAAAATCGTTTATTGACTTCCTTAAAAGCAATTTGAGATCTACGAATATCATCCATTCGTTCAATAACGGCTGCATAACGGAATTTTTTGACTCTTTTAAATCGAACAGGCTCCATTATCGAATCGTATAAGGCATATCCTAAATAGCCTATTATTGCTACGAGAACTAAACGAATAACGTATTTCATGTTTGCTTAATTTTTGTTTTTATTTTGCAATATCGCCAAATTTAATAGTATTAGCGATACTTTACAATTTTTCTACGAATAAATCTGTTATCTAAAAAACGAGGATTACACTTTGGTAGTATTGCTTTGCTTTGTTTTGATGGATATTAAATGAAAATATAGGCTTTCGGAAAAATTTTAGTCCTAATTAATTCAGCCTGATGGATATTTATCCTGTTCTATTTTGTAGCTTTATAAAAGGCATCTTTTACGGTTGTTTTTTTCTATAAGGAATTCCTGCAATTTCCATATTCTTTTTGCAGAAATTGCCATATTGCAACTTCTAATTAACATACTATTCTTTTGTCCAACGCTATTACAGAACACATAGAAAAAGAGTTTCCATTTGAGCCTACGGTTGAACAATCCGAGCTTATGCAAAAACTGTCCCAGTTTATTCATTCCGATAATAAAGATGAAGTTTTTATTTTACGGGGATATGCTGGTACAGGGAAAACGACTATGCTTGGTGCTTTAACAAGAGCATTAAAAAAGATGAAGCGCAAAACTGTTTTGATGGCTCCAACTGGGAGAGCAGCAAAGGTAATGCAGCAAAAGACGCGGAAAAATGCCTTTACCATTCATAAAATAATTTATGCTCCTTCCGTAGATAAAAAAGGAACTACGCATTTTAAATTAAAAGCAAACAAAGGAAAAGGCACTATATATATTGTGGATGAAGCTTCCATGATTCACGATCAATCATTAGAGAGTTCTGGGTTTTCTGGAAATCATGTGTTGGAAGATCTGATATCCTATTTATTGAAAGGTGAAAATTGTAAGTTAATTCTGGTAGGGGATCCTGCCCAATTGCCTCCAGTTGGTTTAGATAGTAGTCCAGCCTTAGATGCTACTTATGTACGTCAAACTTACTTTTTGGATGTTCAGGAATTTGAATTAAGCCAAGTTCAGCGGCAAGCTCAAAATTCAGGTATTCTTTACAATGCCACTTCTTTAAGAAGAGCAATAGATGAAAATAACTTTGGCGAACCGAGGTTTGAACAAGAGAGATTTGAAGACTTTATTCCCTATTTCGACGGGAATGATTTGGAGTATGCACTACAGCAATCGTATGAATTGCAAGGAGTAGATCAAACGGTCATATTGTGTAGATCGAATAAGCGGGCCAATTTATATAATCAACGCATACGGTCACATTTTTTTGGAAGGGACACTGTTCTTTCTAAAAAAGATCAATTGATGATTGTAAAAAACAATTATTTTTGGCTCAAACCTGAGTCTGAAGCTGGCTTTTTAGCTAATGGAGATTTAGTAACCGTGGAAAATGTGAATAATTTACACGAAGCCTATGGTTTTCAATTTGCAGATGTTAAATTGCAATTGGTAGATTATCCAGATATAGAACCTATAGAAGTAAAGGTGCTATTGGATACACTAAATACGGATGGTCCTGGTTTGACTTATGAAAATTATAAAATACTTTTTGAACGAATCATTGCGGAATACGATGTGAGAAGTTTTAAGAAAAAAGTAGAAAAAGTAAAGCAAGACCCATATTATAATGCATTACAAGTTAAATTTGCATATGCGTTGACTGGGCATAAAGCTCAAGGTGGGCAGTGGAAAGAGGTATTTGTAGAACAAGCGGTTTATACGTCTGACCACATGGATTTGTCCTATTATAAATGGTTGTATACTGCCTTTACAAGAGCTTCAGAGAAATTGCATTTAATTGGTTTTAAAGCCAGTTATTTTGATGAAATTTAAAATACTTTAGTAAAAAAAAAACGACTGTACCAGACGGAAAAAACAATACAATGAAAAGATTTTTAGGAAGATTATTGATGAAAATGCTCGGGTGGAAGTTTAAAGGACAACGCCCGGAAGGAATTGATAAGGCGGTCATGATAGCTGCTCCCCATACCAGTAATATGGATTTTATTTTAGCTATTGGTGTATTTTGGGGATTAGGATATCCTTATAAAGTATTGATCAAAAAGTTTTGGTTAAAATTTCCATTTAATTTACTTACCAAGCCTTTAGGTGGAGTATCTGTCGATAGAAATGCCAAAGGTGTAGGGAATGTTATCAAACAATCCGTCAACCTTTTAAAACATGGTAAGGAGAAAATGTATTTATTAATTACTCCTGAAGGAACACGTGGCCGTGTAAAAAAATGGAAAACGGGATTCTATAGAATAGCCGTGGATGCAGGTGTACCTATTGTTTTGTGTTATATAAACTACGATGAGAAAGTTGCCGCTGTAACAAAGGTTTTTCATCCAACTGGAGATTTCAAAAAGGACATGACTGAAATTGAAGCCTTCTATGTAAAATATGGACGAGCGAAGTTTAAAGAAAATTACAACGAGAAAATTTTCTAAATTTTCTATCTTGAGTTTTAATTAATACTTAAAAGAAAATGAAGAACAATATCACTAGAATATTTCAAATTGAACAAGCGATTCGGAAATTTGACTCGGATTGTGTTGTTGCTGGTAAAGAGAATGGATCTTGGAAAAAATATTCCGCTAAAGAGTTTATTCAATGGACAGATGCATTGGCTTACGGTTTAATTAATCTAGGAATTAAAAAAGGTGATCGTGTCAGTATCATTTCTGTAAATAGGCCGGAATGGATGTTAGTGGATATGGGGATAGCCAAAATGACGGCTGTCAACAATCCTATTTATGCCAATATCACCACGAAGGATTATGAATACATCCTGAAGGATTCAGGTGCCAGAATTGTATTTGTTGGCTCGAAAGAGATTTACGATAAGATAAAAGATATAGCAAAGGAAAGCCCTACTATTGAAGCTGTTTACTCATTTGACAAGATTGAGGGAGTACCACATTGGACAGAATTAGCAGAATTAGGTAAATCGAATCCTCAACCTTCTCAAGTAAAAGCCTGGCAAGTAGAGACAAGTGAGGACGATTTATTTACACTAATATATACTTCAGGAACCACAGGGAATCCGAAGGGTGTTATGCTTTCTCATAGAAATATCCTTTGTCAATTGGATGCCTTAGAATATGCTTTCCCTTTTGGACCGAATGATAAGTCCTTAAGCTTTTTGCCTCTTTGTCATAGTTTCCAACGTGTACTGGAATACTATACCCTAAAAAAAGGTACGCAAATATATTATGCGGAAAGTATAGAGACTTTAGCAGAGAATATGAAGGAGGTGTCACCAACAGTTATGGCAACAGTTCCTAGATTATTAGAGAAAGTATACGATAAAATTTATGCCAAGGGATCGGATTTAAAAGGAATCAAAAAAACCCTGTTTTTCTGGGCTTTAAATTTGGGTTTAAAGCACGAATACAATGGAGCCAAGGGAGCATGGTATAATTGGCAGTTGAAAATTGCCAATAAGTTGATCTTTAGTAAATGGAGAGAGGCATTTGGAGGCCAAATGACTTATGTGATTTCTGGTGCCGCAGCTTTACAAACTAGATTATGTAGAGTATTCAATGCAGCTCAAATACCAATTTATGAAGGATATGGTCTTTCGGAGACCTCTCCGGTAATATCTGCAAATACTCCAGGGGAGCACATGTATGGCACTGTGGGACCTGTGATAAAAGATGTTGAGGTGAAAATAGCTGAAGATGGAGAGATATTCTGTAAGGGGCCTAATGTAATGTTAGGTTATTACAATTTAGATGAAAAGACACAAGAGACCATTAAAGATGGCTGGTTGGCAACCGGAGATATTGGAGAAATTATAGACGGTAAATTTTTGAAAATTACCGATCGTAAAAAAGAAATCTTTAAAACATCCGGAGGTAAATATATTGCCCCGCAAGTGCTTGAAAATAAATTGAAAGAATCAAAATTTATTGAACAACTAATGGTTGTTGGAGAAGGAGAAAAATTTCCATCAGCTTTGCTAATCCCTTCTTTTGAAGTAGTTAAGAAATGGTGTAAAACACAGCATATTGACTTTACTGATAACCAAAGTCTCGTAAACAATCCTCAGGTTGTTCAGCGTATCAAAAAAGAAGTACATCACTATAATTTAGAATTCGCCAATTACCAACAAATTAAAAAGTTTAAAATTTTGGCTGATGTCTGGAGCATTGATGGTGGTGAATTAACACCCACCTTAAAAATGAAAAGACGAGTGATTCATAAACGGTACAGTGACATCATTAAGAATTTTTATTCAAATGGAAAGGTAGCAGCGCAATAGCGTTGCTTTTTTTTTGCAATTAACCGTCTGCCATTTCGGTCAAATTTTAGTTTGGCACATGGATTGACTTTAATACCTTTATCGGGATTTAAGACTTTACTTAAGGCCTGTTTGTTACCTGTTTAGGAAGCAAATATTATTAGAGCGAATTAAAGATACTGACATACTGTCCTATATATATCATGAAAGAAAAAAAGAAAGGAATTTTTGGCAGCATAGGTAGGCAAGTTTTGGGAGAAGAACCGGAATTGATACCCTTGATTACTGTTGAAGATGATGAAAATTTCAGAAAACAAAAATTACCGGAAGAACTGGCTATTTTGCCTTTGAGAAATACAGTTTTATTTCCAGGTGTAGCCATTCCAATTACTGTAGGACGTGATAAGTCAATTGCATTAATCAAAGCCGTTAATAAAGGTGATAAATTGCTTGGAGTTGTATCACAAATTGATCCTACAATTGAGGAACCAACACCAGATGATTTAACGAATGTAGGTACACTAGCAAAGATAGTAAGATCATTTACCATGCCCGATGGAAGTACCATGGTCATTATACAGGGTATTAAGCGATTTACAATTGCTTCTTTTGAACAATTGGATCCGTATTTTACTGCTAAGGTTATAGAGTCTCCTGAGATTAAACCAGAAGTAGACGATGCCTATGCAACCATGTTGGCCAACGTGCGTGAATTGGCATTGGAGATCATTAAAGAGTCTCCTAATATTCCTAGTGAAGCCTCATTTGCAGTAAGAAATATTGAGAGTGATACTTTTTTAGTCAACTTTATCTCTGCGAATATGAATGCAGATGTATTGGCTAAGCAAGAATTACTTGAAATAGATGATGTTAAAGAACGTGCCGAAAAGGTATTCGATCATCTGAAGAGTGAGTATCAGACCTTGGTAATGAAAAATGAATTACAGGAAAAGGTAAAAGTTGATATTGACGATCAGCAACGTGAGTACTTCTTACATCAACAATTGAAAACCATTCAAGAAGAATTGGGTGGATCTTCGAATGAAAAGGAGATAGATGAGTTGATTTTAAGAGCAAAAAAGAAAAAGTGGAGTAAAACAATTTCTGAATTATTTGAGAAAGAAATTGCCAGACTTAAGCGATTGAATCCACAGGTTGGAGAGTATTCTGTGCAAAGGAATTATATCGAAACCTTATTGGATTTACCATTTGATGAATATAGTAAGGATTCCTACGATTTAAAAAAGGCTTCTAAGATTCTCGATAGAGACCATTATGGTTTGGAAGAAGTAAAAGATCGTATTTTAGAACATTTAGCTGTTCTGAAATTGAAAGGAAATATGAAGGCTCCTATCTTATGCTTGTACGGACCTCCGGGTGTTGGTAAAACCTCCCTTGGTAAATCTATAGCAAAAGCATTAGGTAGAAAATATGTTCGTATGTCATTAGGTGGGATACGTGATGAATCTGAAATCAGAGGTCATCGTAAAACATATATTGGAGCCATGCCAGGTAGGGTAATACAAAGTATTAAGAAAGCCGGTTTTTCAAATCCAGTCTTTGTTTTAGATGAAATCGATAAGATAACTCGTGATTCCCATGGAGACCCTTCATCTGCAATGTTAGAAGTATTGGACCCAGAGCAAAACAAGGAGTTTTACGATAACTATCTGGAAGTAGGTTACGACCTTTCTAAAGTGATGTTTATCGCTACTGCCAATTCATTGGGTAACATTCAGCCAGCACTTTTGGATAGAATGGAGATCATCGAAATAAATGGTTATACCATCGAAGAAAAAATGGAAATTGGTAAACGTCACTTATTGCCAAAGCAATTGGATGAGCACGGATTAGGCAAGTCTTCTATGAAATTGACTAAAAAGCAATTCCAATACCTGGTTGAGAGTTTTACCAGAGAATCGGGTGTTCGTGGATTGGATAAGGTAATTGCTAAGTTTGTTCGTCAAATTGCCAAAAAAGTTGCAATGGATGAGAAAGTAGATAGTAAAATGTCTATGGACGAAATGAAGGAATTAATGGGTGCACCAAGATTTTCTAAAGATTTTTACCAACACAATGAAATAGCTGGTGTAGTTACTGGTTTAGCATGGACAAGGGTAGGTGGAGATATTCTGTTTATTGAAAGTAATCTAAGTAAAGGTGCTGGAAAATTGTCCTTAACTGGAAACCTGGGACAGGTGATGAAAGAATCTGCTTCCCTGGCTATGACCTATGTTAAGGCAAATGCTGAGCACTATGGTATCGACCATAAAATATTCAAACAATGGGATCTTCACATTCATGTTCCGGAAGGAGCCATTCCAAAAGATGGACCTAGTGCGGGTATCACTATGATTACTTCATTGGTGTCATTATATACACAAAAGAGGGTCAAAAAGAATTTGGCTATGACAGGTGAAATAACCTTAAGAGGAAAGGTTTTACCTGTAGGTGGAATAAAAGAAAAAATTCTTGCTGCAAAACGAGCTGGTATCAAAGAAATTATTCTTTGTGATAAGAATAAGAAGGATATTGACGAGATAAAGGCAGATTATCTTAAAGGATTAACCTTCCATTTTGTGAGTGAAATGGATGAAGTGATTCAGCTAGCAATCACAGATGAAAATGCCAAAAATTACAGAACCTTTCATTTGGATGAAAAAGACGAAATGGTAAAGGCCTAGTATTTAATTCTTGTTTTAATGTTTAAAACGCTCCTTCAATTAGTTGAGGGAGCGTTTTTTTTATGGCAGTAGGAAAAATAACTGGTTAAAAACATGATTTAGATAATATCCTCCTGGAAAATATATACGGTAATTGGATAAAAACATAAATTATGAAATTACCTTATGCTGAGCCCTACAAGATAAAAATGGTGGAAACCATAAAAATGTCGACAAGGGAGGAGAGAGAACGATGGATTAAGGAGGCGGACTATAATTTGTTTAATTTATCCAGCGATAAAGTTTTTATCGATTTGTTGACGGATTCAGGAACTGGTGCTATGTCAGATCAACAATGGTCGGAAGTAATGTTAGGTGACGAAAGTTATGCTGGATCCAGATCATTTGAAAAATTAAAGAATAACGTTAAGGAATTAACAGGTTTTGAATATTTCATTCCTACTCATCAAGGGAGAGCTGCTGAAAATGTATTGTTTTCAACTTTGATTGAGGCAGGTGATATTGTACCTGGAAATGCACATTTTGATACTACCAAAGGGCATATAGAGTTTAGGAAAGCTACTGCTTTAGATTGTACAATTGATGAGGCATTCGATACTTCCATATATCACCCATTCAAGGGAAATATCGATATTCAAAAATTAACCGATGCTTTTGAAAAACATACAGCGGAGAAGATCCCATTTGTAATTCTAACAGTAACCTGTAATACTGCCGGTGGGCAACCTGTATCGATGGAGAATATTCGTGAGGTGTCGAAATTATGTAAAAGTTATAATGTTCCATTATATTTTGATGCCGCTCGTTTTGCAGAGAATTCTTATTTCATTCATAAACGTGAAAAGGGATTTGAGGATAAAACCATCAAAGAGATAGTAAAAGAAATGTTCTCTTATGGTGATGGAATGACCATGAGTGCAAAAAAGGATGGAATTGTAAATATGGGTGGTTTTATAGCGCTCAATAATGAAGAGGTATATACTGGTTGTATTACTTTCAATATAATGTTCGAAGGTTACATTACCTATGGAGGTATGTCCGGTAGAGATATGGGAGCACTTGCTGTTGGATTGATGGAAGCTACAAAGTATGATTATTTAAAAAGTAGAATTCATCAAATTGAATACCTGGGAAATCGTTTAGTAGAATTTGGTATTCCTGTTCAGAAACCTTTTGGTGGGCATGCTGTGTATATTGATGCGCATAAATTTGTTCCGGGTATTCCTGTAGAGGAATATAGAGCACAATCTGTAGCTATCGAATTGTATTTGGAAGCTGGAATTCGAGGAGTGGAAATAGGAACTATTTTGGCAGATCGTGATCCTGAAACCAGAGTAAACCGTTATCCGAAATTGGAATTGGTTCGATTGGCGATTCCAAGAAGAACTTATACCATTAGTCATATGGAGTATATTGCTATTGCACTAAAAAATATTTTCGACACTAGAGAGGACGCAACCAGCGGTTACGATATTGAATGGGAGGCACCTATTATGCGTCACTTTACAGTAAAGCTTAAAAAGAAATAAACGATTTATATTTGTTCTGTTCAGATGATAAACCCTACCGGAAATGTTTTCGGCAGGGTTTATTTTTCACATAAATAAGCTTATTAATGCCTATTTGGTAAGTAGTTTGACGATCCAAAGAATTAGATAGAGCCCAATACCAATTCCCATCAATAGAGTAGAAATCACAAATGCAATACGCACAATTGATTCTTTTATCCCCAATTTTTCACCTACCCAACCGGAAACGCCTAAAATCATAATTTAAATAGTTATTGGTTCGATTCAAAAATAGAACTATTGCATTTCATCCTTAGGTTAATTAGCTGAATGGAATAATTAATTCGTTAATAAACAGAGGCTAATTGTTTTATATGCCGGGTGCTTTGTAATTAAAAATCGCTCTTCTGAACAAGTCTGATGGATAGAAAATTTACAAGAACTATGAGGACAAGAACTATGGATAGATCCTGTAGAGCGATATAGTTTTGTGTTTCCTGGAATATATATTTTCCAAAAGGAACTCGAATGATATTCGAAACAGCCTCAAAGGGTAATAAGTTTCTTACAAAGCCTAATTCATCGCTATAGATTAATGAAAATATAGGTTCTATGAAGTGACCATACAAAATTAGAACAGCCATGGTGAACCCTGATTTTTTTATCCATAATGTTGCCAGTAATGCAAGGCTTAAATAAGCGATGGTACTGATGAAATGTCCAAATAACATTTCAATATTGAAAAAGATATATTCTAAACCTTGAACAGGTGAGTATAAGAATCCTAAAAACAGACCAAAAAGAAATAAAAAGAGGGTAGATCCACAGGCTAAAAGAAGAATTAAACTCCATTTAGATTTCAACCATTGGGTTCTACTCATTCCATCCATTATATTTTGACGAACGGTTTTATAAGTGAATTCATTACTTACTGAAATGATAAGAATAAAGGCAAGTACAAATTTCAAATAACCAGCTATATAGGATAGGTTATGCCATAAGTCTGTAAAATCATACAGTACATTGGTGGTTACTGCTCCCAGTTGACTCAGCTGATTAAAGTCACCTAAACTACTACCTAAATAATCCATCAATAACTTAGATCCATAACCGAAAAGAAGAAGGCAGAGTAAATAAAAGCTACTTAAAATCCAGAAGAAGCGTGTTCTCTTGATTTTGAAATATTCAATAGAAAATAAATTAAGCATCATGGTCTTTTAAAATTTCTAAAAATTGAGATTCCAAACTTTTCTTTAATACCTCAAAATGGCTTAAAACAATATTTGAATCATATAGGGCTTTGGCAAATGCTTCTGGAGTGCCATCCTTCTGAAGTGCAATTTCCCATTTTTCTTTCACCTGTTTTGATTTAGTGATTAGGGCTGTCTGTGTAATAAATTCATTTAAAGCTGCTGAATCAAATGCCGACAATTCAATATTTATTTGATCGCCTAATTCTACATCAACTTTACCCTGGTGAAGCATTTTTCCTCTATTCAAAATGGCAAAATCGGTACACACTTTTTGTACTTCATCTAACATATGACTAGCTAAAATAATCGTCTTGCCTTCCTGAGCAATTTTTGTAATGAGTTCCCGGATTTCAGCTATACCTTGTGGATCTAAACCGTTGGTTGGCTCATCCAATACCAAAACTTCCGGATCGGCTAAGAGACAAGATGCAATCGATAACCTTTGTTTCATCCCTAAGGAGAATGTTTTAAAGGAGGAGTCTTTTCTTTCCCATAAACCGACCTGCTTGAGAACCATATCTATTCTATCTTCTGAACAGTCTTTTATTTTACAAGCTAGTTTTAAATTATCGATAGCCGACATATAGGGATAGAAGAGAGGACCTTCTAATAAGGCCCCTAACTTTTGTCGTGTCTTTGCTCCGTTCTCCCCATCGAACCAGGAAAAGCTTCCTGAACTTTGGTTCAAACAGCCTAAGATGATTCCCAGAGTAGTGGTTTTACCAGATCCGTTCGGGCCCAGTAATCCAAACACAGTTCCCTTTTCTATCTTTAGGTTTAAACCACTAAGGGCTTTTACTCTCCCATAGTTTTTCGATAAATTATTAATTTGTAATATCATATAATGTGATTATTCTTTAGCGCTTTTTTGTGGAAGTACCTTATCTATATTTTGTAACCAACTTTGATTGTTTATGGCACTTAAATAATTCAGATTTAAGGAGCCTTTCATATCAGCTATAAACATTCCTTCTTTCGAAATAACACCTAAGATATAGGAAGTTTTTCTTCCTTTTTCATGGGTATAAAGTCGGATGGTAAACTCTTTGGAGTCAACCTCCAAAACACTTTCATAATTCTTCTTACTGATTTTTTTGAAGAGTCCTTTAAATTCCGATTTCTCCACATTATCTGAGATAACAAAGAGGCGCATCATTTCAAGGTCTTTTATCAATTTGTCAAAGTCTGCATTATCACTCTGTTCATTGAACATACGCATGGTACTTTGATAAAGGAAGAAAGATTTACTCTCTTTATTTTCTAAGAATTTATCTACCAGTTGTTCTTGAGCCTTCATCGAAAACCCAGTAAGAAATACCAGTGTCAATAGATAAGCTATCTTTTTGTACATAACTATTTATTTTTTCGATTCTCAATTTTCTCCAAGTGCTCTAGTCCCCCTACATTCATACCTTTCGATAATTTGGAAATTTTATCCAGGTCGATGATTCCTGTTAAGCTGATGATGACAAATTCCTGACCTTCCCCGTAGGCAAGAATCAACAATTCTGTAATGACCTTTCCATCTTCTTTGATAAGGAATAAAACATCCTCATCTTTTTCATGGATAGACATTAATTCTTCATATTCTTTGGTAGGTATTTTTTCAGCTACTTTAGATAATTCTGAGAACATTTCTGTTCTATCAGTGGTCAATATCCTAAGTGAAGTTAGTTGGCTGATACAATCCAATATTTCTTGATCTTCTTCGGTCTCACCCTCTATCATAGTTACCAGTGCAAACATTTTACTGGAAATGGTTACAGTAGTAAAGTCATCCATATCGGAATACTTGGAGAAGAATTTATCGATCGCATTATTTTGTGCAAAAGAGCTAAATCCTATACCGAAGCAAAGTAAGATGAATAGGTGTTTGATATTTGTTTTCATAATTTGGGTATTACTGCATTATTTTTTGTCTTGTTTGGTCAAATTTGGCCAGCTTTAGGCTGTGTTGTTTCCCCTCATTTAGGGTACTCGAGATTCCCAATAAGCTACTTTTCAGTTGGGCGTAGGCCTGTTCAGGAGTTTCATAACTATCAACTAGAGCATAGGTAGGTTGAGCAGGTTTATTGAAATAACCTAAATAACCTACAGTTAGTATAGCTACAACGCTAGCTGCTACGGATAACCATCGTTTAGGATTTCTAAAGATAGATATCGTTTTGGTTTCCTTATGATTCCTTTTATTGATAAGGGCTAAGATTTCATCGTCAAAAGTATTGTCCAATTTCATGGATTGCATCGTGCTTAATGCGGAGAAATAACTTTGATGTTCTGATAAATGCTCAGGTACATCCTCTGTTGAAAAATAGTGTATCAACAGTTTTTCCTCTTCCAGACTGGTCTCACCTGCCCAATACTTATCGAGTAGCTTATCGATGCTAGTGTAGTCCATAACTTTCAATTTTAAATAACTTATCTTTTAAAAACTTTCTTGCCCTATGAAGGTATACTTTAACTTGAGAAATATCCAGGTCTAATGCCTCACTTATCTCTTGATAACTCCTACCTTCAATTTCTCTCAAATGGAAGATGTTTTGTTGCTTTTCGGATAGCTGTTGAATTTGATCCTGTAAATGAGCATACATGTGGTTGGTTGCATGCCGTTGGTCAGGAGTAGGGGCTCTGTCGGTTAAAGTTAAAAGATCCTGTTCTTTTGAATAATTCTTTTTCTTTCTCCTCAATTTATCCATTGCCATATTCTTTATCAAGGTTATGGCCCAGGCCTCTATATTATCAAATTTCCGCTTATGTCTGTCATCCCAAATTTTGAGTAAAACATCTTGAACAACATCCTTTGCATCCTCTTCATTTTTGAGCAAAAAGTAGGCGTACCTATAGAGCTTATCTCTAGTAGGAAGTACCTTTTCTTTATACTCTTCTATCTCCATTTTATTTGATGGTAAACTTTTTTGAATACTGCTTATTCTCTCCGGCTGATATCATAAAGATATACACTCCCTTGGCAAAGTTTTGTGATTCTATGACGAAATTAGATTGTTCCAGGCTTCCGCTTAGAATGATTTTACCTTCTATATTCGAAATTACATACTTGGAATGTACTAAATTTTTAGGATACTCAACAGATATACTTTCATCTGATGCCGGATTTGGGTAAAGGGATATTTCGGCATTTATTGCAAGGTCTTCCTTTTCTAGTTTAACCTTATTTGTTTGGCTGCCAACAGCCCTTCCTATATGTTGAATTTGCTCAAGGTCAAAATTACCTTTTACTTGAATCAACACCATTTCATCTTCAGAATCTACCAACAAACCAATTTGTTTGATGACACCCCTTTTTTCTTCAATCGCCAAGGTAATTCTATCTTTTCCGTCTCTTATTTCCATGAGTGGCTCCATCTTTTTTCTAAGGAAACTTTGAACTGCTTTCGTTTTTGATTTAAGCTCTGTTCTTTCTCCTGGAATAGTAATCAATCGAAAACTTTGAATACTCTTTAACATTTCAAGTTCGGCTTGATCTTCTATATCCTCCTCAGATACGTGTTTAATTAGCCACATTAAAGGTTTCGAAATGGTAATCTGTGTTGCTTCCGGATGTTCAGAAAACTGATTGAAAAATTGTTTGAAACTGGTATTTTGAGCTTGTATAGTTAAGGCTGCAAAAAGGAAGAGTAAAAATATGCTGATATACTTTTTCATACTGGTTCTATTTTATCGTTAAAGTTCTTTTGTATTTCGGCCGTTATATAAGGAAGACGTATGAGGTTCAAAAAAGTTACAGTGGTAGCTATTTTTTTTTTAAAACAGCTTGAATAAGGCTTTAGGAAACACGGTTAGATTTGGCTAATAAGCTACCTTTGCCGCATGGTAAAACAAGCCTATTCATTTCATTTCAAAAAAAACCTTTCATTAGCGCTACCGGTAATGACAGGGCAACTTGGTCAAATTTTTACCGGAGTAGCTGATACCGTGATGGTGGGTCGTGTAGGGGAAACTTCCATTGCTGCTGCTTCATTAGCGAATGGACTGTTTTTTTTCATTTTTGTAATTGGAATAGGGATAAGTTTTGCAATTACTCCTTTAGTGGCAGAATCCCATGGGGAAAATGATATGAAGGGGATTTGTCGATGGTTGAAGAATGCCAACTTATTGAATATCCTAGTATCTATTGTATTGGTAGGTTTATTAATGATTTTGATTCAATATATTGATCAAATGAATCAGCCAGAATCTGTTGTGGTACTGACTAAACCTTATTTATATACAATTGGAGTCTCGATTATTCCAGTCATGTTTTTTCAGACCTATAAACAGTTTACGGAAGGTATGTCAGATACAAGGACTGCTATGTACATTAGTTTATTGAGTAACAGTCTAAATGTTGGATTAAATTATATTCTAATTTTCGGTAAGTTAGGGTTCCCTGAAATGGGGTTGTTTGGAGCGGGAATCGCCACCTTAATTTCAAGGATATTTATGGCTGTGGCTTTTTACCGGTATTTTAAACTATCAAATAGATATGCCACTATTAACAGGATGTATCAATATGCTTCCATTTCAAAAGGTGTATTAAGGAAATTATTCAAATTGGGCTTTCCTACCGGGCTACAATTCTCTTTTGAAGTAAGTGCATTTGCAGGAGCCAGTATAATGGCTGGTTGGTTGAGTGTACAGGCGATGGCTGCTCATCAAATAGCATTAAATTTAGCTTCTATAAGTTGGATGATGGCTACCGGTTTAGGAGCTGCAGCTACTATTCGTATAGGAAATCATTTAGGAAGGAAAGATTATTTAAACCTCTCAAGGGTGGGGAATAGTAGTTATATTTTAGTAAGTATTTTAATGGCTACTTCGGGTATAATATTTTGGCTGTTCAGATATCAATTAACTGCCTTTTATGTATCGGAACCTGTTGTTATAAATCTTGCAGCATCACTATTATTAGTTGCTGTATTTTTTCAACTCTCCGATGGAATTCAGGTGGTCGGATTGGGATTGTTAAGAGGTTTACAAGATGTAAATAAACCTGCCATTATTTCATTTATTGCTTATTGGGGAATCGGTCTGCCAGTGGGGTATTATTTAGGATTTAATCTAGATTTAGGAGTCCAGGGAATCTGGGTAGGTTTATTGTGTGGTCTTACCGCTTCTGCCATTATGTTAGGTGCTCGTTTTAGGATATTGGCTAAGAAAAGAGTCGAAAGTTCATTTGATTTACAATAAATCCAGGGGAAAGGCTGTTTATACAGTGGACGCAAAAGGTTTTTGCCTATTCAAATCTAGGTTGTTAGGAAATATTCCATACATTTGGGTAGCTGCATACTAAGTGATATAAATATGAAGTTTAAAACAAAACAGTTTTTATTTTTTACGGTTTTTCTCCTTTTTGGATGTTTTCAGATGTTTGCACAAACAGCCAAATACAGTAACGAATTTTTAAATTTGGGAGTGGGTGCTCGATCCTTTGGATTGTCAGGATCTGTTATAGCTGCTGAGGGGACTGTGGAATCAGCTTACTGGAATCCGGCAGCCTTAATGGAACAATCAGATTCTATGTCTGCCGCACTTATGCATGCCAATTATTTCTCTGGTATCGCCTCCTACGATTATGGTGCACTTAGTAAACGATTAGATAGTAATAGTGTAGCTGCTGTTAGTTTGATCCGTTTTGGAGTAGATGATATCATGAATACTACAGAGCTGATAGATAAAGATGGTAATGTCGATTACGATAGAATATCGCTTTTTTCTGCTGCAGATTACGCCTTGATCGGTTCTTACGCTCGTAAAGCAAATATTGAAGGCCTTTATTACGGTGGTAATGTAAAGCTTATTTATAGAAATATAGGGCCCTTTGCCAATGCCTGGGGATTTGGATTTGATGTTTCTGCCAAGTATAATAAAGGGAAAATGTCTTATGGTGCGGTATTGAGAGATGCTACTACAACCTTTAATGCATGGATGTTTGATGAAAAAGAATTTGAAGGTTTTGAAGACATTGGACAGGCACCACCTGAAAATGGTTTGGAAATCACTTTGCCAAAATTATTGCTGGGGGCTTCAAGAACGTTTACGTTAAAGCATGATTTGAGTCTTCGTACTGAATTGGATTTGGACCTGTTTTTTGATGGAGAAAGAAATGAAATTATCAGTAGTTCATTTGCATCCATTGCTCCTCATATTGGCTTAGAATTGGATCTTAAAAAGCTCGTTTATGTGAGAGTGGGACTGGGGAATTTTCAGGATGTAGAAGAGTTTGGTGAATCTGAATTGACTTTTCAGCCGAATATTGGATTAGGAATACATTATCAAAAGATAACTATTGATTATGCTTTTACAGATCTTGGTGATCAATCATTAGCTTTGTACTCACATGTATTTTCTTTAAGATATTCACTTTAACAAGCTCTGTAAAATGGGCTTCTGTTGCTATTAATTTGAATTACCTATGTTAAGCAGTTATCCTAGTACTGTCCGATTTATATTAGCAATAATTTTTCTTTCCTTACCCTGGCCAGCAATCGATTTAAGCTTTTTTGTTTTTGTTGCCTTTGTTCCCGTGTTATTGCAAATGAGAACAATGCAACAGGAAGGAAAGCAAACGAGAAAATTTGGCTGGTGGGTTTTTATCTTACAGCTTATATGGAGCTTAATTAATACCTGGTGGATTTCCAATGCCACCTGGCTGGGAACGGTAGCCTCTTCTATTGTATATGCTGGTATCTTTACAATTCCATTTGTACTAAGTTATAAACTATCCTTTGCTAAAGGCAATCCAAACAATAAGTATGGATTACTCATTCTGGTTTTAAGTTGGATCGGAATAGATTTCCTTCAGTTGCATTGGGATTTATATTGGCCTTGGTTTCATCTGGGAAATGCTTTTGCCAATATACCCGACTGGGTGCAATGGTATGAATATACTGGAGTTTTTGGTGGTACCCTATGGGTTTGGATAGTCAATATAGTAATATATAAACTCTGGATTAGTTGGGATCATTCCACAAGTTTGGGTTGGAAGTTCTTTACCATCGGAAGAAAGGTGTTTTTATATTTTTTGGTTCCTGTGGGATTGTCCTATTGGGTGAAAAACAACTTTGTTGTAGCAGGTGATCCGTATAAAGTTGCCATTTATCAACCTAACTATTTCAGTTTCAATAAATATCAAACTTCATTCTCTCGCCAATTGGAAACTTTTTATACGGCGATGGACAGTACTGCGAATTTGGGGATTGATTTGTACGTGTGTCCGGAAACTTTTATACATAATTTGGTACAGGAAAAGAGCCTCGATAAGCATTATTTATTGAAAAGAATAAGACGCTCTTTGCCCGATTCAAATGTGGCTTTGATCACAGGAATCAGTTCCTATAGGGATTTTACCAAATATGAACTGGATGATCCGGGGCCAACCGCAGTGAAATATAGAGGTAAGTTGGTGGAAATGTACAATGCTGCGGTTTTAATGGATGTAAACTTAGTTTCTAATGTATACCATAAATCTAAGTTGGTAGCTGGAGTTGAGATGATTCCATTTGAAAATTACTTAGTGCCCTTACTGGGGAATTTGTCTCTGGATTTTGGAGGACAGGTTGGAAGTTTAGGAAGATCGAAGAATCCGGAAATAATAGAACACAAGCAGGCTAAAATTGCACCTATCATTTGTTTCGAATCCATTTTTGGGGATTATGTAAGCTCTTTTGTCGCCAAAGGAGCCAACCTAATCTGTATAATGACCAACGATTCCTGGTGGGGAGATACTGCAGGATATAAACAACATTTGGCCTATGCTCGTTTAAGAGCGATTGAAAATAGACGGTATATAGTTCGCTCTGCTAATACTGGTATATCAGCTATTATAGATCCATTTGGTGAATTTAAGGTACAATCCAAATGGAATGAAAGAACCTTATTGACAGGTGAAATAGTACTGTTGACAAATGAAACATTTTTTGTTAAGCACAGACATGCAATTGCTAGACTTAGTATTTTTGTGTTAGTGCTTTTATTATTACACTTATTTGTTCAATCAAAAAGAATAGTATGAAAATTTCCATTTATCTTAGTTTGTTTTTTTCCCTTTTTTTACTGTCTTGTGATTCCAAATCTGATGATTCAGATTCGTTTATACTCCAATTAGACATAGCGCCAGTGTTTGGTCAATTGGATTTTAACCTGGAAAAAACCTATGAAAATGATCAAAACATCCCTTTGCTGTTTACGGGTTTCAAATACTATATGAACCATATTCAATTGGTACATGAAGATGGTTCTCTACATACTATGAACGAGGTTGCTTTGGTCGATCTTTCAGATGTTGAAAGTATGACCGTATCCGGGGATATGAAACCAGGGAAATATGTTGGCCTTCGATTTGGTTTGGGATTGGATCCAGAATACAATAGTATGGACCCTACCGGTTTTTCGCCAAGTCATGCATTGAGTATAATGAAGAATATGCATTGGGGATGGGCTTTTAAATATAAATTTTCACAAATTGAAGGAAAATTTGATGACTCTTCTGATGGTCAGTTAAACCAAAATTTTGCCTGGCATCCTGGTCTCGATACACTTTATCGTGAAGTGGAGATCGCCTTTAGCAATAGGGCTTTGGATGATTCTAATACACATTTAGAATTGGCTTTAGACTTACAGGAAATTATAGACGGAGATGCAAACTTAGATTTGATGAATGAAAACTTTTCTCACTCAAGTCCGGAAAACATGTTCATAGTTACAAAAATTGTGAATAACTTTGCCCAGGCATTTAAAGTAGACTAGTGTGCGAAAAAGCTTGTTAATTGGAATAGCAGGAGTTAGCGGTTCTGGGAAAACCAGATTTACCAATGCGTTGAAAAAGGAGTTAGGAGAGAGAATGTGCCTTATTGTTCAAGATGATTATTACTTGGACAGTACTAATTTGCAAGAAGGGAACGAAGACGATATGAATTTCGATATTCCCGATGCAATTGATTTCGATTTGATTATCGAACATGTTACAAAACTTTCCGAGGGAGAAACTGTTGAGGTTCCTTCCTATAATTTTTACACGCATTCCAGAAATTCTGAATTTAAGCTTGTTGCACCTACCGACTTTATTGTAGTTGAGGGAACCATGATTTATTCAAATGCCAGCTTAGCCAATTTATTTGACTATAAAATATTCGTAGATACACCTATGGATATTGCAATAGTTAGAAGAATGGCACGCGATATAGTTGAGAGGGGGAGGGATCCTAAGGAAGTTAGAAATCGGTATTTGTCCAGTGTAAGACCGGGAGCATTTCAACATATATTAGCGTATAAAGGCTTGGTAGATATTTTGATATCAGGAGAAGTAGAGGTCCTAGATTACTTGCCGAGGATAAAGGTTGACCTTGAGAAGAAATATTTTCAAAAAAGTTGAAACCTTTTGCAAAAACGAACGTATAATAAAACTAGACACCTTAAATCTAAATAGCCTATGCGCCAATTAAAGATCACTAAACAGGTTACCAACAGGGAAACCGCTTCGTTAGACAAGTATTTGCAGGAAATTGGGAAAGTAGACCTTATTACTGCTGAGGAAGAAGTTGAATTGGCTCAACGAATTAGAGAAGGTGATCACCTTGCTCTTGAAAAGTTGACTAAAGCAAATTTACGTTTTGTTGTTTCCGTAGCGAAGCAATATCAAAATCAAGGTTTATCTCTTCCTGATCTTATTAACGAAGGAAATTTAGGATTGATTAAGGCTGCACAACGTTTTGATGAAACGAGAGGTTTTAAATTTATCTCTTATGCAGTTTGGTGGATTCGTCAGTCTATTCTTCAAGCATTGGCAGAACAGTCGAGAATTGTTCGTCTTCCATTGAATAAGATTGGTTCTATCAATAAGATCAACAAAACCTATGCTGCGTTAGAGCAAAATTTACAACGTGAACCTTCTGCTGCAGAGATCTCTGTTGCTTTGGAAATTTCTGAAGATGATGTAAAAGAATATCAAAGAAATTCAGGAAGACACGTATCTATGGATGCTCCTTTGGTAGATGGTGAAGATTCTAGTCTTTACGATGTATTGAAGAGTAGTGAAAGTCCAAATCCAGACAAGGATTTAATGAGTGACTCACTACGTACTGAGATCGAACGTGCTTTGGCAACATTGACTGCTAGAGAGGCAGATGTTGTTAGATTATACTTCGGTTTAGCTGGTAAGCACCCAATGACATTGGAGGAAATAGGTGAAATCTTTGACCTTACACGTGAAAGAGTACGTCAGATTAAGGAAAAAGCTATCCGTAGACTGAAACATACTTCAAGAAGTAAAATACTAAAGACCTACCTAGGTTAATATTATAAAGGAGCCTTTTTGGCTCCTTTTTTTATTTACTTTCCATAAATAACAAGAATTCAATGAAGAAGCATTTAATCGCCCCTTCGATATTGGCAGCAGATTTTGCCAACTTGCAACGTGATGTAGAAATGATTAATTCAAGTGAAGCCGATTGGTTTCATATTGATATCATGGATGGTGTATTCGTTCCAAATATTTCTTATGGAATGCCAGTTCAGGCTGCTATAAAAAAGCACGCTAAAAAACCATTGGATGTACACCTTATGATTGTTGACCCTGATAGGTATATCACTGAATTCAAAAAATTGGGTACCGATATACTGACTGTTCACTATGAGGCATGTACTCATTTACATAGAACACTACAAGCTATCAAGGCAGAAGGAATGAAAGCCGGTGTTGCTTTGAATCCTCATACACCTGTTAGCTTGCTGAAAGATGTGATTGGAGATTTGGACCTGGTATGTATCATGTCTGTTAATCCAGGTTTTGGAGGTCAGTCATTTATAGAAAACACCTACAATAAGGTGAAGGAACTGGATGCTATGAGAACATCAGCTGGTGCCGATTTCTTAATTGAAATTGATGGGGGTGTTACCGATAAGAATGCTGGAGAATTAATAGATGCCGGAGCCAATGTATTGGTAGCTGGTAGTTATGTATTTAAAGCAGAAGATCCAATTGCTACGGTAAAGAAAATTAAGGATATTCGATAAGTACTTGTCGAACCAATATATCAAGAAGGGCTATTTTTAATAGCCCTTTTTTTTGTGGCTTATAAAGATTAATATTGATGTTTTTAGTTTGTTTTAATAGAATATAATTACACTAAAAATACAATTAAAACATTGATAATGAATTAATTAGATTTCTTTTCGATTTTTATTTTTATTTTATATATTAGGCCAATAATAAATTTTAAAATTTAAATTATGAAAAGAATTATTTCGAATATTTCAGTATTCGCACTCCTAAGTTTTTCACAACTTTCGGCTCAAACTATTATCAATGCCACAAATCCAGATAATCTTTTAGAGATGGTATTCATGTCTGGTACATCGCAGGTTCCTCCCATTAATACCGGTGTTACAGTTTCTAATAATTTGGTTAGTAATCCTGGTAGTATAATGTTGACTTCGTACGTTGTAAGTGTTTGGGATCAACCTACTGGAGATTCTAAAATTCATTGGACAGCCTCACAATCATTTCCTGCAGGGGATTTAACTATACCTATGGCTTCAGATCCTGATGTTGAATTTGATCCTTTATTGGGTATTGGTGCATATGTGGGTTATATGAATGCTAACGAAGTATATATTTCTTGGTATGATGCTACTATTTCTCCATCGACTGGATTAGTTTTAGGTGCCGTAATGCCGTTTCCTACTAATGATGTCATAAAATCGGTAAATATTGATGTTTCAAACACTAGTCATACTCCTGGTACACTTGGCTTTGGTGTGATTACATGGGATGAAAATGGTTCAATTTATGCTTCTTCTTTTTATTTGACAAGTGCTCTTCCGTTAACATTTCAGATTTCCCCCCCAGCATTTGTTGGAACAGGAAGTCAACCTGATATTTCTATAAGTGGTGAAGGACGTATTTTAGAGGTTGTATATATTGATGATACTACGGGCGATCTAATTATTAAATCGACCGATATTGGTTCATTGATGGCAGGTAATTTTACTGGGTATGTAATTATAGAATCACCAGCAAGTGGAATTATTTCGTATGCAGAGCCTAGAATTGCTAGATCTCATTATAACACTGCTGAATATAAAGAGGAATATACTGTTGTTGCAATGGAAGTTGGATCATTCTCAAGTAAAATTGTTGCATTTACTCACAATAATTCTGGGTTCTTCAATTATGAAGTTTCTGTTGGAGCAGGAAATACTTTGAATTTAAAACCAGTAGTGTGTTACAATCACGAAAAAATTAAATTCGCTTGGGCTTCGGAATATGGATTAGGATCATCAACTGAACTATGGGAGCTTACAGACTATAGATCTGTAGGTGAAGATATTTTGTTAGCAGAGTTTGATAGGGCATCATTAAGTCTTGTTGAGATGTTTGAGGTGAATAAAGTCCAAGGTGATTTTCATAGAGGGAATCCTTCAATAGCTGAAGCAAGATGGGATGATGCCTATAATCTAAACGCATTTGTTTATAATAATAGGGTTAATGTAGGTTCTTCATCGTATTATACGATATATAATAAAAAGCTATTAGCTAGTGCTAATCCAAAGCGTATGGCAATTCAAACGGAGGAATCTATGGTGTTGTCTTTATCCGATGAGGTGTATTACCTAACGGGTGATGATTTATCAGACTACGATTTTGAGATTTATAATTTAGAAGGAAAAAGAATGAATATTTCTTCAAATATGGAATTGACCGAACAAGAATTGATAATTAACACAAATGGATTATCAAGTGGTATGTATGTCCTGAACTGTAATTCTCAAAAGAACATTAAGACTTTCAAACTAATGGTTAAGTAAGAAAAGATTGGTTAATTTAAAAAGGGTTATTTTTTAATAGCCCTTTTTTTTGTGCTAAAATTTAGGGGAAAAAATAGGCTCGGCTAAATTACTAAGACCTGAATAAAGTACCTTATGGAAAATAGAGCTATAGGATTAGAGAACAAATAATAGCATTTCTACACCATTTATTATATTCAGTTTGTCAATTAATTATCACCGAGCCTTTTTTGAATAGTATCTATTTCTGAAAAGGATTCCTAATGATAGATCCAAGCTATGATTAAATTATTGATCTACCGAGTGTTTTATATTAATTAATTAGATTTTTACTCTTTGTTGAAGTTATTGTTATGTAACACCTATGTATGAATAGTTTTTCATCTTGTATTTATTGTTTTAAATAGTTATTTAGTTAAAGGTCAGGACGAAAGGAGATTAGTTCGTCTCTAAAATGAACACACCCCTGGCCCCTCTCAAGAGGGGATAATATTTTAAACTAATCACTTTACACTTGCCACAAAAAAAAGGGAGACCATAACAGTCTCCCTTTTTTATACTTTATACTTGCCACTTTACACTAATTATAAGCATACTCGCTTAAGTAGTCATAATTTTCTGTGAGCTTCTTATTTTCACAAATAGAAGCTCGACTTATAATCTTATCCGGATCTTCTTGAAGCAGTGCTGGAAGAATATGATCCATTAACATGTCTCCAAAATCAGCAGAGGCATCCTTAGGTAGTTCACAAGGTAAATTGTCGACTGCCATAACTGTGATTACATTTTCATTTTGGATATCGTCTTCTTTTTCCGTGATTCTATTGTATCCATAAATAGGATTTGTAATAGTAGAAGGACGGATGGTGGAAGCAACGGGACCATCAATATCACAACTGATATCCGCTATCACCTTTAATTTGAAATCTGGATGTTTAGCCTCTTCTCTTGTGAAGATATATGGTGAACCGGATCCGTAAAAATGTCCTGCAACGTACATATCTGCAGTGGATGAAAATTTAGGGAAATCGGTAATATATTCTTCAGGGTTAGTGTAGAAGTCTCTGTTATTTAAAACTTGACCGTCCTTTCTTTTGTTATAGTCTAGGCAGTCTGCAATGGTATATACAGGAGCGTCAAATGACTTTTCAACAAAATCAGCTGGACTCACTTCTCTAAGGCCAAGTAGCTGGATGATTTCAATACTCCCTTGAGCTACGCGTCCTTTTCCGGTAAGTACCAGTTTAAAATCAGTTGGTAGTGTTACCTTTTTCAATTCTTTTTCAAGTTCAACACGATCCTCACAAAGATGAGCTGGTTTTAAGTCGAAATCGCCAGATCGCTTACCCCAGGCAAGGAATCCGTTATAAGCACCTACGATACCGGCATAACGTCCAAATCCAACCAGTCTTTGGTTGTTGGCAGCCGTAAGTGTTTCGTAGTCTACCATTCGGATATTCTTTTCAAGTAAGGCCTTCATCAAGTCCTTATTATAGGGCTGCTGTTTGATGGTATGTGAAAAGAAGAAATAGGTCTTATCGTTCATCAGGTTTCTGACAGGTACTTCTTTTACCCCCATTAGTACATCACAATCTGATAAATCACTTTGTAATGGTACGCCTACGTCTTTGTAGTCGTTATCTTTAAAACAACGTATTTTACTCGGTTGAACAACGAATTCAATCTCCGGGTAACTCCCCATGATTTCTTCACATTGTGTTGGAGTAAAAGGAACACGTTTGTCTGGTGGGTTTTTCCCTTCTCTGATGATTCCTATTTTCATTTGATGGTATTTTGATACTTCGGTTAGTGTCCGAAGTTTGTATCAATAATTGATATGCTTTTATTCAATGGTTTAGCCCAATGGTTAAATTGGGCTATAACCATGAATTACAAAAATCAAATATGTTAAAAAATTAACAGAAATTCGATATTTTGTCAAAAAATTATCAACAAATTTAATCCTTCTTTCGATCCTCTTTTGTTCTCTTTTTATACAACAAAAAGAAAATGATAGGAGTAAATACAATATAGAACCAAGGGTCCATTTTGCGTATGATGTCTATAGACCCCAATAGATAAATACTAGAGCTTAAAACACAAGCCATAGCAAAATCTACAAGCAGCATTATTTTTTCATTTTTCATTAATGGTTGCTCAATTTTCTGTACTTGATACGATTAGGTTCTTTATCTCCTTTACGTTTCTTATAGTTTTCTACATATTCAGAGTAGCCACCTTCAAAGAAATACACTTCAGAATTTCCTTCAAATGCAAGGATATGTGTACAAATTCTATCCAGGAACCATCTGTCGTGAGAAATAATTGCCGCACATCCAGCGAAGCTTTCTAAACCTTCCTCCAATGCTCTTAGTGTATTTACATCCAAGTCGTTGGTTGGCTCATCCAGTAGCAAAACATTCCCTTGTTGTTTCAATGCCATAGCAAGGTGCAGTCTGTTTCTTTCCCCACCAGAAAGTACTTTTACCTTTTTGTTTTGGTCTGAACCAGAGAAGTTGAATCTCGATACATAGGCTCTAGAGTTTTGTCTATGTCCATCTATCTCGATCATTTCTTCACCATCTGCTATATTTTCCCAAACTGTTTTCTCAGGATCAATAGAGGTATGGTTTTGATCTACATAAGAGATCTTTACTGTTTCACCTACTTTAAAATCACCACTGTTTGGTGTTTCCAATCCCATGATCATTTTAAATAGGGTAGTCTTACCAGCACCGTTTGGCCCGATGATACCAACGATACCTGCAGGTGGTAAACGGAAGTTTAAGTTATCGTACAATAGACGGTCACCGTAACCTTTCGCCACATCAATTGCTTCAATAACTTCATTACCTAATCTTGGTCCTGAAGGAATGTACAATTCCAATTTCTTTTCTCTTTCTGCACTGGATTGGCTCAACAATTCGTTGTAGCTGTTAAGACGTGCTTTAGATTTCGCATGTCTACCTTTTGGCGTCATACGGATCCACTCTAATTCACGCTCCAGTGTTTTTTGTCTTTTGGAAGCAGTTTTGTCTTCCTGAGCCATACGCTTAGACTTTTGATCCAACCAGGAAGAGTAGTTTCCTTTCCAGGGAATACCTTCTCCACGGTCCATTTCAAGAATCCAGCCTGCAGCATTATCCAGGAAATATCTATCGTGCGTAATAGCGATTACTGTTCCTTTGTATTGTTGTAAATGTTGCTCCAACCAGTTTACAGACTCAGCATCCAAGTGGTTGGTAGGCTCATCGAGTAGCAATACATCTGGGTTTTGCAATAAAAGACGACAAAGTGCAACTCTTCTTGCTTCCCCTCCAGATAAATTTTTAACTGGAGTATCTCCTTCAGGAGTACGAAGGGCATTCATTGCCGTTTGTAATTTTTGATCTAAGTTCCATGCATCCAACTGATCAATTTTCTCAGCAAGATCCGCCTGCTGGTCGATCAATTTTTGCATTAAGTCCGGGTCTTCCAATACTTCCGGTTCACCAAAACGTAGGTTTACTTTTTCGTAATCTTCCAGTACTTGTACTGTTTCAGCAGCTCCTTCTTTTACGATTTCAACAACAGTCTTGTTTGGATCCAATTTTGGTTCCTGCTCAAGATAACCAACAGAATATCCAGGGCTCCAGTGCATTTCTCCCTGAAAATCTTTATCCACTCCAGCAATTAATTTCAGTACAGTAGATTTACCAGAACCATTTAGCCCAATAATTCCTATTTTTGCACCATAGTAAAAGGAAAGGTGAATATTTTTTAAAACGGTTTTACCCGGAAACGTTTTCGAGATACCGACCATCGAAAAGATGACCTTCTTGTCGTCTGCCATGTTGATTTAATTTATGAGGAACAAATATCGTAATTTAATTTGCCTTAACCATAGGTTTAATAAGGATTTATATCCAGGATATTCCTTTCTGTGGGCTTTGCAAATTTGCGGTATAACCTTTTGGAAATTGTAGTATGAAGTTATGGAAATGTAAGCAGTTTGATGTGGCGCACCACAACTCGAGTATGAAGGTTGGGACAGATGCCATATTGCTTGGAGCATGGGTTGCTGATCATAAGTATAAACGTATTTTGGACGTAGGTACCGGTTCAGGAATTATTGCACTTTGCCTGGCTCAACGATTTGCCGAGGCGGATATTACTGCGATCGATATTCATGAAGATAGTGTGCAAGAGGCCAATGCTAACTTCCAGCGAAATGCATGGAAGGATAGAATGAAGGCACAAGAAATTTCCCTTCAGTCACTTGATGCTGCTTCCTTTGATCTGATAGTAAGCAACCCTCCTTATTTTGCTGCCAATGCAGGGAGCTTATCTCCCAAAACTTCGCGTATGCATGCCAGACACAATAACAGTTTGGAATTGACCGAATTATTGAGATTGTCGGCTAATTTACTGACAGAAGCAGGGCGATTGGCTATCGTGATACCATTTGATGCTTTGTATGAAGTGGAAGGTTTAGGTTTATCGGAAATTGCCCGAACAGTGGTTTACGGGAAAGATGGTAAACAGGCTGAAAGATTATTACTACTTTTCGAGAAAGGAAATTCAGCACATTGCCAGGAGTCGGAATTGATAATTCGGGAAAAAGACAACAGTTATTCCCATGCCTATACCGAACTAACCAAAGACTTTTACTTATGATAAAAAAGCACAGTTATACTACCAAGATTACCTGGACTGGAAATCTGGGAGAAGGTACATCCAGTTACCGAAAGTACAGAAGAAACCATGTCCTTGAAGTAAAGGGGAAGGAGCGTGTGAAATTATCTGCTGATCCTGCTTTTAGGGGAGATGTTGATTGCATTAATCCGGAAGAATTATTGTTATCTTCTTTATCTAGCTGTCATATGTTATGGTACTTACACCTGTGTGCTGAAAATGGTATTCGTGTACTGTCTTATATCGATAATGCGACCGCTATAATGGAAGAAAGTAAAGATGGATCAGGAGCTTTTGTATCTGTGACTCTACATCCGGAAATACAGATTGATTCCGAAGAGAAAATGGACCTGGCGGAGGCGTTACATCATTCTGCTCATGAAAAATGTTTTATCGCTAATTCGGTAAACTTTCCTGTGTCAACACTTCCGAAAATTAGTAGTGAGTAACAAGTAGCAAGTGGCAAGTGACAAGTGACAAGTAGCAAGTAGCAAGTAGCAAGTAGCAAGTAGCAAAAAAAATACTTTATACTTTTCACTTGACACTTTATACTACTTTTCTGAATAAGTCTTGATCTTTTGATTCATTTTGCATCAAAGCAAAAGAACAGGAAAACATCTCTACACACGTAGATTAGTGGAATAGGATTACTGTTTAAAGTGCCTCTTTATTTCGCTCAAGCCGCTAGGCTCTTTCTTTTTCCAATCGATAAAAAAGAAAGCAAAAAATCTTGTCAAAATGATGCTTTTCCTTTGGACCACATATTCCAAAACTCCAGGCTATTTTCTTTTAGGACTTCGTCGCTAAAAGAACCGCCATTCCGTTTTTACATATGTTAAAGCTGCATTTTGACCTTTGATTACCGAGACATAAAAATCAGTAATACTATTTCGACATTTTTTAAATAGTTTGAAAATCAAAGTAAGTGAAAGGCTTTTTGCCTAAAAATCTGTTTGAGCGGAGCGAGTTATTTTTAGCAGCCTGAAAGGAACCGTAGTATTTTCTATTTATTTAAAAGAAGTCTTGATTTTTTGGTTCATTTTGCATCAAGGCAAAAGAACAAGACATTCTCATTACGAATCTATTTTTTAACTAGTAACTAGTACCTTATCAAATGAAATTTGACCAACCTGTGCATAGGTTTCTGCAAACACTCCACAATTTCAAATCCATTTTTCAGCGCACTTGCTTGAAGCAATTCATTAAAATATACTCCTATAGAACCAATTAGTTTTACCTGTCTGGATTGATCTTTAAAAACCGAGGCTGGCCCAGTGAAAAAGCGATCGAAACAAGTCAAAAGTAGTTCTTGAATTCTCTCATCCTGCTTGTGTTTTGCCAGTACGGGAGCAAAGGAGGCCAGGTATTTCTGTGGATATTCTTTGAAGTATAAACTATGGATGATATTTTCCTTATTGAGCTGGAAGTCTTGTTTCAATTCTTCCATGATTTCAGGATTCAGCTGACCATAGATGAAGGCTCTTAATAAGGCCTTTCCTAAGTCCACACCAGCCCCTTCATCTGTCAGGATATAACCTAAAGAATTTGTTGGAGCTAACTTTTCTCCATCATAATAACTGATATTGGAGCCTGTTCCCAAAATTCCAATAAGCCCGGATGTAGTACCATAAGCCGCTTGTGCAGCAGCTAGAAGATCACTGTGAATGTGGATTTTATCGCCAGAGATATTGAAGTTGGCAAGTGCCTTGTTTAGGTTTTCTATGCTCTTGGGACTGTCTATTCCAGCTCCATAAATATAGATTTCCGTGTTGGAATCGTATTTTGTTTGAACCAATACCTTTCCAATAATTACCGCAATCTCCTCGGACGTTTGGTAATTAGGATTGAAGCCATTTTCTGAAATAAATTGGACCGTTTTATCCTCTCGAATCCAGGCCCATTCTGATTTGGTTGAACCAATATCACTGATTATTTTCATGTGCTTCAATCTCAAATTTCTTACCCTCTAAGGCCAATTCCGTATTTTCAAAATATTCCTGTGCCTCTACAAGTAAAGGCTTCAGCTTTTTGTATCGTGAAGAAAAGTGTCCAATCAATAATTTGCCGACTTGCGCTTTAGTAGCAATTTCAGCGGCTTGTCTGGCAGTGGTATGTTTGGTTTGTCGGGCTTGGTCTTTTAACTCATGTAAAAAGGTAGCCTCGTGATACAATAGATCTACCCCTTGAATATAAGGCAAGATGGTTTCTGTATACACCGTATCCGAACAGAAGGCATAGGATCTTGGTTTAGGAGGGTCGAAAGTCAATTTATGATTGGCTAAGACCGTTCCATCGTCCAATTCGTAATCGGCACCTTCCTTTATAAGGTTGATAGCATAATAGGGGATTTCATAATCGTCAATCATCTTCCTATTGATAGGACGTGATTTCTGTTTTTCTACAAACTTAAACCCTGTAGTATCCACTCTATGAATAAGCGGGAAAGAGTAAATGGCGATTTTATTATCATCGTAAATACACTCTTGTTCCAAAGGGTTGGTAGGATGAAAGTTTAAAGGATATCTCCAGGCCGAATGAGTAATCTTCATATGGAGATCTATTACTTGCTTCAATGCCGGAGGGCCATATAAATCCACAGGCTTTTCACGGCCCATTAAATTATAGGTAGACAATAAACCGAGTAAACCAAAATAATGATCACCGTGTAGATGTGAAATAAATATTTTCTCGATCTGGTTAAATTTGATTCTATTTTGTCTAATTCGACTCTGCGTTCCTTCGCCGCAATCTATCAGATATAGCTTATCCCGAAAGTTAAGTATTTGTCCTGTAGGGTTTCTGTTGGCGGTAGGGGTTGCAGAACTGCTTCCTAATATTGTTAATTCAAATGACATATCTACAATATAATAAAAAACCTCATACATTCCTTTAATTAAAGGTAATGTATGAGGTTTTTAAAAATAATTTATTGGAATGATTATCCCAAAAAAGAAGCTTATTTACGGATCATCAATTGAGATTGAACTGCAAAGTCTCCATTAGAAAGACGTACCTGGTACAATCCTGCAGAGAAAGATGAAGCTGGAATTTCAATTGTATTTTCACCTACTGTACTTTCCATAGAGATAGTGTAAAGAACACGTCCACTCATATCAGTAACAGACAAGTTTACATTTTCAGCAGTCAACGCGTTGAAACGCATAGTGCTCACTGTAGAACTTGGGTTAGGGTATAAAGCTACTGTATTGAAAGCTTCTTCTTCGATGCTAAGGTTAGCAGCTGTAGCCAAAATTATGGTAGTCTCACCAACCAAAGTTTGAATAGTTGCACTATCTATTGGGAAGTCTACTCCTGAAATATTTACTTCAGCAGATAGCACTAATTCCAATTCGTACTGTAGAGAAGCTTCAGTAGTATCTGAAATGGTACCTGATATGGTTACACATCCGAAATCTCCACCAGCCCAGTAACAGGTATCATTGTCACATTCATAAGATAATCCATCTGGAAGACCAGTTAAATTGTTCAATTGGAAGAAATTAACTGCACCAGAAATCCCACTAGCTTCCGCTGAATCTGGAACTGCAACGAAGATAGTTGCACTGTAGTCAAAATCGATCAATTCCGGTAAGAATACTGTATCATTAGAAATCGTTGCTTCAGTAGGGTAAGAAATTAGATCCGTGATAGTTGTATCAGGAGTACATTGCGCAAAACTTGAGCTTATTCCAAAAATTGATAATGTAAAAATAGATAGTAAAATTTTTTTCATAATAATTTGTTAATTGGTTAGTTAGTTAATTGTGTTAAAGGCTCCTTTCAATTTCTTCCATGAATATAAATTCAATGGCTTCATTTTCTGTAGGAATTAAGTTTAATTCGTGGTCGATATCTTCTTTCGCAAAATCAGTCACCACCACAAAAGATTTTTCAATCTGGGCCAAAGCTAGTGAAAAATTACCAAGATCTTTCAACAGCTTATCATTAAAGACAATTTCTTCACTGAAAGAGAGAATAAGGTTTTGATTGTATTGTTTCGCTACCGTGTCCCCTGTATTCGAAGCGGAGAATTCCGTCCAATCAGAAGTATTGGCAAATCGAATAAGTATATAGGTATCTTTCTCAGAAATTTCCATAGTCCGTATTAGGCGTTGCTTCTTAATTTTTGAGCTAATAAATAGATCACAGCCATACGTACAGCTACACCGTTTTCTACCTGATCCAGAATAATAGCCTGGTCGCTATCTGCTACCTCACTACTAATTTCCACCCCACGGTTGATAGGTCCTGGGTGCATTACTATGATCTTTTTGCTCAAACTATTCAGTAGATCCATATCCAATCCATACAGCATAGTGTATTCTCTTAGAGATGGGAAGTATTTTACATCTTGTCGCTCCAACTGGATACGTAACATATTGGCTACGTCGCACCATTCCAGAGCAGTTTTTAGATCGTGTTCTACTTTTACGCCTAGTTCCTTCATATACTTTGGAATTAGCGTAGTAGGTCCACAAACCATCACTTCGGCTCCTAGTTTTTGTAAACAGAAGATATTGGATAGGGCCACCCTCGAATGCGTGATATCCCCAACGATAACAACTTTTTTACCTTTCAGGTCTCCTAACTTTTCTCTCATAGAGTAAGCATCCAGTAGGGCTTGAGTAGGGTGTTCGTGCGCACCATCACCTGCATTGATTACCTTCGCATCTATATGCTCCGATAAAAATTTAGCAGCCCCCGGATTGGGATGTCTCATGACAACCATATCCACCTTCATGGCCAGGATATTGTTCACCGTATCGATCAGGGTTTCTCCTTTCTTTACAGAAGAAGAGGCAGCTGAAAAGTTGACAACATCCGCAGAAAGTCTTTTTTCTGCAAGCTCAAAGGAAAGTCTTGTTCTGGTTGAATTTTCAAAGAATAGGTTGGCAATACAAACATCTCTTAGTGAAGGGACCTTTTTGATGGGTCTGTTCAAGACACTTTTAAACTGTTCTGCCGTCTGAAAAATAAGTTCGATATCTTCCTTTTTCAGGTCTTTAATTCCAACAAGATGATCTACGCTTAGTTGATTCGTCATGATTAGTTGTTTATCAAACTTACTTTATCCTCTTTTCCTAGTATTGACCATTCTACCTTTACTTTCTCTGTAGATATGGCATCTACCTCCTTACCTACATAGTTGGGAGATATGGGTAACTCGCGGCTAAATCGTCTATTGATGAGCACCAATAATTCGATGTCCTTGGGTCTACCGAAAGAACCAACGGCATTTAGAGCAGCACGGATACTTCTTCCGGTATACAATACATCATCTATAAAGACCACACGTTTGCCTTCTATCAAAAAATCGATATTGGTTTGGTGTACTAATAGGTGTTCATTTCGATGTCTGAAATCGTCCCTAAAAAAAGTACTGTCCAAACTTCCCCAGTGTAAGGTGTCAATTTTCTTTAGCTCATTCAATTTGGTAACAATTTTTTCAGCTAAAAAAATGCCCCTTGGTTGCATACCAATGATGACCGTTTCAGAAAAATCTTCGTGATTTTCAATGAGTTCCCAACACAGACGGGTGATGGTAATGTCAATCTCCTTATTATTGAGTAATATCTTTTCGCTCATAATGTAGCAAATATAGAAATTTTAGCTATTTTTATTCAAAACAGAAGGCATGAATAATGCTAAATTAAGCTATCGAGGGTGGAAAAATAAATTTCACGATATACTTTCGGAAATCTACGATGATCGAGAGGTGGAATCTTTATTTTTTGGAACTTTGGACATGATAGGATGGTCTAAATTGGATTATATATTAAAAGACGAAGAGCATCCCTCCAAAAAAGACGAGAAAAGATTAGCCAGTGCATTGAAAAGACTACAAACGGGAGAACCTCTTCAGTATATTACCGGGAAGGTTTTTTTTGACGACCTCACGTTAAATATCGACGAGCGCGCATTGATCCCCCGACCGGAAACAGAAGAATTGGTCCATTGGATTGTAACCATGAATCTTGCGGTAACCTCCATATTGGATGTTTGTACAGGCTGTGGTTGCATCGCCCTGGCTTTGAGGAATCGATTGGATACCGCTAAAGTATTTGGTTGGGATATATCCGATGAGGCACTGAGTTTAGCCAATGAAAATAAGGTGAAGTTAGGTTTGGACGTTTCCTTTTTTAAGGGAGATGCCCTGGGGGATTGGTCGGAAATAGGGGATACTACCTACGATGTAATTGTGAGTAATCCTCCCTATATTCCACAATCCGATGCCCGATTGATGTTTAAAAATGTTTTGGAACATGAACCGCACATGGCGCTTTTTGTTTCAGACGACGATCCTTTGATTTTTTACAGGGAAATAGCCAAACGTGCATTAAAATTTTTAAAGCCCGGAGGTCGCTTGTATTTTGAGATTCACGAGGATTTCCCTCAGGATATGATCGATTTGATGGAGCTATTGGGGTATGTCGATATCGAAGTGAAAAAGGACTTACAAGGAAAAGATAGAATGTTATGTGCCCATAAAAGGGCCTGAAAGATATAGAATGGAAAATGTTCATTTCATTGCGATAGGGGGGAGTGCGATGCACAACCTGGCTTTGGCTTTAAAATACAAAGGATTAACAGTAACAGGTTCAGATGATAAGATATTTGAACCTTCCAGAACTCGCCTGGACAAAGAAGGCTTGCTGCCTGAAGCGGAAGGCTGGTTTCCCGAAAAGATACATGCTGGCCTGGATGGTATTGTATTGGGTATGCACGCCAAAAAGGACAATCCCGAATTGCTTAAGGCTATAGAGCTGGGATTACCTATATTTTCCTATCCGGAATTCCTATACGAGCAAAGCAAAGATAAAACCCGTGTGGTAATAGGTGGTAGCCATGGTAAAACATCTACTACTTCTATAATTCTGCATGTCTTGAATAGCCTGGAGCAAGAAGTAGACTATATGGTAGGAGCCCAATTGGATGGCTTCGATAGGATGGTGAAATTGACGAAAGAAGCGAAATCTATCGTTTTGGAAGGCGATGAATACCTGTCCTCTCCCTTAGATCTGCGCTCTAAATTTCTACTGTACAAGCCCCATATTGCTGTGCTAACAGGTATTGCCTGGGACCATGTGAATGTATTTCCTACATTCCAATCTTATTTGGATACATTTAGGGCTTTTTTGGATCTGATAGACCCTGCGGGTGTATTGATTTACAATGAAGACGATAAACAATTGGTGGACCTGATAGCGGAGAAAAAACGTGCCTATCGTTTGATTCCCTATACAGCACATACCTCCAGAATAGACAATGCCCAAACCATATTGACCAATGGTTCCGGGGAGGTGCCTATACAGATTTTTGGGGACCATAACCTGATGAATCTTCAAGCGGCTTTCCATGTATTAACTGAAATGAATATCTCCGAAAAGGAGATGTACGGTGCTATTCCTTCTTTTTCCGGTGCCAGCAAGCGCCTGGAGAAATTGGTGGACCGTCCCGACCTGAAGGTTTATAAAGATTTTGCCCATTCTCCATCCAAGGTAGAAGCAACGCTAAATGCGGTGTGTGAACAGTTCAAGGGCTGGGAGGTGATGGTCTGTTTCGAATTACATACTTACAGTTCTTTGTCTGCCGGTTTCATGGCGGAATACCGCAATACCATGCAAGGCATGCACAAGGGCTTGGTGTTCTACAATAAGGAGGCTTTGCGTATTAAACGTCTGCCAGATATTGCCAAGGAGGTAGTTTCCGAGGCTTTCGATAATCCTGAATTGCAGATTGCAAATAGGGGAGAAGAGGTATTGGAATTTGTGAATACTGAGTTTAATCCCGAAGCTAAACAGGTTTGGCTGATGATGAGTTCGGGGGATTTTGATGGGATGATTATAAAAGATATGTTTCCGGTTGTGGAAGTACAATAGTCCCTAATTTTAGAATTGATAAAGGTCTCAAAACGGTTGTTTTGGGACCTTTTTTGTGAGAATTGTGTTATTGGTTTAAGTTGATTCTGGATAGTCAATTACAAATTGAGATTATATGAAGGTGTAGTTGCAAACTACATCCAGTGGGGGTGATTCTAATCATTTTAGTTTGGTCTCACTGGTAACAAAGGCTACTCCATTAGGTATATTTCCTTGTTTTTGACAGTGCATTATCCAGGAAAATTTAAGTGCAGAAGTTGAATTATTAAGTTTACTAATGGTCAAGGCAATTTGATTCAGTTCTTCAGAAGTATACTTTTCAAATTGATGGACAATTCCACTATTTTTTAATGAGGTTTTAACCCTAGGTCCTGAGGTCCAAACTGAGTGAACAATTTGGTTTCTAATTTCTTCAGCTTTATTTAATTTTGCTAATAGTGTCTTTAAATCCTCAAGCATGTGAAAATTTTTATCTATTGCTAGAGCAGAGAGAATTGATATCAAATTTTTAAAGGAAGATTTTACAGTTAGGATATTTACTAAATTTTGATCATTGGAAATATTTGCCAAGATTCCAATAAAACTTCTAATAGTATGTTCTAAGCTTTGGAATGCCACAATTATTGAGCCAATAGCTTCTAAGTTCTCTTTTGGAATTGAGCTACGGTGGAGATTGTGATCCTCCGATAGTCTCTTATGTAATTCGTCAAACTTCTTGTCGTTAATAAATTGACTTGTAAAATCGTTCATAATAATGTGAATTTAATAGTATTTAACTTCGATGGAATTTAGTACTTAGGAGTACCATAAGATCGTATTCCTATAGACCTTTCTTCTAGATCTCCTTTTTTTAGTAATTGTTTAATTATTGAATCAGTTTTAGTTTCACTCCAACCTAATTCCATTCCTATTTGAAGGCAATCATATTTAGTTTCTTCTGATTCATGATCTTTCAATAAATCTAAATATTGTTTTTGATCTTGTGTCATTGGTTTAATTTTTTAAATTAAAAACAGTCATACTTTGAGATATATCCTAGGTTAATAAGTGAATTGTATTACATTGAGTCATTTTCCTTTTAGACGAAGTCTTCCAAATAAAATTCACTTGGTATTATTTGTATCAACCCCGTCTTGGCCTAGGCTGTCAACTAAAATAAAAACTAGGTGTAGGATCTTCTTACACCTTACTATTTACTAGGATTTCTAATCCGTGTTAGTCCAGAGGATTTAAAACCTGCTGAATTTTATTTTAGTATTGCTTTTATAATTCTATCTTCTTGAATCAAAACATCCCTCATAAGTAATTTGTGAGGGAATTGTTTATGCTTTTTAGATTTTTTAAACCCTTCCAATATATTTAATAAAGAAGAAGCCTTCAAAAGAGATAAATTCAACTCACTATCTAATTCGCAATCTGTTATAAAATCATTACTAAACTCTGGTGCTGCAATTAGTATTTTAGAAACTCGATAACCTTTTTCTTCGGCGAGTTTAAAATATGAACCGACTTGCCTTGAAATGGAACTGAATTTGTTGTATCCACTCTCTTTTACGGTTTTGCACTCAACTATAAACAATTCTTTATTGTCTAAATTTAGAAGAATATCTATTTTATCCTTTTTGGTATTAAGCTCTTTTTTAAGTTTCTCATCAACGTTGAAGCCTAATTGACTAAATATATTCTTAGTTAATTCTTCAAATTTAATTCCTAAATCTGCCTCTTTAATTTTAATTCCATTTTCTTTCAAGGAATTTAAATCTCTGTATCCAATATTGACGTAATTTTCAAGGTATAAATTCTCAGAATCTTTATATGCATCTAAGATATTTGCAATATCATTTCCTCTGGTCTTAATCTCCTTTGCTGTAATAAATGTGCTTAAATCAGATGCATTGATGAGATCTAAGATATCATGTGGTTTTATGTTAAAATCTAGTAATACTTCACTTTTGAGTGCGTTTTCTTCCTGAATTTCAAACTCCGCTTTAACTTGTGAATTAAGTTTTGATAAAGTAGAGGATAAATCGGTCAATAATTTTTCATATCCATCGATTGAAATTCCAACTTTTTCGTCTTTTTCTATTTGGTCGAAATGTGAAATTATATTAACTATTTTTTCTTCAAGCGTAGTTCCTTTTAAGGCAGGAGATAGATTTAAATTTTTACTCCACAATTCATTTAAGAATTTCTTTTTATCAGAAAGATTGGTTCCATCTTTATGTACATCGTTTGATAATACGTCTGTGAATGAAATTCCCTCATTTATTATTTCTTTAATCTTTTGTTGGAGAGTTAATTTTCTGTCAATATTATGACGTTTGCATATTAGGTTAATTTGTGGTTCTCTAAATGATCGAAGTATTCTTCTAAAGAATTTGTCTGCTACTACTTTGCCTCTAATTTTTCTTATTACACGAACCATTTCGTCTGCAATAAAAATTGTACTGGTCTTTCTGGAGTAAAAAATTACCCCTATATTTTTTAATTCTGTTATGACATTGTCAATTTCTGATTTTTTAGCAGGTACGATCAAATAATTGATGAGTTTTACTTCTTCTTGTGAAAGACCTAATTGCTTGGACAATGTTAATAATATTGATAATTCATCATCTGTTATTTTTGCTTCCCTATTATTCTCAATGTCGTTATGGAAAGCAGTATTTACACAGTTTTGATAAATTATATAATCTCTTTTCCTACTATCAGAAATATCAGATTTTGGGTCTTCAATATTTTTTTGAAGTTCTTTAATTTTCTTGTTGATATTTTTAATTTCTGCTTCGTACAGTCGTGCAAACCAATCTTGTTTCATTATGCAATTACCGTCTCGAACAATTATATCTGTCAAGATGTCAAGTTGAGAAGATGTATTTACAAATTCCGTTTTGATAAGTTGAGTAAATTCATTTTCAATTAGACCGAATATCTTAGAAATAACCACATTATCAAGATTTTTAAGTCCTGATTTATCTGAATAAGCTATTATTTGATCAATTTGTTTAGCGTTTTTCGCTCCATTTGAAATTATGTAGTCTATAATCTTGATAAATGAATTCTTTTCAAGTGAATTAAGATTATTTAATATCTTCTCTAATTTCATAAATTTTTATTTTTTCAATTGTTCTTCTTTTTTTTTCGATACAGCTCTAAATAATAAACTCTCTAATTTGGATAAGTTTTATACTTGTACACTTTTGATAAATATACCCCAAACTCAAACACCAGTCAATCACTGAATTCTGGTATTTTTCAATTAAATGTTTGTTGCATGATTAGGGGCTTTGTTTCATTCTAAATGGAATCCATCTGATATCAGACAATTCTGGGTTATATTTTTCTATCCTATAATGGTTGTCATTTAAAGTCATATAGTGAATGGCAATAATAAAACGTACGCGAACATCTTTTATATTATAATATTTATAGTTCATTAGAACTCCTGCACGCATGGATGGGCTCATATCACCAGATGCTTGAAATGAATTGGAATACTGGTTGATTACTGGGTCGGTTTTCCCTACTTCTTTTAGAAAATCAGCATATTTACCATTGTTCCAAAGATATAAGTTTTGAAGGGTGTCGGTAGGTTTATACATCATCTTCCAACTTAACCTCCATATTTCGTTGAATGTGGAGTCAGTAATACCTTTATAAGCTTCTTTTTGTTTTTCAAAGGGGATATTTAAATCATAATCTCCATTTTTGGCATCTGCGGAATTTCTCAGTTGTTCCAAAAAGTTGGCGTAACATTCTTCTGAATTTAACCTATCATTATCACTACAGATGGATGCATTGAAGAAGTTGTACAGGTGATCTAAATCGGCAATCTCGGTTATGGTAAAGATTTTATTGAAAGTTGGGTTGTTTTCAATTTCAGATGTTCGGTTGGGGGAACAGCTGGTTAAGCTTATTATTAAAATTAATTGTAGTAATTGTTTCATTATAGTTCTTTACGATTTGGGTAGAATATGGAATATAGTAATTTTTCAGGTAAGTAAAGTTAATTGATTTGAGAAGATTGTCTCTACTAGCTGTAGTTTGCGACTATACCTACCCTCGCTGCCGCCAGTTTGTAACTGGTGGTCATTAGTATTCTGAGAAATCTATATCCTTAGAAATCATTGTTAAATATATCCAATACTCAAACACTAGTCAAACACCAGTCAATCACTGAATTCTGGTATTTTTCAATTTAATTTTTTGTTATTTGGTTAGTTTAATTTTTCCTGTAATTTTACTTGATTATAGTGCGATAAGGGAAATACGTTGGTAGTATTTTTTAATAATTTGAAATTTAAATAAAATAGTATGGCTATGCACGAGAATTGGGTTAACCTATTAAAATATCCTTTGACAGTTGTCATCAGTATAAGTTCAATAATTGGCGGGTGTTATATACTGGGTGTAAAACCATCCAATGTTCAATGGGGAGATGTAGAAGTAGATTTTAGAAATGATATTACAAAAAAGGTAATTAATCAACACTTGGGTATTAATGAATCCATAGAAAATGAGGTAAAAAAGCAACTTATTAAATATGGGCTAGATACTGCGATATTTTTAAATGAAGTTTCACATATTCCAGTGAACGAAATAGTTCCAGATAAGATTGCAGACCTCGCTAAGATAAAGACTGAAAAAGGGATAGAAACGGTTTATAAGTCCACAGTTGGTTATATCTGGACTGGGAATTTTCATCCTGAAACAGGACAATTTTCTAAAATAAAATTAAACGCGGACAATTTGAATGACATTCAAGTAGGGGAGTCTTTTTATGTAAATGGAAACATGGTGATTAGAGAAAATTCCCCTGTAAATAATGTCAATTATTTTAAAGGAGAAGATAGAATTGGATTGGCTGTTAAAGGAACTAAGGTTAAACTTTTAGAGAAACCTCATGTGAAAAAATTGGGTATTTTTGATCAATATTGGGCAAAGATAGAAGTATTGGAATAATCATTTTCGTCCTCCCATCTCAGCTTAGGCTATCAACCAAAACAAAAAGCAATAAAAAGGTGTAGGATCTTCCTACACCTTTCTATTTACCAGGATTTCTAATCCGTATTAGTCCAAAGGATTTAAAACCTGCTGAATTTTTATATTAAATAGTTTCTAAATAGACCTCAAACTCAAACATAGGACAATCACCGAATTCCGGTATTTTTCGTTTAGCTTAGGTGAAAATAAAAGGTAAAGGAGGGCATAGGACTTCAAATAGTTTTTCTTCATTGGAAGAAGTTTTCCAAACTAAATAGGACATGAGCAATAGGGGATAGAAATTTCCATAGAGCTCTTATATTTAATTATATTTGACCTTTATTGAATATTTAAATTTCAATCAAATAGTATGAAGTATCCTGCATTTAAAAAAATAGCCTTAGTGGCATTCTTTAGTTTAATTCCAATTTTGGGCTACGCTCAGAAATCGGCAGATCTAAAAGGGTCGGTTGAGACGGACGAGCAAGTTGCTCCGATAATGGAAAAAAAGAAAGCCGATTCATGGATTTCCGGCTATATCGGTATTTCCAATCCTACTGGAGATTTCGGAGCAGATTTGGAAAGCAATGCCAATGGCTTAAACGCCTTGAGCGGATATACTGCGTCTCTTGAGGGAGCCTTTTACAGTCGAAATAATTTTGGTATAGTAGTATCCGGTTATCTTAGACGGTGGGAAAATGATATGCGCGATGCTTATAAAGAAAGTTTGGGACCGGATGGTACCAATGGACCAAAGGTGCTGGATAATCCTTATTATTGGGATGCTGGTGTAGTATTTGGACTCATACAGACCATTCCAACCGAGCGTGTAAAATTTGATATAAAGGCCAAAGTGGGGTGGTCACATGCTTCACGTGAAGGAGCTGGAAGTTATTATAATTATGGAAAGCTTGCCTTAAACGAATCTTCTTCAAAGGTTATTTATATCGCAGGTATATCTCTTAGAATACCTTTGGGAGATGAATATGAGGGAATATTAAATGGGGAATATGTAAATGCTAATCATACCATTGGAGCTTTAATTGCTGAGTCAGAACATTCTATGTCCGCAATAAATATTGGATTGGGTATTGCAAAGAGGCTGTAATTTTTTGCTGCACTTAGTTAAAATTCGCTTCGCTACCACGAGTTTTCAAACGTGGTTTGGTAGTAAATAATCACCTAATTTTGTATAAATATAATTAAGGCAACGACACTATTCAGCCCCATACTTCGCATTTTTTAATAGGTATTTTTTTATCCCATCCCAATACATTTCAGGATTTATAATTTCCAAATTATTGTGTCCCCCACCAGGTATCGTAATCATTTGCTTGTCTCCGGGATACCGATTATACAGTTCTTGTCCCATCCTATAAGGGATGATGCCATCTTTTTTCCCATGTATGATAAGGATATCTGACCTTAGCTTTTTTATTTTTTCAATTGAATTAAAGGAATCTCCAATAGCGAAACTAAATGCACCTAAACCAACCACTTTGGCCATTGCTTTACCAGAGGTGAATGGAGCAACTAATATTATACCTCCAAATTTTCTATCCTGAGCCAATTCTACAACCACCGAGGTACCCAAAGACCTTCCAAATAATATTATCTCCTGTTCGGCATATCCCAAAACTTCAATTGCATAATCAATAACCGCCTTCCCATCTATATAAATTCCTTTTTCGGTGGGCTTACCTGAACTATTGCCATAGCCTCGATAACTAACCAGCAAGACATCTGTTCCCATTTCAAATAACTTTTGTGCAGGATCGAATCGATGGTATGCATTTCCCGCATTTCCGTGAAAATAGATGATCAAAGACCTGGACTTTCGACGCTCTTGACTAAAATGAAATACTTGTAGCTGTTCACCATCGTTGGTATTAAGCCGCAATTCCTGTACGAATTTAGGGAAAGAGGACTTGGCAATTTCACCCTGTTTATCCGGATGAAATATATATAAATTGATCAGCGCAGATGAAAAGATAAAATATAGTATACCACTGCTGATGATTAAAAGGATAAATGTTATTTTCCAAATAGACATATTCATCGATGACTTAATTATAAAGGTAACTTATTCAAGTTCAACCTATAGATCATTCCTTAAGTTTCAACGGAAATAATGAGTATAGAAGCAAAGGGCAGTCTTAGAATAGCCAATAACAGTTGATAGAACGAATGTTTTTTTAGGGTTAATTATGGAAATGGATTATCCCTCTAGGAGTAGGTTATCAAATAAAAATAAAACACCAGCTGAAATAGCAATACCAACGAGTGCTGGTCTAATATTGGCCTTTTTGGTTTGTCGACAACTTATTTCTGCAATCCTTAATACATTGATTAGGAGGCTGTCTATGGGGTGTTTTGTTCTTTATGAATACCTTTGTATGATAAATATTATAATAAAAATAGATTAATTATTGTTTTATAGTTTTTTAGTATTATCTTTGTGGCTTAATTACATAAAACAATTATTATGCATAAAGGTACAGTAAAATTTTTCAACGAAACAAAAGGATTTGGATTCATAGTTGAAGAAGGAACAAACCAAGAACATTTTGTTCATGTTTCAGGTTTGATGGATGAAATTCGTGAGAATGATTCAGTAGAATTTGATTTGGAAGAAGGAAAAAAAGGATTGAATGCTGTAAATGTTAAAGTACAATAACATTTACATTATATATTTTTTTTGAGAGGAGCCTATCATTTATGATAGGCTCTTTTTTTTTGTAATCTAAGGAAATCTATCCCCATCTCTAGGCAGAGGCTGTCAACTAAAGTGAAAAAATCCTAGGTATAAGATTTTCTTACATCAAGGCAAAAGAACGAAGCCTTTTAAACTAAGGACAATTGAACTCGATTGTTTCGCTCAAGCCGCTAGGCTCTTTCTTTTTTCATTCGATAAAAAAGAAAGCAAAAAATCTTGTCAAAATAAGGATCCCCCCTGCGGGTCATTCATTGCGTCACTACAGGCTACTTTTATGCATTCCTTTCAGTCATACATAAACGCCATTTCGTTCCTGCATTCACTAGATCTTAATTTTGACTTTCTAAAAAGCATCCGAACCAATAATACTATTTCGACATTTTTTTGGTTCATTTTGCATCAAGGCAAAAGAACAGAGGGTAGTGACAAGTAGCAAGTAGCAATTGACGAATGGCAAATGAGAAGTAGCAAGTGGTTACTGCTCACTGATTACTGCTCACGGATTTTTTTTAGACTATATTAATTTTTATTCAAGGGGTATTTTTGATTTAAATATTTTCTCAAAAATATAGTGGTTACATATTCATCAATCAAGATTTGATTAAACGTGCCACTGTCGTTTTCCTTAAGTAGGTAAGTAAGTGCATTCTCCTTTATGAATCGGATATATTTTTGAATAATAAAATCATTTGTTAATTCCTTATTTGGATTAACATATCCTAATTCAATAAATATTTCGGATAGAAGCTGGTAGACTTCCTTTTTTTCTTCTTTGTTCCAAACTAGATTAATGGTTCTCCCTCTTAGTTTTTCTGCATAGAGTCTTAGTTTTATAACATTTGAGTAAAAAACCTTGTCCAATTTATCCAATTCATTGCCATATTTTTCTTTTGAATCTTCACAAGCGGTTAATTTATTCTGAAGTACTTCAATTTTACTTTTAGAATCTTGGCTATTGTTTAAAATTGAAACGAGTTTAGCAACCTTTTTATCATTGGATAAATTGGGATCTATTTCATTTAAATTTTCTGTAAGTCTTTCAATGATTGTATCCGTTTGACAGTTTAGATCTATCTGTTTATATGAAATTATTACAGAAGCAACGACTTCTATAATTAAGGCTGTGAACAATACATTTAAATAGCGTTCTTTAATCGTCTTAATTATATTAGTTATACCCAATAAAGTAATAATGGCAGTAATTGAAAAAATTACAATAAAGACTATAAATACGATATTAATATTTTCCATAACCTCTTTTAAATACTATGTTTAGGTCGATTTTATTGCATTCAGCTCAATTCTTTTTTACTATGAAATGAACCTTAATTACTTAACCTCAGGATCACTCGGAGAGGACGCTGAGCAATGTAATTTTTTAATGTCGTGGTTAAATATACCATAAAGCAAATCACCAATCAAGCCTCGAATCACGGTATTTTCAATTAAATTTTTTGTTGTTTAAGTCATGTGAATTTCCCTCTGGGCTAGTGATCCAAACAAAAGAATATACCACCAAATGTTTTTGTAAAACACCTTTTTATCTATCTTGATTTCTAATCTGTTTCAGTTCAGAAAATAGTTCAGCTACGAATGCATTGATTAAAATGTTATCTTAGTATTCATGTAAATTAAGCGTTTATGAAAACTTCACTCCAAATTAAATTTATTGGAATACTGTGTATTGTTTTTGGTACGATAGGACTCATCGAAGGCTTTATAGGAGTATGGTATATTGAATTTGGAGAGATTCCGGTAGATCCAGCTAAAATAATTCCTGATTCAAATTTTTGGAAGGTAATTCTGGTCTATGTAGGAGTTATGGTTAATACCCTTTATCTAATGGCGGGTATATTCTTCCTGGTAAAAAAGCCATTCTCATTAAAACTGATATATTTCGCCCTAACCATTAGCCTATTGTATGAGATCGTCTCTTTAGAAATACTTAAATCGCAGGATCCGGTTTTTTATTATAATCTTGCATTTCAGTTGGTTGGTCCATTGATAGATCTTTTACTGTTAACAGGAGTTTATAACCTTAGAAAGCGTTATTATACATCAACTGAAGAACTGAAAGCCTTGCCTGATAAAAAGAAAGTCTTAACTCCGAAGCGACTAAAAATACTCTCTGTTTTTGGGTTTATAAGTTTTGCTATTCCATTTAGCGCTTACATTTTATGGGTGTATGCCGCCAGCCAGGGAGCTACTCATCTTGAGAAAAGAGCTATATACAATAGCTATTTTCCGGATTTTTTACAAGAACCATTTACCATAACCTACTATAGTATTGTTTTTTGTCTCTTGGCATGTTTATTCAGTACCGTTGGCCTTGAATTATCTGGAAAATTATGGAAAGCGATGAACGTTGTTGTTCTTACCCTAAGTGTTTTGTTGCTATTTTTACTTGTATTTTCACTGATGTGATAAATCTTGGGGTCTAGGCAGTCATTCCCCAAAATATGGCTTAATAGGGGCTGTTTATATTGGTCTATTCCTTCCTGTTTTTTATAGATTATTTGAATACAATAATTTTCTCCGTCCATACTTCAGAATTACTTGTTAGCAGAACAAAGTAGATGCCATTATTTAATTTATTTACATCTATTTCAAGGACAGTATTTCCTTTAGGTAGTATTTCCTTTAGTAAAATTTGCCTGTTAGTATTCATAATTTTCACATCCAAATCTGTAGTTTGTTTATCTGGTATACTAAGCCTTATAAAGCCTGTGGTGGGATTTGGATATAATATAGTTTCATTTTGGATTTTCTCAATGTCGTTAATCGCCAATGGATACAAAGTACAATTGAAGGTAGATCCCTGTTCAAGGTAGCCTTGTGGACTGAGTGTCTTCCCATCGAAAGCGGCATAGTCGGGAGCATATCTTGTACACCTAAAAACTTGGTTGTTTTCTGGTGTTGTGCCCTGGGTCATAAATTCAAGATCAGTAACAGGATTTACATATTCCCATACGATGGTTTCGTTGGTGTCAATTTCGAAAAACCTACCACTAACTCCTGCACAAATCAGGGTGTTTCCATTCGGTAAGCGCTGCGCACCTGATATGAAACCGGAATAAAAATCTGTTGCAGTGGGTGCCTGATAGGTCCAGTCGAAATTGGAAGGTCCAAGTGCACCAATAGTATCGGTGTAAAAACCATTTGTGTCCATTGGAAGATCAATGATGTTTACAGTGGAATAGTCCAGGTTTTGTGCTGATCCGACTTGATTGTTAAACAGCAGTATTTTTCCACCATCAGAAAGTGAATCTTCAATCCAATGTGGGTTGTGTTGAAAAAATAGCTTTTGATCGCTTGAATCGCCCTGATTATAGGATTGTGGATTTCCCCAACGGTATAACAAATCGCCTCCCTTACCAAATGTTCCTCCGGTAGAATCCGCGGACTCCATGGTGGTGGTTGAATGATCAATGATCCAAAATTCATTAAATTTAGGAACACTAAGAACTATTTGATCAAATTGAGCATTATAATCTATAGCATTGACATGTAGCCAATCTTTAAAATCAAGGACTGAGAAGTTGATATCTATTTTTTCCGGGCTTTCGGATATATTTCCATAATTAGCTTTTAATGTATCCGTATTTTGAATGAGATGATCCCATGCTTTCCACTCCCAAACAATGGTAGCTCCACCATTAATTAGGTCAGGTTGAATCTCAACAATTTGATCGGAAATAATGGTTAAGCTATCTGTTGACCCGCCTGCCTGAATAACCTCAGCTTGGGATATTTCGTGTTTAGCTATCATCAAAATATTTCCGTTTGGGAGTAATTCAATATCGTGGTGTGCTTTACCAATGCTTAAGGGAAGGGTATACTGCCAAATAATAGTATTGTCCCAGTCTATCATTTCAACTCCACCACCACCAGTTTTTAATAGTGTTCCGTTTTCTAATAAATAAGTTGAACCTGACTTAAATGTGCTGGACCAGCTATGAATTTTTTCGCCGCAGTTATTAATAAGAAATTGTTCTTTGCCTTGTGAAGGTCCAAAGAGTGTGTATCCATTAAATGATTCAGGACTGTTTAAGAATATGCCCATGGTCTGTTGGGCGCTGGTATTTATTGAAAATAGGGTGAGTAGTATTATTAATAAATTCAACTTTTTCATACTGGATTTATAAATGGGTATTGGTTTATTTTTAAATAATTAAATATCAGATTGTAAGTTAGTTAAAAAAATCAATCCTTTTTTATCTTTAGCGAATATTACTTTTTGATGGAAATGGTATTGGATGATTAACGGGTATGATAGTATTGAAAATAGGAGTTGTTTAGGTTGAATTAAGCTGAGTTTTAAATTATAATTATACTACTTTCATTGAATGTTTTGTCCGGCTAACTATAGGAATTTTAATGCTACTTTAGTAAAGTTATTGTTCCATTTTTAACGTAAACGGATCTATCTTCCTCGAAAGAATATTCCAATTTATACACGTATACATCTTGTGCTAGGATACCTCCTCTAAGGGTTCCATCCCATTCATTTTCCACATCTTTACTCTCGAATACTCGTTGTCCCCATCGATTAAATATTTTCATAGAGAAGTAGGTTAATTCACAATCAGGAAATAATTTAAAAGATTCATTTATACCTCCATTACCAGGACTAAATGCATTCGGAATATACATAACACAGCTACAATCTTCCGAAATTACGTGCATGATGAAATCCGAGGTTCCACATTCGTTGGTTATGGATAGAGAGTAATATCCTTCTTTATCTATAATGAAGCTAGATGATGAGATGCTGTCTTGCCACAAATAGGTGTGTTTTGTATTTTCAAAGTTGAAAACCAATTCATCTCCCTCACACATCAGGGTGTCCTTCGGAAGGAAGTTTTGGGGTGTTGTATTTAAGGTTAAATATGCGCTATCTATTGTGTAGCAATTTTCATTTTCCACTTCCACAATATACCAACCTTCCTCATTTGCTGAAAAAGTAGGAGATTGACTTCCGTCTTGCCATTGGTAAGCTGTTCCTCCTGCGGTTGTAGCGTCAAATAGGTAAGTCTCGCCTTCACAAATTGTGGTGTCTTCAATATTTACTTCAGGAATTGGAGCTATTTCTAAAAATAAGCTATCAGTAAAATAGCAACCATTCAATTCTATAGTTACACTATTAAGACCTTCCAGAGCTGGATCCAGATAAGAATTGGTAGATCCGTCCATCCATAAATAATTTGCGTTGGTATCGGGGTAGGAGGCATCTATACTATAATTTTCTCCTTCACAAATAATATGGTTTTCAATTAGATAAATTTCGGGAATAGGATGTACCGTTATTTGTATATCATTTGTATACACACAGCCGTTTAAATTTAATGTCACAGAATATACTCCAGATGAATCCACAGTGATTGTTGCATCGGTGCTTCCTGTATTCCATAAGTAATCCGCTCCTGGATAGGTGGCATCCAATACTATGCTGTCTCCGTCGCATAAGGATATATCTTCTCCTAATTCCACTATAGGCAATGGTAAGATTAATACCTCAATGGTATCATAACTTATACACCCATTGTTATTTATTTCTACACTGTATGTCCCTGTTTGATTTACAATATAAATGGAACTGGTAGTGCTATCTTGCCATAGATAAGTTCCATTTATGGAGCTAATATCTAAGGTTAAAAAATCTTCCTCACAAATACTGGTGTCATTTCCTAAAGTAAATGATGGATATTCGTCGACCGTAATAGTTATACTGTCACTAAAAGTACAGCCATTAAGATATAGATCTACAAGGTAGGTTCCGGTTGCTGATGCCAGAAATATGGAATCTGTAGATCCATCCTGCCAGGTATAAATTGCATTTGGGAAACTTGCATTCAAAATGGCAGTGTCTCCTTCGCAAATATTTAAGTTAGGTCCTAAATCAATAATAGGAATAGGGGAATAACTTATTTCAACGGTATCGGTTGATATACATCCATTCAGATCTACAGTTACACTATAAGTTCCTTCTAGTGAAACTAAATAGTTGCTGTTTGTAGATCCGTTCTGCCAGGTATAGGTGGCTCCGTCAACGTAGGCATCCAGGATAATAGTATTTCCATCGCATAATAAGCTGTCTGGTCCCAAATCTACAATTGGATAAGTATTGACCGTTATTAGAATACTATCGGAATAATAACAGTCGTTCACTTGTAAATTTACAGAGTAAAGGCCAGATTGGGTAACATAATAGATACTGTCAGTAGATCCATCCTGCCAGGTATAACTAGCATTTGGGAAACTAGCATTCAAAATGACAGTGTCTCCTTCGCAAATAGTTAAGTTAGGTCCTAAATCAATAATAGGAATAGGTGAATAACCTATTTCAACAGTATCGGTTGATGTGCATCCATTCAGATCGACAGTTACTGTATAAGTTCCTTCCTGTGAAACTATATAGTTACTGTTGGTAGATCCATCCTGCCAGATATAGGTGGCTCCGTCAATGTAAGCATCCAAGATAATAGTATTTCCATCGCATAATAAGCTGTCTGGTCCCAAATCTACAATTGGATAATTATTGACCGTTATTAGAATACTATCGGAATAATAACAGTCATTCACTTGTAAGTTTACAATGTAAAGGCCAGATTCGGTAACATAATAGATACTGTCAGTAGATCCATCCTGCCAGATATAACTAGCATTGGGGAAACTAGCATTTAAAATGACAGTGTCTCCTTCGCAAATAGTTAAGTTGGGTCCTAAATCAATAATTGGAATAGGGGAATAACTTATTTCAACGGTATCTGTTGATGTACATCCATTCAGATCGACAGTTACTGTATACGTTCCTTCTAGTGTAACAATATAATTACTACCGGTAGAGCCATTTTGCCAGGTATAGGTGGCTCCGTCAATATAGGCATCCAGAATAATAGTATTTCCATCGCATAATAAGCTGTCTGGTCCCAAATCTACAATTGGATAATCATTGACCGTTATTTGAATACTATCGGAAAAAAAACAGCCATCCACTTCTAAGTTTACAGAGTAAAGGCCAGATTCGGTAACATAATAGATACTGTCGGTAGATCCATTTTGCCAGGTATAAATTCCATTCGAGTAGCTAGCATCTAATAATACAGTGTCCCCAATACAGATACTTATATCAGGTCCAAGTGCTAATAAGTTGGTGTCGAGAGATTGGATATTAATGGTGTCGTAAAAGGTGCAACTGTCTATGAAAACTTGTATGGAGTATAGTCCTTCAGTTAGAGTGCCAATGCTTTCGCTGGTTTCTCCAGTATTCCAAAGAACTGAGTCAGCATAACTAATATTTATAGAAAGTGAATCATCGGCTGTAATACATAAAGCATTTAGCGGTCCGATTATAGCTAATGAAGGGTCAGAAATAATTACAATAGAATCCATTAGATCGGTTGAGCATGTGTTGGTTTCGATATAAATTATATCGATATCATTGGTTGATCCGTCTGGATTCCAATTGATAGAATCTCCTATACCAATGGTGTCACCAAGACCGTCTGTCCAAATAATATCTGATACAGGTACAAATGGGATGAAATCAATAAAATCATGTGTATAATCGTTAGATCCTTCAGGAGTAAATCGAACCCCTTCAATTCCTGTAGTCCAACTGTTTGGGTAATCCCTTGGTAAGTTGTTATACGGGTCCGTAACGATTTCAGCAACTGTTCCGGAATCGTTTTGAAGTGCATGAATGGCTTGTCCGGTGTTCCAGATTGTGCAAGTGGGTTTTGCTGCAATATGCGTTTCTACAAAGTCACCATTTTCGTATAGGAATATAGCTGTACAGGAGGTTAAATCTGTACAAGTAAAATGGGGTACATCCATCCATCTGGCTATAAATATTCTATCTGGACTTGTTCCTATAGTGGTGTAATCCAGGATACCTCCCTGGCTAGGGTCAATATCATGCCATGGTGCTAAAATTGCATTTTTTACTTTGTTTGCGCTAATCGTGTTACTCGAATTAGGGAGTGCAATATCTATAATTAATGGGGTGAATGCGTGGTGGTATTCTTCGTTAAAGGATAAGAAGCTATTGGAGGACATTACTACTTTTGTATAGTCAATGCCGTAAAACTCAAAGCTGAATCCAATGTTTATTTTTGGACTGAATTTATCATTGGCCAGACTTACAGTTGTAAAAGTGGCACTGTCTATATCGGTTAAAATATTGGAAGTACTTATACCATATCCCATTTCAATATCCATTGAATCAGAACCGCAGACAATTATCGTGTCTGGTAAAAAGAACTGTGCTCTTATCGATGCTGAAGTGATTAAGAATACTAAAAAAAATAAATGGCGTGTAATATGTTTCACGAAACTATACATTGATAATTTAATGCGATATTTAATTATGTGAATATAGTATTTTTTATATGTTTAACAAGTATGTTTTTGTGTAAATAAAATCTTTTGTTGTGAAAATATTATGATTAATTTGAACAGAAAATAATTGTATTGCTTAATAGCTTCTTCAGACTCCTCTATGAGTTAGTTTAAAATCACAAAGCAGATTTAAAACCCCACTCAAAATAAATTAGCCCATAACGATATCCATAGTATTGTCCGGGTTACACTTTACCTCGATGCCAAATGGTTTAACTTCTCGATTTAATACCTCATTCAACCAAAGAGCATCCGAACTGGAACAATGATTGAGTCTAAAGTTTTTGATCTCCATCGGAACCATCTTCATGGATATAAGCTCTCCGTTCACTGGATTGACTTCCGGGAAGTACATCAGGGAAAGTTCATCTCTATAGTCCTCATAGCCAATAATTCCTTCATAATCGTTGATTAAATCTCCAGTACCATATAGGATCAGCTTGCCTTTATATACTTCAAATCCCATGGGGTGATGGGAGGAATGGCCATGGATAATATCAACACCGGCCAGATCTATCAGTTTATGTGCCAATTCGCTATGTTCTAATGGGATTTTATAACCCCAATTATCCCCCCAATGAACAGAAAACACGATAATATCGTTCTTTTGCTTGATACGCTCTACTTGCTTTTTGATTATGTCAACGGCCGTTGAAAGTTTGGCCGGAAGTATATTTATTCCGGATAATTGCTTCTGCGCCGACCATGATGGTGGAATACCACTACTTTCCATTCCATAAGACAATACAATTATCCTATGTGGATCTACCGGTAATATAGCAGGAGTTTCGGCCTCTTCCTTGTTTTTACCTGCACCAGTAAATATAATATCTGTTCCCTGCAGGGTTTTAATTGTTTCATCCAGACCATCTCGTTCCCAGTCCATGATATGATTATTGGCAAGGGAACAACAGTCTATTTCGGCGGCGGTGAAGGCTTTTATATTATTGGGATGCATTCTATAATTTATACCCTTGCCAATCCAGGGTTGATCGTGAACGGTAAGGCTGGTTTCAAGATTGATGATTTTGACCACAGGGGACATTTTCCGCCATACTTCCAATGCATCTCCCCAAATATATTGATAGGAAACCGGATAAGGTATCGGTCCGTTTTTATCCTCAGCGAGGTATCCATACTGCCTGGCATCTTTCACATAGGACTCGTATAATATGGGATCAACAGAATCCGGAAGAATCTGATCAATTCCTCTACCAGTCATTACATCTCCACAGAGGAACAACCGTATGGACGGACTGTTGAAAGGTGTGGTTTGTTTCATGCCAATTGAGTTATTTCCCGAGTCTTAAAAAGATAAGCAATCATTGGCTAATAGCCAACGGCTTGACATAGGTTCTAAAAAGGTAAGATCAATACTTATTGATCCTGTAATGTATCATTAATAGTATTGTTGAATGATATTTCATTTATGGGTTTGTTGCATGTTGTTTTTTTTAAGAAATGAAACTTAAATTCATTTTCACGAATTCCCACCTACCATTTATCTTCTTAAATTCTAAAACATAACCACCACCAGCTAAGCTGATATATTTTTCTTTGTTTTTTGTACTCATCATAGGGTAATTTGTAAGTCCAATCTGAGCAGTATTTTCTCCAATCTCGATGTTTAAAAAAGTTAAATACCAAAAATCGTTGGTGGCATCCGCTATTTCCTGAAGCTCAGATATTGATTTAACGCAAAATTGTATTCCGTTTATTTTACTTGGAATATCCGATGTATTAAGTGGATAAAATTTAGGTTCCTCCATGCCTCCAAATTCAAAGCTGGACCATTCGTCTCTGATGTAGATTTTGGTCTTGTCTGTTATCAAGATGTAATCTGGTATGTCTTTTTTTGTGATTAAAGCTTTATTTAAAATGGCATAGATTAATTGCCTTTTATCTGTGTCTAAATTGAAGCCTGAATGGCCACTGCAGTTAAAAAATTTTCGATGTGTAAATCTTGGTGTCGCACAAGATAGCACAGATATAGATACTAGGAGTAGGATAATTTTATTCATTAATTTATTCTATTGTTGATCAAATTGAAAATAAATGTGTTTTAAAGATAGTCAAATTTAGGATATATAGAAGGGAGGAATAAAGTAGAAAATTACCAGTACATTATTTCGTAAATTATCAGACTAAAACAATCGTTTAATTACCTCATGCCATTAAAAAAGTCAAAAAGATCCCTCTGGAAGAAAATAATAGGTGCAATTGTACTGCTCTTTAGTATTTTAATAGGGCTGGCTCATTATTTTATGGATTTTCGTAAAAGTGATGTGGAGGTAAAGCAATACTTTTCAGAAGAAGGATTCAGTCCAGTTATATATCACGAAGAATACAAGGGGAAGACCATGCGATTTATTGCTTCACAAGAATTGGTAGACACCTTGGTTACAGTAATTTTTATTCATGGAGCTCCAGGCTCTTCATCAGATTATTATAAATATTTTTTGGATAAGGATCTTCGAGTTAAAGCCAATTTGGTTGCTGTAGATCGCTTGGGCTATGGTTATTCCGAATTTGGTGAATCGGAAGTATCTATAGAGGAACAAGCCGAAAGCATTCGCTTTTTTCTTTCCAAATATAAGCTGTCCAATACTATATTATTGGGGCATTCTTACGGTGGTCCCATAGCATGTTCCTTAGCTTTAAAATATCCGGTAAAGGCAATCGTACTTCTTGCTCCGGCTATATCTCCTAAACATGAAAAAATGTTTTTTATTAATGGCCCTGGTTCAAAAGGGCCTATCCGTTGGATTTTACCTAAAGTATTTCGGGTAGCGAATGATGAAAAGATGGCACACCAGGCAGAACTAATCAAGCTATTGCCAGATTGGGAAAGAATAAATACACCCATTTATTATTACCATGGGAGTGAAGATGATGTGGTGCCTTATGCGAATTTGAGCTTTATTGAAAATAGGGTTTCAACAGAAATATTAAAGGTGGAGACTTTAGAAGGAGAGGGTCATTTTCTTCCTTGGAGAAATTATGCCTTTGTAAAACAAAAATTAATAGATATTTTAGACTGCCTATAGAGAAATAGAATTATGGAGAGCAGAGATTTTTTAAAAAAACAAATTGACCAGGTAGCTCAGGCTTTAGGGCAAATGTTGAACGATTTTTTGGGCAATTCACCTGTTCGTAAAACAGAAGGTATAAAACAGGCTTTTACAGAGAAATTGAACCTTGATTTTCAGGAATTACTGTTGTTGACCCCAGAGGAACTTAAAACCCATTTAATAGATGAGAAGAAATGGTCTGACACGGCAATTGAGCATTTGGCCGATTTGTTTTTCAGCCTTTCCAATGAATCAAATAGTGGGGCATTGAATAAAGTATATGCCGAAAAAGCTTTGGCGCTCTATGAATATTTATACAAGCAGCAAAAAAGTTTTTCTTTTGAGTGGTTAACTAAAATTAATATTCTGAAAATGGCTGTTAAAAAGGGATAGAGAAGGGTAGATAAAAAATGTTTCATATCTGGCACATTATAATTGTTTGTCGGGGTGGAATAAAATATATTTGTGAGGATAAAACAAAGAAAAAAACCTTCAATGGAATTGAGTCTAAAGAAACCAGTTGTATTTTTTGATTTAGAAACAACGGGAACGAATATAGCAAAGGATAGGATTGTTGAAATGAGTGCTTTAAAAGTTCTTCCCAATGGTAAGGAGGAAATAAAAACCTGGCTGGTGAACCCTACGGTGCCTATTCCAAAGGAAGCTTCAGATATCCATGGTATTACGGATGAAATGGTAGCCGATAAACCTATTTTTAAGTTGTTGGCTAAGGAAATCCATAAATTCGTTCAGGATTCAGATTTAGCAGGTTATAATTCAAATCGTTTCGATGTTCCATTGTTAGCAGAGGAACTTTTAAGAGTTGATATTGAACTGGATCTTCAAAATAGAAAATTGATAGATGTTCAAACTATCTTTTTCAAACAAGAGCCGAGAACGTTGACTGCTGCCTATAAATTCTATTGTGATAAAGTATTGGAAGGAGCACACGGTGCAGAGGCAGATACCATAGCAACCTATGAGGTTTTAAAATCTCAATTGGATAAATATGAGAACTTGAAAAATGATATGGAATTCCTATCTAAGTTTTCATCACACAATAAACGAAACGTAGATTTTGCTGGATTGGTAGTATCCAATTCAAAAGGAGAAGCTTGTTTCAACTTTGGTAAATACAAAGGTAAAAAGGTAGTAGATGTTTTTGCATCCGATGTGGGTTACTATGGCTGGTTGCAAAAAGCTGATTTCCCATTGTATACTAAAAAAGTCTTTACTAGATTGAAGCTATCCACTGCGATGTTTTAAATCACATGGTTTGAGGTTAGAAAGAAATTATTATTTTTAGGAGAATTAAAATCGATCTATGTTGGCAGTAGAAAATACATTTAAGGAAATGGGAACAATGGAGCAATACGATGAGATTGTTGCACGTTGTAAAAACCTTTTTAGCAGAAAATTAAAAGATTACCATTGCGCCTGGCGTGTTATGCGTTTAGCATCTCTGACAGATCAGATTTATATTAAGGCTTCTCGTATAAGAAGTATCGAAAATAAAGGTGTTCAGTTGGTAGATGAAGGTGTGAATTCCGAATTTATTGCCATTGTAAATTATTCCATTATTGCCTTGATACAATTGGAAAGAGGAGTAGCTGAGGAAATTGATATGTCTGCTGAGGAAGCTATTGCAGCATACGAAAAACACAGCGAAGTAATTCGCCAATTGATGATTGCTAAAAATCATGATTATGGTGAGGCATGGAGACAAATGAGAATAGCTTCTATTACCGATTTGATTCTTCAAAAATTGCTACGTGTAAAGCAGATTGAGGACAATAATGGGGTGACTGTAGCTTCCGAAGGTTTGGATGCCAATTATCAGGATATGTTCAATTATGCAGTTTTTGCATTGATAAGATTAGAAGAAAATTTAGCTTAATATCATGAAAAAATTACTTTCCTTTTCTAGAGTTTTTGTTGGAGGATTATTTATCCTTTCAGGTATAATAAAGGCCAATGATGCAGTTGGTTTTTCTTTCAAGTTGGAAGAATATTTTTCGGAGGCAGTTTTCGATATTCCTTTTTTGATGCCTTATGCATTGTCCATTGCCATTATCATGTGTGTGGCTGAAATTGTTTTAGGATTGAATGCCATACTGGGAATCAAACCTAAATTAAATGCCTGGGCCCTATTATTAATGATCCTTTTCTTTTCCGGACTAACCTTCTATTCCGCTTATTTCGATAAGGTAACGGATTGTGGATGTTTTGGAGATGCTTTGAAGTTTACACCCTGGCAATCTTTCATTAAGGATGTGGTATTGCTGCTGTTTATCTTAGTGTTATTCTTTAGACGCAATGATGACTCATTTAAGGATAAAAAATTAGCAGGAACGTTATTAATTATTACCCTTGGTCTAATTTCCATTTTCTCAATATGGACCTTTAGATGGTGGTTCCCAATTGCATTCTCGATTCTAATTTTTGGGTTAGGATGGTTCTTAATGAACTATTATACTTCCGATAGAGCCAGAGCACGGTCTATCATGTGGATGTCAACAATCACTTCAGTTGCATTTACCATGTATACCTATAGTTATCTACCTATCAAGGATTATCGTCCTTATAAGCTAGATGCAAATATTACAGAAGGAATGACTATTCCAGATGGAGCACCTCAAGATAAATACATGGTTTTTATGCAGCATGTTTCGACAGGAGAGTTGAAGCAGGTGAAATTGGCGGAAATAGATTGGTCAGATACTAATTGGAAATACCAATCAGATAAAGAGCCAGTATTGGTAGAAAAGGGGTACGAACCACCTATTCACGATTTCTCTATTTCAGATAATGATGGCTACGACCTGACAGAAGATGTCTTAGCTATGGAGGATGTGATTATCGTTATTTCATACAGCCTGGAGAAATCAAAAGAAAAAGGATGGAAAGAGATCCAATCCTATATTAATGGAGCCTTAGCTGCTAATAAAAAAGTAATAGGTCTAACTGCATCTGGTTTAGCAGAAGCAGGAGCTTTCTTTAATGCACAAGGTTTGCCAATAGAGCCGTATAATACAGATGAAACAACCTTGAAAACCATTGTTCGTTCAAATCCTGGAATTATACGGATCAAGCAAGGTACTATTGTAGAGAAATGGCATTTCAATGAAGTGCCAGAACAATTCTAAAAACTAAAAAGATTAAAAAATTAGTTCAACATATATTACATGGAGTGGCCATTCTTTTTGGGGTGGTCACTTTGATTTTTTTCCTGTTCAACGTATTGCCAGGTGATCCGGCACAAATGATGTTGGATCAACATGAAAATGAAGAGCAGGTGCAAAAAATCAGATCCAAATATGGTTTTGATCTTCCAATAGAACAACAATTTGTTTATTGGTTGAATGACCTGTCTCCAATATCAATTCATGGAACTTCAGATGATTCTAAAATTCATCACCTTTCAGAAGATAAGTACACTTTTTCCGAATTGATAAATGGTGAAAATTGGGCACTGGTTGTGAAATGGCCTTACCTAAGAACTTCCTTTCAAAAACAGGATACCAAGGTAAGTGAACTCTTAATGGATAAAATTCTCAATACATTTGTATTGGCAGTGGTAGCCATCTTCATAGCTTTTATTTTAGGTGTACTTTTCGGACTTATCTTAACGGTTTATAAAAGCGCTTGGATTCAATTTTTCCTGGAGGGAATAAGTATTTTGGGAATGGCGGTACCTTCCTTTTTTGCATCGATATGTATAGCTTGGTTTTTTGGCTTTTACTTAAAAGATGTGTTTAACTTTTCTATGACCGGGAGTTTGTTTGAGGTTGACGATTTAGGTAATGGGCAATATATTGCCTGGAAAAATTTGATTTTACCAGCGGTAACCTTGGGTATACGCCCCCTAGCAGTCATAACACAATTGACTAGGGCTTCCATGGAATCGGTTATGGAAGAAGATTATATCCGCACGGCAAGGGCAAAAGGTTTATCTGAATACAGGGTGTTGATAGTTCACGGTTTACGTAATGCTTTGAATCCTGTTATTACAGCTAGTTCTGGTTGGTTTGCATCCATGTTGGCCGGTGCTGTTTTTATAGAGTATATCTTCGCCTGGGATGGCATTGGTAAATTGATGGTAGAGAGTTTAGAACAAATGGATTTACCAGTTGTGATGGGAATCGTTCTATTTATTTCGTTCATATTCGTATTGATTAATATCTTTGTGGACCAAATGTATGGTTGGTTAGATCCAAGAATAAGAAAAAGAGCATGAGAAAGTATATAGTAGCAGGAAACTGGAAGATGAACAATACCTATGATGAAGGTATTCAATTGTGTAAAGATATTTTGGAGAATGGACCAGATTTAGATGGTAATCATCATTGTATTATCGCTGCTCCATATATTCATTTAGCTTCACTAGCATCATTAATGAATGGAAGTACTTACCAGGTGGCAGCTCAGAATTGTCATGAGGAAGAAAAAGGAGCATATACAGGGGAAGTATCTTCTAGTATGTTGGAGTCCATAGGAGTAGAGTACGTTATCCTTGGTCATTCAGAAAGAAGAGAATACCAGGGAGAGAATGATACGATGCTTTTGAAGAAGTTAAAACAAGTTCTTGCTAAGGGGATGACTCCAATCTTTTGTTTCGGGGAGCAATTGGCTGAAAGAGAAGCTGGAAACCACTTCGATTTGGTAAAAAGTCAAATTGAGGGCGTTTTGTTTCAGCTATCAATTGAGGAGATGGAGAAAGTAATTATGGCCTATGAGCCTGTTTGGGCAATAGGTACTGGTAAGACAGCATCGAGCAAAGAAGCGGAGGAAATGCATGCATTTGTACGATCTTTGATTGTTGATAAATTTGGGGATATTACAGCAGCCAAGACAACTATCCTTTACGGAGGAAGCTGTAAACCTTCCAATGCAGATGAATTATTTTCTTGTGAAAACGTAGACGGAGGATTGATAGGAGGGGCTTCTTTAAAAAGTGAAGATTTTATCTCATTGATAACTTCTCTTCAAAAAGCCAAGTCATAATCCTATTTAGAAGATATAGAGAAAGATGAATACAGGTATACTTAATTATAATGGTGAATTGATTGCTGAGAAGGAATTCAATTTATCTCCAAATAATAGATCATTCCGCTATGGAGATGGACTATTTGAAAGCATGCGTTGCGAAAACGGACGTATTTTATTTTGGGAGGATCATTACTTCAGGCTAATGGGTAGCATGTGTATGTTGAGAATGGACATTCCTTCTAATCTAAATATGGACTATTTACATGATCAGTTAATACAAACTGTTACTGATAATGGGCTATTAGATAGTTCTTGTCGTATTCGCTTAAATTTTTGGCGAAAAGATGGTGGTTTATATACCCCTTTAGATAGATCTGTAAACTACCTGATTGAATGCGAAGCAATAGATAGCACTGCATTTGAGATTAACCCGGAAGGGCTATCAAGTGATATTTATTACGATCACAAAAAGGCAAAGTCAGATTTATCTACTATTAAAAGTAACAATGGTATTCTATATGTTCTGGCTTCCATTTTTGCAGAAGAATCAGATTTGGATCAAGTATTTATTCAGAATACGGATCAACATATTATTGAAACGCAAAATTCAAATATTTTTGTAATCAAAGATAATGTCTTAATTACTCCCGATGTTAAAGATGGTTGCTTGGATGGAATCATCCGTAAACAAGTTTTGATGGTTGCTGAAGAACTGGAAATTGAAGTGAAACACGATTCCTTGAGAAACTATGAGTTGAGTTCTGCAGACGAAATTTGGGTTTCAAATGCAATCAGTGGTTTACAATTTATTTCAAAATATAAAAACAAGCAGTACGAGGCTCCGCTTATGGAAAGCTTTGTAGAGAAGCTAAAGGATATGGCCTTTAGTTCATAAAAATATGTTCGGGGGTATTGATCCAAATGCGTTTATCGCCCCCGATCTTTTTCATTAGATCGAACCACATGCTTTCATCTGGTAAATGGAGTAGATCATCAATTTTTTGATCGGCAACAATCCATGCATTTTCTTTTAACTCTTCTTTGATCTGATCGAAATCCCAACCGGAATAACCTAAGAAAAACCGGATATTATCTGGCCTGATGTATTTCAAGTATTCTTCGGATTGTAATGTTTCGAAATCTCCTCCCCAAAAAAGGTTGGGAGCAATTTCCAAACTTCCATCAGTGACAATTTCACGAATAGAGTGTAAAAAGAAAAGATTATCCTGCTGTACCGGTCCACCAAAATAAATTTGAGGATCGAAATTAAACTTCGAATCGTTTATTATTTCGCTTAAAGTAAAGTTTAATTTCTTATTCAAAACAAACCCAATAGCTCCCTTAGGGCCATACTCAGCCATGATCAAGACAGCCTTCTTGAAATTCGTATCCATCATTAGCGGGTCGGCCAAAATTACCTTACCCGCTAAGGAATCATGTTTACCCTTATGTTGCATCGTTTATGGTGAAATCGTTAACTAAAGATAAGATTAATAAGTGGGATTTGCACATATATTCGATAAAATCTATTGTCCTGACAAATGAAAACTCTTATTATTAGGGACTTATGGAATAAGTTTTGATCCTATTTAAAAAATGGATTAAATTTTGATGATAATTAATCAGAATTCGTTCAAATTCCTTAATTTTACAAGGTTCAGGTAATGATAATATAAATCCTATAAGCTAGTTATGAGAAAACTATCTATTTTATTTTCGTTTTTCTTGCTGTGTTCAACAGCAGTTTTTGCCGCATGTGATTCAATTACGGTCAATAGTGTTACTGTCATAGACGATGGTGGGGTATTTAAGGTTGAAGTTGAGATTAATAATGAAAATGTTGGAGGGAACTCTAATGTTACTATTAATCCGACTTTTGTTCCTATTGGAGCATTTACGATTACAGTAACCACACCGGCAGCAGCATTTCTTCCTTTCGGAATATCAAACAAACTTTTTACCATTACAAATCCTGGGGTTTTGCAAGATATTAAGGATGGTAATATTATTACTATTCAGGTCGGAGCATTTTTTGATTTTTCTGGTGGTGGATTATCTTGTACAGAAACCAAGGCTACTGCAGTTAATGAAAATACTTGGGGATGTTCAGATCCTAACGCTTTCAATTATGAATCGACTGTAACTTTGGATTTAGGAAATTGTATCACTTCCATTTGTTCTTACCTAGGCTTTATGACAATGGACATTATTGTAGATGCACCTGATACATTATTCCGTGTTATTATGAGAGATACATTAGAGGGGTTTCCTTTAAATCAGATTGTAATGGAGGCTAATATTACAGGTACTGGAGGTCAGACTTTCGACGTTTTTGATCCTCCAACTACATTTAACATGACCCCTGCTATAAATAATGTTCCTGGAGTTGGTATTGTTGAATTTCCAATTGAAACAGAATTGCGTGATTTGGTGGGTGATAGTTTATACTTAACAGGTACGTTTATTTTTAAAGTAGTGGTAAATAATCAATTACAAGTATGTACGCTGAATTTAGATTGGACAGTAGATATTTCTAGGATAGGATGTACAGATAATACTGCTTTTAATTATGATCCGTATAACACTATTGACGATGGTGACTGTATTTCTTTTATAGAGGTAGATCCATTTATTGTTCAGCCTCCATGTTTGCAAGTGCCGGGATCGGTGAATATTGAAGATGCATTTACTATAGGTGGAACTCCTCCATATGATTTTGAATATTATACAGTGGATCCAAATGCTGTAGGACCTGGACAATATTTGTTTACTATTACAGATAATACTCCAGCTTCTGAAAATGGACCTATCATTAAACATGTACTTATTGATGTTATTACTCCTCCAGAGTTTTACGTTATTATAGATACTGTTTTACCATTCATTGTAGCAACAGTTAATAATCCTGTTACTAAGTACTATTGGTTACTTGATGGTGTTCTTATTGATTCTACATATACAAATACCTATGCTTATGTGGATACAGGAATATATTCATGTTATGTTGAAGGTATGGGTGAGAATGGTTGTTGGGATTATTCAAATGAGATAGGTCTTTCTATGTTGGATATTGATGAAAACATGATGGATTGGAATCTTTCGATTTACCCTAATCCGGTTCGTTCTGAATTAACCTTAACCGGTTTGCCTTCTTCTGCAGGGAGGTTAGATTACCAGGTTGTTAATGCTATCGGAGCTAGTGTGCTAAGAGGTGTAATGTTGGATGACTATACTATCTCTATAGATGATTTAGCCAATGGTATGTATTATCTCCGCTTACGTAATTTAAGTGAAATGAAAACAATTCCTTTTATGGTTCGGCATTAGGAATGTAATTTATAAGAATTAAAAAAACGCCTTGTGAAATTATTCACAAGGCGTTTTTTTTTGGATTGTACTCAACGAATGCACAAAGTCTATTACTTTATTAGCTGGTAATGGATTTAAAGTTTCAATTGATTGGTTTATTTCGTGGGGTATAGTTAACAGTACGGTAAAATTTAAGCTTATTACTGCCTTCTTTTTTTAATAGTATAAACAGTCTAGCGATAATATTGTGTTGGTAAACGGTGTATTGGCAGTGCTGAAATAGGTAACGTTAATTGACATTAATCCTTTGTATTATTATTCAGCCTCTTTAAACGTGTATAAAAATTGTAAAAGATGCATAAGTTGTTTAGAGTTCAGAAATCAATACATAATACTTTGTATTTCCACTTCATTTATATCATCCGATTAATACTTTAGCTGAAGTCATTCGTCCCGATAATTGGCTAATTGATGGGGGTTGACATTTTTTGTACTGAAATTACACAACATATGAACCTTTCGACTTTTTCCGAATTACTCTGTTTAATTCAAGGGGTTGTTTTTGGGATAATACTAGTTTATTTCTCTTCCGCAAAAAAACCATCCTTGTATATGGGTTTGTTTTTATTGAGTTGGGGACTTTATTTTGTTACACCAGTAATGGGGCCTCAGGGGTATTTTAATAAATATCCGCTCTTGGCATTTATTCCATTGAATTTATGTTTTATAAGTTTTCCATTTTTATACCTATATATAAAGAGGCTGACAGGGGAATATTCTTTTAATAGAGATAAAAAACATTTATATCCCGGATTAGTTATAATGGCTTGCTTCCTCTTGTTATTTTTCATCTTTTTGGATGTACCTGGTATAGATATCAGTAAACATCCATTTTATTCTTCTGGTTTGTTGACTCTTCTTGTGTTGGCCAATACCTTTATCCTGGTATATTTATTAAAGATGCGGGGCCTGGTAAAGAAAAACGCTTTGAAGGTTTTAGAAGTCCATTCTTCAGTAGAATATAAATTATTGACTTGGTTAAATCCATTGATCTACGCTTTTCTTTTTCTAACTATTTTTGACTTTGTTTTTACTATTATACTGATGATAATCAGTGCCGATCCAACTATTTTTTCAGCGATTTACAAATATATAGATGGTTTTCAGGATATCATAGAGGTTATTATAACCTATTGGGCTGCTATTTTTGCTATTAAGCAATCTACTGTGTGGGTTGGAAATAGTACCGCTGTTGTTCCACAAAAGATGAGGGAAGAAGTCATAGTTGATTTGGATGATTTGTATGAGCACTTAACAGATACTATAGAAAATACGATGTGTTTTAAAAATATGGAGTTAACCATTGTGGACTTGGCTCACTTAATGGATATGCACTATGTAAAATTATCGAAGGTGATAAAGCAAAAGACAAATATGAATTTTAATACCTTCATTAATAAATACCGTATTGAAGAGGCCAAGGCTATCATGCGTGATCCCCAAAAATTCAGGGGATTAACTTTTGATGTTTTGGGACAAAAAGTTGGCTTTAAAGCAAAAAGTTCTTTTTATAATGCATTTAAAAAATTCGAGGATACTACCCCTTCGAAATTCCAAAAAAGTCAAAATCATTAGTTCTACAGTTTAATTATTTTTCAGGGCAATGTATTTATATATTTTATCTGCTCTAGTTTGGATTTTGATTGTTTGATCGGGAAGTTTTTTCTGACTTGGTGTTTCAAATTGTATCCGTTTATGTTTTAGTTTATTTTGTATTTATTGTTGTATCTCTTTAATGAAGGTTGTTAATTCATTTCGGGAGTGTAATTTTCGGAATAATGTACTTTAAATATCCTTCGTTAAATAGTTAATATCTATGGTTGTAATTGATTTTTAGTCTCGATTTTCAATTTTAAAACCTTTTTATTACTTAACTCCATATCTCTTCACATTTGGAATTATACATTTGAGATTGGACAAACCCGGCATAGATTCATTTTGAAACTGTAAAGCCAAAAAGAATGTTTGTTCCAGTTGCTTTAAAACATATTTACAGAAATGTGTATCAAATTAGTTGAATTAACGAGTTTGATCGCTTGTAGATGAAACACTGAAAACAAGTTTAACTCTTCAAATATCACACAATTATGAACAATCAGAACAACATTACTATCGAAGATTCATCGGTAATAATTCCCGAGAATATTAGGAATAATGGAGCGCCTGATTTAGAGGGATTATTAAATAAATATGACCTCAATAAAACGGATTTTAAATTGGTTAGAGAGCATCTGAAGCCTCTTATGGTTGAACATATTCCTGAGATGATAGTAGATTTTTACGTGTGGCTGAAGGATTTTCCTGAATACAAGAAATATTTTGAGGGAAATAACGAGCTATTGGTCCGCACTCAGAAGATGCAGGGAGATTACTGGCTAGATTTACTTTCTGGTGATGTTAGTATGGAGTTTGTCAATAAACGTGTCAACCTTGCTCGTACGCATTCTAGAATTAAACTGTCGTTGGACACCTATTTTGCTGGATTGGCATTTTTTACAAATTGGATTTTAGATTGGATAAAAGTGCATATAAAGGATGCAAAGGGGAGAGATATGGAGTTGATGCTGGCAAGTACACACGCTATGATGAAAATTCAACAGGTGGACATGGCCATTGTGGTAGATGAATTTATTCGTAAAAGTGATGAAGATAAAAATGAGTTAATCCTTCATCTGCAACGTCAGGCAGCAACAATCAACAAATTGGCAACTCCGATAGCGATTTTAGCAGAGGATATTTTGCTTGTTTCTGTTATCGGTGTATTGGATTCAAAAAGAGGTCAGGATATCCTGGAAGCAACGTTATCGAAAGTTTTAGAAACAATTTCGAAGGTAGCCATTATAGACATTGCAGGGGTTGACTTTATTGATACTGCAGTTGCGAATCATTTAATTAAAATGACACAGGCCATCAAATTAATGGGCTGTAGTTGTATCCTGTCTGGTGTTTCTCCTGCTATTGCACTTACCGTTGTACAGTTAGGATTGGATCTTTCTGAGCTACAAACAAAAGCGGTATTAAGAGATGCTGTAGAATCTGCCTACAAAATTGTTAAACAGGATTGATCTTTTAAAGACTAAGGCTATGTTTCAAAATGAGTCAATGATTTCGATCAATACGATTGATAATATCATTGTGGTCAATTTAAATACGGAATTGAGTAAGGATATTTTGGAGAATGTTCAATTGGAATTATTGGAAAAATTCATCGATGGAAAAAGTTACGGAGTGGTTATAGATGTTTCTGGGGTAATGATTATTGATAGAATCATAGCATCTCATATAAAGCGTATCGTTGAATCCATACAAATGATGGGTGGTGTAGCTGTTCTCACAGGCCTTAAACCAGAGGTAGTCCTTTCATTGTTGTCCACTGGAGTTGATTTTAGTAAAATCAACACCTTTCTCAATATAAATATGGGAATTAGGAATATAAATTCAAGTAAGGGGAATGTATTAACGGTGAAAGAGGATTATCCGGATGAAGAAGTTGAAGCAACTGAAGAAAAATCAGAAACTGAAGAACTGTGTAGTAACCAATCAACTGATTTTTGAAATAGTACATATAAGCGATTCTTTTTCTGTAGCAATAGAGTTGAAACCACTATTGGTTAAGTATGGTTTTACGGTCATACAAAGTACTTCTATATGTGTAGCAGTTAGTGAGTTGGTTAGCAATATTTGTAAGTATGCCCAAAAAGGTAAGCTTATAGTTGAAATGATCCTTTCCGGAAGTGATAAGGGGGTTCAAATAACAGCCATTGACAAGGGAAAGGGAATTGAAGATTGGGAAAAGGTGTTTGAAGAGGGGTATTCTACCGGTGGATCTTTAGGTCTGGGTCTCCCGGGGATTAAAAGAATTATGGATGAAATATATTTTGACAGGCAAAGAGAAGTAGGTGTTAAAATTTCAATTCGGAAATGGATATGAATTTAATCGACACAATAGATTATTACGCATATATAAAACCCAAAATGACGCCGGAAAAGTGTGGCGATACAGGGCTGTTTATAATCGAGGGTAATGTGCTTTTATTTGCACTGTTAGATGTTCTTGGTCATGGTGCTACCGCTTATAAAGTTGCAGAAAAGGCAAGAATCTATTTAGAGTCGAATTTTAATCAGGATTTAGTTTCTGTGATGAAGAACTTACATCAACATCTATTGGGTACGATTGGACTTGTTGGAAATTTAGCCAGTCTAAATTTGGAGGATGGGACGCTTAGCTATGTTGGGATTGGGAATGTAAGAGCTAAAGTGTATGGCAATGAACGTTTTTCATTTGTAAACAGAGATGGTATTGTAGGTTATAGAATGCCAGAGCCAAAATTAAAAATCGTTCAGATAAATAGAGGAGATTCAATTTTAATGTTTTCCGATGGAATAAGTAATCGGGATATTTTATTGGAAGAGGATTTAGGCTTTTTTAATGATTCTGCGAAGTCTACTACCACAAGAATCGTGACTGAAATGGGGAATAAAAACGATGACAAAGCCTGTTTAATTGTAAAATATTAAACTATAGAAAAATGGTTGATTTAGGTAAAATATCTGTTAAAAATTCTCAAGGGATAATCACTGCAAGAGGAAAAATGTATAAGCTGGTTTTGGATTGTTTTTTCAATTCTTATAAGGCTACACAAATTACTTCTATGTTTTCAGAATTGATAACCTATTTATTGCAAATTCAGTCGGAAGTGTTGGTTAAAATAGTCTTGCTTAATAGGGATTTCAATTATTATCTTCATGTTAAAATTCGGTATGTTAATCTTGAGGAATTTGATAAGAAATCTTTATCCAAGGCATGTAGTTTATTTAAATTCTCTGATAATGGCGATAATTCGGGATCGATGGAATTTGAAGTTAAGATAGATAATGTAGATTTTATTCCTAGTAAAGAATTTATTGACGAGTGTACTAAAAATCTAGCGGCATTAAGTAGGGATGAATTGTTGGATCAACTTAAAAATGCCAATGAGGAGGTCAACAATACTTTAAATGAATTGACAGAAACACAATCGTATTTAGTTCAAAATGAGAAAATGGCTGTATTGGGTCAGCTAACAGCAAATATAGCACATGAAGTAAATAATCCATTGGGTGCAATTCAGGCATCAGTAGGTAATATTAGAGCAAACTATCAAAACATATTGGATAAGTCATTGGCATTGATTCCTTCTTTGGACTATTCCGAATTGAGTGAATTTAATGCCATAATTAACGAATCTTTGGCTACTTCAAAGGAACTTTCTTCAAAGGAACAAAGAAAGCTTCGAAGAGAATATGTATCGGAGCTGGATGAATTAGGAGTTGAAGATTCAGATGATATTGCTGAACTGTTACTCGATCTTAAAATTTACGAAGGTGCTACTAATTATCCTGCTGTAATAACGGGGATTAATGCAATTCCAATTTTAGAAACTGTCTATTATTTTACCCAGGTTGTTTTCAATACCAAAAATATTGAATTGGCGGTTAAACGAGCGACAAGGACCGTGTTTGCCATGAAAAAATATTCACATACAACGGATAAAGATGTCATGGAAAAAACAAATATGGTTGAGAATTTAAATACGGTACTAACCATATACCATAACAAACTAAAACAGATAAATCTTGTTAAAGATTTTTCAAAGGTACCGATCACTTATGCTTATGCAGATGAGCTTGGTCAGGTATGGACCAACTTAATTTACAACGCACTTCAGGCCATCGATACTGATGGAACGATTACTGTAAAATTATTTGAATTAGATGATAGTATCCACGTTTCTGTTACCGACAACGGCCATGGGATTCCCCTGAATATACAGAAACAGATATTTAAGCCTTTTTTCACAACAAAAGCCAAAGGGGAAGGCAGTGGATTGGGTTTAGATATTGTCCGAAAAATTGTTGAAAAGCACGATGGTATCATTGAGCTCGACAGTGAAGTAGGAGTGGGTACTACTTTTTCGATTATTCTACCTATACTAAATCATGTTGAAGTGGAAGCCTAATGTGTTTTGCACAAGCTGATGTTTCATTTTATCAGATAATCAAATTCAAGCCTATAGGTTTAAAGGATTATAGGTGAATGTAACTGACAAACATAGTAAAGAAATAGGAGTTTATTGATTCCTTAAATTAAAGTATTATGAAGAAAAAGCCGGTAATTATTTATGTTGATGATGAGGAGATTGTTCTGAATTCAATAAAGGGACAATTACGGAGAAATTTTGACAGAACTATTCGGTTTGAATCTGCTCAAAGTGCGGAAGAAGGGTTGGAATTACTGGAGGAATTAAAGATAGATGATATTGTGGTTCCATTGGTTATTTCAGACCATATTATGCCTAATATGAAGGGGGATGAATTTCTAACGAAAGTTTATCAAAATTACCCGGAAGTTAAGACCATTTTATTAACAGGACAGGCAGATGTAGATGCGGTAGCGAATACAATAAATGATGCTCACCTTTTTAAATATTTGTCTAAACCCTGGAAAGAGGAGGAGTTGGTGGATTTGATTAAGGAGGCTATAAATGAATATAATAGTTCCTGTGAATTAAATAAATTATATGAGAAACTATATATCCAAACCGATGCTGATGATTCTTTAAATACTTCTTCCAGTGGAACTATTCAGTTGGGCGGGAAAACTGAAATGTCAATTCAGTTAAAAATTATTGAAAGTGCTATTTTTAAATTGATAGAAGCAAAGGAAGATGCGGAGGTGGCAACTGATGCCAAATCTCAGTTTTTATCTACCATGACACATGAGTTGAGAACACCACTAAATGCAATTATTGGTTTATCTAATTTACTGAGGGAGCAAAATCCACAAAGAGAACAATTGGAAAACATAGAGGCTTTACTTCTTTCCAGTAAAACCTTAAAAAGACTCATCAGTGATATCTTGGACTTTAGTAAAATAGAGGCGGGATATATGGAGTTGGATATTAACTCTATTAATTTGAATGATTTGATATCTGGAATATTACAGGTGCATTCGGAACCTGCAAAAAGCAAAGGAATTGACTTACGATTATCTGTAGAAGGTGATTTGCCCAATGTTTTGGTGGATGAAATTAGGCTGATTCAGATATTGAATAATTTGCTATCCAATGCTATAAAATTTACTTTAAAGGGGAGCGTTGAATTAAAAATTACCACCGAAAAAGAGGATGCCGACAATTGTACTATATTATTTGATATTAAAGATACAGGTATTGGAATACAACCTGAAAATATAAAAAAGGTATTCACTTCTTTTTCACAAGTGGGTACAGGTAAAAGTTTTGGTGGTACTGGACTTGGACTAGCTATAACCAAAAGGTTAGTAAATCTTTTGAAAGGTACTATTGAAGTAAAAAGTGTATTTGGTAAAGGAACTTCCTTTCTGGTAACTCTTCCTTTTAAAAAGTGTAAAAAGAGTACAGAAGAATTAAAAAAGATTGAATCCAATCAAAGAACCCAATTTAATAATGAATCCATTCTGTTTGTTGAGGATAATAGTTTAAATGTATTAGTTGGTAAACAATTTTTATCGCAATGGGGATTGGAAACAACCGTAGTAAATGATGGGGTTGAAGCAGTTGAAGCGACAAAGAAAACAGATTTTAAATTAATATTAATGGACTGCAATATGCCTATTATGGATGGTTATCAAGCTACTTTGGAGATTAGAAAATTTAATAAAGATGTTCCTATTATTGCCGTGACTGCTTCTGCGACAGTTGATGATAAAACAAAAATATTGGAAGCTGGAATGAACGGTTTCATTGGGAAGCCTTATGATCCAGTAGCATTAAATAATCTAATTGCTAAGTTTTTGAACTATCCCAAAAATTGAAATAGCAGTTCTATATAACCTGTAAGTAATTGTTGTTAAGAAAGGTTGTCATTCTTTTTAAAAATAGTAGATATATGGATCATAATCTGGTGGAAATTGGTCTAATAAGCCCTATTTATTCTGGGGTAGGATCAGGTAGATATTTCTTGAAATATGAGGTGGAAATGCATCATAATGGCTTGGATGATTTTGTAATAATTTCTACAAAAGAGTCTGAGGTAGAACTTCGTATTAAGATAAATCAACAAGTAAAGAAATGGGAAAAAAAGTGGGCTGAATTTAATGCAAGACAAATTCAGGAAGAGAAAGAAAAGCAATATTTTGTAAAAGCAGAATCCAGAACTAAATCGGCCATTGAGGACTTACATAAAGTCGATAACTTTTTAATTGATTCAACTATTCACGATAAAAGGAATAGATTCAATGACTTTCTGCATAAGGTGAATTTTGTAGATCAATATCCTGAAAAACCAATTCCAAAAATAATTTTTGAATATCCTCCAGAACCCCAGAAAAAGTCAAAGCAGTATTCAATTTTCGAAAAAAATATAAGTAGAGCTAAGAGAAAGGAATCGCAGGAAGATAAATCATTACATGTAAAAGCTATGGTTTATTGGAATTCAAAAAAAGAAGAAATTGATGTAATTAATGAGAACTTACAGAAGATAACAGATGAAGAAATGTCCAAATGGGCAGTAGATGTTACCATGTGGAAAAAAAATAGGGAAGCATTTCTCCAAAAGGAAAAAATGTTTAACAGTAAAATAAAGCGATTGCAGGAGGGGTATGAAAATCAAGATCCCAAAGCTATTGTAGAATATTGTACATGGATTTTAAATTTTATTGAATATCCACCAAGCTTTCCCAAAAACTTTCAGTTGGAATACTGTCCAATCTCTAAAACTCTGCGTTTGGATCATGAGTTACCTAAAGATGATGCATTGCCAAGTGTGTTGGAGGTAAGTTATTGCTCAACAAGAGATGAATTTGAAGAGCTTCATATTTCAGAGTCTCAAAGAAGGAAAATGTTTGATGAGACGTTGTATAAGATTACTTTGAGGATAATTCATGAATTGTTTGTAGCGGACACCATCCATGCAGTAGATGTAATTGATTGTTCCGGTTGGGTAGGAAAGATGAATAGATCAATCGGGAAGTACGAAAAAATAGGTATTCTAACTATAGAAGTTAAAAAGAAAGATATGTTGAATATAAACCTGTCACAGGTTGATCCCAAAGCATGTTTTGAAAATTTATCAGGGAATTGTTTGAAAGAGAATTTAATGTAATTGAAGGTGAGGTGAAGTTGAGATACGAGCAAAATAATTCCGAACTGTGGTAGAATTAAATTCTGTTCAAGATTTTTATGTTTGGGTTGTTATTGAAGGTTTCTTTAAAGGAATTTTTTATTTCAACATCAAAATATTTCCTTGAGTCCTATTATTAGGTTAAGGACAAATTGATGCGGTTGTTCGATAGCAAAATGCTAAGAAAAGTATTTAAGAAAAATAGGAATAGTATTAATAGCGGCTTTGGAGAAGTATAGCTGATTTGTTCATGATTAAAGCTTCCCAAAAATCTTCTCCAAAGCTACTTTCTTATAGCTTTTCCCAATAGGGATCTCCTTTTTGTTGATGATGAGCATATTTCCATATAGGGATTGAACCTTATCCCTATTTACAATAAAGGATTTATGTACTCGAATGAAATTTTCAGGTAGGTTATTCTCCAGGTTCTTAAGTGACTCTAAAGTTATTAGTTCTTTATTGTTGCTGGTTATAAAATTCACATATTCCCTTAAGCCTTCAACGTAAAGAATTTCGCTGTAAGGCAATTTATGTAATTTCTGATCCGCTTTGATTAGTATAAAATCCTTCCTATGTTTTATTTCAGATGAGGGAAGATCGTTATTTATATTCTTGATAGCCTTGTTTACAGCTTGAAGAAAACGTTCAAATGAAAAGGGCTTAAGAAGGTAGTCACAAACATTCAGTTCATAGCCTTTTAGTGCATATTCTTCATAAGCTGTAGTCATAATGAATTGGCATTCGCCCATTTTCATTTCGGCTAAGGATAAACCACTTAATTCCTTCATTTGAATATCGCAGAAGGCAATGTCTACTGGATTATCCCTAAGGAATTCCAGAGCTTCTAAGGGGTTTTGAAAGCTCTGAAGGTGAACCAGTGAAGTTTTTCCAACAAAGGCTTCTAAAAGCGCTATAGCAGGCATTTCGTCATCTATAATAATACAAGTGATGTTCTTCATTATTTTAATTGAATTTTTAGATGCGTACTGTATCTATTGTTTTTTTGTTCAATTTGCATACTTTGCTTCTCTCCATAAATAAGATCCAGCCTTCGTTGAACATTTTGAATTCCAATACCACCCGTTTTATCTTTAATATAATGCTCTGTGTTTATAGTGTTTTCCACATATAACTCAAGAAGTTCATCCGTGCATTTTAGTTTTATATTTAGACGGTTTTCTTCATCTATAATTCCATGTTTAAAAGCATTTTCAATAAATGGTATTAGGATCATTGGGGCTATAGAAATTTTGTCATTGTGAATATCCAATTCTAAAGATATAGCCTTAGCAATTCGATCATCTTTCAAAAGTTGAAAGTCAATAAAATTTTTGATATAACCTATTTCCTGTCCTATTTGAACATGCTTATTATCTGTATGGTACAATACATAGCGCAACATTTCAGATAATTTTAAAATCTTATCCGGGACTTGCTTGGATTCTCTAACTGCAAGAGAGTATACATTGTTCATTGCATTGAACAAAAAGTGAGGGTTGATTTGAGATTTTAGAAAATTCATCTCAGCATCTAGACGTTCGTTTTCCAGTTGTATCTCGTTTTGTTGTTTTAGCCTTAATTTCTTATTCAAATGATATATAATACTAGCAAAGAAAACTCCTATACTCAAGGTTATTTCTCTCATAAAGAGAATATGCGATGCATGAAAACGATTTCTTCCTGGTGGTCTTCTTCCAAATAAATTTTTATCAAAATGATGTTGGAAAATAGCATCAAATTCTAAGCTAAACAGGAAATCTATTGCAAGAAATAGAATAGTTAGTAGTATCCCCGAAAAAATTAGTACGGCCCACTTTTTTGTGTCGTAAAATTTGGGCAATAAATAGTTTGTACAAATGAAAAATATCGCAAAATGGTTGAGTCCTATAAAGGTTGCTTTAATGAGTGAAAATTGAAAATCATTCGGTCTTTGGTAAAAAAAGATGAGAGCAATCCAATAACATACCCAAGTTAGGATAAAGATGTAGCGATTATTTTCTTTCATGGAAATCATTTATTCAAAACTAGCCATTTGAGACTAATCCATCAAATTTGTTCAATGAATGGTACTAAATTCTCAATTTAGGGAATTATAATCACAAAAAAAGGCCACTACCTTCCGGTAATGGCCTTTAATAAATTATGCAATTGAAATCTTATGATTCCTTGTTTCCGTTTTTCATAAACATATCCATAACCTCCATGCTAATTCCCGTATAAGAGAATCCACCATCATGGAAAAGGTTTTGCATAGTAACCATTTTAGTCATGTCAGAGAATAGAGAAACACAATACTCTGCACATGCGTCAGCAGATGCATTTCCTAGTGGAGACATTACATCAGCATATTTTACAAATCCATCAAAACCTTTTACACCACTTCCTGCAGTAGTTAATGTTGGAGATTGAGAAATAGTATTTACACGTACTTTACGCTTTTTACCATAGTGATACCCGTAACTTCTGGCGATAGACTCTAAATAAGCCTTATTATCTGCCATATCGTTATAGTCAGGAAATGCACGTTGTGCTGCGATATAAGATAATGCAAGGACAGATCCCCATTCGTTTATAGCATCTAGCTTATAAGCTGTTTGCAAAACTTTATGGAAAGACACTGCAGATACATCAAATCCTTTGTGCAGCATTTCGTAATCTAATTCCGTATAGTGATTTCCTTTACGAACATTGATAGACATACCAATAGAATGCAAAACGAAGTCGATTTTACCACCAAGGATTTCCATCGATTTGGTGAATAAATTTTCTAAATCCTTCATTGAAGTTGCATCCGCAGGAATAACCTGAGCTCCACATTGTTTAGCTAGTTGATTAATGGTACCCAAACGCATAGCGATAGGTGCATTAGTTAGAACGAATTCAGCCCCTTGTGCGTGACAAGATTCAGCTACCTTCCAGGCTATGGAGTTAGGGTCCAATGCTCCAAAAATGATTCCTCTTTTTCCTTTTAAAAGATTATTGGACATATGTTTTTAATTTTTGTTTCTGAGTTATCAAGTGCCTAAAGTAATAAAAATATTCTACATCCTTGTAGGAACATCTATACCTAATAAATTCATGGCACTTTTAATTGTTTGAGCTACTTTGGTTGAAAGAGCAATTCTCGATTGTTTCAGCGATTCATCGCGCTCTCGTAATATAGGGGTGCTTTGATAAAAGTGATTATACTCTTTTACTAATTCAAAAGTATAATTACAGATCAAAGCTGGTGATAATTCATTGGCGGCTGTTTGAATTACCTGTGGGTATTCATACAACTTTTTGATCACATTTTTGGTTGGTAAATCCAATGGTACAGGCGTGAAATTACCATTCCACTCCGCTTTCCTAAGAATAGATGAAATTCTTGCATGTGTATATTGGATAAATGGGCCTGTATTTCCATGAAGATCAATAGACTCATTTGGATCGAACATCATGCGTTTTCTTGGATCAACTTTAAGTATAAAGTACTTAAGAGCCGACATTCCAATCATTTCATGTAATTCTTCCTGGTAATCAGCAGTCATACCTTCTTGTTGGCCTCTCTCTTCCGAAATCGCTTGAGCTTCGTCATTCATCTTTTGCATCAATTCATCAGCATCGACTACGGTTCCTTCTCGAGATTTCATTTTACCAGATGGAAGATCTACCATTCCATAGGAAAGATGAGAACATCCTTCTGACCATGTATATCCAAGTTTTTTAAGGATAATAAATAATACCTTAAAGTGATAATCTTGTTCATCACCTACTGTATATACCATTTTCTTAAATGGGAAGTCCTGGTGACGTTCTATGGCAGTTCCAATATCTTGGGTAATATAAACAGAAGTACCATCCGATCTTAAAACCAATTTATGGTCCAATCCTTCTTCTGTTAAATCACACCATACTGAACCATCTTCCTTTCTGTAAAAAATTCCTTTTTCAATTCCTTTTAATACATGTTCCTTACCAAGAATATAGGTATTGCTTTCGTAATAGTTTTTATCGAAAGATACACCCATTCTATCATAGGTACTTGCAAAACCATTGTAAACCCATTGGTTCATGGTTTCCCAAAGTTGGATAGTTTCAGGATCTTTATTTTCCCACTTCAACAACATTTTTTGAGCTTCAAGTAGGATAGGAGCTTGCTTTTTGGCTACCTCTTTATCCATTCCTTTAGCTATCAAAGTATCCATTTCAGTACGGTAGTGCTTATCAAAAGCCACATAATATTTACCAACTAAATGATCACCTTTTAATCCGGTGTTTTCAGGTGTTTCACCATTTCCAAATTTTTGCCAAGCTAGCATAGATTTACAAATGTGAATCCCTCGGTCATTAATTACTTGAACCTTAAAGACATTCTTACCTGCTGCATCTAAAATTTGAGCAACAGCAAATCCCAATAGGTTGTTTCGGATATGCCCTAAGTGAAGAGGTTTATTTGTGTTAGGAGAAGAGTATTCAACAATCATCTTTTCAGATTGATCGTCTATTACTACTTTCCCATATTGATCGTTAGCTAATGATTCTTTTAGGAAATTCATCCAATAGGCATCAGAAATACTTAGGTTTAGGAATCCTTTAACAACATTGTATGTTGTTACAATATCTAAGTCCTTAACTAGTTTTTCACCAAGTTCTTCAGCTACTTGCTCTGGCTTTTTCCTGGCCATTTTCACAAAAGGGAAAACAACCAAAGTAACATCCCCTTCAAACTCCTTTCTAGTTTTTTGGAAACTTACATTGGCATTCTCTATTCCATAAAGGTCTTGAACGATTTTTTCAACCGCTTCCTGGACTTTAATTTCAACTTGGTTCATAACAGTATTTCTGTCAAATCGATGATTTGATGATATAATTTTTGCAAATATAGTTTTTATTCATCTCTGTGGAATTCTTTTAGAGATTACTTTCGGATAGATGTGTTCTATTTTTTTAAGCAGTTGATTACAAATTCAAGAATCTCGAATGAAACCTCTGCCATTTTGTTTCCTTTATTATCCAAAGTAGGATTAATTTCTACCATTTCGAAACATTTAACTCGCTCATCTTGAAGTAAAAAGTGAAGTATTTTTTCAATCTCTACCTGGCTAAATCCATTGATAACTGGTGTGCCTGTTCCTTTTGAAATCGAGGAGTCCATGCTATCTACATCAAATGATATGTATATAACCTCGCAGTCCTTCAGTTGTTCAAGACATTCCAGAACACATTGTTTGGCTGTTCTTCTACGAACTTCTTCTATGGAATAATTTTTTATTCCCAATCTTTCTATAAGTTCATCTTCTGGGATTTCTGTATCGCGAACTCCAAATAATACAAGGTCTTCTGCTTTCAACCGAGCTTCTTCTCCACATAATTCATCCCATAAATCCATGGTATTCTTATCCAATTGATTTATTTGAGAATCCAAATTGTTCATTTTTAATGCCGTTGATAAGGGCATTCCATGAACATTTCCTGATGGAGTAGTGTAGGGCGTATGTAAATCACCATGAGCATCAATCCAGATGACTCCTAACCTTTTGTTAGGGTAGGCTTCCTTTATTCCTTTTATTGTCCCACCAGCGACCGAATGATCACCAGAAATTAATAAAGGGAATTGGTTTTTTGAAACCGTATCTTTTATTGCCTGTGAGGTTTTATTAAATATATGGTTGATACCTTCAATCTGCTTTGCATAAGGGGTATTGGAAGGAGATAATAAAAGATCATTAATAGGTTCAACCTGTAAGATATCATGATCCTTAAGAAAGGAACTATTTTTATTAAGACATGCAACCCATAGTGCTTGCATACCAAGGCTTGCTCCTCGGGTTCCAGCGCCAAGTTCGGACATTACTGAGATTACTTGAATTGGCTTCATAAGTATGACCTTTTATTTAGTATCGATGCAAAAGTACTTTATGTTTATCTAAAGGCAACAGTTTTAAAAATATTTTTATTTATAATAACAAAAGCCATCCGGAATTTTCGGGATGGCTTTTGTTTAGAAAACTGTTAGCGTATAAAATTATTGAGATATTGATAATAAAATAAATTTAAGTCTTTTAATACCAGCTAATTTTTAGTGTGCTGGAATTACCATTATGCGCTATAACTTTTATTAAATATACACCATTTTCGATGTTATCTCTTGATAAATTTAAAGATTTTTTATCTATCGATAAAAGTTGTCTGACCATTTTTCCAGAAATATCATATATAATGATATCCTTAATAGTCTCCTCAGAACGTATATTAAGGTTGTTTTTTACCGGATTTGGAAATGCCTCTAAACCAGTCATTTCATATTCAGTAATACCAATATTATTTGGTAATTCTAGAGATAAAACAAGTCGTGGTTGTAGGTAATTCTGAATGGTATCTAAATATGTTTTACATTTTGTTTCACTCATGTCTGGATTAGAGAGTAATGAGGCCATATGGGTTGTGAAATCTGGTGCTACTTCAACTAAGGATGCTGGAGATGTTGGATCCCACCAGTCCCAAGGAGAAGCTTGATTCTTAAATCTAGATTCTGCTAAAGGAAATAAAAATGGGTACATCCCATCCATGTTTTCTTTTACATGTATTGAATCATTTGGTGCAGGTAAAAAGTATTCATAACTCATACCGTAACGAACTTCAGCTGCAGAGGTGTAGACATCCGAAATATTTTTATCCCGGAATACATCGTTATTACCATAAGAATTGGCCAAATCAATGAAAATATTGGCTCCAAATGCTTCTACAACACTTCCATTGGTAGTAGGAACCTTTACTATGCCTTCTCCAAAAGGGGCAAATGGATCTCTAATTGTTTGGAAGGCTATCATAGGAACATCACCTTGTTCCAACCAGCTAGTATCGGCTAAGGCACCTCCCGTGTTTACACAGACGTGAATTTCATCTGATTCCCCATTCGCTATATAAGCATTTAATAGTCCACCTATTCCAGAAATTGGTCCTGATAATAAGGTGTCTATAAAGGGAACGGTATCTGTACCAACAAATTTATCTAAATATAATTCTTGAGGATCATCTAAGGTAGAATAGGCTAATGCTACATATCCACCAGATCCCATGCCGAATAGCGCGATTTTATTCTTATCTATATTATAAGTTGTAGCTTCACTTTTAGTGAACCTTACCGCTTGCTTAATATCATGAATTGCTCTATATACTGCATTAAGCAAACCTTTTGTTCTGTCTTCTTCGCTAGGTAGTAATGGATTCCATCCATGTCTATAATTAGCTGCAATAGCTACATATCCACGTTTAGCCATCTGTGTACACAATTCTATGGCCATTAGATCATCTTTTGATCCCATAGGACTACCATTTACAGCAGGGGGTAAAAAGTTTCCAGTATGAATGTAGAGTATTACAGGTCTTTCAGATAAGGTGTCAACCGTTTGTTTTGGTTGATAAATATCCATTTTTAGATCGACAAAGTTTAATAAGGTGTCTAAGGAAGCCCCACCTAAAATTGCGGCTACAGCAGCACCAATATCTGCTGGATCATTACCTCCTACGGATGCAGGCATGTAATTTACATTAGATCCATAAATGACATTAGCCGATATTTCAATGTCTGATTCTGAAAAAACTTCAGTAAGGTATCTATCATTTTGAGCAACTAATGATGACAGTCCAAATAGGACAGAAAAAGTAAAGATTAAGCTTTTCATACACTTTAATTTTTAGTATTGCAGTTATAATAATACAAAAAAATAGGTGAATAAATATAATCTTAGATTAAATGTTTTGCAATTATCCAATGTAATTATCTGTTATTGAGTAATGTACGATGATCTTTATAATGTGTTATTGTAATAAAACAATGAATAAAAGTAAAGTGAAAATGTGTGATTTTATCAAGGGATAAAATGACATAAAACTTAAGGAATAATAACAATTTTTAATTTATCAATCTTAGAGTTTTCATATCTTTGCATATTATTTTTTCCTCATACTATGGCAAACAATTATTCTTTAGATAAAATTGAAGTTTTAGGGGCACGAGAGCATAATTTGAAGTCTATCGATGTTGAAATCCCTTCTAATCAAATGGTAATTATTACCGGATTGAGTGGAAGTGGTAAATCATCTTTAGCATTTGATACCATATATGCCGAAGGTCAACGAAGGTATATTGAGACTTTTTCCTCATATGCTCGTCAGTTTTTAGGGAATTTGGAAAGGCCGGATGTAGATAAGATAAATGGCTTGAGTCCTGTTATTGCCATAGAGCAAAAAACTACAAGTAAGAATCCAAGAAGTACAGTTGGAACAATTACGGAAATCTATGATTTCCTAAGGTTACTATATGCACGTGCTGCGGATGCATTTTCATTCGAAACAGGCAAGAAAATGATTTCCTATACAGATGAGCAAATATTAGATTTGATTCGTCAAGATTTTATGGGGAAACGAATAGCCTTACTTTCTCCAATCGTTCGATCGAGAAAAGGTCATTACAGGGACTTATTTGAACAACTTATTAAAAACGGTTTCCTTCGGGTACGAGTGGATGGTGAAATTCGCGAATTGGTATCTGGAATGAAATTAGATCGATATAAGACGCACGATATTGAGTTGGTTATTGACAGAGTTGTAGTTGAAGAAGCCACCGTTAAACGTTTGAAAGAATCATTACAAGTGGCCATGAAATATGGACAAGATGTGATAATGGTAATGGATTGGGCTAGCAATGACATGAGGTTTTTCAGTAGAAGTCTTATGTGTCCTGATACAGGAATTGCTTATTCAACACCTGAACCGAATTCTTTTTCCTTTAATTCACCTAAAGGAGCGTGTCCAAAATGTAATGGATTAGGTCAGGTGGATGTTGTGCACATGGGGAAAGTTGTTCCTGATAAAAAGAAAAGTATTCAAAATGGAGCTATTGCACCAGTTGGGAGTTTTAAGCGCAACTGGATGTTTAGTCAGTTGGAGGTGATTAGTAAGAAATATAAATTTTCTCTAACCGACCCATGGAGTAAAATACCTGAAGATGCTAAAGAAGTTATTCTATATGGATCGAATGAACATTTTACCATTCACAATGAAAACCTTGGAATAACGCAAGATTATAAGCTTAGTTTCGAAGGGGTCGTTGCCTTTATAGAAAGTCAGTATAAAGACGCTGGGTCTGCTTCTATTAAAAGGTGGGCAAAAGACTATATGCAGTCTGAAAAGTGTTCTGAATGTAAAGGGTCTCGTTTAAAAAAGGAGTCCTTACATTTTAAACTAAACGACAAACATATTGGGGAGTTATCTGCAATGGATTTGGATGACCTGTATAAAGAAATGGAGAGCATGCCTCGTTTCCTTTCAGAAAAGCAAAATATCATTGCCACCCCTATTTTAAAAGAATTAAAAACTCGATTGAGTTTTTTACTGGATGTTGGTCTAAATTATTTAAGTATTGATAGATCCAGTAAATCCCTTTCAGGTGGGGAGGCTCAGCGTATTAGGTTGGCAACTCAAATTGGATCTCAACTAGTTGGTGTACTGTATATTTTAGATGAGCCAAGTATAGGTTTACATCAAAAGGATAATACGAAACTTATTGCCTCTCTTAAAAATCTTCGTGATTTAGGTAATAGTGTATTGGTTGTTGAGCACGATAAGGAAATGATGGAAGAGGCAGATCATATCATAGATATGGGGCCGGGTGCAGGTAGGCGAGGTGGAGAAATTGTTGCTCAAGGAACCTTGGCAGATATATTAAAGTCCAATACAGATACTGCCTTATATTTAAATGGGGAAAAAGAGATACCAGGTTCTTTGAATAGAGAAGGAAATGGTACTACCTTATCTTTATATGGAGCAACAGGGAATAATTTAAAAAATGTTGATTTACATATACCTCTAGGAAAGATGGTATGTGTTTCTGGTGTTTCTGGAAGTGGTAAATCTACTTTGATCAATGAGACATTATATCCGATCTTGAATCATTACTTTTATAGAGCAGTAAAAGTTCCAATGCCGTATGACAGACTTGAAGGTATAGAACATATCGATAAAATAATTGATATAGATCAGACGCCAATCGGAAGGACCCCAAGGTCAAATCCAGCGACTTATACAGGAGTGCTAGGAGATATAAGAAAATTGTACTCAGACCTTCCCGAAGCAAAAATTAGAGGGTATAAGCCTGGAAGATTTTCATTTAATGTAGCAGGAGGTAGATGTGAAACTTGTCTTGGAGGAGGACTAAAATTGATTGAAATGAATTTCCTGCCAGATGTTTATGTGCATTGTGAAACCTGTAATGGGAAGCGATTTAACCGAGAAACATTGGAAGTTCGGTATAAGGGGAAATCTATTTCCGAAGTATTGGATATGAGTGTCAATGAATCGGTGGAATTCTTTGAACACATTCCAAAAATATTCAGAAAAATCAAGACCTTACAGGATGTAGGGTTAGGGTATATCACTTTAGGTCAGCAATCCACCACACTTTCGGGTGGGGAAGCTCAACGAGTAAAATTAGCTACGGAGTTAAGTAAACGAGATACAGGTAATACTATGTTCATCTTGGATGAGCCTACTACTGGTTTGCATTTCGAAGACATTCGTGTACTGATGGATGTTCTACAAAAATTGGTGGATAAAGGAAACACCGTTTTAATTATTGAGCATAATCTTGATGTAATAAAGGCCGCTGACTATATTATAGATTTAGGACCAGAAGGAGGAAAGAATGGTGGCGTTATTATTTGTGAAGGTACACCGCAGGATATTATTAAAGATCCCAAAAGTCATACTGCGCATTATTTAAAGAAAGAACTGGAAAAAAAAATAAATGATTGATTTCGAGAAAATAAAAACGCTTTTTGGTACTTCCAAAAAAGTTGTACTTACTAGTCATAGAGGACCAGATGGCGATGCTTTAGGGTCTACTTTGGGTTTGTCAAAGGTTTTAAAGGCCTTAGGTCATTCAGTTGAAATAGTCCTTCCCGATGCTTTTCCAGATTTTATTTCCTGGATGCCAGGAGCAGATGATGTAGTATTATTTTCAGCAGAAAAAGAAAAAGCCATTGCGTTAATTGACTCAGCTGATGTCTTATTTGCATTAGATTATAATTCATCTGGTCGAATAGCGGATGTAGAGCCTTATTTTACAGCATCCAAAGCTTTTAAGATAATGATCGATCACCATATTAATCCTACGGATTTTTGTGATCAATATATTTCTAAACCTGAAATATCATCTACCTCCCAATTGGTATATGAATTTATGGAAAAAATGGGCTGGGAAGACCATTTGACAATTGATGGAATGGAATGTCTGTATGCAGGGATTGTAACTGATACAGGATCATTTCGTTTTAGTAGTGTAGATGTTGGGACACATAGAGTAGCTTCTATTTTTATGGAAAAAGGGATGGACAATGCAAAGGTTCATCAATTACTTTTCGATAATAATGAGGCTTCAAGATTGCGATTGTTGGGTTATTGCCTAAATGAAAAGTTGGAAATTTTCCCGGATAATCAGTCTGCTTTTATCAGTTTGACCCAAGAAGAATTGGATCGTTTCAAATGTTCTAAAGGTGATACAGATGGATTTGTGAATTACGCCCTCTCTTTGAAAGGAATCAATTTAGCGGTTTATTTTGTAGAGCAAGATGGAATAGTAAAACTATCAACCAGATCGATAGGAAATTTAGCGGTTAATAGAATTTGTTCCGATCTTTTCAATGGAGGAGGTCATATGAATGCTGCAGGAGGTATTTTTGAAGGAACACTAGAAACCGCTAAAGATTATTTCAAACAAAATGTTTTTCTTAAATTGGAGCATTATTTTAACAAATGAGAATATCAATAGTTATAGCTTTCATTTTTAGCATGTTTTATTCTTGCACAGATCCAGTAGTAATGGCTCCTGTGCAACCTAAGTCAAAAAACAATGATTTAGTGGATTTTAACAAGGGGTACATCGTTTACGAATCCAATGCGATTGATACGCTTTTAATTATAAAAGGCTGGGATTTTGATAAGTCCAAAACAGGTTTGAGGTACCAAATTAATCCTGATAATTGCATTAGTGATAAACCTACAACTGGAGATGCTATTCAGTTGAGTTATCAGGTGAATGATATTTACGATAATCTTTTTTACGATATTAAGGATACCTTAATTCACATGGAAAAAGATTATACTGTCAATGGTTTGATTGAAGGCGTTAAAATGATGTGTGCCGGTTCTACTGGTACATTTGTATTACCTTCTTATCTAGCTTATGATATAAAAGGTGATGAAAAAAAGATTGGGCCTCGTGAGGTCTTAATATATAGAGTGAAAATTAACAACATAATCAAAAACACAAAAAATGATTAAAAGTAAGTACTTACTTCCTGTATTGGGAGCTGCTATCATGACTTTTACTTCCTGTGAAGATAAAGGAGATGATCTATTTGCAGTGATTCATACGAATAAAGGAGATATCAAATTAGAGTTGGAGTATGAAAAGGCGCCACTTACAGTAATGAATTTTGTTGGTTTAGCTAATGGAACTGTTAAAAACGACGAAAAGGAAGCTGGAATACCATATTATGATGGTCTTAAATTTCATAGAGTTATCGCTGACTTCATGATTCAAGGTGGTTGTCCTCAAGGTACAGGTTCCGGTGATCCTGGATATAAATTCCCTGATGAATTCCATCCAGATTTGAAGCACGATACAATAGGTATATTGTCTATGGCGAATTCAGGACCAAACACAAATGGTTCGCAATTCTTTATAACGCATGGACCAACTCCTCACTTAAACAATAAGCACAGTGTTTTTGGACATGTAGTGGAAGGTTTTGATATATTAAACGCTATTGAAAAAGGCGATGATATAGTGTCTGTAGAAATTATTGCTAGCAACAAGAAGTCAAAGGATTTCATTGGAAGTATGAACTTTGAAGAATTTTTGAAAGAGCAACAAGAAGCTGCAGCTAAAAAAGTGGCTGCTGAGCAAGCTTCAAAAGGAAAAGAATTAGAAGAGTTTGTTGCAGCTAATTATCCTAATGCTACTAAAACAGCAAGTGGATTATATTATGTAATTACTAAAGAAGGTAAAGGACCAAATGCTAAGGCTGGTCAAACAATAGTTGCAGATTATACTGGAAAGTTAATGAATGGGACTGTATTCGATACATCTATAGAGTCTGTAGCTAAAGAAACAGGTAGCTATAATCCTAACAGACCGTATGATCAAAAATTTGAATTTCCTCTTGGAGCAAGAAGAGTAATTGCAGGTTGGGATGAAGGATTCCAGTTGTTAAATAAAGGAGCTATAGCTACTTTTATCATTCCATCTGAATTGGCTTATGGACCAAGAGCTATGGGACCAATTGCTGCGAATTCAAACTTAATTTTTGACGTAGAATTAATAGATATCAAATAACGATGGCAAGAGAAGAAGGATTGTATGCAATTATCTCATCGGAAAAGGGGGAGATTGTATTAAGCTTGGAGTTTGAAAAGACACCAATGACTGTAGCCAATTTTGTTGGTTTGGCAAAAGGTGAATTGGATAATGATGAAAAGGATGCTGGAGAACCGTATTACGATGGTTTGAAGTTTCACCGTGTGATCGATAATTTCATGGTTCAAGGTGGTTGTCCTAAAGGTAGTGGTGTTGGTGGACCTGGATATAATTTTCCAGATGAAATCCATTCCGATCTTAAGCATGATGGTCCAGGTGTGTTGTCTATGGCAAATTCCGGTCCTGGAACAAATGGATCTCAGTTTTTCATCACTCATCTGGAAACACCTTGGTTAGACGGTAAGCATACTGTTTTTGGTAAAGTAGTTGAGGGAATGGATGTCGTAAACCAGATTGCTGGTGGTGATATTATGAAATCAGTAAAAATTGAGGCTGTAGGTGTTAAGGCTGAAGCTTTCAATGCAAAAGAGATATTTGTATCTTCATTGCAAAAATTTATTGGTGATGAACAAGATCGTCAAGAAACTGAAAGAAAGGCAATGTTAGATAAGTATGCTGCCAAGTTTCCAGATGCTGATTTCCAATCTTCAGGATTAATCAAAGCAGTTACTCAGGAAGGAACTGGGGCTGAGGCAACTCTTGGTAGTAAAGTTACTGTGCACTATACAGGTCGTCTATTGGATGGAAGTGTATTTGATTCTTCACACAACAGAAATGAACCATTTGAGTTCGAATTAGGAGCTGGAATGGTGATTTCTGGATGGGAAGAAGGTGTTAAAGGAATGAAAGTTGGAGAGAAGGTTACGCTTGTAATTCCTTATCACATGGCATATGGTGAAGGTGGTTATCCACCGGTGATTCCACCAAAAGCTACACTTGAATTTGATGTTGAATTACTTAAAGTAAAGTAATTTTTTAATAAATTTTTTGAAAAGGCTCCTTCTAGGAGCCTTTTTTATTTAAACTATTTTTATATTTACAACTTACTGGTTGAAATCCGTATATTAGTACGGATAAAACACTATCATATTTTACTTAAAGAGCCCTGTTGATTGGGCCTTTGTTTGTATAAAAAAGATTTTTATGAAGTTTAGTAACTTTTTAACTGCGTTTTTGGGAATTGCCTTAGTAAGCCCCTCTTTTGCTCAAGTAAAAGAAAATGTGGATTCTCAAATTATCAGGAAAACTAAAACTGAAAATAAGGTAAAAAAAGGATTGCTTGCCGGTCCTATGGTTTCCTATATTGATAACTATAGCTCTAGAATGTGGTTGCTAGTTCCTAAAGGAACAGAAGAAATTAGATTGCATTTGGAGGATTTTAATGAAGAAAAGTCTTTCGATATCAATTATTTAGTAGGTGCCTTTGATGAGTTTAAGGACAATAAATGGTATAAAGCGATTCATAACGTTCATTTTGGAGACGAGATTCCTGTTGTTATTGATCTTCAAAATTTAAGTAAAGATTCTGAGTATAATATTGAAGTATACCTGGATGGTGATTTGGTATTTGAGGAGTTTACACTTTATACCTCAAGATCTCACAATGATGATATTTATTTCCTATTTGGGTCTTCTTTGAATATTGATTTAATGGATAGTCATTCAGAAGATATTCTGAAAAAAATGACTAAAACCAGTAATGATTTCATGATTTGGGGTGGTGATAATGTATTCATTAAAGGTGGTGAGTATGAAAGCTTCGCCTCAGTTTGTAATTCATATAAAGAAGTTCGTAAACGTGAAACCGTAAACGAATTTATGCAATCAACTCCTCACATTGCTATTTGGGATAAAAACGATTATGGTCTTCATAATTCAAATTCCTCAATGGCTCTTAAGGATTCTGCTTTAATGGCATTTAATCTATTCTGGCCAAATACTCCTAAAAAGGTATACAACTATACTTTTACAGATTATGGGGTGTACAAAAAGTACGATTATGAAGATATAGATATTTTCATGTTAGATGATAGAATGTTTAGAGTAGAAGAAGGTGCTGATAAAGCATTGTATGGAAATAAACAACTGGACAAATTCTTCCTTGATATGTGGGGGTCAAGTGCTACTTTCAAATTCATTGTGTCTAGTGTTCCTTTTATGGATGAAAATGCAACTGATGCAATGGTTCATTATAATGATGAATACAAAAATTTCTTACACCGTTTGGATGACGGTCATTTCGAAGGGGTAGTTTTTATTTCTGCTAACGAAAAGAAGAACGAAGTAATTAAGAAAGAAAGAACGGATGCCTATCCAATTTATGAGTTAACGACTGCACCATTAATTGATGGTGATAATGGAAATTATTCCAGAATTAAAGTGGATGGTGCCAAGGGGAGTCGTATTGTGACTTTTGAAATCTACAATAAGAACGGTGAGTTAATAAAAACTCAAAAGATTCATGAATCTGAATTGAAGTTCTAAGACGGATATTAATATGAAAAAAAAAAGGGTGCTATTCAGCGCCCTTTTTTTTTAATCCAATTGGTATTGTTTCAATGATTTGTCTAGTTCTTTATAATTAGGTAAGTGTTTTTCTACTTCTTGCCAGAATTTTTTAGAGTGATTCTTTACCTTGGTATGGCACAACTCATGAACGAGGAGGTAGTCTAACTGTTCTGGCTTGAGAATACTCGCTTTTGAGTTTATTGTAATGGTATTGTGAAAAGAGCAATTTCCCCATTGCCTTTTCATTTTTCTAAATTTTAATTCATCGTACAGTAGTCCGGTTTTTTTAGACCAATATTCAAGTCTTTCTGGTATGAACTCCAATGATTTGGATTTGTAAAATTTATCCAGTAACAACTTGATAGCTAATTTCTCGTCTATCTTTGGATTTAGGTTAAATTTTAATTTTTCATTGGATTTAGAAAGTTTAACCCCTTCAATTGTAGGGTCCCTATTGATTTCTACCAGGTAGTTCTTGTCGTAACATGATATGATTGATCCTGAGGTAATTTCTGCAGGAATTAGATTCGTTATAGCAGATAGTTTTTTTAAAATCCAGTTCCCCTTTTTTAGTAGGATTTTTGTTGCTTCTTCCTCCGAAATACCCGGGCTCTTCAATAAAATAGTTTTGTCTTTTTCTATTTTAATATAAATGTTTTTAAGACGTCTATTTTTTTGGTGTACATAGTGAATGATATGATCATTGAAAATTACTTTCGGCATAGGAAGAGATTGTATTTTCTTGAGTCCTCAATATATAAAATTTGAATTTATTCAATTTAAAAATTTCAAAAGTTATTTAAAGTTGATTTTTTGTTTTTAAATGTTGATTTATAGTTAAATAAAAAAATATCATACTAAAATTCACAAGATTCATTTGTTAAATAGCTAATTTAAAGGGGTTGGCTATGTTTATTATGTATTTTTTGTTATTTTTAGTACAAATTATTTTATTTAATGAGTTCTTATCAAGTAGATTATAAAGCATTAGTTGAAGGGGTTAACGATTATATCTATTGTATTGATTTAAATGGATATTTCACCTATGCTAATACCCTCATGTTGGAGACATTAGGGTATAGATTGGATGCGATAAAAAAAGTACACTATACCGACATTATTCGTTCGGATTTTCGAGAGCAAGCAGTCAAGTTCTATTCAGATCAAATAAGTAATGGTATTTCATCTACCTATTTTGAATTCCCTACCATCGATATTAATGGCGCAGAACAATGGATTGGACAAAATGTAATAGTGTTAAGTCAAGAGGATGAAATAATTGGGTTTAGAGCGATAGCACGAGATATTACTGCTTCAAAGAAAGTGGAAATGGATTATTCCACTACGACACAGGCTTTAACCTCATTAATTGAAAATTTGGATTCAGGGGTTCTAGTAGAGGATGAAAATGGCTCTATTAGTTATATAAATGAACAGTTTTGTAAGATCTTTCATATTAGAAAACCAGCTAGTAAGATGATAGGTGCAAGTTATACTGATTTGGTGGAGCAAAGCAGTTATCTAGTCAATGATGCCGAGTATTTTATTGAAAGAATTTATCAACTACTGGAAGAAAAACAAGTAAGCAATAAAGAGAAGGTTGAATTTGTGAATGGTAAGGTTTATGAAAGGTCTTATGTTCCGATGTATGAAGGAGGCTGTTTTAAAGGGTATTTCTGGAAGTACAATGATATCTCTGCTCAGGTTCAAGCCAATTTAAAGCAAAACCGTTTGGCAAGTATTGTTGAGAGTTCTATCGATGCTATATTAAGTGTGGATTTCGAGGGGAAGATTGTGACCTGGAATGATGGTGCAAAAAAAATGTTTTTGTATGAAGATGATGAAATAATTGGAAGACCATTGATGGACATCTTCTTTGTAGAAAATAATCAACGATCTAAGTCTCTTTCGAAATTAATACTTGCAGGGAAAAAAATTAGTTCATTTGAACAAGTTGGTCTCAAAAAGAATGGACATTCTGTTCCTTTATCTATATCTGTTTCACCGATTAAAAACGAAAGAGAAAGTATTATTGGCTTTTCAGTAGTTGCTAGTGATATATCTTTAGCCGAAAAGTTAAAGTCACAGCAAGATCGCTTTTTTGAACTTACATTAGATTTAGTTTGTATTTCTGATTTCGAAGGAAATTTTAAAAGAGTAAATCCTGCTTTCACTAAATTATTACAGTATAGTGAAGTAGAATTATTGAATCGCCCATTTTCCGAATTTGTACATCCTGATGATATTGAAAAATCCTACACTGAGATGGGGTATTTATCAAATGGAAATAGGGTTGTAGGTTTTGAAAATAGATATATCTGTAAAGATGGAACGGTCAAATGGTTGAAGTGGAGTGCCAATGTAGATCCTGAGACAGGTGACTTTTATGCGGTAGCCAGAGATATTACTGAACTTAAGTCTATATTAGAAGAAGTCGATAATTATAAATATGCCTTAAATCAATCAACTATATTAGCCATAACTGACCCAACTGGGAAAATAACCTTTGTTAATGATAAGTTCTGTGAAATGACCAAATACACAAGAGAGGAAGTGATTGGGGCTAATCATAGAATATTGAATTCTGGACATCATAGTAACGAGTTCTTCCGTGAGATGTGGGAATGCATTAATAGTGGACAAGTTTGGAGAGGGGAAGTTATGAATAAGGCTAAAGATGGTGAGACTTACTGGGTAGATACTACTATAACACCTTTTCTGAATGATAAGGGAGAGGTTACCCAATTTATTGCTACTAGATACAATATTACAAAGAGAAAGAAAAACGAGACAGCTTTGATAAAGGCTAAACTATTCGCTGAAGATTCTTTGAAAGTAAAAGATGAGTTTATTGCTAATATGAGTCATGAAATCAGAACCCCTATGAATGCAGTAATTGGATTTACTGATTTATTGATGGAGACGGATTTAGACAATACTCAACTTAACTATTTGGACACTGTAAAGAATTCGAGTGAACTGTTATTATCACTTATAAACGACATTCTTGATTTATCCAAGTTAGATGAAGGGAGAGTTGTATTAGAAAATGTTCCATTTAATTTGGAATCTACGCTTAACAAGGTGTTTCATTTAATGGAATGGGATACCAAGGAAAAGGGCTTACACTTCGATTTATCAATTGCTTCAGAAACACCATTAAACTTTATTGGTGATCCAACTAGGTTGGAGCAAATATTCCTGAATCTAATAAGTAACGGTATTAAGTTTACAGAAGAGGGAGGAGTTTCGATGACTGTATCACCTAAGTATGATACGGATGATTTTGCGAATATAAGTTTTCATGTAAAGGATACAGGTATTGGTATACCTTCCGACAAATTGGATCAAATTTTTCATTTATTTGATCAAGGTGGTCAAAGGGAAATAAAGCACATAGTTGGTGGAAATGGATTAGGACTTGCTATAGTAAAAGGCTTAACAGAAAGACTGGGTGGAACGGTGAAAATTCATAGTGTAGTTGGAGAGGGGACAAGTGTTGAACTTATCATTCCTCTTAAAAAGGATGTACGTTTTTCTAATATCAATGGTGATATAGAGGTTTTAAAGGGGGAAATAAATGATCAATTAGGCTTACGCGTCTTATTGGTAGAGGATAATCATGTAAATCAATTATTGGCAAAAACAAGATTGAATCGCTGGGGATGTGAGGTGGATGTAGCACTAAATGGTAAAGAAGCCATTGAAAAGATCCGAGAAGATCATCATTTGGTCCTTATGGATATTCAAATGCCTGTAATGAATGGTTATGAGACAACTGTTCATATTAGAACAAAAATGTCTCCCAAAATAGCAAATATTCCAATTATTGCCATGTCGGCCCATGCATCAAATGGTGATGCCATAAAGGCAAAAAAATTGGGAATGAATGATTATGTCTTTAAGCCATTTAAGGTGGATATTTTATTTGATAAACTTCAAAAATGGGGATTGCCAAGGAAAAAGTCCTTTGGTGAGTATTCTTTAGATCAAGAGGAGAAGGAAATTGTTGTTGTTCCATTAGAAAATAAAAAAACTAAGTTTACAGACCTTTCTTTCTTCAAAGAGGAAACTTTTGGTGAAAAGGAGATTATGATTGCGATCATTGAATCTTTCTTAACTGAATTTGATGTCTTTTTAACCAATGCTTCAGATGGTGCGAAATTGAAAAATTGGGATAAAGTTTATGCAGAAACACATAAGATTAAACCTAGTGTGAGTCTTTTTGGTATACATGATATGTTACCACTCATTACGGATTTGGATTCAAATAGTAGGAAAAAGGAACATTTGAAAACTATTCCTATGCTAATAACCAATTGCGAAAGAATTTTTAAAAATGTAAAAGGAGAGCTTATTTGTGAATTAGAAAATCTGCAGTCATGAAAAATAAATTGAAAGTATTACTTGTTGAGGACGACACTACTTTATCGTTACTGTTGAAGTTTAGGTTACAAAAAGAAGGGTATATGCCTTTGGTTGCATACGATGGTAAACAAGCTATCGAAATTATCGAAAAGGAAAATCCCAATCTTATTTTAAGTGATATAATGTTACCATTCATTAGTGGCTTGGAAGTAATTAGTCATGTAAGGAATGAACTGAAATCGGAGGTTCCAATAGTAATGTTTTCGGCTGCTGGTCAGGAAGAAATGGTATTGAAAGCATTCGATTTAGGAGCCAATGATTTTATGGCTAAACCATTTAGTCCAAATGAGTTGATGATTAGAGTGAAAAGAATATTGCAAACAACGCGACAAGCTGTAGTAGGTTAAACAATGAATTTCTCCCCCATTGAATGGATGAATGAATACTACCTACATTCACCAATTAAAGTTAAATTTTTATTGGTGAGTATTTTGGTATTGTTCATTTTGTGCATTACTGTTTTATTAGTATTGGTTAGTTTAAGAATGAAACTGTATAAGCGCAGGAATACAAGTGAAATTCTAAAAGCCAAGTATGAGGAACAGCTTATTACACTTTTGTACCTGGATCCTGAGGGACCGGGATTTGACCATGATAGGTTAGAATTAATTCAGGAATTAAAGAAAGCAGTAAGTGTTAAAACTGAAAGAAATATTTTAAATGGGATGTTACTAAATCTTCATCGTAATATTTCAGGGGATATTTCCAATCAAATTCGCGGTTTATTCCATGAGTTGGGCCTAATGAAATATGCGGTAAAGAAATTAAATAGTCGTAAATGGCACGTTAAAATTCAGGGAATCAGGGAGCTTACTGAGATGAAAGAACACAGTATTCAAAATTATGTTACCAATTTGGTCAATCATGAAAATAATTTATTGCGAAGAGAGGCCCAATTAACAATGGTTCGTTTATTTGAGTATAGTGGGTTGAGTTTCCTTAAAGACTTGCATTATCCAATTTCTGAATGGCAACAATTACAACTTATGGCCGCCATTCAACAAAACGTCGAGTTTGTTATTCCGAAAATTGACGATTTGTTAAAATCCAAAAATATTACTGTAGTTCAATTCGCTTTAAGACTTATTCAGGTATTTAATCAAACAATCGAGCCAGAGGAAATGAAAAGGTTAATCAGCCATGAAGATCCAATGATACGGCAACAAACGATAGATTTAATAGGTGAATTGGGATTATTTGATATGAAACCTTTTTTAAAGGAGCAGTACATCGACCTGGGAAAGAAAGAGAAATTAAGCGTACTAAATGCATTAACCTATTTGGGAACAGAAGAGGATCTTGAATTCCTTTTAACGAGATCGGAAGATCAAGATTTTAAAATAAGTCTTCAGGCAATGTTAGCCTTAAAAGAATTACTATCAGTAGACTCATTTAAAGCTGAAGTTAATGCATTGAAGGTTAAAAATAAAAAAGTGTTAGAATACGTAATGGATCAAGTATGTTGATTTTCAATTATATATTATCATTTTTAGCCTGGTTTTTTATAGTCTATGCTGGATCTGTTTTCATTTCCTATTTGGCATTGATTGTTTTATCGGGAATAGAAACCATCGGGCACTTTAAAAAGAATAGCTTTGTAAATTATAATGACATTCTTTCTTCACCGATGTCTCCTTCAATTTCTGTTATTGCTCCAGCTTATAATGAAGGGCTGAATATAGTGGATAATGTTCGCTCCCTACTATCAAATCATTATGTGAATTATGAGGTTATTATAGTGAATGATGGTAGTAAGGACGATAGTATGGAGCTATTAATAACTGCCTATGATTTAGAAAAAATCAATTTCTTGGTGGATGCTCAAATTCCCACTAAAAAAGTAAGAGGAGTATATAAATCGAAAAATCCGGCCTTTGAGAAATTGATGATCGTAGATAAGGAAAATGGAGGTAAGGCAGATGCCTTGAATACAGGGTTAAATATTTCAAATAGCAGATATGTTGCATGTATAGATGTCGATTGTTTGTTGGTAGAAGATTCCCTTCAAAAAATGATAAAACCATTTTTAGATTATACCGATAGGAAAGTTATAGCAACAGGTGGAGTTATTAGAATTGCTAATTCTTGTGAGATTCGTGATGGTAAATTAATCCAAGTAAACCTTCCAAAGAAATTGATTGAAAGGGTTCAAATATTGGAGTATATACGTGCATTTCTAATAGGTCGTATGGCTTGGAGTAGGTTAAATGGATTATTGGTTATTTCTGGAGCTTTTGGGATTTTTGATAAAGATATAGCTATTGCTGCCGGTGGATATGATACAAAGACCGTAGGGGAGGATATGGAAATAATAGTTCGTATGAGGAAGTTTATGCAAGACTTGAATAGGCCGTATAAAGTAGCCTATATTCCAGATCCACTTTGCTGGACAGAGGCGCCAGATAACTATAAGGTTTTAATTTCTCAAAGAAATAGATGGGCTAGGGGAACCATTGAAACATTAAAAATCCACAAGGATATTTGTTTCAATCCAAAATACAAATCCTTAGGTCTGTTGAGTTATCCTTTTTGGCTTATTTATGAACGGTTAGCACCACTTATTGAAATATCTGGGATAATATATTTTATTATCTTAATTAGTACAGGAAAGGTGCATATGCGCTTTACTTTGCCTTTGTTAATAACTGCCTATTTCATTTCTGTTTTGTTTTCAATTATGGCGCTTTTAATGGAAGATTTGACGTACCATCAATACAAGAAGAAAAGGGATATTTTTAATTTAATACTGACAGCCATTTTAGAACCATTTGTTTTTCATCCATTTATGTTGTGGGCTGCGTTAAAGGGGAATATCGATAAATGGACTGGTAAGAAAATTGGTTGGGGAACAATGACACGTAAAGGTTTAGGCTCTGGAAAATAATAGAAAGACTATTTGTTTATTTTAGTCCAAAAGGTGCCATTTTTGTATTCAATTTTTTCAATTATATTATTGCAACTTAGTATTTCTAGATTTTCAATGGTAATCCTCTCATCCTGGTGAATTAATATGGAAATTTCCTTAGTTGAAAGTTTTTGATACCTTTTTAGAAGTTCTAATTCTGTAAATATATGCTGTTTTGGTATTAATTCTTTTCCTATTGATTTTTTCAAAGCATTCACATAACTGTCATATTCTGAAGCGCCAAACAATTTAAATCCCAAACCCTGTTTATTAATAAAAATAAATGTTGGAAACCCTTTGATACCCATATCTTTTCCCATTTGAATATCACTTAAAAATTGTTTTTCGGAGAGCGGTTTTTTAAAGTCTGTAATAAATTTATTAATGTCCGCTGAGCTTTTACTAACAGCTTCTAGGATATATTTCATATCAGAAATATCCTTGTTTTCAAGAAAAAGCATTTCACGAACGATTCTTAAATATTTAAGAGCAACTTTTTCATTCTGATTTAATAGGGCCTTGTAGGCAATGGAAGCAGGGTACGAAGAATTTAATGGTGTGTTAATCCAAACATCTCCGTCTATACTCATATCAGAGTATTTAGCCACTTCTTCCCAGTACTCAGCAACATCCATTGGGCAGGTTATGCCATTGTTACTGTCCTTAAATTCCTTCCAATCTTTTAATAGTCCTCCCATTCGGTATTCTATCTCCAGATAATGTCCATAATCCAATTTAAATTTCCTGAATTGAGGTTCTATTGCCCAGCAAAATGAACAAATTGGATCTGTATAATAGATAAGTTTTACCTTCGACTTTTGTCTAGAATCCAATTTGGTACTTACTACTGGACGTAAATTTGAATTAGAATTTGATTCCTTTTCAAAAATTAAATATTTTGATTTAGTGTCTGTCATATTTTTTTAATGGGGCAATATGAAAAATTGTATAGATTTAAATATAATTTATTTTAACTCCTTTTTATTACTAATAATGAAACATAGTAAAAGTAAAATATTTTATTATTTTAAACAAATAAATTGATATATTTTTAGTTGTATATTCTTGTTATGGAATACACGTTAAATCCGTGCTATAATGGTTGTAATTACAACTATTACATTTGTAAAGGATTTTTTTTAGTATAAATTATACTATTTTATAATAGTAATAGTGTGCAATATTCTTAATAGTCTTGATAGCTATATTTAATCTTTTATAGCTGTATTTTTAATTGTTTTTTACCTCTTTATTTATCCCTTGACAATTTGAAATGATTGTTCATATTTCTTTGAAAATAAGCTTATTTTCAGTACTTTGGGTACAATGTGATATTACTATATGTCTTAAAATTAAATATTATGAAACCTAGAAGTATTATTATTGTAAATGCGTTTAAAATCTATCTAGGAATTGTGTTATTTTTCTTAGTAATGTATCTTTTTGGACTTGAGAAAGTTACTTTCCTTAGATTTTTTAATATCCTATTTGTTTTATGGGGGGTAAACGCTGCGATAAAGAGTAATTTGTTTAAAAACAAGGATAATAGCTATTTTTCCAATTTACTTATTGGTTTTCTAACAGCCTTTGTTGCTGTTATAATGGTGACCTTTTCATTTGTGATTTACCTCGATCGATTCAATCCCGAATTTTTATCAGTAGTGGGTGACTCACTTATGTGGGGAAGTGAATTAACTGTTGGTATGGTAGCCTTCACCATTTTATTTGAAGGGGCTGCATCTGCTGTAATAAGCACCTTCATCTTAATGCAATATTGGAAAAATTATGAATTTGATAAGGGATAGTAATAAAGTCTTTGGTTTTTAACTTTTTTAACACTAATTTTTTTTCCAATGGGTGATTGATTAAAATCAATTGCACGTATTAAATTTCTTTGTCTTATCTTCGTGTTTATGAATAAGCTTTTTAGTAAAATATTCACTTTATCCATGGCTTTGATAGTGTTTCTATCAGGTTTGGGGATGGCTGTCAGTAAACATTACTGTTCAAGCCAATTACGTGATATGAAGTTTTTTCAAAAAGCGGAAACTTGTGTGGTTCTGCAGGAACAAGTTTGTGAAACTAGTCAAGGTATTAGTATTACTAATGAACCATGTTGTAAGAGTGAAAACTTATACTTCTTAGAATCAACAGATAAGGTGAGTTATGCCTTTAGTTATGATTTGAATTGGGATTTTGATTTTGATTATTTCGCCATCTTTAGCGAACATATTATATACTTATCTGAAATAATTATCATTCCTGATAATTTCCGATTATTGGATAAACCTATGGTTTATCATGATATACCTATTTGGAACCAGTCCTTCCTAATTTGATCTGAAATATTTCAAGTACTAACTTGATACGGTGTTATTTGTTCAACAATTTTCAAAATTGTTGTAGAATGTATAACTGATGCTATTCAGATGAATAAATTGATTTTATTTTTTCTTAAAAATAGATTAGTAAGTATATCATTACTTATTCTAATCATCCTTTGGGGACTTATTACTTCCCCATTCAAACATAATATACCCTTATTGCCAAGTGATCCAGTTGCTGTAGATGCAATACCTGATATCGGTGAAAATCAGCAAATAATATTTACTGAATGGGCTGGTAGATCACCTCAAGATATAGATGATCAAATTACCTATCCTTTATCATCTGCGTTGATGGGGCTTCCTGGGGTACAGACCGTTCGTAGTTCTTCTGTATTTGGTTTTTCAAGTATTTTCATAATTTTTGAAGAAAATATTGATTATTACTGGAGTAGAACTCGAATATTGGAAAGATTAAGTTCATTGCCAAATGGTACTTTACCTATAGGAGTTCAACCTATGCTAGGTCCTGATGCAACAGGTCTTGGTCAAGTATTTTGGTATAGCTTAGAAGGAAAAGATAGCCTTGGAAATACCAATGGGGATTGGGATTTGCATGAGTTGAGATCTATCCAGGATTTTCAAGTTAAATATCAACTTTCTTCTGTTCCGGGAGTGGCTGAAGTTTCTAGTATTGGAGGTCATATAAAAGAATATCAGATAGATTTGGATCCTATGGCCATGAAAGCTCATGGTGTCTATATGGAACAAATATGGAAGGCTGTTAAAGAGTCTAATCTAGATATTGGAGCCAAAACAATAGAGGTAAATAGAGTAGAGTATTTTATTCGAGGTTTGGGATATGTTAAATCAATCAACGACCTGGAAGAGATTGTTCTAAAGACAGATAATCATGTACCAGTTAGGTTAAAAGATATTGCAAAAATTCAGTTAGGACCGGCATTTCGAAGAGGTGCATTAGATAAGTCAGGTGCTGAGATTGTTGGTGGAGTAGTAGTTGCTAGGTATGGTGCAAATCCTATGCAAGTGATAGAAAAAATTAAGGAAAAAATTAAGGAAATTTCTCCTTCTCTACCTTCTAAAATTTTAGAGGATGGAACTGTATCCAAAATAAATATAGTTCCATTCTATGATCGTTCAGGCTTAATAAAAGAGTCTTTGAATACCTTAAAAGATGCGCTTAGTTTAGAGATTTTAATTACCATCCTTGTAATTATTTTAATGGTATTAAATCTTAGATTATCAGTTGTTGTATCCAGCCTATTACCTTTGGCAATATTGATGTGTTTTATTGCTATGAGGTATTTTAAAATTGATGCCAATATTGTGGCTCTATCCGGGATCGCTATTGCTATTGGAACAATGGTCGATATGGGAATAGTTATTTCTGAGAATATTTTTAAGCACCTGCAATTATTTCCTGACCGCCCAAAATTAAAATCTATTTATGATGGAACTGTTGAAGTTGCTGGTGCCGTCGTTACTGCTTTAACAACTACGGTTATTAGTTTCTTACCGGTTTTTACAATGGTTGCAGCAGAAGGGAAATTGTTTAAACCCTTGGCGTATACCAAAACATTTGCACTCATTTCAGCCTTGTCATTGACCTTGTTTGTCCTGCCTGTTTTATTCTATTATATATTTAGTATAAAGGTGAATAAAATGCTTTGGAAGAAGGTGATAGGTTATTCCTCAATTGCAGTGGGGATAATATGTCTTTTTATTAAACCTTGGTTGGGTATATTATTACTGGGGATTGCGTGGCATAACCTTAAAGAAGGGACTTTTTCAAAATTAAATAGGTGGTCATTTATAGTGGGTAGTTTGGATATCTTTCTTATAGCTTTTGGCGTATCTTATTTATTGGCAGTGGAATGGATGCCACTCGGACTGAAAAGTACGGTGCTAATCAACTATATTTTTGTATTACTGATTGTGTTTGGACTAATAGGCTTGTTCTATTTGTTTATGAGTTATTACAGGAGAATGCTGAATTATTGTTTAGATAATAAATGGACATTCCTATCCGTTCCATTTACCTTCATACTTTGGGGATTAATTTCTTGGATTGGTTTGCCCAAATTATTAGGAATTAGTAGTGGTGATCAAACTCAATTAAACAAATCACCTATTGTTAGTGCATTCCCAGGTATTGGAAAGGAATTCATGCCGGCATTGGATGAAGGATCTTTTCTGTTGATGCCTAGTTCTATGCCTCATTCCGGAATGGAAGAAAACCTGGAAATATTAAAACAACTTGATATTGCTGTAGATGCTATTCCAGAAGTAGAATCTGTAGTTGGTAAAATTGGAAGAGTGGAATCGGCATTAGACCCTGCCCCCCTTTCTATGTTTGAAAATATCATTAATTACTATCCTGAGTATAAACAGGACGAAGATGGGAATAAATTACGTTTCAAGACAAATGAGGAGGATGATTTTGTCTACGATGAAACAGGTAATTTGATACCAGATGATGATGGGGAGTATTATCGAAATTGGCGTCCACATATTAAAAGTACAAATGATATATGGAATCTTATCACGAGTATACAATTACCTGGTGTGACAGCTGCTCCGAAATTACAACCTATTGAAACGAGGTTGATAATGCTTCAGACTGGTATGCGTTCACCTATGGGGATTAAGGTGAAAGGTAATGATATAAAGGTTATAGAAGATTTTGGCTTGGAATTGGAACCTATATTAAAATCTACTCCAGGGGTAAAGACTCAAACTGTTTTTGCAGAAAGAATGGTTGGAAAACCTTATTTAGAAATCACAATAGATCGCAAGGCAATTGCCAGATATGGATTTAGTATTGAGGAGGTTCAAAAATACCTTGGTATAGCATTAGGTGGTAAAAGTTTGAGCTATACCGTTGAAGGTAGAGAGCGATATCCTATTCGTTTGCGTTATGCTCGAGAATTAAGGGATAACCCTGAAAGTATTGGAGATATTTTAATTATTTCAAAAAATCATCAAATTCCGCTTTCTGAAATTGCCACCATAACATATAGGCAAGGGCCACAGGCGATTAAAAGCGAAGATAGCTTTTTGGTTGGTTATGTATTGTTTGATAAGCTAGATGAATTTGCAGAAACGGATGTAGTTTTAAATGCCAAAAAACGTATTCAAATTGCAATAGAAAATGGTGAATTGAAGATCCCAAAAGGGATAAGTATTGAATTTGCCGGGAATTTCATTAATCAGCAAAGAGCAGATAAAAAGCTTATGGTGGTGGTTCCTCTGGCGCTTATTTTGATTTTTATTATCCTTTATTTTCAGTTTAAATCTATTGCTTCAACTTTAATGATTTTTTCTGGAATTTTTGTGGCATTCAGTGGTGGGTTTATTATGCTTTGGCTATATGGGCAAGGATGGTTTTTAAATTTTGAATTGTTTGGGACTAATATGAGAAGTCTATTTCATGTTCAAGAAATTCATTTGAGTGTTGCAGTCTGGGTTGGGTTTATTGCCCTATTTGGAATAGCAACAGATGATGGGGTGGTAATGGCGACCTATTTAAAACAAAAATTCGATAAATTGAAACCACAAAGTGTACAAGAAATTAGACAACTAGTATTGGAAGCTGGACTGAAGCGTATCAGGCCTTGTTTAATGACTACAGCAACCACTATTTTGGCCTTGTTGCCTATTTTAACATCCTCAGGTAAGGGCTCTGATATAATGATTCCTATGGCAATTCCTATTATAGGGGGGATGACTATAGAGTTAATCAGTTTATTTGTTGTGCCAGTCCTTTATTCTATGCGTCAGGAGTACAAGTTTAATAAAAATAATAAGCTAAAATAGAGCAGTATGAAAAGGATTATCACTTATACACTTTTTCTTTTGCTTAGTATTCAATTTTCAGGCTTTGCCCAAATTTCAATTTTAGAGGCCTATAAAGAAGAAGGAGTAGATAGAAATAAAGAGTTTTTGAGCCACCAAATGTTGCATCATGCCTTTTTAGAAAAGGAAATGCAATTTAGCAGGTTGTCTGATCTTCAATTGTCTGCTGGATTTGCATTAAGTCCTATAGAAACACGATTGGGAGCACAGACGATGCAATTTGGAGCTACACAGAGATTTCCATGGTTTGGGACATTAAAAGCAAAATTATCTCTATTTGAAGCCGAAAATGAAGTTCATAATGAATTGCTTCGACTTATGGGGAGTAATTTAGTACATCGAATTGAAAAATCATGGTTTCAACTATACGAGATTAGGTTGAATAAGGTTGTATTATCCGAAAAGATACAGTTGATTAAAATGATTGAATCTTTAACAAGGGAGCAGATCAAAACAAATTCGGATTTTAGTCTGATAGATTTGATTGAGATACAAATAAATAGAGAGGCATGGGAAAATAACTTGGCTGATTTAATAGATGCTGAGGAGATGAACCAATATGCCTTTAATACATTGTTAAGTAAAGATTTGAATTCCAATGTAAAAACCGTTGATAGTTTATTGGAACTACTGAATTTTTCACCTAATACAGAAGGTCAGGTCATCGCGATAAATAGGCAAAATTTGAAGGTGAGGGCTGCTGAAGAATCTATAAGTCTTATTAAAAGAACTACAAAGCCTAGTTGGACTGTTGGTTTTAAGTATTTTATTGTAGATGAGCGTCCTACGGATTTGGTAGACAATGGTAAAGATGCCTATATGTTCAATATTGGTTTAAATATTCCTTTTCAATTAAAACAAAATGAACATGCGGTTATGGAGGCAACCCATAAATGGCATAGTGAAGGAATAACCTTGGAACAGGTAAAGGAGGAATATGATTTTATTTTGGCGAAAATTGAATTAGCAATCAAAAAGCAAAATCGTGATTTCAATTTGCATTCTAGCCAAAAGGTTAAGGTAGATCAAACTATTTCTTTGCTGTTAAAAGAATATGCTCATGGAAAAGGGGTGTACGAAAAGTTATTGAGGGCAATGGAATTGTCCCTTGACCAGGAAAGGAAAAGAATATCGGCTGTAGTTCAACAGCGAATACAAATTTCTTATTATCATTCTCTTTTTGAGATGGATAAGTAGTAGGTAATTATACGGAGATGAAAAAGAAAAATATACTGGTATTCATATTAACTTTAGCATTAGGTGTTATCATCGGTAAATGGGTGATACCTACTGATGGAGCTAGTTCAGTGGATACGAATGAAATTAACAATCATGTTCATACAGAAGAGGAGTATACTTGTTCTATGCATCCACAAATAAGGCAAACGGAATTTGGTCAATGTCCTATTTGTGGAATGGATCTGGTGCTCGTGGGATATACTGGGACAGATGATCCTTTTGTTACACAAATGTCATTAGAAGCTAGTAGGTTGGCTCAGGTACATACCTCTAAAGTTAGAAAAGGAGATTCTAAAAAAGAAATTTTACTCCAGGGGAAAGTCTCTGTAAATGAAGCCAATGAAACGGTTATTTCTTCCAGATTTCCAGGTAGAATAGAACAGCTGTTTGTTGAGTATTCCGGAATGGAAGTGAAAGAAAATCAGGTGCTTGCAGAGATTTATTCACCTGAATTAATTGGAGCACAAAATGAATTTTTAGAAGCCTTGAAATTTGAGGATGCTGGTCCGGAGATTATTGAGTCAGCTCGTTTGAAGTTAAAGCTGTGGAATATTTCAGATGAGCAGATTGCTACCATTGAATCTACTAAGGAGATTATTCAATCCATAAAAATTAGATCTCCTTATAATGGAATTGTTCAAAAAAAATATGTTCATACCGGGGCTTATATTAATGAAGGAACTCCAATGTTTCAATTGGTAGATCTATCTCACCTTTGGATAGTCTTTGATATTTATGAGGAAGATCTTCCTTGGGTTAAAATTGGTGATGAAATTGAATTTCGGGTAGCTAGTTTTCCTTCAAAGGATTTTAGCGCCAAGGTAACTTTTATTGATCCGGTAATAGAAGGTAGGACAAGAACATTAAAGATTCGTCTTGAGGTTGAAAATGAGGGCTTTTTATTGAAACCTGATATGTTTGTTAAAGGTTTATTAAAAGCTAATAAGACAAGTGGAGAGAATCAAGTAATCATACCAAAGACAGCTGTATTATGGACAGGGAAACGTTCCGTTGTATATGTAGAATCTAAAGATGGTAATACGAGTAACTATACCTATAGAGAAGTGACTATTGCTTCGGATTTTGGAGATGATTATTTAATTGAGAGTGGACTTATTGAAGGGGAGGTTATTGTAACAATGGGAGTATTCAAAGTTGATGCTGCAGCCCAGCTATCTGGAAAGTACAGTATGATGAATCCACCTTTAAAGAGGCAGACTATTCAAAATATACCTAATTCTTTTAGTCAAAAATTGAATTTGGTTTTTGCGAATTATCTGGATTTAAAGAATGCCTTGGTAAATTCTGATTTGGCGTTAAGTAAATTATCCATGCAGGTTTTCAACAAGGGAATTTTAAATGTTAAGGTATCGGAATTGGATGCTGAATTAAAAAATTACTGGGAGAATTGGCAAGGAGAATATACCACTAAAATCAAAAATGGACCAGTGGAGAAGGATTTGGAAGAATTAAGGGTTGATTTTTCAGATATTTCAGATCTTCTCATTATCTTAACCGAAGATTTATCATTTCAATCAAATAAGGTATTTAAAGCTTATTGCCCAATGGCATTAGATTTTAAAGGAGCTTATTGGTTGAGTGAATTTGAAGAAATTGCTAATCCATATTTTGGAGAATCGATGCTCAAATGTGGTTCAGTTGAGAAAGTGTATAAATAAATAAAAAAGAAAAAGGATGAAGCAAATTGCAATTTTTGCATCAATGTTGATGTTGGTAATCGCCTGTGGGAATGGATCTGGTGATAATGATGCAAATAAGGTATCAAACAATATAGAAGTTTATAAAAAAAGTCAGAATGAGACTAGACCAATAGTAGAAATTTACTTTTTAATTACTGAAGCATTAGTAGCTGGAGATGCTGATTTTGCAAACGATGCCTCAGCAGAATTGCAAAACGTACTTCAAGAAGAAGAATTTGAAAGGTATACTGAAATTAAAAACTTAGTAAATAAATTTCGTGATGCAAGAACTATTGATGACAAAAGAGTTATTTATTCAACGCTTTCAAATGAGATATATCAACTAATTAAAAATGGTGGTTTACCAAAAGGAGAACTGTATTTGATGCATTGTCCAATGGCATTTGATAATAAAGGTGCTAGTTGGATTAGTTATCGTAAGGAAGTTTTAAATCCTTACTTTGGTGATGAAATGTTGAACTGTGGTTCAATTATAGAGGAGTTGTAAAAATAGATAGCTTATTTAAAGAGCCTCCAAAACGTAGTTTTGGAGGCTCTTTTTTTTTGTTCTATATTGTGATTTAAACAAAAAAGTATGAAAAATATATATTCTTATCTGGCCTTGTTATTAATATTTACTGGATTCATTAGCTGTACAGATGATGATGATGATGATATTAATTTGAAAAATGTTATCGAAATTAAAACAGAGTTTGGAGATATTTATATGTGGTTATATGATGAGACACCTTTGCATAAAGAAAATTTTTTAGCACTGGCGGATTCCAATTTTTATGATAGTGTTACCTTTCATAGGATAATTAATGATTTTATGATTCAGGGTGGAGACCCAAATACAAAGGATAACGATCCGTCTAATGATGGTAAAGGAGGTCCTGGATACACGATTGATGCAGAAATTGACACTACAACATTGGTACATAATTTTGGTGCTGTTGGTGCAGCTAGACTTGGGAATAATGTAAACCCGGAAAGAAAGTCAAGTGGTTCGCAGTTTTACATAGTGGAAAATATAGAAGGAACTCATTTTTTAGATGGTGAGTATACTGTATTTGGAATAGTTCTTTCAGGAATGGATGTAGTTGAAACAATTGCCAAGCAAAATACAAACTCTAATGATCGACCATTAGAAAATATTTATATGGATATTAATGTGGTTAAAAACTGGACTTTCAATAAGGATGAATTTGATCTTATTTCGAACATGAAATAGGAGCTTGTTCCAAACATGTTTTAAGGCTTTATAATTTTTATTATAAGGCCTTTTTATTGGGATAATAATATTTGACCTACTGAATCATTTGGAGCAGAGATCCTGAAGAAGCCGGAAAGGCTGAAGATTTAAACGTTTTTAGTAAAAAAATACAGCAAGGTAATACAGCTGAATAGGCTAACTAGTATATTCAATATTACAGCCCACCACATTCCAGATTTTATAAGCATTGCCGATTCCATACTAAAAGTAGAAAAGGTACTAAAGCCTCCACAAAATCCTATTAGACCTAGGTACGACCAGATGTTTGGATTGATATATTTCTTAGAAATCAGGAATAGGATTAGGCCCATCGCTATACAGGCGATAAAATTGGCTAGGATTGTACCCATTGGTAGTTGAAGAAAACTATCCTTTTTATTTAGACTGAAAAAGGAATAACGAAGCGCACTTCCTAATCCTCCGCCTATGAATATTAATATCCATTTCATGTAATTACTTTCTTATTGGAACCTTTTTGAATAGGAAAAATACAAAATATCCTATACTAATTCCTAAAAGCATACCGCAGATTACATCTAAGGGGTAATGTTTTCCAACATAAATTCTAGAATAACCCACAAAGGCAGCCCACCCAAATAACAAGGTTAGTTTGTTACCGTAGAATTTTTTTAGTGTAAAATATAGAAAAGTAGAAATACCAAAGACATTAGTAGCGTGAGAAGATAAGAAGCCATACAAGCCTCCTTTTCCTTCCAGGAGTCTAATGGTTCCTTCTAGGGTTACTTCCTGGCTTGGACGTAGACGCATAAATACTTCCTTAAAGGCAAGGACAGAAATTTTATCACATAGTAAAACAGTTAAACCAATAAAAATTAAAGGTTTCCAAAATTCCTTACCAAAGCATCTATACAATAGGTAGATTATAAAAAGATAGAGGGGGATAAAACTTAATTTATGACTACAAAACTGCCAGAAAGGGTCCCAAAATTCGGTACCCATTCCGTTCAATTTTGTGAATAATTTACTATCCCATTCAAGCAATTTATCAATCATTCTCCTTAGATAGTTGTATTTTTTTCCACAGCAAATCTTTTAATGTATCTAATCCCGTTTGTGCAACCGCAGATATAAATACACACTGAACATTCTCTGGGAGTTCTTTTTTGATTTCATCCATCAACTCATCATCCAGCATATCGGATTTAGTAATGGCTAAAATGCGCTCCTTATCCAGTAGTTCTGGATTGAAATTTGACAATTCCTTTTCAAGTATGTCGTATTCCTTAACGATATCCATTGAGTCCGCAGGAATCATAAAGAGTAGAGCAGCATTTCTTTCAATATGTCTAAGAAATCTGTGCCCAAGTCCTCTTCCTTCACTTGCACCCTCAATAATACCGGGGATATCCGCCATTACGAAGGATTGACTGTTTTCTCGGTATTTTACAATTCCAAGGTTTGGAACTAGTGTTGTAAAGGCATAGTCAGCAATTTTAGGTTTTGCAGCCGTTATTACACTTAAAAGGGTTGATTTACCGGCATTTGGTAAACCAACTAAGCCGATATCTGCAAGAACTTTTAGTTCTAGAATATTCCAACCTGTTTCACCTGAAGTTCCTGGTTGAGCATAACGAGGAGTTTGACGAGTCGCACTTTTGAAATGGTTATTACCTCTACCACCAAGACCTCCGTAACGTAAAATTTGCATTTCACCGTCCTCAGTCATTTCAAAAAGCACTTCTTCGGTATCAGCATCTTTGGCAATTGTTCCTAAAGGAACATCCAGAACCTCATCCCAACCATCTGCACCTGTACTGGTGTTTTTACTTCCGTTGCCACCAATACCGGCCTTTACGTGTTTTTTGTACTTTAATGGGAGTAAGGTCCATACATTACGGTTAGCCCGAAGAATAATATGACCACCCCGGCCTCCATCGCCTCCATCTGGACCTCCTCTTGCATCTTCCTTACTTCGCATAAGGTGCGTAGATCCTGAACCACCGTTTCCGGCCGCACAAAAGATTTTGACGTAATCAATAAAATTTGAACCTTCTCCTGCCATTTTTATGCTAGTTGTTCAATAGTGTCACAAAGCGTTTGAGTGATATCCTCAATACTTCCGATTCCATTGATGCCTTTGTATTTGTTTTGTTTTTCGTAAAAATCCTTAACAATAGCTGTTTCTTTATTGTAAACAGAAATACGTTCTCTGATAATAGATTCTTTAGCATCATCAGCTCTTCCGCTAATTTTACCACGTTCTAATAATCTAGTAACTAATTCCTCTTCTTCCACCTCAAGGGCAAGCATCATAGTCACTGAAATGTTCTTTTCACTTAAAAAGCTATCCAAGGCTTCTGCCTGAGCATTTGTTCTAGGGAAACCATCAAAGATAAATCCTTTTGCATCTGCATTTTTTGTAACCTGATCTTTCAGCATAGCAATCGTTACTTCATCGGGAACTAAAGCTCCTTTATCGATATACGATTTGGCAAGTACTCCTAATTCAGTTCCATTCTTAATGTTAAATCTAAAAATATCACCAGTTGACAGGTGGATAAGGTTAAATTTTTCAACTAATCTTTCTGACTGAGTCCCTTTACCAGCACCCGGAGGTCCAAATAATACAATGTTTAACATAGCTATTCTTTTTTTTGATATATAGCGTTAAGATTTCTGCCTAATTCATCGTAATCTAATCCAAACCCTACAATAAATTTGTTTGGAATAGATCGTCCTATATAATCTATAGGTATTTTTTTTCTATAGATATCCGGCTTGAAGAATAAGCTTGCAACTTTTATAGATGCAGGATTTAAGGAATTTAAAGTTTTCCAAAGAAAATCAATAGTCTCCCCGGAATCAACAATATCTTCCATAATAATGATATCCCTATTTTGTATAGATTTATCTAAACCCAGCAATTCTTTTACAGTACCTGTACTGCTTGTTCCTTCATAGGATTTCACACGGATGAAACTGACCTCACATTCTCCTTCATAATAGTCCATAAATGAGCTTGTGAACCTAAAAGCTCCGTTTAATACAGAAATAATAATAGGGCATCTTCCTAAATAATCTTTTGAAACTTTTAAAGCCAATCCTTGAATCTCTTGCTGTAAGTCATTTTTCTCAAGAAATAATTCAAAAGTTAGATCATGTAGTTGGACAGTTTTCATAGTCGGCAAAGTTACGAATTAATTATTTCTTCACTGGCTTTTAACTTGGGGTAAATGGAAATAAAATAGAGCATTTTTTGTTTATTTTTTTTACTAACCAAATCTCAGTCTATTTATTTAGGAATTAACGAGTTAAATTCTTATATTATTCTGATTGTGAGGTTAGTATGTCAATCACCGTAAATTGAAATGTTTGTATTTGATTTATGGGTGTTTTTGGTGGATTTAGTCTATAATTTGACAGTAATTCCTTGATAATGTGATTTAGGCATATTCTTTGCACTAGTGTTAATACACACATTTTATTTTATGAGACAGCTCAAAATTTCCAAACAGTTAACCAATCGTGAAAGCCTCTCGATTAATAAGTTTTTGCATGAAGTAGCAAAGATCGAACTTATTAGTCCTGAACAGGAGGTCGAGTTGGCTATGAGGATACAGGAAGGTGATGAAGTTGCCTTGGAAAGACTTGTAAATGCAAATCTGCGATTTGTTGTTTCTGTAGCGAAGCAATATCAAGTTTCTGGTATGGCTTTAGAAGATCTGATTAGCGAAGGTAATTTGGGCTTGATTAAGGCCGCCCAAAAATTTGATCCGACCAAAGGGTTTAAATTTATTTCCTATGCTGTTTGGTGGATTAGACAGTCTATTATGGCATCGTTGGGAGAGAATTCTCGTTTAGTTAGAATTCCGGCGAATAAAATTGCCCAAATTAAAAAGGTAAATCAGTTCCGTATGGAAATGAGCCATCAATTAGAGAGGGAACCTACTAAATCGGAACTTGCTGATAATTACGATTTAGAAGAGTCTGTAATTAAGGAAACAGAAAATATATCTAGGGCTCCTGTTTCTATGGATGCTCCAATTACTGATGATGAAAAAAGTAGTTTAGTAACCATACTGGAAGATAGTAATGGTGTTAGACCTGATTCTGGATTATTAAAAGAATCAATGGTTTCAGATGTAGAAAGATTAGTAGCAGAGTTAGCTCATAAAGAGCAAAAAATAATTATTGAATTTTTTGGATTATTTGGTGTTCCTTCAAAATCCTATAATGAGATTGCCGATAGCTTAAATATTTCCAAAGAGCGTGTACGTCAAATAAAATTGAAGGCATTGAAGAAACTTCAGAGAAAAGGAAGAAATACACACCTAAACTTATACTTAGCCTAAAATTTATTTTTTTTGGCCCATATAAAGTATATTGGTAAAGCATAGATTAAAATAATTGGTGAGCGTAGAAAATAGTAGACACTTGAAATGGCTAATATTCTATCCTCACCTTTTTCATTTAGATAGATATTGAAATAATAAAACAGGGGAGTAGTAATGAATAGCAAAATAAAAAGAAGCCAGAAAAAACTTTTATAATACGGCTTGTTATTAAAAGTTAGCCAAATAATGAGTGTACAACTCACTAAATGAAAGATAATGCTTCCTGAGTAATATATAAGCTTATTTAAGCCATCATTTGTTATTCCTTCCAGTGAAATTCCTATTAGATTTAGACCCTCCGGTTTTTCTAATATTAAATCGAATAGTGCTAATACAAGGCTTAAAATTATGGCTGTTGTGCGTTTCATTCAGTTAATGAATTATATACTTTATACCATTTATACCAAATGTAAAATACAAAAAGATAGATGATATACAAGAAGATATAATTGTGGAATAAATCAAAATATACCGTATGAAATTTCAATACATAGGTCACTACTCCAATTCTAATAGTATTGATTAAGAAAATACCGATAATTCCTATTAATAAAAATGGGATTATTTGGCGGTAAAATCGTTTAAAAAGAAACATCAAGCTTATAAAGAGGATATAAACCACTCCTGCGCTACAAGTAGCATCCACCATAAGCATTAAATATTCTCCGAACCATAAGCCAATTCCCTGTTCTAGTTGAATGGCTTCTATTGGTAATTTAAAATAATCATGCGTAACTAGGGTCACTATAGTGGTGTACAGTCCCAAAAAACTATTCATTAGTTCATGGTTAGGGACTAGTATAAAATGATATATGGCCCTTAAAGAGCCATATAATCCAAGAAATTTAAAAATAAGATATGATTTTGGATTGTTTTTTATCCAATCCAAAATCCATTCTTTAGTCTTCTTTAGCATCTTTGGTCATTACAGGAATTAAGTCCTGTCCTTGATATTTTAAAATGGTAACGGCATAGTTTACATGACCATTTGAAGATTTTTTCTTTGCATTGAAATCAAAGCTTGTTTTGGTCATTTTAGCAGGTTCCATATAGTATTTACCATCTATCTTACCATATTCAAGTAATATTCTTCCAAAGTAGAAGGTAACGTCAAAACCAGTAAAAGCGAAACTAGAACTTGGTTCAGTTTGATATTTTTTACGGTAACTCTCTAAAAATAACTGAGTAATTTCTGCTTGATAATCAACTTTTCCTAAATCTGGATAATGTACATTTAGATTACTCAAATATTGTTGATCAATATTGCGGAATTTAGCCACTTTTGGAGTGGTGAATACTGTTATATTCTTCAGTCTTGTTTTATTCAGTTTAGTTAATATATCTGAAACAAAAACCCTGTCATTGGATGGAATAATAATAATATGATTTTCTATTGTGCTATCCATCATCAAATCAGTGACACTATCAATAAGTTCTGTTTGAAGAATTTCCTCTTTATAGTACGTATTTATTTCCTTGTCAATATGAGCTGTCATGAAATTGGATAAATCTTCCTCTTCCATGGTGTCTCTCCTAATTACGGTAATTGGGAATGATCCATATTGATCTTGAATATATTGCGACTGTAGTTGTAACATCCTATAAACCGAAGGTTGAACCTGGTATACATATTTCAAGTCTTTGGTAAGGTTAGGTTCCTTAGATAAGGGTACAACCATAGGAACTCTTTTACTTTTCAAAATGTTAGAAGCGAGTTTAAAATTATCGGTATAAAATGGTCCAATAATTAAATCAGATGCTTCTACATCATTTTCTTTCGCAATTTGTGAAGTTTTTTTCTTGCTGTTTTCCGTATCATAAATGAACACTTCAGCATTGAGTCCCATAGACTTAAGACTGTCTAATGCAATGATAGCTCCTTGGTAAAATTCTAAAGCATATTGTGATTTTTTATAAATCGCTGGAGATTCACTTTCCGAACCTTGGAATTCTAAAGAGTCATTTAAATCTAGATATAAAGGAAGTAAGTAGGAAAGTTGATATTGATCTTTCAGCTCAATATTTTTGGGTCTCTCTTTTTCCTTTAATTCTTCAACATGCTTTTCAATAGCAGAATTTTTAGCATAGCCTTCAATAATAACAAGTTCCTTTTTCGGAATTTGAATAATTCTACCAGATCTAAATCCTTCAATTAATTCAGGATTGTATTTTAATAATTCATCTCTATCAATTCCAAACTTCTTTTTGATGGAATAAAAAGATTCAAAAACTTTTAATTTGTAATCAAAGGTTTCAACTGTATCTTGTTTGGCACCCTTTTGAGGAATAACCAACTCCATACCTGCTTTTAAACCGTGATCCGCTTCATTATTAGCCTTAATTAATTCGGCAATAGTAATACCGTGTTGTTTGGACACAGAATATAGGGTTTCCCCCATTTTTACTTTATGAAGACTCTGTGCTGAAACTGAAAAAACCAGACATAAAAGTCCAGTAAGTAACTGATTTCTTAATCCTAACATTTACAATGTTTTTCTTTCTGAGTAGGGTTGTGCAATTAGCAAACCAAATTTTAAAAGGCTAATATAAAAAAATCGTTACAATCATTTTTTATATTTCTTCAATTTCATTGAAATTTAAACAATGAAATTAAATTTCCACCTTTTATCCGCTAATGGAAGATACTAAAATTATAGCCGTTTCAATATGTATAAGATGAAAAGATGAATTCTCTTTGACAATTTAGAATAGTACAGGGATTATTATTTTAACATATTTCAATATTAATTTTTGTGATATTTGTTGGGGGTTTTTAACTTATTTTGAATCAGGGTATTAATTTCCTACCTTGTTTGTCTATTTATAAAAACTTTCCCCATTATGTTGATTCGAGTTTTTAATTTTAATTTTTTATTTTTTCTATTTTTCATCTGTTTATCGAGTCAAGCACAAATTCTTATAAATGAGTTTTCTGCGGCCAATAAATCCAATTATCTGGATAACTACAATGAGAATGAAGATTGGATAGAGCTATATAATGCAGGAGCCTCTGCGGTAAACTTAACTGGGTATTACTTAAGTGATAAGAACAATAATCCTACGAAGTGGCAAATTCCCTCAGGATCCATTCCTGCAGGTGGAACTATCCTCTATTTTGCTTCGGGTAGAGATGAAGTGTCAGGTGTAAATTATCACACCAATTTTAAGATTACTCAAACAAAACAGGAGTGGGTAGTGTTGTCGGATGCAACAGGTACTATTATCGATAGTTATCATATACTTGATCCAATGCAAGAAAATCATTCCATAGGTAGAGAAACGGATGGTGCTAGCTCATGGGTTTATTTTACTACTCCAACAGTAAATGTTTCCAATGGAGGGAGTCATTTTGATAATTATGCACTTAAGCCTGTTTTTACGCTTAGCCCTGGCTTTTATACAGGAAGTCAAAATATAGGATTTACTGTTCCAGCTGGTATAAACATTTACTATACCTTAAATGGAGATGTACCAGACAACAGTTCTACTAGCTATACTACACCATTCACAGTTTCAAATACAACAATAGTCAGGGCTGTGGCTTATAGTTCAAATGTTAATATTGGTCCTAGTTTTAACGAGAATAATACCTATTTCATTGATGATTCGCATACTTTACCAGTTATATCTGTGGCAGGTGATTTTACCACTCTTTTTGCATCGGGTACTCAAATCAAAAATTCTTATGAATTTTTTGGAGCTGATCAATTGTTGAAATTTGAGTTAGAGGGTGATACCAAAAGGCATGGAAATGATTCTTGGGCTTACGCTCAGAAAGGAATGCGTTTTTATGCCAGAGATGATTATGGTTATGCACATAGGATGGAATATGCATTTTTTCCTAATACTCCTCGCGATAAGTTTAGAGTGCTTATCATGAAAGCAGGAGGGTCCGATAACTATCCTTCAGGTGGTGGATGGAATGCCAATCCAGCACATATGAGAGATGGGATAGTTCAATCTATGGCAATTAAGGCAGATATGCATGTGGATTGTAGAAGTTATGAAAATGCAATTGTATACATCAATGGGAATTACTGGGGAGTCTATGAACTGAGAGAAAGAATTGACGATGATTATTGTAATAAATACTATAATCAAGATGCAGACGAGGATGAAGTGAATATGTTGGAATACTGGGGAGGTCTGGTAATTGAATATGGAGATGCTACTAGTTGGAATACTGCCTATAATTTTATTTCTACTAATAATTTAACCATCCCTGCGAATTATAACACTGCCTGTGATATGGTCGATAAGGAAAGTTTTATTGACTACTTCATTATCAATACCTTTTTTGTTAATTCCGATTGGCTAAATTGGAATACCAAATGGTGGGAAGGAACTGGAGGTGCAGGGGTGAAATGGAAGTATACGCTTTGGGATATGGATAATACCTTCGATCTTGGACAAAATTATACTGGTCTTCCTACAACCGGTGTGTACGCCAATCCTTGTGATGTTCAAACCTTATTCCCGAATAATCCTAATATCCCTCATGTGGTTATGTTTAATAAGTTATTCGATAATGATGATTTTTTTCAGGATTATCTAAACAGGTATGCCGATTTGTTAAATACCAATTTGCATAAGGATTCTATTGTAGATTTTATAGATGATTTATATACCAAGTTACTCCCTGAAATGACGGAACATACCACTAAATGGGGAGGGACTGTTCCTGGATGGACAGCCAATGTTAATGCTTTAAAGACTTTTGCAAATACAAGATGGGATACTGTTATGGGATCTTTAGTTGATTGTTATAGCCCTCAAATTACAGGTATACATGAACTAATACTGGAAGTAGACCCACCATTGGCAGGGAAAATTAAAATAAATACGGTAACACCGACTACTTATCCATGGTCAGGAACTTATTTTGGTGGACTTAATTTGGATTTTACAGCGATTCCTGAGTCTGGATATATCTTTGATCACTGGGAAACAACCTCAATGAGTATTAACCCTGGTTTGACAGTAGATGAAATTAGTTCGATGCTTAATTCTGATGATACCCTTCGTGCGGTATTTGTAGGAGATCGGGTATTAACAATTATGGTTGAACCAGTTAATTCGGGAACCGTAACAGTAGATGGTGTATTAATAAATAGTTATCCATGGACTTCAAATAATGCACTAGGAACCTCCATTAATTTAACTGCTAGTTCAAATGCTCACCATACGTTTTTAACTTGGGAGACTGCCGCTGGAAATATAATTAATCCATCACTTTTGGATTCAGTTTCAATTTTAGATTTCAACGATTCAGATACTGTAATTGCACATTTTGATACAATTAGTTATGCCCTAACCATAAACTGTATTCCTGCTGATGCTGCATCAATTTGGGTAGATGGAAATCAAGAATTAACGAATGGATTTCCTTTTAAGATTCACAGAAAATGGGGGGGAAGTATCGATTTTTATGTAGAATATGATAGCTATAATTATGAATTTTTATACTGGGAGAGTCAGGCCAGTATTTTATTGCCATCTGTAAATACAGAAGAGATAAGTTTTGAAGTAATAGGCGGTGACAGTATAATAGCAGTATTTGATAAAAGGGTTCACACTGTTTTCATTACTATACCAGAGGACGCCGGTGAAATTGTAATTAATGGTATAAAGCAGGCAGTTTTCCCACATGAGGAAAGTTTTATTCAAGGAACTAACCAAATTATTAATGCCGAGCCGTATATTGAATATCGATTTGACAAATGGTATACGCCCTCTAATTTTCTTGATAATCCGTCGAATGAATCCTTCAATCATTTAACTCCGAATATTTCAGATACGGTATTTGCTTTTTTTGAAAGATTGGATATTAATCCACAATTCCCAAATGTTATATATCCAGGTGGTCCAAATACCTTAACATCTCAATTTATAATTCCTCTGGATCAGTCCTTAATTATTGGATTTGAGATTGTGATTTATGACAGATGGGGAAAACAAATTTTCTATAGTTCAGATCCTAATATTACTTGGGATGGGAGGTTTAGAGGAGAATATGTTGCCACGGATAGTTATATTTATGAAATATCATTTATATCCACTATTTCTCATCGGGAACAGAAGCATCAAGGGAGTATAACAGTTATCAGATAAATAGCATTAGATAGCATCTAAATGATATTTCATAGAGAAATAAACTAATCGTCCAATAAGTGGGCCACCATATATTTCGTAGTGATCATCATTTAGAAGATTGTTTACACCAAATTTTAATGTGCTATTCCATTTTTTGTAGACGTAGCTCAATTGAAAGTCGGTAGAGGTGTAACTATCTATCATTCCAGTAAATTGTGGCGATCCCTCAAAAGTGAATCCTTCTACCCATTTATGACTTAGGGTAGCCGACCAGTTTTTAGATTTTCCGTTCTTTTTCCAGCTGAAGTTTCGGGCATTTACACTTAAATTAAATTTGTGTTCTGGAGTGTTGAAGGCAGGAACTATGGGGTCATTCTTTCCTGTAACAATTTTATTCCAGGAATAATTACCCATAAAGGTGAACGTATTGTTATAGTAATGATTTATACCAAGATCGAACCCTGTTGTTTGTACCGTAGACTCTGCATTGGATGATAATCTAAGTACTTGAATACCGGTAGGGAAACCCAATGAAAGATCCATATCCAGACCTATTTCAAATCCTATAAAATCTGTATAGTGGCTATAAAAAGTACTTGCATCAATGTACCATTTGTTATTAATACTTCCTCTATAACCTACCTCCACAGTTTTTACTTTTTCCGGTTTTATTTCCGATATGTTGAAATAGTTAAGCGTGTCTTGATCTAGTTCAGTTATAAAGTCTCTAAATGAGTCGATGGTAACCAAGGAATCATAGCCATTTAAACTTCCTTTTAAGGTCGCTGTTCCGATATTATAATTTAAGTATTGGTCAGCTAGGGTAGGATTTCTAATAGCGGCAGACGCTGAAAATCTTATTAGATGATTTTCATTTAGGTTGTAAACAGCTGAAATGGCAGGTGAAAAGAGAAAATCGAAATTTTCGTTTTTATCCAAACGAACAATTACTGCGGTTTTTAAAAGATCACTTTTCCATTTTTTTTCAACACCAATATAGGAGCCCCATTCTTGATTTTTGATAGTAACAAAAGTGGTATCTCTTTCATTTAGTTCATTAATGGTTATACGCATCTCATCAAAAATAGTACCCTCCGATTCCGGTCTATACCATCGCATACTCATCCCGGCTTTCGCATCTAAACTACCCAATTTGAATTTGTATTCACCATGAGCATGATACAGCGCTGATCGATCAATAAATTTTGTACCACCTTCGGAAAAACTCCTGGTAGTGATATCGTGGAAAACCGAATCAAAATCGGCAGTTCCAGGTTCTAATATATTATAGGAGGAATTATCTGTGAAATATCTATTTTGGTCATGAAAATAGGCGATAGTATCCGAATTAGTACTTAGAAATTCATCGTAACTAATTAAACCGTTTAGGTAGTCGTTATAGTTAGGTAATGCTTTAACTTCATCCGCATAAAATTCTTTCCAATTATCGGAATAGGCCTGTTTCCATTCAGCAGCTGTAGCTTGTTGTTCTTGCATTTTTAAGGCAGTAAAGAAAATGTCATAAGTGTCTCCAGCATTTTCTTTGGTACTATAAAATCGGAAAAACCATTTGTCCTTTTCCTTTAACTCTACTGTATTTTGATAGAATCGTATGCCTTCAAGTCGGTATCGATTATCTCCTTGATAAATGGTGGAACCACTTCCGTAATTGAAGTTATAACTTAACTCAAGGTCTGGATTTATTTTATAATATAAACCCATGTTTAACTTGGCATTATTACTTTCTGAACTAACAAGGTCTACTTCACGGTATCCTGTTCTGTACACATTTCCAAGTCCAGGATGCGTTTTTATTTTTATATCACTCAATAAATTATCTCCTGCATTGATGAATTCATCTCCGTAGATATTTACAGCGTCATATCCTCCGAGGTTAGACTCATCATTATCGCTATCGGTAATTGGTGAATAATTGTTTGCCTTCCATTCATTTGCCTGAAGGTAAAAGAGATTTATTTTTAGCCCAAGTTTTTCTACGTCATCTTTATTGGACCACACTTTTGCATATCTAACGGCTGTTTCTAATAGTGATCTATCCGCTAATTTTTGGGATACATCCAATCCTTTAAAATGAAAAGGACTTTTGGTTTCCATTTCAATCACACCATTAAAGGCATTTGGTCCAAAATATGCTGAACTGGCACCAGCGATTACATTTACCTTTTGAATGTCCAATTCAGAAACTCCTAGAAAGTTTCCCAATGAAAAATTTAAACCTGGTGATTGGTTGTCAACACCATTAATCAATTGTAAGGATCGTACAGGGGAAGAACTATTAAACCCTCTTGTGTTTATTATCTTAAATCCAAGGCTTGCTGAAGTGATGTCTACACCTTTTAGCTGGCCCAAGCTTTCATAAAAATTACTGGCTGTACTTTGTTCAATACTAATAAGGTCAATGGATTCAACCGTTAGTGGTGCTTCTTTTTGTTTTTTAGTTATTCGATTTTCAGCCAGAACTATTTCTCCTAATAACTCTTTAGCATAGGCCATGTTGATAATCAGAAATTCCTGATTATTCACTTTAATTTCCTGATCTTTATATCCTATAAAACTGACTACTAAAGTTACTGGTAAACTAGCACTTTGTAAGTGAAATTCACCTTTGTAATTGGTAGCCATTCCATTTGCTGTTCCCTTAATGAGAACATTCGCTCCAATCAATGTTTCTTTGGTTTCTTCGTCCAGCACAACACCTTTGATAGTGTACTGGGCGAATAGGGTAGTAGGGAGAAGTAAAATGATTAGTAGTATACGATACATCGAGTATTTATTAAAAATTTGGACTGATGATATTTTTAGAATAAAAATCATCCAAAATTTTAACTACTTCATCTGGATTTTCTGCTATTTTAATTAGCTCCATATCCTCTGAATTTACATTTTGTTCTTTCAAAAGAACATTATTTATCCAATCGATTAACCCACCCCAATAATCTTTACCAACAAGAATTACAGGGAATCGTCCGATCTTTTTCGTTTGGATTAAGGTCAAGGCCTCAAAGAATTCATCTAAGGTTCCAAAACCACCTGGCATTACCACAAATCCTTGGGAGTATTTTATAAACATTACTTTTCTAACAAAGAAATAATCGAAGTTTAAATTTTTATCTTCATCGATATATGGGTTATTATGTTGTTCAAAGGGCAAATCGATATTCAATCCTACGGATTTCCCCTTTCCTCTACTAGCCCCCTTATTTCCAGCTTCCATAATACCTGGGCCACCACCTGTTATTACACCATATCCTTTTTCAGTTATTTTAAAGGCTATTTCCTCGGCCAACTTATAGTATTTGTCATTAGATTCTGTCCTTGCTGAACCAAAAAGAGTGACACAGGGGCCAATTTTCCCCATTTTTTCAAAACCAGAAACAAACTCGCTCATCACTTTAAAGATATGCCAAGAGTCCTCCGTCTTAATTTCGTTCCAGGTTTTTTCTTTGAAGGCTTTCTTTATTTTATCTGCTGACATTTTTTGTTTTTAGGTTGTTTTATTCGTGAATATATTATTTCTAAATCTCCCTATTTTCGACTGGTTTGCCTTGATTGGCTCTACTAAATATAAGAAAATTTGATATATAGATGATCATTTTTGATAAAAAGCCAGTAGTTAATTTAAATTGGATTGCTGCACTGATGATTAAGGTAGCTAATTAGGTGTATGCCTCAGTGAATTATAAAATAAAGGTGTAAATAGTACAGGGACTAAATTTCCTTAAATGCGGAATAATTATTTATGAATTATTAATTTTCCACTTTTTATTATTCGATGATTTTCTATAAGGATTAGAAAATACATCCCATCGGAATAATGGGCCATATCAATTTGATAATCCAATTGACCAGATATTATTGGAATTCTTTTCAAAACTATGCCGGTTATATCCGTTAAGGTTAATTCCTTTCCTTCATTAGATTCGATTATAACATTTACCCAATCCCCAGCAGGATTAGGGTAAATAGTTAATGGAGTAGCTGCTGGATTTATGGTGTCCATATCGAGGACGTTGAAACATGTGCTTGAATCACTACAGTTAGCACTGGAGGCTATCACATAATAAGATCCAGGTTCCAGTGCTATAAAATTATTTCCTGTACCAACAATTTCATTAGTTTCACAGTTTTTCCATTCATAATTTTCCCAATCCCCATTTGCTATATATTCCCCATCAACAATTTTAGTAGCGAATAAACTGGGGTGATATACCACTGTAGTATAGACAGTGCTATCGTTACCAAAATTCGTCAATATTGTTTTACCATAAATTCCCGGTTCCCGAATTATTTGTTTTCCAATTTCAATGGAATCTCCGTAACAGATTTCTTTACGGTCTCCCAAAACCTCCATGTGAATATTATCTATAAAGGTATTTTCTGGGATCGGAACTACTGCAAAGGACAAGGAACCAAAAAGAAATGAGAAAAAATCAGTATTATCAAAGCCCCCCGAGAGTTCAATTGGTTCCATGGTGCTTAAATCAAATATTTTTTCATAATTCACCCAGTTCGGATTATTTATGTCAATAAATATCCCAGGATGTAGATACAAATCTAGATCTGATGTCTTTCCATTCAGTATAATAAAACTAACTGGTGTAGGAGAAATTACCTTAAAATCGAAACTGACTTTAATTTTTGCATCCTCAAATCTAAATGCTTCCAATCGTTTAAAATCAACTCGTGATTCAATGGGATCTTGATAAATGGCAGTATTAAAATACGTACTGTCATTTTCGATTACTCTTTTGTCAAAATCAATACGAGCTTCAGTGAAATCGGGATAGATTAAATCCCCATTACTTACATTTTTAAATGGAAAGAAATACAACCTGTTTTTTTCGTATTCAAAATCTACATGGATTTCTAATAGGGCGTGTTCTCGTTGAAATTCTCCTATTTGCTCTCCGCAGGCATATAGATCGAAAAAATTTGAGTTATACTGATCCAGACTGAACCCATAGGGAAGTTCGTGGTCCAATTCCCTAAAATGAACGGTAAATACCGACTCACTAGTTGGGGGAGTTCCTTTTGGTACAATTTCTATATCCATGGTCCAATTTGCAATATCAGAAGCATTCTTAAAAACAATTTTTATCCGTTTATCATTTTCATACTCATACACTGGATAATAGTAAAAGGCATAAAACTCATTGTCACACTGAGAAAACCCTACATAACAAATAAGGAATATGATCCATTTAATTATATGTTTTATCCTTTTCATAGGTATATAGTTAATACATAATTGTACTTTTTTATTCAATGACTATTTGAGTACTCACTTGATTACCGTTAGTGTATTCGATTTGTAATAAGTAGATCCCACTTGTGTAGGAATGTATATCAATGGTAAAAGAGTATGCATCTTGTGGTACTTTAAATGTGCTCAATTTTCTACCAATAAAATCAAATAGGCTGAGTTCTCTAGCCTGGTTTGTTTCCATATTAATTGTGATGAAGTCTCTTACCGGGTTTGGGAATACTTTTAAAGCTCCTGAATTAGCTTCCTGTAGTCCAATATCTTGAATTAAAAGACAATGGGTAGTATCAGTGCAATTACCATCATTTGCGACTAAAAGATATTCCCCTGGCCCCGGAGCAATGAATTCTTTACCTATATGTAAAATGTCTCCATCATTGTAAGAAAGCCAAATATATTCTTCCCAATCACCATTTGCTATAACCTGATAGGTACCCACTTGTTCAAAGGAAAGTTTAGAATGAAATAAAACAGTGGTGTATACCACACTGTCATTATTTGAAATATCCAAAAAAGTGTCTGCATAAATTCCTTCTTCAGTAACATATTGTCCTCCAATTTTAATGGTGTCTCCGAAGCAGATTTCCTCTTTATTACCGATTACTGAAAGTTTTAAATTATCAATAGAGCCATAGATAGAAGGGATATAATCTGAAATAGTTGAAAGAATGTCTAATGTTACAAAATCCGTATTATCGAAAACATCATTAGGCGAATAAGGTTCAGCAGTGCTTAAATCTATGATATCCTCAAAATGATACCATTCAAAATCATTATTATGAATAGTGGAGCCAAGTAATAATGTACCTGAATGACGTTCAAAATAGCCATTTGACAAACGATAAATAGCTGTGCGTGTATCGGAACCATATTTAAAATCAAACTCCAGTTTTATTTTGGCATCTGGTAAAGCAAATCCCTGAAATCTGCTTAATGACAATTGGAAATTAACTGTATTATAATTGTCTATTAGGTAGGTTTTAAAGTACTTATTATAGCCTTCATTTACCATTGATTGAATATGAATGCGTGCATCCTTAAAATCTGGATAATCATAATATTGCCCATCAGGGACTATTCTTCTGAATGGGAAATAGTATAAATGGTTCTTTTCAAATTCAAAATCAAGATTGATTTCTACTGAGGCGTGTTCTTTTTGAAAGCTGCCTGTTCGTTCTCCGCAACTATATAAGTCATAATGTTTGACGCCTGCCAAATCCAATTCTAAGGGGAGTTCAACCTCTTCATACAATTGAGTAAACTGAATGGTAATTGTATTTTGACCCGTTGGTGGAGTTCCCCTGGGCACGTATTCTACCTCCATACTCCAATTCGGATCGTTTGAAGCATTTCTAAATATTATCTTTATTCGTCTATCATTCTCGTATTCGTGAACAGGGTAATAATAGAAGGCATAGAATTTGTTTTCACAGTGAGCCAATGCTGCCTCAGATAAGAATAAGAGGAAGAAGAAAAAGCCTAAAATATATTTGAAAGTATTCATATCCAATTGTAATATTCAATGCTAGACAATACTCTTATTTATTGTCTTTTAGAACATTTAAAGATAGTGAAATATGAGCGTAATTCAAATTATAAATCACTGTGTTTCAATTATATGTGTTCTTTTTGGTGTTGTTTTTTTGTGATATATTTTTATAGCTTCAAGAGCTCTTGAATTTTTAAGCATAAAGAAGCCAAATAGAAAATAAAATTGAATAGCTTATTCCTAATTCTTGAGATTGGTTTAAGTTTGCCATCTAAATAAATCTCAAATTATGATTGCACGAATGTTAAAAACTCAAATAGGGGTACTTAGATTAACCGCTTTTCTTGAAGGGCTATCCTTTTTAGCTATTCTATTTGTAACCATGCCTTTGAAATATTTAGCAGATATGCCTGGTCCAAACCAAATGATTGGGATGGTTCACGGTATTTTATTTATAGCCTATATCGCTTTGGTATTTATGGTTAAAAGCGATGTGAAGTGGAACCTAAAAACTACTTTTTGGGCATTATTGGCTTCCATTATTCCTTTCGGAACCTTTTATGCTGATCATAAAATCTTCAAAAAAGCGGAAGCCTAATAGCCTTTAATCTTCCGGTTCTAACTGGAAAATTGTTTCTACTGGCTGTTCAAATACCTTGGCTATTTTTAATGCTAAGATTGTGGAGGGTACGTATTTGTTACCTTCCATTGCATTTATCGTTTGCCTACTTACATCTATTAACTTGGCTAGTTCTGCCTGGGTCAAGTTTTTGATGGCTCTCTGTACTTTCAGATTATTCTTCATCGCTAACTTGTTTTTTGTTTTTATATAAGGTGTATCTGAATTTGATTAGAAAGAAAATTAAAAAGACAAAAGGAGCATAGAATAGGACGCTCATAAATAGACCTCCGTAAATGAAAATTATACTGAAGACCAAAAGCCCATAATGTACATATAAGGCCCATAATAGAGAATTCAATCTAGTTTGAGCCATAAATTCATCTTCTATTTTTTCTTTTGATAAGGCTATCAGTACCACTCCAATGATTACCCCTATCATTGCAATTTCATCATTTATTTCGTTTTCTATGATTCTTGCAAAGCCATCTTTTATTTTCGATCCCATTTCTCTTTCATGAAATAGGGATAATACGGGTACTTTCCACATGGAATTGCTGCTAACTAGAATACCTAATAAAAAAGAAGGTATCAATACTATCCAGCCCAATTTTTTGTACTTATAGTCAAATAGATAATTTGTTTTCATGAATTCAATATTTAATGTTTTATTCAAAGGTATATAAAAATCCCGAATTGTAAAGTTTATTTTACATTGTGTAGTGTTTTTTTTACATAATGTAATGTTTTTCTGTCTATATTGTTGATTTTGTTGAAGTTGAGGTTTTGCCGATTGAAGGCAAAAAAAAAAGAGCTAAATGCTCCCTTTTTTATTTTTCTATTCTAATCCTTGCATCTACTGCAACCACTTCGTCAGGTTTTCCTAATAGGGGATTGAGATCCATTTCTTTAATTTCGGGGGCATGATGGACTAAGGCGGATAATCTGGCAATGATATCCTTAAATATTGGAATATTGATTCCTTCTTGTCCTCTAACACCTTCTAATAACTGATAACCCTTGAGTCGTTTGAGCATCAAATCAATTTCTGGTTTGGATAAAGGAGCTAGTCCAGATTGTATATCGTGTAGTATTTCTATAAAGATTCCTCCAAGACCTGCCATTACCTGATGTCCAAATTGTGGTTCAGCGATGGCTCCGGCAAAAAGTTCTGTTCCCGACAACATCTGTTGCATTAATATTCCAGTAGTCTCTGGAATTTGCATCATTCGTTTGAATTCATTTTGGACAGTGATTTCTTCCCGAATATTTAGAACAACACCGCCAACATCCGATTTATGAATTGGGCCAACTACTTTCATTACCATTGGAAAACCAAATGATTGTGCTGTTGTTAATGCTTCTTCTGAACTGTAAACTACCTTTTCTTTAACTCTTGGTATTCCGCTGGCATCCAAAATACCTTTGACTTGATCTGGGGATAAATATCCATCTTGGGCTTGCCCAAGAATGGCATCAATTTGTTTTTTATCAATAGCTGGGGCTTCGAAAGACTCAGGTATTGGATTTCCCAGTTGTTTTCTAACCTGCGATAATGCTTCCCCTAAGTTTACTTCGTCCGGGAAATTTATATGACCATTTTCGATGAAGCGATTTACTTCTTCCTCCGCATTAATTAGAGATGGTAATACAGGATAAATCGGTTTTTTGGTACTTTTCATTTTTTCGTTTAGCACCTTATACACTTCATCTACCCGGAAAAGTCCAGAGCTTCCAAATACCACACAAATACCGTCTATCTCATCAAACTCATTGTTTACATAATCTATGATGGTTCCCAACTGTTCTGCTGTACCTGTTGCTAAAAAGTCAATTGGATTACTAATGGAAGAACCAGGGTATAATTTGGTTAATAATTCATCCGCTTTTGTTCCTTTTATTTCCGGAACTTTCATTCCTCCTTTGGATAGTACATCTGTAAGCATAACTGCCGGACCTCCGGCATGGGTAATTACTGCAATATTGTTTCCCTTAAGTTTAGGGTAGCTAAATACGGAGGCTACTGCTATCAATTCTTCTCTACTGGAACAATAAACGATACCTGCTTTTCGGAATAAACCTCTTACGGCAGAATCACTACTGGCCATAGCACCTGTATGTGAAGAAGCCGCTCTGGAACCTGCGGCGGATACACCGGATTTTATTGCAGCTATTTTACATCCTTTACTGATTAATGAACGTGTATGTTTTAATAATTTGGAAGCATCTGTAATGCTTTCAATGTACATGAGTTTTATTTGAGAACTGAGTTTTGGATCATAGGTAGTGTCCCAATATTCCAGAACATCTTCCACACAAGTATGAGCTGCATTACCCACTGAAAAAACACTGTTAAACTGCATGCCAAGGAGCATTGCTCTTTCCATTATGAAAACAGCTGTAGCTCCTGAACTGGAAACGAAGTCCATTCCTCGACTATCTACCTTTGGAATGGGGGTTGTAAATACTCCATGGTAGTTTTTGTTGATAAGACCTATACAATTTGGGCCAATTAAGCAGGCGTTGGCATCTATAACCATTTGTGACAGCCTTGCTTCAAATTGTGCTCCTGCTTCAGATTCTTCACCAAATCCGGCAGATATGATAATAAATGCCATGGTTCCTCTTTCAATTAACTGTTCAACAGCTGTAACACAATCCTTGGCAGCAATTGCCAAAATCGCCAATTCGCATTTGGGTAGCCTGTAGATATCAGGAAAAGAGGGTACACCTTGAATAATTGTAGATCCAGGGTTGACTACATATAATTCGCCATCAAAAGAGCTGTCTATGATGTTTTTAACAATTTTCCCTCCTGGTTTCTGAATATTGTTTGAACCTCCAATTATCGCGATGCTTTTTGGCTCTATGATTTCTTTGTTAATCATTTTCCTAGATTGAATTACAAAGATATTTAAGATGAACTAGGAAAAATAGAACAGAAATCATGTTCGTGCATCTTTTTTAGAATAGATAAAACCTGGATAATATAACAATGTCTTCATTAAAAGTATATTTTTGGAAGACTTTTAAGAACTCAGATTTATCTATGAATAATTTGAGTCTGTATTAAACAACGTTTTAGATGAGAAACACAAAAATAGCCCTGGGAATGGCTGCTGTAGGTTTTGTAATGATGGCTTGTAATGAGCCTGCAAAAATGGAGGAAACTACTGCTGTGAATGCTGAAAAGCCATTTGATTTAGCCAATATGAATACTAAAGTTGATCCATGTATTGACTTTTATGAATATGCCATTGGATCTTGGTTGAAAAACAATCCAATTCCAGAAACAGAAAGTAGATGGGGTAGTTTTGAATATTTACGTGAGCAAAATAGTGCAAAATTAAAGTCATTATTAGCTGAATTAAAGCAAAACACCACTGCGGAGAAAGGTTCTGATGCCCAATTGGTAAGAGACTTTTATGCATCTGCCTTAGATTCTGCTAAAGCAGAGGAATTAGGGAAATCACCTATCCTTGGTGAATTGGCGAAGATTGAGTCGATTCAATCAAAAACAGATTTGTTTGATTATTTGATGCATGCCAGAACACATTCTGTTGGTTCACCTTTTTCTTTCTATATCACTGCAGATTCAAAGAATTCTACAGAGAATATTGCAACCTTAGCACAGGGTGGATTAGGACTTCCTGATAAAGATTATTACCGCAATGAGGAAGCGAAGATGCAAGAGATTCGTAAGCAGTATTTGATTCATCTGGAGAAGATGTTTCTTTTGATAGGAGAGGATGAGGCAACTGCTAAATCTGCTGCAACTGTAATTATGAATATTGAAACCCAATTGGCAGATTTGTCTATGAGCAGGGTAGAACGTAGAGACCCTATTAAGACCTATAATAAGATGTCTGTTGAAGCATTGACCCAATTAACCAATGGTTTTGACTGGGAGAAATATTTTGCAGGTATCGGAGCAGAAGGTTTGGCTGAGTTGAATGTTGCTCAACCTGAATTTATCAAAGGATTTGCTGAATTGTTCAATACGATTTCTGTTGAAGATTGGAAGACCTATCAAACTTGGAACCTTGTAAATGGTGCCAGCAGCTATTTGAGTACTGATTTTGTAAAGCAAGATTTTTATTTCTACAGTACTGTTTTAAATGGGGTGGACAAAATGAAACCTCGTTGGAAAACTGCTCTTAGTAAGCTGAACGGAAGTTTCGGTGAGACTTTTGGGAAATTGTACGTTGAGAAATATTTCGCTGAAAGCTCTAAGCAAAACATCGCAAACTTGATAGAAAACTTGCGTAAATCTTTCCGTGCACGTATCAATCAATTGGAATGGATGTCTAAGGAAACCAAAGATAAGGCAATGGAAAAATTGAATTCCTTTACCTATAAAATTGGATATCCTGATAAATGGAAAGACTATTCGAAACTGGATATTAAATCAGATGCATTGTTTGCAAATATCTTGCAGGTAAGAGCCAGACACTATCAGGAAATGATAGAGAAAATTGGTAAGCCAGTGGATAAAACTGAATGGCATATGAGTCCACAAACTATCAATGCTTATTACAATCCGTTATACAATGAAGTAGTATTTCCTGCTGCAATACTTCAACCTCCTTTTTATAATTCAGAGGCAGATGATGCTTTGAATTATGGAGGTATCGGAGCAGTTATTGGTCACGAATTCACTCATGGATTTGATGATAAGGGGTGTTTGTACAATTCAATGGGAAATCTGGAAAACTGGTGGACTGATCAAGATTTGGACAAATTTAATGGTAGAGCTCAAATGATCATTGACCAATATAGCGGATATGAAGCATTAGAAGGTTTGCATGTAAATGGTGCACTTACCATTGGAGAAAATATTGCCGATTTAGGTGGTTTAACACTTGCATACCATGCATTAGAAATGGCATATGAAGGTAAAGATAAACCAGCTGATATTGATGGGTTCAACTATAAACAAAGAGTTTTCTTGGGTTGGGCAAATGTTTGGAAAAACAATATCAAGGACAAAGCATTATTGACACGTATCAAATCGGATTCCCACTCTCCGGGTAGGTTCCGAGTAAATGGTACTTTGGCTAATATGGTAGAGTTCCAGGAAGCTTTTACTTGTAAGGATGAAGATCCTATGATCAATTCTGGAGAAAAAAGAGCTGTTATTTGGTAGTAGCTTAATGTCAGAATAAGGTAATTAAAAGCCCTGAGAATTATTCCTCAGGGCTTTTTGTTTTTATACTTTTTTGAATAGGTTGGTTATACAAATATTCATTGTATTGTTTTTTTATTAAATTGAATGGAATTATATGATTTACAGTTAAATATAAATATTGATTATGAAAAATTACTTTTCTTCTTTTGCTTTTATCCTTGGCATTATCTGCCTTTCAGCACAGCCCGATAGTTTAGCTCCCGTACTGAGCACCATGGATACCAACAATATTAAAATGACCACAATGGCCAATGGAGATATGGGCTGGGATTATGAGAATAGTACAACATTAGCTCCTAAAGGGGGAGATGTCGGATTTTTATTTGCCTCAAGTTTATGGTTAGGCGCCCCAGATTATACTGGTGACTTGCATGTAGCAGCCAATACCTATAAACAAAATGGGTTTGATTTTTGGGCTGGCCCAGTTGCCAATAGTTACGATGTTAGTTATGATGAAAAATACAATCGCTCCTGGACAGTAAGTAGTGATCAAATAATGTTTCATAGGGAACAGTTTTCTTTGCCGGGTTATGTCATGCCTGAGGTAATTAAGAATTGGCCGGGAAATGGAGACACTAACAATGGTGAAAATGATCAACTGGCCCCTTTTTATGATATTAATACCAATGGTTTGTATGAACCTCACTTTGGTGACTTTCCATTAATTCGTGGGGATAAGGCTGTTTTTGTTATATATAATGATGACCGCGAAGCCCATGCGAACTCGGGAGGAACAAAATTTGGTGCTGAAATTCATATGATGATGTATGCCTTTGATTCCGTTGAACCTGAATTAGACAATACAGTATTTGTACATTATGAAGTCTATAACCGTGGGGTCAGCACCTTCTTGGAGTTATATGCTGGAATGTGGAATGATTGGGATTTGGGAAGTTACAATGATGATGTTTTTGCTTGTGATAAAGATCGAAATGTATCCTTTGTATATAATAGGGATGATTTTGATGGAAATGTAGTGGATTCAAATTCGGTTATTTTACAACATGGTTATGGTAATAACCCTCCAGCGGCTGGATTAATAAGCTTAAATGAAGACATGTATGCACATATGTTCAATAATAATAATTCTGATCCAAAAACTGGAAATCCTGAAGAAGCTGAGCATTATTTCAATTATTTAAATGCGAAAATGAAGGATGGTTCAATTGCTATTATGTTGGAATATCCCTTATTCTGGAATAATTTTTCAGTAGAAGATACTTCGGATTTGGAATTATCTTATTCGTCTGTACCAAGGGATAGAAGGTCAGTTCATAGTCAATTCATACCTAGTTTTCTACCCGGTGAATCTTTTTGTCTAGATTTCGCCTATGTATTTGCAGAAAATACGAATTATACGGCTAAACAAAATGCGGTATTGTTAATGGATTATGTAGATGATGTCCAACTTTTTTATGACAATCATTATACGGGTTGTACAGACCATACTGCTGATTTCGATGATTTATCTACAGATGAATTGTCTGGGAATATGGATTTTGATTTACTAAAAAATGCTTCATCCAATATATGGGTACTTAATAATAAGGGGGAAAGTTCAAAAGCCTATACTGTTCATATTATAAATGCCTTAGGACAAGATATCAACCAGGTAAATTGGAAGACAGAAACAGTACTTGAATTGGATATGAATCCATATGCAAAAGGTGTTTATTTTTTACAAATCACTTCTGAAATGGATAGTAAAACGCTTAGTTTGGTAAAAGAATAATCGATTAAAAAAGCCCGGATCTGACGAACCGAGCTTAGTGATAATATAAAAAATAGTACATACTATATACCGCAGTTCCAGTGAGGATCTGTATAGTAATAATAGTATGTGAAGTTGTTGTTTATAGCGCTAAATTGTTGCTGCAAAGCGATCAATTATCTTTGCCAATTCTAGGTCCAACTCTGTAATACCACCGGCATCATGAGTCGATAATCGAATGCTTAATCGATTATACACATTGGTCCATTCTGGATGGTGGTTCATTTTTTCTGCTTCAAAAGCAATTTTTGTCATAAAGGTAAAGCAAGTTATAAAATTGTTAAATACCAATTTCCTTTGGAGCATTCCATCTTCAACGGACCAATCATTTAATTCCTTTAATGCAGCTTGAATAGATTCTGGACTTAGTGTTTTCAAAATAGTTTAGATTTAATTATTATTGATCCATTTTACAAGGACTTCCATAAGTTGTTTCGAAACAGGGAAAGATGGATCTTTATAACTTCTAAGATTCTCCTCCTGATTTTCAACCACTTTTAACACATGATTCATATTTTGGATAATCGCTAACTCTACCTTAACCGAAGACTTGGCATTGTATTGAAGTTTTTTGGCTTCTTTTACTCCCACTTGTAAATCAGCATTTCCCTGAACAATTAAAATAGGCACTTTTACACGTGAAATTTCATCGGCTGGATCAAAAATAATCCAGGAAGCAAGAAAATTATTTGTCTTGTCATTGAAGACAGAATTTAGCATAGGATGTGTTTCCATTATTCTTTCTCCGTTTTTCATTCGTTCAAAAGTTCTGCGAGCCTCTTTTTCTAAATCTGGAGCACTTTTGGATAATTGCTCCAGAATAAGCTCATCCGCACTACTTCCTGCACCTGCTAGTGAAATAATCCCTTTAACGTCTTTTGATGCTTTTGCAGTAATCATTGAAACAAGTGAACCTTGGCTATGACCTAAGATTAAAATGTTTTTATATCCTTTCTCTTTTTTTAGGTAATTCACCCAATTTATAGCATCCATGATGAATACATCAAAGGTGATTTTTTCAAGCATTCCAGAAGTTTGATCGCTACTATTTATTCCTCTTTTATCAATGCGTAAACTTGCTATTCCTTGATTTGCCAGATTTTCAGCCAAATATTTTAATGAATTGTTTTCACCGGCAAGGCTATTATTTCCATTTCTATCTGTTGGTCCGGAACCAGGAATTATTAAAACAACTGTTTTAGTATCCTCTGTTTTTAAAAGTGTTCCGTAGGTTTTTCCTAAATCGACTTCATTACTAATGCGGTGTTCTTCCCATGATTGTGCAAATAGGGAAGTTTGAAAAATTAAGGTAACAAGTAGAAGGAGTTTTTTTAACATGTGAATTGATTAAAGGGGTTTTTGTGCAATAATTTATGATTTCATTCGACCAAAATTTTTGGTCAAATGAAATTACAATATTTTATTCATTTAGCTTAAGTGAAACCTAATATTGTATGTTAAATGTTGTAATTGCTTCAGGATAGATGAGCATGAAAAAGAAATAAATCTTTGTAGATGAAACTGTATTGCATTTAAAATAAAATGTATTTTTGTGAAAATTTCAACAAATGGAAGATTGGTTTTCAAGTTGGTTTAATAGCCATTATTATCATATTTTATATAAAAATCGAGATGAAAAGGAAGCAGAATTCTTTATGAAGAACCTGCTTGGCTATTTAAACTTGGATGCCAATTCATTATTAATTGATATGGCCTGTGGAAAAGGTCGTCATGCGCACTTCTTACATCATCAGGGGTATAGAGTAATAGGAATGGATTTGTCTTCTGAAAGTATTGCTTTCGCAAAGAAAGAGCTATCGCCTGGATTGGAATTTAAGGTGCACGACATGCGCGATTCATTAGACATTGAACCTGCCGTTGATGCCGTATTTAATCTTTTTACAAGTTTTGGATATTTTGAAAGTATTGAAGCACATGAACAAGTTATCCGTAATTTCAGTGATAAACTTAAAAAGGGTGGATATTTTGTATTTGATTTTATGAATGCTCATCGTGTCGTTAAGCAGTTGGTAGCCGAAGAAATTAAAGTAGTTGATGGAATAGAATTTCATATCAATCGCTTTGTAAAAAATAAGATTATCTATAAGCGTATACAATTTGAAGATAAAGGTGAAAAGTTTAAATTTCAAGAATCTGTAATGGGATTACTGTTGAGTGATTTTAAGCAAATGTTGGAGAATTGTGGGATGGAAATTGTTCAGACTTTTGGGAATTTTAAATTAGATTCCTTCGATCCTGAAACATCTGATCGTTTAATACTTGTAGCCAAAAAGAACTAGATTATGCAACAGGCATTTTTATTATTTATAGCAGCATTTTGTGGTTTTTTCTTCTACCGTTTTGGAATGAGGTGGATTAAAAATTCATGGTTGAAATTCATCACAACTTTTAGTGGTGCTTTTCTGTTTGGATTGGCATTTTTGCACATTCTTCCAGAAATTTTTATAGAAAGTGATAAGCCCTACTATATTGGATTTTGGATTTTGGGAGGCTTTTTTATTCAGCTATTGCTGGAGTTTATGAGTAAAGGGATTGAGCATGGTCATGCTCATTTGCATAGTACTAAGATGCCAATTACTTTATTGTTAGCTTTGGGGGTCCATGCCATTTTAGAAACTACTCCATTACATGTCGGAGACCATGGACATGACCACGGACATTCCAATCTATTTTGGGGAATAATGTTTCATAAGATTCCGGTTAGTCTTGTATTGGCAGGATTGATTTCCGAGTTGAAATCTTCCAAAAATATTGGCTTATTATTATTTATTGGTTTTGGACTTTGTGGTCCAATAGGATATTATGCAGGTCAATACATTCCATTACTACAGCAATACCACGTTGAGTTATTGGCATTGGTATTAGGTCTATTATTACATATATCTACCACCATACTATATGAAAGTACCAGTAGCCATAAATTTAATGGTTATAAATTATTAGCCGTTTGTCTTGGGTTTTTCATTGGATATATAGCTTCATAAATTTCAACATTTACACCTATTAATGTTCATTATAACCCTTTGTTTTAAAAGGAAATCACTACTTTGCATTTCAATTTTTGAAAAAATTCATAAGAAATGCATATCAAATATATCCGTGGTAAAATATCAAAGGATAAACTAAAGGAGTTATATACCGCAATTATTAAACCCCGCCTTATAGAAGAGAAGATGTTAATTCTCTTAAGGCAAGGCCGAATTTCAAAATGGTTCGGAGGTATTGGTCAGGAGGCTATTGCTGTTGGTGCAACTGCTGCTCTTAGTTCTGATGAATACATTTTACCCATGCATAGAAATTTAGGAGTCTTTACTACCAGGGGGGTACCTTTAGGTAGACTTTTCTCTCAATTTCAAGGGAAAGCGAACGGTTTTACTAAGGGACGTGATCGATCTTTTCATTTTGGAACTCAGGATTACAATATTGTTGGAATGATTTCTCATTTGGGGCCTCAGTTAGCGGTTGCAGATGGGCTAGCTTTGGCAAATAAATTGAGAGATAATGGGAAGACTACTATCGTTTTTACCGGTGATGGAGGAGCAAGTGAAGGCGATTTTCATGAAGCATTGAATGTAGCTTCTGTTTGGGATCTGCCGGTTATATTTATTATTGAAAACAATGGATATGGTTTATCTACTCCGACTAATGAACAATACCGTTGTGAGCATCTTTCAGATAGGGCAATAGGTTATGGAATGGAGTCTTATCGTATTGATGGGAATAATATCCTGGAAGTATATTCAACGATTTCCAAGATAGCTGCAGAAATTAAAGAAAACCCTAAGCCGGTATTGGTGGAATGCCAAACATTTAGAATGAGAGGACATGAAGAGGCTTCTGGAACTAAATATGTTCCGAAAGATTTATTAGATCAATGGGCTAAAAAGGATCCGGTTGAAAATTATGAAGCTTATCTTTTAAAAGAAAAGATATATACTCAAAAGGAGATAGATCAGTTAAAAGAGGGGATTCGTATAGAAATCCAATCAGCATGGGATATGGCCTATGCTGAAGAGGCCATACAGTCTAGTCCGGAACTGGAATTAAATGAGGTCTATGCACCACATAATTATATAGCTACAAAACCATCGTCCGATGCTGTTGAGAATATCCGAATGGTAGACGCTATTTCCGACGGATTGAGGCAAGCAATGGAGAAATATGATGATATGGTCATCATGGGGCAAGATATTGCGGATTATGGTGGTGTTTTTAAAATAACGGATGGTTTTATGGATCAGTTTGGTAAAGCCAGAGTGAGAAATACACCTATTTGTGAATCAGCTATCCTTAGTGCAGCATTAGGACTTTCTATTCAGGGATATAAAACTGTGGTTGAGATGCAATTTGCCGATTTCGTAAGTAGTGGTTTTAACCCCATTGTGAATAATTTGGCAAAATCCTATTATAGATGGAATCAAAATGCAGATGTAGTGGTTAGAATGCCATGTGGAGGGGGTGTTGGAGCTGGGCCTTTCCATTCTCAAACGAATGAAGCCTGGTTTACAAAGACACCTGGTTTAAAAGTTGTTTACCCTTCATTTCCTAGTCAAGCAAAAGGATTGCTAATGGCTGCCATTGATGATCCTAATCCAGTTATGTTTTTTGAACATAAAGCATTGTATAGATCGGTCTATGAAGAAGTTTATGTAGATCCTTTTACATTGGAGTTGGGTAAGGCTAATAGGTTGAAAGAGGGAAGCGATTTATCTATTATTACCTATGGAATGGGGGTGCATTGGGCCTTAAAATTCATAGAAGATAATGTAGCTATAAAAGCAGATATTATTGACCTACAATGTTTAGTTCCATTGGATCAGGAGACCATATTTAAATCCGTTCAAAAGACAGGAAGGGTGCTTATCCTACACGAAGATAGTATGTTTAATGGGGTAGGCGCTGAGATTTCAGCCTTAATTACCGAAAACTGTTTTGAATATCTGGATGCTCCAATTTTGCGTTGTGCAAGTTTAGATACACCAATACCATTTTCTACGAATTTGGAAAAGGATTATTTGGCAGATGCTAGATTATCTGAGACCGTAGAAAAACTGATGAGTTATTAATTTAACTTTTGTATTATGAGAAAGGTCATTTCAATTATTTGGAATGACCTTTTTTTAGTCCTTCAAAAATCTTCCTAGCCCCATTCTTTTTAGCATTTTACGCTCCATATTCCAAAAGAATTTGTGCTGACCAAATAAGGAACCTATAGCAATAAGCAATACTTGATAGATAGGGAATATTATTAAAATACGAATGGGCCAATAGATAAAGGCTTCTGTAGATTCTCTATTCAACTCAAGTTGACTCATAGCAGGATTTGCTAATCTTAAGGCCAATGAGCCAGTAATAGAGAATACCAATAATATGATGATAATTTGAAAATTGGACTGAATGCCCCAACGATCCTTAAGTTTTTGCATTATGCTTTTTTAGTTAGGCAAAGGTACTATATAATTTTAGATACTAGAATGAAATTAATTTTCATGCTAGTATTTGAAGTAAAAAAAAGGCCTACAATATTCTTGTAGGCCTTCCCTAATATTAAATTACATTAACACAACTGATAAATTAATTTAATCAGCACTCAGTATCCTTAAGGGTCGCTCTACTAAGCAGTATGAAAGTAAGCAACTTAGAGTTACTCTTCAAGTAAATTAGGTAACTGACAAGATTAAATCGTTAAAGAATATGATTGTGTAGTCTAGAGGAATTGGATTGAAAACTTTATAAATAATTATGATTTATACTACCTATTGTGGTATTGATCTTTGTAAATTTAGATTTCATTTTATAATTGAATGGGATTAAATTTTTGAGATGGCAGAACCATTAAAACATATGTACTCTCCACGTTTTTATGAACGTTTTTCACTCATATTAAAAGATTGTCTAGCTGAATTTGATACTATCGAATTTCAAAAGAGGATATTTTCAGAAAATTGGGATGACAAGGAATTGAAGGACAGGATGCGTCATACCGCAATTGTCTTACATGATTTCTTCCCAAAGGACTTTTCAAAAGCAATAGCTTGTATTAAGCAGTGTATAGCCTTATTGAGAAAAAATAAGATTTCTGAAAATGGATTTGAATTCATGTTTTTCCCAGATTATATAGAATTGTACGGGCAGAATCATTTTGATTTGTCAATGAAAGCCATGAGGGAAATCACCACTTTTACCAGTTGTGAGTTTGCTGTTCGTCCTTTTATTATTCAAGATCAAGGAAAAAGTTTAGCCATAATTGAAGCGTGGTCTTTGGATGAAAATGAACATGTACGGAGATTAGCCTCCGAAGGTTCCAGGCCAAGACTTCCCTGGGCGATGGCTTTACCGGCATTAAAAGCTGATCCGAGGCCACTGAAACCTATATTAGAAAATCTAAAAAATGACCCTTCGGAATATGTGCGTCGGAGTGTAGCCAATAATTTAAATGATATATCGAAAGATCATCCGGATTATGCAATTGAGATTTTTAAGGATTGGATAGGTACAGATCTACAAAGAGACAAATTGGTTAAACACGGTGCAAGAACATTATTGAAAAAAGGGGATGTTCGTGCATTAACACTATTTGGTTTAGGGCCTAATCCAGAGGTGAAGGTAGGTAAAGTGAAGATAATAACACCAATAGTGAAGATAGGGGAGTCATTGGCTTTTCAATTCAATTTGGTAAATGAATCTAATCAACCCGCCTTGTTGCGAGTTGAATATGCCATTTATTATAAAAGGAATAATGGAGATCAGAGTAAAAAAGTGTTTAAGATAAGTGAGAAGAAATATCCTGCCAATTCGGAAACCACTATTCAACGAAAGCAATCTTTTAAGTTGATAAGCACAAGAAGGTATTACAAAGGCAAGCAAGGTTTATCAATAATTGTAAATGGAGTGGAGCAGGAGAAGTATCCATTTGAACTGATAGGATAACAAAAAAAAAAAGCCGTTCCGAATTATTCGGAACGGCTTTTCTATTTTATAAATAGCTTATTTGATAGCTGCTCTTTGCTCTTTTACTTTAGGATCTGAGATATACTCATCGTAGCTCATCAATTTATCCAGGAAACCATTTGGCCCTAATTCAATGACTCTATTAGCTATTGTTTGTGTGAACTCATGGTCATGAGAAGTAAACATCATTGTCCCTTTAAAGTCTTTTAGCGAGTTGTTTAATGCTGTAATAGTTTCCAAGTCCAAGTGGTTGGTAGGTTCATCCATCAATAGGAGGTTTCCTTCCGCCAACATCATTTTTGAAAGCATACAACGTACTTTTTCACCTCCAGAAAGTACATTAGACATTTTAAATGTTTCCTCACCAGAGAATAACATTTTACCTAAGAACCCTCTAATGTATACTTCGTCCTTTTCAGTAGAAAATTGTCTCAACCAGTCAATAAGGTTGTCCTCACCATCGAAATATTTTTCATTTTCATTTGGTAGGTAGGCCTTAGTAATAGTTTGTCCGTAGTGGAATTCCCCTTCATCTGCTTTCATCTCGTCATTCAAGATAGCGAACAAGGAAGTAAGCGCAAGACTATTGTCAGCTATAAATGCAATTTTGTCTCCTCTTTTTACATTTAAGTTGAAATCCTTGAAAAGGTATTTTCCATCAATTTTCTTACTCAAGTGCTCAACATGAAGAATTTGATCTCCAGCATCTCTTGCTTGATTAAATATGATAGCAGGATATCTTCTAGATGATGGTTGGATATTGTCTATGTTGATTTTCTCCAATAATTTCTTTCTACTGGTAGCTTGTTTAGATTTAGAAGCATTCGCACTAAATCTAGAGATAAACTCTTGTAATTCTTTTTTACGGTCTTCAGCCTTTTTGTTTGCTGAAGCTCTTTGTCTTGTAGCTAACTGACTAGACTCGTACCAGAATGTATAATTACCTGTAAATAGTTTAATTTTTCCGTAATCGATATCTGCAATTGAAGTACAAACTGTATCTAAGAAGTGACGGTCGTGAGACACAACGATTACTGTATTTCTAAAATTCAAAAGGAAGTCTTCTAACCAGGTAATGGTATGAATATCCAAATCGTTGGTAGGCTCATCCAGAATAAGAATGTCCGGATTACCAAATAAAGCTTGAGCTAAAAGTACCCTTACCTTTTGATTACCATTTAGGTCCTTAAGTAATTTGTCATGTGTTTCTTCAGGAATACCAGCTCCACTTAATAGAGATGCTGCATCCGATTCTGCATTCCAACCATCCATTTCAGCGAATTCAGCCTCCAAGTCAGAAGCCTTTATTCCGTCGGCTTCAGAAAAATCTGGTTTTGCATAAATGGCGTCCTTTTCTTGCATAATGTCCCACAGCGTTTTGTGTCCCATTATAACAGTGTCTATTACACGGCATTCATCGAATTGGAAGTGATCCTGACTTAATACAGCCATACGTTTTCCTGGTTCAATACTAACCCTTCCTATATTAGGATCAATTTCTCCTGCTAATATTTTTAGAAAAGTAGATTTTCCTGCTCCGTTGGCACCGATAATACCAATGCAGTTATCTCCTGAGAACCTGATGTTTACTTCATCAAATAATACTCTTTTTCCGTATTGTAAGGTTACGTCTTGTGCTGTAATCATTGTTGGTCAATTTTGAGATTGCAAATTTAAGCAAAAGTTGTGGTTTATCGCAGCTTCTGACATAAAATTAAACTATTTGATTACTGCTAGTTTTAGATTCATATTCAAGTTGAAAATTGGTAGGTATTTGAATGAATTTTCCGGAAGGTAAGTAATGTGAATTTATCAAAAAAAATAATAAAAGATCTGCTTATCCGTATACACCCATTTTACCTTGATTCTTATTATTGACATTCGGTAAATTCCATTTGTAAGCAATTAACCTAAATTCAATGAATAATAAAACGTCTCTATTCGTTGGTATTGTGTTTTTACACGTCTTTGTTGTCAATAGCTAATGTTATATTTTGATATTTATTTCCCTTCTTTTTTACTCTTCATTCGCTCTTGAAGTATGTTCAAAAACAGAGTCATACATGATTAATATCAGTGCTTTTGTTTCAGGGTAAATATAAATTGTATCAACAAAATTTAGTGGATGTAATCGGTGGATTCATCCCTCGAAAATTTATTAAAAACTACACCATATGTTATCTAAAAAACAGGCCAAATTATTCTTTTTAGGAGGAACTGTAGTATTCTTCCTGATTTTTATCGGTCTTAGTTGGCATTCCTTGTCAGTGGAAGTGCCCAAACAGACCCATGAAGAAAATCTAACGGAAACCGTTATTAGAGGTAAGGAGATTTTCGACAGCAACAACTGTATGGGCTGTCACACTATTTTAGGGGAAGGTGCATATTATGCTCCTGAGTTGACTAAAGTTATAGAACGAAGAGGAGTGGGTTATGTAAAAGCTGCCCTTATGAGTAAAGTCCCATGGGCGCCAAAAGGTAGAAAAATGGTTGCTTATGGATTTTCCGAAGATGAGGCCAATGATCTAATAGAATTTCTTACCTGGATTGGTAATATGGATTTGAATGGATTCCCACCGGAACCAGATTTAAAAAACAAATAGTCGAACAAGTTCTGGGATTCATTAAATGCTGTCCAAATCAGAATTAAATTTTAGAAAGATGAAGTATAGATCACAAAAAGTAGCGTATTTATTTTTCGCCCTAAGTATGGCGCTCTTAGTCTTACAGATAATATATGGTTTTATCATGGGATTCGCTCATATGGGATTCGATGTGCTACATGAAATAATACCATTTAATGCTGCAACTGCAACACACAAAAATTTATTAATTGTATGGTTGTTAAGTGGATTTATGGGTGCTGCGTATTATATAATACCTGAAGAGGCTGAACAGGAATTGGCATCTGTAAAATTAGCTAAAATACAATTTTGGAGTCTAGCGTTAGTTGCTGTTGCTTCGGTAATAGGTTTCCATTTTAATTGGTGGGAAGGAAGAAAATTCCTAGAAATCCCTCGTCCGCTTGATTATCTAGTTGTAATAAATGTTCTATTATTTTTAGGAATTGTTTTAAAAACCTTATATTCAGGTAAGAAGCGAACGACAACTGCAATGGTTCTTGTTATGGGATTAGTATTTGCAGCTTTATTGTATTTGCCTGGAATGATTTGGTTTGATAACCAAACAATCGACTCCTTCTTTAGATGGTGGGTTGTTCATTTATGGGTAGAAGGTGTATGGGAACTTATTATGGGTGGTATACTTTCGTTTTTACTTATCAAACTTACCGGTGTAGATAGAGAAGTTATAGAAAAGTGGTTGTACGTTATTGTAGGACTTACCTTTTTATCTGGAATTTTAGGTACAGGACATCACTTCTATTTTATCGGAACACCAAAATACTGGTTGATGATTGGTGGAATCTTTTCTGCACTTGAACCATTGGCTTTCCTTGGAATGGCATTATTTGCAATGGCGATGTACCGTAAAGGTGAAAAACGTCATCCAAATAAAATAGCTATAACCTGGACTCTAGGTACCGCTATTGTATCTTTTGTAGGTGCTGGTCTTCTTGGGATTGCACATACCCTTCCGAGTGTTAATATGTGGACACACGGGACCTTTATTACTGCAATGCATGGACATCTTGCATTTTGGGGAGCCTATGGGATGTTGATTTTTGCACTAATATCTTATGTATTACCTCAGCTTACTGGTAGAAAATTATACAATACCGCACTTTCAACTTATGCATTTTGGTTATCCAATATTGGAATGGTCGGAATGACCGTAGCGTTAGGAGCAGCTGGTATGACTCAGGTTTATTTAGAGCGAAAAGTCGGAATGGACTTTATGGATGCTCAAATAGCAATGGAGCCTCATTTTATGATTCTAATAGCCTGTGCTACCATGTTCTTTACTGGGGTAATCATGTTTATTGTCAATTTCGTTAAGTACGGTAAACCAACCGATCAAGCACTTGTTAAAAACTAAATATCTGTTGAACTTTTAGTTCTTTTTATTATGAAAACAAAATCAATTTCAAAACTATTATTGGCTATTCCGATGCTTGCTTTAATAAGTTGCGGAGGAAATGAAAAGAAAAGTATTTCTACCATAAAGAAAAAGGTGAACCCTGTTACCATTGAGGTGAAAGGTGAAATGGAAGCAGAATTGACAGCTCCTCCTTTTGTACCAGCTTCCATAGGTAACAGGCCTGCAAAAAAGTTGAATGTACAAATGGAAATCCTCGAGGAAGTAGGGGAAATGACCGATGGTGTTAAGTATGTTTACTGGACCTTCGGGGGATCTGTGCCGGGCAGTTTTATCCGTACTCGTGTAGGTGATGAAGTAGAATTTCATTTAAAGAATCACCCGGATAATAAACTTCCTCACAATATAGATTTACATGCTGTAACTGGACCAGGTGGTGGTGCAACTTCTTCATTTGTTGCACCCGGGCATGAAACGGTATTTTCTTTTAAGGTACTGAATCCAGGCTTGTATGTATACCATTGTGCTACTGCACCTGTAGGTATGCATATCGCAAATGGGATGTATGGACTTATTTTAGTTGAACCAGAAGGGGGTTTACCTACGGTTGATAAGGAATACTACATCATGCAAGGTGATTTCTATACCAAAGGGAGTTATGGAAAGCCCGGGTTACAACCATTTGATATGCAGAAAGCGGTTGATGAAAATCCGGATTATGTAGTATTTAATGGTAAGGTAGGAGCATTAACAGGTGATAATGCAATTACTGCTAATGTTGGTGAAACTGTTCGACTTTATGTTGGTAATGGTGGACCAAATTTAGTTTCTTCATTCCACTTGATTGGTGAAATTTTTGACCGAGTAAATATTGAAGGTGGTAGTGCAATTAATGAAAATGTAGCAACTACTTTGATTCCTGCAGGTGGAGCTGCAATTGTTGAATTTAAGGTGGATGTTCCTGGAACATTTATTATAGTGGATCACTCCATCTTTAGAGCATTCAATAAAGGTGCTCTAGGTATGTTGAAGGTAAGCGGTGATGATCAGAAAGCCATTTATTCTGGAACTATTCAGGAAGGTATTTATAATCCTGAAGGTGGAACTATCCAGGAAATTCCTGTTAAAGAAGAGGTTGTTGTGAAAAAGGGTAAAAGCTCTTTGAATGAGCAATTAGTGTCTGGTAAAAGGGTATATACCCGAACTTGTTTTGCTTGTCATCAAGCGACTGGCCAAGGGATTCCAAATGCATTCCCTCCATTGGCAAATTCAGATTATCTGAATGCTGATGTAAATAGAGCTATCGATATCGTTATTCAAGGTAAGACGGGTGAAATTACAGTTAACGGTAAGAAATACAATTCCATTATGACTAAGCAAATTTTGAATGATGCTGAAATTGCAGATGTTCTTACCTATGTTTATAATAATTGGAGTAATAACAAGACAGTGGTTACTGAGAAAATGGTTAGAGCCAGAAGATCAAGTGGTGGCCACTAAAAATTCTGTTTAGGTACCTTAAATATTTGTGTTATGTTGAAGTGTGTTTTTAGATTGGCGATAGTTTTATTGAGTGGGTTTTTTATGCCTGGCTATGGCCAATCTGAAAATGCAGTTGATATTATAGGAGGCAATTATATCCCCCTATATGGAAGGGATTCTAGTCAAGTTGCAGTTTCAGATTTCACTATGGATACGTATCCTGTAACCCATGGTGAATTTCTGGAATTTGTAACAAAATTTGAAAAATGGCAACGCTCAAATGTTATTCAGCTTTTTGCCGATGGTAATTACCTATTAGACTGGGAGGCTGATAGCATTATGGGTGAAAAATCCCCAGAAAATGCACCTGTTACGAATATTTCCTGGTTTGCTGCCAAGGCCTATTGTGATTGTCAGGGGAAACGATTACCCACTATAGATGAATGGGAATATGTAGCCATGGCTAGTGAAACTAAAATTGATGCCAGGCAAGTAGAATCATTTAACCAATATATTTTAGACTGGTACGAACGACCAAAACAAAAAGGCCAGGTGGTAGGAACTACCTTTAAAAATTATTGGGGTTTATATGATATTCATGGTTTGGTTTGGGAGTGGACCTATGATTTCAACTCGGTGCTTATTTCTGGGGAATCTAGAAAGGATGTAGACAACGATAGCAATTTATTCTGTGGTAGTGCTGCAGTTGGTGCATCCGATTTAATGAATTATGCAGCATTTATGCGTTATGCAATTCGTGGGAGCTTGAAGGCCAATTACGCTATGAGGAACTTAGGATTTAGGTGTGTGAAGGATAAAAAATAATACCAAAATGATGAAAAAGTATCTATTGAGCTTAGTAGCAATACTACTAATTGCATGTACACCTGGTGAATTGGGAGATACTACTTCCGATTCGAAGAAGGGAATCTCGGGCCTTGATGAAATTTCAGAACTTTCTATTTACAATTTGCCATCTACATGGACTTCGCAAAACAACGAGCAAATTGTATTAAAAGAATTGAAGGGAAAAGTATTGGTTATGGTAATGATTTATACATCGTGTAAAGCTGCTTGTCCGAGATTGGTAGCCGATATGCGAAGAATTAAAGACCAAATGCCCAATGAATTATTGGGAGATATTCAGATGATTTTGGTGAGTATAGATCCCAATACGGATACTCCAGAAAGATTAAAAGCCTTTGCTAAAGAGAATTTTATGGATGAGAATCCATGGTTGTTTTTACGAGGTACAAAAGAAAGTGTTCGAGATTTTGCTAATGTATTGGCTGTGAAATATAAAAAGATTTCACCAATAGATTTCTCGCACTCGAATATCATAAGTGTTTTCAATGAAAAGGGTGAATTAGCACACCAGCAGGAAGGATTAGGAGTAGACAATAAGGAAACGGTGGCTAAAATAATAGAATTGGCTACTGCGATTCAATAAACATTAACATGGAAAAGCATAAACCCTTTTACAAGGCCGTGGGCTTTGAAGAAATAGTTTTTAAGCACAGTTATATCAATCGCTTACCTCTTTTGATAAAAGGACCAACAGGAACTGGGAAGTCAAGATTTATTGAGTATATGGCTGCTAGCTTAGAGAAAGAATTGATTACTATAAGTTGTCATGAAGAAACCTCTTCCACAGACCTTATAGGAAGATATATTATAAAGGGTGCTGAAACCGTTTGGTTGGATGGTCCTTTAACTAAAGCAGTAAAAGAAGGTGCAATTATTTATCTGGATGAGGTTGCTGAAGCTCGACCGGATATTATTGTAGCTATTCACTCTTTAACCGATCACAGGAGAGAGTTATATATTGATAAAATAGGAGCAACCATTAAGGCTCATCCAGATTTTATGTTAGTAGCCTCATACAATCCTGGTTATCAAAAAGGATTTAAGGAGCTAAAACCATCCACGAGACAGCGATTTGTAGCGCTTACTTTCGATTATCCTACTGAGAAGGTTGAAAGAGAGATTTTGGAAAAGGAAACGGGTATTGACAGTGGAGATGCTAAAAAGATTGTTGCCATTGCGGGGAAAATAAGAAACCTTACAGAATTGGGATTAGCAGAAACAGTCTCTACACGTTTGTTGGTGGATGCTGCAAAACTGATGAATTCTGGTTTGGAAAAAAGGTTGGCAATGGAAACAGCAGTTGTTGAACCGCTATCTGACGATCAAGATATTCTTGAAGCTTTGAAAGACCTTTCTAATTTAATGATTTAGTAAAGGTGTTATGGAGCTAGATCAATTAATTTTTCAACGTATTCTTCGCTATTTTAAAAAGAGAAGAGAAGATGATCCTGCAGTTAATGCCAGGACAGTTCATTTGGATGATATACGGCCTCGTATGACTATTCTGTCTCGTGCATTAACGGGATTACCCATTGATTTGGTTACAGCAAAGGAGGAGGGAGGCTGGAAAAATGAACAATTTTATCTGCCAGCAAGTTTTTCTTTATTTCCAAGCTGGGAACTTAATCTAAAATTCTATCTATACCGAATTTGTTTCCTTAAGGTACAAAAGGATTTAAATTTTAATTGGGTGACAGGAGATGATAAATCGCTTAAAGAATCTCAGCTGAGTGCTAAGGAAAGTGCTAAAAAGGTTCTGACGGAATTAAGTGTTCAGTTCCCTGCAGTGGTTTCTCTACATGCCGAATTTGTAGCTTCTTTGGATGAAATCAATCAGGAGAAGAAGGAAGAGGCTCGTGTTGATTACAATAAGTGGTTGTATGGTAAATGGATGATTAGCACACCAGATGAATCTTCAAAAACTAGTTCAGAAGTATCAGAGGATATATTCAGCAAAAATAGCCTGGATATCACAACTGAAATAAAGTCAAAAGCTGTAGAAGAAATCCATCATTTGGAAGTCGATCAAAAAGCACAGGAAGATTATACACTTACTCATAATTTTGAAAAGGTGGAGACTGCAGAGGAGTTCTCCGGTGTTTGGCGTGATTTTGATGGTGACGATAGTTTAGCTGACGATCAGGAAGCGCTGGATGAAATTAACATGAATGCAGTGGTCCGGGTAGATGATATGGTACATTCCGTGTATCAGGCTGAATTTGCTGATAATGTGACTATCGCAGAAAGTAGTGATGCCGAGCCAAAAGGTCATTTTGTAGCCTATGATGAATGGAATTTTCAAGAAAAGGCTTACAAAAAGGACTATTGTAAAGTCTTTCCAAAGGCAATAGCCCCAAGTTATTCTTCATTTTATAAGGAAACGTTACAAAAGAATAAAAGCTTACTAACCGGATTAAGAAAATTGTTGGTGAGCATGCACAATAAACTGGAGCAGCAACGACGCCAAAATCAAGGGGAGTCTTTTGATTTGGATGCGATTGTGGATCTCTTTTCAGATATAAATTCAGGTCACAGTCCTTCTGAAAAAATATACTTATCCAAGCGAAAAAAGCAAAAGGATATAGCAATTACTTTATTGTTAGATATTAGTTTGTCTAGTGATAGTTATACAGATGGATACCGTGTTTTGGACGTGGAAAAGGAGTCTACAATTTTGTTTGGTGAGATATTGAATGAGTTCAATATAGATTTTGAAGTAGCTGGCTTTTATTCAAAAACAAGAAACTTCTGTACCTACATTACTTTAAAAAAGTTTGGAGAGTCCTGGGAGAAAGGAAAGCATAAAATTGGTGGACTAAAAGCTTCAGGCTATACCCGAATGGGACCTGCCTTGAGGCACGCTGGATCTGAATTAGCAAAAAGACCGAGTACCAACAAGTGGTTGATAATTTTGTCTGATGGCAAGCCTAACGACTACGATAAGTATGAAGGACGGTATGGAGTAGCCGATGTTAAGCAAGCTTTACGAGAATTAAACAAATTACATATTCATACGCATGCTTTGGCTATAGAGAAACAAGCTAAATATTATTTACCCCAGATGTTTGGAGTAAATAATTATCAGGTTTTACCTTCGTCCAATTCACTGCTAAAAGCATTGGTATTGTTATTTGAAAAGATAAGACAAGTGGCTTAGCATTTATTCAAAGCCATATTTGAATTCGATAGCACTACTTTGATCTAAATTAGATCTCATGATATGCGTTTCGTCGTTTCCGTATTCGTCAACTATTCGGATAGCAGTTGTATTCGGTGGATAATAACCTAAATTTTCTGCATGGAAAATAAGTATATTTTCCTTTCCTGGGGTTAGGGTAAATGTAAAACTTTTCTTTTCAGCTGCTAATTCGTAATTTCTCGTAATCCAAATACCATTGCAATACAGAGAGATTTTATCCCCATCAATTTCTTCATGATCCCACACTTCGATGGTTAATTTTGGACTATAAACTGCAATAGTTTTTTCTGGTACGATGACCCTTTTCTGAAGTGCTAAATCTTTGATTCTGTTTTTACCCTTTACCACCATCAGCCGGTGCATACCATCGTAATCAGCACTTATCATGTATTGTTGGGTCTTATTGGTGATATGTGTATTGGTGATGTGAATATCTTCATTTAACTCAAAATCCAAATCGTAGTGGGAGAGATTAAATAGTAGCGGCCTGTCGTCGTAGTATCCTGTTAGAAGAACGTTCGAAAACTTATTCATGGCAAGAATGTTGAAGTCTGTTTTTGCCTTTAAATCCTTTATTAGTTTTTCTTTGGCGCAAGACCAAAAACTAATGATTCCATTTTGGGACCATGAGATAATGGTGTCTGTAGTATTTTTATAATATTCCAGGCGTGCAAAATGAGAATTGTATGGATTCTTGATTTCATTTTTTAGTCTTTTCTTTTTAAGATCTATAACCTTAATACTTGATTTATCTGTGATCACCATCTCGGAACCGTCACGAGAAAGAATGGCATCAAATACAGGATGTTTGTTAATGAAAAATATAGAGTCATTATACTGAACGTCATCCATATTTTGTAGGTACATCTTTCCATCTTCACAACCAATCAATAATTCAGTATTTGATTTGAAAATGGCAAAACTAATTGGGTTTGGAATATCGTACGTTCTAATTTTTTGCATTCCAGGAAAGCTCCAAATGATAACTTTGGCATCTCTACCGTAGGTGATGAAACCATTTCCGTAATCGTTGAATTCAATATTTCGAATTTTAGCACTGTGTGCCTCATATTCGTGCAATAATTCTTGTCTTTCGGTATCCCATAGCTGTAATCCACCACTATTATTTCCTGATAATAGCTTGCTTGGATCTGGTGTAAAAGAGATGATTTCTGCTGGATTGTGGTGGCCAACGAATGATCTGATCAATTCAAAGTTTTGGGCAACAGTAAGTTGACTAATCAAGCAGAGAAAATATAAAACAATCGATTTATGCATTTGAATTTAGTTATAGGATGCAAAAATATGCAATCGGAATTATAATCTATATTATATCGTAAATTAATTCAGTTGATATGAAAATATAGGGTAATAATATATATTAACATTTTAATTTACAAGTTAGTAATTCTATTATTTAAATGCTATTTGATTTAGAGATAATGTGTCTTAATATATTGATTTTCTTCTGGTTATGTTTTTTTATTTCTTTGATGGATAAAATCAACTTTTCGGATAGCTAAATCACTCTTCTGTACTATTGTTTTTAAAATATATTTTGAAACTTTTTTAATTAAACTATCCGTATTGGAAATGGATTCAGTAGATTTGCACGATTTTTAAGCTCAATTATGAAGTCTATCAGAAATATTGCAATCATTGCTCACGTCGATCACGGAAAGACAACCTTGGTTGATAAGATCTTATATTATGCAGCCGACTTGAAGGGTACTTCAGGGGATTTAATACTGGATAATAACGATCTAGAAAGAGAAAGAGGGATTACCATTCTTTCTAAAAATGTTTCCATCGATTACAATGGAACAAAGATCAATATCATTGATACTCCTGGTCACGCCGATTTCGGTGGTGAGGTAGAGCGTGTATTGAACATGTGTGATGGTGTTTTATTGTTGGTAGATGCCTTTGAAGGACCTATGCCGCAAACTCGTTTTGTTTTGCAAAAAGCATTGGAACTTAATTTAAAGCCTATCGTAGTTGTAAATAAGGTAGATAAGCCTAACTGTAGACCTGAAGAGGTATATGAGATGGTATTTGACCTTATGTTCAACCTAGGTGCTACAGAAGAACAATTAGATTTCACTTGTATCTATGGTTCAGCCAAGGAAAATTGGATGGGACTAGATTACAAAGAGAAAACAGCAGATGTTAGTCCATTATTGGATGTTGTTGTTTCAGATATTCCAGCTCCAGCAGTGGAAGAAGGAACTGTTCAAATGTTGGTAACTTCATTGGATTTCTCTTCATATACTGGTCGTATTGCAATTGGTAGATTGAAAAGAGGTACGATTAAAGAAGGAATGAATTTAGTATTGATAAAACGTGATGGTACTATTACGAAATCAAAACTGAAAGAATTATATGTATTTGAAGACCTTGGTCGTAAACGTGTAACAGAGGTTAAGGCTGGTGATATTTGTGCATTAGTTGGTTTGGAAGGATTCGAAATTGGTGATACGGTTGCCGATCCGGAAAATCCTGAGGCAATGCCTTCAATCACGATTGATGAGCCTACAATGAGTATGCTTTTCACAATCAACGATTCACCATTCTTTGGTAAAGAAGGTAAATTCTTGACTTCTCGTCACATTCATGACCGTTTGGAAAAAGAATTGGAGAGAAACCTTGCATTAAGAGTTGAGCCAGGTGAATCTGCCGATAAATTTATCGTTTACGGTAGAGGAGTACTTCACTTATCTGTTTTGATCGAAACTATGCGTAGAGAAGGTTTCGAAATGCAAATTGGTCAGCCACAGGTAATGTTCAAGGAAATTGATGGAAGAAAAAATGAGCCAATTGAAGAGTTGACTTTAGATATTCCAGAGATGTATTCAGGAAAGGCAATTGAGGCTATTACCTTACGTAAGGGGGAAATGCTTTCTATGGAGCCTAAAGGAGATAGAATGTTGATGGAATTCGAGATCCCTTCTAGAGGTATTATCGGGTTAAGAACCTATTTGTTGACTGCTTCTGCCGGTGAGGCAATTATGAATCACAGATTTAAGGAATATCAAGCTTTCAAAGGTTCTATCCCAGGAAGATTGAGTGGTTCTTTAATTTCTATGGAGAATGGAACTACCTTTGCTTATTCTTTGGATAAACTACAGGATAGAGGTAAGTTCTTTGTAACTTCTCAGGAAGAGGTATACGAAGGTCAGGTAATCGGTGAGAATAGCAGAGCGGATGATCTTTGTATCAACGTAACTAAGGCTAAGAAAATGTCTAACATGCGTTCTTCAGGTGCAGATGAAAAATCTAAACTGATTCCACCAATTAAATTTGGTCTGGAAGAGGCATTAGAATATATACAAGGGGATGAGTATGTTGAGGTAACTCCATCAACATTGAGGTTGAGAAAAGTTTTACTTGACGAAAATTCTCGAAAAAGAGCAAAAAAATAATTTTTATTATTTTTGCAACTAAGTAAGAAGATGGCTGTCCCGTACTACGGGATGGCCATTTTTTTGTTGAATAAAATAGTGTAAAAAAAAAGTAGCGTGACTTAAATATAAATTTAAGTCACGCTACTAAATAATGAAAACACCTTTTTACTAGTATAGTATCAGTATTCTTGTAAAATCAATCAGACGGTCGTTCACGTCTTTGTTTTGGTGTTTGTATGCTAATTAAATAAGATTAATGAGATACTATAAATCTATAACTAATAATGAAATAGAATAATAACTTCGAGTTAAATGTAGCGTTAAATGCTGAGATAAAACAAATAATTTATAAAAAAAACATAATAAATTATTCTTCCAATATCGATAGGTAATTTTAAAAGGACGTAGAAGTAACTAAATAAGGGCTATACGAAAGTGGGTCGTATATTTTTAACAAATGCCTTTAGTTTAGTTTAAAATTTAATTCAGAGATAATAGTTGCTTCGCATGTGCTATTGCTGTCTCCGACTTATTTTTTCCACTTAGAATTTCCGCGATTTCGACAATGCGTTCCTCAGCGCTAAGTAGTTTAATTTTACTGTGTGTTTTTTCGGCGTGGTCTATTTTGTAAACCTTTAAATGATGGCTCCCTTTTGCTGCCATTTGTGGAAGGTGACTTATGCAGATAATTTGCATGTAATTACCCATTTTTTCCAACTTTTGGCCGATTTTGTCCGCGATATCTCCTGAAACTCCAGTATCAATTTCATCGAAAATAAGACATTTTACAGCCTTTTGTTTGGCTAAAACAGCTTTCATCGCTAAAGTAAGTCTTGACAATTCTCCTCCAGATGCTACTTTTCCGATTGGTTTTGCTTCAAATCCTTTATTGCTACTGAAGTGAATTTGTACTTTGTCTGATCCATTAATATGGAAAGTGTCATTTTCTGCAAATTGGTAATAGATGATGGTATTTGGCATCCCTAGTAGCGCTAAATCCTCTTCTAGTTGCTTTGAAAGCATTTTACAGGTCAACTGCCTGGTTTCACTCAGTTGTGTTGCTAAGGTCCTTAATTTGGTCTTATATTGAGCTAAGGTAGTCTTTAAGGATTCAATGGAGCTTTCCAGATCTAAGCTATTGCTTATTTCACTAGAGAGTCCTTGGTAAAAATGGAGTAATTCTGAGGCGTCTTGGCAGTTATGCTTCGATTTTAACCTATTGAGTTCGTATAAGCGCGCTTGTAAACTATTTACATGTTCAGGATCAACATTGATTTCGGGGTTAAAACTCGAAATTTCAAATCTGAAATCTTCTAAATCAATTAGAACGCTATTTATTCTGGTATGCCAACTTTCATATTGGGAGGAAATGTTATGGATTTCAGTTAGCTGATTTTTCCAGTCCTTTAAAATCGTTAATGGACCATTTTCCATATTTAAACCATCTTGTAGGCTACCAATTATGGTTTGAATATTTTCAGCGTTGTTCAGAATTTGTACTTCCTCCTCTAAGGCATTTTCCTCTAAGGATTCCAAGTTCAGTTGCTCCAATTCTTGTAATAGAAAGGTTTTATAATCTCTTTCCTGATTAAATGCCTGAAGTAATTCTTCCTGCCTAGCTAAATCTGATTGGGTAGATTGAAATGCAAAATAGTTGGATTGGTATTCCTTAACTAACGACTGAAATTCAGCACCATTTTTTTGAGATAGGATAAAGGCATCCAAAAGTTCAAGCTGAAATTCTCCTTCCGACAATTTCAAATTCTGGTGTTGAGAATGTATGTCTATTATGCTGTCCGATAGTGTCTTAAGAATGTGTAATTTAACAGGAGTATCATTAATAAAGGCCCTGCTCTTCCCTGAAGGAGTTATTTCTCTCCTTAATAAGGTGTTTTTTTCAAAATCTAAATCATGTGTCTGAAAAAACTGTGTAAACTCATTTTCTTCTAACGCAACCTCCAATTCAATAACACACTTTTTTTCTGGATTGAAAAATAATTTCCCTTGTACACGATTTCCCAACACCATCGATAAGGCATCTAAAAGCAGTGACTTTCCAGATCCTGTTTCACCTGTAATAACATTCAAACATTGAGAAAAGTCAACGCGAGCTTCTTCAATAATGGCGAAATTCTGAATATGGAGTTGTACCAGCATATAGGGAAATTTTTATTTTTATCTAGTTACAGGAAAGGAGTTTTGACCACCAGGAACATTTACACGGTTCTTGTTTCTTGGATCATTAGGTATATTTGGTGATTTTTTACCAGGATTTGGATTACTTCTTTTACCCAATTTATTCCATTTATCGGCATTTTTAGGACTCAACTTCAGTAGTGTATTCTTTAACTCTTTTTGTTTTTCTGAAGACATTTCTAAAAGTAGGTTTAAAATTTCCTCAGATTTACATTGAAAAAAGTGTTTATACAAATAGGAATTAGCTCCCAGGTTGGCTTTCGGGTCCAATTCTTTAATAGATCTACTCAATTGAGCAAGTGCACCGTCTTTATTATTATGTAACAAATCTAAGCAGGACATATGAAAGTTGTAGTTCATTCCTCGCATGCTTGTATAATTCGAATTGAGAAGATTATCCACTAACCAATACCTATTTATGTCCCCATCATTTGCCTTCCAACCAGAGGCTGTTGCATCCGATTGTGCATTGTATACTATGTCTTTTGCCTTTTCGAAATATTCTTCACCTCCATTCAGTTCAAAAGAATCGTAGTCCATTCCTATAATAATATAGGCATAATAGGCCAGGATAGAGGTTAAGTTAGATCGGTGTTGATTTTCACTGTATTCCAAAAGTTCATATTCATCGTACTTTATGTTAAATTGCTTATCAAACACATTCACCAGCGTTGTCTGGTAAGCTGTTTTATATACAGGTCGTGATGATTGAATAGAGATATTTCCACTAAACTCATTTGCAGCACTCGCCCTATCTAATACTATGCTGATATTACAGCTTATTTTTTCCACCTCTGAAAATTGATCGTTCGTCCACTGGGTTAGATTCATAAAATCTTCAACATCCTGCTTTAGTTTTTCAAAGCGTGCTTTGTTGGTGGTGGTTAATTTCAGTGCATTTACATTTACACGGCATTTCAGTTCTTGTCCAAAACTAGAAAAAGTGATCAGTGAAATAAATAGAGGTAAAAAATAAGACTTAAGATTCATGTTGGAATACAGTATTTAATATGTCGGTGGCTAGTTCTGTTTTAGTTTTTAACTCAAAATCAAAGATTTTATTTTGTTTATCAATGATTTGAATTTTATTGGTTAAATATCCAAAACCAGCTCCTTTGTCGTTCAAACTATTTAGTACAATATAATCTAAATTTTTATTTACTATCTTCTTTTTTGCATTGGCCACCTCATCATTGGTTTCCAAAGCAAACCCTACGAGAATTTGATTTTCTTTTCTTTCGCCTAATGTTTTAAGGATATCAGGATTCATTTCCAATGCAATATCGTCAGCTCCTAATTCTTTTTTAATCTTTTGCTTAGAATGGTTTTTAGGTCGAAAATCAGCTACTGCTGCAGATAAAATTGCAGCATCTACACTAGGGAAGAGGTCTGTACAATGTGTATACATTTCCTTTGCAGATTCCACTCTCTTAACTAGAATGTTTGGGTTTTCAATAGCAATAGCACTCGGGCCTAAAACGAGATAAACCTTAGCACCTAGTGATGCGGCTTTTTCTGCTATAGCAATTCCCATTCTACCCGTTGAGCGGTTTCCAATATATCTTACAGGATCTATGGCTTCATAGGTTGGACCAGCATTTATTAAAATGGATTTGCCATTTAAATAACCAGTAGAAAAATTCCCTAGTATTGCTAGATATATCGTTTCTGGTTCAGCCATCCGTCCTTCGCCTTCCAATCCTGATGCTAAAAAGCCCTTTTCAGCAGGAATTTCTGTATTGCCGAAACTTTTTAGTTTATCAATATTCTTTTTGGTAGTAGGATGCGCATACATATCTAAATCCATTGCCGGTGCAAATAAAACCGGACATTTGGCGGAAAGATAAGTGGCAAGGACTAAGTTGTCGCAGATACCATTTGCCATTTTAGCCAAGGTGTTGGCTGTCAATGGAGCGATAACAATTAGATCTGCCCATAGGGCCATTTCTACATGGCTGTTCCAGTCTCCAGATTCAGTAGAGAATTCTGAGGGACAAGGATTGCCAGAAAGCGTAGATAAAACTATGGGACGTACAAAATCCAAAGAAGCAGGTGTCTGGACAACCTGGACCAGCGCACCTGCTTTCTTTAATATTCGTACCAAAAGGGGAATTTTATATGCTGCAATACCAGCAGTTACCCCAATGAGTATTTTTTTACCTTGTAATAACACAGGTTTTACTTTTCAGATTTAGGATCTCTGAAATAGATTTCACCTTTTTCCATTTCATCCATCGCGATCAATGTTGACTTTGGTAAGCTTTCATAGAATCTAGAAACATCAATTTGTTCGTTGTTCTCAAAAACTTCTTCCAAACTATCGTTTTTAGTAGCGAATTCATCAAGTTTAGCCAATAGCTCATCTTTGATGTCTTGATTAATTTGGTTTGATCTCTTTGCAATAACGATTACACTTTTATAGATATTTCCTGTCTCATTGTCCAGTTTTTTAAAATCTCTTGTAACCGTTGTTCTTGGAGCTTCACTTTTTTTGTAATCCATCTTATAGTGATTTATGCAATTTTTCTACACTTCGCTTAACTTTATACAGTTCCTCAAGATAGTCACTTTTTGGGAAAGTATTTTGAAAATCTTGAAAAGCTATTAAAGTATCTTTTAATCGTTGTTTCTTTTTCGAATCTATACTGTTCATTGCAAGCTTATAATGTGCCAGCACCAACTTGTATTTTATCTCTTCTTTGAATACCGTTTCGGTATAGTTCTGCAAATTTAAGTTAAATGATCGAATTGCAGCCTTGTATTTACCAATTTGATAATATTGTCTTGAAATATCTATCGATTTTACTTCCAATTTAGTCTCCAATTCGGAAATATGGCCTTTAGAAGTTTGGCTGTGTTCGCTATTAGGATATTTATCCATGAAAGATTTGAATTCATCAATTGCCTTTTGTGTATAGGATTGGTCCAAATTACTTTCTGGCGATATATGGTAATAACTCATAGCAACCATATAGGCCGCTTTTTCTAAATGAACACTTTTTTCAAAAGTTTTTCCAAATGTCTTAAAATGGTAGGCCGACATTAGGTATTGACTTCTACAAAAATGTGTCGAAGAGTAGTAATAATAAACTTCTTCAGCTTGAGTTGTTCCTTTGTAAAGTTTTAATAGCTCATCAAAAAGAGGGAATGCTTTGTCACATTGACCTTCATTATAATATTTTTTAGCCATTGTTAATTTGTATTCAGAATCCGTACTGCTAAGAACCTTAGCGTATTCACTACACGATAATAGCAGAAAACTTAATGCTACAAATAAAAACTTACTTAGATTTTTTCTTTCCATTGTGCGAAATTAAGACATATTACCTAAATTATAAACTTTTTCTTTACTGATAAAGAAAATTTGTCATTGTGTCAATTCATTTAAAAATGTACTTTTGCCTGAACATTTTAACGAGTAAACGAATCATACATGGATTTATTTGAAAAAATAAAACTTAATCGAGGACCTTTAGGACAACATGCTAAAGATGCGCATGGATATTTTACCTTTCCAAAATTGGAAGGAAACATTTCAAACCGCATGAACTTTAGAGGAAAAAGCGTGTTAACCTGGAGTATAAATAACTATCTAGGTTTAGCTAATCATCCTGAAGTAAGAAAGGTAGATGCTGAAGCTGCCAAAGAATGGGGCTTAGGGACACCAATGGGATCAAGAATGATGTCTGGTAACACTGATTGGCATGAAAAACTGGAGCATGAACTTTCTGACTTCATTGGAAAAGAGGATACGATATTATTAAACTTTGGTTATCAAGGGATGTTATCTGCTATTGATGCATTGGTTGATAGAAATGATGTTATTGTATACGATAGTGAGTCTCATGCTTGTATTCTAGATGGTGTTCGTCTTCACCAGGGAAAGCGTTTTGTATTCCCTCACAACAATATTGAAAATTTCGAAAAACAATTACAACGCGCTGAAAGGTGGGTTGAAAATACAGGTGGTTCTATCCTTGTAATTACAGAAGGTGTCTTCGGAATGAGAGGTGATCTTGGAAAGTTAGACAAGATTATTGAACTAAAAGATAAATATACTTTCCGTCTTTTTGTAGATGATGCACATGGTGTAGGTACTATTGGACCAAATGGTCGTGGTACAGGTGAACACCTAAATTGTCAAGATGGAGTAGATGTTTACTTCGGTACTTTTGCAAAAAGTTTTGCTAGTATTGGAGCCTTTATTTCTTCAACAGAGGATGTGGTGGAATTCTTGAGATACAATATGCGTTCTCAAATCTTTGCGAAGTCTCTACCAATGCCATTGGTAATTGGAGCTTTGAAGCGTCTTGAATTGATGAAAAATGATTCTAGCCATCGTGAAAAGCTTTGGGAAATTGCAAATGCACTACAATCCGGACTAGTTGAAAATGGATTCGAAATTGGTGATACAGAATCTTGTGTTACTCCTGTTTATTTGACAGGTGGAATAGGAGAGGCTACTAACCTTACTTTGGACCTTAGAGAAAACTTCGGTATTTTCTGTTCAATTGTAACGTATCCAGTAGTACCCAAAGAGGTAATTCTTTTAAGATTGATCCCTACTGCTATGCACTCATTGGAAGATGTAAGTTATACTATCGAGACTTTCTGTAAAGTGAAAGATAAGTTAGAGAAGGGTGAATACGTTTCTGAAAATATTGCTAGTGCTTTATAAGCACTAGGTAATAGATTTTAAAAAAAAGAGGTTTGAACTTTATTGGTTCTTATCTCTTTTTTTTTTCTATCCACTGTCCACTGTCCACTGTCCACTGTCCACTATCCACTATCCACTTACTACTACCCTCTGTTCTTTTGCCTTGATGCAAAATGAACCAATCCCGGACGTCCGGGACAAGACTTCTTTTAAATAATTAGAAAATACTACGCTTCCTTCCGGACTGTAAAAATAACTCCTCACTCATGCTTCGTGACTCAAACATCCCGAAACTTCGGGACTCAGTCTTCTTGATTTTCAAACAATTTAAAAAATGTCGAGATAGTTTTAGTGGTTAGAATGCCTTTTAGAAAGTCAAAATTAAGATCCAGGGAATGCAGGAACGAAATGGCGTTTATGTATGACTAAAAGGAATGCATAAAAGTAGCCTGTAGTGACGCAATGAATGACCCGCAGGGAGGATCCTTATTTTGACAAGATTTTTTGCTTTCTTTTTTATCGAATGAAAAAAGAAAGAGCCTAGCGGATTGAGCGAAATATCAACGCGGTTTGTTTCTAAAAAATCACGTATTACTTGCCACTTTCGACTAGTTACTATTCTGAGAGAATAGTTGAAATACGTAGTAATTCCCTATCAATATCCGGATGTGTCTTGATGGCTTTTTCAATTGGCACCAATACCATTTCATTTTTTTGTATTCCCACCATATAATTTTTGTTTCCTTGTATTAAAGCTTCTACGGCTTTAACACCAAATTTAGCAGCCAATATTCGGTCAAAATAGTTAGGCTTACCTCCGCGTTGTAAATGGCCTAATATGGTCACTCTACAAGCGTAATCCGGATGTTTTTTTTCTAGAGCTTTGGCAATTTCACTTGCATTCCCGTTAATATTTCCTTCTGCAACTATCACGATACTGGACTCTTTTCCTTTTATTCTATTTCTTTGTAATAGGGAAATGAGTGAATCTAATGAGATATCAGTTTCTGGAAGCATTACTGCAAAGGCACCACTGGCTACAGCTGAATTAAGCGCAATAAATCCAGAGTCACGTCCCATCACTTCAATAAAAAATAATCTGTCGTGGGAATTCGCCGTATCTCGAATTTTGTCAATGCAATCGACTACCGTATTTACAGCGGTGTCGAAACCTAGTGTGTAGTCTGTACCAAAAAGGTCATTATCTATAGTGCCAGGTATTCCTATTCCAGGAATTCCAAATTCTTGTTGAAATACCTTGAGTCCGGTTAATGTCCCATCACCGCCTATAGCGATTAAGGCATCTACCTCAAGGTTTTGTAAATTTTCGTATGCTTTTTTTCTTCCTTCAGCTGTCATAAAATCCTTAGACCTGGCTGACTTAAGAAAGGTACCCCCTTGTTGAAGTATATGAGCTACTGTTCGCCTGTTTAAATCACGATACTCATTCTTTACTAATCCGTCGTATCCGTTTAAAAATCCTACAACATCTAAGTCATAATGCTTAGCAGCTCTCACCACAGCACGAATAGCTGCATTCATTCCTGGGGAATCTCCCCCTGAGGTAAGTACACCTATCTTCTTGATGTTGTTATCGGATAACTTTAACGCTTCCATTGTTTTTTAACTTAATAATCTTCGAGGCCTTAGCTTTTTCAGTTAAACCTTGTTTAAACTGAACAATATAACCTACCATCTCCAATAGCTCGGGGTTGATCCCAGCAAAAGTAGTAGGTGTTGGATCACCGCTGAAATTTGCAGAGGTAGATACTATTGGTCCTTTCAATTTACTAATTAAATGTTGACAAAACATATCTTTTACTATGCGAACTGCTAAACTTCCATCCGCATGCACCAAATTTTTTGGAAATGCCTTTGGACCATCTAGAATTAAAGTTAGTGGATCTTCAGTATATTCTATCAAATCCCAAGCTACCTCGGGAATACTTTCAAAGGAACGTTCCAGGCGTGTTTCCGTGTCCATAAGGACAATCATGCTTTTTTCAGCAGATCGTTTCTTGAGTTCGTATAATTTTTCAATGGCTTTTTCGTCATACGCATTACAGCCTAATCCCCATACAGTATCTGTTGGGTAGAGTATTATCCCTCCCTCTTTTAAGCAAGCCAATGCTTTTTCCAAGTCATCCTTTTCGTATCGCATAATTGGATAAAATAGCGGTTAGTTCTTCAAGTGTTTGATGGTCTCCATCAAATATAATATCGGCTCTAGTATAAAAAGCTTCTCTTTCGTTCAGTGATTTTTGAATAAATTCCTTTAGGTCTTCATCCGAAAAATGTGCAATAAGTGGTCTATCCGCCTTATCGTGTTTCAGTCTTTCAAATAGGGTATCTACAGACCATTTAAGATATATACTGGTATATTTCTTTTTAATGATCTTCCAGTTCTCCTCAGAGCAAGCAGTACCACCACCCAGGCTAACCAGGTCAAAATCGGATGTTGTGATTTCTTGTAGGTAAGCGGATTCTAATTTTCGGAAATAGGCCTCGCTATTTTGCATCATTTCAAGGATAGTTGCTCCTTCTTTTTCAACAATATAGTTGTCGAGATCGGCTACTTTCCAATCGGAATTATCCGCCATATAATTGGAAAGATAACTCTTGCCAGCTCCCATATATCCTATCAGGCAAAACATCTTTAAAATGGAGAGTTAGGTTCTTTAGACATATGGTTATACACCAATTTATCTACCAATTTTGGAAAGAATTTGTTCAGTAGAACAGTCATTTTCCCATTGAATGTCATGGTAAGGGTGTTTTTGCGTTTTTCAACGCCATCCAAAATGCGTTTCGCAACTTCCTCGGCAGACATCATTTTTTGTTCATCTCTAGGTGTTTCACCTTGAACATTTCCATCTTTCCCTAAGGCTTTATTACGGATATTGGAGGCCGTAAATCCAGGACATGCTATCAGGATATGAAGTCCTTTCTTTATATTTTCAATTCGAAGGGCTTCCAAAAATCCTTGCATAGCAAATTTGGATGCTGAATAACCAGTTCTTCCGGGAAGTCCTTTATATCCGGCTATGGAAGATACACCAACGATAGATCCTTTTTGTGCTAAAATAGGTTTCAAGGCATGTTTTGTACAATTCACCGTACCAAAGAAATTTATTTCCATGACATCTCTTATAACAGAAGTCTCCGCTTCTTCCAATATGGCACGCATAGAAATCCCTGCATTGTTAATGAGGATGTCTAATTTCCCATATTTTTCAAGGCATTTATTCACCATCTGCTTGCAATCTTCTTCTATAGTCACATCACAACGAACGATTAATGAATCGCCCCCTATGTCGCTAATAGCTTGCTGTACCTCTTGTAATTTTGCTTCATTTCTAGCAGCCAATACCACTTTTGCCTTTCTTTTGGCAGCGTCTATAGCTAATGCTTTTCCTATTCCTGAGGATGCTCCGGTGATGATGATAACCTTATCTTTCATGGATATGCTTGATTTAGTATCAAAAGTAATTGTTTTATGGTAATTAGAGACTAGTAATTAGTAATTAGTAAGCAGTAACCTAAAATGATTAATCCCTGTTCTAATTCTTTTGCCTTGAAGCAAAATGAACAAAATGATCAAGACTGCTTCCTTGATTTTTAAATTTTATGAAAAGGTCGGGAGAGGATTTACTAGTTATGAATTGTAATTTTTGAATAAATATTTTTCACTAAACACTAAACACTAAACACTAAGAAAAAAAAAGCCCATACTCAATCTGAGTACGGGCTAAATTATAATGGGCTTTTTTTGATGTGAAGGATTAAAAAAATCGGTCCTATTTAAGCTAGTGTTTTACAATTTTGAATGATCGTTTTTCTCCTTTTATAGTTAAGGTCAGGATATATATTCCTGGTTTATCCGCTAATTCAAATTGATAGCTAGACGCATTAATTAACTCCGCTGAATGAATAGTTCTTCCTAAAATATCTTGTACCGTAATTTCAGCATTGGTAGCTTGTGGAAGCTTAAGGTTAACATCTCCCTGACTTGGGTTAGGGAATACTTTTATCTCACTATATAATAGATTTTCTTCGATTCCAATTCTTGTCATTTGCACGCAATCAGATGTATCTACACAGCCATTTAAAGTAATTTCAACCGTATAGGAACCATTGGTTGATGGTATAAAGCTCATTAAGGTGTCATCAGGCAGGGCTACAAATCCTTCGTTGCAGGTGAACCATCTATATTGTGCCCCAGGAGTATTTGAAATCATAGTGTCACCACTTATGGTAATAGTGTTGTCTATTTCATCACAGGATGATTCATTACAAAGTAAATCAATATCGGATAAGGATAAAGTATCATTATAGAACCGGATATCATCCAGTTTTCCATTGAAATGGCCGTTGTACCACCCTCCGGATGATTTTCCCAAGGCTCCCGAATTTCCATGGTTGAACATAGAATTACCGGAACCTGAATAGTAACCTGGCTCTAATTCACAATCGATGTATATATCAATATCATTCAATCCATTAAAGACTGTCACAACACTGTGCCAAGTTGTAGTGTCAAGGACCGTATTGCTGACTTTGGTTATTCTATTACTTCCACTTCTATCCATACCATCTCCATATCCAGCACCCACTTTTCCTGCTGCGTTGTAAATTACCCAAAATCCACTGTATACTGAATCCTGCTGATCACTTGCAAAGAGATAGGTTGATGCACTCGTGCTTGTTAATGAATCGGGTTTAAACCACAGTGAGACTGTAAACGGAAAATCCGGTTGTAAAATGGAATCGAAAGGAAGGTCTATATGCGTATTGGTACCATTAAAAGAAAAGGCACTGTTTGCATTTCCAAATCGATCTGTAGTAAGCGTGGCTCCATTTATGGTGCCATCAAAGGCATTTGGTGATTGATCCAGTACATCTCCATTGAATGAATAATGCAATAATAGGCTATCTGTTGGCAGTTGGGCTAATGCATTGGTTGTTATCAAAAATATTGAAATACATACAAAAGGTAAGATTCGTCTTAAACTTAAATTGAAGTTGATCATTTTATTTTCCTTTTAAAAATTTTGTGTAAATATAAAAAAAAAAAGGATCCATTAAACTGAAAATTACCCTTAAGAAAATAGAAACAGCGCCCGGGCAAATGGGCACTGTTTCATTGAATAAAATGGTCTCCTAATTCAAAAATAGTTGAAATGAAACGTGTATTGAACAAGACAAAGAGCTTTGTTTTGCAGTTATCTGATCAAAGAAGTTTTATTTCAATAGATTTCGATCATGCAATTTCTTGTGAACATAACTTTTGATTTGATCTCTCGCTTCATCGAACTTCGCCATCTTTTCTTCTTCCGTTCCCTCGTATTTGGAAGGATCCATAAAGTCGTGATGGATTCTTTCCCCATTGGATGGGAAGAAAGGACAGTTTTCCTGTGCGTGATCGCAGACTGTAAGGATAAGGTCGAACTCAACATTGTTGTACTCATCAATATGATTGGAAGTATGTGCACTGATATCGATCCCATCTCTTTTCATGGTGGCAACCGCTCCAGGATTCAATCCATGCGTTTCTATTCCGGCACTGTAGCAGTGGATACCTTCCTTTACAAAATGTTTAAAATAACCTTGTGCCATCTGGCTTCTACAAGAGTTCCCCGTGCATAATACTAAGATATTCATAGTTGACTTTTTTTTAGCAACATCCCGATCCCGGTTCACAACAGGCCTCTTCCTGAACAGCCGAAAGTTGAACTTTCTTCTTTTCTTCTTTTGGAGGCATACAACACGCTTCCTCATTGGTAGATTTGTTGTGTGGATCTTCGAAGTTATCGTCTTTCAGGAATTGGTAAATCTCCCATTGATAATTGTCAGGATCTTTCAGCCAAAACTTGTTTTGGACAGCGTAACAGCAAGAAACTCCTATTTCTTCAAGGTTTACTAGTCCTTTAGCTTTAAAGTGTTTGTGTTTTTCCAGGAAAGCTGCTTCATCGGCTACTTGAAAACCAAGGTGTCCAAAATTATTTTGCACCATTGTAGGATTTTCAATGAAAGAGATGATTAAGGCAGGGCTTTCTAAAATATATTTCGCGTAGTTGTCTTTTACTTTTTCCGGTTCCTGACCAAAAAGTTCGTTGTAAAAGGCAATGGATTTGTTGATGTCCGTTACATAGTAACTTACATGCATTCTTGGAAAATTATTCATTGCAACAGTTTTTTGTTTGATTAATTTGTTCGAAAAAGCCAGCAATTTCTTCTGAAATTTGTGACCATGTTTCTGTATTTATGCAGTAACAAACTCGCTTTCCTTCAATCTCACCTTTTAGAATATTCATGTTTTTCAATTCTTTTAAATGCTGAGATACTGTCGCTTGAGATAAAGGAAGTACGTCTACCAACTCACCACAAATGCAGCTATTTCGTTTTAAAATTTCTTGAAGTATCGCTATTCTGGCCGGATGAGCCAAAGCTTTGAATATTGCAGCCAAATTATTCTGGCTATCATCAAATAACATGTTTTTACTTGCACCCATAATACATATCTTGTTATTGCAATATTACGATGATAAATTAATATGACAAAGGAATTAATAAAATTTCACAGAAAAAGTTTGAATTATTATACTAAGCAGCTAATTGTCTCGTATTTTAGTCGTGTAGAATTGAATAAAGATAAAATCGAGCCATGAAGCGATTGCTATATTGTATTTTCTTGATACTTCCAATCTGGTTGAATGCACAGCATTTGGTGAATGATTATATACGTATTGGTAGGCAAAAGATCTTTCAGGAGAAATACCTGGAGGCGATTCGATTTTTTAATCAGGTACTCGATAAAAATGAAACACTACAGGAAGCGTATTTCCTTCGAGGTATTTCCAAATACTCCTTAAAAGATTATATAGGGGCTGAACACGATTTCAGTCAAGCCATTTATTATAAACCCTTCTTTTCACATGCCTACCATAATAGGGCTTTATGTAGAGTGAATATGGGAAAGATGGCCTCAGCGATTGAAGATTTTGATCAGGCCATTAAGCAGGACCCAGAGGATTATAGAGCTTTAATCAATCGAGCCTTAGCTAAATTCCAAATGGAGTTGTTTGAAGAAACCATTGCAGATTGTAATGCCGCTCTCAAAAAGAACCGCTTTACTACCGAGATGATTGAAATTCGAGCCATGTGTAGGGCAGAACTAGGTATGGTGGAGCAGGCCTTGTTGGACTACAATCAACTGATTGCAAAAAATAAAGAAGACAAAGAACTGTTTGTGCGTCGATCGGAGCTTTTTCTGAAACAAGAGAAATATCCGGAAATGTTGGCAGATTGTGAGAGTGCACTAGCCTTGGATTCAACTTATCTAACGGCCTATTATACCCGTGCTCGTTACTACTTAGCAGTGGATGATTTGGAATCAGCCCTGAATGATCTGGAGGTGGTATTAGATGCCAATCCAAAACATTCTTTGAGCATATTCAATCGTGCTATTATCTTCGAAAAAATGGATCAACCTAAATGGGCTATTCGTGATTATAAAAAGGTGACTGAATTAAATCCTCGAAATGTATTGGCTCTTTATAATTGGTCTTTGTTGCTTTCTAAACAAGAGAAATACAAGGCAGCTGAGGCAAAGAGTTCAGAGGCTATTGAAATTTTTCCTGAATTTGCAGAGGCGTATATGCAGCGTGCTTTGGTTCGTAGGGAATTAGGAAATAATGATGCGGCAGGTTTAGATTATGATAAACACCTTGCTCTGGTAGAAAGCAATGCTCAACTTTCAGATGAGGAAATTGCCATCCGAAGAAGAAAGTATACCCATATGTCCGGATTTATTGAAGATAGGAACGAACCGGTGAAGGCTGATGAGGAAGAAATTGCCCTCCAGCTTTTTCAACGTACTAAATTGAGCTTGTTCCAATCTTCGACCATCTTAATAGGGTCGAGGTCTTTTCCTTCGAATGAAATTACTGCCTATAATGAGGCTTCAAACATTCAACCTTTTATTCATTTAATTTCAGCTGAAATTCCATTGGATCCAGAAGAGTTTCAATCGAAGTTAAATGAGATCAATCAAAAACTAATTAAGCAACCTAAAGATAGAGATCTCTTGTATCGTAGAGCTTTGTTATACACCAATTTCGAATACTATTCCGAAGCATTAAAGGACCTGGAATCCCTAATTGCTAAACACCCTGATTTTGGTTTGGCTTATTTCACTCTATCCAATGTGTATTGGGGCATGTACGATATGGCTTCCTACTTCGACAAACCTACAGATTTGTTAGGTATTGTGAATAAGTCGGACTCTAATACGAAGCGTGAAGCAAACCTTCGAAAGGTAGAGGTTGCCCTCGATAAAAGTATCAAGCTAATGCCGGACGCCTACTTCTTATATTATAACTACGGGATCTTCCTTTGCTGGAATGAGAAGTTCGATGATGCTTTACTACTCTTCGATAGAGCAGCTCAAATCAATCCCAAAAATGCAGCCCTGCAATTTAACCTGGGAGCATTAAATCTATACCTTAAAAATTACGATTCTGCATGTAACTACCTTAGTAAAGCAGGTGAGTTAGGAATTGATAGGGCGTATACTTTGATTGAAAAATACTGCCAGTAACTAGTAACTAGTAACCAGTAACTAGTGACCAGTAATTAGTGACCAGTAATTAGTGACCAGTAATTAGTAACCAGTGACTAGCAGTAATTAGAACTACTAATTTCAATTTACTTACAACTAATTTTAGTCTTTTGGTATTTTCTTCATCATAGCATAGAGCATTTTAGATATTTCATCGGTTATGTTTTGCATTATTGTACATTGATTATTGTCTGAGTAGTTTAATTCCTTCGCTAGTAGTAGCATAGATCTAACTTCTCCACAGGATCCTTTGGCTATCGATAAAAAGTATTTAAACTGTTTTGGAGAATTTCTTTCAAAGCCTTCATGTTATTCATCACGGATACAGAAGCTCTTTGTATTTGACCATTGAACCCATAGTCTTGTGACATTTTGAAGGATTGATAAACCAGCACAGCAAGTTTTTTGCTCTTATTCCAAACGATTAAATCTTCAAATCCATTTAATTTTTCCATTGTATTAAGTATTAAATTAATTATTCATTCTATTCTAGAATACTAAATTCAGATCATTAACCTTGGGAACTAATCATTATTTCTGAACCCGTTTATCAAAATCCAATAACAAATCACCCTCTACTCATCACTGGTTACTAATTACTAATTACTAGTAACTAATTACTGGTCACTAGTTACTACAAAAAAAAAGACCCCAAGAAATTAATCTCAGGGTCTTCATATCTTAAAGAAAGTACTTAAAGTACAGCTAGCTTACGCCATTACCGACAATACTTCTTTCATTTTAGAACCTAATTCGGCTGGAGAATCTACTACGTGGATTCCACATGCGCGCATGATTTTCTTTTTAGCTTGAGCAGTATCGTCATCACCACCAACGATAGCACCAGCGTGTCCCATAGTTCTACCTGCAGGAGCAGTTTCACCAGCGATGAATCCTACTACTGGCTTAGTACCATGTTCTTTGATCCAATAGGCAGCTTCCGCTTCCATATTACCACCGATCTCACCAATCATGATGATACCTTCAGTCTCTGGATCGTTCATCAATAATTCAATCGCTTCTTTAGTAGTTGTTCCAATGATTGGATCACCACCAATTCCGATAGCTGTAGTTTGACCTAAACCAGCTTTTGTGATTTGATCAACTGCTTCGTATGTCAAAGTTCCTGACTTAGAAACGATACCTACAGTACCTCTGTTGAAGATAAATCCTGGCATGATACCAACTTTAGCTTCACCAGCAGTCATAACTCCCGGACAGTTAGGTCCGATAAGTCTACAGGCCTTATCTGAGATATATTGTTTTACAAGAGTCATATCTTGTGTTGGGATACCTTCTGTAATACAGATGATAACTTTGATACCAGCATCAGCAGCTTCCATAATAGCATCAGCAGCAAAGGCTGGTGGTACAAAAATAATAGAAGTATCAGCTTGTGCATCTTTAACTGCATCAGCAACCGTGTTGAAAACAGGTCTGTCTAGGTGAATAGAACCACCTTTTCCTGGAGTAACACCACCAACAACGTTGGTTCCGTATTCGATCATCTGAGAAGCATGGAAAGTACCTTCTTTTCCAGTGAATCCTTGTACGATTATCTTTGAGTCATTGTTTACTAGTACGCTCATTATATATCGGTCTGTTTTTTGACTATTTTTTTGCGATTCAAAATTACTTTAATCCGATGGAAATACAAACTATTTGTGATAATTTTGGCACAAATAACTGGAATATGAATCAAGATACCATATGTGCATTAGCAACGGCGGCCGGAATGGGTGCTATAGCAGTGATTAGGCTTTCTGGCCCAGAGACTTTCGCTATAGTTGATAGTTGCTTTGTGCCTGCTAAAAAAGGAACTAATCTGATGACTGTGGATACACATACCCTTCATTTTGGAACTATTCGAGAGGATGGGGAAACCGTAGATGAAGTTTTGGTATCTATTTTTAAAGGACCGAAATCCTATACCGGGGAGGATACTATCGAGATTTCTTGCCATGGATCGGTCTATATTCAAAACAGAATGTTGCAGTTATTCCTGAACAAAGGTTGCCGTATGGCCAAAGGGGGGGAGTTTACTTTCCGAGCTTTTATGAATGGAAAACTAGACCTTACACAGGCAGAAGCTGTTTCGGATTTGATTTCTTCCAAATCGGAGAAGTCTCACCATATGGCAGTGAAGCAGATGCGCGGTGGTTTCTCAAAAGAGTTGACCGAACTTCGTAAGCGATTGATAAAATTTGCTTCGCTTATTGAGTTGGAGTTGGATTTTTCCACCGAAGATGTAGAATTTGCAGACCGTAGTGAATTGGTTACTTTATTGGAGCAGATGTCTGCCTTTATGGAGCGTCTGATTGATTCCTTTAAGATAGGAAACGCCATCAAAAATGGGGTGAGTGTAGCCTTGGTAGGGGAACCGAATGTTGGGAAATCTACTTTGCTAAATGCCCTGTTGAATGAAGACCGTGCTATCGTTTCAGCTATAGCAGGTACTACGCGTGATGTGATTGAAGATGAATTGATAATAGACGGTGTAGTCTTCCGTTTTGTGGATACGGCAGGAATCCGTGAGGCTAAGGATGAGATTGAAAGCATTGGTATAAAGAAGACTTACAGTAAGATTCAGGAGGCAGATATCGTTTGTATGTTGTTTGATGCATCGAAGGATGACCCTGCCCAGATAACTAAGGAATACCAAAAGATTGCAGACTCCATTTCAGACAAGCCATTGATCCTATTGGCCAATAAGATCGATAAAATTGCCGAAGCTGCGCGTGCCGAAAAGTTCCAGGACTTTCCGAAATATATCGCAATTTCTGCCAAGGAGAAGCAAAACATTCAAGACTTAAAATCTCACTTATTAAATATACTGGAGCTAGGACAGGTGAGTCAGGAAGCGGTGATTGTAAACAACAGTCGCCATTACGAAGAGTTGAGCCGTGCCCTGGATTGCATCACTCAGGTGAAGAATGGGCTGGAGATGGAAATTTCCGGTGATTTGTTGGCCTTAGACATTCGTCAGGCATTGTTCCATATTGGAGAGATTACAGGGAATATATCTACGGATGAATTGTTGGATAGTATTTTTAGGGACTTTTGTATTGGGAAGTAGGAGGTATAAATAATAAAGGACAGGATTTTTCAATTAGATCAATTGGGAAATAATTGTCAAAAAAAGGCATTGACTAGTTTAAAATAATTTTATTACTTTATCATTTGTTCTAACAATGAAACAACACATTTTCGAATTATTATGAAATTTTACATAAAATTTAATTTACTCTTCATTTTTATATTTTTTACTGTTTTATCGAATGCTTCCATAGTGACAGTTCAAAATACAAATGATACGGGTGTAGGTTCCTTAAGAAATGCGGTATCCACTGCTTTAGACGGGGATACTATTCGTTTTAATCCAAGTCTTATCACAAGTGGGAATGATACTATTCTTCTTTCTTCTGAGATTCTTATAGACAAGGATTTGGTATTTAAAGGCTTGATAGATGATTTGACCAGGTTGGTTATAAGTGCCGATACCAATAATCGAATTTTTAAAGTGGATTACCAGGATATCCAATTGGTAATGGACAGTATGACCTTTAGAAATCCACATATTCCTTATCCTGTAATACAAGGAGGTTTTATATACTCGACTTCTGGTGGGAATATTAATTTGGAAATATCTCATTCTTCCATCTTATGTACCTCTACAAATTCTTCCTACCTAAGTGCTATTTATACGGATGCTGACAGTATTTCTGATATAGTAATTAATTATTCTATTATTTCTGGCTATAAGCGTAAAGGGGGCGTTCGCGCTTCAGGAGATATAGGATCAAATATTACTATTCACCATTCAGAGATTTCTGACAACAATGATACTGGGGTACACTCAAGTTCTGATGGTTATTCAAAAGTTATAGTAAAACATTCGTCTATTCTGAATAATAAATCATTTGATAATGGAGGAGGTATATATTCAAAGGGAACCAATTCTTCTATTGTAGAAATCGATAGTTCAGTTATTTCAGATAATGATACTAAAATTATTATGGGAATAGGAGGAGCTATCTATTCTTATTCTGACGGAGTTTCTTATGTAACCATAAATGGATCTACCATTTCAGGTAATAATTCATCTTATCATTCTGGTGGGGTTTATTCTTATGGAGTAGATTCATCCTTAGTCAGGCTGAATGATAGTACAAATGTTATGGCTAATACGAGCTATGGAACAGCTGGGATTTACTCTAATTCAAACTCCATATCCATTGTTGAATTAAACAAGTCCACTCTGGATGGAAATGAGGCAAGTGGAGCTGGATCAGGAGGTATTTCTTGTAGAAGTAATGGTACTGCGCTAGTTGTGGTGGATAGTTCCCTGGTTTTAAATAATAAATCCAATACAGTAAATAGTTATGGAGGAGTTGGAGGAATTGGTTCAAATGGACATATTTGGACTAAAATAATTATTAATAATTCGACCTTATCCGGTAATAAAGGAAGTGAAGGTGGCGCTTTGGCTACTAAGGGGAATAACCAACAGAGTTTTAATGAATCGAATATTTCAATTAATGAGTCGGTCATTTCAAATAATATAGCGACTCATTTTGGAGGTGGTATTTTTGTAGACGTTAATGCTTATCTATATTCAACCTCTCTTTTAGATATCAATAACTCAACTATTTCAAATAATTCGGCTGGATCCGGTGGGGGTATTTATATACATGATAGAATGACTTCCAATGCCTCTTTAATTAAGATTAGAAATTCTACTATTGAGAAAAATCATGCCACCGGTGATGGAGGGGGAGTTCATCTTTGGGCTAGGGCTTGCTCAATGGAAATTACTGAGTCACTCATTACTGAGAATATTTCCGATGGCGATGGTGCAGGAATTTCGATATATAGCGGTGAGCCAAGGCCTGAGTTTATTGGAGATGGAGTTACAATAAAGAAATCAACCTTTTCTAAAAATATATCTCAAGCTACTGGTGGAGGTATCTATTATGAATCCAGTTCAGATGACCTACCACATACAGCTCTAATAACAGTAAATAATTCAATATTTACAGAGAATGAAGCTAGAGGTGGAGGTGCAATAGGCGCTTATTCCGTAGATGGTGTGAGTCCTGCCGATTCTTCTGTTACAAATGTAATTATAGATTCATCTATGATATCTTATAATAAGGCTACTGGGGTGGGAGCTGGGATTTACTCAGGCTCAAGTTCTTATTCTCGAGTTGAAGTGAATCATACCACGATTAATTATAATTCAATACATCCACCCAATTCGACCGTGAGTGATGCAGGTGGAGGTATTTTCTCAAGCGGACGAGATTCTTCTTTCGTAGATATTCGAAATTCCACATTATCAAATAACACTGCTTCGCTTGAAATGGGAAAAGGTGGAGCTATTTATTCTCAGAGTTACTTTACCGATTGGAAATCATCAGTAAATATTACCAATTCTACTATTACAAATAACCAAGCTTATGATGGTGGAGGGGTCTATTCAAGAGGGTATAGATCTTTTGTTAATTGCTCTTATTCTACAATTTGTAATAATAAAGCAGCGAATCTTGGCGGTGGATTTTATTCGATAGGATCAAATTATACACCATATTCCCCATCTCTTGAATTAAGAAGTAATATTATAGCGCTGAATGGAACGAGCAATATTTTTAACGATTCAGCTGCCATTGTTTCCAATGGCTATAATATTTTTAATGATTCAACATTGAATGGTGCAAATATTCTCGACCAATTTAATGTTGATTCCACCTGTTTAAATCTGGATACTTTACGACTGAATGAAGGATTAACAAAGACAATGCGCCCCTTAGCTGGAAGTGTTGCCATAAATAGAGGTGATCCTCTTAATTTTGATCCAGCGCAGGATACTATAGTTTTAGGTGAAATTCGAGATGTAGGTGCTTCGGAATCTTTTGAGGGGAGTAATGCTATATTATCTATTATTGACACCACTGTTTGCTTAGGAGTTGAATTATTTGGAATATGGTATGACTCTTCCCAAATGATTGCAGAAACAATGTCAAATATCCAAGGATGTGATAGCATTGTGGGTTATTATAATTTGCAGGTCAACCATATTGATATTTCCCAGACTCATGTAGAACAGTTATTGGATCAGTACCCTTCAAATCCGGATAGTATCTCTTTTATATTACTCGATTGCAATAATAATTTCGTTCCAGTTGCAATTGACTCAAGTGATTTTGGATACTCATTAGCTGAAGGGGAGTACGCTATGGTTATAAATAATGGTCAATGTATTGATACATCCCAATGTTTTACCCTTTCCAAATTGGAAATGGAAGAAATCACGAGTCTGGCCAATAAAAATATCGTAATTTATCCTAACCCTGCAAGCGAAGAAGTAACCGTATTGTTACGGACCGATCTTGAAGGCTCTTTGTTCCTAGTTGATTTGTCTGGAAGAAGGCTTATAGAAATGGGCTTATCTAAGCAATTATCCAAGATGAATATAGACATATCAAAATTCCCCGCTGGTATGTATTTTATAGAGATTGTCACGAAAGGGCAGAGGATTCAAACGGAGCAATTGATGATTCAATAGCTTTGTAATTTATTGGGACTGCATGTCCAAATACTATAAAATAAAAAAGAATGCATCCAGAATTATTGGGTTTCATTTTTTTATAGCTTTTATCAAGCTAGTCAATTTCAAATTGAAATTATAGTGGGGTGAAGTTACAAACTACACCCAGTAAGGGGAATTTCCGGTGATTTATTGGCCTTAGATATTCGTCAGGCATTGTTCCATATCGGGGAGATTACAGGGAATATTTCTACGGATGAATTGTTGGATAGTATCTTTAGGGATTTCTGTATTGGAAAGTAGTTTTTTAGTGACCAGTGACTAGTTCCTGGTTAATATTCTATTTTAGAATAAAAAAAAGCGGCATTTAGAGCCGCTTTTTTTATTGAGTTTACTTTTGATTGGACGATTATTTTATAATTACCGTCTTGACAGATTTTGACTTTTCATTGACAAATAATCTGTGATAGTAGGTTCCGGAAGGTAAATTCAATTCATCCAGTTGTATTGGAATAACATATTTACCGTATTCCATTTTTTCGTTATTGATTTCAGTATGGACAACTTTTCCTTGTTGATCAGTTAGTTCCAAAGTTATGTTCGAAAGTTCATGGAGTTTAAAGGAAACATAACTGATGTTTGTAGTAGGGTTGGGGTATTGATGTAGGTTATTTTCAGATTTGTCGACCAGTTCTTCTTCAACGGAAAGGATTTCACTAACATCGGTCATATCGGTCCATAAACTTAGGTGTCCATCATGAAGTCGTGTCCAAATGGGGCGTACGATATTATTGTGGGCAGTAATATTGATATAGTCACCAAAGAATACATCTTCATTGGGAATAAATGATGAATCACTGATTTGTTTGTTAATGAAATTTGTTCCCCCATCGGTTGATGCAGCCAGATAAACATCCGTTCGAGTATCAGAATAATTTCTTCTGTCGTAAAAGACAAAGTATAAGTTTCCATTGGTTTGATCAATGTCCATCCAGGTGAAAAATTGATGATTGTTCGATTCATCATTATTCACTCGTGTTGGCCCAGTCCAGGTATTTCCTCCATCAGTAGATTTAGACAACCAGATATCCGTATCATCTGATCCATTTCTTTGGTCGGACCAGTTAACATAGATTGTTCCATGGTTTGGTCCACCGCTCAAATCACATTTGGTGATTGGCAATCCGTTTGCTCTGTAAATTCCCGGAATATCGAAGTCCCAACCATTGGGCATGCTATCTACCAATATCTCCTGGCTTAACCAGGTCGCTCCCTCGTCTTCGGAGCGATTAAAAACAATTCCATTTGGCCCGGCCCACGAAACATATATTTCTCCATTTGGTCCAATAGCAGGAACAGCGCCTTCGACAGTGCTGTCCTTATCTACGCAGTCTCCTGCTAATTTATTTATCCTAAGCGGGGAAGACCAGGTAGCGCCCTCATCCGTAGATTTTGAAAACAAGATGGTACTACTATCACTTGGAGCATTACTCCCATAGTTGTCAAATTGTGTCCAGGTTAAATAGATAGTATTGTTGGTTCTATCCACCACACTCCACTGTTTGTCTTGTTCTTTGGATTGATTCAGGCCGGTTGAAGTTCCCATGGACCAACTTTGACCATTATCTGTAGATTTTTGGCATACGATTCGGTCAATCCAATCTCCAGTTGGTGGGTTGGATAAATGAAAGAAATAGAAATTTCCAGCAGTATCTACATCTATAACCGGGTCTCCCCACACACCGAGAGGGGAAGTTAAGGTTTCGGTGGTCCAGTTTAGCCCTCCGTCAATACTTCTATACACGCTGTTCAGGTTTGTTCCAGCGACTAAAATATCCGTATTGTTGGGATCCATCATAATAGATGGTTCGTTGGGTAATAAGCTATCTGAGATTAGGATATTTTGTGCAAAGCTATTCAGTGTAAAGCTGACTGTGAAAATCAGTAAAAAGTACTTTTTGTGTAAATCCATTTGTATACTATTTAAGAGTGTCAATTTCAGAAAAACAAATCTATAGATAAATAATTTGTATCTGAATCTCAAATCGTATTTTTCGTAATTCATAACTCGTTTCTATTCTTTCTACATTCGAGAGTAATGATTGCTCTCAACCTCAAGGTCCGCAGAAGAGTGATCCTGAAGGGGGATAAATCCTTTATTCATGGCAATCATCTAATTTCGAATTCATTACTATAAATAGGTATACTCTAATAGAACTTTAATTCTATTAAAGATAGGAAGATTATAACACCATCTAAAAGCAATAATCCAAATTAATAATCGTTAATATTCAAATAAGCCAATTCTATTTTTAATAAATATTATTAATACAGTGAATTATAGTATTATAAATAAGCATCTAATTTGGATTTTCCTGAGCTTTCATCTAATGTCAATAGCGCAGGATCTTGAATGGGTTCGACAATTTGGTGGCGTCGGTAGGGATATAGGGTACTCCCTGACAGTTGACGGATCCGGTAATGTGTACAGTGTTGGATACTATGCAGGTACAAGTGATTTTGATCCGGACACGAGCATCTATAATCTCAATTCGGGAGGAAGTAATACAAAAGGAATTTATATAAGTAAATTAGATCGTAATGGAGATTTTGTCTGGGCAAAAAAGATAGATAGAGGGCAGGGATATTCTACTTCAACTAAAATAACCTTGGATCAGAGTGAAAACATATATGTATCAGGAAGTTTTGCGGGTACCAGTTATTTTTACCTTACTTCAGGAACCGACAGCTTAATATCCAATGGAGGGAAGGATGGTTTCCTTTGTAAGTTGGATTCAAATGGGAATTTGTTGTGGCATGAAAATATTGGTGGAGCATACACTGACTATATCCATACCACTGCAGTCAATCTAAACAATGAGGTTTTAGTAACTGGAAGATTTAAAGATACTGTAGACTTTGATCCAGGGACTGCGGTCCTTAATTTGTATGCCTCCGATCCCTGGGCCTCAAATGATGGATTTATACAAAAATTAGACAGTGTAGGAAACCTAATATGGGTAGCTCATATCAAAACATCTTCTACTCCATCACACCCTCAAACTAGCGTTAGCTTTGCTTCGGCTTGCTTCGATTCTTTGGGGAATTGCTATGTTTCGGGACATTTTGAGGGACATGCTGATTTTGATCCAGGACCGGCATACAGTAATGCATATGCTAGCCAGAATCACAATTTTATCTTAAAATTGGATTCCTCTGGAAACTTCCAATGGGTTAAATTATTGGATGCCAGCAGTTGTAGTATAAATCTGGATAAAACTGGAAATATAGTAGCCACTGGAAGATTTAATAACAGCTTTGATGTAGATCCGGGACCTGGAATTACCACCTTAAATCCAAATGGAACTAACGATATATATATATTAAAATTGGATTCCAATGCAAATTTTGTTTGGGGTACTAGTATTGGAGGTCCTTATACTGAACACGCGAATGGAATAGAAACGGACAAGTTGGGAAATATATATTTATCCGGCTTTTTTATTGACTCGGTGGATTTTGATCCAGGTTCGGGGATCCACAACCTTAACGCTATCAACACCGATGTTTTTATACTCAAATTAAACGGAGATGGGCTCTTCCAATGGGTTCGACAGTTTGAATCCATTTCAACGGTTAAGAGTTATTCCATTTTTGTAGATGATTCGGCTTATATCTATACCACTGGATATTATTATGATACAACTGATTTTGATCCGGATACAGGCTATTATGAACTTACTAGTTTTGGAGATTATGATGCATTTGTATATAAAATGTCTAATTGTGAACCTAGTTACTATACCATCGATACCCTGGTGTGCGACCATTATATATCCCCAAGCGGAAATTATACCTGGTCCATTAGTGGAAATTATATGGATACTATCAGCAATATGACCGAATGTGATAGTGTTCTATTTATCAATTTAACTGTTGATAATCAATACAATTACTTGTCTGTAAATGCCTGTGATACATTGGTATCCCCAAGTGGAAATTATACTTGGGATACTAGTGGAGTATATTTAGATACCTTATTAACTACAAATGGTTGCGATAGTGTTTTAGAAATCTTTTTAACCATTCAAAATAGTACAGATAGTATTACGGTGGTAGCCTGTACTGAATACCTCTCATCCAATGGAGAGCTGTGGACTTCTTCAGGCATTTATGCAGATACTTTGGTGAATGTGTATGGATGTGATAGCGTCCTATTTTTAGACCTTATAATTTATGATGTAAGTACAGATACATTAACTGTATTCGAATGTGATGAATATACCTCTCCAAGTGGTAATTATATATGGTCGAACTCTAATATATATTACGATACCTTATTGAATACAGTTGGCTGTGATAGCCTTTTAGTTATTGATCTGACAATTCAAGAAGACTTAAATCCGAATTTAGGTCCCGATACTTCTTTATGCGAAGGAGACAGTTTGATTTTGAATTCTTCGCTGACTGGTGTGAGTTTTCTTTGGCAGGATGGCTCCACTGATTCAAGTATACTGGTTACCGAAACAGGTTTATATTGGATACAAATAAGTTTCAATGGTTGTATTGAACTAGATAGTATAAACGTTTATTTCAATGAAGAACCAGATTTGAACCTGGGATATGATACGGTACTGTGTGAGGGTGAAACATTGCTGTTATCTGCCTATCATCCAAATTCCACTTATTTATGGCAAAACGGAACAAATGCTGCAGATCTATTGTTGGCTGAATCAGGGATGTATTGGGTAGAAGTAAGTGTTCCAAATTGTGGATCGTATAGAGACAGTATTCAGGTAGATTATACCTTAGTCCCTGAACCAAATTTGGGTCCTGACAGGTATTTATGTGAAGGAGATACTTTTGTTCTCACAACCCAGCTGTCCGGTGTGGATTTTTTATGGAACGATGGCTCCATAGATTCAAGTTATACCATTACAGAGACTGGAGACTATTGGGTAGAAGTAACTATTGATGGCTGTTCAAAGATGGATACAGTAAGCATTCAGTATAATACCATCCCAGAATCAATTTTGGGTTCGGATACCGTGTTGTGCGAAGGTGAACAAGTATTGTTATCTGCTTATCATCCAAATTCAACCTATTTGTGGAATGATGGATCAAATGGTCCCTTTTTCTCTGTTTATGAAGAAGGATGGTATAGGGTAGAGGTGCATGTGCCTAGTTGTGGGACTTATCTTGATAGTATTTACGTATCCTATTTAGAGGTTCCTTCACCAAAGTTTGGAAACGATACTATTCTTTGTGAGGGTGAAAGTCTTGTCCTTGATGTTTCAAATCAAATAGGGCAGGTCACGTGGCAAGATGGTTCTATGGAATCAAACTACTATGTTGAAAATGAAGGAGTTTATTTCGTGAAAGTTGAAAATGGAGCATGCGTAGGCTTCGATACTATTTATGTTGATTATCTTCAAGCCCCAGATTTTGAATTGGGGCCCAACATTTGGATTTGTGCTGGGGATAGTTATCATTTCGATTTTACAGATACCCAGATAGATTACTTATGGCAAGATGGGTCTACGAAAGGGGAATGGTATGTCTCTGATGAAGGCTGGTATTCGTTGTCTCAAACTAATATATGTGGGACCATGGTAGATAGTGTTTATCTTACAATTGATCCTTGTACTCCTAGTTTGCAAATGCCGAATGTATTTAGTCCAAATGGAGATGGTACGAACGATGTGTTTAGCCCTATTTCCATGAAAAATATTCAGGTAATATCCTTGGCAATTTACAATCGTTGGGGAATACAATTGAGTTATTCAACGGATCAGGAAATTGCCTGGCACGGTGAAAATAAAAGTGGACAAAAGGTAAATAACGGAATGTATTTTTGGGTATTGAAATATAGTAGAAATGGGAATGGCAAAACCTTGACTAGTAATGGAGAGGTTAATGTCTTTTATTGAAATTTTATTATAAGCCAACTCCTTCATAAATAACTACATAAATCCCCCCCTTTTAATCATTATAAATTGTTCACTTTTAAGTGAACATGAATTAATGGTATATTAGCCACTTATTTATAATTGGATTACAATTTTAATACGATAAATATGAAATACTTTCTTTATTGCTTTGTCATTTGTTTAAGTGCTTTCGCACAAACTCAGTTTTTGAAAGGAAAATTTCCTTTAGACAATGATTTAGACTATCAATCTTATGATCTAACCATTTGCGATTTAGACGGTGATGGTGATCTTGATGTGCTTGTTGCTAGGATAAGTGATTTCGTGATGGATGAAATGGAAGGAGGTTTTAGATGGTTTGAAAATTTTAATAACGATTATTTTGAATTGCGCTATATTGATACTACCATTGAATTTACTACTTCCCTAACCTATGGCGATGCGGATGGTGATGGTGATATCGACTTATTCGGAAGTGCACAATATCTGTCCGAAGTGTATTTATATGAAAATGATGGAAATGAGAATTTCACTAAACATATAATTGATTCAACCGCATTATTTGAATTAGAGGCGCTGGATTTAGACCAGGATGGGGATATGGATTTACTTGGAAGACCTGTTAATTATTACGATTCTACTGCAATTTATTGGTATGAAAATAATGGAAATCAAATATATGCTAAAAATTTTGTAGACTCTGTATTCAGGCCTTCAGACATGGAATGTGTAGATCTGGATGGGGATGGTAATTTAGATATAGTGATTTCATCTAGCTACGCCGGAGCATTCCAATGGTATAAAAATGATGGAAATCAGAATTTTGTTCCAACTAACGTAGTTGATTCAACGTATGAAATAACAGGTATATCGATATCCGATCTTGATCAGGATGGGGATCAGGATATAGTGGTTGCATCATATCCCGATAACGATATAGTATGGTATGAAAATGATGGGAATGAAAATTTCAATCTGAATGCTATTCCTCAAACAGACAATGCTCATAGTGTACAGGCTGTAGATATGGAAGGAGATGGGGATGTTGACATTGTGGCTACTTATGAATTATCCATAAAGTGGTATGAAAATAACGGTACCCAAAATTTTACTGAACAATTTGTTGGTAAATGTTCCTCTAATGCATATTCATATATTGGATATTTCATGCGTGGAATTCCTCCTTATATTGTCGATTATGACGGGGATGGCGATATGGATATTTTTGCCCTTGATAGGGTTGGGTATAGTGTAAAATTATTTAAAAATTATGGGAATAATAATTTTGGTGTTCAATTAGTGTATGGGCAGGATTTTGGTTTAAATTTCCAATTTATGGATTTTGACTCGGATGGAGATTTGGACATTTTGGCTACCTCAAATAATGGCATACTTTGGATGGAAAAATTTGAAAATAACCAATATGCATATCATGTCATGCAAGATGGTAATTATTTTTATTCGGTTATGGATATGGATGGAGACAATGACCTGGATTTTGTTTATTCTAAATATAGTTATTTGATGTGGGCCGAAAATATTAATAATGAATTTTACGATAATCATGTAATAGCTTATAATTACGATGCAAATGCTGGAAAACCATACCTTAAGGATCTTGATCTGGATGGCGATATAGATATTGTTTGCTTGTCTGTTTATGGACCTGGGATATCCTGGTATGAAAACTTTGGAAGTCAAGGATTTACAGGAAGTCAGATTATGAATGGAACTGTAAATAGTTTCCTTGTTGAGGATTTAGATCAAGACGGGGATTTTGATATTGTTGCATGTCGGGGAAGTAGTGGTGATGATGTCTTCTGGTATCAAAATGACGGTTCGGCGAATTTTACTTATTTGGCTATCAATGATAGTGTTGAAGACCCTGCAGAGTTAATGATACTTGATATGGATGCGGATGGGGATTTTGATATACTAAGTATGGAGGATGGCGCTGATGAAATAATTTACCTCAAAAATGATGGAACTGAGAATTTTACCAGAATGGTTATCTCTGAAGATACATATAATATCAAAACATTTATTGCTGCTGATTTTGATCAAAATAATTCCATTGATATTTTGCTATTGGAGAAGGATTATGGAAACCCTGAGAATCAAAAATTGATTTTATTGACAAATGACGGAAATCAAAATTTCACAACACACATAGTTTGGGATAGTGTAGTTTATGCTAATAATTCCAAATTGATGGCAACTGATATTGATTTGGATTCCGACTTGGATGTCTTTATGTACGGTAATATTTTGACTGCCCGTAATGCACATTTGTTTGAAAACACAGAAATCAATGATTTTTTACACCTACAAATCCACCCATTTATAGATCCGAATACAAATGGAATTTTGGATTCGACAGAATATAGTTTTCAAACAGGAAATATGACCGTATTTCCAGAGGCAGATTATCAATTCCTTAATGGAGACAATATCGAACTATATCTTTCTACCGGGCAGGATTACGAATTAATCCTTAATCTGGATAACACCCTTTGGGAAGGAACCGATTCCTTGTCTAGAAATTTTCTAACTGTAGATAGTGCTTTGTATGTAGATACCAATTTATTTATCGGAGTAAATGCTATAAATGAGTATTTGTATAGTACAGATATCGCCGGAGCCTGGCCGAGATGTGGTCAGACCATCCGCCATACATTGACTGTTCAGAATTTGGGAACGGAATCGGATATGGTTTATCTGGATTATGAGCTTCCGGCGGATATTCAATATGTATCTTCAGATCCGGTACCGGCACAGATAAATGGTCAGATGCTGTCTTATGAACTGGAGGATATTTTGACTGCCCAAATTCAACAGGTGAAATTAAATGTTACCTTACCTATTGAAATAGATACCATAGATTATCATTTGGAACTGAGGGTAGATACAGGGCAAATGGCGGTATTGGCTTCGGCATCCTTTACTGAAATTATTCGTTGTTCTTTTGATCCGAACGATAAACAGGTATTTCCAAATTATGGTGAGGAAGGATATATTCTTGCCGGTGAGGAATTGGAATACCTGATTCGTTTTCAAAATACAGGGAATGATACGGCCTTTTTGGTTGTTGTACAGGATGATCTGGATTCTAAACTCGATATCCAAAGTTTTACTTTGATTTCAAATTCACATCCTGTTTCTGTAAAGCAGGATTTCGAAAATCACCGCCTGGAATTTCGTTTCGAGGACATTAATCTTATGGACACTGTCACAAACGAAGAAGAATCACATGGTTTTGTTAAATTCAGAATTAATGTATTGGATAGTTTGTCGGTAGGGGAGCAAATAGAAAATACAGCGCATATATATTTTGATCAGAATAATCCTATTATAACCAATACTACGCTCAATGAGTTATATGAATGTGATCTGTTAGGTGCCAATATCGATATTTCAGATACGGTCTTTTATACCGGATGGAATCATTTGAATATATCTTTGGAGGATGAATATGTGGAATCTGCAAGTTGGAAAATAGATGGTACAGAGATGTCAAGCAGTATTTATGGGTTCAGCCCTGTATTCACTACAGCAGGAGTTCAATCACTGGATTTACACCTGGAAAATGCATTTTGTGAAAAGGATACTACCTTATTCTTTACAGTTGTGGATAATATTGGATTAACAGATAATAGCTTTGGAGAAAGCATTCACATTTATCCAAACCCGAACAATGGTCTGTTTAAATTGGTACTGGAAAAAGAACATAATAATGTTCAGTTGACTATAATTACCTTATTGGGACAAGTCATTAAGACGGAGAACTATGAATCTCTGGAAAGTACCGATATTATATTGGATCAGGCTCCAGGAATCTATTTACTTAAGATTCAAAATGAAGTTGGAAAATCTGCGGTGTTTAGAATTGTTAAGGAGTAATGGAAATTAGTAACAAATAAAAAGTACTTAGTTTGTAAAAAAAAGCTGCTCATTTATTTGAGGAGCTTTTTTGTTTTTTGGTGGTTTTATTTGAATGTGGTAGGGTTACTATTTGAAACCACGGTGTTGCAAAATAGCTACATTCGGGTGTTATGATGCCTCTCAACCTCAGGGTCCTCCGATTGTGCCTCTGAGAGAGGATAATTTAACCAAATAAGCACTAAAACTGGCCATATAATCTCCCAAAAAAAGCCCCTTAATAAAAGGAGCTTTAATTTTTTTTCCAATAAGACAGTACAATTTCCCATACCAAATCTTAACTAAAAGACATAAGGAATGAAAATTTTAAAATTGGTCCTTGGGCAAATTTAATGCGTAAACTCTAAAGTCATATTCGCCTCTATTGACATACCAAACTCCTCAAAAGATTCGGATAAAATCCATTTTAAATCAATTTGATTCAAAGTCAATATATCCAGTTTTATGGTATCCGAATATTCCTCATATTCTTCAATGATAGACAATACGGTCTCATCCTCATTAAAGCTCCAACTATCCGTTGCATCAATTTCTCCACCTGGAACACAATTATCAATAGTATTTACAATTCCGTTCACCAAATATTCTATTTCTGATTCTTGTTCACAAGATGTCATTTGTAAATAATAATCTTCAGACTTCGTTAAGACTCCATTGAGATAAACTTCAGTATTAAAAGCTGACAATTCCCAAGAGTCAGAGGTTAACAATTCCGATCTAGTCATTTGACTTGAGTTATTGTTATCCTTTTCACAAGAAGTGAAAACAAATGAAGAAATACAGAATAAACCTAGGATTAAATTTTTCATAATATTAGTTTTTTTTAATAATACTGTGTAATATAATTCAATTAGTTAAATACGACATGTAAGTTGTCAAAGATTTGCTTTTGTCGTATGCTGTAAAACAATTAGTTTATATTAATATTTAATTATATTTGAAAATTCTAAATATTTTTTGATAACAACATCTATCTGTAATAAGAAGTATGAGAAAATTTTACATTAAAACTATTTCGATAGTCTGCTTTTGTTTTTTTATTCATAAATCCTATGGGCAGGAGTCTCCAACTGAAACTAATAGTAGTCCTAAGGTGTTTACCCTATCTCCATTTACAAACCTTATAATAGGTAAAGAGTTGGGGAAAGTTTATAGCTTAGGTTTTGGAGTAAATGCTGGAGTAAAATTGAATATATATTCCAATAAGGCCTTTGTACAGCCCAATGTTAGCTATGAGTATTATGGGATAAATATTAATAAAGGTACTAGAAATAATCTAGGGATTATTAGGTACGGATTTCAAGTGAAATATCAATTTCAAATAACAGGAGATAAATATTATTATCCGATTCTTGATTTAAATTACGCCCATATTCAAAATACCTTATCAGCCCGAAGTGGTTTTAAGGGTGAACCAATTGACCTAAGTGACGGAAATGGCTTATCTACTGGATTGGGGGTTGGTTTAACTTCGGGTAGAATAAATTTAAGCTTCATTTACAATTATTTTAAGCCCAAAATAAACGCAGGTGATGAAGTTGTTGATGAAATCAATGAAGAAAGTTCAATATATGATCCCTATATATTGCATCCAACATCAATGGATTTTAGCAATATACAATTATCAATAGGCTTTCAGATCAATTAATAAAATCATGAATATGAAATTAATAGCAGGACTACTTTTATTGTCATTAATGGTTACAAGTTGTTCCAAAAATGAAAACACATTATTGGATAACATACATATAAGTGGGGCAGTAAATCAAATTGATGAGATAACCGGTGATGATGAAATAATAGCTTGGATAGACAGTACCAATGCTATTAAAGGTTTTGGAGGAGGATATTCCTTTTATACGTCGGATTATTTTGAATCTGTATCACTTAATCCCGGAAACTTAGAAGGGAAAGTAGTGTATAATGATTTTAGTACCATTATTACAAAGTCAATTACAAATGATGGTAATAGCACTTTACTTATAAAGGAAAGTAATGACTTTGGACAGTCCTATTCTGTACTATTTTCCAAGGAAAAAGATGAAATGCGAGATGATCCCTGGGGTAATAATATAGATGTTGGAAATCATAAGTTTGGTGAAGTGTTTATTATTAATAAAAATAAGGGGTATTTTTTTACAAATTATAGATGTACCTTTTGCTCCTATATGCAAAGTGGTGTAATATTTTATGCAATTAATAATGGCTTTACTAAACGTCTTTCCTCTCTTCCTAAAGACTATTTTGCTGTAGATTCCTATTTTATAGATGAAGACAATGGATGGCTTTTAGTAACTGATTATGATGGTTATAACACATATGTTTATAAAACAATCAATGGAGGTCGTGATTGGGAGGGGCCATTCGATGTTAGTAATCATTATAAGCTTTCGGAAATTTATGCATTAAATGAAAACAAGGTAATTGCTTTCCGTAAAGGAGGCTATAATTATGTAGAGCATAAAGTATTCGTATCTGAAGATGGAGGAGAAAACTGGGAGGATATTAATTGTGGCTGCGGTAAAATTCTGGAAGTAGAATTTGTAAATGAACAAATTGGTTATTTAGTTTCTGAAGAAGATGAAGATAATATTGCCTCGGTTAGTAATATTTATAAAACTACGGATGGTGGTTATCATTGGGAAAAAATTAATACCCATAAGATTTATGCGGACCATATTGATTTTAAAGATGAAAATACAGGAATTGCAACCAGTAAAAATGTTGTTCAGATAACGCATGATGGAGGTAAAAACTGGGATCTACTTATTTACCCGTATAATAATATCAATAATTAAATCCAACCTATAAAATTCCACTGTTAGTGGAGTAAAATAATTCTTTGAAAAAGAACTGGAACAGTATAGGATGTTCGGTTTAACCAGTAATTAGTGACTAGAAATTGGTGGTTAGGTACAGGTGAAAAAATAATTTGTCATTTGAAATTCGTAATTCAATTAATTCACCTCGTTTGGTTCCTCCAAAACGAAGGAATTCATTTGGTTGCTTTCCAGTAATTGATGTTCACCCCACATCCAATTGGAGGTGGTATATCCGGTAATCATTCCATCATCTATAAAGGTAAACTGCAAACTTTCATCTGAAGTACCCGGATTCCGGTCTACAATCCGAAGATTGTATGCAAAGGGTCCAATGACCGGAATGGATACTATTTGACCTTATTCAGGTATAAAGCTGTATAAGGAAAATAGCAATATAACTCCACCGAGGTACTTCAAGCTATTTTTCAATGTCTTGAAAAACAACTTATTAACTTATATAAAATTACTCATTTTTTGTATAGGTACTTGTTAAATGGGATAGGTAGCTTGTTAAGTTTGGTGAATGGTAGAAGTCCATTAAGGGATATTATTTTCTCTACTTGTCACTTGTCACTTGTCACTTGTCACTTGTCACTTGTCACTTGTCCCTTGTCCCTTGTCCCTTGTCCCTTGTCCCTGATTTATTTAAAATTCATTATCTTCTATAAATATTAATTTCTCCCTTTGGGACATGAAATAAAACCGAAATTCAATACAGAAGAAAATGAAGAAAAATGCGGACATTGGATTGTTGATCCTGCGGATAACAGTAGGAGCCTTGTTGTTATTGCACGGTATAGGTAAGTTGGCAGGTATTTCAGGGATAGAAGGCATGTTGTCTTCCAGTGGATTGCCTTCCTTTTTAGCGTATGGTGTGTATATAACTGAGATTGTTGCCCCTCTTTTGATTTTGATTGGTTATCGAACCCGATTAGCTGCTGCGGTTTGTGTTTTTGGGATGCTAACTGCCCTGTTTTTGGCTCATTCCGGAGATATTTTCAGCTTGAATGAACATGGAGGTTGGGCGGTTGAATTACCTGGCTTGTATATGTTTGGTGCCCTGACCTTGTTTTTTACAGGAGGAGGGAAATATGCGGTTTCCAATAGTGAACAGTGGGATTAGTAACCAGTGATTAGTAATCAGTAATCAGTAACCAGTAACCAGTAATTAGAGGTAAGTACGTAATAGTTTGTAATTCAAAGCCTCTTCTGGCTGTTTAAATCTTAAAAGAAAAAAGATCACTAGCTGTATTGCAAAACACCTTTATATCTATCAGGATTTACAATCCGCTTAGATGTGGTCAAAATATTAATTATTAAAAGAGTGCATCCAGAATTATTTGGATGCATTTTTTTTTAGCTTTTATCAGGCTAGTCAATTGCAAATTGAGATTATAGTGGGGTGTTTTGCAAACAACACCCAGTGTGGGGTATTAAAAGGTTTATTTAGGGGTTGAGTCATGGAAATTGGTGAGTGGATGAAATACCAGAATATGGCTATTTTATAATATTAACTTTTGTTGTAACTTACTAAAAGAAAAACGAAAGCTAACAATTTGTATAATGCATATGCACCCTTCGGGATACAAACGCACCATACAAGAGTCGTTAGCAAAAATTTAAAAAAAAAACAGAATTATGAAAAATATCAAAACATTTCTAATATTAACATTTGCGTTTATTAATACAATTAATGCTCAGGATGTTTTATTGCCAATTCCGTACTCAAATATAGAAGGAATACCTAATAATTATTCTCCAAAATTTATGAATGGTGATATAGAATCGCCACCTGTTGATTATTATAGAATAAACATTGTGAGGTTTGAATTGGGAAGAAAAAAACGGTGGTGGAAAAAATATGCACCTGTTTTAAATGTAACAATAACCGATGGTAACTTAACTTTTAATAAGATAATAAATTCTATTGATAAGTCATCAAATACAGATGGAAGAGTCATTAAATCAAAAACGATTATAAATAAAAATGTTGCAAATTGGATACCATACAAAGGAAATGATTTGGTATTATCTATTTCATTATATCCTATACAATCAAAAGACAATATAAAAGAAACTATTAATTCTTTAGTAACAGTTGGAAATGCTATTGGAGCAAATAACGAAAATCTGATAAATAGTATCAATATAGTTTCATCAATTGCTACGTCAATTAATAATCAACTTAATGAACTAATAATTAAGTCAGGTACAAAGGATGAAATAAACTATGAAGTAGCATTAGAACATCAATTGACATCTGATAATGAAAACCTTAAATTAAGGGAAGGTTTCTTTCTTTTAAGTTCTGGTGATTCTCAATTAAAACCAAGTGAAGTGAATATTGATAATTTTGGAAATGTTACAGTAAATGGAAAACTTAATTCTGAATATTCTTATATTATAATAAAAATATCAAAAACTATTAATGTGAAGGGAATTCAAAATTATGATTTCTATAAAAAATTGCTAAAAGCGGATGATGCTCTTAGTAATGGAGATATTGAAGAAATGGATAGAAAGTTAATTGAATTTAAAAGTTTGTTTTTTAACAGTACTGATTTCACTCAAAATATGAAAAAGGATGTTTGGAAAGAAAAGTACTTACTTTATGCGAAAAGAGCAAAAAAAATAGATAGTAAATATGAACTCAAACAATATTTCTTTGACAAGAATGATGATATAATAACATTAATTGAATCAGTCAAATCTAAAAGTGATGATGCTATTATAGCAGAGATTGATAAGCAAGCAATAAAAGCAGTTTTACAAAACTATTTTAAATATGAAAAGGAAATGACAAATGTTCCTAACAATATTGGCGAATTACAAAAATTATATTCAGTATCAAAAGACAATGATAAACAAGAAATAAATAAAATGTTAGACAATGATTTTCAAATAGAAATTGAAAATAATGATATGCAAAAATATATAGATAACTCTAATTTAACAATACAATTACCTTTTAATCAAGATAAAGTACAGTTGGATAATCTTTTAAAAAAGTATGATATCAATTTAAATCCATCTGAGTTACAAAAAATTAAAAATAAAATTGAATAAAAACACCTACTGGGTGTAGTCTTCCATACCATAACCTAATAGACTACTAGCTGTATTGCAAAACACCTTTATATCAATCAGGATTTGCAATCCGCTTAGATGTGGTCAAACATATTAATTATTAAAAGAATGCATCCAGAATTATTGGGATGCACTTTTTTTATAACTTTTATCAGGCTAGTCAATTGCAAATTGAGATTATAGTGGGGTGTAGTTACAAACTACACATAGTAGGGGGGATAATAGTTTTCAGAAATGTTTCTATGATATGAAAACGAATATGGAATTTCTAAAAGATGTAGATCCTGTAATAAGAAAAAATTACGAAGATTACTCTAATCAATTTTCCCAATATCGTATAAGAATAATAGATAATGTAGAAAATATACTTTTAATATCTACGGAGATGTATAATACTGCAAAGAGACCTACACATAGTTCAATATTGGAACTAAAAGATTTCCTAGAAGAATTCGGGAATAATGGAACAATAGATATCGATGAATTAAGAGAAAGATATCTAGAAGGGGTTTCAGGTATTATTAGTGATCATAGTTTTAGAACTGATTATAGAGAAAAATATATTGAATTGAGTAATTCATTAAACATTATTTCATTGAGCTGTACTGAGATTCTTGAAGTAAATAAAAAATACTTAAAATTATTTAGCCATTATAGAGATGAAATAGAAGGAGCAAATAAGGACTTTGTAGATGTTGTAGAAACTTTCAAAGTGAATTCTGAACTTGTTCCATGGTATAACGCTAATTAATTTCCTATCACAAAATAGAATACGAAATCATTTATATATAACTCAAAATTATATGAATGATTATGATCAAATTTTTTAAGCGAATTTTCAAAACCAAAAAGAAAATGCACGCACATATAGATGAAGTAATTGATAATTATGTAATAACAGCTTTAAAGAAAGCTAGATATCATGCCAAATATGTAAAAGACAAATTTTCTCCTATACATGAAGTGTTGTATAAATTTAAAATCAATAATGTGAGTAAATTTCAATTGAGAATTTCATACATACCATCTGATGATTCTATTGTGACCATTGTTGAATTTTCTAAAAATTTTGGAGCTTTTGGAATAAATCAATTAACAACTATTTTTAATATAATTGAAGATGTATTGAACGAAAAGGAAGAGGACATTAAAGGATATTTTCATCTAAAATAACAGCTATATTTAAAATTATATAACTGCTATTTTATATGAAACTACAATTTGGTGTAAAGTGGTATATAGTTACCTAAATTATATACGTTGTTAGCACAAGTACTTTTTGCAACGGTTTTGTCATATTGTTAACCTTCATCATAAACTGATTTAATTATTTTCATAGCTTCTTTTTTTGTCTGTTCATCATCTTCAAACTCTCTTTCAAAAAAATAGAAAAACACTTTATTATATTTTGGAATTTCAAGATGTATAAACTGACCTGATTTATGAAAATAATTAAATGTTTTGGCTTTCGTTGTTCCGACAATCAAGGAATTAGCTCGTAAATTTTTGTCTTTTGTTGAAATTCGTTTTAAAGATAATCTAGCTTTAGATTTAATTGTTCGAATTGAAAAATCGCTCATTTCTGCTATTGAAAAATCTGCTAAAAATGGAATATAACCAGCTTCTTTATGAGCTTTAAATCTTGTTGTAATATCCATTAGTTGAAATTTAAAATCAATCGTTTCTAACCATCTTATAATATTATCCCAGTTTTCAGAACTATAATATTTGGTTTTTAGGTCTACTTCTGAAATAGTTCTTTGTATGTATAGTTCAAGTGTATTTAGTATTTCGGTATTGCAAGTCGAACACATAGGTAATGTTGTTCCGATATATTTTTGGGGTAATTGATTAACATCAGTTGTAAAAGTCCGTTTTGGGTCATTTTCAAACACCCATTTCGGTAAAATATGTTCTTTCGTCAGATTTGATTCAGAACCACATAAAAGACAAGAAATAGTTCTTTTTTTGTCAAAATGACCAGTTAAAGAATCATCAAACAATTTGTTCATTACATATTTACCTTTCTTTCGAGCTATTAAGCGTAATTGCAATAATGTATCATCAAAAGACATAAAGGAATTCGGTTAAGTTTTTTGTATTTGTGCTAATGTGTTTGTATAAGATTTTTTGTGTGTTTTAAGCACCTAATTTAGCAAATACAAACCAAATAGGAAATCCCCGAGGATTTTCGTAAGTAAGCCTGCACTGGCAATTAATTTTATACGGTGTTGTACCTAGTTTATTAAAGTATAATTTTTTCACCGTTAATGTAAATCGTATCAACTTCTCCAATTTTTAATGCTAATTGGTTGTTTTCTTTAATTATCCCTTCTGGAATTACACCTAGTTTAACAGAACACAGTTTCTCAATTATACATTCATGTAATAGTTGATTATTTATAATAAAAATCTTAATATTTACATTAAAAGTTGAATTTCTAATGTGTAAAGCAAATGAGTTTAGTAAACTAGATATTGAAAAATCACATTTTAATACTTTGTTATTTTCTATTACATCTATGACTTTATAGTTATTAAGCCAAAAAGGGTTCAATGAGCTTAACTTTTGTATTTCAGTACTATATTTAAAATACGGTACGTTTAAATTTGTGATAACTTGATTGGATTTACCATTTTTCTCCATCAAGTAAGGAATGTTTATTACAACCGCTAATAAAGAATGATTTAATACATAATGTTGAATTCTATGTCCATGTTCAGATATAAATTTTAGAAGTTCCGTTAACTCCATTGGAGGAAATTGAATATGAAGAATTCCTTTCCCCAATTCTTCTATTTGACTATTACCTTTTCTTAAATGTCTAGCAAGCTCACTTTTATAATCATTAGGGAAAAAAGGGAAAAAATTAACACAGCGACCAATCATTTTTCCACCAACATCTTTAACCCTAAAATCTCCTATATTTTGAGAAGGATTAAAGTTAGGAATTACGAATTCATCATTTCCGTTTTTAGATATTGGCTTTATTAATTGTACACTGCAATAATCCCCCTCATAATGTTTCTCTTGATTACTCTTAACTGCCTTAAATACTAGTTCCTCCACTTCAGGTTCATAAATGTCAGGCTTTTTTGATCTTAAAACAATATTCACAGCTAAGTTGTCCGTTACCATCTTCATCAATTTCTGAATTAATGCACCTAATCGTGGAGTAAGTTTTACAGACTCTGAAATTATACTTTTACATTCGACATAGATTAATTTGTTATCTATTTTAATTTTGAAGTCTGGCTTTGTGATGGTTTCCTCAGGTATTTTTATTATTTCAATTCCTGATGTTTTATAATGCTGGTAAACATTCAGTTCGCATTTAATACCGTAATAATCTTTTGGCAATGGACGTTTTAATTCTGAAACAATTTTATTGAAATAATCTTGTTCAATATTTCCATGCTTGAGAGTTGAAATTAATTGAACGAATTCCATACTTGCTTCGGATATGCCAGAATTATTAGTGAAGTTTTTTTTAGTAGACCTGTATAACGTTATGATTTTAGGAGTTTTAGCTTTTATTTTATCAGATACATTTCCTTTTTTTCCAATTGTTTCATATTCAGAATTTGCTAAATATTCGATGCCGAATTTATCTTCTACAAATTTTAAGCATTCTGATAGAATTTCTAAACTTTTTTTCATTGCATGCTGTATTATTTCAATAATGCTTTGTAGTATAATGAATGAAGTTTCAAATTAGGTACAACTAGTTAATAAACTCAATTTATTGCGTTTATTTCTCTTAAATATACTTTTTATTAATAAATCGAACGAGCTTGATCCCCTGATTTATGGGGCAGTTTTTTGTTATAATTTACTTCTAGCTTTGATTCGTTACCTGATGAGAACAAGAAATTACTTATAGCTATTGTTTTTTAATTCATCCAATGGTCGTTCCAAAAACCATAACTATAAATAGAAGTAAGTTGGAAAGATGATTTAAATGCAAAAGTTTTCTTCTTAGATAAGGTAGTGTTGAGAATTCCATCAGCTTTTGTATCTCCTTCGCCAAGTTTAGCTTTTAATACGGCTTCTAAAAGATTAGAAAGGTTTTTATTTTCTGAGAAACTACAAATTTCTTTTATAATTTTAACTTGTCTAACAATTGGATATTTGTTGTTTTTAATAATATTTACAACATTAACGTATCTTCCTGTTATAGTTCCACCAGATTGAGCAAATCTTATTCCGTCTAGGACATTTGCTTTAATTGTATATGTTATAATATAAGCTTCAATTTTTAGATTATTATTTAATTCTCTTTTAAAATCATTTTTTATTTGAGCTGAAACCTCTGAAGAAATTTTTTCTTTCTTTAATGACGAATTTAACTCTGCTAAAATATCGTTTACATTTTCCTTTTTCAAGTCATAATCAATTTTTACTGTATCAATTTCAACTTCATTCTCTTCCAAACTAATTGCAATACTTCCAGGATTATTAAATGATATAATATCCATTGAACGACCTAAATTATAGTAGTTATGCCCAACAGATTTACCAGATCCTTGAGGTCTTTCTTTTTTAAAAGTTCTATATGTTTGTAATCCCTTTGGGCCAATTCCATTAGCTCTACATTCATACTCCGATAAACTTCCACATATTTTTTTGTAAGGTACTTTAGTTTCTCCAATAAGTAATCCAGTATTACAACTGGATAACATAACAATCATTAAGATACTTATTCCTAAAATATAATTATTTTTTTTCATAGTTATTAGATTTTTATATTTGCTAATTAGTTAGTAAACACAGTTTAATACGTTTATTTCTCTTAAATATACTATTTATTTAATAAATCGAAATGGCATTAATGTTTTTTAAGTTAATGTTAAAAAACATGGGTATGAATTTCTGTTGAAATACTATTCCCCCTCAGAGTCACTCATAGAGGACTCTGAGGAATTGGTTCGAGCCCAATTGGGCCCATCTTAAAAGCATCTCAGAAAGGAGGAGCTTTTTTGTTTTTTGGTGGTTTTGATTTGAATATGGTGGGGTTACTATTTGTAACCATGATGTTGCAAAATATCTACATTCGAG
>MAAC01019217.1_pt1 | contig 211432 bp, 190 predicted proteins | sample 1115981 | NCBI WGS metagenome assembly MAAC01 (sample SAMN04961126, study PRJNA320927) | seawater metagenome | isolation source: sample BD02T64 sea water enriched with oil for 64 days | place: USA:Gulf of Mexico | collected 2013-07-27 | reverse complement strand
AAATCATTAGTTATTCCTGTGTAAAAGGAATCATCGGAACATAATAGTATGTACACATAGTAAAACTTCATAAAAGTCCAAATAGTATTGTAAAAGTAATTAAAAAACAGCTGTCACCCTGAGCTTGTCTGTGCTGAGCTCGCCGAAGTATCGAAGGGTGAGAATAAACGAAGAAGTAAATAGGGTCTTCGACAGGCCTGTGCTGAGCTTAGTCGAAGTGCTCAGACTGACATATGAGTATTAATTAGTATTTGAAGGAGTTGTCACCCAGAGCCTGTCGAAGGGTGAAGTAAACACAGAGCTATATAATGGTCTTCGACAAGCTCAGACTGACATATGAGTATTAATTAGTATTTGAAGGACTTGTCACCCAGAGCCTGTCGAAGGGTGAAGTAAACACAGAGCTATATAATGGTCTTCGACAGGCCTGTGCTGAGCTTAGTCGAAGTGCTCAGACTGACATATGAGTATTAATTAGTATTTGAAAGGACTTGTCACCCTGAGCTCGCCTGTGCTGAGCTCGCCGAAGTATCGAAGGGTGAGAATAAACGAAGAAGTAAATAGGGTCTTCGACAAGCTCAGACTGACATATGAGTATTAATTAGTATTTGAAAGGGCTTGTCACCCAGAGCTTGTCGAAGGGTGAATTAAACACAGAGCTATATAAAGGTCTTCGACAGGCCTGTGCTGAGCTTAGTCGAAGTGCTCAGACTGACATGGTATTCAATAGCTTGTCAGAGAGTGATTAATCTTCTAGTTTTTCTGAAAGTTCAAACCATCGTGCTTCTTTTGTGGCTATGTCATCAATTACAAGTTGTAATTCTTCAGATAAGGTATTAATTTCATCTTGAGACAATTCAGCGTCGTTGAATTTCGCTTCCAACGTTTTTTTATTTAATTCTAAGGCTCGGATTTTGCTTTCTAAATTTTTAAATTCTTTTTGTTCATTATATGAAAGCTTATTGGCTTCATTTTTTTCTACACTTAAGGGGTCTGTCTTTTCAGATTTTTTAATTTCTTTCGGTTGACTTGATTCATAGGTTCTATAGTCAGAATAATTACCAGGAAAGTCTTGAACTACACCTTCACCTTTAAAAATGAAGAGATGATCTACAATTTTGTCCATGAAATATCTATCATGTGACACTACAAGTAAGCAGCCAGGGAAATCTAATAAGAAGTCCTCAAGGATATTTAAGGTAACGATATCTAGATCGTTTGTTGGCTCATCCAAAATTAAAAAGTTTGGATTTTGAATTAAAACAGTACAGAGATATAAGCGTTTTTGCTCGCCTCCACTTAATTTTTCTACAAAGTCATATTGTTTTTTACCATCGAATAAAAAACGTTCTAAAAGTTGTTTGGCGCTAATTTGACGTCCTTTAGTGAGTGGGATGTATTCGCCAAATTCTTTGATCACATCAATAACTTTTTGCTCTCGCTTTACGGCAATCCCAGATTGTGTATAGTATCCGAATTTCACAGTTTCTCCAATAATTATCTTGCCAGAATCAGACTGCATGGTTTGCGTGAGCATGTTCAAAAATGTAGATTTTCCAGTCCCATTTTTACCAATAATGCCGATACGCTCTCCTTTCTTGAATACATATTCAAAGTTGTCTAGAATTATTTTGTCTTGAAAACGTTTAGATACCTTATGAAACTCAACAATTTTGCTTCCTAAGCGTTCCATATTGATTTCCAATTGGATTTTGTGATCGTTTCTTCGTTGATGCGCTCTTGCTTTTATATCATGAAAATCGTCAATTCTCGATTTGGACTTGGTAGTTCTAGCTTTTGGCTGGCGGCGCATCCAGTCCAACTCTTTTTTAAATAGCTGTTTTGCTTTTCCTGTTTCAATTGCATCTAAGGTAATTCGAGCATCTTTTTGTTCAAGGTAATAGGAGTAATTTCCTTTATAGGTATAGAGTTTACCATGATCTAGTTCTATAATTTCGGTGCATACACGTTCTAAGAAATAGCGATCATGCGTGACCATAAATAATGTAAATTGAGCTTTTGCAAAATACTGCTCTAGCCATTCAATCATTTCTAAATCTAAATGATTGGTGGGCTCATCTAGAATCAGGATATCTGGATTGCTTATCAAGGCTTTTGCAAGCGCGAGTCGTTTTCTTTGTCCGCCAGAAAGTGTACCAACTTTTTGATCTAAATCGTCAAGTTTTAATTGAAAAAGAATTTGTTTAAATTGCAGTTCTACTTCCCATGCATTGTGAATATCCATGAGTTCGAAGGCTTTTTGATAGGCATCAGAGTCTTCAGGATTGAGAAGCGCCTGCTCATAATCGGCAATAATTTTTAAAATGGGCAGGTCCGAATTAAAAATAGTTTGTTCAATAGTTAATTGCTCATCAAATACCGGTGCTTGCGACAAAAATGACAATCGGATCCCGTTCCGAATCACAATTTGACCGGTATCTGGAGTATCCGCACCAGAAAGGATATTTAAAATCGAAGTTTTACCGCTTCCGTTCTTTGCAACAAAAGCAATTTTGTCGTCTTTATGTATGCTAAATGATAAGTTAGAAAACAGTTCCAATTCACCATATGACTTCGATATGTTTTCGACTGTGAGGTAGTTCAAAATATTTTTTTTACAAATAACGTGAATTAACCAAAATAATAGAGAATAGTTTTGATATTCCTAGTGATAAGTTATATTTGTGAAACAACAAGTTGCGGTTTATGAAAAACATTTTTTTGCTTATTGGACTAGCATTCAGCATGATATTAACATCGTGCATTCCACATAAAGATATTTTGTATTTACAGGATAATGGCACATCAACAGACTCATTACAAGTCATGGTGGCACAGCAAAAGTCCTATCGTGTTCAAATAAACGATATATTAAGTGTTCGTGTGAAGGCATTAGATCAAAAAACCGTTTCAATTTTGAATCCATTTGGTGACGAGAATTTAAACGCTAGTAGCGAGGAACGTTCTTATCTCGATGGATTTACTGTAGATGTTCATGGGAATATAAGAGTGCCTACCTTAGGTGAAATTAATGTGTTAGGCTTTACTACTGAAGAAATACAGTCAATCATAGAAAAGAAACTTCTTGATGAACAATTCAAAGAAGCTGCCAATATTTTTGTAACAGTGAAACTGTCGGGATTACGTTATACAGCGAATGGAGAAGTTGGTGCACCCGGAACGAAAATTTTGTATCAAGAACGCGTTAATATTTTTGAAGCAATAGCAAATGTTGGTGAGATACCTATTACAGGTAATCGGAAGGATGTTTTAATAATTCGACAATATCCTCAAGGACAACAAATTCATCATTTAAATTTGACAGATGTGAATGTGATGAAATCGCCTTACTATTATATACAACCAAATGATATTATTTATGTGAAGCCTTTGAAGCAGAAAACATGGGGAACAGGAACAACAGGGTCTCAAACTTTGGCTACAATAATTTCAGCATTGTCATTGGTAACAACAACCATACTTTTAATAAATAGATAAATTGAGATATGGACGAGCATAATATAGAAAATTCAGAAATCTCAGGTGGTGTATCTTTTGATTTTAGAGGATTTTTATTTAAGGCTTTAAACTTATGGAAGTTGGTTTTGCTGTGTATTGGTACAGCATTAATTGTGGCCTATTTCATAAATGTTAGAAAAGAAAACGTTTATAGATTAAGTACTTTAATATCTGTTGAATCTGATCAAAACCCATTTTTTACAGCCAATACAAGTATCTCTTTTAATTGGGGTGGCGTATCAGGTAAAGTAGGTAAAGTAATGACTACTATTCGAACACGAAGTCATAATGAAAGGGTTGTTGATTCTTTAGAGTATTATATGACCTATTTGAGTCAAGGCAAGTATAATAAAATTGATGTTTATACAGCCTCCCCGATTGTAGTAACTCTCGACAAGTCTAAAGGGCAAATGTTAGGACAACCTATTGGGATTCGAGTAATTGATGACAGTAAATTTGAATTATATACAGAATTTTTGACTACAAGTAAGCAGGTCCAACATTATTTAGATAAACGAAAGTTCTTTGTTGATGTTCCACAGGGCGTGTTCACAAAAATATATAATTTTGGTGAACACGTTGAACTTCCTTTTTTCAATGGAGTCATTTCTAAAAGAGAAGGTAGGGTGTTTGCTCCTGAGAAAGAGTATTTTATTCAATTTTCAAGCTTTGATTTTATTGTTCGTCATTATCAAATTGGAGTTGGAATTGTTCCATTCTCAGGGTCTTCTTCTGTTCTGCAAATGTCTTTAAAAGGAACAAATAAAGCAAAGCTGGTTGATTATTTGAATGCCACTGCTGCAATTTTGAGTAAAGCGGAATTAGAACGAAAAAATTTATATGCAACAAATACAATAAAGTTTATTGATAGTAGTCTAAGAGCCGTTAATTCTAATTTAAAAGATGTTAGCGATGAAATGAATGATTTCAGAAAACAAAATAAAGTTTTTGATGTAAATGAAGAAATGACAAAATTGTCTGAAAAACTAAGACAGCTTGATTTTCAAAAAGAAAACGAAAAATCTAAACTCAATTATCTTAATTCACTTGAAAAGTATCTAAATACCAAAACGGATTATACTAAAATAGCTGCTCCTACCTCTGTAGGAATAGATGAAAGTAATATATTGTCTAGTGTTTCTAAAATTACATCTTTGGCAATTGAACGACAAAGTTTAGAGTACACCAATAAGGAAGGATCTCCCGTTTTTAGAGATTTAGATAGGCGCTTAGATGCAGAGAAAAACGTTCTATTAGAGACAATTGACGCAACAAAATCGACTATTAGTGGGCAATTAAATAATTTGAATAGGACTATAGCAAATTTGGAATCTGAATTAGGTGGATTGCCAGAAGATCAGCAGCAGTATTTAAAAATTCAACGTAAGATGGATATCAGCCAAGAGGCTTATGATGTGTATTTGGCAAAACGATCTGAGGCGGCAATAGTAAAAGCGGCAAATGTTTCAGATATTATTATGGTTGATAGAGCTAAAGATATTGGAAACCCTCCAATTGGACCAAATAAGACCTTAAACTATATGATGGCGCTGATGGTTGGTTTTTTTGCACCGATGTTTCTGATTTTTGTTATTTTCCTTTTAGATAATACCATTCATGGTTCAGATGAAATTGAACGTCTTTCTAACATACCGATTCTTGGTTTAGTTGGAAAGTATAATTATAAAAATAATCTGGTTGTTTTTGAAAAACCTAAATCTGCAGTAGCAGAATCTTTTAGAGCCATACGATCAAGTTTGCAATTTATATATAATAGACAAGGTAGAACTGAGGGAAAAACGTTAATGATTACGTCTTCTGTTAGTGGAGAAGGAAAAACGTTTTGTTCAATAAATATTGCTACGGTTTATGCACTTTCGGGAAAGAAAACGATACTCTTAGGGTTGGATTTACGAAAGCCTAAAATATTTGGAGATTTTGATATCAACAATGAAAAGGGGGTTGTGAATTATTTAATTGGCGAAAATACTTTTGAAGATATAAAATATAGCTCACATATTGATAACTTGGATATTGTGCCTTCTGGACCAGTACCACCCAATCCTTCGGAATTATTAATGAGCAACAATCTTAAAGTGCTTATAAAGCAATTACGGGATACGTATGATATTATTATTCTAGATACACCGCCTTTAGGATTAGTGACTGATGCCTTAGAATTAACGCAATATGCTGATGCTACCATATTTATGGTGCGATTAGATTATACCAAGAAGGGAATGCTTTCGCTAATTAATTTGAAACATAAAGTAGGAGAGGTTAAAAATATAAGCTTTGTTCTGAATTTCTATAAACACAAGACGAATCATAACTACGGTTACGGCTACGGTTACGGCTATGGCTACGGTTATGGATATGGTGTCTATGGAAATGCGTATCATGAAGGCAATGGTAAAGGGAATTTATGGCATCGATTTAAGTCATTATTAAAGCGTTTATAAATTGATAACTGCATCGCAATTGATTGTAAAACGAGCTTTTGACCTAATCTTGAGTTTAGTGTTATTGCCATTGCTTCTAATTCCAATTCTTGTTTTGATTGCTATTGCTGCTATAGATACAAAACAAAGGGGATTATTTTCTCAGATCCGCGTTGGTCAGCACGGAAAATTATTTAAGATATTTAAAATCCGTACCTTGAAAAACAAGTTTCATAGGCTAGGTCATTTAGAAAAAAGCGCGACAAAGTTAGGGCAATTTATAAGAAATTCTAAACTGGATGAATTACCTCAAATCTTTAATGTTATTGTCGGACACATGAGTTTTGTGGGACCTAGACCTGATATTATTGGTTTTGCTGATGAGCTTGAAGGTGATGATCGAATTATATTAATTATAAAACCAGGTATTACTGGACCTGCAACTTTAAAATATAAGGATGAAGAAAAAATGTTGGCCCTACAGGATGACCCAGAAACTTACAATAGGACGATTATTTGGGCAGATAAGGTCAAAATAAATAAAAATTACATGGAGAATTGGAGTTTTTATTTAGATTTGAAATATATTATACAATCAATTATTAGTTGATAATGAACAAAATATCTACCATTGCAGTTATAGGTCTGGGTTATGTAGGCCTTCCGTTGGCTGTTGAATTTGCTAAAAAATATCGTGTCATTGGCTTTGATATTAATCAGAAACGAATCGATGAACTCAATGCCGGTGTAGATCGTACGCTGGAAGTGGAGGATATCAATCTTAAAGCTGTACTCATTAATGATTTGTCTGAGGAGAAAGGTCTCTTTGCTAGTAGTACTGCTTCTGACATGGCTGATGCCAGTATCTATATTATTACGGTACCAACGCCAACAGATGAACTTAATAAACCTATTTTCACGCCTTTAATTAAATCTAGCGAAACCGTAGGGCGTATTTTGAAATCTGATGATATCGTAATTTATGAGTCCACTGTGTATCCTGGTGTTACTGAGGATATTTGTGTTCCAATATTAGAACAGCAATCAGGATTGGTATTTAATACCGATTTTTTTGCTGGCTACTCTCCTGAGCGGATTAATCCAGGAGACAAAAAACATACCGTTACGAAAATATTAAAAGTGACCTCAGGATCTACCCCAGAAATAGCAACCATTGTTGATGATTTATACAAAACTGTTATCACTGCAGGGACCCATAAGGCGCCTTCGATTAAGGTAGCTGAAGCTGCTAAGGTGATTGAGAATTCACAACGCGATATTAATATTGCTTTTGTAAATGAATTGTCTAAAATATTTAGAATTTTAGATATCGATACCAAAGCGGTTTTAGAAGCTGCTGGCACCAAATGGAATTTTATCAATTTTACGCCTGGATTGGTTGGAGGACACTGTATAGGTGTAGATCCCTATTATTTGGCTCAAAAAGCTATTGAGAGCGGTTATAATCCAGAAATTATATTAGCAGGACGTAAAATGAATGATAGCATGGGGTCTTATGTTGCGACCGAAACTGTTAAGATGATGATTAAAAGAGGAGCTCGTATCAAAGATGCTCAAGTATTAGTGTTAGGAATTACATTTAAAGAAAATTGTCCTGACATTAGAAATTCTAGAGTTATTGATATCATCAGAGAATTTGAAGCCTATCATGTTAATGTGGACGTATATGACCCATGGGCTTCGAAAGAGGAGGTAAAACAGGAATATGGATTAGACCTGTTGTGCAATGGTTCAGGATTGAAATCCAATTATGAAGCCATAATATTGGCGGTGTCTCATAAAGAATTTTTGGCTCTTAATCTCACGGATTTAAAATCAGAAACCGGAGTTGTGTTTGATGTAAAATCCTTATTTCCGAAACATTTAACAGATGCTCGATTATGATAATTGCTGCTTTGAAATAGTCATCCTGAGCCTGTCGAAGGGTGTTTAACGAGGGGATTGTCACACTGAGCACTGTCATCCTGAGCTTGTCGAAGGGTGAAATAATCGGAGAACTATATAATGGTCTTCGACAAGCTCAGACTGACAAATAGTTGAGTTTTATGTGTGTGTTTATTGTCACACTGAGCTTGTCGAAGTGCTCAGACTAACATTGGATTATGCATGAGAATTAATTAGTGCTTGAATATAGTTGTCATCCTGAGCAAGCCTGTACTGAGTTTATCGAAGTATCGAAGGGTGAAATAATCGGAGAACTATATAATGGTCTTCGACAAGCTCAGACTGACAGATAGTTGAGTTTTATGTGAGTGTTTATTGTCATACTGAGCTTATTGAAAATGTCACACTGAGCACTGTCATCCTGAGCTTGTCGAAGGAGTATCGAAGTGGACCTGACGAAGGGTGTCTAACGAAGAGGTTGTCACACTGAGCTTGTCGAAGTGGGCATACAAAAAGAAAAATAATTATAAAACCGTTCAAAACAGTAAAATGTATAACAAACCGTATCATAGTAAAGATCTTTCTAAGCTTTCTTTTTTAATTACTGGAGGCGCTGGTTTTATTGGTTCCAACATCGTTGAATATTTATTAAAATATAAGGCCAAAAAAGTAAGAGTACTAGATGATTTTTCGAATGGACATCGTAAGAATTTGCTTGAATTTAACGGCAATAGTGCTTTCGAATTGATTGAAGGTGATATTCGTGATTTAGAGACCTGTAAAAATGCCATGATAGACATAGATTATGTGTCTCATCAAGCAGCATTAGGCTCTGTGCCACGTTCCATAAATGATCCAGCAACCACTAATGATGTCAATATCTCTGGCTTTTTAAATATGATGATTGCCTTAAAAGACTCCACTACGGTAAAAAGAATGGTCTATGCGGCATCAAGTTCGACTTATGGAGATAGCAAAACCTTGCCAAAAACAGAAGAACATATTGGTAATCCATTGTCACCATATGCAGTTACTAAATATGTGAATGAATTGTATGCCGATGTGTTTGGTAGAACCTATAATACAGATGTAATTGGATTACGTTATTTTAATGTGTTCGGCCCTAAACAAAGTCCAAATGGCGCTTATGCGGCAGTGATTCCATTATTGATGCAAGCCTTGAAAGATCATGAATCACCTACGATTAATGGGGATGGTGGGCAAACTCGAGATTTTACGTTTGTTGATAATGCGGTGCAGGCTAATGTAAAAGGTTTTTTTGCTTCTAAAGCTGCGGCCAATGAAGTGTTTAATGTGGCTTGTGGTAAACGTATTGATTTAAATAATTTATGGAATACGTTAAAAACGGCTGCAAACTCAAATGTTGAAGCAGTTTATGGTCCAGAAAGACAAGGCGATGTGAGAGATTCGTTGGCTGATATTTCGAAGGCTCAGAATTTGTTGGGTTATCTACCACAGTTTACTGTTCGTGAGGGTTTGGAAATTACATGGGATTTGTTTAAACTTTAAATTTGTTTTTTTACTATTTATAAATTTTGATTGGTGTATTTATATAAAAAATTGCTATCTAGTAGAGTGTTTTGTGCTCTTTCGTAGAATTGATCTATTGGTAATATATTAGTTTTGACCTATTGTTTATGAATTAATTATGGAACGTTTAAAAAAGATAATACGAGAAAAAATAAACGGGGATCAAGGGTATAGATTACTGCATTTCATGAGTAGAAACCGTATAGCTGGTTTTTTAATACAATTATTTATTGGAAGAAATTTGACTAAACTTGCTATTTTAAATAATACAGATAAATTTAAAACAGGAAGACACGAATATACTAAGATATATCAAAACCATTTTAATAACCTCAAGTATAAAAGGTTGAATTTGCTGGAAATTGGAGTAGGTGGATATCAATTTCCTAATCGAGGTGGCTGCTCTTTAAGAATGTGGAAGCGTTATTTTTTAAATGGTAAAATTTATTCTTTGGATATTTATGATAAAGCACCTCAAGAAGAGCGTCGAATTAAAATTTTTAAAGGGAGTCAAGTTGATTATAAATTTCTTGATTCTATATTAGAACAAATTGATTCGGAATTAGATATTATAATAGATGATGGAAGTCATATTAATGAGCATGTCATTGGTACATTTCAATATCTATTTCCAAAATTAAAACCTGGAGGCATATATGTAATTGAAGATACTCAGACGTCTTATCGTCAGGATTATGGAGGAGATGATAAGGATTTAAATAGTGAAAATACAATGATGAATTTATTTAAGAAAATCCCAGATTTTATAAATTATAAAGAATTTAATATAAGGGGATTAGAGAAATATAGCGATTTAAAAAATGTTGAGACCGTTCATTTTTATCATAATTTGGTTTTTATATTTAAAAGTAAAACAAATCACATAAATAAATAGAATCAATTGAGCGGTATCGATTATAGCCTAATAATTATATGAAATAATGAAAGTATTTATTGATCCTTCTTGTGATATACAATACTCCTCTTTTTACATATATGGACTCTATTCTGTTTATGGAAAAAACAATGTAATATTTTCATCAAAATATTTTAAATATTTTAATCATAACAATCATTTTTTTGCTTTTGTAGTAGTTGACCGGGAGATTCTCAAACGTATAGTTTTAGATTATACCGATTCAAAAATAATAGATCAATTGGCATTAGATTGGTGCGATGTTTATGGAAAAATAAACCTCGCACCATCTTCGATAAAATCAGACAAAATCATATCAATTGGTCCAAGTTTTGGGATACAAATTTATAGCAAAATAGAGACTCTTTGGTTTGCCTTGTCAAATCTTTTAAAATCGAGTTCAAGAATAAAGAATAAACGGAAGTTTTTATCAGATTATAAAGCGCAATATAAAAGACCGAAATTGATAGATTATAAGTATAAACCGAATGCTAAAAATTTTGTATTTTTTATAGCTTCACTTTGGAAAAATGAAGAACAGACCAATTTATTTAGAGCTAATTATATTAGAGGTTGTAGGAATAATGCAAAGATAGATTTTAAGGGTGGGTTTGCTCCAAGAACTAAAAATGATATTCAAGACTATGAAGAAGTTACTGTTAATAGTAGAGTAGATATGGATGTTTATTTAAGCAAGATTATTGATTCAGCAATTGTATTTAATACGCCTGCCGTTAAGGGTTGTCATGGTTGGAAGCTCGCAGAGTATTTGTGCTTAGGGAAAGCAATTATATCTACACCTCTTTCACGTCAATTACCTAAAAACTTAATGGATAATGAACATGTGATTTATTCAAATGGTAGTCAAGAAGATATTTCATTAAAACTCGATGAAATTATGAGTAATATAGATTTAAGAAAGCGGTTAGAGTCCAATGCGAAAAACTACTTTGATACGTATTTGTCTCCAGAACAAGTTGTAAAAAGGGTTGTTAATATAAGTTAACCGCATTTTAATTCATATTCTTAAGTGTTAATACACATTTATTTCTTCTCGAATTCTTATATTAGCTCCAACCATAAACGAGTATACTTTGGATACCTTAAAGGAAGATAAATGGTTATATACAATATCTTCAAAACAAAAATTAATTAATTTAAATTTTAAGGAAATATGGCGTTATCGCGATCTGATCGTGCTATTCGTAAAGCGAGATGTTGTTACCGTTTATAAGCAGACTATATTAGGACCTCTATGGTATTTTATACAACCCTTATTTACATCAATAATATTTACGGTAATTTTTAACGATTTGGCTTCGATTCCTACTGGGCTGGCACCTGCATTTTTATTTAATTTAGCAGGTATTACTTCTTGGAATTATTTTAAAGAATGTTTAACTAAAACATCTAGTACATTTACTTCAAATCAAAATATTTTTGGAAAAGTTTATTTTCCAAGAGTAATTATTCCAATTGCTACGGTATTGTCTAACCTTATAAAATTTGGGATTCAACTTCTGGTTTTCATAATATTTTATTTGTATTATTTTTATTTTCAAAATGCTCAAATATCCCCGAATTCATCATTACTGTTGTTTCCAGTTTTAGCAGTAACAATGGCACTATTAGGCCTTGGGTTTGGAATGGTTATTTCATCGTTAACTACTAAATATAGAGATATGACTTTTTTGGTGCAGTTTGGTGTGCAATTACTTATGTATGCTTCAGCTGTAATGTATCCTATTTCATTCTTTAAAGCTAAACTCCCTAGTATGTCTTGGTTAGTCGAATATAATCCATTGACAACAGTCATAGAAGCATTTAGATATATGACTTTAGGTGTTGGAGATTATTCAATTGAAAAACTCATGTATGCTTTTGTTTTTGGAGTAGTCATTTTTATTTTGGGACTAATAGTATTTAACAGAACAGAACGAAGTTTTATTGACACGGTTTAGAATGGAAGTAATATTAAAAATAGAAAATCTTTCTAAGCAATATCGCTTGGGTCTCGTTGGTACTGGTACGTTAAGTGATGATTTTAAGCGATGGTGGTATAAAATTAGAGGTAAGGAAGATCCATTTCTGAAAATTGGTGATAGTAATGATAGAAGCCTTTGTCAAGATTCTGATTATGTATGGGCATTGCAAGAAATAAATTTTGATGTTAGAGAGGGAGAAGTAATAGGAATAATAGGAAAAAATGGCGCCGGAAAATCGACACTTTTAAAAATTTTGTCACGAGTAACTTCACCGACAACAGGTGAAATAAAAACCAAAGGACGCATAGCCTCATTGCTAGAAGTAGGAACTGGTTTTCATCCCGAACTTACTGGGAAAGAAAACATCTACTTAAATGGAGCTATTCTTGGGATGACAAAAGCAGAAATTAAATCTAAAGAAAGTGAAATCGTTAATTTTAGTGGTTGTACACGTTATATAGACACGCCAGTAAAGCGTTATTCTTCGGGTATGAGAGTACGATTGGCTTTTGCGGTTGCGGCGTTTTTAGAGCCTGATATTTTAGTCATAGATGAGGTTTTGGCTGTTGGAGATGCTGATTTTCAGAAGAAAGCAATTGGGAAAATGCAAGATATCTCTAAGGGGGAAGGACGTACGGTTCTATTTGTAAGTCATAATATGGCTGCTGTTAAAAGCTTATGTACTCGAGCAATTGTCTTAGAGCATGGAAAAATAGTGTTTTCTGGGAATACTGATGAGGCCGTTAGCTACTATTTAAAAGGCGATGCTAAAACAAATAACGTTAAGATATTTAATCATAACGAAATTGAAACTCCAATTTTTAGTCTTAGAAAATTAATAGTCAAAAATGAAGGACGAGGAGTAGAAGATCCAATTTCTGAAAATCTGAATATTGATTTGAAGACGTTTATAGATATTAAAAGTGACGCACCAGAGAGATATCATGTTACCTATCATTTGTATAATGAAATTGGAGATGCTTTGTTCTCCTTTTCCAGCGCTCGTGGAGGACTGGAATTAAAACAAGGCGTAAATAGTATCAGTTGTACTTTTCCAAAGGATTTTTTCCAATCAGGAGAATATTATCTTACTTTTTTCCTAATTGAAGATAGAAAACGAGCACATTTTATTGAAAAAGATATTATTAATTTCACCGTCATTGATGCTGAACGAGCACTAGGGGTTTATTTTGGAAGAGAACCGGGTTATATAAGACCAAACTTTAAATGGGAATTGCATGATTAATGTTACTAAGACATTTTTACCGCCTCAGGAAGAATACCAAGACATATTAAAAAAAGCTTGGGATAAAGCCTGGATGACCAACCGTGGAATTCTAGTTAAAGAGTTAGAAGATAAGTTAATGACATATTTAGAAGTCCCAAATATTATTGCCACGACCAACGGTACTTTACCTTTGCAAATAGCAATAAAAGCGCTACAGTTGACAGGGGAGATAATAACAACGCCTTTCAGTTATGTAGCTACAACATCTAGTATTGTTTGGGAAGGTTGCAAACCTGTTTTTGTAGATATTCATTCAGAGTATTTGACTATTGATGAATCTAAAATAGAATCTGCGATAACCGCGAATACTTCAGCTATATTAGCAACACATGTTTATGGAAATTCATGTCATGTGGAAGCAATTGAGACTATTGCGAAAAGGAATAATTTAAAAGTAATTTATGATGCTGCGCATTGCTTTGGAGTAACTTATAAAGGGCAATCAATTTTTAATTATGGAGATGTAAGTACCTGTAGTTTTCATGCAACTAAACTTTTTCATACAGGTGAAGGAGGTGCATTATTTTGCAAGCCTCATCTTTTCCCGTCTCTCTATTCTCACCATAACTTCGGACATAATGGGCCTGAAGCTTTTCATGGTCTTGGGGCTAATGCTAAAATGAGCGAATTACAAGCGGCAATGGGTTTAGCGGTTTTACCTTACATGCAATCAATTATTAAAGAACGAAAAGCAATTGTAGAAATGTATAATTCTGCTTTTGAATCTACTAGTTTACAATTGTTAAAGCTTAGAGAAAATACCAATTGGAATTATAGTTATTATCCCGTTATTTTCGAAACAGAAAATCAAATGCTTAGGGTTAAACAAATTTTAGAAAATAATGCTATTTTTCCAAGACGCTATTTTTATCCAACGTTAAATCACTTGCCATATATAACAAATGAATTTAGTGTTCCAATTTCCGATAAAATTGCGCCATGTGTTTTATGTATGCCTTTATATGTGGGACTTAAAAAAGAAGAGGTTAAATTTATTGTTCAAATTGTTATAGATAATTTATGAATATAGGTCAATTCTTTATTTTGGGAAATCCTAGATCTGGGACAAGTCTATTGCGCTTAATGCTCAATTGTCACTCTAAATTATCAGTCCCACCAGAATGTGGATTTTTACTTTGGCTCGAACCAAAATACCGAGACTGGTCAGAAAAGGACCTGACTTCAAACAGACTAAATGCGTTTATACAAGACCTACAGTCATCAAGAAAATTTGAAATTTGGAAATTGGATAGTGATTTTATTTTAGAAGAGATTAAAAAACAGAATCCAAAAACGTATCAAACACTTGCGCAATCTGTGTATTTAAGTTATGCCGTTCAAAATGAAAAACAACCAGTATTTTTAGGTGATAAAAACAACTATTATATAAACCATTTGGAAGCATTGGATCAGCTATTTAGTCAAAAGTTTATAATTCATATAGTTAGAGATGGAAGAGATGTTGCCGTATCTTATAAAAAATTAAAAAACATTGCAGATACTTATAAGTACAAGCCAAAACTACCAACTTCTATCGAAGATATTGCTAAAGAATGGCAAAGAAACACATTGAATATACATGAACATTATAAAAAATCTCAATTTTATACACGTATTAGATATGAGGATTTATTGCTAAGGCCAATCGAAGTACTTTCTAACGTGCTTATGAAGTTTAACTTACACTTTGAACCAGAAATGTTAGAGTTTTATGCTCAAAAAAGTGATTTTATGAAAGAACCTAAGGAAACTTTGGCCTGGAAGAAAAAAACGTTAGAACCCATAGACATAAATTTAATTGGAAGCTTCAAAACACAATTAACTAACGCTGAGATATCTAGTTTTAATACTAGTGCAGCAGTAGCTTTAAAAACATTTGGATATGCTTCTTAGTATACGTTTAATGTCTTATAATCATGGGAAGTTTATTGATGAAGCTTTAGAAGGAGTCAATAATCAAAACACGAATTTTAAATTTGAAGTTGTGATTGGTGATGATTTTTCAACAGATGACACCTTACATAAAATTCAAGCATTTCAGTTTGCAAATCCAAACTTAACTGTACGTATTTTGGACAGAAAAAAAGGAGATGACTATGACTTTATGAGGCAAAAAACTGGGCGCCTTTATAATTTTTATGATATTATAAATCATTGCCAAGGAAAGTACATTGCACTATTAGATGGAGATGATTATTGGACAGATCCATTAAAGCTTCAAAAACAGGTTGATTTTTTAGAATCAAACTTAGAATACACTTTCTCTTTTACGCGATTTATGGTTAAAGATGATAACAATTTAAATTTAATTAACGATAAAAATGGTCATTATTTTAATGATGAAACGAATATAGAATTTAATTTTGAAAAGTTTGCTGCCGGTTGGTATGGTGGTGTTCCTACTTTAGTATTTAAGGCCACAGTATTTGATACAAATCTTATTTTAAAATATAAGTATTTTCGAGATATTTACCTTTTTACTGAGCTGCTGAAATCTGGAAAAGGCATTTGTCTGAATATGTTTAGTGCAGTTTATAGAATTCATGAAGGAGGAGTTTACTCATCAGCAACTATATTAGAGAGAGCCCAAACTGGAAGTTTATGTTATAATGAACTTTATGAAGCTAATAAGGATATTTTACAGTTGAAACTTAAATATTATAATTTTCATAGATATTATATTAACGAATTAATAAAGCATAAAAAATATGCTAAAACAATATACCAAGTTTTAATGTTTGGTTTTAAAATGAAAGACTTAGGTTTTATGAAAAAGGAATTTAAAAAGTTTGTCAGAGTGTTATTGTCAAAAGTTCGAATTAAAGCTAAAACAAACAATGGAAATGTTGCATTTCCTGGGTCTCAAGCTTATTGGGAGCAACGCTATGCTAATGATTTGAATTCAGGTTCAGGAAGTTATGGGCGCTTGGCTCAATTTAAGGCAGAAGTATTAAATAATTTTGTTCTGAATAACTCGGTACAAACTGTGATTGAATTTGGTTGTGGAGATGGAAATCAGTTGAGCCTTGCAAACTATCCTTCGTATAAAGGCCTTGATGTGTCTTCAAAAGCAATAGAAATATGTAAATCAAGATTTAAGAATGATCTAACAAAAGTTTTTTTTCACTTAAACGACGAGGTTTTAAATTCTGCTAAAGCTGAGCTCGTTCTATCCTTGGATGTTTTATATCATTTAATAGAGGATGAAGTATTTGTGAGCTATATGGATCAGTTATTTAAATCGTCAACTAAATATGTTATTATTTATTCCAGTAATTATAATGAAGTCTTAACTGACCATGTAAAATGTAGAAAGTTTACTGATTGGATAGAAAAGAATATATCACACCAATGGAACTTAATACATCGTTTAAAAAACAAATATACTTTTGATGAAGAGGATCTTGAAAATACGTCAATGGCAGATTTTTATTTCTATGAAAAAGTATGAATATATTTAGTGCTCTTGTAAAAGGAATCATTGTATATGAAATCTAAGAAAATTGCTGTTATTGTAGAAGTTTTTCCTGCTATTTCGCAAACATTTATCGTAAATCAGGTCAATTCACTCATTGATGCTGGTCATCATGTGGAGTTGTTTTCTTATAAAAAAGCGAGCGAACCGGAATTCCATCCAAGTCTAGATAAACATAATTTATTAGAAAATGTAACTTATCTGGAAGTGTTTCCTTTTCCAAAAGTGAAACGAGTTGCAACTTTTTTATCTTGGATATTTTTACATTTTAATCGCATTAATTGGCGCTCGTTATTTGATGTTATAAACGGTTTTAAATATGGAGAAGTAGCATATACATTGAAGCTGTTTTATGAAGCCCAATGGTTTTTGTTAGATGACGAATTTGATATTATTCATGCGCATTTTGGTCATAATTCAAAACGTATAGCAATTTTAAAAGAAACTGGACTTTTATCAAAGTCCATGTTGATTACTACGTTTCATGGGTATGATCTAGTTCCTAATCATGTCGATTTTTACAAAAAAGAGTATCATAATCTTCTAAAGTATAGTGATGCATTTACAGTAAATTCAAAGTATTTAAAAGGGTTATTGGAAGAACTAAAACCAGACAGACCCATTCATATTCTTCCTGTTGGCTTAGATACTTCATATTTCGAAAGAACTGAACAAACACTAGAATCTAAGTATTTTGAGGTGCTATTTTGTGGAAGATTTGTAGCACTAAAAGGACCTGATATTGCTATAAAAATTATAAAAACATTGCATGATAGAGGGTATCATCATGTGCGTCTACATCTTATTGGTGATGGGGAGTTAAAGGGTCAATTAGAAAAGCAAATAAATGATTTTGGTTTTGAAAAGGTAATTAAAATGTGTGGTACGCTAACTCAAGATGTTGTAAAAGAAAGAATGCAAAATTCTGATATTTTTTTATTACCAGGAATTTATGATCCAAATAATGGAACTGCCGAAACACAGGGTTTGGTTATTCAAGAAGCACAAGCCATGGGGCTTCCTGTTGTTGTTTCAGATGTTGGAGGAATGAAATATGGATTAATTGATGGTGAGACAGGATTTGTGGTTGAAGCTAATAATATTAGTGCTTTTGCTGATTCAATTGAAAGTTTAATTTTGGATTATGAATTAAAAACTGCAATGAGTGCTAAGGCAATTAATTATGTTAAGCAACACTTTGATACAAACGTTTTGGTTCTTGAATTGGAAAATATTTATAACGGAATTGCGTAAAATTTGTTATTGAAGATAAGACATTGTACAATTAAGAAATAAATATAAAATCTTTCCGATTTGTTTATATTAGCGAGAACTTTAAAGTGAATCTAATGATGCCTCTAGTTTCAATTATTATTCCTACATATAATCGTGATGGTATCGTACAGCAGGCTATAGATTCGGTAATTGCACAAAGTTATAGTAACTGGGAATGTTTAGTGATTGATGATGGTTCGGATGATCAAACCGTTGTCTCATTAGATGCATATCTTAAAAAGGATAAACGTATTCAATATTTTAATCGTAACCGGCTGCCAAAAGGGGCGCCAACATGCAGAAATATTGGGCTAAAACATGCTATGGGAGATTATATTGTTTTTTTAGATTCGGATGATTATTTATTGCCATTTTGTTTAGAGCAACGCGTTAAAAATATCGACAAGTACCACGATTTTGATTTTTTTGTGTTCCCCATGGGAATTAAAAAAAATAATATTATTTTGAAGCAAGAGATTCCTCAATGTGATGACTATTTAATACCTTTTCTATCGGCTAATTTACTTTGGCAAACTATGTGTCCAATATGGAAAGTTGAATTTATAAAGCAATTGGAAGGATTCACCGAAGGATATCCAAGGTTTAATGACCCTGAATTAATGATTAGAGCTTTTCTTAATGTGAAACCAGGGAATTATCTAGTATGTATGGAAATGGATTATGATTCGGTTCATATTCGTGAAGAAAATCATGAAAAAACTTTTAAGAATAAAGTTTATGAAAGCTTAAAATTGTTTATTCCTGATATATCTAAAGCGTTAAAAGAGAACAATAAGATTGAACATAAAAAACATTTGTCCAATTATTTACATTTATGGTTTAGATATTTCTATATGCCTCTGAGTGATAGAAAGAACCTAGGCCAATCACTTTATTTAATTTTAATATTTTGTAAATATGGGATTCTTTCTTTAAAAAAAACAACTAGTTTAGCTACACGATTTTTATTGTATGTGTTTAGTTATTATTGTCTTAAGCAACCCATTGATAAAATCACATCGAAAGCATTCTATATTAATTAAACTATGAAATATATTATAGCCCTAATTCCTAGTCCTTTAAAAAAAGTTTATGCAAATCATAAAAAAAGGCAATATGCCAAAAGCATAATTGGGAAAAATGTGTATTGTCCAATTTGCAAGTCAGAATTCAAATCTTTTGCGGATTATGGGATTCAAATAAGAGACAATGCATTATGTCATAAATGTAATTCTGTGGAAAGACATAGATTGTTATATCTTTTTCTAGAATCAAAATTTAATTTTTTTAAATCAGATTCTGAACAACATATATTACATTTTGCGCCTGAACGATTTTTTTATAATATTTTTAAGGACATTGATAATGTAAAGTATTTTCCTTGCGATTTATATCCTGAATTGTATACCTATGATGAAGATGTTAAGGTTAAAAAAGCTGACCTCACTAAAATTCCATTTAAGGATTCTACGTTTGACTTCATTATTTGTAATCATGTTTTAGAGCATGTTACTAATGATAAATTAGCAATGAATGAATTATATAGAGTTATGAAACGGGGAGGCGCAGGAATTTTTCAGGTTCCAATTGATTATAGTAGGGAAAAGACATATGAAGATTTTACTATTTCTACTCCCGAAGGTCGCTTGAAGGCATTTGGACAGCATGATCATGTACGCTGGTATGGTCAAGATTATAAAAGTAGGTTGGAACAAGCTGGATTTAATGTCATTGAAAATGATTTTGTAAATAGTTTCACTCCTGCAGATCAATACAAGTATGGATTAATGAATTCGGAATTGATTTATTATTGTGAGAAAACTTATAATTAGAATTTAAAACACTTTGGATTGGAGTATATTGAATGTATTTTCTGTCATTCAGAAACAACTGATGTTGTAATTGAAGAAAACGGTTTTTTTGGAGCTCAATGTAAAACGTGTAGATTAATTTTTATAAATCCACGTCCTAAGTTTGAGGATATTGTAGATTTGTATGGTCATGATAATGCACATGCTACTGCCGAATCTCATATTAAGTTTTCATTTGCTAAAACATTATACACCAAACATACACTTAGAATAATTAAAAAATATACTGATGGTGCATTATTAGAAATTGGAGCTGGAGCAGGTTATTTTTTGAAAGAAGCACAGCGGCAAAATTTTGAAGTATATGCTATTGAGTTTAATAAAATTCAAGCTGATTTTATTCTAGATAAACATAGAATTCCGTGCGAATTTTCTGCATTGAATGAAAATACCTTTGGAACAAAAAAGTTTGATATTATCTATCATTGTGATGTATTAAGCCATTTTTATAATCCAATTGAAGAATTCGCGAAGATCAATAGTAAATTAAACCCTATGGGATATGTGGTTTTTGAAACTGGAAATTTGGGAGATGTAAACAAGTCTTTCTTTAAATATTATTCAAAATTTCAATATCCTGATCATTTGTTCTTTTTTAGTGAAGCTAATATTAGAGCCTTGCTTGATCAAACTGGTTTTGAATTAATTAAAATATATAGATATTCCATTCTTCCTCAGTTATTTTTGAAAAAAGTATTACTTAAGTTAACTGACATAATAAAGCCTAGGAAAATTAATAGTATTGACATTGAAAAGAAATATTTAGTTCAATACGTAATCTATTGTTATTCTAAACTTTTCTTTTCGATTCGAAGTAAATTGAAAAACGTCTATTCATATTTGTTTTACTTAATTAGATATAAGCTAGGTTCAGTAATGCCTAAAAAAGAAAGGCCGCAAACAATGATAATTGTGGCAAGAAAAAAAAACGAACGCTAATGAATTCTTAGGATCAAATGAAACCCATCAAGATTTGTTTTGTTACAAGAGAGTATGCTCATGAACTAATGGGTAAAACAGGAGGTATTGGTGTGTTTTTAAAACAATTTACGGAGCAATTAAGTCAATTTAATTTTGAAATAGTTGTGTTTTCATTTGGAGCAATTCCAACTCGATTTTATGATGAAGACGTTAGAGTTGTTAAAATCAGAGATTTAAGTAATTTTATAGAAAAATTCAGGACGCTATTGAGACGCTATAAAGTTCCTGGTTATTTGCATATAAAACTTGGATTAGAGTATATAAATAGATTTTATATTTCTATGTATTTGTCCATATTTGTGTTGAAAAATAAATTTGATCTTATTGAGTTTCATGATTACGGAGGTGATGCTTGTTATTTCTTTGGGTCTCTTCCGAAAATTGTACGTTGTCATGGATCTGCTGTTACATTACATGAGTTTATGGGTTATTATAAACGAAAACTAGATACGGTTTTTGAGTATAAATTCTTTAAACGCTTTAATAAAAATATAATTGCTGTTTCAAAATTTTCTAGAGAAATGACTATGGAAGCATTTAATCTTAAAACTCGTCCTCAAATCATATACAATGGCGTGTCTATTAAAAAAAGTGAGTATACAAAAAAGTATCTTGCCAAGCCTACAGAAGCTTTATCGATTTATTATTTTGGATCTATACGCGAACGTAAAGGAATTGACATTGCATGTAAAACTTTTAATAAGGTAGTATTGAAGTTTCCCAAAGCAACGTTTCATGTTATGGGTAATAATAATAATGATCATTGGAATAAAGTAGCTGTCAAGTTATTGACAGAAGAAGCATTCGAACAAACGGTATATTATGGAATGATTCTTAATATAGAGGTTGAAAAATATTTAAAGCGAGCACATGTTGTACTATTTCCTTCTTTTGGGGAAAATTTTTCAGTTGCTTTGTTGGAAGTTTTGGCTTTAGGTAAAATAGTTGTTACATCAAATACACCTTCTTTTCGGGAAGTTATTAAGCATAATGAGAATGGTTTTATAGCTGGAGATTTTGCAGATTATTATTATTGGATCGAAGCTATCTTTGAGCAAAAAATCAATTTGGAAAAAATATCAGATAAAGCTGTTGAAACTTTGAAGAATAACTTTGAAATGCAAAAAATCATACAACAGAATATGAACTTTTATAAATCACTATTATAAATTGACTTCGCAATACTCACCACATAAGGATCCTTTAATTTCGGTAATTATGGCAACCTACAATGGTGAGCGATTTATTCGGGAAGCAATAGATAGTATACTCAATCAAACATTTTCGGATTTTGAATTCATTATAGTTGATGACGGTTCTACTGATGATACTGCTCAAATAATTCAATCGTATAGTGATGAAAGAATCATTTATATAAAAAAGGAGCTTAATTCTGGAATTGCGGATAGTTTAAATATTGGACTTGTAGAATCTAAAGGCGTTTATATTGCGCGAATGGATGACGACGATGTTTCAATATCAACTAGATTTATTGAACAGCTTAAAATATTTCAACACAATGAAGAGGTGATTTTTTGTGGTAGCAATGTATCTGATAATAATTCAAAACCTTTAAGGACACCAGAGGTTCATGATGATATATTTCTAGAATTACTTTTTAGAAATCCTGTTTTTCATCCCACAGTGATGATGAAAAAGAAGATTTTAATAGATAATCCTTATAAAATTGATACTGTACCATCCGAAGATTATGATCTTTGGAGTCGACTGATTTTCAAGGGTAAATTTTATCAAATTCAAAAACCACTATTATATTGTCGAGTTCATCAAACAAGTGTGACTGTCACTCGAAGACATGAACAACTACAGCAAAATATTCATATTGCTAAATTCATGTTTGAAAAGCTAGGCTTTAACAATTTAAAAAATCATGAGGAGAATCTCAGGATTTTTGCTTCTAAAGATTATAATATATCTGGTAAAATGTTAAAAAATCTAATATTCTGGTTTAAAGAATTAAAGGTGATAAACCAGTCTAAATTAGTTTTTCCTATTGAAGAATTCAATAAGGTTTGTGACGAACAATTAGAACGTTTTTTAGTTTCGTATTTTACTAATCAAAAATTATATAAAAAAGTTATTCCATATTTTTATTTAAATAGTAATTTCAAATTGCTAATATTAAAGTATTACTTAAAAAAAGGATGAATTTAAGACGTTTAATAGTTACTTTTATTATTTTTAATTGGAATGGAGGGTAAGAGCAAATACATTCATATAATTATAGTTGCTCCTGTTTATAATGATTGGGAGAGTTTTCAGTTTTTAATTGAAGAACTTGTACACTTAAAAAAGGTATCAAATATTGTAATTGAAGAAGTTGTAGCGGTAAACGATGGGTCAACTCAGTCTATAGATCAGGACAAATCATTTTCATTACCTATCACAATAGTTAACTTAAATAATAATATGGGGCATCAACGAGCCATATCTATTGGCTTGTCATATGTTAATGATCATTTAAAAGAGGTTGTAGATCAAATTGTAGTCATGGATTGTGATGGTGAAGATAGACCTGAGGATATTTATAAATTAGTTCAAGCTCAGATAGCTGCTAATAATAAGAGTATAATATTTGCTAAACGAGAAAAGCGTAGTGAGAGCTTTTTGTTTAAACTTTTTTATCTCATTTATAAATATGTTTTTTCATTGCTTACAACCCAGCATATCGATTTTGGGAATTACAGTTCTATTCCGCGATCTTTAGTGGAAAAAACAGTGTCAATTCCTGAGTTATGGAATCATTATTCAGGTGCTATTATTAAATCAAAAATCTCATACCTGTCAATTGGAACAGATCGAGGAAAGCGATATCATGGAAGTTCTAAAATGAACTTTCAAAACCTTGTTCTACATGGTCTGAGTTCGATTTCTATATATCTCGATATAGTTTCTGTTCGTTTGCTTTTCTTGTCATTTTTTAGCTCTATTATAGTTGGTGTTGGTCTTTTAGTTATATTATTTTTAGGGCTATTCACTAATATAATAGTATCGAGTTGGTCATCTGCTATTGGTTTAATTTTAATAAATATTTTAGCCATTGTCATTTTAACCACTTTTTTAATTTTATTATTTCAGTTAAATCAAAAAAGTAGTGTTAAATATCCACCAAAATCGTTCTATAAAACCTTTATTTTATCTATATCGAATTTTAATAATTAATTTAGTTCATAGAAAAAAAAGAGATGATATTATGTGTTTAATTTTTATATCAAACGTTAATAACTAAACAACCATGCTAAAGAACATAGGGTTTGGCGACCATATTAGTAAAGTGTATTTTCTGTTTTTTTTCGGGATTTGTCTGCTTTTGAGCCTTTCTTTTTTATCGGGTGCTGATATTAGAGGCGTTGAGAGTAATGTCATTTTTACAATCCAACAAATTCTTGTTGATAATTCGTTGTTATATCAAAACCCAGCAAAATTGCCTTATGCAATAACTCAATATACACCGTTATATTATATTATATGTGATCTTATTTTGACATTATTTGATGTAAATGAATTTGATGTGTTTAATATAAGGATGATTTCAAAACTTGTATCGTTAGTGTTTTTAGTAGCTTCAGTATTTAATATAAATAGAATATTTAGGGTTCACTTTAAACTTCCAAAGTCTGATGCTTTTTTGTTAGTATCATTATTTATAGTGGTTAGTTTTCCTTGGTTTATAATTTCAAGACCTGATGTTTTAGTGTCTTATTTTATGTTGCTCTGTATTGATTTGTTTTTTTGTTTTCTCTCACTAGCATCTAAGCAAACAGGGATTTTGTTTAGCCTTATTTTTGGTCTTTACCTGTTAATTAATGAGTTATGGAGAGCTGTGTTTTTTCTTGGTTTTGGGTTTATAGTATGTGCTATTTTTTTTAGTCTTTTGATGCTGTCCTTTGGCTATGATTTTACTTTTTTTAAGGAAAATATAATTGACGGTGTTAGTGATTTTAGCTTACTTTATGCTATAAAGGCAACTTACCAGGATTTTGTTTTGTATTATACTTTTTTGATTTTCGGAATAGTTTTTTTTATAAAAGATGGCTTTGTGAAAATGATACATAGTAAAAAAACAATTTCTTTTTTTTTAACTTTCTTAGTACTATTATTATTATTATTGTTTTCTATGGTTTTTGCATTAAAAAAGGGATCTGGAATCAACTATTTCAACGATTTTTTGATCGTATTGCTATTGTTGTTAGGATATAGTATCATAACTAAAAAAGACTATTTAAAATACAAAAAGAAAAATTTTGTAAGTTTCCTTTTTTTAGTTGGAATCCAAGTGAGTATTGTTCATTTCTATTATTATTCCGAAAGAATTGCCAAAGGAATTTATGAAGAACATTTGTCTAATAGCACTTTGAGAAATGATATCAAATATTTTTTGAATAACAATATTGAAGACGCATATTTTTATAGTGATGATAGGAGAATTAATTTGAATAATTTTAAAAATTGCATACTGCCACAAATTGAAATTCATCAAGCCGCCCTAAACAAAGGGGCATATCAGTATAATAATTTAAGAGAGGATTTTTATAATGGAAAAATCAAGTATTTAATTTTATATTCCAATGTGAGACCAATTCTAAATATTGATGTCATAAACTATTATAGTTTTGAAGGTGAAATGGGAGGCTTAAAAATATTTAAATATAAGGAGCTTTAGACTATTTTAGTTTTTGAAACAAATGAAATCTTATAGAATAACTATATTAGTCCTATTCTAACTAATGGACATTAAAACTGATATTATCCCAATAAGGCAGACCTTTGCGAAGACAAAAGGTCCGCATGAATTAAATTTAGAAGCCATATGTGTGTTTGCTGCCATAGGGTTTTTTTTGGATAAGGATACCTATTGGAAAGATAAGGTTGTTTTGCCTCCAGCATCGATTAATACCTTTAATGATAGTGATGAACTTATTGAGTCAATTCCATGGTTTCAATGGCACTATTCTCCAAGAAATATATCATTCAATGACGCTCTAAATGAGTTTACTGACCTATTCGAAACCATTATTAATGAACAAACTAAAAATAGGAAAGTCATCTTGCCGCTATCTGGTGGTCTCGATAGTCGAACTCAAGCTACTGCATTAAATCATATTGATGCTAAAGTGTTTTCTTATAGTTATGATTTTAAAAATGGATTTAAAGAAACGAATATTGCAAGACAAATTGCTAAAACTTGCAGTTTTGAGTTTAGACCTTCAACAATTAAGGAAGGGTATTTATGGGATGTCTTGGATGAATTATCTGAATTGAATATGTGTTATTCAGATTTTACCAGTCCACGTCAAATGAGCGTTTTTAATGAATACAAGTCCAATGGAGATGTATTATCTCTTGGGCATTGGGGAGACGTGTTATTTGACTCTATGAACTTGCCTCATTTATCTAAGGCAAAACAAGTAGAAATTATATCTAAGAAAATTATAAAAAAAGGAGGATTGGATTTGGCAAATAAATTGTGGATTGCTTGGAATTTGGAAGGTGATTTTGAAAATTATTTTAGAACAAGAATCGGACTGCTACTGGATACAATTAACATAAGTGATACTAATGCTAAACTCCGCGCTTTTAAATCAAAATATTGGGCACCTCGATGGACATCTGTAAATTTATCAATCTTTGAGGCTCAGAACCCCATTAGTTTGCCATATTATGATAATCGTATGTGTGAATTTATTTGTGGTATCCCAGAGGAGTTTTTAAAAAACCGAAAACTACAAATAGCATATATTAAGAAGAGAACACCAGAATTAGCATCAATTGTATGGCAAGATCAACGTCCTTTTAATTTAAATAATTTCAACTATAATAAAATACCTTTTAATCTTCCTTATAAAATATTTGATAAAGTTAAGAGGCTGTTTTTTAGCGCTGTAGGTCGAACTAATATTCAACGAAACTGGGAGTTGCAATTTCTAGGGGAAGTTAACGAACAAAAATTTAACGAACAATTAATGGATAGTAATTTAGAGCAGTGGATTCCTAAAGACGTAATAAATCACTATGTTGAAGCATTTTATAATGAAAATTCGTTGCAAAATGCTCACTCGATTAATATGTTATTAACGTTTTCAAAATTTCATCAAAATTCGAATCATGAGTAAGCGCATAAAGATTTTATTTACTATACCCAATTTTGATACAGCTGGTAGCGGTAAAGTTGTATATGATTTGGTAAAAGGTTTAGATAAAACACGTTTTGAACCTGAAATTTGTTGTTTTCACAATAGAGGAGTTTATTTTGATACAATAAAAACTTTAGGCGTTAAAATACACATATTCCAATTTACCGCACCATATAGACCACTCTTGAGTTTACCTTTTAGAGTTATTAAAATTGCGCGATTTTTCAAAAAGCAAAATTTTGATTTAATACATTCTTGGCATTGGAGTTCTGATTTTACCGAGCCATTAGCTGCAAAATTAGTTGGGATTCCTTTTGTTTATACTAAAAAGGCTATGGGTTGGGGCAACAAGGCATGGAGATGGCGGTCTCAGTTGAGCACAAGAATTATTGCTATTAATCGAGATATGCTTGATTATTTTGTAGGCATGGAACATAAAGTTGAAAGCATTCCATTAGGTGTGGATGTAGATTATTTCCAACCTTTAGATAAGTCTTATGAAATACCTTCTGGGCAAAAGTTTAGCACTAAGGATTTTATCATTGTATCCATTGCAAATTTAGTAGCAGTTAAAGGTATAGAAGTGCTTCTAAATGCAGTAAAACAATTAAATGATAAGAACATTAAAGTGCTTATAGTTGGTAGTGATCACGGTAATTATGCAGAAACATTAAAACTACACTATAAAAGTGAAAAACATATAGTATTTTTAGGAAAACAACTTGATATTAAACCATATCTTGCTGTTGCCAATATTTTTGTGATACCTACAAAAGATGAAGGTCGTAAAGAAGGCATGCCTATAGCACCGTTAGAAGCCATGGCATCAAATAGAATTGTGATAGGTTCTAATATATCGGGAATTAAAGATATTTTGGAATCAAAAAAAGAATTGTTGTTCGAACCAAGTAATATTGATGACTTGGCTGAAAAGATTAAATATGTAATGGGTTTAAATCAAAGTGAAGTGACTAAGATGCAACAGGAGTTTAGAAATTTAGCCGTCCAGAAATTTTCAATACTAAGTTTCATTATTAACTATCAATTGTTTTATAAGGAATTGCTTAAAGTAGAGTAGTTAAATGCGATTATTTTTTAAAAAAATTCTGTTTTTTTTTGTGCCAATTTTATTGATGTCTTTGGTGATAGATTATTTAATATCTGTAGGACTTAGAACATCAGATCGATATGCTCAAGGTGAAACATTCATTTGGAATCAGATTTTAGAAGGAGATATTTCAGAAGATCTTTATATTTATGGGTCTTCGAGAGCATGGGTGCATTTTGACCCTACAGTAATTCAAGATAGTTTAAAAATTTCCGCCTATAATTTTGGTATTGATGGGCATTTTTTTTGGTTTCAACATTTAAGACATAAGTTACTTTTAAAAAATAATCCAAAACCAAAAGTTATCCTTTTATCGGTAGATGTGTTTACCCTATCTAAATATGAAGATATTTTTGCCATAAATCCTAATGATGATTTTTATAATTCTAAGCAATTTTCCCCATTCATTCTAAATCAAGAAATTCGTCAATATACTTCTGAATATAAGGGTTTTAGTTGGTTAGATTATAATATGCCTTTATTTAGGTATTATGGAAGAACTGAAGATGTAAAGGAAGCTCTAAGAGATAAAAGTCGCCCGTTTAGTGACTCTAGTTTTAGACGAAAAGGATATAGAGCTGTTGGAAGGACATGGACAGTAGATTTTGAAAAAGCTAAGTCTAAAATGGAGTATTATGAAGTATTTAAGCATCAACCCTATGTAGATTTAATGCATCAATTTTTAAAGGAGTGTACAGAACTTGATATTAAAGTTATAATGATTTATAGTCCAGAATATATAGAAGGGCAAGAATTTGTAAAAAACAGAGATGAATTAATGAATACTTATACTGCCATCTCGAATAAACATCGAATTCCATTTTTAAATTATTCGTCAGATTCATTGTGTTATGATCAAAGTTTGTTTTATAATAGTCAGCATTTAAATGCTAAAGGATCCAAATTGTTTAGTGAAAAACTAGCCAATGATTTAAAAGAATATATTTTAGACAAGGCCAACTAGAGTGTATATTGTATAATTTAATCAATAACGTATGTTATTTAATTCATTAGATTTCGCCATTTTTTTACCAATAGTATTCGTGTTGTATTGGTTTGTGACGCAAAGAAATCTGAAAATTCAGAATATTTTAATTCTAGTTTCGAGTTACGTTTTTTATGGTTGGTGGGATTATCGATTTCTAGCCTTGATTGTATTTAGTACCCTTGTTGATTATTCAATTGGATTACAATTGGCGAAATCTGAAAAAAAGTCTAAGCGAAAACTGTTACTATGGACGAGTATTCTTGTAAATATCGGATTCTTAGGGTTTTTTAAATATTACAATTTTTTCGTTGATAATTTTGTCAATGCGTTTTCGTTTTTTGGAAATGAAATTCAACCCAATACATTAAATATAATTTTACCCGTTGGGATTAGCTTTTATACGTTTCAGACATTAAGTTATACTATTGATATTTATAAGAGAAAATTAAAACCGACTAACGATTTCGTTGCTTTTGGTGCTTTTGTGAGTTTCTTTCCACAATTGGTTGCAGGTCCAATAGAGCGTGCGACTAATTTGCTGCCTCAGTTTTATAAAAAACGTTCTTTTAAATACGACAATGCCGTCGACGGCTTAAGACAGATATTGTGGGGGTTATTTAAAAAAATAGTTATCGCTGATAATTGTGCGTACTTCGTGAATACAATATTCGATAATTATGCTGATTATGGAGCGAGCACTTTGTTTTTAGGAGCTGTCTTTTTTGCCTTTCAAATATATGGAGACTTTTCTGGCTATTCTGATATCGCTATAGGAACTTCACGTTTGTTTGGTTTTAATTTGAAACAAAATTTTGCATTTCCTTATTTTTCAAGAGATATAGCTGAGTTTTGGAGACGCTGGCATATTTCATTATCTACTTGGTTTCGTGATTATGTGTATATCCCATTGGGAGGCTCACGTGGCTCGATATGGAATAAAATTCGAAATGTATTTATTATTTTTTTGGTGAGCGGATTTTGGCATGGTGCGAATTGGACATTTATAGTTTGGGGAGGATTAAATGCTTTATACTTTTTACCATTATTAATTGTTAAAAGAAATAGAGTCAATACCAATGTGGTTGCTGAGTTTAAGATTTTTCCAAATTTAAAGGAGAGTTTTGGAATGCTATTCACATTTATAATAACTGTAATCGCTTGGATTTTCTTTAGAGCTGATTCATTGAATCATGCTACGCAATACATATCGCGATTAGTAGATGTTTCTTTATTCAACATTCCAGAAATTAGACCAACATTTTTATTTGTATTAATTTTCATATTTATTTTGATCGAATGGGCAGGTAGGCGACAATTGTATGCAATCCAGACTTTATGGTTTAGATTTCCACGCATTATTAGATTGTTTATTTATTATTTAATTGCGATGACGATATTTTTATACGGAGGAAAAGAACAAGAATTTATTTATTTTCAATTTTAAATGAAACGTTTTTTAACACATATTGTTTTATTTTTGATACTATTTGGAATTAGTTCGTACTTAATTCTCAGCCAAGCGGATGGTCATACGGATGCTTTTTATACTAAGTTTACTACTAAAAAGCAAAATGCACTTATTATAGGGTCATCAAGAGCTGCTCAAGGAATACAGCCCAAAGTAATTAATAATTTGATTTCGAATTTGTCGATTTATAATTATGCGTTTTCTCGTGTCCATACGCCTTATGGTAAACCATACCTAAGCAGTATTCAAAAAAAATTGGATTCCAATACTTCAAATGGCATATTTCTCGTTGAAGTTAATCCATGGAGTATTTGTAAGCAGAAAGGAGAAGTCTTGGATTTGACTTATTTTAAGGAACAGGATTCTTTTCTAGGTGAGGTCGAGAATCCCAATTCTAATCCTAATCTAACGTATTTGTTAAATTATTATAATGGTAGATATGTTGAAATTTTGACTAAAAAAGGAAAAAATCACCATGGAGAAACATTATTTGTACATAACGATGGATGGTTTGAAGTAAAACTAGAAGATAGTCCTGAAAGAACAATTAGCAGAATTAAAAGTACTGTCAAAAGTTATAAAAATATTAGGAATGAATATGAAGGAAAGTCAAATATAAGAATGGACTTTTTAATGAAAACTATTCAATTTTTGCAGGAGCATGGATCAGTATACTTGGTAAGATTGCCTATAAATGAAGAAATGTTGACTATAGAGAATGGTTTGTTACCGAGGTTTGATTCTGAAATAATGGATATTAGTCGAATGTTAAATGCGCCCTATATTAACCTGATGCCATCACGTAATAACTATAAATATACAGATGGACATCACCTCAATTATGAATCTGGTCAAGAGGTTTCAAAAATTATTGCCGAACTCATTAAAAAAGAAAAGCTTTGAAAGTAGGAATTGTTCTTTCTGTGGCACCGAGTTATTCGGAAACTTTTTTCATATCAAAGATAAAAGGTTTAATGAATAGTGGTTTTGAAGTAATATTGTTTGTGCAAAAAAACAAATCCAAGTTTTCTATTTGTCAAGTTGTTGAAGCTCCTCAAGTTTCAATAAATAATTTCTTATGGCAGTCTGTAAAAGTATGCTATACTTTGACATCCTTTTTAATTTGTTTCCCAAAAAGGTTTTTAAAATTTGTAAAACTTGAACGTAAAATAAACAGACCTTGGATCCAAATAGTAAAAAACCTATATAATAATATTCATCTTTTAAAGTCACACTTAGATTGGGTACATTTTGGATTTGCAACTATAGCTATTCAAAGCGAACATGTTCCTAAGACCATAGGAGCTAAAATGGCAGTAAGCTTTAGAGGATATGATCTAGTACTAAGTCCGAGAGAAGATGAGGATTATTATTTGAACGTTTGGAAAAATGTTGATCAGGTACATTCAATATCTAACTATTTATTGAAATTAGCTTATGATTTAAAGCTACCTCTAAAAACTCCATATAAAATAATTAGGCCGGCTATTGATCACTTCAGGTTTAAAAATGAAGATGTAAAATCTTTTGAAACAATTCAATTTTTAACCATTGGAAGATTACATTGGATAAAGGGACTTAAGGATACCCTCGAAGCTTTACATATAATAAGAAATAAAGGAATTAAATTCAGCTATACTATTATTGGAGATGGGCCAGAGCGAAATGAATTAATAGCTCTAATTAAACAATTAGAGTTAACACGATACGTTAAATTAGTAGGCAGAAAAACACACACTGAAGTTATTAATTATTTCAATAATTCCACTTATTATTTACAATATAGTGAGTCTGAGGGGTTCTGTAATGCTGTTCTCGAAGCACAATCTATGGGGTTATTATGCATAGTATCTGACGGAGGGGCATTACCGGAAAATGTATTGAATGAAAACACGGGTTGGGTTGTTCCAAGTAAACAGCCTTATACATTGGCAAAGACTATTTCAAAAGTTTTAAATTTATCAAATAAGACAAAAGAAGTTATAAGTTTAAATGCTCAAGTAAGAGTTCGTGATGAATTCAATTTGCTGGTTCAGCAAGAACAATTTAAAGATTTTTACCACCAAAATGTTTAAAACTATATATGAATTTAACTAATTTCGAAAATATGTTACCAAAATGTCAAATTATGATCGATTAAATATTATTAAATTCAATCACATCAATATAAATTAAGATTTAACAAAAACAGATATTAAAACTGATACAAATGATTTAATTATTGTTTGGCATATTTTTGAACATATACCATATGATGCCAAAGCAATTAATGAAGTCTATAGATTGCTAAAGCCTATTGGAAATGCTTTGGTAAGCGTCCCAATCTTCCCTAAAATAATACTCAGACCTTCGAAGATGAATTCATAAACTACAAAGATTATGAAAAAACGCATAGAGAATATGATCATTGTCGAAGTTGTAGATTTGATTATTATGAACGTTTTGAGAGCTCTGGTTTTTCAACAGAAACGCTATTTGTAAATAAATTAAACGATACTAACATTGATGAATTCGGGCTTAGGAATGATCATGTAGTTTGGAATTTTAATAAAGAAGACACATGAGAATTATTGATTTTTTAGTTACTTATGATTCAAATTTTATTATATTCCAATCCAATTTTATAATTCGAAAAGAGTAATGACAAAATACGAATTTATGCGCTGGTTTACATTACCTATTATGCCAGTTTTATTGGTTACCGCTCAAAAAGATATTGTAAGATTAGTGAAAAGAACCAAACAAAATAATAATAAATTTTCTATTCTAGATGTGGGTGGCCGAAAGTCTCCTTATACGGTAAATGTCCCTGCTGAAATAACGCTACTTGATGTGCCACAAGAAAATAATGTACAGGAAAAACTAAATCTTGGGTTTACGAGTGAATTACTTGACAAGGTTAAAAATGTGCGAAGCAATATAAATAATATTATTATTGAGGATATGACTAAATCTACCCTATCAGATGCTTCATTTGATGCCGTGGTGTGTGTCGAAGTTATAGAACATGTAGAAGAAGATGATATCTTTATTAAGAATGTTTCAAAAGTTATTAATGAGAATGGATGGGCTTATTTTACAACTCCTAATGGAGACTATATAAAGAACGTTCCACCTAATTTTAATCCCGATCATAAAAGGCACTATACACGACAACAACTTCAAGAGTTACTAGAAAGGCATTTCGATAAGGTTTCAGTTAAATATGCAGTTAAGACTGGTAAACATAGAGTTTGGGGCTTAAAAAGTTTTAAAATAAAAAAACCGTGGAGGTTAGTAAAGTCAATATTTGGTAATATTGTAAATAGATTCGAATCGAAATCAATCGAGGAAACTGAGCATGGAACTGCACATTTAATAGCGATCGCTTATAAATAAATATATGGTTTTTAAATTTTTAAAGTATATTAGACCAATATGGTACTTTAATCTAGAACCAAAAAAAGATTTCTATTACTTTCCTACAATTGATGATATTTGTAATAGAGGATTTAAACTTGAAGAAGATTCTAATTACCTATCTCAAGAATCGAAAACTTACGATTTGGCATGGCGCGCATTTCAAATGGGATATATTAATTCTGAAAATGGAACTGGTGTGTTTGTTTGGAAGCATATTAATCTACCGTTGTCAGATGAATATCATTTTATTAGAAAAAATTTTAATAAGGCCTGGGTGTATTATGTGTTTTTAATTAGAGTACTAACCTTTAAAAATCCAATTAAAGAAATCAAAGCTTTTATAAAAACTAAAAATGCCGTACAAGAGAGTTTTACAAGAAATCATTTTAAATATTCAGATTATGAACGTTTTTCAAGTAGTTTAGTTAACTCTGAGCCAATGGTTTCTGTGATTATTCCAACTCTCAATCGATACCAATATCTAAAAGACGTTCTTGAAAATTTGGAACAGCAGGACTATAGAAATTTTGAAGTAATTGTCGTAGATCAGACAGAAGCATTTAATGAAGATTTTTATAAGGGTTGGGATTTAGATTTACATTTTTGGTTTCAAGAGGAAAAAGCGTTGTGGAAAGCTCGGAACGAAGCTATAAAATCTTCAAAAGGGAATTATATATTACTTTTTGATGACGACTCCTTAATTGATTCTGATTGGATAACAAATCATTTAAAGTGCCTCGATTTTTTTAATGCAGATATATCATCTGGAGTTTCTATTTCTAAAGTTGGTGCTAAAATTCCAGATCATTATTCTTTTTTTAGAGTTAGTGATCAATTGGATACGGGAAATGTATTGATTAAGAAGGAGGTTTTTAAGGCCATTGGATTATTTGACAGACAGTTTGAAAAGCAACGCATGGGTGATAGTGAGTTTGGCTTAAGAGCTTATTTAAATGGGTATTTAAACATTTCAAACCCATATGCCAAGCGTTTACATTTAAAAGTCAGTATTGGAGGACTTCGTGAAATGGGGAGTTGGGACGCTTTTAGAAATAGAAAATGGTTAGATCCAAGGCCAATACCAAGCGTTTTGTATCTTTTTAGAAAATATTTTGGGAATAATAATGCTAAGAGGGCTCTTTTTAAAACAATACCATTTTCGATAATGCCGTATCAATTTAAGAAAAATAAGCTTTTGCAAATTTTAGGTTTGTTTCTTTCGTTTTTTTTAATACCTATAATATTATTTCAAGTCTATAAATCATGGCAATTATCAAGTGTAAAATTAAATCAAGGCGCTTTAATTGATAATTTAAATTGAAAGTAATGAATGGACGCGTACTAGTAGTTACTTCTGAGTTTCCTCCATTACCTGGCGGTATTGGTGATCATGCTTTTAATCTTGCTAAACATTTACAGTCATGTGATTTTCAAGTTAATGTTATTACTGATCAACGCGAGATAAACCCAAGAACAGAAAATATTTTTGATGAAGTTTTAAGCTTTAATGTACATCGTATAAGCATAAATCACATGAGATGGATTATGTATTTAAAACGAATCGAATTACTTTTTAAGAATATAAAAAGCGCAGATGTCATTATTGCTTCTGGAAAGTTTTCCTTATGGATTGTGGCATTTAGTAGTTTATTTTATAAAAAAAAATATGTCGCAGTTCTTCATGGCTCAGAAGTGAATTTTTCTAGTAGAATTTTTAAGTTATTTGTGAATGCATCTTTAAAACGTTTTTCTAATCTTATAGCCGTTTCTAATCATACAAAATCTTTACTTAAAGATCGATTTCTTGAAAACTGTGTTGTGATACCTAATGGCTTTGATCCAGAAAAATTTAACTCAATTTCATCTAAAATCATCGAATTAAAAGGGCATCCAAAATTGATAACCGTTGGTAACGTGACTGAGCGTAAAGGTCAACTAAATGTGATCAAGCAACTACCTGCTTTGATTAATAGTTACCCGAATCTTCATTACCATTGTGTTGGATTGCCAACTATGGCCAAAGAGTTTATTAATGAAGCAAGAGAATTGAAAGTTAATCAACATGTAACATTTCATGGTCGGCTAACTCAGGAAGAGTTACAATTTCATCTGAAATCATGCGATATATTTGTGATGTTAAGTGCTGTTACAAAAGAAGGAGATGTGGAAGGATTTGGAATTGCTATTTTAGAAGCCAATTATTTGAGGATTCCGGCAATAGGATCTACTAATTGCGGAATTGAGGATGCCATTGATAATTATAAGTCTGGAATTTTAATAGATCCTACGAATACGGAAGCCTTTTTAAAAGGAATCGATAAAATATTACGAAATGAAAATAAATATTCATCGGGAGCAAATCATTGGGCTTTGAAACATACTTGGCAAATTATAATCCAGCGCTATATTAATATTATCATGTCATGAAATTAGCGATTATTTCACATACTGAGCATTATAGAGCTCCAGATGGCAATATACTGGGTTGGGGACCGACTATTACAGAGATTAATCATCTGCTAGATATATTTGATGAAATTTATCATGTCGCAATGCTGTATGATAAAGTTGCACCTCCTAGTGCTTTGCCTTATGTGTCTAATAGGATAACATTTGTGCCAATTCCAGCTGTTGGGGGGAAATCTATTTCGAGTAAAATAAACAGTATTAGAAATGCTCCAAAAATTATAAGTATTGTCTCCAATACATTGAAAAAAATTGATGTGTTTCAATTGCGTGCTCCAACCGGAATTGGAGTATTTCTTATTCCGTATCTTACTCTTTTTATTAAAAAGAAAGGTTGGTTTAAATATGCAGGTAACTGGAATCAAAGTCAACCTCCTCTAGGCTATGCGATACAGCGATTTATGCTTAAACAACAATCAAGAAAAGTAACAATAAATGGACAATGGGAAATGCAACCCAAACATTGTATTACGTTTGAAAATCCCTGCTTAACTGAAAAAAATTTAATTGAAGGAGATTTAGCTATAGAACATAAAAGTAAAGAGGATAAATTGATTTTTTGTTTTGTAGGAAGACTGGAACGTCAAAAGGGAGTGGAACGTATAATAAAAGCATTTAATAATTTAGAAGAAAGTGACAAAAATAAAATTAATGAAGTTCATTTTATTGGTGATGGAGAAGAAAAAGAATACTTTATAAAATTAACTAAGAATTCTGGTGTGAAGTTTCATTTTCATGGATTCTTACCAAGGAATCAGGTGTTCGATGTGTATAAAAAAGCAAATGTATTTTTGTTGCCTTCTTCAGCTTCAGAGGGCTTTCCTAAGGTCATTGCAGAAGCAATAAATTTTGGTTGTATACCGTTGGTTTCGAATGTGTCCTCTATTGCTCAATACGTACGACATGGTAAGAATGGAATCGTTTTGGATTCGCTTACAATAAATAATTTAAATAAGGAATTGAAAAAAGTATTGAATTTATCAAGAATAGAATATAACCATTTGTTACGAGCAAGAAAGGAACTTATTCATAAGTTTACATTTGAATATTACAACAATCGAATTAAAAATGACATATTAAAATAATGCTATGAATTTGGCAATTAAATCAAAAATATATTCTACCGACAACTATGTGTTATTTGTACTGTTTCACATTGTTCTCGGTATTCTATTGTATGAATTTGATTTCTTAAATACAGTATATTTTGTTTTTATATTATTTTTTTTTCTATTCAGAATTCTCTTTTCTTCTAAAGAAGATAAAACGATAGAAATACTTATGGCATGCGCCTATTTTACAGGAATTGAGGTTTTGTTTCGAATGACAAAAGGAGGCTTGTCTTATGAAGCTTCCAAATATCTTGTTATAATTTTTACGACAATAGGTATATTTTATAAAGGCATTTCAGGTAAAAGCTATCCTTATTTTGCTTTTTTAATTCTGTTGGTGCCAGCAATTATAGTAGCCTCAGTTACCTTAACTTATGGAGCTCGATTTAGAACTAATGTAGCATTTGTTTTAAGTGGTCCAGTGTGTTTAGGTATAGCAAGTTTGTTTTGTTTTGATCGAAAAATCACTCAGAAACAAGTACTTGATATTTTGCTTTATATTTTACTTCCATGTATAACGACTACAACATATTTATTCTTGTATACACCAAGTCTTAAGGGTCTTTTATCCGGTACAGCGTCGAATAGCGCTACTTCTGGTGGATTTGGCCCAAATCAAGTTGCTACTATTTTGGGCTTAGGTGTTTTTATAATTATTGTGCGATTATTTTTACAGTCAAATTCACTACGCTTTAAAATTTTGAATCTAATCATTTTAGGTGCAATGAGCTTTAGAGCAATTGTTACTTTTAGTAGAGGAGGGGTCGTAGCAGCGGTTATAATAGTAATAATATTTTTAGGTGCGATTTTTTATAGATCTTCCAAAAAACAAGTAAATCAATTAATACAAGTATCCTTCTTACTAGGATTTGCTTTAGTTTTAGTTTGGGGTGTAAGTTCTAACCAAACGGATGGTTTAATTGATATGCGTTATGTAAATAAAGATCATTTAGGCAGGGAAAAGAAAGATATAACTACTGGACGATGGCATTTATTTATGGAAGAAGTTGATGGGTTTTTAGAAAGCCCTTTTTTAGGTATTGGTGCCAGTCGTGTTAAAAACAAACGAGTTGAGGCATATGGACGCCATTTACCATCACATAATGAGATTGGTCGATTATTGTCAGAGCATGGGTTTTTAGGTATTATAATTTTATTGATTCTTGTTTTTACGCCAATTTCATTTCGATCAAGAAATAAAAAGAACATGTTTTTTTATGCGTTTTTAGGATTTTGGTTTGCTACTATAAATCATTCAGGAATGAGAATAGCAGCACCTTCGTTTATTTATGCACTAGCACTATTAAATATTACAAATGAAAAGAATCCTTTACGTAGGAAACAACTTAAAAAGTAAGAACAGTAATGTGTCTTCCATTCAAGTTTTGGGTAGTTTATTAAAACAAGAGGGGTATACACTACATTTTGCTTCTAGTAAAGTAAATAAGGTTTTGCGATTGCTAGATATGATGTTTACTTTTTTTAAATATCAACGTCATGTTGACTATGTGATTATTGACACTTATAGCACTCATAATTTTTATTATGCACTCATTATAAGTCAGTTGTGTCGATTGTTTAAGGTGAACTATATTACGAGTTTAAATGGCGGTAATTTACCTGCACGTCTAAAACGAGACCCCTTTTTATGTGGCTTAATTTTTAACAACTCCTATGTCAATGTTACGCCTTCATTGTATTTGAAAGACGCCTTTGAAAACTATGGTTACCCTAACTTAGTGTATATTCCAAATACAATCGTTATTGATAATTATACAATTGCTCCAAAATCGTTTGATACTATAAAATTGCTTTGGGTACGTTCATTTGCAAAAATATATAATCCTACAATGGCTATAATTGTATTAAAAACGTTAATTGATAAAGGGTATACTGCTGAATTGTGTATGGTTGGACCTGATAGCGATGGTACGCTGCAAGATGTTATTGAATTTGCAAACGAGCTAAAAGTTCCAGTTACAATTACTGGTAAATTGCCTAAGTCTGAATGGATTGCGCTTGCCAAAAATTATAATATATTTATCAATACAACTAATTTTGATAATATGCCGGTTAGCGTCATTGAAGCGATGGCATTAGGTTTGGCTATTGTGTCTACTAATGTCGGAGGGATCCCTTATTTGCTTGCTAATGAGGTTGATGGGCTTCTTGTGCAAAAGAATGACATGGCAGAAATGGTTAACGCAATACTAAATATTGTAACGCATCAAGCTGATACAAAGCGGCGTATTCTTAATGCCAGACATAAAGTAGAATTTTTCGATTGGGAGACCATTAAGCAAAAGTGGAACGCTGTTTTAACATAATTTAACAAGTTTTTATATATTTACATCATTTCAACTAAAAAACATCAATGACAAGAAACAAAGATATTCATTTTGAAATTTCAGAGCGTAAAGTTTTATTACGCATCCTAGATGTTATTTTTGTATTAGTTGGATTGTATGGATTAGAATTATTTCTAGATTTTGATTACCTAATATTAAATATTGAAAATGTTATTGCATTATTAGTTTTCGCTTTTTACATAACTATTTTTGGAACCATATTTGAAATTTATGATTTACAGAAATCAAGCAAGATTGATATTACATTTAGAAACATAATATTAATGGCCTCGACCACGGTATTATTTTATTTGTTCACGCCCTTTGTAACACCATCTTTACCCGAAAATCGATTACAGATCATTTATTTTTTTCTGACAATTATATTTTGCATTTTTATTTGGAGATTGGCTTATATTACGTTTATAACCACACCGCGATTTTATAAAAGAGTACTTTTAGTTGGTGAGATTTCAAATATTGAAAACATTGTCAAACCTCTAAGACAATCAGATCCCAATTATAAAATAGTGGGATTTATAAATTGTGAATCTGCAACTGATGAACCTATTAAATTTAAAGGGCTTGAGGAGTTCGAACCAAATCAATTGATGCAAGTCATCAAAGATGAAAAAGTCTCCGAAATTTTGGTCGCAACTTATGATTCTGAGACCATCACACCCGATATTTATCATGATTTAATCACCTTGTTAGAAAGAGGCTTTACCATAAGAGAATATACTCAAGTATATGAGGAAATAACGTATCGTGTTCCAATTCAATTCGTTGGAAAAGATTTTTATAAATATTTTCCATTTAGCAGAAGTAATCAGAATAAGCTCTATTTAGTTTTTCATCGCACTTTCGATGTTCTATTTTCCATGCTTGGATTGTTATTTGGGTTACTAATTGCACCATTAATTATTATTGGTAATGCAATTGCAAATCAAGGCCCTTTGTTTTATTCACAAGAACGAATTGGTGAAAATGGAAGTGTATTTAATATAATCAAATTAAGGAGCATGGTCATTAACGCTGAGATTGGAGGGATTAAATGGGCTCAAAGAAATGATATAAGAGTAACTACTTTTGGTAAATTTCTACGAAGAACACGTATTGATGAAATTCCACAATTTATAAATGTTCTAAAAGGAGAAATGAGCATAATTGGTCCAAGACCTGAACGGCCTTTTTTTGTAAGCGAATTATCTCGAATCATTCCGTTTTATGAAACTAGACATATCATAAAACCTGGTTTGACTGGTTGGGCTCAGGTAAAAACTAGATACGGTTCTTCGGTTGATGACAGTTTGACCAAATTACAGTATGATTTATATTATATTAAACATCGAAGTTTCTTTTTAGACATGAATATTATTGTAAAAACCTTGAGTACTATTTTGTATTATCGAGGGCAATAACACTTATTATATAGTGCTTTTCTTAAAGAAATAAACAAGAAAAATATATCGTATGCCAAGTGCAATTAACAAAGGGATTAATCCTATTGCATAAATTTGGATCCCTACTAGCCAATGTAGCGTTAACAAACAAAGCATTATAATCAAGAATTTTAGATAGTTTATAACCCAAGATTTTACTTTTTTGCGCGTAAGCTGTACAATGATAAATAGATTAAGTGGACATGCCCAAAGCACATTATAATTTTGTGCTGTAGCACTATGATCGGTTGCAAACCATAACAATAAAATACAAAGCCCTATGAGCCCAGTAATTGAACATAATACAATATCTAACCACCTACTGCGTTTTTGTTTTTTATAATCAGAATAGGTTATGAATAGGATTATAAAAGCGAGTATACTCATTACAATTAATGGACTAAACAAAACATTTAGTTTAGAGGTTGAATTCCCTTTTTGACGATATAATATTTGTGATTTACGAACCAATTTATGAGATGAATCAAAGGTTGCAGTTTTAAAAAATTCATAGATGTATTTTGGTAAATACATTTGCTCATAGGGCGTAGCCTCTTTGTCAATAACAGAGCCAAGTGCTATATCAATTCCAAAACTTCCCCAAGTATTTCTATTGACATGCTCATGAATTAGATTTCTAAATGTTTTTGGCTCGTAGTCCTCTGTTAAAGGGAAGTTGAGTTTGCTTTCTTTTGCCAACTCTAAGACGTCTCTCATTTTAGTAGCACAATTGTCATAAAAGAAATCGTATAGATAGCGTCTATTTTCAGGCTTGTAATTTTCTTGCAAGAAGTTAAATAGATGTTGTTTTTCGCCTTGAGACAAATTCAATATTTGTTCGCTAATAGTTCTGTCTTGATACACATAGTATTTGTAAAACCTGTCATAATTATCTTTGCTCAACAGATAATTAAGCTTTCCTTGAGCAAATTTTAAATAAAAATTGGGAGCATCGAAATCATATTCGCCATAACCATACACCAAATCAATCCCATAAGAGTTATCCTTTACTCTAAAGGCATTGTGTCCGAAAGCATCATTTAATGAAGTTCCTGGGCCTATCGTTAATACACTGATTTGAGTGTCTGGAGAAAGCGTTAGTTGTTGCGAAAAAGCGAAAAATTGAAAACAAAAAAAAGCAAAAAAGAATAATTTTATTTTCATGTTGGATGTATATACTATCTAAAGATACTAAAATCAAGTTTTAATGAAAATACATTTGAATATAAGGCAGCACTTTGATCACCAATATCAGTAAACGCATAATCTATCTGAATGCCATTATATTTAAACCCTAATCCGAAGTTTGGCTGAAAACTTAATTGTTCTGAATTATCAAATTGTGTTTCATTTTGGAAATTACCAACTCCAGCTCTTAGAAAGACAAGATCCGTGTAACCAAATTCAAATCCTAAAGCCGGATTTATACTTGCGAATGACGTTGAGATTACATCATTATTCTGCTCAAATCTAACATTAATATCAAATGCAGCTAACAAAGAATAATCATAATGAAAGATGTATTTTTTTGAAAATCCAATTTGTAATTTAGGAATTGTTATTTCAGTCGTTTCAGGTAAATCTTGATTTTGGCCTTCAACGGCATTCTGAATGTCTTCAAATTTACCTTCGTCTATGGCCCATGCATTGAATGTTGTCGTAATATCTCGTGCCATAATTCCAAACTTCCAATCGTTGGTAGTTTCAAATTGGATTCCTAAGTCCAAACCAAATCCCCAGGACGATGCAAAATCACCTATAATACGTCGAATGACTTTCGCATTAATCCCATAACTCAAACCGGGTACAGGAAGTTTACGCGCGTAAGAAATTGTTAATCCATAATCTGCAGTAGAAAATAACTTAATACGATCATAATTGATGTTTCCTTGAGCGTCAATCAATTTGGTTGTGTCTAAAATGTCATCAACTCCAAATCGAATTAATGAAAGACCTACGGCACTTCTATCATCTAATGGCATCGCAAATGCCGCGTAATTATAATTTGCAATATTTGCAAAATAACTAGAATGCATTAATGCCAATTGATTGTCTTCTAATGTAATTAATCCAGCAGGATTCCAATACCCAGAATTCACATCAGATGTATGCGATACAACGGCATTACTCATACCAAGAGCAGCAGCGTCCACACCAATATTCATAAATTCATTAGAGTATTTTCTAGTGGTTTGAGCGTTGCATACAAATGATATTAAAACAATTGTAATGAGTATGTAATTTTTCAATAGCAAAATTTTTTACAAAGATGCACAATATTTTTAATGTATTAAACTTCAAATACACCTAGTTATTGCCTTGCTCTAGGATATTACCAAAATAGTTTGCTATTTTTACGAAAAACTAATTTATGTCAATAAAAAAGCATATTCCGAATGTCATTACACTTCTAAATTTATTTAGTGGAACTATCGCTGTAATATTTGCAGTAAATAGTGATTTTGTTTCGGCATCTCTATTTGTATTTCTTGGTATTTTCTTCGATTTTTTTGATGGATTTCTAGCAAGGAAGTTAAATGTTCAGAGCCCTTTAGGAGTTCAACTCGATTCGTTAGCAGATATGGTGACCAGTGGTGTTGTTCCTGGGATTGTAATGTATAAGTTAATTGCGATAACCGTAGATGCGCCAGATTTCACATCCTATAGTAATGATTGGAATTCCATGATGCAATGGAATGGGTTTAGCCTCTCAATGCTTCCATTACTCGGATTATTAATAACCTTAGCATCGGCATTTAGATTAGCGAAATTTAATATTGACGAAGATCAGCAATCTTATTTTAAAGGCCTTCCAGTACCAGCAAATACATTATTAATTTTGTCCTTACCATTAATCATGAAATTTCAGAATAGCGATTTAATGAATGCGATTATTTTAAACAAATGGTTCTTAATTGGATTGACATTTCTTAGTTGTTACCTTTTAAATTCTAGCATAAAATTGTTCGCCTTAAAGTTTAAAAATTGGAGTTTTAAATCCAACGCTACACGCTACATTTTTTTAGTGTTGGCTGTTGTTTCAATTCTTATATTTCAATTCGCAGCCATTCCATTAATCATTGGGCTTTATATTGTAATGTCCATTATAGATAATCTTATTTCCAAATAAACGTTTCCCATGGTCGAACATATTTTTACATTGTTGATGCTTATTTTATTGCAAGCTGTTTTAGGCCTAGACAACCTGTTGTATATATCATTAGAAAGTAAAAATGCTCCTAAAGAAAAACAAGCTTTTGTACGTAAAGTTGGCATTTTAATGGCTATTGTTTTACGAATCGGACTGCTTTTTTTATTGATTAAAGTGATTGATTATTTTCAAGAACCAATCGTAAGTTTACCTTTTGAAGGTATTGTTGAAGGGCATTTTAATATACATAGTCTAATTGTTTTAATGGGTGGTATTTTTATTGTGTATATGGCAACTAAAGAAATTTGGCATATGGTTGGAGTTTATAAAGTAGAATCTGATGTTGAAAAGCATGGAAAGGGCTCATTAGCTAGAGTTGTGACAATGATTGTTATAATGAATATTGTATTTTCATTTGACTCTATTTTAAGTGCCATGGCATTAACCGATGTGTTTTGGGTAATGGCAACAGCTATTGTAATAGGAGGATTACTTATGATTTGGTTAGCCGATAAAGTTGCAAATTTTCTTGCTAAAAATAGAATGTACGAAGTATTAGGGCTCTTTATTTTATTTATAGTTGGTATTATGCTAATTACAGAAGGAGGACATCTAGCACATTTAAAACTTGTTGGAAATGAAATTACGCCAATGAGTAAAACCACGTTCTATTTTGTGATTGGTATTTTAGTGATTACAGATATTGTACAAGGACGCTACCAAAAGAAATTAATGGCTAAAAAGAAGTCAGAAAATATAAATAACGACAACGATTAGAACAAAATCTTTTTCTTTCGAAGTTCAAAGTTTTGACCTAAATAGACTTTGCGTACCATTTCATCATTAGCAAGTTCTTCAGGTTCTCCAGCTTTTAAGATACTCCCTTCGAACATTAAATAGGTGCGATCTGTAATGGCTAAAGTTTCCTGAACATTATGATCTGTAATTAAAATTCCAATATTCTTTTTTGTGAGTTGAGCAACTATACGCTGTATGTCTTCAACGGCAACAGGATCAACTCCTGCAAAAGGTTCATCTAATAAAATAAAATTCGGATCTGTAGCAAGTGCTCTTGCGATTTCCGTTCGTCTGCGTTCACCTCCAGATAATAAATCGCCTCTACTTTTACGAATATGACTTAATCCAAACTCATCTATGAGGGATTCCATCTTTAAAAGCTGTTCCTTCTTGCTCAGTTTGGTCATCTGTAACACACTTAATATATTGTCTTCAATACTTAACTTCCTAAAAACTGATGCTTCTTGTGCTAAATAACCGATACCATTTTGAGCACGTTTATACATAGGATATTTTGTAATTTCTGTGTCTTCAAGATGTATGGTACCACCATTAGGCTTAATTAAACCTACAATCATGTAAAAAGAGGTTGTTTTACCAGCACCATTTGGACCTAGTAACCCTACAATTTCTCCTTGGTTAACTTCAAGTGAAACGTCTTTTACAACCTTACGTCCGCTGTAGGACTTCATTAAATGATCAGCTCTTAATTTCATAACAGTATACTAAACGTTAAAAATAATAAATTCATATGTACTCATACGAATATACCTGGTTTTATTAAAAGTTTAACCTTTGCTTTCTAGAGCGTCCCAATATTCGTAAGCACGTCTTAAATGAGGAATAACAATGGTACCGCCAACTAAAGTTGCAATGCCTAAGGCTTCAACAACTTCATTTTTACTCAATCCTTCTTTATGAGAAGATTCTAAATGATATTTAATGCAATCATCACATCTCAGAACAGTTGAAGCAACGAGTCCCAAAAGTTCTTTAGTTTTGACATCAAGTGCGCCTTCTTTGAAGGCATTGGTGTCTAAATTGAAAATTCGTTTGATAATTTTATTATTATCAGCTAATATTCTATCATTCATTTTAGAACGATAGTCATTAAATTCAGAAACTATATCAGACATTTTTCTTTTTCTTTTGTTTTTTAACTACAATTTTCGAAATATAGATACTGACTTGATATAGTAGCAAAATAGGAATAGCTACAATAATTTGACTAACAATATCTGGTGGTGTAATAATTGCCGAAAGTATTAGGACAATTACTAATGCGAACTTGCGGTATTTTTTCAATAATTCAGGCGTAATAAGACCAATTTTAGTCAAGAAATAAATAATTATTGGTAACTCAAATATAAGTCCTGATGCGATGGCTGATGACCTTACTAATGCGATATATGAACTTATGTCGATTTCGTTTGAAATTTCACTACTCACATTATAAGTGCCCAAAAAATTAATAGACAATGGCGTAACCACGTAATATCCGAATAATACACCTATAAAAAATAACAGAGATGAAATGATAATAAATCCTCGAGAATGTTTACGCTCATTAACATGAAGTCCTGGACTTATAAATTTCCAAAATTGGTAAATAACATATGGGAAAGAAATTATAAATCCTGCAAATATTGAGGTCCAAATATGTGCTGAAAATTGTCCGCCCATCGTTCTATTTTGAATTCTAAACGGAAATTCATCTGCACAGAATGTAGTGTCTATACCAACAAAATTTGACATTCGACAAAGCCATTCATACGTTGGAAAATTCATTTTTTTTGGTCCAAATATAATCGTATCAAAAATAAAATCAGAAAATATAAAAGCTGCAGATCCAGCAATTACAATTGCTAAAGTAGCTCGAATTAAATGCCATCGTAAATCTTCCAAATGGTCGAGAAATGACATTTCATGGGTTTGTTTTTGTGCCATTAGATAATACCTTCTTTAATTAGATCATGTAAATGCACAACGCCAGCATAGTTACCGTTATTTTCAACAAGTAATTGAGATATGCCGTTTGTTTCCATCAGTTCCATGGCATCAACAGCCATGGCGTTTTCATCAATTCGCTTCGGATTCTCACTCATGATGTCCTTTGCAGTTAAATGGATGAAAGCATCACTTTTTGTGAGCATCCGCCTTAAATCTCCGTCAGTAATTATACCTACTATTTTTTGATCATTAACAACAGCGGTTACACCTAGCATTTTTTCAGAAATTTCTACAATCACATCCTTAACATTAGTGTTTAAAGCAACCTGTGGTTTTTGATTTACCGATGATAAATCATTAACCCGTAAATAAAGTCGTTTGCCTAAAGCCCCTCCTGGATGATATTTGGCAAAATCGGTACTAGAAAATCCTCGTAATTCCAACAAACAAACCGCTAAGGCATCTCCAATAACTAACTGAGCTGTGGTGCTTGTTGTAGGTGCTAAATTATTAGGACATGCTTCTTGCTCAACAAATGCATTCAAAACAAAATCAGACTGCTGACCTAAAAATGATGTTTTGTTGCCCGTAATTGCGATCATTTTATTTTTTGCGTTCTTAATAAGTGGGACTAAAACTTTAATTTCTGGGGTATTTCCACTTTTAGAAATGCAGATTACAACATCATCCTCCAAAATCAAACCTAGGTCTCCATGAATAGCATCAGCCGCATGCATAAATACAGAAGGTGTCCCTGTAGAATTTAATGTTGCTACAATTTTATTAGCAATAATGGCACTTTTGCCAATTCCAGTAATAATAACTCTCCCTTTAGAACTATAAATAAGTGAAACTGCATCTGCAAAATCATCGGTAAGTAAATGTGTTAAATTGGCAATAGCATCTCGCTCTAAATCTATGGTCTTTTTTGCGGTATTAAGAATAGAAGTTTTTATGTTCAAAATTTATTGATTTTTGGGTTTGATGCATCTAAAGAAATTGTTATCTTTAATCTTATGCAAATGTATATAAAATACTAATAGGGATTAATGAGTACAAAAGAAATTGATTTACATTCAGCACTAAAAAAATACTTTGGTTTTTCAAAATTTAAAGGACTTCAAGAAAAGGTAATTGAGAGTGTAGTGGCGAATAACAATACGTTTGTTATTATGCCAACTGGTGGCGGTAAATCTTTATGTTATCAATTGCCAGCACTTATTAAAGATGGCACTGCAATTATAGTTTCACCTTTAATTGCACTTATGAAGAACCAAGTAGATGCGATTAGAGGTGTTTCTAATGTGGAAGGGGTTGCGCATGTTTTAAATTCTTCACTAAATAAAACGGAAGTAAAAAAAGTCAAGGAAGATATAACTAATGGGGTAACTAAGTTATTATATGTTGCACCAGAGTCATTAACCAAAGAAGAAAATGTTGAGTTTTTAAGATCGGTTACGATTTCATTTATGGCCGTTGATGAAGCACATTGTATTAGTGAATGGGGACATGATTTTAGACCAGAGTACCGAAACTTAAGACATATCATTAAACGTATTGGAGATAATATTCCAATTGTTGGGCTTACTGCTACAGCAACTCCTAAGGTGCAAGAAGATATACTAAAGAGTTTAGATATAACAGATGCTACAACATTTAAAGCGTCGTTTAATAGACCGAATTTGTATTATGAAATTCGCCCGAAAACAAAAAATGTAGATGCAGATATTATTCGCTTTGTAAAACAAAATGACGGTAAGTCGGGAATTGTATACTGTTTAAGTAGAAAACGTGTAGAAGAGTTGGCGCAAGTCCTTCAAGTTAATGGTGTGAAAGCGGTTCCATATCATGCAGGTCTGGATCCAAAAACAAGAGTGAAACATCAAGATATGTTTTTAATGGAGGATACAGATGTTGTTGTTGCAACAATTGCATTCGGAATGGGAATTGATAAACCAGATGTTCGATTTGTAATTCATCATGATATGCCTAAGAGTATTGAAAGCTATTATCAAGAAACGGGTAGAGCAGGACGTGATGGAGGTGAAGGACATTGTTTGGCGTATTATGCGTATAAGGATATTGAAAAATTAGAAAAATTTATGTCTGGTAAGCCTGTTGCTGAACAAGAAATTGGTCAGGCTTTATTGCAGGAAGTAGTTGCATTTGCCGAAAGTTCTATATCGAGACGAAAATTCATACTTCATTATTTTGGAGAAGCATTTGATAATGAAACGGGAGAAGGTGGTGATATGGATGATAATGTTCGAAATCCCAAAAAACAAAATGAAGCTAAAAAAGATGTTGCTAAACTTCTAGAAACTGTAAATAAAACCAATGAAAAATATAAATCGAAAGATTTAGTTCAAGTCATAATTGGTCAGGCGAATGCTTTAATTTCTTCACATAAAACAGATACTCAACCCTTTTTTGGTATAGGTAAAGACAAAGATAATCGCTATTGGATGGCTTTGATTCGACAGGTGTTAGTTGCTGGATATTTGAAAAAAGATATTGAAACCTATGGTGTTTTGAGACTTTCACCTCAGGGAAGGGATTACATTTCAAATCCAAATTCCTTTATGATGACTGAAGATCATGTGTTTGATATAGGCAGTGACGATGGTATTATTACGGCAGCAAAAGGTGGCGGCGGCGTTGCTGATGAGAAGTTAATGCGTATGCTAAAAGATCTAAGAAAACGAAATGCTAAACAACTTGGTGTTCCACCATTTGTTGTGTTTCAAGATCCTTCTTTAGAAGATATGGCGCTGAAATACCCAATAACTTTAGAAGAACTTAGTAATGTACATGGTGTTGGAGAAGGTAAAGCGAAAAAATATGGAAATGATTTTGTAGCGCTAATTTCTAATTATGTTGAAGAAAACGATATTACAAGACCCGATGATTTAGTCGTTAAAAGTACGGGTTCAAATTCAGCTTTAAAATTATATATTATTCAAAATATTGATAGAAAATTAAATTTTGATGAACTTGCAGCTGCCAAAGGTATGACTATGAGCGAATTTATTAAAGAGCTTGAAGCTATTGTGTTTTCTGGCACTAAGCTAAATATTAACTATTGGATTGATGAGGTTTTAGACGAAGATCAGCAAGAAGAAATTCATGACTATTTTATGGATTCTGAAACGGATAAGATTTCTGATGCGATAGATGAATTTGATGGCGATTACGAAGATGAAGACTTACGTCTTTACCGTATAAAATTTATGAGTGAAGTCGCTAATTAGAATGGTTTGTCCATCACTGTAAATTCAAATGTTTCTTTACCAATACTAAAATTGTGTGTTCCTATAGACGTAAATCCATGTCGCTTATAAAAAGAAATAGCTTTTGGATTACCATTATAAACAGAAAGCCATAAATGCGTAGACTTAAGTGTTCTAACCTCGTCGAATATGGCGTCTTGTAATTGCTGCCCTATATGTTGTCCTAAAAAATCATTGAGAATATAAATTTTTTGAAGCTGAGAAATCTGATGGGTCTGATCTAAAAATTCTGTTGTTGAATGTTTTTTGAGTTTTGCATAGCCTACTGGTAATTCATTTAATAGGGCAAGCCAGAATACATTGTTTTTTTTTTGTATGCCATTCTTAATTTTGTCAACAGAAAAAGTATGTTCAAAATAGTCTATCAAATCTTGTTGATTACTGAATAAATAACCAAAGCTTTCTCTAAACGTGACTCTCGCTAGTAAGGCAATAATTTCTGCGTCATTTATGGTAGCCTTTCGTATATCTAGAGCATTCATTTATTTTGATTAGTTACTGAGTTTTTCACTGTTAAATATTTCAAATTCAACGGTCTGCTTTTTAGAATGAAGTACCATTTTTTCTATTCTTTTGGCTTGAATTTTATCTAAATCATCAGGTTCAATTTGAAAATCAATTGCTGAAATATTTCGATTAGGGATACTACTTCGCTCAGATTCTAATTCAACCATATCAGAATCTAATTGAATTTCAAAACCCTTTCCTATAATTGACAATTGAACGCCTTTGACTGTCTTTGTGAAAAATTTTCCAACATTAACCGTTTGAAAAACATGGTAGCCACCTAATTCATTTAAACCAGCATACAATACATTTTGATTAGAAATGGCAAATGGTTCATTGTCGACATCTTTAACTATATCAGAAATAAAGGCTTTGTCAACCGCCTCCGAATTAATTTTAGAGTTTTCTTTAGAAGATTTTAATTTTGAGAAGGAAAATTTCATTTACTAATGTTTTGTGCAAAACTACGTTTTAAAATACAAAACCCAAATCCAAATACTAACTTCTAATATTGTTTAGTATCTTTGCACTTCTAAATTAATAATCAAGACAATGCAAGACGGTTTATACGCAAAATTTAATACAACAAAAGGCGAAATAGTAGTCGCTTTGGAATATCAAAAAACACCAGGAACAGTAGGTAATTTCGTTGCTTTGGCAGAAGGGAATATGGAAAACTCTACGAAGCCTCAAGGAAATCCTTATTATAATGGATTAAAATTTCATAGAGTGATTCCAGATTTTATGATTCAAGGGGGGTGTCCTTTAGGATCAGGATCAGGAAATCCTGGATATAAGTTTGAGGATGAATTTCATCCAGATTTGAAGCATGATGCTCCAGGAGTACTTTCTATGGCGAATGCAGGACCCGGAACCAATGGGAGTCAGTTTTTTATTACACATATCGAAACACCATGGTTGGATAATATGCATACCGTTTTTGGAAAAGTAATTGAAGGACAAGATGTGGTTGATGCTGTGGCTCAAGGTGATGAACTAGAGACTTTAGAAATAATTAGAGTTGGTTCAGAGGCTGAGAATTTCAATGGTATTGAAGCATTTAGAACGTTTGAAGGGGCTCGTGAAAAACGTGTTGCTGCTGATCGTGAGGCCGTAAAAGCTGAATTAGATAAATTAGCAACAGGTTTTGATGAAACTAAAAGTGGTCTAAGATATCAAGTTATTCAAAAAGGAAATGGAACTAAAGCGGAAGCTGGAAAAATGGTTTCAGTTCATTATAAAGGACAATTGGCTGATGGAACTGTCTTTGATTCTTCTTATAAGCGTAATAAACCCTTAGATTTTCAAGTTGGAGTTGGACAAGTAATACCAGGATGGGATGAAGGGATTTGCTTACTAAACGTTGGTGATAAAGCACGTTTGGTGATTCCTAGTGATTTAGGTTATGGATCTGCTGGAGCAGGTGGTGTAATTCCACCAGACGCAACATTAGTTTTTGATGTTGAGTTAATGGATGTTAAATAAGACACATATTTCAACACTATATCAGTAACATTATTCAAAAAAAATCGTCTCATTTATAATGAGACTTTTTTTTTGCTCGTTATATTTTAATCAATCAACCACTGTTAAAATGAAAACTAAAACATCACTTGTTGTACTATTCCTCACCATTTTAATTTCAAGTTGCTCAAAAACTATAGATTATTCGCCGGAGTTCATGGAGCAAACTTCTGGTCGTTACTTGTATAATCAAGAAGAAATAGTCGACGTATATTATGAAAATAAAAAATTATTCATAAAATGGAAAGGTGCAGAGAAGATAGAACCTGTTGTGTTGGATGAGAATGTATTTTTTATTGTTGACATGTATAAGAAACTTCATTTTGTTCAGCATCCAGAAACAAAAAAACGGTATATGTCAGTATTTCCTGAAGATGATGTAACCAAGATCACCTATGATTATTTAAAAGTGGACGATTCGTATAAAACACCAAATATGTATTTAAATGATAAGGAGTATGATAAAGCACTTATTGGTTATTTAGAAATTCAAAAACAAGACTCGACGAGTGTGTTTTTAAATGAAAGTGATTTTAATTCAATAGGATATAGGCATTTACGAAAAAAAGAATATAAAAATGCCATAGATGTATTCGAAATGAATGTTACTTTATTTCCAAAAAGTAATAATGTTTATGATAGTTTGGCTGAGGCGTATTTACTTAGTGGCGATAGTTTACAAGCATATACTAATTATAAACAAGCCTACGAGTATAATACAGGAAATAGTAGAGCCAAAGCATACGTAGATGCTTATAATAAGTAATTATGAAGTCTTCCTTATGCGTTTAAATTGCTTTTTCTTAGACTATTAGTCTTTTTTATAAGTGTATTTTTCTTCGAATAACAATTCATCCATCTAAAATTACAATTCAGTAAGTCTCCTTTTCAATCAAACTTGTTTCGTTAGATATTTGCTTCATAATTAAAAACACATAATCATGAAACATTTTATCATTCTTGCATTAGTTCTAGTGTCTACAATTACTAACGCACAAACAAATTACGAGAAAGGCATGCAAAAAGCATTTGGCCTTTGGGAAGCAAATAATTGGGAAGAAGCAGAAAACATGTTCGAACGCATTTCGAAAGCAGAATCTGAGCAATGGCTACCACATTATTATATTGCTCAAATGAATAGCTTAAAAAGCTGGGGGCAAAAAGATGAAACTATTCTTAGAGCTCAATTAGAAAAGGCACAAAATCACTTAGATCTTGCCATACGTGTCAGTGAGAACAATCCAGAATTATTAATTATGCAAGCACATGTATTTACAAATTGGGTGGCTTTTGATGGTATGACCTATGGTATGAAATATTCCACTAAAATAGCAGAGCTTTATGCTAAAGCAGAAGTTCTGGCACCAGAAAATCCAAGAGTCGTTTATGGAAAAGCAGAATGGGGAATGGGAAGTGCTCGTTTTTTCAAACAGGACACGAAGCCCTTTTGTAAAGATATTGAAAAGGCTTTAGAACTTTTTGCTAACTTTAAACCTGAATCTCCGTTTCATCCAGATTGGGGTAAAGAACGCGCGGAACAAGTATTAGCATCTTGTCAATAAATTAAATAGTATTGAAGCCAATTGAATAGCATTATGAAAAAATTAGTAAAAAATATCATTATTACGTTCGCAATTGGATGTATTGTATTTGTAGTAAGTAACTTACTATCCGATGGATTTCAATTTAACAACCTTAATGAGTTTTTTATTGTATTTGCATTCTATCAGTTGTATTCGTTTATTTTAGGTTTTTCTAACATATATTTTTTCGATTATATGGCGCGTATAAATTGGAAACCAGGTGATAAAGTAAAACGAATAATTATAGGAATGCTTGGTTCGATAGTAATTACTTTAATTGGGTTATTTGTGCTTAGAGTTGCCACAGCATTGTTTTATAATGGAATAACTTTTGAATCGTTTATTGCCAATGAAACGCTTGAGCCTTATCAGTTTGGTTTATGGATTACGCTAACTATTGTTATCATCTTTCATGTGTTCTATTTTTATAATAGTTACCAAAAGCATAAGATTAAAGAACAAAAGGTAATTGCTGGTACGGCAAGTGCAAAATTCGATGCATTAAAGAATCAATTAGATCCTCATTTCTTGTTCAATAGCTTAAATGTATTAACAAGTTTAATTGAAGAAAACCCTGATAACGCACAAAGGTTTACCACCTCATTGTCAAAGGTTTACAGATATGTGCTTGAACAAAAAAACAAAGATATTGTAACGGTAGACGAGGAGCTAGATTTTGCAAGAACCTATATGTCGCTTTTAAAAATGAGATTTGAAGATAGTATCATTTTTGAAATTCCAGACAAAGCTTCAAATCCAGAAAGTAAAGTCGTGCCTTTATCCTTGCAGTTGCTTCTAGAAAATGCAGTAAAGCACAATATGGTCACAAGTAGTAAACCATTACATATTAAGATCTATGAATCAGGCGACAATTTGATTGTTGAAAACAACTTGCAACCGAAACAAATTGTAAAAAAGAGTAGTGGAGTAGGATTAGAAAACATCAAACAGCGCTATCAATTATTAACAAAAAAAAGAGTACAAATTAATCAAGGAGCAAAACGTTTTGCAGTTGCAATTCCAATGCTCACTAAACAAATATCAATCATGAGAACACAATCACATACATCATCACAAATTGACGAGAGTTACGTAAGAGCGCGCAACCATGTCGAAGAACTTAAAGGCTTTTATTACAGTTTAATCTCTTACGTAGTTGTTATTCCATTTCTAATTTTTATTTGGTATCGCTTTACACCACATACCATTCAATGGTTTTGGTTTCCAATGTTTGGATGGGGACTAGGACTGACTATTCAAGGATTTAGAGTTTTTGTAAACGATGGTGCTTTTGGGCGCAATTGGGAAAAACGTAAGATAGAGAAATTTATGAGAGACGAAGAAGAACAACATTGGAATTAATATCTAGAGTCATGGAGAATTATAAATTAGAATCACATCAAAAAGACGAATCAAAACAACGATTTATTAAAGAAGAAGCGTACATAAGAGCCCGAAAAAAGCTCGATAATTTAAAAGGGTTTTATTGGCATCTTGCATCCTATATCGTAGTAAACATTTTTTTAATTGTTTTGATAGGAGTAAATACAGGCAATTTTTGGCACTTCGGTACGTTCGCTACGGCAATTTTTTGGGGAATTGGTTTGTTATTTCACTTTTTAGGAATCTATGGACCAGATTTTTTCTTCGGAAAAAACTGGGAAGAACGTAAGATTAAAGAAATCATGGACAAAGAAAAACGCCATTGAGAATAAGTTAACTTGAGATTTTATAGTTATGAAACGAGCATGTTAAAAAGCTTATCTCCCAAGGAAAACCAAAGGTTCAACGACTCCTTAAAAACTATAAAAATGGAGTTAATGATTAATAGCGAACAGCATGTGACCATTAAAGAACAATACAAATAAAGACATGAAATTAAACAAAGAGGAAGAAAAACGATTTGTGGATGCAAAGAATAAAGTAAAACGAATAAAAAATTTCTATTTGCATTTGGCATTATATAGTATTGTAGTAGCACTTCTTTTATATAATCTTTACATTATTCAAGGGCCATATACGGATGTTATTACAGGATTAAATATTTCGATTATGGTGTTATGGACTGTAATTATTAGCATTCATGCTTGGAGTGTTTTTAGAGGGAGATTACTATTTAAGAAAAGTTGGGAAGATAAAAAAATAGAGAAGATTCTAAAGGAAAAGGAAAAAGAAAATGTAGAGACCACTTTTTGGGAATAAAGCCTATCATTAAAACAGTGAAATTAGAAGAAAAAATTAAAAGAATGAATGTAATCATAATAGAAGACGAAAAACCATCAGCAAGACGCTTGCAACGCATGCTCGCTCAACTCGATGTTGAAACTAATATCATGCTACATTCTGTTGAAGAGTCAATTGAATGGTTTCAAAATAATGAACATCCAGATCTTATATTTTTAGATATTCAGTTGAGTGATGGCTTGTCATTTGAGATTTTTGAGACTATAGACATTAAATCTGCAGTTATATTCACTACTGCTTATGATGAATATGCGCTACAAGCTTTTAAATTAAACAGTATTGATTACTTGTTAAAGCCTATTGATACTGATGATATGGCAAAAGCCGTTGCTAAATTTAAGGAGCGATTACCTAGTCAGAAGCCAGTGACTTTAGACTTCAATGATATTAAAAAGTTATTGGTCAACCCAATAGATCGTGAATACAAGAAACGATTTTCAGTGAAAGTTGGGCAGCATCTCAAACTTATAAATATTGAAGATATAGAGTGCTTTTATAGTGAAAATAAAGGCACGTATGCCTATACCAAAGAGGGGAGAAACTATTTACTGGATAATTCCTTAGAGCAACTCGAAAATGAATTGGAACCGCATACGTTTTTTAGAATTAGTCGCAAATTCTATGTCAATATAAATGCAATAAAAGATATGATTAGTTATACGAATTCAAGACTTCAGATTAAACTTAATACCTTTAATGATCAAGAAGTTATTGTAGCTAGAGAGCGCGTAAAAGATTTCAAAAAATGGTTAGAATAGTAATTATTTGACATTTTTTTGTGGCTCTTATGACCATTCAAACTAAAAATATAACTACTTAACTTAAAAATTTGACCATAGAGACTTAAAATGGTAGTTTTCATTTCAAATGTATTGTTATGAAACTTAAAATCAACCTAATAATTCTTTTACTTATTATTTCTACATGTTGTTATGCACAAGATTGGAAATCATACCCTTATAGTCCGTCTGGGCAAATTGAATTTCCATTGGACGAAGGAAGACACACATCCGAACCCATTGAATGGTGGTATTCTGCTGGTCATGTTGTAGGTCAAACTTCTGGTAAAAACTATAGTTTTATGTATACCTTTTTTTATTATCCACAATCTGGCTTTGATGGGTTTAGAATTTTAAATATAACAGATGATGATACTGGAACTTTTTTTCAAGATGTAAAACCAGTTAATTATACAACACTATCAACAACGAGTTTTGATATTGAAGCAAATGTATTTTTAGGAGGTGTAGAACATTGGAGAAATAAAGAAGATGTGAGTAATCAACCGATTCCATTTGAATATGAATTGTCTGCAGCTATTGGTACTGGTGGATTAGATTTAGAATTCGTGACTTTAAAACGCCCACTTATTTTAGGCGATGATGGCTATTTAAATCAAGGTATAGCTAATTATACATATTATTTCTCTCAGACAAAGAATGATGTAACAGGAACCTTGACCTTTAATGGGGTTACTGAACCTGTTATAGGTACAGGTTGGATAGACAGACAATATGGTGATTTTAACCCATTAACAGGTGAAAAATATGAATGGTTTAGTATGCAGCTCTCAAACGGGATGGATATCAATCTGTGGAATATATTTACTGCAGACAGGCAAATACCTAACACGCAAGAATATAAAATTCTTTCAGCATATGTAGACGAATCGACGCAGTATACCATAAGTGATTTTGAAATTGAACGCTTAGCATTTAACTGTATGCCAGATGATGCGATGTGTTATTCAAAACAATGGCGATTGACATCTATAACTAATAATTTGGATTTAACGATAACCACACTCCATGATAATACTGAAGTGCAACTCCCTTTTCGGTTTTTTGAAGGTGCAACTAATATAACAGGAACAGTAAATGGGAACCCTGTTACGGGAATTGGGTTCGCTGAGTTGTTGCATGATTATGAAGATCCAGATATTACAATTACAAGTCCAAGTGGTGGGGTTTACGAAACATCGATGCCAATAACCTGGGATTTAAATAATCCGGATGATGGACGTCCTGTGTTTTACGATGTAGAATATAGTATCGATAATCAAGCAAATTTCACTTCAATTGTGCAGGGACTAACGAGCCCGTCATTCTTGTGGACGAATGCTCCTATTTCTAATGGCGATGAAGTCTGGTTCAAAATCATTGCGTATTCTATAGATGGTACCTTAACGAATACTATTATAAGTTCGTCCGCTTCATCAGCAACTTTAGCATTGCATCAAATTGAGAATAATCACTTTAAATTATTTCCTAATCCTGTGGGTGAATTACTTACACTTCAATTAGCACAAAATGCTACAGAAGGATTATATGAAATATTCGATGTTAAAGGACGTTCAGTACTGAAATCAAAGGATTTCGAAGGATCGATTATCGAAATTGATACCGAATATTTGGCTGCAGGAGTATACTATTTGAGAGTAACAACTAATGGTTCTAGGGCGACTCAAAAATTCATTAAAAATTAAAACAATGTTATTCATCTAAGCGGTTATCATCAAATGCTGATGGCAGTAATTTAGGAATAAACTTGATGAAAATTGGCAGAAGTAAAGCGCCACCAGGTAAAAGAAAAATGGCTAAACTAGGAATGGATTTTATAATGTCTATCAGTTGGTCATGAACTTGCTTTTGTTCCTCATCTGATAAATTACGAGTTGTAGATTGAGTCAACAAAATCATGAGCTCTTTGCTTTGTTTTAGCTCCTTGTTTAAGCGTTTACTATTCCGGGATATAAGTTTACTAACAATTTGGCTTGAATTGTCATAAAAGCTTTGAACCAAATTTTTAGAATTTAAAAATGCAATCCCATCTTTATTTGTATGATAAAATGTGTTGATGTCATCAATTGAAGTCGTTATGAGTTCAGTTTCAAAACCTAAATCTTTTTGCATTTGATTTAGAAAATCTAATTCAGTTTTATCAATCGATTTATCACTCCATGATGCCATACAGACAATATCAACAATGTATTGTTTCTCAAGAGGGGATGTAATATGTCCAATAATCTCTTTGTAATTTAACGTGTCATTATTGTGATAGCGTAGAGAAGCTTCAAAAAGTTTAATCAAGCTTTTATCATATTCAGTCTTATCTTGTTTGGTGTCAAAAACTTTGATAACAATCGTCTCAATTGAAGCTTCAATATGCTTAAGGTATTCTTCTGAAATAGAATTAGTTAAGAGGGATTTTTGATAAGCCAATACATCAACAAATAGAAGTGCATTTATAATGAAATAATTAAAATTCTTGGTAATTATATTATCATCAATATGTATGCGCTTACTGATTATTTTTTCTAATAAAGCCGAAGATTTTTTCTCACCTAATAAACCTTCGAGAAATGATATTTTGTATTCTTCTATTGCTTTGTAGAAATTAATAACGCTATCTACAAAATCAGAATTGCAGTGTTGATTATGATGCACATATTTAAAGGTGAGCATTAAGTTGACTTTACACAGTTCTTCACTGCTTAAATCGCCTTTATTGACACTATTATAAATCACATCTACATTGCTTCCATAAATAAAACCACAGCGTTTAAGTGCTCTGTAAAAATCAGAAATAGGTGCTTGCAAGTAGGTTTCATTAGAAGAAACTTCCTTTAGTAATTTTTCTATCCAACCATGTGACGATGGATTCATGAGAATTTATTTAAAAGTATAAAATTAAAAAAGCTACTTTAATAAGTAGCTTTTAATACCTTGTTTTTTGATTTACTATTCAATAATTCCACCACAACTCACTCGACCTCCAGCATTCCCAGTCGGTTGGGACGTTAAATCATCGGCACCTTGATGCACAATAATTGCTTTACCCATAATATCTCTTTCAGGGTCGCCACATCCTAAACACCATTGTGCGGTATAAAAAGTTTTAGTAGCATTACCATTGGCATCTGCTTCTAAATTTCCTATGTCGCCTTTGTGGTGCCCTTTTTCATCTCCCCATGCACCATGTGGTTGCGCTGTGGGATTCCAATGCCCTCCTGATGATTTTCCGTCAGGTGAAGAACAATCGGCTTTCTCATGTAGGTGAATGGCATGTGTACCTTCTGTTAAACCGCCCAAAACGGTTATCATAGTAACAACACCTTTGTCTTCTGTAAAAAGCACATTTCCGGTAACATTACTATTACTTTTTGATTCGAGCGAAACTTTTAATTTTTTAATTTCTCCAGGATGTGTGTCTGTTGGAGTCACAGATTTTTTACTTTCAGAGGCTTCAATTGTTGCGTTTTCAGTTGTTTCTTCTGTTTTTACTTCAGTTTCTTTTTTATCTTTTTTACAAGAAATGTTAAGGCTGAACGCTAAAACAAATATAATAAGGAGTACTCTTTTCATGTTGATTATAGTGTTTTTTATTTAGTTGAAAGTTACTTAATATTTAGATAATAACAAACTTCTTTACATGACATATGTCATATTTTTAGAGGGTCCGATGCTTTACTTTTGACACAAATTAAATAGGTATGAGTAATTCTTTAGTGAACAAATATAATGTTGCTGGTCCAAGGTATACAAGTTACCCAACCGTACCGTATTGGGATACGCAAACATTTTCGCTTAGAGAATGGAAATCTTCCTTAATAAAGTCATTTAATGAAAGCAATTCTAGTGAAGGCTTAAGTTTATATATTCATTTACCGTTTTGTGAAAGCTTATGTACTTTTTGTGGTTGTAATAAACGTATTACAAAAAGACATGAAGTTGAATCGCCATATATTGAGGCGGTTATAAAAGAATGGCATTTGTATTGTGATTTATTTAACGCAAAACCAAAAATAAAAGAGTTACATTTAGGTGGTGGTACACCAACGTTTTTTACTCCAGAAAACCTGAAAAAACTTATCGATAGTATACTTAAAAGAGCGGTACGTGCTGAGGGTTATGAGTTTAGTTTTGAAGGGCATCCAAATAATACAACAAAAGAACATTTAAAAACACTGTATGATCTTGGATTTAAACGGGTAAGTTTTGGAGTTCAAGACTATAATGAAATTGTTCAAAAAGCAATTCATAGAATCCAACCATTTGAAAATGTAAAACGTGTAACAGAAGCCGCGAGAGAGATTGGATATACATCAATAAGTCATGATTTAATATTTGGCTTACCGTTTCAAACGGAAGCGCATGTAAAAGAAACAATCGCTAAAACCAAAAGTTTAATGCCAGATCGTATTGCGTTTTATAGTTATGCACATGTACCGTGGATTAAAGGTAATGGGCAACGCGGATTTAGTGAAAGCAACTTGCCTTCTGGGGAAAGCAAAAGAATGCAATATGAAACTGGTAAATCGCTTTTGGCAGAATCAGGTTATCATGAAATTGGAATGGATCATTTTGCTCTTGAAACGGACACTTTATATTCGGCGATGAAAGACGGTTCACTACATAGAAATTTCATGGGATATTCATCTTCAAAAACACAAGCTATGATTGGTCTAGGTGTATCTTCAATAAGTGATAGTTGGTATGGGTTTGCTCAAAATGTAAAAGGGATAGAAGACTATTATCATTTAATAGATGAACATACAATTCCGGTATATCGCGGTCATATATTGAACGATGAAGATCTGATAATTAGAAAACATATACTCAACCTAATGTGTCAATTTGAAACATCTTGGGATGGTGAAAATTTATATTTTAAGGAAGTGTCTGACGTTCTAATCAGATTAAAAGAAATGGAGAATGATGGCTTAATTGTGCTTAGTTCAAATCAAATTATTGTAACAGAAAAAGGAAAGCCTTTTGTTAGAAATATATGCATGGCATTTGACGTGTTATTGCAAAGGAATCAACCTAAAACACAGTTGTTTTCAATGACTGTTTAACTTAAAATTAGAATCATGAAAAAAATTATTGTACCAATAGACTTCTCGCAACATTCAGAATATGCAATGGAAGCAGCAGCTATCTTGGCTAAAAAACACGGCTCAGAAATATTAGCATTACACATGCTAGAAATGTCTGACATCCTATTAAATAAAACGGATAACGAGCAACACGCAAAAACGGTGTTCTTTTATAAATTAGCGGAACAAAAATTTGAAGAGTTTTTATCAAAAGATTACCTTGATGGTGTAAAAGTTACGCCAATAGTTAAACACTTTAAAGTATTTAGTGAAATAAGTGGCGTGGCTAAAGAACAAGGAGCAGATTTAATTGTAATGGGTTCTCATGGTTCTAGCGGTGTTAAGGAAATATTTATAGGTTCTAATACTGAAAAAGTTGTAAGAAATTCTGGTATTCCAGTTTTGGTTCTTAAAAACGACCCAATTCTTATGGATTTTGAAAATGTTGTTTTTGCATGTGATTTTTCTGAAGAATCCGTAAGATCATATAAAAATGCCAGCAAACTATTTGAAAAACTAAATTCAAAAATACATCTCGTATATGTCAACCTACCAAGTGAAAATTTTAAAAGCTCGGTAGAGATGGAAAAACGAGTGGCGGCGTTTTTGAAATTGGCTGATGGTAGTTTAGATAAAATGAATTCGGTTAATTATGTATCGGATTATACGATTGAAAAAGGTATTTTAAATTTCTCTAATGTTATAGGTGCTGATTTAATAGCCGTAGCTACACATGGTAGAACTGGGATTGCACACTTTTTTGAAGGAAGTATTTCTGAAAATGTAGCGAATCATTCATTACTACCAGTAATGACATTTAAGATATAATTAAAGACCCTTTTAATGATTTAGTTTAGTAATTATTTTAAGAAAAAAAGAGACCAATTTTCATTGGTCTCTTTTTTTGATTTATAAAGGATGTTTTTATCTTAAATATGATTTTTATCATATTATATAAAGGCACATGGTTATATTTTTGTGGTATAAATTAAATGATATGAAAACAACACTAAAATTAATGACTGTTTTATTTACAATCCTGCTAATGAGTTGTGGTGGTAAAGAAGAAAAAAAGAAAGAAGGATTTTCTTATGATAAGAAAGCAACTACTGAACAAAAGGAAACTCCGAAAGCAGAAAAAACGCCTGCTTCTAAAAGAGTAGATCTTACCAATAAAGGTGTAGGTCCAATAACATCTGTTGATCTAGGTAATGAAATTGATCAAAACATGGCAACGCATGGTGCAGATGTGTTTAAAAAAATGTGTACAGCATGTCATAGAGCAAATAAGAAATTTATAGGTCCATCTCCAACAGGAATTTTAGATCGTCGTTCTCCTGAATGGGTAATGAATATGATTCTAAATCCAGATGAAATGGTTCAAAAAGATGCTTTAGCTAAGGACTTATTAATTGAATTTAACGGTTCTCCGATGGCAAATCAAAACTTATCAGAAGATGATGCTAGAGCTGTTTTAGAATATTTTAGAACACTTAAATAATATCATATGAAAACAATTAAACAATTAATTCTTGTAGCGGTTCTTGCCTTAGCTTTCGTGGCTTGCAAGAATGACACTAAAGATGCCTCAACGAGCTCAACAGATACAAAAGTTGAAAAAAAATCGACTGAAAGATCTGGACAAGCATTTATTAAAGATGATGAGAGTACACCAACAGTTTTAAGTATTGCTATTGGTTCAAAAGATCATACAACTTTAGTAGCTGCGGTACAAGCTGCGGAGCTAGAAAACGTATTAGTTAATGCAGGACCTTTAATGGTTTTCGCACCAACTAATGAAGCATTTGCTGCTTTACCAGAAGGAACTGTTGAAAATTTGCTTAAGCCGGAGAATAAAGCCGCATTAGCAAATATTTTGAAATACCATGTAACTCCTGGAAACTATTCAAAAGACTTTTTGAAGAAATTTAAAAAATTGGGACAAGCCAATAATGGTTATGTACAAGTTGAAGTAGTAGATGGAGAACCTATGATTGGTGGCGCTAAAATCTTAGCTTCAATAAAAGCCGGTAACGGAATTGTTCACGTAATAGATAAAGTATTATTACCACCAAGTGAAGACTAAACAAACACTAATCTAATTTTTATAACAATGAAGACTATAATTAAATCAACTATTGCACTTTTAACTGTTTTAATAGCATTTACAAGTTGCAATAACACAACAAAATCAGATCGTGAATCTGGTGCCCTTGCAAGTAATGTTGCAGAAAAAGTATATGTCGCACCAGGAGAGCATGATGAATTTTACGCCTTTATTTCTGGAGGTTATAGCGGTAACTTAACTGTTTATGGATTGCCATCAGGAAGAATGTTTAAAGAGATTCCTGTATTCTCACAGTTTCCTACTTCTGGATATGGTTATTCTGAGGAGACCAAACCAATGCTTAATACCTCTCACGGATTTATTCCTTGGGGAGATTCTCACCATCCAGACATATCTCAAACAAATGGAGAAATTGATGGGCGTTTCATTTTTATCAATGAAAATAATACACCTAGAATTGCGAAAATTGATTTAAAGACATTTGAAACAACCGAGATTATCGAAGTACCAAATAGTGCTGGTAACCACAGTTCGTCATTTGTAACAGAAAATACAGAGTATGTAGTTGCAGGTACGCGTTTTTCTGTGCCAATTCCGCAACGCGATATGCCAATTAAAGATTATAAAGGTAATTTTCAAGGCGCTTTATCATTTATTAGTGTAGCACCAGAAACGGGTAATATGGATATAAAATTCCAAGTACTAATGCCTGGTTTTAACTACGATTTATCACATCCTGGACGTGGAAAATCTCACGGATGGTTCTTCTTTACCACTTATAATACTGAAGAAGCAAGTACTTTATTAGAGGTTAACGCATCTCAAAACGATAAAGATTTTATTGCAGCGGTAAACTGGAAAAAAATTGAAGAATATGTAAATAATGGTGGTGGAACTATGATGCCAGCTGACTATGCTCATAATGTATACGATGAGCACACGCATACTGCAACGTCTACTATGATAAAAGAAGTGCGTGTAGTTAACCCAATTGATGTTCCTGGAGCTGTATATTTCTTGCCAACGCCAAAATCGCCTCATGGTTGTGATGTTGATCCTTCTGGAGAATATATTGTTGGTAATGGTAAACTTTCAGCTAATTTAACAGTGCATTCATTTACTAAAATGTTAGACGCTATTGAAAATGAGAAATTTGCTGGAGAAGCATATGGAATTCCAATCTTAAACTTCGAAGATGTTTTAGCTGGTGTTGTTGAACAACCAGGATTAGGACCTTTACATACAGAGTTTGATGGAAAAGGAAATGCATATACAACCTTCTTTATTTCTTCTGAAGTTGTAAAATGGAAATTAGGAACTTGGGAAGTTGTTGATAGACAACCTACGTTTTACTCTGTTGGTCACTTAACCATTCCAGGAGGAAACTCAGGAAAACCTCAAGGTAAATATATGTTTGCGATGAACAAAATCACAAAAGACCGTTATTTACCAACAGGTCCAGAGTTAGAGCATAGTGCTCAATTATATGATATTTCTGGTGATAAAATGGAATTGCTTTTAGATTTTCCAACACATGGAGAGCCTCATTATGCAGCAGCAATGCGAGCAGATCTTATTAAAGAGCGTTCTCAAAAAATATACAATTTAGAAGACAATAAGCATCCTTATGCTGCTTTTACTGATGATGATACTAAAGTGGTAAGAAAAGGTAACGAAGTACATATTTATATGACGACTATAAGAAGTCACTTCTCACCAGATAATATTGAAGGTGTTAAAGTTGGAGATAAAGTATATTTCCATGTTACTAATTTGGAACAAGATTTTGATGTACCTCATGGATTTGCAGTGTTAGGTCAAAATACGTCAGAGTTATTAATTATGCCAGGACAAACTAAATCTTCTGTATGGGAACCAACAAAAGTAGGAGTATGGCCATTTTATTGTACAGATTTCTGTTCTGCATTGCACCAAGAAATGCAAGGTTATATTAGAGTATCTCCAGCAGATAGTAACACTCCAATAAAGTGGTCACTTGGTGAAGATATTGAATAAAATAAAATAGGGAAATTTTGTTTTAGTGTTTATTTTCCTAACAAGGCGAGAGATGATTCGTCACTCTCGCCTTTCTTTTTAAAATCACTAAGTATTGCAAACTGGATTTATTTCAATAATAGTTAAGTAAAAAATCATGAAAAAGTCAAATATCATAATGCTTTTAGCTGCATTATTACCGCTAGCACTTTTTATTTTTCCTTTGTGGAACATTACACTTGAAGCACCACAATATCCCATTCCTTTAGGGATGAATATTCATATTAATGATTTTGCTGATGCGAATCCACATGACATTAAAAATATTAACTTAATGAATCATTATGTGGGGATGAAATATATTCCTGATGCCATTCCAGAATTTAAAATTTTCCCAGCAGGAATTCTTATTACTACCGTTATTGGACTGTTAATTGCCTTTAGAGGGAATTATAAATGGTTCATGTTTTGGTTCATATTAATGATAATTTTATGTAGTGCGGGACTGTATGATTTTTACTTATGGGAACATGATTATGGACATGATTTGGATCCTAAGGCTATTATGAAATTTACGAATCCGGATGGAACTGCAATGGGCTTTCAGCCGCCATTATTTGGAAGTAAAGATATCTTAAACTTTAAAGCACATTCTTATCCCAGATTAGGAGCTTACTTTTTAGGACTGGGTATTGCAGCTTCTTTGATAGCTTATCTAGTTGGAAAGAAAAATCATAAAAAACCGTTGACTATGTAGAGCGAGTCAAAACACTAAAACACTAAAATTATGAAAACACTAAAACACTATTTACTCATGGCAGCGATTATGCTGCTCTACAGTTGTTCTGTATCACCTAAAGCCATAGATTATGGTAATGATGGTTGTTACTTTTGCCAGATGACAATTGTGGACAAACTTCACGCTGCGGAAGTAGTAACTAAAAAGGGAAAAGTTTATAAATTTGATGCAACAGAATGCATGGTAAACTTTTTGAGTGAATTTGATACATCTAATATCAAACACTATCTATCTAATAACTATAACGTCCCTGGAACTCTTATAGATGCAACACAAGCAACTTTTTTGATATCAGAAAACATTCCGAGTCCAATGGGAGCCTATCTTTCGGCATTTGATAGCAAGGAAGAAGCTAGCAAAGTTAAATCAGATAAAGACGGAAAATTGTATAGTTGGAACGAACTGCTTTCACATTTAAACTAATTTTAATAAATTAAACTATAGAGATTATAATATCTTGTGTTTTTAAATTTTAGTACTTAAATGGAACGATTGTTTAAATATAGTGTCTTATACTTCGTAGTATTTTTTACGAATACTATCTATTCTCAAACTATTGAAGTCTGCGAAAACTGTACGATGTCATCTCTTAAGGATGCTATTAGCTACGCCAAAGATTTTGATACTATTCTGGTTAAAAAAGGAACTTATAAGGAGCATAATATAAAAGTTGACAAGCCATTAACAATTATTGGCGAAAATTACCCAATTATTGATGGTGAATTAAAAGGAGAGATTATAACAATTGTTTCTGATGATGTAACGGTAGATGGTTTGTTCCTAATAAATGTAGGTACAAGTTATACGGAAGATTATGCGGCAATAAGAGTGAGAAGAAGCAAAAATTTTACCATTCAAAATTTAGTATTAGAGAAATTATTCTTTGGAATTTATATTGAAAAATCAAGAGACGGTAAAGTGTTCCATAACAAAATAATCGGTGATGCCGTTGAGGAATATAATTCGGGAAATGGTATTCAACTTTGGTACAGCAAAAACATTCAAATAGAGCATAATTTTGTGCAACACGTTCGGGATGGAATATATTTGGAGTTCTCTAACGATTGCTTGATCAAAAATAATGTAAGTGCCAACAATCTACGATATGGATTGCATTTTATGTTTTCTAACGATGACATTTATCAGGACAATACATTTGAAAATAATGGCGCTGGTGTGGCAGTTATGTTTTCTAAAAGAATCAAAATGCTAAATAATGTTTTTAAAGAAAACTGGGGTACAGCATCCTACGGAATGTTGCTTAAGGAAATCAATGATGCAGAAATATTAGGAAATACATTTGAAGAAAACACAATTGGAATAAACGTTGAAGGCTCAAATAGAATAACCTATAAAAACAATAACTTTATTAGCAATGGTTGGGCCATAAAAGTTAGAGGAGCCTGTTATAATAATAGTTTTATAGAAAATAATTTTCTATATAATTCCTTTGACATATCTTACAATAGCAAGATAAACGATAATGTATTTGATAGAAACTATTGGAGTAATTATACAGGATATGATTTGGACAAAGATGGTATTGGTGATGTACCATATAGACCTGTAAAGTTGTTTTCATATATTGTAAATCGTACCCCTGAAACAATCATCTTGTTACGAAGTCTATTCATAGATATTATAGATTTTTCTGAAAAAGTGTCACCTGTTTTTACACCAGATAATTTATTAGATACTAACCCTTTAATAAAAAAAATAGAATGGTAAGCATTCAAAATTTACATAAAAAATTCAATAAGAATGTCGTTTTAAGTGGTGTAGATCTTAATATTTCTGATGGTGGAATTTTCGCAGTGCTTGGACCAAATGGTTCAGGAAAAACTACGCTTATAAAATCAATTTTGGGCATGGTGATTCCTAATGAAGGTGAGATTACTGTACTTGGAGAAAATATTAAAAAGAACTCTGATTACAGACGTCAAATTGACTATTTACCTCAAATCGCAAATTTTCCAAGTAATTTGAAAGTAAAAGAATTGATCAGAATGATTAAGGATTTGAGAGGAAACACCGATGAAGACCAATATTTAATTGAACTGTTTAAATTAGAACCATTTTTAGATAAAAAATTGGGTAACCTTTCTGGAGGAACTAAGCAAAAAGTGAACATCGTTTTAACCTTCATGTTTAACAGCCCATTAATTATTTTAGATGAGCCAACTACTGGTTTAGATCCTATTTCATTGATCCGATTAAAAGAATTGATACAAAAGGAGAAAGCTAAAGGTAAAACGATATTAATCACATCACATATTATGAGTTTTGTTGAAGAAATGTCTGATGAAATTGTGTTTCTTTTAGAAGGAAAAATTTACTTTAAAGGTACAATTAGCGCACTCAAAACGAAAACGAATCAACCTGACTTTGAACATGCAATAGCATCAATACTTATAGATAATCATGCTTAAAATATTAAAATACAGTTTTTACGATTTAATGCGAAGCCGATGGAGCTACGTGTATTTCGCGTTCTATTTATTGCTTGGAGTTGTGTTATTGTTTTTGAATAACGACCTGTCTAAAGCGGTCATCACTTTAATGAATGTAATTATTGTGCTGGTTCCACTTATTGGAACCATATTCGGTGTGATGTATTACTATAATTCAAAAGAGTTTACCGAATTATTATTGGCGCAACCTTTAAAGCGATCGTCTATATTTTTAGGCCAGTATCTTGGTGTTGCCTTGTCACTTTCAATGAGTTTGATTTTAGGACTAGGTTTACCATTTGTGTTTTATGGATTGTTTGAGTCTTCGGCAATTTGGGACTTTTCTTTGTTGCTCATAACCGGAACATTTCTAACGTTTATATTTACGGCATTAGCCTTTAATATTGCGCTATCGAATGAAAATAAAATTAAAGGATTTGGATATGCCATATTATTATGGCTATTCTTAGCCATTATCTATGATGGAATATTCTTAATGACATTAATTATGTTTGAAGATTATCCATTAGATAAATTATCATTAGTAGGTACGATGCTAAATCCAATTGATTTATCTAGAACACTAATTTTATTAAAACTAGATATATCAGCATTGCTAGGTTATACAGGCGCTGTTTTTAAACAGTTTTTTGGAACAAACATTGGTTTGATAGTTTCATTAATTATGCTAAGTGTTTGGGTCGTTATACCCGTGCTAAGAATTATGTTTAAATCAAAAAAGAAAGACTTTTAAAACAACAAAATATGCATACATTTCATATCCCTGTTATGGGAATTGGATTTACAATCGATACGCCGTTAAAAGTTTCCCATTTAGGGATGGATTCGGTAATTTCTCTATTGGATGATATCCTGCTAGAAAAATTAAGAAAAATGTACAGTAGTAAATACCGTGTTCCATATGCCGAGATTACAGACAAAATAGACGATTTCAGAGCGAAACGCATTACCGCGTATTTAAACTTAATTAGTGAATTGGTTGAAGAAAAATTTGACGATCTTAAAAATGTGACTTTAGAAAAAAACAATGATCTTAAGAACTATTTTAATATGTTACCTGACAGTTCTTCAAAAAAGCAAGAGTTTAAAAAACTAACGGCAGATCGGTTTAATATAAGTGAAGTAAAGAAGTGGTTAGACGATAATCTTTCTTTAGGAAATATCGATGTCAATATAATGACGAAGGTTGATAAGGATAATTATATTAAAAATGAAAAATTGCCGACTATTTATAATGATGCTCATGCTGCCCTTAGGGGATATGCGAGTAGTAATTTATCATCTTCAATGGTGTTTTCAGCAGGAATGAATCCTAGATTATATAGTTATTTAGAGCAGTTTGATGATTTTTATCCTAATGAAAATGGTGTGATAAAAAAGAAAATTATTCTAAAAGTAAGTGATTATAGATCTGCATTAATACAAGGTAAGTTTTTGGCAAAAAAAGGGCTTTGGGTATCAGAATACAGAATAGAATCTGGACTTAACTGTGGCGGCCATGCCTTTGCAACCGATGGCCATTTAATTGGACCAATATTAGGAGAATTTAAAAACAATAAACAAGAATTGATTACTACGGTTAATGCGCTTTTAATAAATGCATTAACAGCTAAAAACCGAAAGGTTCCAAAAACTTTTTTAGATTTAAAAATAAGCGCTCAAGGCGGTGTAGGTGATTCTGAAGAACATGAGTTTTTGTTAAATCATTACGAGGTTGATTCTGTAGGATGGGGATCTCCATTTCTTCTAGTGCCAGAATCCACTACAGTAGATGATGAGACTTTGAGTAAGCTCATGAAAGCTGAAGAAAAGGATCTGTACTTAAGTCATATTTCTCCTTTAGGGGTTCCTTTTAATAACCTTCGAGGGAACACTAAGGATGATGAAAAGACACAATTAATAGATAAAGGACGACCTGGGAGTTCTTGCCCTAAAAAGTTCGTGGCTCTTAATAACGAATTTACCGAAAAAGCAATTTGTACAGCCTCTAGACAATACCAGAATCTAAAATTAAAAGAGCTAGATTCACAGGAATTGGAATCGGATATGTATAATTCTAAATACAATAAAATTGTAGAAAAATCATGCATCTGTGTTGGATTAGGGACTTCTGCGTTACTAACCCATAATATTAGTACAAAAACTGAAGGCGACGGGGTTGCAGTTTGCCCAGGGCCAAATTTGGCCTACTTCTCAAAAATAATGAGTTTAAAAGATATAACCGATCATATCTATGGACGTTCTAATATGATTTCGAGAACAGATAGACCCAATATGTTTATCAAAGAGCTTAATATCTATATAGATTATCTTAAAACACAAATCGAAGAAACTAAAATAGTAGTCACTAAAAAACAAGAAAGGTATCTGAAGACATTTGCTAAAAATTTACAGGAAGGAATTAATTATTATCACGATTTGTTTATTAATCTCAATGACCAATTTAAGGATACGAAATCTACAATTCTCAATGATTTAAATTTTAGTAGAGCACGCATGCAGGTTTTAGAAGTTGAAATTAATAGTTTAAGTCAGATTGAGACTTTTAAAAAAATAATATAGTTATGTCTAATCAAATGAAAATCATAGTATTACTCGTTGTTTTAAGTAGCGTTTTTAGTTGTGTGAATGAACCAAAAAAAGCGGTGACTAACACCGAAGAATCTGTAGAAATCACACTTTTAGATACGCTGCAATTAAAATTTGATCGTGGTGAAAAATGGCAAGTAAATGATGAGACTCATGTTGGATTATTAAAAATGGATTCGATAATTAGAAAATTCAAAACTGATTCACAAAAGGATTATGTCGACCTGGGAGAATTACTGTCGAAACAAACGAGTTTTGTAATTAAAAATTGTTCCATGAAAGGGGAATCTCATGATCAACTACATGTTGTTCTTGTTCCTATGTTAGATGAGATTTCTATGTTGAAAGAGTCAACAACTACCTCAGAATCGGTAAATGCTTTGTCAAATCTTGAATCACTTATACATAATTATTTCAGGCATTTTAAATTATAGGAGTTTGTGATTTTTGTCATGTTTTAAGTCTTGGAATAGCTCTAAGTTTGTACTATGATTTCAGCAATTGCTCATAAAATAATGGCCTTTATTCTAGTATTTATATTATTTGCACATAATATAAACACACTAGTCATTATAGGAGATTTTATTGTTAATCAGGATTTTATTGCAAAAACATTATGCATTCAAAAAGAGAAACAACAAGGTTGTAATGGTAAATGTCAATTGCGTAAAGAATTAAAAGGAACCAATTCAAATTCGGGTTCTGATCTACCATTTCAAGAAAGTAAACGATTGTCCCTTGATGTGTTTTGTATTACTACTATTGATGCCTTAGAATTTCCATCTATATGTTTTGGATTATCCCAAAAGGAAACATTATATACAACTCATAGGGTTTCCAAATTGTATCTCGAAATAGATACACCTCCACCAAATTTCAGCTAGTTTTTTCGATATTAAAATCGTAACGATTTTGCTCTATTCTTGCTTATTTACTTAGGCGAGCAGGAGGTTTTAAAACTAATCTGAAATACAAATACAAAAAAAATGAAACTAAAATATATACTACCAATTCTATTTATTGCCTTAATGTCAACATCATGTTCAACAGATGAGAGTAATGATGATCCTCAAATTGTCAATGAAGTCGATGGACTTATAAGAATACATGACATTATTAACGACACACATACCATTGAGTTATACAGTAAAACTGGAAATTTTAGTACGGGTTACAACGCAATCAGTATGAGATTAATGGATAATACCACCAACTTATATGTAGAAGATGCTTCAATTACATGGTTGCCAATGATGCAAATGCCTACCATGCAACACTCAAGCCCAAGATCATCTATCGCCAAGTCATTGGGAAAAGATACAGTTTATGAAGGTTATATAGTGTATCAAATGACAGGAATGGATGGTTCTGGATGGTCTTTAACTATAGATTATAGTATTGCTGATATGGTATATACGGCAACTGAATCAATAACTGTTACACAAGCCGAAAACCAAAATGTGACAAGCTTTATGGCTGATGATGGCAGTAATTATGTTATTGCAATGATTGAGCCAAGTGCTCCAAAAATCGCAATCAATAACCTTAAAGTAGGACTCTTTAGAATGGAAAGCATGATGTCATTTCCTATTGTAGAAGATTATACGATTGCATTGGATCCTCGTATGCCTGGAATGGACAATCATACATCTTCTAATAATACGGATTTAAGTTATAGTGCAGCTGATACTATGTATCATGCAGATTTGTCGCTTACAATGACCGGTTATTGGGTGCTTAATTTAAAGCTGCTTAATACAATGGATGAAGTTTTAAAAGGTGAAGATGTTACTGATGATAACAATCAAAGTTCACTATATTTAGAGCTTGAGTTTTAACAAAAGAACAGCAGTTAACAGCATACACATTGAATAAACGAAACTATCTCAATGTGTATGCTATAAAAAATTAAACATGAAACATTTCATTATATGCTGTTTTGGCTTGTTGCTTAGTGGCTTAATGTGTGCTCAACAACAGAAGAGCGATACCCTAAACAGTATTAAAAAAGATACGACTAAGCTAGATGAGATTACAGTTGTCGGACGAAGAAAATTAAGTAATTATCGACAAGAAAAAACGTTATCAAGTGTTGATGATTTCTTAGAAAAAGCGAATAAAATCACAATGATAAAACGTGGGAATTATGCTTGGGAACCGTCTATAAATAATATGAATAGTCAGCGTTTAACTGTGACCATTGATGGCATGCAAATTTTTGGTGCATGTACAGATAAAATGGACCCCATAACATCCTATGTAGATGTTTCTAATTTAGAAAAAGTAAGCGTCGGATCTGGTCAATCAGGGACTGAAAATGGGCATTGTGTAGGAGGCGGTTTAGATTTAAAGCTTCCGGAAACTAAATTTTACGAATCAGGATTAAAAACCAGTATTGATTTAGGGTATGAAACTAATGGTAATTATAGAACTGCAGGGTTAGAATTGGAATATTCAGGAAATAAATTTTACATTAAAACTGATGGTATTTTCCGTAAGTCAGATAATTATGATTCTGGAAGAAACCAAGACGTATTATACTCTCAGTTTGAGAAATACAATAGCTCAACACAAGTAGGATATAAACTCACAGAGAATCATAAGCTAGAAGCTAATGTGATATATGATAAAGCTACAGATATTGGTTATCCGGCATTACCAATGGATGTCTCTCTTGCTGAAGCCATAATTACTTCAGTCACCCATAATTACAGTAACGATTCTACTTTTTTTAAATCTTTAGAGTCTAAATTATATTTTAATACAATAACGCATGTTATGGACGATTCTAAACGTCCAGTTGTTGCTATTCGAATGGATATGCCAGGTTGGAGCAACACGTATGGTTTTTATAGCAAAGCAGCTATAGCTTTTAAAAATCACGAATTGTCTTTTAATTTGAATGGCTTTTATAATCGATCGTTGGCCGAAATGACTATGTATCCTAATGATTCTAATCAACCGGAAATGTTTATGTATACCTGGCCGGATATTAGAACATTATATTCAGGATTCTATGTAAAAGATAGGTATTCTATAAATGAAAAGGAATCGCTTACAGCTTCATTACGATTGGGATATCACCACAATAGAATCGCCAAAGACGTTGGATTAGAAAGTCTTCAAATATTCTATCCAGAAATTGAAGATTCTAAAAATAGATTTCTAACAAGTATGGCCGCAGATTACTCATTTAAACAAAAAGCATACGATGTTTCTTTCGGCTTAGGCTATGGAGAAAGAGCACCTTCAGTGAGTGAAGGCTATGGATTTTTCCTTTTTAATAGTTTTGATAATTTTGATTACATAGGTAATCCTACATTGAATAATGAAAAAGCTATAGAGGCAAATATAAAAGCCAATTATCATTTCAATAAATTTCATATTGGTTTGGAGTCCTCTTACTTTCATATTATGGATTATATTATTGGCAATATCGATCCATCTTTAAATGCAATGACTATTGGAGCTAATGGCGTCAAAGTTTATAATGCGTTGTCGCATGCTACCATTTTTGATGTGTATTTAAATTCATCTTATAGGTTTTCAAAATCCTTATCTATAAATGGAACGGTAGGATATAATTATGGAAAAGGGAGTAACGATGAAAATTTACCACTTATTAAGCCGTTTTCATATTTAGCCGAAGTTGGTTATAACATATCCCGTTTTAATGCAGCTATTCAACTAGAAGGAAATGGAAATCAAAGTAATTATAATAGTTTCTATGGAGAAGATGAAACACCACAGTTTGCTGTTTTAAATCTGAATTTAGGGAATACGTTTTATACAAAAGAGAATAAAATAATCCTTAAATATGGTGTGGATAATATGTTGGATACAAATTATTCAACCTATGCAGATTGGAATAATATACCAAGACAAGGACGTAATTTTTATTTGAATTTATCTTACGTGATACGTTAATTAATTATTGACAGTCAATAGTTCCAGTTGCAATTTCTGTAACTGGAGTAGGAGATAGGTATGGAATTCCTAATCCTAGGCCACGTACAATAAAAAGCAATCCAATAATTACAATAAATACAGGGATTGCTTTTTGAATACGCTGTTTTATGTTCGTATTTAAAAATTTACCAATATAAATCGCTGTGGTCATTAATGGAATAGTTCCTAATCCAAATACCGCCATATATAAACTACCTTGTGTTAAATTGGCTGTTGCAATAGCACCGAAAACGGCCATATAAACCAAGCCACACGGTAAGAATCCGTTTAAAAAACCAATGGTTAGAAATGTATCTGCAGTTTTTTTCTTTAAGGCGGTTCCTAAAGCGCTCTTTACTTTTGAAATGACTTGGTAAATTGGTTTGGAGAAATTGAAAGAATTAAAAGTTTTCGTAGGAATCATTACTACAATAATCATTAAAATTCCAATAGCAATGGATAAGTGTTGCTGGATGCCAAATATGTATAAACTCTGACCTACCAATCCAAAAAATAAGCCTATTAAACTATAAGCCAATAAGCGCCCTAAGTGGTAAGTTAAAATTTGAATTATTTTTTTCGTTGAATTTGTGCGATCAACAGGTAGCATAAAGGCAATAGGACCACACATTCCAACACAGTGAAAACTGCCTAATAAACCTAATATGAATGCCGACGCTAACATTTAGTACACGATCTCCTTTTTGTATAAATACGAAATTCCTTTATATTGCCAATCTACTTTAATGTTCCAACGACCACCCAATAAACGATTGTCAGGTATGAGCAAATTGTGGTTAGACAGCGAAATCGTAGTTTCAAAGTCTAACTGTTTATTAGATGGTCTATATAGGAACACTTTTCCTGTGATTTCTTTTGAATTTAAATTTTCAGGAAATTGAATAAGCAATCCGTCATCCGTATTTTTCCAACTTATATTTTGATCAAGATTTTTGGTATTCTGTTCTTTATCAATCTCCTTCTGGTAACCCAGTTCTTCTTTATAATATTCTTCAGTAACCAAATCATTGTTAATGTCTTTGCTAGTACTCATAGTAATTACGAAATACAATATGAAAGCAATAAAGCCAATAAAAGCAATCACAATTCCCGTTCCCCAATTAATTTTCATAATCATTTTTTTTATGGCATTCCTTCGCTGTACTCAGGCCAGGCTTTCCGTTATATCTTTTTAAAACATTTATGTTATTACGAGGCGTGAAACGATGTGGTAATCTATTTTTAATATCAACAGCTTGCTTCACTACGTTCGCAATGACGTTCTCTCATGTTTTAAAAAGGATGTCACTTCAATCCTTAATGCACTAATCATTAATTTTAGCGTCATTGCGAAGCAATTTTATTTGCTGTGGCAATCTTTCAAATTGAAGTCGACACTTCGACTACGCTCCGTGTAAACGAAGAAGCTCGTCTTAATGACAACTATCTATAACTCCTTGGTCCTAAAAAGTTCACAGTGGTTGTTTCAATTAATTCATCACCACTATAAACTTCAATAGTTAGTTTGTTTTTATCGCCATTCAAATGTGCCTGATTGATTTCAATAAACAAAGTTCCTTCTGCAATCCCTTGTTTCGGAACACTAAAACCTTCATTATGAGACACCAATTTAATAGTACCCTTGTAGGTTTTTAATTTTAGTGAAATGTCATCTATAGAGTTACTAGTTTTATTAACGAGTTTATAAGTAAATACATTACTGATAATCTTATTGTCTTTGTGCTCATACAGTTGACCTGGTAGTCTTAAAACTCTAGCTTCAACATCATTTCTTAAAAACAACATACTCATCAAAACTCCAGTTAATATAGTTAATACTATAATGTAACCTTTCAACCTGGTAGTCAGCTTAAACGTTTCTTTATTAGCAATTTCGGCTTCGCTAGCATATCGAATCAGTCCAGTAGGTAAGCCTACTTTTTCCATGATTTCATCACATTCATCAATACATGCCGTGCAATTAACACATTCTAATTGCGTACCGTTTCTAATATCAATTCCTGTTGGGCATACGTGAACACATTGAAAACAATCAATACAATCCCCATGACCTAAGGCATCTCTATCCTCATTTTTACGCCATTTTTTTCGACCATTTTCGCCTTCTCCGCGCTTATGATCATAAGCCACAACAATCGATTTAGTATCTAAGAGGACACCTTGTAAGCGTCCATAAGGACATGCGATTATACATACTTGTTCTCTAAACCAAGCAAATACGAAATAAAATACGCCTGTAAAAATCAGCAATGATATTAGCGTACTTACGTGCTCGATTGGTCCATCGATAACGTAACCTAGTAGTTTGTCGCTACCTATTAAATAAGCTAAAAAAACATTCGCGATAATAAAAGATATTATCAAAAACAGGCTCCATTTTAAAAGCCGTTTTTTTATTTTATCAGCATTCCATTTTTGTTTATCCAAGCGCATTTGCTTCCCACGATCACCATCTATCCAATATTCAATGCGTCTGAATACCATTTCTAAAAAAATAGTTTGAGGACAAATCCATCCACAAAATATTCGTCCAAAGGCAACTGTAAATAGGGTTACAAATAGGACGCCTATTATCATTGAAATAACGAAGAGGTGAAAATCTTGTGGCCAAAACGGAAATCCGAATATATTAAAACGACGTTCTAATATATTGAACATCAAAAATTGATTGCCATTTATGTTTATAAATGGTGCAGCAACAAGAATTAGCAACAAAGCATAGCTTACAATTTTACGCTTTTCATAAAAGGGACCCTTAGGTTTTTTTGGAAATACCCACGCACGTTTACCCTCTTCGGTTATAGTGCTAATTGAATCTCTAAATATTTCGTTCTCAGGGGTTTCCAAAACTGGTTCTGTTTACTCTTGTGATTCTGCTTCCCATACATCTCCTTCTGGAGCTTTTGGTTTTGCAGGTGTTGTACCTTCTAATGTTAACAAATAGCTTGAAACTTGGGCGATTTCAGCTGGTTTCAATGTTTGTTTCCATGAAATCATACCTTTACCATCTCTACCCCCTTCGCTCACAGTTTTAAATACATTTTTGATGCCACCTCCTAATATCCAATTATGGTCGGTTAAATTCGGGCCAATTCCACCGCCACCATCTGCCATATGACAAGCAACACAATTGGTTTCAAAAATGTTTTTACCACGACTTAAATCTGATGCTTCAGTTAATAATTCGACAGTATTAAAGTCGACCAAGTCTTTAGCCGTTTTCTTATATTCTTCCAAATCTATTTTTGCCTGTGCCAATTCAGTTTCAAACTCATCAATTTGAGTGTCACCATTAAACACATGATATTTAAAAAGATAAAATACCGCAAAAAAGATAGACGCATAGAATCCCCATACCCACCATGGTGGAAGGTTATTATCCAATTCTTTGATCCCATCATAATTATGGTCTAAAATAAGTTCACCTTCTTCTTCCATAGGACGAGAGCCTAAAAGTTTGATGTAGGTCTCATGCAGCCATGTAAATTTTGGTCCTTCCTTAGATGCAACAAACCTTGCTTTTGCTTCGTCATCTAGACTTTGGTACATCACATTTTCTAAAGCACCAACGATAGCTTCAACAGCAATTATAATAAGTAATACTAATAGCAAGAAGAGCATTATGACAGGATATTCTAGAAAGGCAGGTTGATCTCCCGAGTCTACAAAATATTCTATTAATCCGAAAATAGTGAAGAACACTAACGGAATTCTTACGTATGGTGGAACTAAATGTCTCATGATATAATGTCGTTTTGATTGTTTTCTAATGGAAGGTTACTTACCGTTTTTATATATGCTTTTTTAGCAGTGAAAACCCACCAAAAAAGAATTACAAAAAAGCTGAAAAAGATAAGCAGAGAGATGATAGGATAAATCTCAATCCCGATGATACTCTCCATATGGTTTTTTATATATTTTAGCATAATGACTTAATTTGAAGGTTATTATTCTTGTAAATCTTTAACTTTAATATCTGTCCCTAATCGCTGTAAATAAGCAATGATTGCAACGATTTCTCGATGTCTCATTTCTACAAATTCTTCTCCGTTTTCCTTAGCGAATTGCTTGTCTGCTTCATAATTTTCAACAAAATCAGGATCGTTATAAAGATTCTTTTCTATTTGAGTACCTTGATCTAACATTTGTTGTTGTGCATCTGCAATATCATCTTCCGTATATGGCACGCCTAGAGTCGCCATAACTTCCATTTTAGTTTCTGTTTGAGATTTATCAAGTTCATCTCTAATTAACCATTTGTAACCTGGCATGATAGATCCACTAGATGTACTTTGCGGATCATACATATGATTTAAATGCCAATTATCGGAATATTTCCCTCCAATTCTATGTAAATCAGGTCCTGTTCGTTTAGATCCCCAAAGGAAGGGATGGTCGTATACATATTCGCCGGCTTTTGAATATTCTCCATAACGCTCAACTTCATGTCTAAACGGACGTATCATTTGAGAGTGACAGCCAACACAGCCTTCACGAATATAAATATCTCTTCCCTCTAATTCTAAAGGTGTATACGGTTGAACACTTGAAATTGTAGGAATGTTAGATTTAACCATAATAGTTGGTACAATTTGAAGAATACCACCAATTAAAATAGCGACAGTTGCTAAAATTGTCAATTGAATTGGTTTACGTTCTAACCAGGTATGCCATCCTTCGCCAGCAATTCGTTTTTTAGAAACACGTTGTAATGCTGGAGCTTCTGCTAATTCATCGGTTACTTTACTACCAGATTTGATTGTTGCATATACGTTATACACTAAAATTAGCATTCCAGCAATATATAGCGTGCCTCCAATAGCACGCATCCAGTACATTGGTATGATCTCAGAAACGGTTTCTAAGAAATTACCGTAAACTAATGTACCATCTGGATTAAATTGTTGCCACATTGAATATTGTGTAAACCCTGCGACATACATTGGTAAGGCATAGATTATGATACCCAATGTTCCTAACCAGAAATGTAAATTAGCTAATCCTAGAGAGTGTAATTTAGTTTTAAATAGTCTTGGTATTAAATAATAAATAATTCCAAAGGCCATGAAGCCATTCCAAGCGAGAGCACCTACATGTACGTGTGCAATAATCCAATCGGTATAATGTGCGACTGCATTTACACTTTTTAAAGATAGCAAGGGCCCTTCAAATGTAGCCATACCATAACCTGTAATAGCAACAACCATAAATTTTAAAACAGGGTCCGTACGCACTTTGTCCCATGCACCTCTAAGTGTTAAAAGACCATTTATCATACCTCCCCAAGATGGCATTAATAACATTATTGAAAACGCTACACCTAGATTCTGTGCCCAGTCTGGTAAAGCAGTGTATAATAAATGATGCGGTCCTGCCCAGATATAAATAAAAATTAAGGACCAGAAGTGAACTATGGATAATCTGTATGAGTATACAGGTCTGTTAGCCGCTTTTGGTACAAAATAATACATTAAACCAAGGAATGGAGTCGTTAAAAAGAACGCTACGGCATTATGACCGTACCACCATTGTACTAAGGCATCTTGTACGCCTGCGTAAACGGAATAACTTTTCATAGCACTTACAGGCAATTCTAAACTATTAAATATATGAAGTACTGCTACAGTTACAAATGTGGCAATGTAAAACCAAATAGCAACGTATAAATGACGTTGTCTTCTTTTTAAAATGGTCCAAATCATATTAACGCCAAAAACAACCCAAATTAAGGCAATAGCGATATCGATTGGCCATTCTAATTCAGCATATTCTTTTGAAGTAGAATACCCCAAAGGAAGAGAAATTGCAGCAGCAACAATAATAAGTTGCCAACCCCAGAAGTTAATATTACTTAATAGGTCACTCGCCATACGTGCTTTTAACAAACGCTGTAGTGAGTAATAAATACCTGCAAACATCGCATTCCCTACAAAGGCAAAAATAACGGCGTTTGTATGTAATGGTCTTAAACGTCCAAAACTTAGCCATGAAATACCATCGGTTAGATTTGGGAATAGAAACATAAATGCGAGTATTAAACCCACTAGCATTCCTACCACTCCAAAAATTATTGTGGCATAAAGGAATTTAGTAACGATTTTGTTATCGTAATGAAACTGTTGCATTTCCATAATTGTTGTTAGTCTTTTTTGGTTTGTATTGATTGTTCTGTTTTTTCTTTAACGAGTTCATCTTCAAATAACATTCTAACTGAAGGCGTATAACTGTCGTCGTATTGTCCGTTTTTTACGGCAAAAATAAACGCCATAAAGAATATTATAGCAACTATAATGCTGATTGTGAGTAAAATATATATAACGCTCATACCTACTAGAAGTTATGTTTCAAAATTACTGTCATGCCCCGTTTTATTATATGATAATTGTCATGTTTCATTATTTGTAATCATTCTAATTTTCTGGTTAAAACATTCGTAGCAATAGTTGTAAAAACAACAATGCTAATTGAGCTTAAGGGCATCAATATGGCGGCTATTACTGGAGCTAATTGTCCTGTTACAGCAAAATAAAGCCCAATTATATTATAGATAAACGAAAATACAAAACTCCATTTAATTATACGAATTGCTGTTTTGGATGCTTTAATATAACTAAACAATTGATTGAATTTTTTAGCGTCTAAAATAGCATCACATGCAGGTGAAAAAATATTGACATTTTCTGAAATTGCAATGCCAACATTACTCTGGGCCAAAGCACCAGAATCATTTAATCCATCACCAATCATCAACACCTTTGCGCCTTCGGTTTGATGATATTTAATATATTCTAATTTATCTTTAGGGTTTTGATTGAATAGTAGTTTTGTTTTTGAAGGTAATAGTTTTTTTAGATTATCATGTTCACCTTCATTGTCTCCCGACAATATTACGAGATCATATTGTTTTTTTAACTGATTAAAAAGTTTTGACAATCCTTTTCTATAGTTGTTGTAAAACGTAAATTTCCCTTTATAGGTGTCACTTGAACTAACATGCACTGTCGTATTTAAAACTTGTGTTTCGTTGGTGAAACCAACAAACTTAGCCGAACCTAATTTAATGCTTGTGGCTTTATGTGATGCCTGAATACCCTGTCCTAAATATTCTTCAAATGAATCTAGTGTAATAATCTGATTATCTTTTAGCATCTCATAAAGTGATCTGCTTAGTGGATGATTTGAACCTCTAACGGTGTTTTTTAAAACCAGCTCTTCCGTTGTTGAAAGCGACGCTCCTTCATAGGTTGCTGTACTTTTTAAATTGGAAGTAATTGTACCTGTTTTATCAAAAATAATAGTATTAATAGACGCTAGTTGCTCAATCACAGAAGCGTTTTTTACATAAAATTTCAGCTTGCCAAAAATCCGCAACATATTACCAAAAGTAAATGGTGCCGATAAAGCAATAGCACAAGGACAAGCAATAATTAAAACTGCTGTAAAGACATTCATTGCTTTTGAAGCATCTACAAATAACCAATATGCTGTGGAAACTAAGGCAATTGCCAAAATAGTAATAGTGAATTTTTTACTAATAGTATTGGTCAGATTTGTAAATCCATCTTCTTTATTTTTGTTGAAAATATCATTACTCCATAGTTGAGTTAGATAACTTTGCTCCACCGATTTAATGGCTTCCATTTCAATAACACCATGAGTTTGCTTTCCTCCAGCAAAAAGTTTGTCGCCAGAATTTTTTCTAACGGTTTCAGATTCACCAGTTACAAAACTGTAATCAATTTTTGCTTTCCCATTAATCAAAATACCATCGACTGGAATAAGCTCCTCATTTCTAATGAGTAATCGATCTCCTTTTTTAATGTCGTAAACTTGAACAGGCTGTTCTTTATTATCACGAGTTAATTTTGTAACCGCAATTGGAAAATAGGATTTGTAATCGCGTTCAAAAGATAAAAATGTATATGTTTTTTGTTGGAAGAATTTTCCTAGTAATAAGAAAAAGACGAGTCCAGTGAGACTATCGAAAAAACCAGAACCAAGATCAAAACTAATTTCAACAGTACTACGTATAAAAAGGACTGCAATTCCGAGTGCTATTGGAACATCAATATTTAAAAGCCTAGATCGTAATCCTTTATATGCAGCTTTAAAATAATCCCGTCCAGCATAAAAAACAACAGGCAGCGAAAATGCAAACATGAGCCATCTAAACAAATGCTTGTATTTTTCAAGCCAGAATTCACCAACTTCAAAATATTCTGGAAATGATAAAAACATGACATTTCCAAAGGCAAAGCCAGCTATTCCAAGTTTGTAAATTAAGCTACGATTTACCTTTTCATTTCCAGTCTTAAAATCGTCAAGTGAGATATAAGGTTCATAACCAATGCTACTCAGTAATAAAACAGTTTCCTTCAAAGAATAGGTGTTTGGATTGTAACTGACGCGAACAGTTTTCTTTCCAAAATTAACTTGTGAAGATGATATTTGGGGATGAAGTTGATGCAGGTTCTCTAGTATCCAAATACAGGAACTGCAATGAATATGAGGAATGTATAGTGTTGCAATTTGTGTGTTTCCATCATTAAATTCGCACAATTTTTCAATGATACTAGTTTGAGATAGAAAATCGTATTTGCCTTGTATTTCTTTTGGAATAGCTCCTGGCGAACTTTGTAAATCGTAATAACAGGTCAAATCATGGCTCTCGAAAATCTCGTAAACCGTTTTACAGCCATTACAGCAGAATGATTTTTCTTGAAATTGAATTATGTTACTATCGCAACGATCTCCACAGTGGAAACATTGTTTATGCTCCATATTTTTGCTCATTTACCTGACGGCAAATGTAACAAGATTATGGCGTTTATTATATGATTATTGTCATGTTTTCATTAATTTTGCATGTTACAAAATGGGTTATGAGTAAATGTGAACAATGTATTATAAGGCAATTTAATTCTTTAAAAGCTTTAACGAAAGACGAACTAGTAAGGATTTCTGGGTGTAAAACTTCGAAATTCATCAAAAAAGGCGAAGTCATTTTTGAGGAAGGGGAAACACTAAATGGCGTTTTTTGTGTTAAGGACGGCTTATGTAAACTCACAAAACTAAGCGCAAATGGTAGAGATCAAATTGTGAAATTGGTAATGAAAGGTGATTTGTTGGGGCAACGTTCATTAATAAGTGATGAGTCTTCTAATTTGAGCGCCATTGCTTTAAATGATATGGAGGTATGTTTTATACCTAAAAGTGAAATCATAGGTGATTTGCAGCAGAACTCTAGTTTTTCGATGAATGTGCTGCAAGACATGGCTAACGATTTAAAAGAAGCGGATAATATTATTGTTAATATGGCGCAGAAATCTGTAAAGAAACGATTGGCTGAAGCCTTACTTTATATATTAGATAATTTCGGAAACGATGATAAGGGATATTTAAACGTTATACTTTCGAGAGAAGACTATGCAAGCATTGTTGGAACTGCAACAGAATCTGCAATTAGAGTGTTGTCACAACTTAAAAAAGAAGGCTTGATTACAACATCAGGTAAACAGATAAAGATAGAATACATTTCAGGTTTAGAACGCGTTGAATAATAAGAAATTATTTATAATAAAAGACCTTATAGTAATTACTGTAAGGTCTTTTTTTTTCATAAATTGACTCTTAATCCAATTTAAAAGATTTAACCTCTTTAAATGGACTGGCCTCTAATTGCTTCATTTTTGTTTGATACGCTGTCCATTCATTTTTAAAGAATGCATTGGTTTTGTTTAGAGCGCTATTAATGGCATCTTTAGCATGATTTATAAGCGTCGTTTCAGTACTCGTTAATCCACTAGGTCTAGAATTTGCATAGAATGCCGCAGCATTAATACGATCATTTACCGTCACTATAGAACTGCTTGTAATCCCTTGTCTTTTATCTTCTTTTCCTAAATAAATATCAATGAGTTCGTCAATTTTTTCAATAATGGTTTTAGAGTCCTCAATTGGATCTTTGAAAGCGTCTTTGTCTAATTTTTTCAAATCAGATTGAAAATTTTGAGCAATCGTTTTACTTTCAACTAATTGTTTTACTGCATCGGCCGTAACTTTATTCAACGCTTCTATTTGCTTGGTTGCATCATATGAGTTTTTAAGATATGAAGTTGTAGTTTCTATTCGAGGATCGTATTTTACAGTAACAAAAGTTTCAGAACTCTGATCAGCATAACTTAAGATTGCTTTGTATTCTCCGGGTAGAACATAGGATCCACTAGGTTCCCTCGTTTGTTTTTGAATTGTTCTTGAAGGGCCACTAACACCAGCTTCATCCATATTCCATGTCCATTTATGAATGCCACTTTCTTTAGGCGCTTTTTGTTTTAAAGTTCTTATTAAACGCTCACCATCAAATATTTTTAAAGTTAACGAATCCCATTTTACCTCATTTTCATCTTTATCATTGGTAACATCATCCTTTTTGTCTTCGCTTTTTTGATTATTTATTTTTGCATAGTAAGATAAGATAGCCCCACTGCCTCTATTAGTGCCACTGTATAAAGCATCTCCTCCGAAACGACTACCTGTTGCTTCTTGATATGCCGCAATATACGCAGTTGGAGCATTAAATAATTTTATTGATTCGTCTAAGATGGATGCATTTTTAGCAATTGCTCGAAGTGGTCGAATATCGTCTAATACCCAAGCAGCTCTACCAAAAGTTCCTATTACTAGATCATGCTCACGTGGATGAATTACTAAATCTTTTACCGATACTGTAGGGAACCCTTCGGTCCATTTGGTCCACGATTGACCTGCATTTATTGACACATATAAACCGTCGTCTGTTCCTAGGAACATTAAGTTTGGTTCAACTAAATCTTCAACAATTGATAAGGTGTAGCTCTCAACATCGTTCGCGTCAACTATACCTTCCCAAGTTTGACCGTAATCTTTAGTCCTGTAGGCATAAGGCGTATAATTGAATCGTCTATAATCATTTGCTATCAGCAAAGCTTCTCCTTTATTCTTGTTGGAAGCTTTAATTTGAGGAATCCAACTTCCAGCAGGTAAGCCTTTTATGTTTTTAGTAACATCTGTCCATGATGTACCACCATTTGTTGTGTAATGTACACGTCCATCATCAGTACTAGCCCAAAGCATATCTTTTTCCAAAACTGAAGGTTCAATTACTAAGATCGTACAATGGTTTTCAGCTCCAGTAGCATCCATTGTCAATCCACCACTTTCGTCCTGTTTTAATTTTTCAGGATCGTTAGTCGTAAGATCATCAGAAATTATAGTCCAAGTTAATCCTTTGTCTGTCGATTTATGTACAAACTGACTGCCGAAGTAAATCGTGCTATTGTCGAAAGGATCAATATTTATAGCTGAATTCCAATTGAAACGAAGCTTGACATCAGGATTAGGATGTGTTGGTCGCACATAGTAGTTATTGCCTGTTTTCCAATCGTAACGACTCACATAACCTTGCTGACTCATCGACCATCCATAACGAGAATCCTCTTTATCTGGGACCACATCAAAACCATCGCCAAAACTTATTTCTTGCCAATAACTATTACGAATACCTTGCACACGCCATGTATAAGCCGGTCCTCTCCAAGATCCATTATCTTGCATGCCTCCATACACATTGTATGGGGTTTCATTATCTACATTGATATGATAAAATTGTGCCACTGGAAGGTTTCCAATAAAGCGCCATGATTTCCCACCATCTTTTGTGATGTTCATACCACCATCATTTCCATCAATCATGAAGTCGCCATTTGTTGGATGAATCCACCAAGCATGATGATCTGGATGTACACCATTACTAACGTTATAAGCAGGCATCAATTGATTAAAACTTTTTCCACCATCTTCACTTACGTTAACATAAGTATAAATAGAATACACACGATTTTCATTTTGTGGATCGACATATATTTCTGAATAATAAAAGGGTCTATTACCAATTCCACCGGAACCTCTTCCACTAGATTTATCATTCACCTTTTGCCATTTAAATCCACCATCGTTACTACGATACAAAGCGTTTTTTTCGGCTTCAACCAATGCGTAAACGACATTGGGTTTATTTGAAGCAATTGCAACGCCAATTCGACCGAGGTTTCCGGATGGAAATCCTTCATCTTCGGTTATTTTTTTCCAAGTTTCACCACCATCATGTGTAATATGAAGTCCAGAACCTACGCCTCCAGAATTAAAAAACCATGGATCACGTTTATGTTCCCATAAAGTTGCTATTAATTTGTTCGGATTAGTAGGGTCCATGATCAGATCAGCGGCTCCTGTTTTATTATTGGCAAATAAAATTTTAGACCAGGTTTTTCCACCATCTATAGTTTTAAAAACGCCACGTTCTGGATGTTCTCCCCAAGGAGATCCAATGGCAGCTACATATACAACATCTGGATTCGTAGGGTCAACGATTACACGATGAATGTGTCTCGTGTTCTCAAGTCCCATTAAGGCCCAATTTTTTCCACCATCAAGTGAGCGATAAACACCGTAACCTCCATTTAAACTATTTCGTGGATTACCTTCTCCAGTACCTACCCAAATAACACTTGGATTCGATTGTTGAATGGCGACAGCACCAATTGAAGCAGTGGCTTCTTTTTCAAATATAGGTTCCCAAGTCACGCCTCCTGAAGTTGATTTCCATAGTCCACCTGAAGCAGTACCAACATACATAATGTCTGGATTTGTATGCACAACATCAATGGCGGTAACACGGCCAGACATGCCTCCAGGACCAATATTCCTTGGGTTCATGTTTTTTAATAAGTCTATTGATAAGTCTTGGGCAGAAAGAATTGTAATGCAGAATAACATTACAATAGAAACTATTTTTTTCATTGAGTTGAATTTAGTTAAGGCTTTAAAATTAATCAAAATATTTGTGATATTATTTTTATAGATTTTGTGTTCTATGCTTTTAATTTTTTTAATTGTTTTGGTTTCTTCCATAGCCAAAAGCCACTAAAAGAAAGCAGCATGAGTCCAAGAGATGTGAGTGTTGAATACACTAATTTTATTGGTTTGGATTCATTTTTAAATAGAAAATCTAAAATGGAACCGTCATGAATCATTTCGATGATAGTATCACTACGGTTTTCAATAGCGACTATATCTCCAGTAAAACAATTTATTTGCAACTCGGTAAAGTGTGATTCGAATCTTACCTTTGCAATTCCTTTGGATGGCCTATAATCAATACGGTTGATTACAGAAGACAAATCTAAATTTTCGGCATACGCAATGGCATTCTCTCTAATTTTGTCTAAAGAAATTAAGGTTAGGTTAGTGGTATTTATTGAGGCGATTTGTGGTTTAAATTGAAGCTGATTTTTCCAAGTTAATAGAAGGCCGGAGAGCCCTAGAATAAACATAAATAAAACCAATGGAACCGCAATAAATCGGTGTAGTTTTCTATACCAACGTGATTTTTTAGCTAAATGTTTCCGTTTATGTTTCAAAAAAAATGAGGCTTAAAATGAGCTGGTAAAAATAAATAATTAATTTGAATATTATCTTAAACTGATGTTAACGCGTATCACGAGTTTTGATATTATTTTCACAGTATTCAATAATCTTTTCTATTCTATCCTTTCTTGTATTTTCACGCTTTGCTTGATTCAACCAATACAGATATCCTTTGCGGTAAGATGGTGAGAATTTTTGATAGTTTTTATAAGCAATCTTATTTGCAGAAAACGCAGCTTTTAATTCTTTGGGAATCACTTCGTTTTCAACATCATCTAAAGCGATCCAAGATCCATTTAGTTTGGCAATTTCGACACGCTCAATACCGCTTTTATGCATCAGATTATTTTTCGTAAGTTCAATGATATACCTTTTATTTAAAGCGCTCCAAACACTTTTGGTATTTCGTGGGGTAAAGTACTGTCTGCGTTTTCCGTCTCCTAAACCCTTAACAGTCGAGTCAATCCATCCAAAACAAAGTGCTACTTTTACTGCTTCTTCCCAACGCATTGTAGGAATTTTTGTTTCGAGTTTGTAGAAAATTAAATAGATTCCTGAAATTGAGCCATGATTTTCAGATAGCCAATGCCGCCATTCTGTATCAGTCTTAAAATATAATTCTGGAATTTCTGACATGTCATTTTTTGTAGTTGAATTTAACTGTCTTTACAGAACCATCGTCATTATGCATATCTACATAAACATTCATTTCATTGTTTCCAATTTTTTCGAAAGTCATCCCTTCAAATACGACTTTGTTTCTGGTGATTTCTTTTAAAGGAAAATCGACAGTATCATCTTTAGATTCCCATCCCTTCAATTCACTATCAAAATGTTTAAGTTGAAGAATTAAGGAGTTTTCAACCTCACGAATGATTTCTATTTCATAAAAGGAAATCTTCCCATCACTAATCAATTTAAATGCCGCCATCATTGAACCTCCAGAAGGTGCGCTCCAATTTTCTTCAGTTTGACCACCAAAAGCTTCCCCTTTCCATTGCCCGGAAATCCAAGCTACATTTTCTATTTTAGGTTCTAACTTCTCATTTGGATCTAGCTCCGTCTTTTCAATAAGTTCCCCAACAATGGCTAATTTATTGCCATCCGGACTAATGGTCACCCTCGTAATTTTTGTGATTCCATAGGCTTTGAGATTAGAAACTTTAATCCAATCGGCATCCTTATCTGGAGTATATGTATACAAAGTGTCATCAACACCCATAAGGATGGTACCATTATTCATCCAACACATATCTTCGGCTTCACCAATAGTTGTAACAATAGATTTCGTGTCTCCGTTTTTGGGATTTAAAGATGTGATTTCCCAGGGTTCTGAAATTTTTGAGATAAAGCTTACACGATTTGTATTTGGTATTTTATGTAAGGAGCGACCAATATTTTGTTGAAATTTGTGATTTTTCATTTCGTTGAGGTGCGTTGCATATAATGATAAGTAATTTTCTTCTAAGACAGAAGACACCAAGATTTGCTCATCGAACCATACATGATAACCGATAATAATATCTTCAATGATAAGTTCAGATTCACCATTGCTTAAACTATATTTTCTCAAAGCTTGTTTACCGTCTTTATCCAATCGAATAGCAGAAACGGCGTCTTGACCTGGAATTTTTAATGGGGAATACTCACTGCCTTCAGAATGATTCATATATAGTATTGAATCGTATTTTATATTGTATTTGACGATATCAGTTTGATCATTTCGAGTACCAGCATATAATATAGTGTTGTCATCTACAAAGGATGGTTGATTGTCATAACCCTTATTATTGGAAATATTTTTGAAATTAGACAAGGTGAAATTCCCATTTTTAGTATTTAAATCGAATAAGAAAACTTCGGTGTTTTGTTGAGAGAATAGATGTGTAGGAAGAATTAATAAGACTGTAAAAAGTAGTTTTTTCATGAGCATATAAATTGAGTCCATAAAGATAGTCAAATAAAAAAAACCGTCTTCAATTTGAAAACGGTTCTCACTATTTGTTTTTGAATTAGCCTTATTTAAAAACAATATTTATTTTCTGCTTTTACTTTTTCTGCAATTTCAATTCTTAAATCTACAATATCAGGATAGTTAGCATACTTAGTAAATCGTTTTAAGCCCATTAGCATCATACGTTGTTCATCTCCTTCAGCAAAAGAAATAATACTTTCTTTTCCGTTTTTCTCAACAATTTCAACAGCGTGATATAAGTATAATTTAGCCATGGCAATTTGAACTGATTGTGATTCAGCGCCAAAACGTTTGGCATTCTTTTCTGTTCTTAAAATTGCGGATTCCGCCATATAGATTTCTATTAAGATATCGGAAGCTGCGATTAACAATTGTTGATGCTCTTCAAGATCTGGACCATATTTTTGAACAGCTCCACCTGCGACCATTAAGAATGTTTTCTTCAATTTTGCAATCATCGCTTTTTCTTCTGAAAATAATTCTGAATAATCAGGTGTTTCAAAAGAAGGAATTCCCATTAGTTCTTCTTGAACGGCCTGTGCTGGGCCTAAAAGATCAACATGTCCTTTCATTGCTTTTTTAACCAACATTCCTACGGAAAGCATTCTGTTTATTTCATTTGTACCTTCATAGATACGAGTAATTCTAGCATCTCTCCAAGCTGATTCCATTGGTGTTTCTTCCGAGAATCCCATTCCGCCGAAAATCTGAATGCCTTCATCAGCGCAATTTTGCACATCTTCAGAAACCGCTACTTTTAAAATTGAACATTCTATGGCATATTCTTCAACACCTTTTAGTTCTGCCTTTTGGTGTGTGTTTCCAGCCGCTTCACGCATTGCAATACGATCTTCAATATTTTTAGAAGCTCTATAAGTCGCAGATTCTCCAGCATAAGTGGTTGTCGCCATTTCTGCTATTTTTACTTTAATAGCTCCAAAATCGGAGATCGGTGTTTTAAATTGTTTACGTTCATTGGCATACTGAACACTAAGTGTAGTGATACGTCTTTGAGAATCTAAACAGGCGGCAGCCAATTTAATTCGACCCACATTTAATGCGTTCATTGCTATTTTGAATCCATTACCCCGTTCAGACAGCATGTTTTCAACCGGTACTACTGTATCATTAAAGAATACTTGGCGTGTTGAAGAGGCACGAATACCTAATTTGTGTTCTTCTTCTCCTAAAGTTATTCCATTTTCTGGATCGTTTTCAAGTATAAACCCAGTAATGTTTTTATCATTTTCTATACGCGCAAAAACGATGAATAATTTACAGAAACCTGCATTCGTAATCCACATTTTTTGTCCGTTGATTTTATAAGACTTTCCATCTTCAGAAAGAACCGCAGTCGTTTTACCTGAATTTGCATCACTACCAGCACCAGGTTCAGTTAAGCAATACGCTCCAAACCACTCTCCAGTTGCCAATTTTGGCACGTATTTTTGTTTTTGCTCTTCCGTTCCGTAAAGTGTAATTGGCATGGTTCCAATTCCAGTGTGAGCACCAAAGGCTGTACTGAATGATCCAGTTCCACTAGATATATAGTCACAGGTAAGTACTGTTGATACGAAGCCCATTCCTAATCCGCCATAGGCTTCAGGAACTGCAACACCAAGAAAACCTAAATCGCCAGCCTTACGCATACATTCTTCAGTAAGTGCATAATCTTTTGCTTCAAATCTTGCTTTATGAGGTATTATTTCGCGATCGTTAAATTCTATAACCGCTTCTTTCATCATCTTTTGTTCTTCTGAAAAATCTTCAGGAGTAAATACATCTTCACAGTTGGTTTCTTTTACAAGAAATTGACCACCTCTAAGTATATCTTTTTCGGTTGCTTCCATTTTTTTTAGTTTTATAGATTTAAGAGTCAAGAATCTAGACTTATAATTTTAGTCCAGATTTAAAACTTGAAACCATTTTTTGTATTTGTTTAATTTTTTGTTCTAATTCTTTAAATGTATCTTCAGATAAATAATTTTCATTAAATGCAATAATGAGTTGTGTTTCCCATTCGAACGCAGATCCTAAACTATCTTCTAAATATTTACTAAAATGCTTATCTGTACTTTTACTAGAACCTTCAGCAATGTTTGAAGGAATTGAAACAGCACTCCTATTCATTTGACTTATTAATCCGTAAGTTTCAAACTTCGGAAATGTTTGAGTTATTTTATATGATTTAGAAACAAGCTCCATGCTGTCATGCCAAATTTTTAATTTTTTAAAATTATGCATAGTCTTTATTAAGTGTTGAATCTTGATTCTTTTAGTCTAGATTCTAATTGAGAAATTCAAAGATGCCACAAGCGCCTTGTCCAGTACCGACACACATTGTTACTGCTCCATATTTTCCTTTCATATCACGCTTTCGCATTTCATCAAATAATTGAACTGATAATTTAGCACCAGTACAACCTAAAGGATGACCAAGTGCGATGGCACCACCATTGACATTAATGATATCAGGATTTAAATTTAACTCTCTAATCACAGCCAAAGACTGAGATGCAAATGCTTCATTTAACTCTATAAGTTCAAGATCTGATTGTTGTAATCCTGCTTGTTTTAAAGCTTTTGGAATTGCTTTTACAGGACCAATTCCCATAATTCGCGGTTCAACACCAGCAGCGGCATAATTAACTAGGCGTGCTATGGGCTCTAGATTTAACTCTTTAACCATGTCTTCACTCATAACCATCACAAAAGCTGCTCCATCACTCATTTGAGATGAATTTCCAGCAGTCACACTTCCGCCTTGTGCGAATACAGCTCTTAATTTTGCAAGCGCTTCTTTGCTAGTTCCAGCACGGGGACCTTCATCTTTAGTTACTGTATATGTTTTAGTCGCTCTTTTTCCAGAGGCATCAATAAAAGTTTGTTCTACTTCAATAGGCACGATTTGATCTTGAAAACGATTCTCAGCTTGTGCTTTTAAAGCTTTCATGTGAGAGTTATATGCAAATTCATCTTGATCTTCACGTGAGACTTTAAATTGATTGGCAACAGCTTCGGCGGTATTTCCCATGCCCCAATAATAATCTTCATGACCAGCTTTTACGATGTCATAATTTAATTCGGGTTTGAAACCAGTCATTGGAACTGCACTCATACTCTCGGCTCCACCTGCAATAATGCAATCTGCCATTCCGGATTGAATTTTCGCCGTAGCGATGCCAATAGTCTCAATACCAGATGAGCAAAAACGATTTACGGTAACACCTGGAACATCTACGGATTCTAATCCCATTAATGATATTAAACGTGCCATGTTTAATCCTTGAGAACCTTCTGGCATTGCATTTCCAACAATCACGTCATCAATACGCTTTTTATCAAGATTAGGCAATTCCTTCATCATATGCTGAATAGTTTCAGCAGCTAATTCATCGGTTCTTTTAAAACGGAATACACCTTTTGGTGCTTTTCCAACAGCTGTTCTATATGCTTTTACTATATATGCTTGTTTCATTTTTTTTCTTTAAGATTTATAGAATCAAGAATCAAGAGCCAAGACAAGTATCTTGAATCTTTTAGTCTTGGTTCTTGGTTCTAATTTCTAAGCGGTTTTCCTTTGGTTAACATATGTTGAATTCGCTCAAGAGTTTTTCGCTCTGTACACAGACTTAAAAATGCCTCTCGTTCTAGGTCGAGTAAGTAATGTTCGCTTACTAGAGTAGGTTCTGATAAATCACCACCAGCCATTACGTAGGCTAATTTATTTGCGATTTTATGATCATGCGCACTAATATAATTGGCAGCTTCCATAGAATCTGTCCCTACTAAAAACATTCCTAAGGCTTGCTTACCGAGTACCTTGACATCTTTCCTATGTACAGGTTGTGTATAACCAGATTCTGCCATTAATTTTGCATGTGCTTTCGCTGTTGCTATTTGCCGGTCTTTATTAACGACAACTACATCTTTTCCTTTTTGTAGAACGCCCATATCGAATGCTTCATAAGCTGAGGTTGCCACTTTTGCCATACCAATAGTTAGGAAATATTCTTGAAGCGTATTTAATTCTACATCTCCTTTTCTAAATGTATCCGAAGCACGTAAGGCCATTTCTTTAGACCCTCCACCACCAGGAATCACACCTACACCAAATTCTACGAGTCCAATATAAGTTTCTGCAGCTGCAACAACTTTATCGGCATGCATTGATAATTCACAACCACCTCCGAGTGCCATTCCATGTGGAGCGGCTACGGTTGGAATTGAAGAATAGCGCATACGCATCATGGTATCTTGGAAATATTTAATCGCCATATTTAGCTCATCATATTCTTGCTCGGCAGCCATCATGAAAATCATTCCAATATTTGCACCAACCGAGAAATTTGCCGCTTGGTTTCCAATAACTAAACCTTGGAAGTCTTTTTCTGCTAAGTCCACAGCTTTATTAAGTCCCGCTAAAACATCGCCACCAATAGTATTCATTTTAGATTGGAATTCGCAGTTTAGAATGCCATCACCTAAATCTTCGATAACAACACCAGAGTTTTTAAAGACTTCAGATGTTTTTCTAATATTATCTAGAATGATGAAACTATCTTGTCCAGGAATTTTTGCTTTTGTTTTCTTTGGGAAATCATATACATACGTAGCTCCATCTTTTATACTATAGAATGATGTGTTTCCTGATGCTAACATCTCATTAACCCATGACGCTGGTTCTAAGCCTTCAGCCTTCATCATTTCAATTCCTTTTTCGACGCCAATAGCATCCCAAATTTGAAAAGGTCCATGTTCCCAGCCAAATCCGGCTTTCATGGCATCATCAATTTTGTATAACTCGTCAGTGATTTCTGGAATCCTATTGGTTACATAGGCAAATAAGGCTGCGAAACTCTTTCTGTAGAATTCTCCGGCTTTATCTTTTCCAGATACTAGTATTTTAAAACGGTCAACTACTTTGTCAACAGTTTTTGTTAGTTCTAGTGTTGCAAATCTTGCTTTTTGAGCTGAACGATATTCAAGCGTGTTCAGGTCTAAGGACAATATTTCTTTTTTACCATCTGCTGAAACGTTTTTTTTATAGAATCCTTGCCTAGTTTTACTCCCTAACCATTTATTCTCCATCATTGTATCAATGAAATCTGGGAGTTTAAATATATCATGACGTTCATCATTTGGACAGTTTTCATAAATACCGTTTGCGACATGGACTAGAGTATCTAAACCTACCACATCCACAGTTCTGAATGTAGCCGATTTTGGACGACCAATTACAGGTCCAGATAATTTGTCCACTTCTTCTATGGTAAGATTCATGTCTTTTACAGCATTAAACAAACTCATAATGCTAAAGATTCCGATTCTATTTCCAATGAATGCAGGCGTGTCTTTTGCAACTACAGACGTTTTACCTAGAAATTGTTCCCCATACCCATTTAAAAATTCTAATACCCTTGCATCCGTTTTAGGGCCTGGTATTATTTCAAATAATTTTAAGTAACGTGCCGGATTGAAAAAATGGGTTCCACAGAAATGTTTCTGAAAATCTTCAGATCGTCCTTCACTCATAAAGTGAATCGGAATACCTGAAGTATTTGAAGTGATTAAAGTTCCAGGGGTTCTATGTTTTTCAAGTTTTTCAAAGACTTGTTGTTTAATATCTAGTCGTTCAACGACAACTTCCATAATCCAATCGACATCAGCAACTTTCGATATATCATCTTCCAGGTTTCCCGTGGTAATCCTTTTAGCAAATGACTGTCGGTAAATAGGAGCGGGTTTCGATTTTAATGAAGTCGCTAGCGCTTCATTTACCAAGCGATTTCGCACAATTTTGTCTTCCAAAGTTAAGCCTTTAGCCTTTTCTTTATCATTAAGTTCTCTTGGAACAATGTCTAGTAATAAAACATCCACACCTATATTGGCGAAATGACAAGCAATACCACTTCCCATAATTCCGGAGCCGATGATTGCCACTTTTTTGATTCTACGTTTACTCATTTTATTTTACTTGGTTTTCTGCTTGATTATAAATCCTTTTGTTTGAGATCATATTATTTATGAGTTCTGCAACTTCATAGAAATTCTCAAGTTTTTCATTTGATATGTTATTACGAATGGCAGTATTAAAAGTTAATACACGTTCTCGTGAGTATTCTCTTTTTTCACGACCAAATTCTGTCAAATAAATTAAAACACCTCTCCCGTCCTCTGGATTAGGTTTACGCACAATAAGCCCTTTTTCTTCCATGGTTTTTAAAGTTCTAGAAAGGCTAGTAGCTTCCATTCCCATTTTTGGTCCTAGTGATGTTGAAGGCGTACCATCTTCAGGATCTATACTCAGTAGTGCAAATCCTGTAGCCATGGTGGTATCAAATTGAGCTGCTTCTTCGTTGTACATTTTATTGACTGCTAACCATGTGGTTCGCAATACATAATCAATAGTTTTGTCTTTCATATTGAAATATTGAATTCCAAATATACAAAAATTTATTATGCACGCATAGTAAATTCAAGAATTTAACATTTTGTGAATCAAAAAACTCTCAAGAAGAAATTAGGAGTTTAATTGTTTATGGTCTGTAAATACTTTCGATTAGAACAGTGTACTTTTCTTTTATCACTTTACGCTTCATTTTCATCGTAGGAGTGAGGTGACCCTCGGAAATGGTCCATATATCAGGAGTAATTTTAAACATTTTTATTTGTTCCCATTTTCCAAACTTAGAATTGGCAAAATCAATCTCTTCTTGTATACGATCTATTAATTTCGAGTTTGATATAATTTCACTTTTAGAATTGAAATTCATGTCATGACGTTTCGCCCATTCTTCAACAAATTCAAAATTAAGCTGAATTAATGCTGCTGGCATTTTTTCGCCTTCACCAATTACCATAATCTGTTCGATAAACCTGGATTGTTTAAATTGATTTTCAATAAGTGCAGGTGCCACGTATTTACCACCAGAAGTTTTGAACATTTCCTTTTTACGATCTGTAATTTTCAAAAACCCTTCAGCACAGAGCTCTCCAATATCTCCAGTATGAAAATAATCTCCGGTCATCACTTCAGCTGTTTTGTCTGCATCTTTAAAATAGCCTAGCATCACATTTGGTCCCTTCACGAGTATTTCGCCATCTTCTGCAATTTTCACTTCAACATTATCAATAACTCGACCTACAGTCCCAATTCTAAACCCTCCATCGCGTTGACAATTAACAGAGATTACTGGAGAGGTTTCAGTTAAACCATAACCTTCCATAATAGGCATTCCAGCAGCAGCAAAAACTCTAGTTAATCTGGCTTGTAATGCTGCACTTCCAGAAACCATTAATTCTAAATTCCCACCTAATCCTTCTTGCCATTTACTAAATATGAGTTTACGAGCTAATTTTAATTGTAGTTCATACCACCAACCATTTTGCCCGTATGGTTCATATCTAAGACCTAAATCAATTGCCCAAAAGAAGAGCATTTTTTTAATTCCAGAAAGATCACTTCCTTTAGCAACAATTTTGTCATAAACTTTCTCATATAATCGAGGTACAGCCGTCATGACATTTGGTTTAATCTCCTTGAGATTATCTCCCATTTTTTCTATGGATTCCGCAAAATAAATTTCGACACCACAATATTGATATAGATACAAAATCATGCGTTCAAAAACATGACACACCGGAAGAAAACTTAAGGCTTTTGAATTTCCATAATTTAGAGGGACACGTTTTTCACTATCTAAAACATTTGAAACCAAATTACTATGAGATAACATCACACCTTTAGGCTTACCTGTAGTTCCCGAAGTGTAAATTAGAGTTGCCAAATCATTTGGTTTTACAGCATTTTTTCGAGATTCTACTTCAGATTGATTTGAATCATTGCTTCCTAATTTTTTTACTTCTTTCCAGCTACTTTCATTAGAAATATCATCAAAAGTATAAATGTTTTTAAGTTTCGTATTTCCTTTTATAGCATTCAACTTTTCTAAAACTTCATTATCTGACACAAAGCAGTAACTAGCATCGGAATGATTTAAAATATATTCATAATCTTCTTTAGCAATGGTAGGGTAGATTGGCACATTTTGCGCTCCAGTTTGTAAAATTCCGATATCTACAATATTCCATTCAGTTCGGTTTGTTGAAGAGATAACTGCAATTTTATCATTTGGTTGTACTCCTAATCTAAGTAATCCTCTACTTATTGCATTTGCTTGGTTTATATATTCTTGGGTTGAAATAGACTCCCATTGGCCGTTATATTTAGAGGTGAATGCACGCTCTAAATTATAAGTGTTTAATTGGTATTGTGGGAAATCAAAAAGTCTAGTTATTTCTGCCATTAGTTTCTGCGACGTTTGTAGTCATGCAAAGTATGAAATAAAAAGCGATTTTCAAATGTGAAAAAAGGAACAGTTTTTCAACTGTTCCTTTTATTAATAATTGATTAACTAATTAAGAAGCTAGCTGCTGTTCTAATACACTACTTAGCATGTATACTCGAGCAACTTTAATAAAGCCGTCTTCTATGTCATAGGTCACACAAAGTGGAACATTAACATCTTTATGAGTTGCCGGTATTCCAGCAAATTCACCAATGTGTTTTCCTTTAAAATTTGCTTCGAGTACGGCCTTATCATCACAAATGATGGTATTGGTGATTTCTGCATGAGCTTCAAATGCAACATGATACATGTAATTTAGCATATTGCCTACAGCTTCACGACCTATGGTTAACTCGTTGGTATTCATGTTGATGAATACGGTGTCTTCTGATAAATATTTCGTGTCATGTGTTTCAAAATACTTCAGAACGGTTTGTTTATTCTCCAGAGTCTTCATCTTTCTTTTTTAAAAATTTAAATCGCAATAGTACTTCATGACTTCCTTGGCTATAATCTTTGACATCTGAAGTTGTCATTTCATATGCATAACCGAAGTGAATCCATTCTGCAATTTCGATCAGTGCCAAGACACTAAATGACTCATCCAAGCGATACGATAGTCCAAAATCTAGTAAATTTTGAAAATGCGTTGTGGCTGTAAGGTCAATTGATGCTGGTGCGCCAGTTACAAAACGGCTCAAAATAGAAGGTGTCAATCCTATTCTATCGTTAATGTCAAAAGTATAACCTGCTCCCAGATAACTATGTAACTCATCCGTAGCATTCGTTACTTTTACACCATCTTTCTCATACCTTTTGCTCTTTAGTAAACTAGGAGCAGAAAGTGTCACATAGTATTTAGGTCCTTTTAAATGGAATCCAATACCAATGTTCGGATTAAATTTGCTAACGTTCTCTGAAAAAACAGGATCATCCATTATATCTAATGAGGTGAGGTCAATATCAATAAATGAGCCTCCCGCTTTGAGTCCGAAATACAATTTTGCATTTTCAGAAACCTGTAATTTATAAGAAAAATCAATAAAAACATCGGTTTGTTTAAGAACAAATACCTTGTCATTAACGATGGATAATCCAAGCCCAACCTTGTCATTAAAAGGTTTGCTTACAGACAAGCTTTGCGTTGAAGGACTACCGTCTAAATTTACCCACTGACTTCTGTAATTAAGATTAATCTCTGTGAGATCTTGAATTCCAGCATAGGCAGGATTTATGATATTCATATTATATTGATATAAAGTATAAGATGGATCCTGTTGCGCATATAGCATGTTTACTACAAGTAAGACTAACACTACGAGACTTTTATTTATTATATGTTTCATCTTTTTTGTATTAATAGTTAATATACATCCATCCTTGTACCGGTGAAGTGCCAGCTTCATTCAACTCAATAATGTATAAATAAGGACCTACAGGCAATCGATTAGAGCCACCGCCTTCTGTGGATTTACCATCCCAGTTGTTTTGGTAGTTATGTGCTTCGAAGACCTTGTTTCCCCAGCGATTAAACACCATGACTTTGTTATTTGGAAAACGTGAGATGTTTTCGATGACCCAAGTGTCATTTTTGTTATCACCATTTGGTGAAAATCCTCTTGGGACAACAATCTCATCACATACATCTCCAATCCCGTCATTATCTGAATCGAGTTGATCCGGATTAGGCGTGTCAATACAGTTGTCGATATCATCCAGTACTCCATCATCATCGGTATCTCCAATACTAAGATCACTACCATCACAATCCTGATCGATACCATCATTTGGAATTTCTTCAGCGCCAGGATATGCATTGGCATCTGTATCATTACAATCGGTGTTATCTAAAATATAACCTTCAGGTGATTCACAGGTATAAACAGACTCTAGATCATTTCCGTAACCATCACCATCGGCATCTTCATACCAGGTTGTAGCATCATCCAACGAGTCATCTTCATCATCAATCAAGCCATCACAATCGTTGTCGATACCATCGCAGACCTCAGTATTTCCAGGGTAGTTATTCGCTTCGGTATCATCACAATCTGTATCATCGTCAACATAGCCTTCAGGAGCAGCACAAGCAAGAATACTCATATCTGGATTTCCAAAACCATCACCATCAGCATCTTCATAAAATGTACTTTCAACTCCTTCATCGACTGTGCCATCACAATTATTGTCGAGTCCGTCACAGACTTCAGGGTTTCCAGGGAACACACTAGCTTCAGTATCGTCACAATCGGTATTGTCTGCAACGTAATCAGAAGGCTGAGTGTTGGCTTGCTGACTTATATCTGGATTACCAAATCCATCGCCATCAGCATCTTCATACCAAGTCTTGAGATCGAAACCATCACAGTTTTCATCAATGTCATTATCTACAATTTCACTTGCTTCTGGATTGATATTTGCATCAGTATCATCACAATCTGTATTGTCTAAGATGTATCCAATAGGTTGTGTGTTAGCTTGCAAACTCACGTTAGGATTACCATAGGTGTCGTTATCGGCATCTTCATACCAAGTTTTTAGATCGAAACCATCACAATCTTCATCAATGTCATTATCAGGTGTTTCTGTTGCACCTGGATACGCGTTAACATTGGTGTCATCACAATCGGTATTGTCTGCAACGTAACCTGTAGGTTGGGTATTGGCTTGCTGACTAATAGCAGGATTACCAAATCCATCACCATCGGCATCTTCATACCAGGTCTTGAGATCGAAACCGTCACAATCTTCATCAATATCATTATCTGCAATTTCAGTTGCTCCAGGATTGATAGCAGCATCAGTATCATCACAATCTGTATTGTCTAAGATGTATCCTGTAGGTTGTGTGTTAGATTGCTGACTCATATTAGGATTACCATAAGTATCTGCATCGGCATCTTCGTACCATGTCTTCAAATCAAAACCATCACAATCTTCATCAATATCATTATCTGTTACTTCAGGAGCGCCTGGATACACATTAGCATCTGTGTCATCACAATCGGTATTATCGGAAACATAGCCAGCTGGCTGATCGTTTGAAGTTTGACTTACGTTCGGATTACCGAAGCCATCTCCATCGGCATCTTCATACCATACAGCATTATCAGAACCATCGCAATCTTCATCAATGCCATTATCAGGAATTTCTGTTGCTCCTGGATTGATATTGGCATTTGTGTCATCGCAATCGGTGTTTTCAGTAATGTATCCTGTTGGCTGTGTATTAGAGATCAAGCTTACGTCTGGATTTCCAAAACCGTCGCCATCGGCATCTTCGTACCAAGTTATTGCGTCAAATCCATCGCAATCATCATCAATGCCATTATCTGGAGTTTCAATTTCACCAGGATTAATGTTGGCATTCGTATCATCACAATCGGTATTATCGGAAACATAGCCAGATGGCTGATCGTTTGAAGTTTGACTTACGTTAGGATTACCGAAGCCATCTCCATCAGCATCTTCATACCATACAGCATTATCAGAACCGTCACAATCTTCATCGATGCCATTCTCAGGAATCTCAGTGGCTCCTGGATTAATACCTACATTGGTATCATCACAATCGGTATTGTCTAACACATAACCAACAGGCTGTGTATTAGATTCTTGAGACGCATCGGGATTTCCATAAGTGTCTCCATCGGCATCTTCATACCAAGTTTTAAGATCAAATCCGTCGCAATCATCATCAATGTCATTATCTGGAATTTCGGTTGCTCCTGGATACACATTGGCATTCGTGTCATCGCAATCGGTATCATCAGATACAAAACCGGATGGTTGAGAATTGGCTTCCTGAGTAACATTAACATTGCCAAATGTGTCTCCATCGGCGTCTGCATACCATGTAAGTAGATCTAATCCGTCACAATCTTCATCGATGCCATTATCAGGAATTTCTAAAGCTCCTGGATTGATATTGGCATTTGTATCATCGCAATCGGTATTATCGGCAACGTATCCTAATGGTTCTAAATTAGCTTCTTGTGATACACTTGCATTACCAAAAGTATCTCCATCGGCATCTTCGTACCAAGTTTTAAGATCAAATCCATCACAATCTTCGTCGATGTCATTATCTACAATTTCGGGTGCTCCGGGATAGATGTCTGCATTGGTATCATCACAATCGGTATTATCTGCAACATAACCAGTTGGTTCAGAATTAGCTTCTTGGGATACATTAAGATTTCCGAAGGTATCAGAATCGGCATCTTCATGCCAAGTTTTCAGGTCGAATCCATCGCAATCTTCATCAATATCATTATCCGTAATCTCTGTTGCTCCAGGATTGATATTAGCATTTGTGTCATCACAATCGGTATTATCGGCAACATAACCAGATGGTTCTATGTTAGCTTCTTGAGATACGCTTGCATTACCATAGGTATCTCCATCTGCATCTTCAAACCAAGTTTTAAGATCAAATCCATCGCAATCTTCATCAACGTCATTGTCTACAATTTCGGGTGCTCCAGGATAGATGTCGGCATTGGTGTCGTCACAATCTGTATTGTCTAAAACATAGCCTGTAGGAGCAGTATTTGCAGTTTGAGAAACTGCAAGATTTCCAAAGGTGTCTGAATCGCTATCTTCATACCAAGTCTTCAAATCGAAACCATCACAATCTTCATCAATATCATTATCTAGAATTTCAGTAGCATTTGGATTAATACTTGCATTTGAATCATCACAATCACAGCCATCAGCAAAATTATCGTTGTCAACATCTATGGCATCGTCAAATCCTGGACATACATCACAAATGTCTCCTACATTATCACCATCGTCATCAGCCTGATCAGTATTGTCATCATCAGGACAATTATCGCATACATCGCCAACAGTATCCATATCTATATCTTCTTGACCTGCATTTGCCGTAGTAGGACAATTGTCGTCATCGTCTAATATGCCATCTCCATCACTGTCAGGTGGACCAATTGTGAAGTCCTTTCCATCATATAATGACCATGTACCATCAGCGTTAAGAACACGCACATAAAGCTTATAATCAGCTTCGGGCATTCCAGTAGTAGGGATATTAAAATCCTGGTCAACCATACTTCCGGAAATGAAACCTGTTAAAGGGTCTCCAGTACCAACACCGAGATCGGTATCGATAAAATATTCTGCGGCTGTGATTTCAGCTGTATTGGTTTGATTTGGATTTATATAGAGCACATTTTTGTCGTATAGACTCCAGGTACCATCCTCGTTAATAAGACGTACGTAGAGTTTATGAATACCAGGAGAGAGCCCAGTTGTAGAGATATTAAAATCCTGGTCGATCGTACTTCCTTGTATGAAACCCATTAAAGGATCTCCAGTACCAACACCGAGATCGGTATCAAAGAAATACTCGGCCCCAGCGATTTCAGCTGTGTTGGATTGGTTTGGATTGATATAAACCACATTTTTGTCGTATAGGCTCCAAGTACCATCCTCGTTTATGACACGTACGTAGAGTTTATGAATACCAGGAGAGAGCCCAGTTGTAGAGATATTAAAATCCTGGTCGATTGTACTTCCTTGCATGAAACCCATTAAAGGATCTCCAGTACCAACACCGAGATCGGTGTCAAAGAAATACTCGGCCCCAGCGATTTCAGCTGTATTGGATTGGTTTGGATTGATATAAACCACATTTTTGTCATATATGCTCCAAGTACCATCCTCGTTTATGACACGTACGTAGAGTTTATGAATACCAGGAGAGAGCCCAGTTGTAGAGATATTAAAATCCTGGTCGATCGTACTTCCTTGCATGAAACCCATTAAAGGATCTCCAGTGCCAACACCGAGATCGGTGTCAAAGAAATACTCGGCTTCAGCGATTTCGGCTGTATTGGATTGAGTAGGATTAATATAAAACACATTTTTGTCGTATATGCTCCAATCACCATCAGCATCTTGTACCCTTATATATAGTTTGTGAATACCAGGAGAGAGCCCTGTTGTAGAGATGCTGAAATTTTGATCAATTGTACTTCCAGATACGAAACCTATTAAAGGATCTCCAGTACCAACACCAAGATCGATGTCAAAGAAATACTCGGCATTCATAATTTGTGAAAACCCACATATAAACGACAACTGGCATAATAAAATTATACTTAATCGTTTCATTGTATTAAACTTTAAAGGTTAGTTGTTATTCGCGTCAGCTTTTATATTTATGTTCAAGTCGGTACCTTCACTTAATATATTGTTGAATATCACAAAGTCGGTTAAATATGGAAGCTCTGTTGGGTAGCCACGTAAACTGAAAGGGAAAACCCCATTCATAACGCCTAGATTATTACCATCGCTTCCCATATTTTCGTGTGGTGCACCGCCTTGTATGTTGTAGTCGTGAGTGGTGTTATTCAATGAATTATTTGGATCGAAGGATACAAATTGAGGGTCGACATCATCAAAATTACTGCCGCCTAAAGCATCAAAAGCAGTGACTACACTATAAGTAAGGTTATTGTTAAAAGTTAAGGATAAATTAGCACCTATATTCATATTTGCCACACTATTCCCAGTAAAAATAATGATGTTATTGGAGATCTGTGTTCCATTACACGTTGCAAAAATTTCAACTTGTTGATTTGTATCCCCAATTTGTCGTGATAAAATGATGTTGTTATTAAATATTGTGGTATTATTTAAATCAGTAACTAAATTCCATGACCAATTTGTTCCTGACCTTTGCATGAGGTTATTTGATATAATCCAGTTCTGACCAAGGTTATTATCTATAAAATTAGTGCTACCATGTTCAAAGTAATTTCCTGAAATCACTATATTATTCGTTTGACTCGTGTTTGATCTTCCGGTTATTGTTCCATTGAAGCGATTATTTGTAATTACCACATCATGATTCGTATTATTGGTATTTAGGTTTAAAGTGGTAATAAATAATCCGGATATTTTAGTTCCTGAAGCGGCTCCAGAGAATGTTATCGTATGAATATATGCATATTGTCCCGCATTTAATTCAGGATTATGCCCTATACCATAAATATTTATAGGCTTATTAATATTTACATTAGGATAGGTGTTGGGTGACGGTTGTACATAAATAGTATCCATAGGTTGTGAGGCTTGAATCGCAGCATCAATAGTAGTAAAGCCTGTAGCGGCGCCTTGGTTATTATCTACGATTCGAACAGTTTGTGCTTGTATTGTAAAACTAGACCCAACCAGTAATACAATGAAAAAGAGAAATTTTTTCATGATTATAAAGATTAGTTAATAATGAGTACTAAAATTTAAAGAAATACCAGATAAAATGAATCGGGGAAAACCTATAAATTGATAAATAGGGGTTTTCCCTAGTTTTTATAAATGATTCCTATAAGTAAAGTTTAGAGTAAAGTATGTGCTTTTTAAGCCAATTGCTATTATTTTATTAATCCTTTTTCTAAGGCAGTGCGCATGAGGCCAGCCGTATTACGAACTTCAAGTTTTTGAATTAAGTGCATGCGATGACATTCTATTGTTTTAGGTGAAACAAATAGTTTTTCTGCAATTTCATTGGTGGTATGTTCTTCAGCAATTAAGTTTAGTACTTCGCCTTCACGCCGTGTCAATTTTGGAATAAATGTTTTACGTGTTACAACACCAATGGATTCATTGAGTAACTGTTTCTGAATAGTTTTTTGTAAATACTGCTTTCCTTTATAGACCTGCTTAATGGCTAACTCAAGTTCTTCTCTGTTAACATTTTTTAAGAGGTATCCGTCGGCTCCATTTTTGATCATGTTTTTTACGAATGAAGATTCTCTAAAATTGGTAAGTGCTATAATATGGAGTTTTGGATATTTTTTATGGAGTATTTTGCATAGTTCTATGCCGCTTATGTCAGGTAGATTAATATCTAGTAGTAATACATCCGGATTTATAATTGGTATTTTTGTTAAGGTCTCTTCTCCATTATGACAGCAAGAAACAAAACAAATATCCTTGCAGGAATTTAGCATGGCTTCTAATCCTTTAAGCACCATTAAATGATCATCTGTAGCAACAACATGTATCATAATTGTGATATGTTGAGAAGGTCAATATTTACAGTAATTGAAGGGGTTATGTTTTAAGGTAATTAACGAATACTAAAAACTATAAAGTAAAATAGTTTAGATACGCTATATCACATTTAAATTTTAAAAGGGGAGAATATTATAAAATGCTATTTATTAGAACTTTAAATATAGTTAATTTTGACGACATATGAAAATGGACTGTAGGGCATTTCCTAAGTGTTATATGTAAAAACGGTCAACGAATTGCAATGAATTAAGACAACATATTAATCCTAATGATTCTTTATAAAATGATTGTTTTTAATCCATTTATGAGCATTTACAAACGCTTCTAGCCAAGGTGAGACTTCATCATTTCTATGTGCTGGATAATGTGCCCAATTCCATTGGAACGTAGAGCGCTCAATATGCGGCATGGTTACTAAATGTCTTCCAGTGTTATCACACATCATAGCTGTATTAAAGTCTGATCCATTTGGATTATGCGGATATTCAGCATACCCATATTTAGCTACAATATTGTATTTGTCTTCTGCATATGGCAGGTTGTATTTGCCTTCTCCATGTGAAATCCATACCCCTAATGTTGAGCCTGATAGCGAAGATAACATGACAGAATTATTATTCTGAATTTTTACAGAGGTAAACGAACTTTCATGTTTATGAGAATCGTTATACGTTAGTTTGCCATGGACATCATGCTCTGGATTTATGAGGTCTAATTCCATCCATAACTGTGCACCATTACAAATTCCGATAGATAGGGTGTCTTCTCTTTCGAAAAAGTTTTTAAGCGCAGTATTTGCTTTTTCGTTATATTTAAAAGCACCAGCCCATCCTTTGGCAGATCCTAAAACATCTGAGTTTGAAAAGCCTCCGACAGCGCCAATAAATTGAATGTCTTCTAATGTTTCTCGACCTGATATTAAATCGGTCATATGAACATCTTTAACATCGAATCCTGCTAAATACATTGCATTGGCCATTTCACGTTCAGAATTACTTCCTTTTTCTCTTAAAATGGCTGCTTTTGGACGTGGACTTGCATTATTTATATTCGGTAGTTTCCCATTAAAATGACTAGGAAATGTATAATTTAAAGGTTGCTTCTTATAATTGTTGAATCGTGCGTTAGCTAAATTGTTAGCCGTTTGTTTTTGATCTAGAAGATATGAGGTTTTGTACCACATGTCGCGTAAACGAGATACAGTCATGGTAAATACTTCAGCGCCATTGATAATACTTAACACATCGTCATCGATTACTTTTCCAATATTATGAAATTCAATATTTGAGGCTGAAAGAGTTGCTTCTAATGATTTGTCTTTAGCTTGAATAATAATTCCTGAATTCTCAGAGAATAGAATTTTAAAAGAATCGCTTTCATTTAAGCCAGAAAGGTCTAATTCCGCTCCTAATTGATTGTCGGCAAAACAAAGTTCAAGTAAGCTGGTAATTAATCCTCCAGACGCTACATCATGACCTGCAACGATTTTCTCGTCTCTAATTAGATCTTGTATAACATTAAACACAGTTTTGACATAGGCAGCATCTTTTACATCAGGAGTTTCGTTTCCAATGGTATTCACTATTTGCGCAAAAGAACTTCCACCAAGTTTAAAGTTATCTTGAGTAAGATTTATATAATAGATGTCTCCTGCATTTTTTTGAAAAACAGGTTCAACTACTTTAGAGATATCATTGCAATTCGCCGCGGCTGAAATTATAACTGTTCCTGGAGATATTACATCCTCATTAGGATACTTTTGTTTCATTGATAATGAATCCTTTCCTGTAGGAACATTAATGCCTAAATCAATAGCAAACTCTGAAACTGCTTTTACTGCTTCATAAAGTCTGGCATCTTCTCCTTCATTTTTGCAAGGCCACATCCAATTTGCAGATAGTGATATGCTATTTAGTCCTTCCTTTAAAGGCGCCCAAATTATGTTGGTTAGTGATTCGGTAATTGCATTTCTGCTACCGGCTGCTGGATTTATCAATCCGGAAATAGGAGCGTGCCCAATTGACGTTGCAATACCTTCTTTTCCTTTGTAATCAAGCGCCATAACGCCAACATTATTAAGAGGTAATTGCAATGGACCAGCACATTGTTGTTTAGCGACTTTACCGCCAACACATCGATCTACTTTATTTGTTAGCCAATCTTTACAAGCTACTGCCTCTAATTGTAACAATTGATCTAAATAATCGTAAAATTTATTTTTATCATAAGAAATTTCGTCATAATTTCTTATGATAGTTTTGTCAGTCATGATTGTTTTTGGAGAACTCCCAAACATATCAATCATGTCTAAATCCATAGGTTTGTCGCCATTTGTTTTCGATTCGAAAGTGAATCGGGGATTTCCTGTTACATCACCAACAGTATACATAGGAGAACGTTCGCGATCGGCAATTTTTTGCAGTGTTTCAATATGCTTTTCTGAAATAACAAGTCCCATACGTTCTTGAGATTCATTACCTATTATTTCTTTAGCAGATAAGGTCGGGTCGCCAACAGGTAACTTATCTAAATTAATATGACCGCCTGTGTCCTCAACTAATTCACTTAAACAATTTAGGTGACCACCTGCACCATGATCATGAATTGAAACGATATAATTTTCGTCACTTTCTACCATACCACGTACAGCATTAGCGGCACGTTTTTGCATTTCAGGATTAGATCGTTGTACAGCGTTTAGTTCTATTCCAGATGAAAACTCACCTGTATCCGCTGAAGAAACAGCCGCTCCTCCCATACCAATGCGATAGTTTTCACCACCAAGAATAACGATTTTGTCGCCTTCTTGAGGTGTATCTTTAATAGCTTGTTCAGCTTTTCCATATCCAATACCTCCAGCTTGCATTATAACTTTGTCGAAACCTAGTTTTCTAGCATCTTCTTCATGTTCAAAGGTGAGCACTGATCCGCAAATTAGAGGTTGACCAAATTTATTTCCAAAGTCAGACGCACCATTTGATGCTTTAATTAAAATGTCCATTGGAGTTTGATACAACCATGGTCGTTCTTCCATTTTTTGTTCCCAAGGTCTTTCTGATTCGAGACGCGAATAGGAAGTCATATAAACCGCAGTACCAGCTAAAGGTAATGAGCCTTTTCCTCCAGCAAGTCGATCTCTAATTTCGCCTCCCGATCCTGTGGCAGCACCATTAAAAGGTTCTACTGTAGTTGGGAAGTTATGAGTTTCAGCTTTTATTGAGATTACAGAATCAAACATTTGAGTTTGATAATAATCTGGTTTATCAGCAGTTTTTGGAGCAAATTGTTCAACATTCGGACCTTTAATAAATGCTACATTATCTTTGTATGCCGAAACAATATCGTTAGGATGTTGTTTTGAAGTTTCTTTAATTAATTTGAATAATGATGTTGGTTTTTCTTCACCATCAATAATGAAAGTCCCATTAAAAATTTTATGACGACAATGTTCAGAATTAACTTGTGAAAACCCAAATACTTCCGAGTCGGTTAATTTTCTACCGATTTTTTCCGCAATGCCTTCGAGATATTCAATTTCTTCATCATTAAGAGCTAAACCTTCTTTTTGATTGTAAGCCGAAATATCATTAATCTCAATAATTGATTCCGGCTCAATGTGAATTGAAAATGAGTCTTGATTAAGACCCTTATATTTTTCAGATATCATAGGATCGAACTCGGAAAAATTTTCAGGGATAGCCTTAAATTCTTCTATTCGGATAATATCGGTAACACCCATATTTTGGGTGATTTCAACGGCATTAGTACTCCAAGGCGTAATCATAGCTGCACGTGGGCCAACAAAAAAAGCATCGAGAGATGCTAGTTCAATTTTTGGCTGGTTGCCAAATAACCATGTCAATTTTGAGATGGTCTCAGTTGATAATTCTTTTGTTGTTTGAACAGCAAGAATTTTACTGTTTGTGTTTCCAAAGAAATGAATCATTATGTCTTAGTTTGTGTTGTGTTTTACAAAGTGCAAATTTAATTTTTTTAGTTGTATTTTCTATTGAAATAGTGGACTTAATTTATGAGTTATTCACGCTTTATTAACCATAAAAAAAAGCGACTGATTAAAGTCGCTTTTCAATTTATGCTTCAAAAGGATTAGTTTTTAATCAATTTTCTTGTAATCGAAGAATTTCCTTGAGTTATTTTAATGATATACATCCCTTGATTTAGGTGTTCTAAATTTAAAATTGAATCACCATGTATCGTTTTTGAAACGATACGTTTACCTAGAATAGTATAGATGATTACTGTAGTTTCAATTGTAGAATTAAGATTTAAATGTAAATTAGAATCTACTGGATTAGGATGCATTTTAACTGATCCTAATTCAAAATCATCAATACTTAAAGCTGAATAACAGGTCCATGATAAATCATCAAATCTAACTCTGTTCGACCCTGAACTATTAGAATCAAAAACGATATCGACATTATCTTCAACATTAATATTGTTGATAGTTGTGGTTTGCACAGTAGTATCATAAGGAATTGTCCCAACAGAAACACCGTTAACTTTTAGGTCAAAAGTACCTGCTGAACCTGAAAAGACCAATTGCGTAGTCACTGTCAAATCACCAATTCCACCAACTGTAGTAGGAGCTGTTAACGCGCCATTTCTTACGGTTATTGATCTGCTATTTAGGGTTTGATCTGTTCTAGCATCTGTAGCACTCCACATTAATCCATTATCACCAGTCCACTCTCTTAAATCATATGAACCTGAATTGGCAGGAATGTTTTCAAAAGTTTCCGTTGTACATATCGATCCAGAACCATTATCAGTTGTCGTTTCACAATCTTGATTGCTAAACTCAGATTCATTTCCAGCGGCATCTTTCGCTTTAACTGTAAAACAGTAATTAGTATCAGGATCTAATCCAACAACAGTAAATGACGATGCTGAAACATTAAAATCATTTGAGCCATCGACATATATATCATATGAGCTTACTCCTATATTGTCTGTAGAAGCTGTCCATGTTAAGTCTATAGAATTATCGGTTGGATTAGATGCTACTAAATTTGTAGGATCAGTTGGAGCTTCAGTATCTGGTGTTGGATTCCAAATTAAATTAGCATATTCTGGATGGTCTACAAATGGATTTGCATTATTTTGAAATATATACGCTGCATTATTTCTGTCACGTTCTCTTTGATCAACAGGGTCAACATTATAATGCCAATCTAATAGCATGTCTAAAGCCCAAGTTTCGAAAACCTGATTTTCAGTTCCATTAAACATATCCCAACTATAGGTGTCTACATTATTTTGGTATCTCACAGCAAAATAAAGAAGTGCTCTCGCAACATCTCCTTTAAATTCATCAATAGGTTCAAATACAGAACCTGAATAGCCAGGAACTACACTAGATCCTCTTTTAGAACCATTATCAGACGTGTAGTTAGCTGAACCAACGATTCCAAATGGGAGATTTCCACGTTGACCATTAACGTAACCATCACTAGGAACGACATGGTGTATATCAGATTGCATAGGTAATGAACTGCCAAAGGTCGATTGTGGTACAATATGCTCTCTGTTATAGCAATCTGCTTCACTGTCGTAATTACCACAATTCATGGAACCATGATTATAGCTATATGAATCTATCAATGTAGGTTTTTCAGTATAGTATAACAAAACCGATCCGTCATTATCATACTGAGATCCAGAAGAGGTCGCTACATCACTGTGAGTGCTTACATAACCAGTAAGCAAGTCACCATAAGATTGTTGGTCATAATTGGCTGTAATAATATCTCTTAATTCCGTTTTAAGGGTAAAACCAGTAAGGCCATCTGCGGTATCCCAATAATTAGAAGGTATTTGTGCAAAAGTTGTAGTAGTAGTAACTATAATTAGAAGTAATGTGTAAATTTTTTTCATATACATTATTTATTTTTCTTTTCAATTAATGCCATATAAAATCCGTCGTAACCAGATTTAGATGGTAACACTTTTTTGTCTTTTACAAGCGTAAACTCTTTATTTGAGTCTAAGAATTTTTTAACCTGATCCTGGTTTTCAGAAGGTAATATTGAACACGTAGCGTAGACTAATTTTCCTCCAGGTTTAACCATTCTAGAATAGGTGTTCAAAATTTCAGCTTGTGTTTTCTTAATGTTTTCAATAAACTCGGGTTTCAATTTCCATTTAGCATCAGGATTCCGACGTAATACGCCAAGACCTGAACAAGGCGCGTCAATTAAAACACGGTCTGCTTTATCATATAATTTTTTGATTACTTTCGTAGATTCAATAGGTCGCGTCTCGATATTAAAAGCGCCATCACGTTTAGCTCTTCGCTTCAGTTCGTTGAGTTTATTGGCGTAAATATCTAATGCAATAATCTGTCCTTTATTTTCCATTAAAGATGCCAAATGCAATGTTTTGCCACCAGCTCCTGCACATGTGTCAACAACTTTCATTCCGGGTTTAACATCTAGAAATTCTGCTACTAATTGCGAAGATGCATCCTGAACTTCAAACTTTCCATTTTTAAAGGCTTCAGTTGTAAAAACATTTGCGCGCTCTTTTAATTTTAAAGCATCTGGATAGCCGTCCAATTCTTCAGTATCAAAATCTAGATCGAATAACTCAGATTTTAATTCCTCCTTGTTACCTTTCAGTGTATTTACACGTAAAACTACTTCTGCTTGCTTATTGAGTGCAGCAATTTCTTTAGTCCAAACGTCACTCCCTAATTCTTTTTCGCCAAGTTCATCCATCCAATCAGGAATAGATTCGCGATATTTTCTAATTTGAGAGAATTCGTCAAATCGGCCTTTTATTTTTCGGGTAGGTGTATTTTCGAAATATTTCCAATCTGGAAGTTTTATGCCTTTAAGGGTAGCCCAAACAGCAAACATTCTCCAAATTTCATCTCTATTGAAGGGTTCTTTTACATTTGCAATTTCGGCATACAAACGCTTCCATCGGACCATATCGTATGTGGTTTCGGCCACAAAACCACGATCTCGGCTTCCCCAACGTTTATCACGTTTTAGTAATTGTTGAACAACTTTATCAGCATACATGTCTTCATTAAAAATCTGAAGCAATCCATCAACTGTGGCAAAACATAAATTTCTGTGTAATCGCATTCTAAAAAAATTTAGCATGCAAAGGTAGGTAAAAGCCATCAAATGACGGCTATTTTTTATAATGTTGGCAAATGCACGGTTTTTAGCTTGAAAAGTATTCTACTCTGGTAGAAATAAAAAAGAGAAGCATTTGCTTATCTTCGTATTTATGGTTTCCCTTTTCTAAACTGATCTTTTCGTTTTTTCATCTCCTCTAACATCCGTCTATTAAACGCATCTTCAGTTGCTTTTAGTAGAATCACCTTTTTAGCAGGAAGTACTTTTAAGATATCGTTAATTTGTTTGGTATGTAATTCATGCCTTTTCAATTCCATAGCCAGCATGCTGTCAATTAATTCTTTCGCTTCATCATCTGTCATAGATGCCATGTCTAAGTTTTTTCTGAATTTTCGCCCTTCTTTTCTGAGGTTATTTTTTTTAGTTTCAAAAGCATTATATACAGGCCAAAACTGTTGTGCTTCATCTGCCGTTAATTCTAAACGCTCAGTAATAAATGCAATTTTTAAGGCTTTAATTCGTTCTGCGCGTTCTTTTCTTTGCGAAAAGCTACTCAATGTAAGAACCAAAAAAAGTAGTGTTATAAAAGTTTTTTTCATTATTCAATAATTAAGTCTTCAATTGAAGCATTTTCTAATAAATAATCTTCGATCGAAGATTCTGAAATGCTTGTTTCCGTAAAGCTGTTAGAATTTAATTCATCATCGGTTAAGAGTGATGCCAATTCATAGCTTGTAAATTCGCCTTCATCTAGGAATATTTCTAATGAAGCAGTTTCAATTGTTTCAAATGACAAATCATATGAAGCCTTAAAAACCAAGCTAAATATCAGTATCAAACTTGCAGCAACGGCTATCGTATATGCTAATTTGTTCCAGGATATAAACTGAACAACTTTTGGTTCATTTATAGGAGAAATTTTAGAAAGCAATTTTTTATCAAAAGATTCTAAATACTGTTCAGGGATTTTATGGCCACTTGTTTCAATATTTGATAGCTGTTGATTTGCATTAAAAGTATCCAATAAACGCTCATCAAAAGATTCAAAATAGTTGTCTGGTGCTTTAAAACCTGTCTTCTTTATAGTATGTAATCTCTTGTTTGTCATTTGTTTCTTTGACTAAAATTAGGTCAAAAGGTTTAATTAGTTGTTAAATAGGCTTCTATTTTTTTTACGGCAATATGATATGATGCTTTTAAAGCCCCTTCGCTAGTGTCTAAAATTTCAGACATTGCTGTGTATTTTAAATTATCAAAATATTTCATATTAAATACTAATTGCTGCTTCTGTGGCAATATAGCAATTGCCTTTTGTAATTTAAGTTGAATCTCGTCACCATCAAAATAAACATCTGATTGTAGGTTGTTAAGTGATTGTTGTTGGAGCTCTTCGTTAGTGATATTTAAACGCTTCGCATTTTTATTTAAGTGCGTAATGGATTCATTGGTTGCAATACGATACATCCAAGAAAATAGTTTGCTTTCACCCTTAAACTTATGAATATTGTTATACACTTTTATAAATGTATTTTGTAATACATCATCAGTATCATCATGGGAAATGACTATTTTTCGAATATGCCAATACAAGCGCTCCTTATAGAGATTTAATAGCTCTCTAAAGGCTTGTTCCTTGGTTGTATCTGATTTTAATCGATGTAGTAAGTCTAAATCACTATCCACAAAATGTTTTCTATTAAGACTGTTGAATTTAGTAAAAGTTTAATGAAAATTCCAAAATATATTAAAATAGGGTATAGAGCTAGTAGTCAGATAATTAGTATTATATAATTTCGATGAAATACAAAAAATATCGGTGAAATGCATTTTTTGCTAGGTTTGTATGCTTTTTTGTTTTATGTTTACACCAGTTTAACCTACTAAATATTACCAGTGTCCCCAAATCTGGTAATAGAACGAAAAGGATGTGACGAAAGTTGTGTCCTTTTCTTTTTTATAAAACTTTAGAAATTTTGATTTTAATCGAAGCTTTGCATGCCTACAAGCTTACTATAGACACCAGCCTTAGATAAAAGTTCATTATGAGTTCCTTGCTCAACTATTTGTCCCTTTTGCATGACTATGATTTCATCAGCATTTTGAATGGTAGATAGTCTATGAGCAATTACAATTGAAGTTCTATTTTTCATCATATTCTCAAGAGCAATTTGGACTAGGCGTTCGCTTTCTGTATCCAAAGCTGAGGTGGCTTCATCGAGAATCATAATTGGTGGATTTTTCAATACGGCACGAGCGATACTTAAACGTTGCTTTTGTCCACCAGACAATTTATTTCCGGAATCTCCAATATTTGTTTCAATACCTTTAGACAAGTCTTTTACAAACTCCCAAGCATTTGCGATTTTCAGTGCTTCGATAATTTCTGCATCTGATGCATCTTCTTTTCCAATCCTTAAGTTATTTGCAATGGTTTCATTAAACAGAATAGAATCTTGAGTAACCAAACCTAATAAACTTCTTAATGAATGTTTGGTGAGCTCCCGAATATCTTGTCCATCGATAGTAATTGTCCCATGAGTAACATCATAAAAACGAGTTACTAAATTGGCGATCGTACTTTTACCGCTTCCAGATTGGCCTACCAATGCTATGCTCTTACCTTTAGGGACTTTGATTGTGAAATCTTTCAAAACGTAGTCGTCGTCATATTTGAAAGATACATTATTAAGAATGATGGCTTCATTGAAGTCGGTCTTTTCAATTGCGTCAGGTTTATCATCTAATGGCGACTTCGTATTCAGAATTTCTAAAACACGATCTGCAGCAGCATTTCCAGCCTTTACTTTATAACTTGCTTTACTTATAGCTTTTGCTGGAGTAAGAATTTGCCATGCTAAACCTATATAAACAATAAAAGCACCACCGGATAGAGTTTTATCTATCAAAACCATGCTTCCTCCATACCAAAGTAATACTGCAATAGTAATAATACCTAAAACCTCACTCATAGGCGAAGCTAAGTTTTGGCGGTTCATTAAGACATTTGAAAAATTATAAAAACGATTTGTAGATTTTTGAAAGGTATCATTAAATTGTTTTTCTGCATTAAAGCCTTTAATAACTTTCAGTCCGCTTAGTGTTTCTTCTAATGTAGATAAAAACACACCTTGTTCTGCTTGAACTCTGCTCGATTTTTTCTTTAAACTCTTACCTATTCTAGAGATTATAAATCCTGAAATTGGTATAAATAGAAACACAAAAATGGTCAGTTTTACAGATGTAGCAAACATAGCGATGATTGCAAATAATATGGTTAAAGGTTCTTTTACAATAAGCTCTAGTATAGCTAGCAATGAGTTCTTAACTTCATTTACATCTCCTGAAATTCTTGCAATAATATCTCCTTTTTTCTTTTCAGAATAATAAGAAATAGGTAATCGGGTTACCTTGTTGTAAATCTCATTTCGTAAATCTTTTAAAACACCATTTCGTAAAAAAGTAATGAAATATAAGCCTAAGTAATTAAAAAAGTTTTTGAGTAAAAATAAGATGACAATTAAAATAATCATATACAGCAACGAACGCTGTGGTCCATGCAATTCTGAGGTTGTTGTAATAATGTAATTTATATAATCTTCGGAGAAATCTTTAATACTAGAAATACCAGAATATATCGGTTTATGAGTTATTCTTTCACCTTCACCAAATAATACATTAATCATTGGCATCAGAGAAATCATAGCGAGTGTGCTAAACAATGCATAAAAAACATTAGCTATGATATTTAAAATACCATAACGTTTATAAGGAATAATAAAACGGGAAAGTTTCTTTATGTAATCCATTTAGTTGAGATTCATACCTTTTAAAATGGCATCAATTCTGTTTTCCAAAAATTGCTCCACTTTATTAAAATCTGACATACTGTCTAGATTTGTGTTTACGCTAATATAAAACTTAATTTTTGGTTCGGTTCCACTTGGTCGTAATGCAATCATACTGCCATCTTCAGTATAGTATATCAATACATTAGATTTTGGAACATCAATAGTATGCTCTTCTCCCGTAATTATGTTTTTAGCTACTGAAGAATCGTAGTCTTCTATCCGAATTACACGAGATGCATTGACCTCAATTAGTGGATTATTTCGAGCATCAATCATCATTTGTTTAATCTCTTCTGCACCTTCAATTCCTTTTTTAGTCATTGAAATTAGGCGTTCTTTGTATAGCCCATATTCAACATAAAGTTGAATTAATTCTTCATATACTGATATCCCGTTGGCTTTTGCTTGAGCAGCAATTTCACAGGCAAGTAAAGAAGCTGTGATAGCGTCTTTATCTCTAACGAAATCACCAACCATAAACCCAAAACTTTCCTCGCCACCACCGATAAAATTAAGCTCTGGGAAGTCTTTTATCATTTTGGCAATCCATTTGAAACCAGTCAAGCCAATTTTGCATTCCACATCGTAACCTTTTGCTAATTCAGTCATCATAGGTGTAGAGACTATGGTTGACCCAATAAATTCTTTGCCCTGAATCCGATGTTGTGCTTTCCATTGTTTTAAAAGAAAGTTGGTCATTAATACCATCGCTTGATTTCCGTTTAACAGAATCATTTTATTATCTAGGCCTCTGACGGCAACACCAATACGATCACTATCTGGATCAGTACCAATAACAATATCTCCATTTACTTTTTCGGCCAAATCTAATGCCATTTTAAGTGCTTCAGGTTCTTCTGGGTTAGGAGATTTTACCGTTGGGAAATTACCATTGGGTTCACGTTGTTCTTCAACAATGTGTACGTTGTTATATCCAGCACGCTTTAAGGTCTCAGGAATGGTGGTGATCGATGTGCCATGCAAGGAAGTAAACACAATGTTGAGTTTGTCTTTAGCTTCCGAAGGCGTATTAAAACTGCCATTTTTTATGGATGCATTTATAAATACGTCATCAATGTCTTTTCCTATATATTGAATTAAATTTTGGTTCGCTTCAAACTTGATTTCTGAATAGTTCAAGCGATTTATTTCAGCAATTATCTCTGCATCATGAGGAGGAACTAATTGTCCGCCATCTTGCCAATATACTTTGTAGCCATTATACTCGGGTGGATTATGAGATGCCGTTAGAACAATACCACAATGACAATTTAAATGTTTTAATGTAAAGGATAGCTCTGGCGTAGGACGTAAATCTTCAAAGAGATATACTTGAATATCATTTGCCGAAAACACATCGGCGACTACTTTTGCTAACGTTTTACTATTATGTCTACAATCAAAAGCTATAGCAACCTTAAGCGTTTCATTAGGAAACGATTGTTTTAAATAGTTGCTTAAGCCTTGGGTGTTTTTTCCAAGTGTAAACTTGTTTATTCTGTTGGTGCCAATTCCCATCACGCCTCGCATTCCACCAGTCCCAAATTCTAAATCTTTATAAAAACTTTCTTCGAGTTCTTTAGGATTTATTGCAATTAAATTTCTAATATACTCTTGAGTTTCTTGGTCGAATGTAGGTGTCAGCCACGTATTTATTCTTTCTAAAAGTTGAGGTTCAATATAAATCATATGATATAAATGTGTGCTGTAAAAGTAAGGGTTTAGATAACTGTTAATTGGTAAAATAGCGTTATTTCGATTGTGAGTTTCACATGTTTAACCTGTCTTTTATTAAATAGCGTTTTTTGTCTCGCTTCGTTCTAAGAATGATTTCGCCTAAAAAGCCTGCAATAAAAAATTGTGTTCCAATTATCATGGTTGCAAGCGCAATATAAAACTGTGGTCGTTGTGTAATTAAGCGTCCATAAGGATTTAAAAAGAGTTTATCTATTCCCAAGTAGAGTGTAAAACCGAAACCAATTGCAAACATGATGACACCTAATGCACCAAATAAATGCATTGGTCGTTTACCAAATCTAGATAAAAACCATATCGTAATTAAATCTAAAAATCCATGTACAAATCGATCTATGCCAAATTTTGTTTCGCCATATTTTCTGGCTTTATGCTGTACTACTTTTTCTCCAATCTTTGTGAATCCGGCATTTTTAGCTAACACTGGAATATAGCGATGCATTTCACCATTAACATCTATATTTTTAACGACCTCATTTTTATAGGCTTTCAATCCGCAATTAAAATCATTCAATGTAACACCAGAAGTTTTACGAGCAGCCCAATTAAATAACTTTGAAGGTATGTTTTTTGCAATAACAGAATCGTATCGTTTCTTTTTCCAGCCAGATACAAGATCATAGTTTTGATCAATAATCATATTATACAGTCCTGGGATCTCATCTGGATTATCTTGAAGGTCGGCATCCATCGTAATAATAACGTCACCGGAAGCTAATTCAAAACCAGCATGAAGGGCCTGTGACTTACCGAAATTTTTTAAGAAACGGATACCTTTAATAGTGTTGTAATTACTAGATAATTCAGAAATGACGTTCCACGAGTCGTCTGAACTACCATCGTCAATAAAAATGACTTCATAAGAAAAATGATTGGATTGCATAACTTTTGCAATCCAATCATGTAATTCTGTTAATGATTCCTGTTCGTTGAGTAGTGGTATAACTACTGATATATTCATGTAAATATGTTCTAAATTCTATGTTTCAAAAATAAAGAAATTATTTCAGCATGCCTATTATTCTTTTTTCATAACCAATCCAGCTATAAGCGAGTAGATTAAGCCAAATATCATACTAGCAGCAATCCAGAACGCAGAACCTACTAATGGGTTCATGAACATTTCAACAAACTTCATTTGCTGATCCACCATTTCTTCAGTTATATCAGGATTTTCAAGCATTTTGTCTCTAACAACATCCATCATTTGAGTCATAAAATCCGGATCTATAATATAATTGAATATGAGTCCATAAATAATATAAACAATTGCACTTATAGCTGCGATAACAACACCTATTTTAATAGCTTCACCTAAACTCAATACATTAGCGTTGTGTTTTTTATACTGACTTATAGCATATATAATTACTATTGGGAAAATAATATAGTATAGATATTGCGGCCATTGTACTCCATCTAGAGTCATTCCAGTAACGTATGTCACGACTGCAATTAAAATCATTATTACACCTAGAATAAGGCCGTAATTCATTGCGAATTTGCCAGTTGAAAGTTTTTGAGTTTCCATAAAAATATTGTTTTGGTTGTTTATATGTTGGTTAGTATTAATTCCATTAATTTTGTTACATTAAAAGTAAAGAATAAAAAAAGAAATAAATTATTGGTAATTTATAAAAATTACTTAAATTTGCAGCTCGAAAAACGAAACGATATTAAAGCATTTAGTAATGAGAAAAGGTATACATCCAGAAAATTATAGACTTGTAGCGTTTAAAGATATGTCTAATGAAGATGTATTTTTAACAAAGTCAACAGCAGATACAAACGAAACTTTAGAAGTTGAAGGTGTTGAGTATCCATTAATAAAATTAGAGATTTCTAGAACATCACATCCATTTTATACAGGTAAGTCTAAATTGGTTGATACTGCTGGACGTATTGATAAATTCAAAAACAAATACGCTAAATTTAAAAAATAAGTTTAGAATAAAATATATTTATGAAAAGCCTTTCTACTGTAGAAAGGCTTTTTTATTTTTACAAAAAGCAATCAAATGAATTATATACTATTTGACGGTCCTTCACGTAATAATTTATTGCCCTTTACTTACACACGTCCTGTTGCCGATATTAGAGTAGGAATATTAACTATTAGAGAAAAATGGGAAATTCAATTAGGTAATACTACAACTACAATTACTGAAGAATACTTGGCCGAAAAGTATCCAATGGTAGAGTATGATGAGAATGTAATGATAAATGGGTCGTATTTACCAAATGCACAATTGGTGAAAATGATAAAAAACTTAAATGTAAATCAAGCTATATTTAAGGATGAATATGTGTTGGCATTTTTTACAAAAGATACACAGGAAGATATTGACTTTGATACCTATGAGGCCATTGAGTATAATGACTCTATTTTGAAGATTGAGCACACTTGGGATATTTTTTCTAAAAATGGAGACGCACTAAAAGCGGATTTTGAATTATTGACACATGGCAGAACGTCGGAGCCAATTTCGAATACAAATCAAATCATTGGTCAGGATCAAATTTTTATAGAGGAAGGTGCGAAACTTGAATTTGCAACACTTAACGCTAGTACTGGACCTATATATATTGGCAAGAATGCTGAAATTATGGAAGGAAGTATAATTAGAGGACCTTTCGCTTTGTGCAATAATGCTATTGTGAAATTAGGGGCAAAAATTTACGGGCCAACTACCGTAGGACCCTATAGTAAAGTAGGAGGAGAGGTGAATAATTCTGTATTGTTTGGGTATTCAAATAAAGGACACGATGGTTTTTTAGGCAATTCTGTTTTGGGAGAATGGTGTAATCTTGGTGCCGATACTAATAATTCAAACTTGAAAAATAATTATGCTGAGGTCAGACTCTGGGATTATCAAACGGAAGGCTTCGCTAAAACTGGTTTGCAATTCTGTGGACTTATGATGGGTGACCATAGCAAATGTGGCATAAATACAATGTTTAACACAGGGACAGTTGTAGGTGTAAGTGCTAATATTTTTGGTTCTGGATTTCCAAGAAATTTTGTGCCAAGTTTTTCTTGGGGAGGATATTCTGGATTTACGACCTATCTTACTAAAAAGGCATTTGAAGTGGCCAATGTGGTGATGTCAAGGCGAAATATTGAATTTAGTTCAAAAGACGCTGAAATTTTAGAGCATGTTTTTGAAGAGACAAAGCGATTTAGAAGAGAATAAACGGATAAAGACAAATGTATGTTAAGTATTATTTTGATCGTACTTTTAGGACGTTATTTCTATAGACTAGCGGAAGAATTTAATCAACACAGATGGCTCTTTGCCGTTTTAGGCGTAATATCTTATTATGCAGGTTCTGCTGTTGGTGGACTAGTTATTGGGTTCGCCGATATGATTTTTGATTTGGGCATTGATTTTGACGATACTTCAACATTAATATTTATTGCGGTACCGTTCGGACTTGGTGCAGCCATTATGTTTTACCATATATTAAATAAAAAATGGAAAAAAGAAGTTGTCGTTGAGAAAGATGAGATCCAAGATATTGGTCGAAATTTGGAAGACAGTTAGTTCTTTTTAACGCGTTTTAGATCCAAAAGGTTAATTGGATTAATCCCAAGATGGTTTACATTTTTTCTAGTGAATCTTACGACTTCATCATAAAATAAGGGTACTACAGGAGCCGCTTGCATTATTAACGAGTCCATTTTAGAATAGAGCAATTCACGTTTTTCAGTGCTCGTTTCAGAAAAGGCGAGTTCATACCAGTCGTCAAATTTATCATTTTTAAAGTGCGTATAATTTGGACCGTTTGGAGCAAAATTTTTACTATAGTATAAGGATAAATAATTTTCAGCATCAGGATAATCTGCAACCCAACTTGCTCTAAAAACATCTAATTTTCCATTGGCCTTTGCATCTTTTAAAGTTGCTGCAGGTATGACGTCGATATTCACGATTAACCCAGTTTTTTGTAATTCTCGTTGTATATATTCACAAAAACTTAAATAATTACTTGTAGTTGTTATGGTTATTTCTGGTGATACTATATTAGTTTCTTCTTTAAACTGCTCAATCAATTTTTTTGCTTCTTGAGGACGATATGTAAAACCAGCATTTTCATTATAACCAGGAAGCCCTTTAGGAATAAATCCACCATGAGCTGGAATACCAATACCATTTCGTAAATAGGTCATCATTTTTTGTCTATCGAATCCAATATTTACAGCTTTTCTAATCAATTTTGATTGGATTTCAGTAACTTCAGTATCCATATAAAACGCGAGGTATTCAGTATTCAAATATGGGCCTCTGATCATGTTTACATCTTTTGAATATTTAGTTCTGAGCTGGCCATCTGCTGTAAGGATTTCATCTTTATAAGATGCATCTAACCCAGAAACATAATCTATATTACCTTGCGTAAACTGTAAAAACTCACTTTGCTTATCTGGTAAAAACGTAATGGCAATAGCCTCTAAATAAGGTAATTTATGGCCGTTTGAATCGTGTTCAAAATAATGGTTGTTTTTTCTAAAAACGAGTTTGATATTTTCTTCCCAACGTTTAAACTTAAAAGGTCCGGTTCCTATGGGATGAGATCTAAAATCATTACCATATAAATCTAATACTTCCTTTGGGACCACAGAACAATATTTCATTGTTAATAATCCCAAAAATGCAGGAAAAGTTTGTTTTAGTTTAATTTGAAAAAGGGTATCGTTAACGGCTTTAAAATGTTCAACTTTATTCAATACCCAACGTCCTGGCGAAGCCACATCATTATCAATAAGTCGATTAAAACTAAAAGTGAAGTCATTAGCGGAGACATGACGTGTCGAATCCTTTCCAAATACAAAATGCTTATGGAATTTTACGTCATGCCGTAAACTAAATGAATACGTAAGACCATCATCCGAAATGCTCCAATGTTTAGCAATTGCAGGTTTTACATTTAGATTTTCATCCATTTGAACCAATCCATTAAAGAGTTGGTTTACCGCCCAGATATCGGCATTGTCCTTTGCGAATGCAGGATCAAGAGAACCAATATTTTTATGCTCATTATATCTAAAAACATTTAATGAGTCTTCAGATTTAGATGAACAGCCTACAATAAAGAATAGAAAAATGTACTTAAATTTCATTTAGGAAGTTGAAAGTTATATATTTAATCACTAGTAAACCAAGACGTTAAAATTATGAAAAAAAATTACATTCTATTTTTATTAATTACATTAGTTTTCTATACCGCTAATAGCCAGACAGTTTTGTTTGATCAGCCTAGAAATGGAGATAATGGTATTATTTCTGATAATACAAGTGATGGTACCGCAAGTGTGTATTCTGCCGATGATTTTAGTTTAACAGCAACAAGTAATATAGATATTATTACGGCGTATGGATTTCAATCAGCTGGAGACTTTGAAACCTTTGTTACGGGGATAGATGTCTTTATATATGCTGATGCTGCTGGAGTACCTGATTCAAATCCCACACTACCTGGAACTGGATTATTAGAACTTGTTAATATTGATCCTGCAGGTGGAGCTATTACAATTGTGCCAAGTCCAGACCCTATGGATCCATCATATGATATTGTTATCGATGTTACTGCCGCTTTAGGTTCAACATTATCTTTAGGTGCAGGAACATATTGGTTAGTGATTGCACCTTATGTAGATAATCTTAGTGCTGGAGCCAGATGGAATTGGTTTCAAGCTACAGATGGTACGTTATCTGAGACTCATTTAATTGATCCAGGTGATCTTTTTGGAGCTGGTGCAACCTCATGGACAACATTAACAACGTTAGGACTATCCTTTAATTCAACAGCATTTAAGATTGAAGAGAATATCTTATCCGTAGATGAATTTGCTTTATCTAGCGTGTCTATCCGTTCTAATCCAATTAAGGATATTATTAATATAGAATTGCACAGTTCAATTACTGAATTTAATTCGGAATTGTTTTCTATTACAGGTCAATTAGTAATGAAAAATTCTAATATGACCCAATTTGATATTTCTAACTTGAATTCAGGGTTGTATATGTTACGTATTTCAACAGATAACGGAACAGTTACTAAAAGAATTGTTAAAGAATAAATTAGGACTTAAAACGTTCAATACAATTATAATAGAAGTGTGCTTTATAAGTTAAAGCGCACTTTTTTTATTAAATTTGCAGGCTCGAATAGAATAAACAAATGAATACTAAAAAAAAGGTAGCCTTTTATACCCTTGGATGTAAACTCAATTTTTCTGAAACGTCAACAATCGCAAGAAGTTTTGAAGGAGAAGGCTTCGATCGTGTAGATTTTAGTGAAGTGGCTGATATTTATGTTATTAATACATGCTCTGTAACTGAAAATGCAGATAAACGTTTTAAATCAATAGTAAAGCAAGCACAAAAAGCAAATTCTGAAGCATTTGTTGCAGCTGTTGGTTGCTATGCACAATTGAAACCTCAGGATTTAGCTGATATTGATGGAGTAGACTTAGTTTTAGGAGCAACTGAAAAATTTAAAATTACAGACTATTTAAATGATTTGTCAAAAAACGATTTTGGTGAAGTTCATTCTTGCGAAATTGAAGATGCCGATTTCTATGTTGGTAGTTATTCAATTGGAGATAGAACGCGAGCATTTTTAAAAGTTCAAGACGGTTGTGACTATAAATGTACCTATTGTACAATTCCATTAGCACGAGGGATATCGCGTAGTGATACTATGGAGAACGTTATTGATAATGCTATTGAAATTTCAAAACAAGATATTAAGGAAATAGTTTTAACAGGAGTTAATATTGGCGATTATGGCAAAGGAGAATTTGGAAATAAACGCCATGAACATACATTTTTAGATTTGGTGTCTCAACTAGATAAAGTTGAAGGGATTGAGCGATTAAGAATATCTTCGATTGAGCCAAATTTATTAAAAAACGAAACTATTGATTTGGTTTCTAAGTCTAGAGCATTTGTGCCACATTTTCATATTCCTTTACAGAGTGGAAGCAATGAGATATTAAAAAAAATGAAACGGCGTTATAGCAATGAATTGTATGTCGATCGTGTTTCAAAAATTAAAGAGGTCATGCCACATGCCTGTATTGGAGTAGATGTTATAGTTGGATTTCCTGGTGAAACAGATGCGCATTTCCTGGAGACTTATAATTTTTTAAACACATTGGATATTTCTTATTTGCACGTATTCACATATTCTGAAAGAGATAATACTGAAGCGGCTCAAATGGAAGATGTTGTAGCTAAAAATGTGAGATCTAAACGTAGTAAAATGCTGCGAGGCTTATCTGTAAAAAAACGACGTGCGTTTTATGAAAGCCAAATTAGCACTTCACGATCTGTTTTATTCGAAAGTGAAAACAAAGAAGGTTATATACATGGATTTACCGAAAACTATGTTAAAGTGAAAGCGCCTTGGAATCCAGGATTGGTAAATACCATTCATCAAATTACTTTGAGTTCGATTGATGATGACGGTCTCGTTCGATTTGAATTTGTAAAAGAACTTATCTCATAAAAAAACCGAAGTTTTAACTTCGGTTTTCATTTTATATTCTAATACCTACAGGAAGCATTTTTTTGTATTTTCTATGACGTCTTATAAACTTTGCAATTTCTGGACTTGTAGGTACAACGCTAATATTTCGCTCTTGAATGTTTTCAAATACCATTTTTAAAAAATCCTCTTCGAAATCATCAGAATTTATTTGCTCTGGAATAATGAGCTTTGTTAAGAATATTTTTCGATCTTGAAGGGAGTATTCAATTTTTGCAAGTTCATCTTCAACCTTTAATTCAAATTGGCGTAAAAAGTCATTGTCTATCAATTCTGCTGCATCGATCATAATATATTGTTTTAAATTCAATGGTTGGTAAGGTAAAAACTACAAATTTGTATAGCTTTGCGGTGCAAAATTACAAAAAATATCAGACATATTAAAGAGTGTGATTGCATAAATGCTTATAAAATAAATCATTACTGATAATTCTGATCTATTTTTTGAACATTTTAGAGTATTTTAGAAGCCCTTTAAAAGCCATCAAAAGTTAGAGATGAACAAAGATATTATACATGTATATATGATGCCTGGAATGGCTGCTAACCCTATTATATTTGAACATATAAAATTGCCTGAAGACCAATTTGAAGTACATTGGTTAACCTGGTTGATCCCAAACAAAAATGAACCTCTTAAAGCGTATGCTAAACGAATGATCGCAAAAATTGAACATGACAATATTGTTTTATTAGGTGTGTCATTTGGAGGAATTCTAGTTCAGGAGATGAGTAAATTTATGAACTTAAGAAAACTCATAGTAGTATCTAGTATAAAATCTAAACACGAACTTCCGAAACGTATGAAGCTCGCCAAATATACTAAGGCCTATAAATTATTGCCCACAAGTTTGGTTCAAAACGTTGATCTTTTAGCAAAGTACGCTTTCGGTGAAAAAGTGACCAAACGTATGGCGCTTTATAAAAAATATCTATCAGTAACAAATAAGCATTATTTAGATTGGGCAATCGAACAGGTTATAATTTGGGATCAAGAAAAGCCAATTGCAAACACAATTTATATTCATGGAAGTAATGATAGCGTGTTTACGCATTCTTGTGATGGAGACTGTATTATAGTTAAAGGCGGTTCACATATAATGATAATTAATAAGTATAAATGGTTCAATGAAAATTTGCCTAAACTAATTCTCAACTAAGTTTGAAAGAATTACTTAAATTCAATACTTTTATAAAAAAGGAAAATTATGAAGACAATAAAAAATATTTTGGCAGCCATCGGGCTTTTGTGCCTTTCTGGATTGTTTATTTTTGCTGTACAGAAAGCGCCTTCAGACGAAACATTAGACGACATTCCGAAATTAATTAATGATTATAATGTGTATGCATTGTCAGTTCCTGCAGATTTGGATTTTGCAGGCGAACAATTACCGCTTAATAATCCAGATATTTTAGAACGTATGGATAGAGAATTGTTAGTTAATACCTATTGGCAATCTAATGGTTTGCTTATGTTTAAACGTTCAAAAAAATACTTTTCTATCATAGAGCCTATACTTAAGAAATATGGAGTTCCAGATGATTTTAAATATCTGGCAGTCATTGAAAGTGGATTAACAAATGCTGTATCTCCTGCAGGTGCTAGAGGAGTATGGCAAATTATGAAAGTAACTGGACGAGAAAATGGACTAGAAATTAACGCAAATGTTGATGAACGCTATCATCTGGAAAAAGCAACGGAAGTGGCTTGTAAATACTTATTGCATGCCAAGGAGAACTTAGGTTCCTGGACTTTAGCAGCCGCAGCATATAATGGAGGAAATGCTGGGATATCAAGACGTTTAAAAGCACAAAATGTAAATGATTATTACGATTTGTTATTAGGCGAGGAAACAGGTCGTTATTTATTTAGAATCGTAGCTTTAAAAGAAATTTTAAATCACCCCAAAAAGTACGGATTCAATTTTACTGACAATGATTTGTATAGTGATATTCCAACTTTTAAAGTTGAAGTTGATTCTGCAGTAGCTGACTTCACTCAGTTTGCGAAACAATTCGGAATTAATTATAAAATATTAAAGATTCACAATCCTTGGTTAAGAGAACCTCATTTGAATAACAAATCAAGAAAAATATATCAAATTGAAATTCCTAAAGACGGCTTTTATAAAAGTAAGTCTTAGTAAAAAAAAACGCTGAATAGCAGTGTTTTTTTTAAGCGTAAGTTAGTGTTAACGTCTTCTGCCTTGTCTTCCTCCAAAGTGTTGATTTGGCATTTGCGCTTTTTTCATTTGCTGTTTCATCATTTTTATTTGATCCGTTAGCATATTACGCTTATCTAATTTTTGAGCCTCACTCATTAAAAGCTTAGCTTCTTGAGGTCTTTTTTTGCTAAAAGCAATTCCCGCTAGATTTAATTTAGCCATTGCTAAATCATGATCCATGGATAATCCAAGACTGATGGCTTTTTTAAAATATTTTTCAGCTTCATTCATATTCGACTGTGAAACCATAATACCATTAAGATAATTGTAATAACCTTCTTGTTTCTTTACTAGAGCTGAAGACGGCTTTTTAATTTTATCCAACCATTTTTTGGCACCTTCAAAATCTTGCTTACGTAATCTTAAAAAAGCGAGTAAAATTATTTCATTTTTAAAATAAAGAAAAACAAAAATTAACGATAATAGAATGAGCATAATACCGTTTCCAATATATCCTTCGGTAAATAGATAGATTGCGTATCCTATAATAAGAGCGGTTATAACAAGTTTTATATTTTTATTGTACATGTTTAGATGAAATTTTGAGTTTGCAAAGTTAGTAAAAACTATTGAAAATATTTTTATGTTTAGGTTTGTCAAAGTGAAAACTCTTTGTATATTTGCACGCAGTTTTGAGATAGCTCTCAACTATTAAAAAGATTATTCAGATTATAAAAATATAAGACAATGCCAAAAAGAACGTTTCAACCGTCAAAAAGAAAGAGAAGAAACAAACACGGTTTTAGAGAAAGAATGGCTTCTGTAAATGGAAGAAAAGTCCTTGCACGTAGAAGAGCTAAAGGAAGAAAAAAATTGTCTGTATCAACTGAAACAAGACATAAAAAATAATGATTAACAGTTGTTAATATTTTAAAGGTGTTACTTAGGTGTAGCACCTTTTTTTGTACCCAATTGATTTCTATTTTTGAAGACTTAAAAAAAGTAAAATGCCTAAAAATAAAAACATAAATTCTGTATTAATTATTGGGTCTGGCCCAATTGTTATCGGACAAGCCTGTGAATTCGATTACTCTGGTACTCAAGCCTTACGTTCTCTAAGGGAAGATGGGATAGAAGCGGTTTTAATAAACTCAAATCCGGCTACTATAATGACAGATCCAACAATGGCGGATCATATATATCTTTTACCACTAACAACAAAATCCATTGTTCAAATATTAAAGGAGCATCCGCAAATTGATGCGGTATTACCAACTATGGGTGGACAAACGGCCTTAAATTTATGCATAGAGGCTGATGAAAAAGGAATTTGGAAAGATTTTGATATAGACTTAATAGGTGTTGATATTGATGCGATAAATATTACTGAGGATAGAGAACAATTTAGAGAGTTAATGCTTAAAATTGGAATTCCAATGGCTCCACAGGCTACGGCTAATTCATATCTTAAAGGTAAAGAAATAGCACAAGAGTTTGGGTTCCCATTAGTAATTAGAGCATCTTATACGCTTGGTGGTGCAGGAGCATCATTTGTACATACTGCCGAAGATTTTGATGAATTACTAACACGTGGTCTTGAGATTTCTCCTATTCATGAGGTGATGATTGATAAGGCTTTGATAGGTTGGAAAGAGTATGAACTTGAATTATTGCGAGATAAAAATGATAATGTTGTTATAATTTGTACCATAGAAAATATGGATCCTATGGGAATTCATACTGGAGATTCTATAACAGTTGCTCCAGCAATGACCTTATCCGATACAACATTTCAACGTATGCGAGATATGGCCATTCATATGATGCGAAGTATTGGAGATTTTGCTGGTGGTTGTAATGTGCAATTTGCAGTAAGCCCAGATGAAAACGAAGAAATTATCGCAATTGAAATTAATCCACGTGTATCTCGTTCTTCTGCATTAGCGAGTAAAGCAACAGGATATCCAATCGCCAAAATAGCCTCTAAATTGGCTATCGGCTATAATCTGGATGAGCTTAATAACCAAATTACTAAATCTACTTCAGCTTTATTTGAACCTACCTTAGATTATGTTGTGGTTAAAATTCCACGTTGGAATTTTGATAAATTTGAAGGCTCTGATCGAACATTGGGACTTCAGATGAAATCTGTTGGAGAAGTGATGGCTATTGGACGTTCGTTTCAAGAAGCACTTCATAAAGCCACGCAATCATTAGAAATTAAACGTAATGGTTTAGGTGCAGATGGAAAAGGTTATAAAAATTATGACCAAATCATAGATAAATTAACGCATGCCAGTTGGGATAGAGTTTTTGTTATTTATGATGCTATTCAAATGGGAATTCCGTTGAGTAGAATCCATGAAATCACAAAAATTGATATGTGGTTTTTGAAACAGTATGAAGAATTACATCAGCTTCAAAAAGAAATTTCGACTTTTAATATTGATACTATCGAACGCGATTTATTATTAGAATCGAAGCAGAAAGGGTATGGAGATAGACAGATAGCACATATGTTAGGTTGCTTGGAAAGTCAAGTCTATAATAAAAGGGTTGAATTAAATATTAATCGTGTTTACAAATTAGTAGATACTTGTGCGGCCGAATTTAAAGCACAGACACCTTATTATTATTCAACATTCGAGAATGACGTTGAAACTGCGAGTGGAAAGCATTATGCAGATAATGAAAGTGTTGTAACCGCTAAAAAGAAAATTGTAGTATTAGGTTCTGGTCCAAATAGAATTGGTCAAGGGATTGAGTTTGATTATTGTTGTGTTCATGGGGTTTTAGCCGCAGCTGAATGTGGATATGAAACTATCATGATTAATTGTAATCCAGAAACAGTTTCAACCGACTTTGATGTATCAGATAAGTTGTATTTCGAACCTGTATTTTGGGAGCATATTTATGATATTATTCGTCATGAAAAACCTGAAGGCGTAATTGTACAATTAGGAGGTCAAACAGCCTTGAAACTAGCAGAAAAACTAGACCGTTATGGTATTAAAATACTAGGAACTACCTATCAATCATTGGATTTAGCTGAAGATAGAGGCTTGTTTTCTAACCTTTTAAAAGAGAACAATATTCCATATCCTGAATTTGATATCGCTGAAACTGCTGATGAAGCTTCTGCAATTGCTGATGTTTTGGATTTTCCAATTTTAGTAAGACCTTCATATGTATTAGGTGGTCAAGGCATGAAAATTGTCATTAATAAACAAGAGTTAGAGGAGCATGTCGTAGATCTCTTAAGAAAAATGCCAGGCAATCAGCTACTGTTGGATCATTATTTGGATGGCGCTATTGAAGCCGAAGCCGATGCTATTTGTGATGGTGAAAATGTGTATATCATAGGTATCATGGAACATATCGAACCTTGTGGGATTCATTCTGGAGATAGTAATGCTACATTACCACCTTTTAACTTAGGAGAGTTTGTAATGCAGCAAATTAAAGATCATACGAAGAAAATTGCTTTAGCACTTAATACTGTTGGATTAATCAATATTCAGTTTGCAATAAAAAACGATATCGTTTATATAATTGAAGCTAATCCAAGAGCGTCTCGTACAGTACCATTTATTGCAAAGGCTTATGGAGAGCCTTATGTTAACTACGCCACTAAAGTGATGTTAGGAGAGAAGAAAGTAACTGATTTTGACTTTAATCCTAAACTCGAAGGTTATGCTATAAAACAACCAGTTTTTTCATTTAATAAATTCCATAATGTAAATAAAAAATTGGGGCCAGAGATGAAGAGTACTGGAGAAAGTATCCTATTTATTGACAGTCTTAAAGATGACGCATTTTATAATTTATATTCAAGACGGAAAATGTATTTGAGCAAATAATAGACTTTTTTCGATAAACCGTGATTATGGTATCACGAAAATTATTATTTTAGCTAGTTATAAACCTATGTTATGAAACGCGTATGTTAGAATTTTTATCTTTCAAAGGAAGGGTCAATAGGAACAGCATGCCGCCAATAGAAAGCAATAAAATAAACACATGAAAACAAAATTACTTATTTTTTCTTTTTTATTAGCATCAATTGCCGTGATGTCCCAAGTCGTGCCTAATCAGGTAGATGACTTTCAAGATGGTACCGAACAAAACTGGATTATTGGTAACCCTGGATCTGCAGTTTTTCCACCTGTTAATGTAGCAGATGCTGGGCCAACTGGTGCTGGTGACAATATGTTAGAGTATACGTCGGTTGTTCCACCTAGTCCTCCAAATGCTGGAGCAAAAATGCTTATATTTAATGCTTCACAATGGTCTGGTAGTTATACTGCTGCTGGTATTTTGTCTATTAATATGGATGTAAGTGTTTTGACCGCTGATTTAAATCTTAGAATTGCTTTTCAAGGACCTGCAGGAACCAAAATATGTACTACTAATGCAATGCCAGTTGTTGCTGGTGCAGGATGGACTAATATTTCTTTTAATATTCAAGCTTCTGATTTTACAATTGTTGAAGTAGGTGGTGGCTCTACTATAGAAGCTGTATTAGCGAGTGTATCTACAATGCGAATTTTAAGTAGTGTAACACCTACTTGGATACCTGAAGAGATAGACGCAACGTTACGATTAGATAATATAACAGCGTCTACTACATTGAGTGTTGATACAGTTGAAAACCAACAAGAATTTTCAATATCCCCAAATCCTGCAACTTCTAAGTTAAATGTTTTTTTACCTAACGCATCTGAGAATGCAATAATTACCGTTTTTGATGTATTAGGAAAACGAGTTTATAATAATGAATTAAATACGTTAAGCTCAACAATTGATGTTTCAAATTGGAATTCTGGAGTTTATCTAGTTAGAGTATCTACGGATACTGCAACACATACTAAGCGATTCTTGAAGCAGTAATTTAGTTATTATATATAAGAAAAGCCTTTAGTGAAAACTAAAGGCTTTTTAAGTTTTGATAAGGTTGAATTCGAAATTAATAGTTATAATATCTGATACTTTTTTTCTTACTATTTTAGGAATTTCTATGCTATAGTCCGATGTTTTGACTTCTAATGATCCAATCATATGTAAACCGTTAGTATCTAAATTGGTTATTCTAATAAGACAGCTTTCGATCTGTTTTACTTTTCCATGAAATTCAAGAGTCCCATTGATTTCATAATCAGATTTAATATGATCAAAATTTTCAAGTGAAAAACCTTCAATTGTGCCTTTAAATTTAGCCTTAGGATATAAATCAGATGCTACATAATTCTCATTAAAATGCGCTTCCATTAATGCATTTTTAAAACGAAAACCTTTGACTAAGGCTAAAACCGCAAATTTTCCCGTATCGGCATCGAAAATTGCTGTTACCGAATTGTTAGTAGCTGCTATTTCTTCAAAAGAGGGTACAGATGCTTCAAAAGTAATAACTCCAGTTTTAGTAAGATGCTTGTTTTGGGCGTTTACAGTAAAACTCATCAGTACGAATAGGTATAGTAGTGTTTTCATATCAATTCTCAATCGAGTGCACCTTTTAATTCTATCTTTATTAGTTATCTAATGCTCCTAATTCTATCCAAGCAGCAATCTTTTCTAATTCAAAGTTTGATAACGGACCACCAATTTGAGGCATTATTCCACCAAAAACGCCATCATCATTTATTTTATGCCAAAGTACTGAGTTTTCTAAATCAAAAGGCGCAATTCTTAGATTTGGAGAATAATTTGTTGAAGATGTATTAACCAATAAATTATAGCTAAATCCTTCTTGTAAGTTAAGCCCAGTGTAATGTGATTCATTATGGCAAGTAATACAATTAGCAGTAAAAATAGGTTGAATATCAGTTGAAAAGCTAATCTCTTCTATTTCAATGTCAGTAAATACAGGGCCTTCTTCAGCGGCACAGCCACAGACCATTAAAAAAAGTGCTAGTAGTGATCCTATTGATATTTTTTTAATTATTTCCATTCCAAAACGTTCTTCTAATATTAAAACCAATTAATAATTTACCATCTGTATAATCGAGTGTTCTTGACGAGTATACAGATTGTTCTATAATTTGATTAGTAGTTGCTATAATAATTTGAAATGCATGACCCGAAGTCGCAATTTCATAACCCAATGAAATAGGATTTTTAAAATTATCTTTCCTATTATTGAATTTGGCTGCATACTCAAATAGAATGGATGATGTGATTCCAGTTCTAAACCTACAACCAATCGAAGTCGCAAGAGTTAAATTTTTGTATCCTGGAGGAACTAGATTTTGATAAATAAAAGTTGGATTTAGTTCGAATGATAATGTTTCTCCAATTTTTTTTGACAGCAATAACTGGCTGTTGTATGAAAAACGATGAGAATTTTTATATTCAAAGGGCGTTTCGAAATCAGCGAAAAACTCGTTTGGACCTACTTCAGGAAAGTCTATTGTAGAAATGGCAGTATTAAAATATAAAGTTACCGATATTGGCGCGCCAACTTCTTTTTGTCTCATTACTCGGTATTTTCCTTCTAAATCGATCATCTTATTTATCTTGGTTCTACCAATCCCTAATTGGAGTTTGTGACTTGGCGCATATACGAAGCCAAATCTAATATTGGCAGAACCATCAAACCCTAAAAATTCTTGAACAACAGAGTTTCCAAAATCATTAAGGTCTAACTCACCAAAACGATGTTGAATACGTAATTCAAATGTTCCTTTTGGTGTAATCTCTGTAGTCTGGCTATTAATTAACATGCCATAATTAAAAATATTGGTGATTAATTCGTCTTGTTCTTCTAGATTCTCTTGTGCGTTCATTGGGTGAATAGTGATAATTAACACTAATACTATAATCACCTTTTTCATAGAATTACAAAATATTATTTTCATAGCTTCCATTAGTTCTTTTTGAGAGATCGCATAAATTCTATAACCTGCCAACGTTGTGTTTTGGACAACAATGAATTATAAGAAGGCATATCACCACGTCCGTTAGTTATCTTCCAGTACAGTGCACCATCACTTTGTGATTGCACTTTTTCACTCGTATGATCTGCGGGTTTTATCGTGAAGGCAGTTCCGCCTGGACCATTACCAATTCCGGTCCTGCCATGGCAAGTTGCACATATTTGATAATAGATTTTTTTTCCTTTAGCTAATGCTTTTCCATCATCCTTTAAAGGGTTATCAAATTTATTGCTTTCGGCTGGAGCCAACCATTCATTAGATTGGAAAGTAAATGAATAAAAAACTAGCAAAATCACCACTAATGACATTGTCTTGATCAGTTTATTTATAGAACTTTTCATTTTCCTTGATTTTATTGCTTTACAAAACGTTTAGTTTCAGAATTGTTACCATTTGCTATTTTGACTAAATAAAGTCCGGCATCTAAACTTGAAACTTGAATCTTAGAAATTTTCTCCGGTTTTAAAGTTTGATTAAGCACTAGCTTTCCAAGAACATTATAAACCTCGAGTGTTACGTTTCTTATTCCATTTTTAAGCTTGATATTTAAGATGTCATTCGATGGGTTTGGATACATACCAAAGCTAGACCTATTCTCAAAATCTTCGATTCCAAGTAAGGTGTCCCAAAAAGCTATCCCATTTTGTGAACCGTTACCGGTATATTCAAAAGGAGGTGCCGCAGTAATAGTTGTGCCTGCAGTCCATATGCCTTTTGCAACAGCAACAGCTTCTCTTTCATGTCCAGCAGTTCCCCATTGCATATAATCTTCCATTGCTGTACTCGAACCAAAACTACTTGTATTGTAAATTCCTAGTTCACCATCTACGACATCAAATGGAATACTGCTGGTGAATGTTACTTCAGAACCAACCGCAAGGTTAAATGATCCGCTTATTATTGTCATACCACCAAATTGTTCATATGTGGGATACTTACATAACCAATAGTTAGAAATGTTTTCTGGATTACTGCTACTTCCGAAATTCCGAATGGTAATTCTATTTGTACTAGGGTCTACTTCCACGATTCTAATTTGTGCATTACTTTTTAGGAATGGGAAAACTAAAAGCATAAGGATAATAAGCGATTTTAATGTGTAATCTTTTTTCATAATAGTTACATTTTTTTTATTAGTTAATAATTGTGCATTGATCTAATTTGATTTGGTCTATAATGTCATCATAACCAATAAATCGACCTTTAATATTGATTTGGGTATCTTTTATAATTTGCTTGTCAATAGTAAATGTAAATTGACAAAACACGCTTTCATTTAACGTTATTGAGTTTGTATTTAAACATGATATATTACCATGAACTTCAATAACTTTATTTAGGTATTTTCGTTCTGAAGTCTCAATATCAATTGAAAATTCATTTAGAATTGATATAGAAGAACGTACAAATTCAGTGTCTTCTTTCGCAATATCTCTATGATCTTGATATATGTAATTGTAAAGCAGTATGCCTATAATCAAGACTATCACTATTACAATCCATTTCCGCATATTGTGTTTTTAAAGAAACTGCTTCAGAACTATAACTGAAGCAGCTCAGTCAATTACTCAATTTTGTTTTGGGGCAATAAAGGTGTTCTAGACTAACTAATTTTCTCTTTCAATCGTTTTTAGTTTCTTTCAAATACAAGCGTATCAGTACCTCCATTTCCACCACTTATATCAATGAGGCTAATCATAGTGTCGTTATAGGTTACCATATCCCAATCATCATTTAAATCTTCAAAATCGTCAGTATCTGGAACTGGAAAATTGATATTAAAATCGATATCGTCACTAGAGTTACTATCATCATTACTATTGCTATCCGTAACAGACCAGGTGCCGATTTTAGTGCTTGCATTGTTGTTTGCAGTAAGTGTACCATCCGTTGAAAATGTGAAATTATATCCGTTAAAATCATTAGTTTCGTCATCTCCAGAATCTATATAGCTAGTAATAATCCAAGTGCCTGTTGATGCTGTGTTTTCTATTTCTGCAATTTGCTGATTGTTATTATTTGGACTGCCACCATCATCATCATCTGATGAACAGGTAGAGGACATTAATGAGAAACTCATCATAAATAACATGCTGTAAAAAAGACCTTTTTTCATAATTGTTTGAGATTTATTTATTCGTATTAATTTATTTTAGTTACAATTTTCATTTTCATAACGTAGACGATCTTCATTACCAACTCTTAGATCGATTTTGGTTTCGCTTGATCCAAGATCAATTTCATGTAGTTGCCAGTCATTATTACAGTATTGAAGACTTGGGATACTTATGGTCACTATAATATTATTTCCCGAACCATCTGCAGACCACGTTCCATAAACTGTTGTAGTATTCCAATAAACGGAAAGCGTACCATCGTTAAAGAAGTTAAATAAATATCCAGCATATAAATCGTCAAAATCAGTGTTATTGTTTTCTAATTTATCAACTTCCCAATCTGCACATCCAATGAGTAATGCAATAAGCTCACCAGGAGAACAGTCATCGCAGTCATCGTCATTATAGTCGTAGTCATCATCTTCATCACAATCGTCTTCGGCATTTTCAATGACTGTTGCGAGTTCTGTTAGATTCATAATACTAATTTGTGAACCATCTGATAAAATCACGATAATTGGAAAATTGATAGTAATAATATCATTTATATCAATAGATTCTATGAAATCATAAAGGTCATTATCAGTGTTTATAGTAATGGTTTCAATTATTTCATCGTCCGAATTAAAAACTGAAGCCGTTATTGGATATTGAAAATCGATGCACTCTATATCGTCATCGTTTTCATTTTCACCATTACAATTATTGGAAATTGCATAAAATTCAGTGTAATTGTTAAGTATGACTTCACTGAAATCAGTAAGAATAATTGTTATAGGAAATACAATTTCTAGATCGTCAATATCGTCTTCGTCTTCATCAAACACATCTTCAATAGCTTCAAAATCGTCTTCCGAATACACAATAAATTCTAAACCATTAACTATAACTGTAATGGGTAATTGAATATTAAAACAATTGGAGTTGTCAATTATATTATCGTTAGAACCGTCGTTGGTTGCAGTACGAAGCATTAAGTCTGCTACTAATGAATTTGCTTCTATAGTTTCATCGGTAGGTGGCAGGATAGATTCTGTTTCTTCAGTTCTACAAGATGTGAATACTAATGTTGATAGGATTATTAGAACAGCGGTTGATTTAATAAAAGTTTTCATAGTGTACTATTTAAAATTTTTGAGGCGTTTAATACTATAACAACTCACTTTTAATAACTCCTGAAAATTTCTAAAAAAAGAATTCTATACCTTTGAGAAAATATTAAACACTTGCCAATAGATTTAACTAATAATATTTGTGAAGAGTCCGCTTTTGAATATGTATATAATACCTATTCAAAAGATTTACATGATTTCTTGTATTACAAATATGGTGCACAATTTAATCCTAGTGATAAAGCCCAAGAAGCGTTCATGAAACTTTGGGATAATTGCAAAAATGTAACACCTAGCAAAGCCAAATCTTTTTTGTTTACCGTTGCTAATAATATGGTTTTGAATGATATAAAGCATCAAAAAGTTGTTTTGAATTTCCAGAAAACGAAGCCCAAACATTACACTAATGAAACTCCAGAATTCATATTAGAGGAATCTGAGTTTTTTGAAGCGTATCAAAAAGTATTATCTAAATTAACTGAAGAGCAGCGTGTTGCTTTTCTATTAAATAAAGTTGAAGGCAAAAAGCATAGTGAAATTGCAGAGTTTTTGGGTGTGACTAAAAAGGTTGTGGAATACAGAATTTATAGCGCATTTACAATTTTGAAGAAAGAATTGGTAGGATTTAAAATTAAATAATAAGGAAAAATGTTTATTAAGTTGTTATATATATAAGAATGTAAAGTATGGAAAAAGAATACTTGGTAGAAAAATGGCTTAATGATGATTTGACACCAGCTGAAATGGAAGCATTTGAGGCATTAGATGATTATCAAATGCATGTTGATATACTTGAAAAGGCAAAACATTTTAAAGCTTCAAATTATTCGAGCGCGAGCGATTTTCAAACATTCAATAAGAACTATCAATCCCAGAATACAATACGAAAATCGTCATGGTTAAATCCAATGTTACGCATCGCTAGTGTCTTAGTGGTTGCTGTAGCTGTATATTTCTCTTTTTTTAATGATGATCTTGTTCAGATCCAAACGCTAGCTGGTCATAAAACGACTGTAGAATTACCAGATCTGTCTCAAGTAACTTTAAACGCAGGTTCCTTTATTGCCTACCATAAAAAAGACTGGAAAGAAAATAGAACATTGGAATTAAACGGAGAAGCTTATTTTAAAGTCGCTAAAGGAAAGACGTTCGACGTAGTTACGACTAATGGAATAGTGACAGTTGTTGGAACTCAATTTAATGTAAAACAACGTTTGAATTATTTTGAAGTTAAGTGCTTTGAAGGCCTAGTAAAAGTAAGTTCAGATACAATTATTAGACAATTGTATGCCGGAGATACATATCGTATCATTGATGGCATCTTTCTTGAAAACACGACGGTTGATGTTGCACCAAAATGGACTACAAACAGAAGCAGTTTTAGTGCCGTTCCATTTTCAGAGGTGTTGTCAGAATTGGAACGCCAATATGATATTCAAGTTGTTTTTGAAAATAATACTAAAATGAGATTGTTTACTGGAGGATTTACTCATGATAATATTAATAACGCTCTTAATGCTATCTTACAGCCTATGAATATGACTTATGAAATGAATTCGTCTAATCAAGTCGTCATTCATGAAATTAAAAAATAGGCAACTATTAATGTTGACACTCATCTTTGTTTTTTCTCTGAGTTTTTATGCTCAAGAAAACAACAAACTACAACCTCTTGAATCTATTTTCGTTACGATTCAAAATCAATTTAATATTCAGTTTAATTATGCCGAAGATACTATAAAAGGAATCCATATTATCCCTCCATCTAAAGATTTGTCATTCGCGGATGTGCTCTTATACCTTGAAAAAGAAACACAGCTTTCTTTTGTGTTGAAGGCTACTTTTGTGCTAGTGACAACTAAGAGTGAACCTCCTTTTATTGAGCGACAAAAATTAGATCAAATAGTAATTTCAAGCTATTTAGTTAAAGGGATTAATAAATTGAATGATGGCGCTCTTGAAATCGATTTTACGAATTTCGATATTCTACCAGGTCTCATAAACACCGATGTTTTACAGACGGTACAGGCGCTTCCTGGGATTCAAAGTATTAACGAAACCGTTTCTAATATTAATATTAGAGGTGGGACTCATGATCAAAATTTAATTCTTTGGGATAATATAAAAATGTATCAATCTGGACATTTTTTTGGATTAATTTCGATGTATAATCCACAAATCACCAATACCGTAAACCTTATAAAAAATGGTTCTGATGCGACTTATACCGATGGTGTCTCTGGGATCATTTCAATGCAAACGGAGAATTCAATAACTACAGAATTTGAAGGTAGTATAGGTGCAAATTTTATTGATGCAAATGGTTTTGCAGATGTCCCAATTAACGAAAAATCTTCATTTCAAATAGCCGCTAGAAAGTCAATAAGTGATTTTGTTGAAACACCTACATACACTAATTTTTTTGATAGAATATCTCAAGATACGGAAGTTGAATTAAATTCAAATAGCATTATCAATTCAGACAAGCAATTTGATTTTTATGATGTTGCCTTGCGTTGGTTGTATAAAATTAGTGATAAAGACGAACTTCGTATTAATTTTATAAATGTCAGTAATGAGCTCATATTTAATGAAAATGCAATCCTAAATAATGTTGAAGAAACGCGTCAAAGTAGTTTAACACAGAATAGTATTGCTGGAGCTGTTTATTATAAAAGAAATTGGAATGAATTCTGGCAGTCCTCTTTTGAAGTTTTTGAAACGGATTATAAGCTAAAAGCAATAAATGCAAATGTATTGGATGCACAACGGTTTTTACAAGAAAATGTAGTTTCAGAAACCAGTGTTAAGCTGAAAACAAGCTATAAAATTAATGATAAATTTCAACTCCTTAGTGGCTATCATTTTGTGGAAACTGAAATCACAAATTTAGATGATGTTGATATACCAGTATTCAGATTGTTGGTGTCTGAAGTCGTTAGAACTCATGGTCTTTTTTCGCAAGTGGCCTATAAAAATAATGATAAAACAATCTTTTTAAAACTCGGGTTAAGATTCAATTATATAGACAAATTTAAAAAACAAATATGGGAGCCTAGACTTAGTTTTAGTAAAAAAGTTGATGCGTTTACGCTTGAGATTCAAGGCGAAATGAAACATCAAAACACCTCTCAAATTATAAATTTTCAAAATGATTTTCTTGGTATAGAAAAACGAAGATGGCAATTATCAAACAACAAAGATATTCCTGTAATTAAAAGTAAACAGGGGTCTGTGGGTTTGACGTATAGTAAAAAAGGTTGGTTAATTAATGCAGAGTCTTACATTAAACGAGTTGACGGTATTACAACACAGAGTCAAGGGTTTCAAAATGAATATGAATTTGTGAAGACTAATGGAAGTTATGACGTTACGGGTTTGGATGTATTGATTAGAAAACGGATTCGAAATTTTAATGCTTGGTTGAGTTATTCATTTATGAATAATGATTATAAGTTTAAGGAACTCCCTGAACAAAGGTTCTCAAGCAATTATGATATTACACATGCCATAACACTTGGCACAACGTATACCAAAGATAGATTTAAATTATCGGCTGGAATAAATTGGCATTCTGGTAAACCAACGACACTTCCTTTAATGAATAATGAAATTATAGACGATGCCGTTAATTTTGATGCCACAAATTCTAGTCGGCTTAAAGATTATATAAGAATAGATATGTCTGCACTATATGATTTTAAATTAAGTCAAAAAGTTAAAGCCGAATTGGGTGTTTCCATTTGGAATGTCCTTGATGAAAATAATGAAATTGATAAATTCTATCGTATTAAAAATGGTGCAATTAATGAAACGCTTCAAAGTTCTCTTGGATGGACTCCAAATGCAGTGTTACGAGTTCATTTTTAAAATGCTAAGGAATAAAGTAATCCAATGGCAATGGCAATACCAAAACTAATTAAGGTGCCAATAAGGATGTATTCGGTGAGTTTTCTATGTTTGGATTCTTTTAAATCACCGAAACGAAATACCGATTTTGCCGTAATTAAAAATCCAACAGCTTCCCAATGATCAACAACAATAAATACAAACACTAAAACACGTTCAAGTATACCAATATATTTGCCAGCATCTTGAAGCGATTCATTATTTTCTGTAAGCTTTGAGATGTCCCATTTTAAAAAAATGGTCTTCATGATAATTGAAACGGGGATTGTTAAAAACAATAAGCAACTAACTAACAATAGATTGTATTCTGTAAATAAGCGATCTATGTAGAAGGTGTTATCAGTAAATAAGTAATACGCAACAAAAATAATACTAATATGAGCGAGTTGATCTATAAAAAACAGTAGTCTTTTTGTAGATTCTTTTTGAATCAAAAGTTTCAAGGCATCAATAATAAAATGAGAAACTCCTATAGCAATAATAACGGTCCATTGATTCGGATCCCAAAGTAGAATTATTAATAGCGTGACATGAATGGCAACATGCAGGTACAGTTTTGGAGATTTTAGTTTTTTAACTTCTTTTTCTTCAACCCACTTTTGTGGTTGCAGGAAGAAATCTCCAATAATATGAGCGAGGAGTAGTTTTATTAGGAGGATCATAATTGACTTAGTTTGTGTCTATACATAAGATCTAATTCTAAAATACCATCTAAATTCGCACGTTTTTGGCGTCCACTCACAGCGTTTTGATTGATGTTTATAAGTTGTCCAAGTTCGCTTTGCAATTTATCTGGATATTCTATGCTTAATTTAACTATTTCTGCCGAATTAGCCGTCCAATTATCCATACTTATTAAAGCGAGTTTAAAGTATAAATTTAACTCTTCATTAATCATGTGATTATTGGTCTTTATTCGGAGATTTTGTTTTACTTTTTTCAATGATTCAAAAGTTTCACCTGAATATATAAATGCTTCGCCATTTGATTCTGTAATGTTTTCACCTTGATAGATTTTATTACCAATGCCTATAGCTAGTCTAACATCAAGATTTTTGATGGTTTTAAGACATGCTTTTATATATATTGCCGCAATGAAACTTTGAGAAATATCCTTTATTTCAATTTGAAAACTGTCACCTCGATATATTTCCCAACATTTTTTGTCATTTGTTAGATGAGATAATGCCAATTTTAATGAGTTCATCCATAGTTCTGGATTAACGTGATGTCTTGATTTAACGATATCTCCTGTTAAAACACTTGTCATATCATATTTTTAAATGATAAATTAAAATATCACAATATTAGATGATTAATTAAAATATCATGTTATTGAGTGATAATCAAATATATTCCTTTTTTATGGAATAAACAAGTATATTCCATAATTACGGAATAATATCACAATATGATTTCAATTAATCTTCGAGCTCTTCTGCACGCTTGATGATAGCTTCTGGTAATGCTTTTTTTGCTTTAGCTCCCATTTTCTTTAGCTTTTCAACACTCGTGATGAGGTTTCCTTTGCCTTCTACTAACTTGTTCATTGCAGATGAATAATCGCTTTTTGCCGCATCTATCTTTTTACCAACTCCGGTTAAATCTTTAACCAAACCTTCAAATTTATCGTATAAAGCACCCGCTTGGCGCGCAATTTCAATAGCATTTCGTTGTTGTTTTTCGTTATTCCACATGGTGTCAATTGTACGAAGTGTTGCCAATAACGTGGAAGGTGTAACAATAACTATGTTTTTTTCAAAAGCTTTGTTATATAGCGAGTTATCATCGTTAATGGCAACCGCAAAAGCAGGTTCGATTGGGATAAACATGAGCACGAAATCGGGTGATTCTATATCATATAAATCTTGATAATTCTTTTCAGAAAGTTGCTCAACATGCTTTTTAATAGAATTAACATGTGCCTTTAAAAATAGAGGCTTATCATCGTCTTCAGCATTTACAAGACGTTCATAATCTGTTAATGATACTTTACTATCAATAATCATCTTCTTGCTATCAGGTAAATGTAAAACAACATCGGGAAGCACACGAGAACCATCGTCTAACGTAAAACTTTGCTGAACGTAGTATTCTCTATCCTTTTCTAGACCAGATTTTTCCAAAACACGTTCCAATACGAGTTCTCCCCAATTTCCTTGCATTTTACTATCGCCTTTTAATGCTCTAGTAAGGTTAGTGGCTTCTTTGGTCATTTGTTGATTGAGATCTTTTAAACCTAATAATTGTTCTTTCAGTGCTGAGTGCATTGAAATACTTTCCTTTTGGGTGTCCTCAACTTTTTTCTCGAAAACTTGAATTTTTTCTTGAAGTGGGTTTAAAATTTGCTTTATATTTTCTTTATTCTGAAGTGTGAATTTTTCAGACTTTTCATCTAAAATTTTAGTAGCCAGCAATTCGAAATCTTTGCGAAGTTGTTCCTGACGTTCTTCTAATTCTTCATCTCGTTTCAGATTGAGTTGCTGTAGATTTTCGTATTCTGTATTCTTTCGTGTAAGTTCAGCATTCAGAAACTCTTTTTCACGTCTAATGGTTTCACGTTCGCCTTCAATTTTACTTAGGTTTAGTTTTAATTCCTCAATGGTTGAACCCATTTGATTTTGGCGCTCTACGAGTGTGCTTTTTTCGCTTTTACTTTTTAGTTTTGTAAACAGTATGCCCAAATAAGCTCCAATAGCAGCGGAAATAAGTATGGCAAGAATAAGAATTAGGTCGTCGTTCATTCAATATTGAAGTTTAACCAAAGATAATTTTTTTAGTTGAAAGTTGTAGCGTGAAATTGAAAGTTATAAGTCAGTTTTTTAAAATATTAATATCAACAATTATTTGCTTAATATCATCATCATTTGTGCCATCATAAATCCCGCGAATTTGCTTCTGCTTATCAATTAATATGAAATTTGGCGTATGAATAAAATCTTGTAGACCACCATCACCTTGTTCTACAACGGCAAAATAGCTTTTACGAGCGAGTTCGTAAATATGTTTTTTATTTCCAGTAGTAATATGCCATTTTGAGTCAAGAACACCTTTGTTATTAGCATATTCACGAAGAATAGGAATACTATCAATTTCTGGTGTCACTGATAGTGATAACAACATGACATCATCATCATATAAAAAAGCTTCTTGAATTTTTGCCATATTACTGGTCATAATTGGACAAATAGTTCCACAGCGTGTAAAAAAGAAATCTGCAATATAAATTTTGTCTTTGTAATTGTCTTGCGTAATAATTTCGCCATTTTGATTTATGAGTTCAAAATCTTTTACAATATGATTTTGGTTGACATCATGAAGGCTTTTATCCACCAAATCTGGATTAAAATTAACGGGATTATAAATAGGGAGCGGTGTATCTTGTCTCTGTTTACAAGATATTATTAACACTAATGCTAGTAGATAAAATAATCTTAATAACATTTTTTAAAGGGATTGTTGTTCTGTAACAAATGCTTTCGCCTCTACTAATTCTAAGCGATTACTATTACTGTTTTTTGTGAGTTCAATAAGCTGATTAAAATAACCAGTGGCTTTTTGGTTATCACCTGTTTGCTTTGCAGCAATTGCAGCTCCATATATTCCATTAAATCTATTGGGATGTCCTTTTAAATTTATTTCATAGGCTTCTAATGCTTCTTTAGGTTTATCTAAAGCGAATAACATATCCCCCAAAAGTTCATCGGCAGGCAAAACTTCTCCAGGAGTAACTGGATGTTTAGAGGTTTCGCTTTCAAGCTTAGCAGCAAGTTTCATTAACTCTACAGCTTTGTCATTGTTTCCTTTAGCTAGATTAATCCAAGCGTCTGTTGTTTTGATTTCAATTTGTACTTGACCAGCTTTATATGTGGCTTCAGCAGAATTCAATTTAAGTAATTCTTCGTGGAAAGCTTGAATGATTTTAAGTTCATTTTCAGCTGAGATGATATCTCCTGAACGTGCCGAACCTAATGCCCTGGCAAAATGAAGTATTGATTTTTCCCAAGGGAACTTATCCCAATTTAATTCTATAGTTGGTGATTCTAATTTAGCTGCTTTTTCCCACTGTCTGTTTTCTAAAGCAATTCTTGCAGGAATTGCATTTGCTGTATAGGCTACAGCAAAGTGGTTTGAGGGAGATATTTTTTTCATTGATTTTAAATACGCATTTTGCGCATCTACCTCATTGCTATTTCCTTGCTGTAAATAAGCATATACAAGATAATCCATAGCATGAATCTCTTGTGCCCAATTAGTACCTGGATAAGCACTTTCTGCATAACAAACGGCAGATGACGCTGAGTTTATATTAGTGTCAATAGATTCTTGCCAAAGACCTAATCGTGTAAAAATATGAGAAGGCATGTGTTGAGCATGAGCAGAAGCAGGTGCAATTTCTGCATAACGTCTAGCCGTACTTAATGCTGTTTCAGCAATTTCAGGATAATCATATGTGTGAATTACATAATGTGCAATTCCTGGATGGTTAGGTTGTTCCTTAAAGAGTTTTTGTAAAATAGCACCTGCTTTTTTCTGATTAGAATATGTTTTGTCATTTGGATCTGCAGCTGAGGTTATAGCTAGAGCATAAAATATTGCGGCTTCAGTATCCTCTTTTTGGCTCCTATAGATTTGTTCCATTTTCTTTTCATATAACAATTCTCTTGTATTATGATCTTTGGTATTCCAATCATCATAGAATATTTTTATAGCATCTAAGTAAAGTTCTGCACGTTCTGATTTTTGCAAAGATTCGGCTATTTCAAGTAGCACTAATCCTTTTTTTAATTCTTTTGGTCCAGGTGGCGCCCATAATTCATGATAAATACTCATTGCAACGCCCCAATATGCCATTGCACATTCTGGATCAGCATCAATTACGTTTACAAAAGCTTTTTCCGCTTCTGCGTATTCGAAAGAATGAAGAAGTGAAATCGCTAAATCGAAAGTTTCTCGAATGTCATATTTGCAATCTAAAGCAAAACTGACATTTCCAAATTCAGGATTGCCACAAAGCAAAATATCTCCACGAAGTAAATCTATTGAAGCTAACGCTGGATTTGGCTTTGGAGCGCTTTTTTCACAGCCAATTATAGCGACTAAAAGTATGAGATAAATAAATTTGAAGGTGGTTTTAAATGATTTCATTAGAATTACTTTAGGATTAATAAAGTTAATAGCTTCTAACAAGGTGAGGATATTTTAAAAGCCTGATATTGAATTATTAAATATAGTGATTTAATAATTAAGCTTTTAGGTTGACTCATAAGAAATAATTATAGTTAAATGGTTTATTTCTTTACTCTGAAACTCTTTGTGTTTTTGTCAAAAGCTATAAGATCATTGGGGAATAATACTTCAAAAGTACCATTTGAAATTAAGTTATTAGGCGTATCTGACACAATATGTTCCTTGGTCATTACGATCATTGTATCACACAATTGAATCGCTAAATCAATTTCATGAGATGAAAAGAGAATCGTTTTTTGAGTTTCTTTAACTAAGCGTTGCAGCAATTTAAGAATATAGGCCTTATGATACATATCTAAGTGAGTCGTTGGTTCGTCTAAAATAATTAAATCAGTATCCTGAGCTAATGCTCTTGCAATCATCACTTTTTGTAATTGACCATCACTGAGCTCAAAGCAATTTTTAGATTTTAATTCTACAATATTAGTTTGTTCTAAAGCTCGATTTATAATAGCTACATCGGTAGCTGTTAAATTCCCAACCCAATTGGTGTAAGGCTGTCTTCCTAAAGCTACCAATTCAAAAACCGATAAGTTTTTCGAAGCGATGGGTTCAGTAAGTACTAAACTCATTGTTTTGGCCAATTCATTTGAGCTAAAGTCCGATAAATTTTTATTGTGGATTTGGATTTCGCCACTAATCGTATTTTGCACATTAGTTAGCGTTCTTAGAAATGTAGATTTTCCAATACCATTGGCTCCAACTAAACCAATAAGTTCTCCCTTATTTAATTCCAAATTTATGTGAGAAGCAACAATCGTTTTTGTTTTTTTCGATTGATAACCAATAGAAAGATCTTCTGTTTTTAAAATGATATGTTGGTCTTTGTGTGTCATCTAAAATATCATTTTTCGTTGTCTCACCAATAACCAAATTACAACAGGAGCACCTATCAATGACGTTATGGCATTTATTGGTAAGGTGTAATCGCTAGTTGGTAATTGGGCAATACTATCGCAGATTAACATCACAATGGCTCCAAATAAGAATACGGCAGGAAGTAAGATTTTGTGATTTGAAGTATTAAAAATTTGCCGGGTCATATGAGGTATTGCCAATCCAATAAATGCAATTGGTCCTGCAAATGCAGTTATGGTACCAGCTAATAAACTAGTTGCAATAATTATTATAAATCGACTTTGTTTAATATTTAAGCCTAGGCTTTTTGCGTAATTTTCACCAAGTAAAAACGTGTTTAATGCTTTAATGGAAGTGATAGTCATTAAAATTCCGAAGCAGTAAATGACGAAAAATATTAGAAGTTCATTCCAAGAGAGGTTACCGAGACTCCCAAAGCCCCAAAATATATATTGTTGTAATTGTTCGGCAGAACTAAAATAAGACAATACACTAACTACAGCGGCTGTTATGCTCCCAAACATCAAGCCAATAATTAGAATAGCCATGGTGTCTCTAACTCTAGAGGAGACAATCATGACAGCCAATAAGACCAAGAAACTTCCTACACTAGCCGCAATAACAACAGTCCATTTTGAAATTAAAACAGACGCTAAAACGCCACCAAATAGACCAGAACCCAAAATAACTAAAGCAACACCTAAACTGGCACCAGAACTTATTCCAAGTACAAATGGTCCAGCCAATGGATTTCTAAATAAAGTCTGCATTAAAAGTCCAGAAATGCCTAATCCAGATCCAACTAAAATAGCGGTAAATGCCTTTGGTAGCCTGTAATTCTGAATTATATACTGCCAAGACTCATGATCCGAATTACCGATTAAACTATTAAAAACATCTTGAAATGGAATTTGGACAGAACCTAAACTGATGTTCCCAAAGAAGCAAATAATCAAAACTATGATTAGTGCTATAAATGGGCGACTATATGTTCTTGATGGTGTCAATTATTCTAAAGGTTTAAAAAAGAAAGGTTGGTAATTTTCTAATAATTTAGGATGACACACTTTAATAATGTCTTTGAGAACTAAATCTGGTCTTGCCATGCCTAATTCATAATATAAGACACCTCCAGATGCTCCTGTAGTATTGGAAAATGTGTACACCATTTTATTTTGAAAAGCGTCAAATTTTAAATAGTGTTGATTGGCTTTTTCTAAATCATCATAGCTGGAATAATAGGAAGGACTTAACCAAATCTCGGCCTGCTTAGCCTTTTCATATACGGTCTCAAAACTCAAGGCTAAACTACCACTTGCAGTAGTATCACTCCATAAGTAATTAACATTAGCGTCTTTTAAAATTTGAGCTTCCGGGCTAGTTCCAGATGGTAAATACCAAATGTCTTTATGCATTGCGCCACTCAAAACTGTTGGTCTATTCTCGATATGCAATGCTAATTTTTTTGCATTAATATAATCTGTTTCTATGTGTCTGAAAATTGAATCTGCTCGTTTTTCTTTTCCATACAATACACCAAAAAACTTTATCCATTCTGCTTTTGCTAATGGCGAAGTTTCGACCCAATCACCATTATAAATTACTGGAATGCCTGAGGTTTTAATTGTATTTAATGATTTAGATGTACCATCAACACCAAAACCAACAACAACATCAGGTTGTAATTCAAGAAGTACTTCCGTGTTTATACCTTCATTTTTACCGAGTTCTCTAACGAGTCCCTTTTCTATTCTATGTCGCGTCTTTTCAGAAGAAATATAATCCGAACCTGGAAAGCCCACTAAAGTTTGCTCAACTCCTAATAGTTCTAAGGCAGGAATATGCGTTGTAGATGTCACAACTATTTTTTCAACAGGTGTAATAATGATACCGTCAAACTCACCTTTTTTCAGCTCTGTACTTGCCGCTTGCTCTTTAGTTAATAATAGAAATTGATAGGAGCGTTCGGCATTTGGCCACGGATTCTTAATTTTTAAAATGGTATTGAATTCATGATTGAATATTTTAAATCCTTTGGCATAGGTGTTAACATGTTGTTTTACAATTGCAGGAGGAAGCTGACTTTTGAGTTGCTTGTCTTCAATACAACTAAAAAATAAAGTCGTGCTGCAAAGTAAAGCGAAAACAGATCTGATATGTAACATATGTAACTTTATAAGTGTATCAATTCAACTAAATTTATTAAAAATTCAGACGATGCGTAACGGTTCAAATTTAACAATATATATAGTAGCTGGAATCATAATACTTCATTTTTTAGTTGGTTTCATATTTCTTATTTATAAACTCAATCAGAAAAAATAAAATTCTTTAGTTCTAAACTAAAAAAGAATCTACATTTGCAGCGAATTTTGGTTCCATTCAATTATATAGAATGGATTAAAAGGGAATCAAGTGAAAAGATTGGTGATTGTAGATTGATGATATGTGAATTAAGAGTTCAAAAAATCAAAAATCAAAAATCGTTAATCTTCATTCTTGAGCTGTTCCCGCAACTGTAAGCTATTATGCTTCGTGTTAAACTTCAAGTCACTGGTATTTACTGGGAAGACCAACACGGAGACGCAAGTCAGGAGACCTGCCATATTCAAAACAAATAAGTCAAACTTTCGGGATAAAAGTTGATGTTAGTCATCAATTAAATTCGCTGTAAAGAAAATTTGAAATTTTTTATTTAGACAAAAAAGAAAAGTCTAGCATAGCTTTAGCTACGATATATTTTTATGTTAAAGTATAAATGAAAAAGATTGGTTTTATTAAGGTTAATTTAATTTATGAATAACATAGGTATGATAGTCCATACGATTCTCGAGTAATTAAATTAAAATGAAAACAAAAACACAAGTTTTTGGTATGCTATGCTTTAGTATATCTTTTTTTGGATTTGCGCAACAGTCAATCGATTCAACTGCAGTTGAACAGTTAGATGAAGTTGTTATTACAGATTCGAAATTTAAATTGAAACGTGAAAATTCAGGTAAGGTTATTACCAAAATCACACAAAAGGAATTACAGCATTTGCAAGGTAAATCAATTGCCGATATCATTAACAGAACTGCTGGTATTGAAATTAACGGAACTAAAAGTAATGCTGGTCAAAACTTAAGTTATTTTATTAGAGGTGGCCGTAACCGACAGGTTTTAGTATTGATTGATGGTATTGCCGTTAGCGATGCATCTCAGATTGCAAACGATTATGATTTGAGATTGTTAAATGCTGACCAAGTAGAATCTATCGAAATATTAAAAGGCGCTGCAAGTACATTATACGGTTCAGGAGCTGCAACGGCTGTAATTAATATAATTCTAAAAAAGGCACAAAAAGATAAAGTTGCAGCTAATTTCAGGAGTGTATTGGGTACAAATCAAACACAAAATGATAGTAAGTATTCAATTAAAAATTTCAATAATGCGGTTTCATTAAATGGAACGTTAAATCAATTTAATTATTTAGCAAGTTTTGGGCATCAATATACTAATGGGTTTTCCGCTGTATCCAATGGTACAGAATCTGATGCTTTCAATAGTATTAATGGAAACCTGAAAATAGGATATAGAGCTTCAAATGCTTTTAAAGTTAATGCGTATGCAAGCTTTGATAAGCTTAAAGCAGATTTTGACGATGGCTTTATGTTTGCTGATGCCGATAATGTATCAAAGTCAGATCAATATGGTATTGGGCTTGCTTCAGAGTATACATACAATAATGGAAGCCTTTCTTTAAATGCGTCTTATAATTCTATTGAACGCGATATTCAATCGAGTTTTCCTTCTCAATTTAATGCAGATAGTTATACCATTGATATTTTTAATCGCTATAATTTTAATGATACATTCTACACAGTTTTAGGGGTGAATGTAAAAGAAGATGACATGGAAAGTTTTACAATTCCATTTGGGAGTTCAAATCTTGAACAAAGTATACATCCGGAAACTGCAAATTTATCAATTGTAGATCCTTATGCGAATGTAGTTTACGCGTCAAACTTTGGATTACATATCAATGCTGGAATGCGATTAAATAATCATTCGGAATATGGATCTCATGTGGTATACAGTATAAATCCTTCATTTAAAAAAGACCTGGATTTTGGTTATATAAAAGGGATTACAAGTTTCAGTACAGCCTATATAACACCATCTCTATATCAACTGTTTGAACCCACTTACGGAAATGCTGATTTACAGCCTGAAGAAAATGAGACTATAGAAGTAGGAGTGGAAGTTAATATTAAAGACAGCGCTACTTTTAGTGTGGTGTACTTTAATAGAAATGAAACCAATTTTATCGATTTTGTAGATTTAGGAGGATTCGTATTCCAGTATGATAATGTTAATGAATCCTTTACGGCAAGTGGAATAGAGTTTACAGCAGATTATAAACTGTCCAAGGATCTTAATTTGAATGCAAATTTGACCTATACTAAAGTGGAAGAGGATTTGAAATTGAGAATCCCTGAATTAAAAGCCAATTTAAGATTGGATTATCAAGCCTGTGAGAACACATTTCTTAGTTTGAATTATCAGTTTAATGACGAACGTACAGATGCTGTTTTTAATAGTACAACGTTTACTAATGATGAGATTGTTTTAGACAGTTATAGTCTGATAGATTTTTATATAAGTCATAAAATAGTAAAGCAAAAAATGACAATCTTTGCTTCGCTTTCTAATGTATTAAATGAAGAGTATCAAGAACTTTTTGGATATAATACAAAAGGCCGAAATATAAACATTGGATTTAATCTGAACTTATAAATAAAAAAAAGCCGCTCATTGAGCGGCTTTTTTTATTTAATCAAAATGCTGTTTTCTAAATTCTCGAGGTGCCGAATCTTCATCGATATACATTCGATTTTTAAACTTATGCGTTCTAGTTTCATTTTTAAATGGAACCAATTCAGTTGGTGGAGCCATTCTGCCAATGCCTTGTATGTCTGCAATAGCCGCAGCTAGATAAGGTTCGCTTACATCTCCAAACAGACCTAGGTTATACACGGATTCTGTTAATGCTATATCCGGAATAAGTCCATTAGAGTCTACCGAATTGCCGTTTTTATTTTGAGTGATTGCAATTAAAGGTTGAAGTGCATACGTGTGATTTGGATTAGCACCTGTTTTACCAAAATCTGATGAATCATAAATGGTACCAGAAGCTTGAGACTTTCCCTCTGTAATACTACCAATTTGAACAACTTCAATATAAGGCCGTAAACTATTTATGATCATCTCGCTAGCAGAAGCTGAACTTCCTGTAGTCAGTACGTATACCTTTTCTAGACTTAAGCTATTGATAGTAGATCCATCAAAACTATTGGTAAAATTATAATCAGTATTCGAATTTTGTAATTCGCTGTTATAAACTAATCTCGCAAATAATTCTCCATTGTGTTGACCCGTAACCATACTCCCTAATAAGGTAGCAGTATTAATTTTTCCACCTGGATTGTATCTTAAATCGATAACCAAATGTTGTATGTTGTTACTTTGAAATAAGCCAAAAGCATTATTTAATTGCGTGTTATAACTTGCATTAAAGAAGTTATAATTTAAATAGCCTAGGTTTTCACCATCTAGATCAATAATGGAAGCGCCATGAACTGGATTTTCATTATATGTCGCTTTAGTTATTGAAACGGTAGTTCCATTAGAAACAAAAGAGTCATCGGTTGTTTCCGGTGTTCCATTGTCCATATGATCAACTTCATGCAATGTATAGGTATCGGAACTTAATAAACCAGATATATTATCAGCTGTAAGGGTGACTCCATCAATTTGATTGTAAAATTGTCCACGCTGTAAATTAAGGTCATCTCCTGGGCTACTAGGGATTACTTGTCTAATAACGAGTAAACGTTCTGAGGAGTTTTGCGGATTAGCAAAAGAGTAATAGCGTAAACCATTTCCTTTACTAAATCCTTCTAAAAGTAATTCAAATGCAATATAATCATCAAGAATAATACTATAACGGTCTACTGTTTCTCTGGCATATATGACACTTTCAAATAAATCTTCGGGAGCAGAGAAACTATTTAAATAGCTACCATATTCGCTATTTGATGAAAACCGATCATTAGCTAAATCGGGAACATTGTCTTTGTAAACATAAAAGACATTCATGCCTTTCCAGACAAAATCGCTGATATCACTTGCCAGTATGCCATTGTCATCTCTATCTTCAAAGCAACTTATTGTACTAAGAAGTACAATAGCTAGAAGACTATATTTTAAAATTTTCATAGGATTTAATTTTTCTTTTTTGTGGTTAGCCCAATATATAATTGGTCTATTAAACTATAAATTTACTTACAATATTGTAAATTAAAAATTAATTGTAACAAAAATAGAAGAGTATCGTCGTAATGATAGAAACAGGATAACCAAACTGTTTTTATACTAACAACCAAATAATGACACAGACTGATTTTGTAAAATTAGTAATGCCTTTTAAGGATAAAGTCTTTAGGCTAGCAAAAAGACTCTTAGTTTCTAAGGAAGAAGCTGAAGATGCTACACAAGAGATTTTAATGAAACTGTGGAATAACAAGCAGAAAATTGCTGAATACAAAAATGTAGAAGCGTTTTCAATGACAATGACGAAGAATTTTTGTTTGGATCGATTAAAATCAAAACAGGCACAGAATTTAAAAATTGTTCACAGTAATTATCAAGACAATAATACGTCTTTACAGAAACAAGTTGAAGCGAATGACAGTGTAGATTGGGTTTCAAAAATAATTGAGGAATTGCCAGAACAACAAAAAATAATATTACAGCTTAGAGATATAGAAGAATACGATTTTGAAGAGATTGCGAAAATGTTAGATATGAACGAAACAGCAATTAGAGTATCATTATCAAGAGCTAGAAAAACAATAAGAGAAAAATTAACTAATACACATAGTTATGGTATTAAATAGCATAGAAAAATTACTAGAAAAGTATGACAATTGCGAGACATCGCTAAAAGAGGAGCAAAAGCTTAAAGCTTATTTTGCACAAGAAGAAGTAGCTCCGCATTTAGAATCTTACAGAGTCATGTTTCAATATTTTAACAATACAAAACAAGAACTATATACTAAGGACGTTCCATTAAAACCTAGACGTAACTATATATATCAGTGGATTTCTGTCGCAGCAGTAGCAGTTCTAATGTTTTCAGTGTTTACTCAAATTAATAAGCCAGTTGAGCCGACACAAGAACAATTATTGGCTTATAATCAAACCATGGAGGCTTTAAATTTAGTGTCTTCAAAGTTTAACCAAGGAACTCAGCAAATGGGAGCTTTCAATTTAGTGTCTTCGAATTTAAATAAAGGGACTGAAAGCATGGCTTACGTTGGTGAATTCGGAAAAACAACAAATAAAATTTTTAAAAACAAGTAAAAGTAAAAACAAGAAATCATGAAAAAATTAATATTAATATTAGCAATTGTTATCACTCCAATGTTGTCTTATAGTCAGAGTATATTTGATAAATACGAAGACCTTGATGATGTAACTTCGGTCATCGTAAATCAAAAAATGTTTAATATGCTCGCTACAATGGGTATCGACATAGATGATCCTGATGCAAAGGAGTTTGTGAACATGGCAAAGAATATAACAGGTCTTAAAGTCTTTACAACAGGTGATGCTAAGGTGTCTGCAGATATGAAGGCTACAGTGTCTAATTATTTGAAAAGCTCGAAATTGGAAGAACTAATGCGAATTAAAGATGGAGCGCAAACCGTTAAGTTTTATGTCAAAGAAGGAAAGGATGATAACCATGTTAAAGAACTATTGATGTTTGTTAGTGGTATTAAAGAATTGACTAAGGGACAGGACATTACTATAAATGGAAAGAAAAGAGAAATTGAAACTGTATTATTGTCACTTACAGGAGATATTGACCTAAGACAAATCTCTAAGCTTACGAATCAAATGAATATGCCTGGAGGAGATCATTTAAAGAAGGCAGGAAAAGATAAAAACTAATAATTATTATGCATACATCAATCATAAAATTAATCATGATGTTGGTTTTGGTTGTAGCTTTACAAAGTTGCAACCAAGGTCCAACGTTGCAAACGTACTATGTCGATAATGAGTTAAAACCTGGTTTTACTCAGTTAGATATTCCAACAAGTTTTCTGAATATTGAAAAAACAAATCTTACTGAAGAACAAAAGGAAGCCTATGAATCTGTCGATAAATTAAACATGCTAGCCTTTGTACTTGACGAGACTAATAAAGATCAGTATGATTTAGAATTGGCAAAAGTTAAAACCATTCTTAAAAATCCTAAGTATGACGAATTAATGCGAGGTGGAAATACTACAGATGGGAAATTCATTATTAAGTTTATCGGAGAAGAAGATAATATTGATGAACTAATTCTATTTGGAAGCGCAAATGAAAAAGGATTTGCTTTAGTTCGAATTCTAGGCGATAACATGAGTGCTAATAAAATAATGACCTTATCTACCGTCTTGCAGGATGGAGAAATGTTGGATTCTCAAATTAGTCAATTCTCAGATTTTTTTAAATAACTGATACGTATTTAAATGTTAATTGAAAATCACTTGTGAATTTAATCCAAGTGATTTTTTTGTTCTATATCCCTTATAATTTGAAGAATTAGAAAAAATAGAAATAGTATAAAACCAATAAACAAAAGGGCTTGAACAATAAAATAATCTAGCACATCAAAAATTCCAGCGAGTAAAAAGCACAACGCAATAATTCCTGTGTAAGTAAGTGCTAATGTATCTTTAGACATAAAGCTGATAATTTAATCTAAATACCCGTATAATTGCTAGGTGTAATAGCTTTAAGTTCAGTTTTTATTTCATTCGTAACTTCTAAGGTATCAATAAAATTTGAAATCGAGTTTTGATTTATCTTTTCGTTCGTTCTCGTTAAACCTTTAAGCGCTTCATATGGATTTGGATATGCTTCTCGACGCAATATAGTTTGTATTGCTTCCGCTACAACGGCCCAGTTGTTTTCTAAATCTTGAGCAAATTTAGGTGCATTCAACAGTAATTTATTCAAGCCTTTTAATGTAGATTTAAATCCTATTAGTGTATGTCCAAAAGGCACACCCACATTTCTTAGCACAGTACTGTCTGTCAAATCACGCTGTAAACGCGAAATAGGGAGCTTGGCTGATAAATGTTCAAAAATGGCATTTGCGATTCCTAAATTCCCTTCGCTATTTTCGAAATCGATAGGATTTACTTTATGAGGCATTGCGCTAGATCCAACTTCTCCAGCTTTAATTTTTTGCTTAAAATAATCCATAGATACATAGGTCCAAATATCACGATCTAAATCAATAATAATTGTATTTATGCGTTTCAAGCAATCAAACAAAGCAGCCAAATGATCATAATGCTCAATCTGCGTCGTCGGAAACGAATGCTGTAATCCTAATTTTTCTTGAACAAATTGGCTTCCAAATGCTTTCCAATCAATATTTGGATACGCCACTTTATGAGCATTGAAATTTCCGGTAGCTCCGCCAAATTTCGAAGCACTAGGAATATCATTTAATAAATTAAACTGTTCCTCAAGTCGTACAACAAACACTTCAATCTCTTTACCTAAACGTGTAGGAGATGCAGGCTGCCCGTGAGTTCTAGCAAGCATCGGAATATTCGCCCAGTCTTTAGATAAGGTTTTTAAACGCTCAAGAATCACAAAATATTCTGGAACATATATGTCATTCATCGCATCCTTAATACTCAACGGAACCGCAGTGTTATTAATGTCTTGAGACGTCAGTCCGAAGTGTGTAAACTCTTTGTATTTATTGAGGTTTAGCCTGTCAAATTGTTCTTTTATAAAATATTCAACGGCTTTTACATCATGATTGGTGACGCTCTCAATGTCCTTAATTTTTAAAGCATCTTCAGTCGAAAAGTCTTTATAAATTGCTCTTAATTCTTCAAATAGTGATGAATCAAAATCAGAAAGTTGAGGTAATGGAATTTCACATAAGGCAATGAAATATTCAATCTCTACTAAAACACGATATTTAATTAGAGCTTCTTCTGAAAAATAGGGTGCTAAATTTTCGACTTTAGATCTGTAGCGACCATCAATAGGTGAGATGGCATTAAGTGATGAAATTGACATGTGTTGCTTTGTTTTTTAAAGATGCAAAGATAGTTATTTCGGAGTTTAAATCTCAACTTAAAATTAGTTATCTTAGAGCTTAACTATTTTTGAAATGAAGCGTCTTTACCTTGTAATAGCATTGTTATTTTCACAAATCATTATGTCGCAATCCTATAAAAAATCAGAACCGTTTACACATACTTATTCTATTGTAGCTCGAGATTCGGTTACAGGCAATATGGGTGTTGCCGTGCAGTCACATTGGTTTAGTGTAGGCAGTATTGTTACCTATGGAAAAGCTGTAGTAGGAGTAGTAGCAACACAATCATTGGTAAACCCAAGCTATGGTCCAAAAGGATTGATCTTAATGGAGCAAGGATTGACACCGAAACAAGCCTTAACAGTATTGTTGGCAAATGATTCTGGAGAAATGTATAGACAAGTCGCATTTTTAAATTCCAAAGGTGAAATGGCCACGCATACAGGGAGTTCTTGTATTGCTGAAGCTGGTCATAGGCAAGGAAATAATTTTTCTGTACAAGCAAATATGATGCTTAAAAATACGGTTTGGGACGCCATGGCAAGGGCTTTTGAAATAACCAATGGAACTTTAAGCGAACGTATGCTTGCTGCAATGAAAGCTGCTGAAAACGAAAAAGGAGACATTCGTGGACGCCAGTCAGCTGCTATTTTAATAGTAAAAGGAGTAGGCACTGGCAATTCTTGGGAAGATACTTTAATGGATTTAAGAGTGGAAGATCATGCACATCCACTCGAAGAGCTAGAGCGATTAATGAAAATTCATAAGGCTTATGATTTTATGAATCAAGGAGATTTAGCTATGGAGGCAGGCGATTCTAAGAACGCTGAACACTTGTATTTAAGGGCTCAAAACTTATTCCCGGAGAATTTAGAAATGCAATATTGGTACGCTATAAATTTGTTGAATAATAAAGAGTTTGACAAAGCCAAACCTATTTTGAGTGCTATCTTTACAAAGAATGAGAATTGGAGAGCATTGATTCCAAGACTCGTAACTAGCAAACTCTTGAAAATATCAGAAAGCGAATTAGAGGCCGTTATGAAGTTTTAATCTTTTTCAAAATGTGACGGGCTCTTGCTTTAAAGCCTGAACTTTGCATTTGATAATCTCGCTCTAAAATTAAAACCAATTCTGGATGAATCCAATCATAATCTTTTCCCAGTAGAAATAAGGTGTTCATGGCATAGGCCTTTGGTGCTATTTTTTCATCATTTATCATATAATCAAAACACGATTCAATAATACGTTCCCGATGTTTAGGAAGCAATTCACTTTGTATTCGGTTTTTCGTTTTTGAATAGTAGGCTTTAATTAAATACTCACAAATCTTAGCCACAGGTCGTACTGCAGAATCAAAATGAACCTTATGCATGTGTTCTGTAAATGTATCTAAATAAGGAATGGAGGCTTCAAGATGTTCACCACACATAAATTCAAAAACCCAAGCAGCTCTACACGACACTTTATCATCTACCATGAATAGGATGTTTAAAAGTTTAGGAATTAAACCGGGATTGTCAATGACTATATTCGCATAATATAATCGTTTTGCTCGTGAATGATTTACATAATTTAATTCTTGATAGAGTTGGTCTGTAGTCAAAAGGATTTTATTATTTTTAAGTTCTAAAATTAATCAAAATGAAATTCATAAAAAAGATAGGCTTAGTTTTACTCGTAGTATTTATTGTTGCACAATTTTTCGGACCCGAAAAGAATCAAGGAGATCTAGCGTCTATTGAAGCTTTTTTAACGGAAACAAATCCTCCAGAAAATGTGAAATTGATTTTAAAGGAAAGTTGTTTTGATTGTCATAGTAATGTTACACGTTATCCTTGGTATAATACTATTACGCCCATAAATTACTGGATGGCAGATCATATAAAACATGGTTCTAAACATTTTAATGTTTCTAAATGGGAAGGGGCTACCGTTAAAAAGAAGGATCATAAATTCGACGAATTAATTGAAATGGTCGAAGCTAAAGAAATGCCTTTGCCATCCTATACTTGGACCCATTCGGAAGCTAAACTTACTGATGCTCAAATTAAATTAATTATTGATTGGGCAAAAGGAGTTCGATCTAATTACGGTTCAATTTTAACCTACGAATAACTTATGACGCGCGTATTAATTATCGGTTTTGTTTGGCCAGAGCCAAAAAGTTCTGCAGCAGGAAGCCGTATGTTACAATTAATACACCTATTTAAATCCAAAAAATTCCACATAACCTTTGCTAGTCCTTGTGCAAAAAGTGACAATGCCTTTGATTTGAGTTCGATCGCTGTCGAGACTGTTACTATTGAATTAAATAATTCAAGCTTTGATGAGTTTGTAAAAGGGCTACAACCAGATATAGTTTTGTTTGATCGTTTTATGATGGAGGAACAGTTTGGCTGGCGCGTGGCTGAGCAATGTCCTAAAGCATTACGAATTTTAGATACCGAAGATTTACACTGCTTAAGAAAAGGGAGAGCCCAAGCTTTAAAAGATCAAAAATTATTTGACAAATCGTATTTATTTAACGATACATCTAAACGTGAGATAGCCAGTATATACAGATGTGATTTAAGTTTGATTATTTCCGAAGTTGAGCAGAATATTTTAATTCATCAGTTTAATGTGAGCGAACAATTATTGTATTATTTGCCTTTTATGACCAAGGGAATAGTATCAGAAACCAAGAAAGAATTGCCTAAGTACAAGGACAGAATGCACTTTGTTACGATTGGAAATTTTCTACATGCTCCTAATTATGATGCTGTTTTATTTTTAAAAGAGCATATTTGGCCACTGATTCGTAAAAAACTACCAAATGCCGAAATGCATATTTATGGTGCCTATGCTTCACAAAAAGTGAATCAATTGAATAGTCCTAAAACGAAGTTTCACATAAAAGGATTTGCAAATGATGTTGAAATCGTAATGCAGAATGCAAAAGTCTGTCTAGTGGCTTTGCGTTATGGAGCAGGTTTAAAAGGAAAATTGATTGATGCTATGCTTAATGGAACGCCATGTGTAATGACGTCAATTGCAGCTGAAGGCATGTATGGTGATTTTGAGCCCAATGGATTTATTGAAGATGATCCGGAGACATTTGCAAATAAAGCTGTTGAATTATATACCAATAAAATATTTTGGAATGGTATGCAGAAAAATGGTTTTAATGTTATTAATGCGCGTTTTGATAAGCAATTATATGTTTCAGATTTGATGTTAAATATCGAAGCTTTGTTAGCTAATTTAGAGGCGCATCGCATTCAGAATTTTACAGGTCAAATGCTTTTACATCATGCACTTCAAAGTACGAAGTATATGAGTAAGTGGATTGAAGAAAAAAACAAATCCTAAAAAAATTTGCAAAATTCTAAAATGTAAAGTATATTTGTCATAATGGAAAACTAATTTTCCTTAATAGAAAATATATTTGTCAAATTTAGAATTATGGATACAAAAAAAATAATAGATTGTGAACGAAAGCGTTTTGATAAGATTATCAAATTTAGGTTGCCACATAAATTTATGACCGTTGGTATTGCAGTTGCCGCTCTATCTATAGCAATGATGTTTGTAAGGGCATTTGTTATGGAAGGGGAAACAGAATGGTTAAAACATTTATTACAAAAATCACTATTAGTGGGAATGCTAATTATGTCGATATCTAGAGACAAACACGAAGACGAAATGACTATGGCACTTAGAGCACAATCGTATGCTATTGCATTTGTTGTTGGCGTTATATATGCTTTAGTAATGCCTTATGTTGAATTTGGCGTTTCTAATGTAGTACATTCCGGTGGCGAAGAATTTAAAGATCTAGGAGACTTCCAAGTACTACTTTTTATGCTTATGATTCAATTGATGTTTTACCATAATTTAAAACGCTATAGATAATGGAAAACACCATAAAAGTAGAACGTGCCATTTTAAGTTTAACTCAAGATGAGTTGGCACAAAAAATTGGGGTGTCTAGACAAACCATTAATTCTATTGAGGCGAATAGATATACGCCTTCAACCGTTTTAGCTTTGAAGTTATCCGAAATATTCGCTAAACCTGTCAATGAATTCTTTAAATTAAGTACAAATGATTAAAATCGCAACATATATTATCTGGTTAATAGTATCATTTATAATACCATTTCTTTGAATGTAAGAATTCCTTCTGTAGCCGTTTTTGAAATAACGATTAAATTCTGATGGCTTTCAATTGCAGGTTTTGGATCGATATAAAATAGTTTAGTTTCAGAAGGAACATAATCCATTAAACTCGCTGCAGGATAGACCTGCATTGATGTGCCAATAATCAGTAAAATATCCGCACGTTTACAAATAGAAATCGCCCTTGGAATCATAGGGACTTCTTCTCCAAACCAAACAATATGAGGTCTTAGTTGATAGCCTTGTTCGCAATGATCGCCTAATACTAAATCTGTCCTCCATTCTAAAATGTCAGATGCATTGTAAGTGCTTCTAGCTTTAAGTAATTCACCATGTAGATGAAGTATATTAGTACTACCTGCGCGCTCATGTAAATCGTCTACATTTTGAGTCACAATACTGACATCAAATTGTTTTTCTAATTCTGCCAATGCCAAATGTGCAGTATTTGGTACAACTTCAAATAATTGTTTACGTCTCTGATTGTAAAAGTCTAATACAAGTTCTGGATTCTCAGAAAACCCTTCAGGTGTTGCAACTTGCATCACATCATGACCTTCCCATAAACCATCGGCATCTCTAAAGGTTTTAATGCCACTTTCGGCACTCATTCCAGCGCCTGTTAATACGACTAAATGTTTTTTCATCTTATAAAAATATAAAATATATCGCCATTGCGAATTACATATGATGTGATGTGGCAATCTGTTTGTTAAGAATATCTTTTATAAAGATTACCATGTCACGTTGTTCCTCGTAATGACATTTAGTATTTTTGAGATATGATCGATATTAAACTTTTAGAGCATTTAGAATCCTATTTATCAGAGAATAGAAAACACCGATTTGAAACAGTTTTATCTGAGCGAACGATGCACTTTACAGTAGCAACAGAAGATGTGTATCAACTTCATAATACCAGTGCGGTTATGAGAAGTTGCGATGTGTTTGGTATTCAAGAATTAAATATTGTAGAAGAACAGAACTCAAAACGAATTGATCGAGAAATAGCTATGGGTGCACAAAAGTGGGTCGATTTAAATCGATACAACTCTATTAAAAATGCTTTAGAAGCTATTAAAGGAAAAGGCTATCAAATTGTTGCGACAACGCCACATACAAATGATTGTTTACTACATGAATTCGATGTTACCAAAAAATCATGTTTCTTTTTTGGTAGAGAAACTGAAGGCTTATCTCAGGAAGTAATTGATGCAGCAGATTGTTTTTTAAAAATACCAATGGTTGGATTTACGGAGAGCTTAAATATTTCAGTTTCTGCAGCAATAATATTGCAACATGTGACAACAAAATTAAAACAGTGCGATATAGATTGGCGACTTTCCAATGATGAAATAATTGAAAAACGACTAGACTGGTGCAAAAAAACCATTAAGAGCTTCGATGAGATTGCAGATCGTTTTTATGGTAGACAATAATTTCGTAATTTATATGACAAACTAAAAAGGAAATTATGAAATGTGATGTTTACTTAACTTTTGATGGAAATTGTGAAGAAGCAATGCTACATTATCAAGATGTCTTTGATGGTGAAATAGATATAATGATGCGCTATTCTGAAGGACCACCTGAATATAATAGTCCGGGGATTGAAAATAAAATCATGCATACGACCATGCGCTTTGGAACTAATTGTGAATTAAAAGCGTCCGATAGAATGGATATAACTATTGAAAAAGGGAATGGATATCATGTTAGCGTTTTAGCTGATGATGAAGACCAAGGGCAATCATTTTTTAGTGGATTGGCAGAAGGAGGACACGTTACAATGCCTTTCGATACTGTGTTTTGGGGTGGTAAATTTGGAAGTGTAATTGATAGGTTTGGAGTACAATGGATGGTAAGTACAGCGCATGGTGAAAATGCTTAATTTTTAATACGAACTAAACTATATTAATATGATGATCGTAATTTACATTCTAATCGGGATTTTAGCATTAGTAATTCTTTTAGCTTTAATCGCTCCAAAAAATTATGAAGTTAATCGAAGTATTGTAATCGCTAAACGGCTTCCTGAAGTGTTTCAATATTTAAAATTCATTAGAAATCAAGACGATTGGTCTCCTTGGAAGAAGAAAGATCCTAACATGAAACAAGAGTCAGTTGGTACGGATGGAGAAGTGGGATTCATCGCAAAATGGGAAGGCAATAAAGATGTTGGTACGGGAGAACAAGAAATTCTTCATATAGAACACAACGAACATATTAAATCTCAACTACGTTTTTTAAAACCTTGGAAATCTATTTCTGATGCGTATATAAAAGTAACTGAAATAGATGCTAATCAAACCAATGTGACCTGGGGTTTTACCGGAAAGAATCCGATACCATTTAATATTTTCATGCTGTTTTTTAATTTCGAAAAGACCGTAGGTAAAGATTTTGAAGAGGGCCTAGAAAGCCTAAAATCAATTTTAGAAAACTAAATACATTTAAGATGGAACATAATATGGTAGGTTGGTTTGAAATTCCAGTAACAGACATGGACCGAGCAAAATTATTTTATAATAAAGTCTTTAATATTGAAATCCAAGTTCAAGATTTAGCGGGTACTTTAATGGGCTGGTTTCCGTTTGATGAAGGTGAAACTGGAGCGTCAGGCTCGTTGATGCAACAATCCGCTTATATCCCGAGTCATGATAAAGGGGTGCTCATTTATTTTTCTTCTGAAGATGTCAATACTGAATTAAATAGAGTAGAAGCTTCTGGTGGGACAATCGTTCAAGCCAAAACTCAAATATCGCCGGATGTTGGTTTTATGGCTGTGTTTTTGGATTCTGAAGGGAATCGAATTGCACTGCATTCGAGATTGTAATGTTTTTTATCAATTTTTTGACCCATTTACATAGTTTTTCTTGCAGATTCATATTATTATGATAGTTTAGCTCTAGCTATTAGCATGAAAATATTCACACATTTATTAAAGCAATTGAAAACTAATTTGCCAATTATTACTGTTGCTACACTGGTCTCTTTCCTTGTATTGGGATCCGTTTATGTATACCACCAACTCAATGGAATTCCTTTAAAAACACTGACTAGTGATGTAACTGCAGCTGCTGATGTGCCATTGTATTATGGGATTCAATCACAAATTGGAATTTTCTTTTGGGCTGCTGCTGCTGCCATTTGTTTCCTTTGTGGGAGTACTATAAAATCACCAGAGTGGTCATTTTTTATGGTGTCAGGTTTTCTGTCCTTGTTTTTAGGATTAGATGATATATTCCTGTTTCATGAAGTTGTTTTTCCATCTTTAGGAATTCATCAGAAGGTAGTATATCTCAGTTATGTAGTAATATTTGGAGTTTATGTATTGAAATTTTACAAGCTTATCTTACAAACGGAATTTATTCTTCTTGCAATGGCATTTGGGTGTTTCGGATTATCCCTTTTAATAGATAGCTTTTTTCATAATGCCGCACCTCTCTATACGCAATTGATTGAAGATGGCGCTAAATTTGTGGGCATCGTGTATTGGACCATCTATTTCTACAGCACTGCTACGAAAACTCTTAAATTTCAGAAAATTGATTAGTTGTTAGAATCGACTTGGACGATTTCTATTTAAAACCTTATACTCTTCATAACACTCACTAATAGCATCGAGAATTTGTAGATCATTTGCAGACATTATAAAATCCTTAGAGTAATTACACTGACTTACAATTTCATCCAAATCGTAGCGATCTACTTGAAGCAAAACCGTAAGCATTTCTCTATCAAAACGAGAGGCTAATAGGTTTCTAATCTCGTCGTCTTTCTTCATTTGTTTTAGCTTTCGTAATTCATTGGGTTTCTTGCCAAACATATTATGTAAGAAATCTGCAGGATTAAAAATAGCACCTAATACTTTGCTCACTGCATTCGGAGATTTATTTCCAGCTTCATAGCCTTTATTTGTTAAACCCGAAATGCTATATCTGTAATTGGTTTTAATAGGTACTTGTTTGATATCAACTTCTAAATATCCCGTTAGTTTCAACTGATTTACCACAACCTCTTCCAAAGCCAGCGCTAATTCGGTCATTTCAATTTGAGTCTCTCCAAACTTTAACCAGTCATTAGTAACTCTTACTTTGATAGATTTATAGCCTAAATATGAAAAGTGTAGCGTGTCATTAGCTTTCGCTTTAATTTGAAAAGCCCCTTTGTCATCTGTTGAAGTTCCAATTACCTGATTCAGGTTTACAATATTCACACTTTCTAAAGGTGTATCTGAAGTTGTGCTAATTACAATTCCTTTTACAAAAGTGTCTTCTTGTGAAAAGCCTATTTGACTAACAAAACATAACGAAACAAGTAGGAGTATGTATTTCATGAAATTTGATTATGATATAAAAGTAATAAACAAAACGTAAATAATGGATAAACCATATAAATTTGACTAAATATTAACAAGATAGTTTAATCAAAAAACCTCAAAGGATTACTTTGAGGTTTGATATTAAAAAGTTGGACTAGCGTCTTGAGCGTTTCGGCCTAGAATGTGTGGTTTTAAATTCCGACTTATCTCTGCCACGTCTTGAATCTGATTGTCCTTCTGAACTCCTACGTTCTGATCTATTTCCTGAGCTGCGTCTATCACTTCTATTTCCAGAGTCACTTCTAGATTCAGAACGTCTATCACCTCTTGGTTTAAAATCGCCAGAACGTCTCTCACCTCCAGAACGTCTATCGCCGCCAGAGCGTCTATCATCTCCAGAACGTCTATCGCTTCTGCCACCACCATCGCGTCTTTTGTTTCTGCTAGTACCTCGACCTCGGTCTTCACTAACTTCAACATTGACAAAACGACCGTTGTGTTTGAAATCGTTAAAGAAGGCCAATATTTTTTCTTGTAATTCTTTTTCAGTATTAAAGAAAGAGAAACTCTCTTTTACATCTACTTTAAAGACATCATCTCTTCCTAATTCCAGAACTTCTTTTAAGAAATCTTTCAATTTCATCCAATCAAATCCATCCTTTCTTCCAACATTAATAAAGTATCGTGAATCGTTAGAATTTGCACTATAATCTCTTCCTCCGTCACGATCTGATCCAGATTCTGAGACATTAAGATTTTTAGTTCTCTGATAATAGTTGAAGAAACGGGTAAATTCTACCGAGAAGAATTTTTTAATCAATTCATCTTTCGATGTGTCTTCAAATAATTCATTGATAGTAGTCAAATATTTATCAATTTCGTGATTGACTTCCGTATTATGAATTTTATTCGCTAACGACATTAATTGCACCTGACAAATTTCCATTCCATCTGGAATTTCCTTTTTCTCAAATTGCTTTTTAATGATACGCTCAATACTCTTTATTTTACGAACTTCACTTTTAGAAACAATAACCATAGAGATTCCTGTTTTTCCAGCACGACCAGTTCGACCAGATCTATGTGTATAAATTTCAGGTTCGTCAGGCAATTGATAATTGATAACATGTGTAATATCATCAACATCAATACCACGTGCGGCAACATCTGTTGCTACTAACATTTGAATTTGTTTGTTTCTAAACGACTTCATCACAATGTCACGTTGATTTTGACTTAAATCACCATGTAAAGCGCCAGCACTGTAACCGTCTTCAATTAAATTTTCGGCTACTTTTTGAGTATCACGTTTTGTTCTACAAAAGATTACAGAAAAAATATCTGGATTGGCATCAGACAAACGTTTTAAGGCTTGATAGCGATCTCTAGAATTTACTAAGTAATATTCATGAGATACCTGATTTGTACTTTCGTTTTTATTTCCAACGGTAATTTCAATAGGATTATCCATGAATCTTTTCGCAATATTCGATACCTCTTTAGGCATCGTTGCAGAAAATAACCAGGTGTTTTTGTCATCTGGTGTATGCGAAAGAATATCAGTAATATCTTCCTTAAAGCCCATGTTTAACATTTCATCAGCTTCATCTAAAACGCTGTATTCAATTTTTGATATATCAACCATTCTACGGCTAATCATATCTTTCATTCTACCAGGAGTCGCGACAATAATTTGAGCACCTCGTTTTACTTCTCTAGCTTGATCAGAAATACTAGCGCCTCCATAAATAGCAACGACATTAAGACCTTTGCAATATTTACCATATTGCTTCATCTCATTGGTGATCTGTAAACAAAGTTCGCGTGTTGGCGATAATATTAAACCTTGAGTCGTTCTACTATCGACATTAATTTTTTGTAACATTGGAAATCCAAAGGCAGCCGTTTTCCCAGTTCCCGTTTGCGCCAAAGCCACTAAATCTGTGTCTTGGTCTAATAAAATTGGAATCGCCTTGTCTTGGACATCACTTGGTTTTTCAAAACCTAAATCAGTAATTGCATGTAAAAGGTCTTCATTAAGACCTAAATCTTGGAATGTGTTCATTCGAGTAATAAGTATTCGATTATGTTATGTGGTGTTACATAAAGAAGCGAATCGACATACTTAAACCTAAACTTCTAGTAACACATCCTCACTCTGAGGAATTTACAACTCAACCTTTTGAGTTTCAAGCGGCAAAGATACGCTTTTATTTGGATTTGCAATATTTGGGCGTTTTAACACGCTTTTCGCTGTATCTTTTTAAAAGTGTCATTGCGAAGGCCAAACGACTGTGGCAATCGGATCATTTTTAGTTCTAAATTAAATTTGTACACTTTATTATTAAAAAGGATGTCGCTGCAATCGTTAACGCGGGCAGTTTGTGTGGTCATCTTGAGCGTTGTCGAAAAGTGTCAGACAACTCAAAAAAGACTCCAACAATAGTTCCAGTATTTAGGCAGATTTTAGAGCTGGTTCAATAAGGCTACTAACTTACGAACAGCTTTTCCACGATGTCCAATTGTGTTTTTATCTTCAAGCGACATTTCTGCAAAGGTTGTTTCAAACCCATTAGGTTTAAAAATTGGATCATAACCAAAACCTTGGTCACCATGTTTGGTTTTAGTAATTTCACCTTTGCAAATTCCTGTAAATGTTTGTAATTCTCTATTCGAATGAAGGGCAATAACGGTTTTAAACTGTGCTGACCGATTAGAATGCGCTTCCAAAGACTTTAACAACAAATTCATATTGTCATCTGCATCGCGTTGTTCACCAGCATAGCGTGCCGAATACACACCTGGAGCACCATTTATCGCCTCAACTTCCAATCCTGTATCGTCAGCAAAGCAATCGTAACCATAGCGTGTTTTTATATATTCAGCTTTCTGTATGGCATTACCTTCAATCGTATCTTGTGTTTCAGGAACATCTTCAAAACAACCAATGTCCTTAAGGCTTAATAATTGTATAGAAGACGGGATTAGAGCTTGTACTTCCTTTAATTTATTCAGGTTATTAGTAGCAAAAACGAGTTTCATTTATTCGTGTCATAGGTGTTGTCAAATGTAATATTATATTGTAACAATTAAAAAAGCATGAAATTCATTTCCAAGATAAGCCTCTGGCATTAAATTTGTTTTTTATATTGTAACTATAAATATGATATCATGATTAAAAACCTGTTCTTCTTTTTATTTTGTTTGTCGAACGGCATCCTACTAGCTCAGACGATTGTAAGTACTGCTGACAGTTTGGTAGTAAATGATGGACCATATATTTTCATTGAAGATGACAATTTAGTGGAGAAACGAATTGTAGAGGGTGAAGTGCTATCAAAAGATATAGCATTTAATACCTATGATACCAAGTTTAAGCCAGAAGCCTCAACGTATGAGGATGTGGATAAAATTGTTGCACTAAGTGATATTCATGGTCAGTTTGATTTGGCAATTGAAATATTAAAAAACAATAAGGTTATAGATGCACACAATAATTGGTCTTTTGGGAATGGTCATTTTGTTATTGTAGGCGATATATTTGATAGAGGTCCTAAAGTCACTGAAACATTATGGTTTGTTTATAATCTAGAAAAACAAGCCGAAAAGAGTGGAGGTAAAGTGCATTTTCTTCTTGGAAATCATGAATATATGATACTTCATAAAGACCTTCGTTACCTTCATGAAAAGTATGTTAAAACCTCAGAATTGTTACATACATCTTATGATGAACTTTATGGTGAAGCCACAGTTTTAGGCCGTTGGTTGCGTTCAAAAGCAACATTAATTAAAATCAATGATAATATATTTGTGCATGGTGGTGTCTCCCCAGATTTTATAATGGATGGATTCAAATTAAAAAAAATAAATCGTTTCATGCGTAAGTCTATTGACCGAGATAAGGCTGAAATGAAAGCTGGACCTTTTTACACTAAGTATTATGGCGATACAGGGCCAATTTGGTATCGCGGTTATTTCTATGATAACCTAAATGAAACCGTAATTGATAGTCTATTAACTGAAGTTCGCGCAAAACATTTTGTAGTCGGCCATTGTTCACAAGAAAAAGTACTACAATTATATAATAATAAGATTTTTGCGGTGGATTCAAGTATTAAAAATGGCGAATACGGCGAAGTCTTATTTATTGATGTCAATTCGTATGCTCGAGGAACCATGGAAGGCGAGATTATTAAATTCTAATAAAATTTAAACATGCTAACCAAACTAGGCGAACGATTTACACATGTGTTTTTAAAATTTATGCCAGACGCGTTTGTATTCGCGATTTTGCTTACGTTAATCACTGGTGTTGGTGCGTTTATTTGGTTAGGATCATCTCCACTTGAGATAATTACAGCCTGGTATGATGGGTTTTTCATGCTGCTGTCTTTTGGAATGCAAATAGTACTTATAATTATTACGGGATTTAGTATTGCTTTATCACCTATAATAAATCGGTGGATTGATACATTGGCTCATGCCATAAAAACACCAAAACAAGTTTATTTTTTTGTTGTTATAATTGGTGTGCTTTTATCTTTAATCAGTTTTGGTTGGGTGGTTATTACTTGCGTATTGTCTAGAGCGCTAGCCCTTCGTGTAAAAGGCATAAACTATCCGTTTTTAATTGCTTGTGTTTACTTTTCAAACGGAAGTTGGGTGACAGGTCTTTCTAGTTCAATTCCATTATTATTAAACACCGAAGACAATTATTTAATAAAAGCAGACGTGCTATCCGGAGTGATACCTACTATTAACACACTCGGTTCAAATTTAAATTTGGCGATGATATTCTTATTTGTCGTGATTGCTCCAATAATTGTCATATTGTTAACTCCTCAAGCGAGTGAGGACAAAGAATTAAAGACGCTTTTAAAATCTAACAATCAACCGAAAGAAGAATCTATAAAGAGTGAAACATTGAGTCTAAAACTTCCATTTAAAGCGGTTTCTGATACACTTAATAACAGTAAACTGTTACAAGCTATTATTGTCTTAATGGGAGGAACCTATATCATTTATCATTTTTATGCCAAAGGTTTAGATTTGAATTTCAATATTATGATTTTCATATTCTTAATTGTTGGTATGTTATTGCATCAAACACCGATGCGCTATGGAATTGCGATGAAACGTGCAAGTAGTAATATCTCTGGAATTTTGTTTCAATATCCATTTTATGCTGGTATCATGGGAATCATGTTAAATACAGGCTTAGGCGAGGAGCTTGGTCAAATACTGGCTTCAGTGGCAACTATAGATACCTATCCGTTCTATGCCTATTTAACTGGAGGTGTCATCAATTTTGCCATTCCTTCAGCAGGCGGTGAATTTGCGGTTGTTGGTCCGAGTTTAATTAATGCTGTCACTCAAATTGGAGCAGGTTTACCAGAAGCGGAAGTAACGGCTATGATATCTAGAGCATCCATGTCTGTTGCTTATGGAGAAAGTCTTACCAATCTCTTACAACCTTTTTTTTTATTACTGGTATTTCCTGTGATGGGAGCTGGAGTGAAGTTGCAAGCACGAGATGTTATGGGATATCTAGTATTGCCTTTTCTCATCTTTTTTGCTATTCAAGTAATGATGGTACTTTGGATTCCACTTTAAAGATTATTTTTTATCTTTAAAAGATTTCAACCAAACATTATGGAAATACGATTTAAGTCGCCACTCGAGGCATTCTTTTATAGGGAAACTCATACTCCAAATCAAATTTTTTAAAAGAATGTAGATTAAACTTAAAAAAAAACATATTATGAAAACCATATTTTATTCACTTTTAATCTTGGCAATATTGGTTTCTTGCAATAAGAAGGAACCTAATAAAGAACAATTAGGAGTTGTAAAATTCAATGTTTATGGCAACAAAGATGCGCAGTTGAATTTTAAAAAGGGGCTTCTATTATTGCATAGTTTTGAATATGAAGATGCCCGAGAAGAATTTAAAAAAGCACAATTCAATGATCCAGAAATGGGAATGGCATATTGGGGAGAGGCAATGACGTATAATCATAGTCTTTGGGGAAATCAAGACTACGATGAAGGATATACAGCGCTACAAAATTTTAAAGCAGCGGGCGATTTAAACAGCTTAACTGATTTAGAGCAAGATTTTTTAGATGCTGCAGAAATATTATATGAACCACAAACATCGAAAAACGATCGTGACATTGCTTATAAAAACTTCATGGAAGGGTTGCATAAAACTTATCCAGACAATCAGGAAGTAGCTGCGTTTTATTCAATATCATTATTAGGATCCGTTCCTGAAGGTAGAAATGATTCTATTTATGGACTTGGTGCAAAGGTTGCCCAAAAGGTCCTGTTAAAAAATCCAGAGCATCCTGGAGCACTTCATTATTTAATTCATTCGTATGACGATCCAGTGCATGCGAAATTAGCAATTAATGCGGCGAATTCATATGCAAAAGTGGCACCTGATGCAAGTCATGCACTACATATGCCTTCACATATTTATGTGGCTTTAGGAATGTGGGATGAGGTCGTAATCTCAAATATCAATTCTTATCAAGCAAGTATAAATCGAATGAATCGTAAAGGTTTGGATAATAATGCAAGAGGATATCATGCTTATCATTGGCTAGAGTATGGGTATTTACAACAGAATAAAATTGAAGACGCTCGACAAATGGTTTTAGATATGGGAAAATATACACTTGAAACCCCATCAAATCGTTCTCGAGCTCATTTGGTTTTTCTAAAGGGAACGTTTCTTGTAGAATCAAATGATTGGGATTCTACAATTGCCGATATTCCAGTAGATATTTCAAATTTAAATATAACAGTTCAGTCTAAATATAGATATTTAGAAGCCTATAAAGCTTTTAAAAATAATGATGAAAAGGCTTTAGTTTCAATAATTGATGAATGCACCGAAGATATCAAGGCTAAATCATTATTAGTTAGTAATATTAGTGATGGATTTACATTTTGTGCATCATTGTCTCGCGATACACCGACCCAAACGAATATTGATGAATCTTTGGTTATGCTGATTCAAATGCAAGCGCTTCAGGCTTGGATGAATAATAATATAATCGCGACCGAACGTTGGCTTAAAGATGCTGTGGCTGCTGAGAAAAAATTAAGTTATAGCTACGGACCACCTGTAATTCAAAAACCAACATATGAATTATATGCAGATTGGTTGATGTCTCAAAACAGATTTGAAGAGGCTAATACTTTCTATGAGAAGACTCTTAAAATGGCGACTAAAAGAAGACTCGCTACTGAAGGTAAAAAAGAAGCATTAATTAGGATGGATGAGCAAGTTGTTCAGCTTTAATTTATTGGATTTGGAATGTTATATTTGCTACAACTTTTTAAATTTCTTATATGAAAACTAGACTTTATTCACTTTTATTGATTTCAATGATAATGAGCTGTTCTAATGAAACTAAACCCATAATGATAGAGATGTCAGCAGATAATCCCTTTAACGTTGAACTTAATAAACCTATAGATTATGTAAATGTCACGGGAAAAGATATAGAATCATATGTCGACATTGTTATAGATAATGCAGATAAAGAAGTAGAGTTTATAAAATCACTAGAGGTCCTAACTTTTGAAAACACTTTTGGCTCGTACGATAGAGTTTCGAATGATCTTGCGAAAGCTAGTAATAATGCATTTATGCTGTATTGGGTATCAACAGATTCAATTACAAGAGCTAAAGGACTAGAAGGCTATCAAAAATTGGAATCATTTTTTACAGATCTTGGATCAGATAATGAATTGTATAATAAATTTGAATTATTCGCTAATTCAGAAGAAAGTAAAGCCATAGAAGGCCATACGAAACGATTTGTTGAATTAGTAATTGATGGATTCAAACAGTCTGGTGTAAATCTAAATGAAGAAGATTTAGTAACTTATAAATCGCTTGTTGCCGAAATTAGTGACTTAACTTCTCAGTATTCAACAAACATGAATACAGCAAATGATGTTCTCAAAATAGATGATAAGGGAGCAGAAGGACTACCAGATAATTTTAAAGATAAATATAGAACAGAAGAAGGAAACTTTGAAATTCCAATTATAAGTGCTACTAATGGGACTGTTATGAGTAATGCTAAATCAAGCGAAACTAGGAAAATCTTTACTACTAAATATTCAAACCGTGGGGCAGACAAGAACTTAGATATTTTAAATGATCTAGTTTCTAAACGGGATCAGCTTGGAAAACTAATGGGTTATGACTCTTATGCTGGTTATAATTTAAAACTTAAAATGGTAAAAACTCCTGAACGTGTTTGGGAATTTATTGATGGTCTTGTGGCTGAATCAAAAGAGAAAGCACTTCAAGATATTGAAGTTTTAAAAGCTATTAGGAATAAGGAAATGAATACACCGGATAGTGATGATTCCCTAAACCCTTGGGATGTTGGTTATTATAAAAATCAAATATTAAAGACTCAATTTCAGGTTGATAATGAAAAAATGAGAGCGTATTTACCGATGAAAGAATGTTTGGTTGGCATGTTTGAATTGTATCAACAAGTATTAGGACTCGAGTTTAGAAAGGTAGAAGATGCATCAGTTTGGCATGAAGAGATTGAAATGTATGAAGTCTTTGAAAATAACTCTTTAAAAGGACGTTTTTACTTAGACTTATTTCCAAGACCGAATAAAGAGTCTTGGTTTTATGGCGTACCATTAACTTTTGGTAGTGCTACAGATAATGGATATGAGGTACCTGTTGCCATGTTATTAGGAAATTTTACAAGACCAACCGAAAAGTTACCATCGTTATTAAGCTTTAGAGAATTGAATACGCTTTTTCATGAATTCGGACACATAGTTGATAGTATGTCTTATGAAGGAGAGTTTAGTTCGTTGGCCTATTCAAAAGCAGATTTCTCGGAAGCCATGTCTCAAATTTTTGAGAATTGGATTGGTGATTATGATATTTTAAGTTCGTTTGCTAAACATTATGAAACAGGAGAGGTGTTTCCAAGAGAATTATTTGACAACAAACAAAATGCAAAAAATGTATCTTCAGGATTAGGTGCGCAAGGTTCTTTGCGTAGATGTATTTATGATATGAATCTATATGACAAATACAATCCTGAAGCACCATTTGATACCGATCAATTGTGGAGAGATATTGATAATCAAATGGGTGTAATGTCTAATTATATCGAAGGAACACATCCTCAAGCGAGTTGGATACATATTAATACGCATCCAACGTATATGTATGGTTATTTGTGGTCGGAAGTTTTTGCACAGGATATGTTCACAGTATTTGAAGAGAATGGTCTTAGAGATCAAATTACTGGCATGCGATATAGAAAATTGATTTTGGCCAATGGTGGTCAAAGAGATATTTTGGAGGCTGTTGAAGAGTTTATCGGACGACCTTCAAATAATAAAGCCTATATAAAAAGCTTGGGTCTTGAATAAGATATGATTGAAAATAAAACAATATCAATTCATGATTTAGAATTTGATTGCCGAATTTCAGGTAATGAAAATCATGAGTTGGTATTATTTTTACATGGATTTCCAGAAACATCATATATGTGGATACCATTAATGGATTCAATTTCAAAATTAGGATTTTATTGTGTTGCTCCGAATATGAGAGGCTATAGTAAATCAGCTTGTCCAAAAGGTAAAAAACACTATACAATAGATAAATTAACCGATGATGCTATAAATATTGCATCTACATTTAGTAAAGAGTCATTTCATCTAGTAGCACATGATTGGGGTGCAGCAATAGGCTGGAATTTAGTATATCAAAACCCAAAACGAATTATAAGTTATACAGCTTTGTCCGTACCACATATAAAAGCATTTAGTCAAGCCATAGTTTTAGATAAAGATCAAAAGAAAAAAAGCCAATACATTAAAAACTTTCAAATTCCATTTTTGCCTGAAATAAATATTAGGAAAAATAATTTTGCAGTATTTAGAAGACTCTGGAAGCATAGTAGTAATGATGAGATTGAAGATTATTTGTCTGTGTTTAAATCAAAGAGATGTTTAACTGCTTCGATAAATTATTATCGAGCCAATTATAAAATTTTCAGGAACAACAGTATTGGCGACATAAAAAAACCAACCTTGTTTATTTGGGGTGAACATGATTTAGCTATCGGAAATTATGGAGTTGAAAACAACCATAAATACATGAAGGATTATTATAAGTTTGTGCAATTGGAAACAGGACATTGGTTAATTCAAACGGCTTTTAAACAGGTGAATAATGAAATTGTAGAGCATCTTCTGAAATTTAAAGTAACATCCAATCTTAGTAATAATCATTAGTATAAAGTGTTTCTAAGGATGATATTTAGTGTTCATCAATGAATTAATTTATAAATTATTGTTAAAAAATTTGGTTTACTAGACGAACGGTCATATTTTTGTTCCTTTAATCAGAATGATGTTAAAAACACTTAAACATGATGCCAAAGCAGATTTTCTTCTCGAGAAGGGAATGGAAATTCTGTGGAGTAAAGGGTATAATGGTACCAGTGTAAGTGATATTGTAAAAGCTGCTGAGGTTCCAAAAGGATCGTTCTATTTTTATTTTGAATCTAAAGAAGATTTCGTTGTAAGAGCCATCGAAAAATATTTTGAAATGATGTTTACGCCTGCAAAAGAAGTGCTTCAAAATAAAGAAGTATCTCCATTGCAACGATTGTTGAATTTCCATGATTTTAGAATAGGAGTTCTAAAAGATGAAATGGAGTGCAAAAGAGGATGTATGGCCTGTAACATTGGAAGTGAAATGGCTGAACATAATGAACAAATCAGGAATACGATCTTGGTTAAAGAGCAATTAGTTTTAAAATTAATCACAGAGGTTATACAGGAAGCAAAGGATTTAGGTGAAATAAAGAACCCTATGAAAGCGGAAGACATGGCTGCTTTTATTGAAGATGCAGGTAAGGGAGCAATGGTGAGTATGAAGGAGAGGAAAAGTTCGTATCCAATCGATAATGTTTTGTATGTCATTAAGAACATTTTATTAAAATAATTTTTTTTTGACTGATTAATAGACGACTGGTCAATTATTAAATAATTCAGAATCAAATAACTAAACATAAATCAAAAAGCGATCAGTAAAGATGACTGGTCAACTAATAAATCAAACACATGAATGCACTAAAGAAAGTTAGAAATGCCTCAAACGAATTTGCCAAAAATTGGGCGAAATTCGTCATAAAGAATAAATGGTTGGTTCTTATTGGAACCTTCGTATTAGCTCTAGGTTTAGCCTCACAGGGGAAAATGGAATTTGACGGTGATTACCACGTCTTTTTTAGTAAATCAAATCCTGAGTTAGAAGCCTTTGATGCGCTTCAAGATAAATACACAAAAGATGATAATGTTATTTTGGTGCTCTCTCCGTCTAATGGAAATATATTTACTAAAGAAAATTTAACGGCTATTGAAGAATTAACAGCTGAATCATGGAACGCTCCATATTCTTCGCGAGTTGATGCTATAACTAATTTTCAGCATACTAGTGCTGTAGGAGATGATCTTTATGTCGACGATTTGTCCTATGAGTCTTCTTTAAAAACAAATGAAGAGATAGAACAAATCCGTAAAAAAGCATTAAAAGAACCGCTACTTGTTAATAGAATTCTCAACGAAAAAGGAAGCGTAACCGCAATAAACATTACAGTTCGATTGCCTGGAGTTGATAGCGCTAGAGAAATTCCTGAAGTAACCATGTTTGTAAGAAATATGGTAAAGGATTTTAAAGAGAAACACCCTAATTTCGAGGTGCATTCTTCAGGCTTAGTACCATTAAATACTGCGTTTTTTGAATCTTCTATGGCAGATATGGCTTTGACTTTAATCATGCTAATTATCGTAATAATCACAACCTTTATACTTACACGAAACATTTATAGTACTGTGGCAACGCTCGTAGTAGTTTTGTTTTCAATTTTGAGTGCAATAGGATTCGTTGGACTAATGGGAATAAAATTGACTCCACCTTCAGCCGTTTTTCCAACCATGATATTAACCTTAGCCGTAGCTGATAGTATTCATATTCTTATTACGATGCTGCAAAAAATGCGGAATGAAGGATTGGGCAAAATTGAAGCACTAACTGAATCCATGCGACTTAATTTTATGCCGGTTTTTATCACGAGTTTAACAACAATCATCGGATTTCTTACGATGAATTTTGGTGATGTGCCACCATTTTGGGATTTAGGTAATATTACCGCTTTTGGTATGTTGATGGCCTTTTTATTTTCTACAACTGCGTTACCAGCATTAATGGCTATTTTCCCTGTTAAGACAAAAACAATAGAGGTCAAAAATAGAACTTCTAAAAATTGGTATACCCACTTAGGAGGCATTGTTGTGAAACATCCTATAAGACTAACTGTTATTTCAGTAGTTATAATTGGAAGTTTGGCATTTTTGGGTACTAAAAATTCATTTAATGATGAGTTTATTAATTATTTTGATGAAAGTGTGACGTTTAGAACTGATACAGATTATATCAGTGAAAATCTAACGGGAATCTATAATGTTGAATTTTCTATTGGAAGTGGAGAAAGTGGAGGAATCAATAATCCACAGTATTTACAAAAGCTGAATGAATTTGAAGATTGGTTAAATGAACAGCCAGAAGTAGTTCATGTGAATGCTTTTAGTGAAGTCGCCAGACGTGTAAATCGTTCGATGCATGGTGATGATGAAAGCTTTTATAAAGTGCCTAGCAATCGGGAAGAAGCAGCTCAATATTTATTATTATATGAACTTTCGCTCCCTTTCGGATTAGATCTTAATAATCAAATTAATGTTGACAAATCTGAAACAAGAGTTACGGTTACGTTAAAGAATATTGACAGTCCTCAAATGATTGAATTTTCCGAACGTGGAGAACAATGGTTACAAAATAATACGCCAAAGGAGATGCATGCTATTGCGGTAAGTCCGATGCTTATGTTTTCAAAATTAGGGTTTAGACAAGCTGATAGTATGTTAAAAGGAAATATAATAGCGCTTATATTAATTTCTTTAGTGCTTATGTTAGCGTTGAGAAACTTCAAACTCGGTTTGCTCAGTATCATTCCTAATGTAACACCTGTACTTGTAGGATTTGGAATATGGGCGTTATACAAAGCACAAATAAATACAGGAATGGTAATTGTTTTTGGAATGACTTTAGGGATTATTGTAGATGATACAGTTCATTTTATGAGTAAATTCTTAAGAGCAAGGCGTGAGTTAGGATATGATGCCAAACAAGCCGTTGTATATGCCTTTGAAACTGTAGGAAAAGCCTTGGTAACTACTACACTTGTGCTGATAGCAGGATTTACGGTGCTCTCAACATCTTCATTCGCTTTAAATAGTTATATGGCTAGAATTACAGTAATCATAATTATTGCTGCTTTAATTATAGATTTCATTTTACTTCCATCTTTATTAATTCTTACCAGTAGAAAAGAAAAATCTATTGTTACAGAGACGATAGAACCACAAATTACAGAGACGAAAGAACCACAAATAGTATTAGATAAATAATTTAAATAAAAACAAACAACATGAAAAAATTAGCATTCATCTTTATCGCACTAATTTCATTTGGAGTTTACGCACAAACACCAGAAGAACACGGATTGGAAATTGCAAAAGCTGCTGAACAAGCCGATTTAGGATTTGGAAGTTCTATTGTGAATTTAAAAATGACCTTAAAAAATAAAAACGGTCAAACAAGTGAGCGTTCGCTTACAACAAGAACATTAGAGTTAAACGATGATGGAGATAAATCCCTTATTGTTTTTAATAGTCCCAAGGACGTTAAAGGAACTTCTACTTTAACTTTTACTCATAAAATAGGACCTGATGACCAATGGCTGTTTTTGCCTTCTATAAAACGTGTGAAACGAATTTCATCAAATAACAAATCCGGACCTTTTGTAGGTAGTGAATTTGCATATGAAGATTTATCATCTCAAGAAGTTGAAAAATACACTTATAAATTTCTAGAAGAAAAAGGAGATATACTTGTTGTGGAACAAGATCCGGTAGATCTAAAATCGGGATACACTCGGCGCGTAGTTAACTATAATAAAGCGAAGGGCTATAGAATTGAAAAAGTAGATTTTTACGATCGAAAAAATTCGCTTTTAAAAACACTAACATATTCTGGGTATACATTATATAAGACTAAATTTTGGAGAGCAGCAACCTTCCACATGATAAATCATCAAAGTAAAAAAGAAACAGTATTGAATTTTTCTGATTACAATTTTGATGCTGAATTAACCGATGAAGATTTTACGCAGAATGCTTTAAAAAGAGCTGGAAAATAGATACGTTACTTTATGTATAATAACTTGATTAAGATTTTTTTACGGGTTGGATTGGCGCTTGGTTTTTTATCAGCGACTGCCGATAGATTTGGATTTTGGAATACAGAAAATTCAGCATGGGGAAACTGGGATATTTTTTTGGAGTATACGCAGTTCTTAAACCCATTGTTGCCGGAAAGTATGATTCCTGTAGTAGCAATTATTGCAACTGTAGCCGAAATTGTTTTTGGTATCGGATTGCTTATTGGGTTCAAGACAGCGTTTTTCGCGAAATTAAGTGGATTCTTACTCTTGTTTTTTGCTTTAGCTATGGCTTTTACTTCTGGAATTAAAGGTGTATTTGACTATTCTGTTTTAACAGCTTCGGCGGCAGCATTTTCATTAAGTCTTATCAAAGAGAAATATATGGAGTTGGATTTAGTATTAGATAGAATTAAATAAAGATTAGTAGTTGAGTGTTTTTAGAAATCGGAAGCGATCTCATGACGTTTCCGGTTTCTTTTTAAATCAAAAATATGTTTAGAAAAATCATATATTATGCAATAACCTTGCTATTTACCTTAACCGGATTTGGACAGGAAGAAAAGGAGGATTCAAAAGTAATTCATGACTTCGAATTGGAGTTAGAAGCGGAGTATAGACTCTTTTATGAAGCGCCATCTTTTGCACAACAAAAAGATCATTTCCCATCCTTAGCAATTAGACCGAAATACACTTTAGAATGGAACGATGGTTATGAGAGTTTCAATTTTGAAGGGTTTTATCGTCTAGATATAGATGACGAACGAACGCATTGGGATGTTAGAGAACTCTACTATCAAACAGTGAAAAAGAACTGGGAATTAAGTATTGGTCTTAAAAAAATATATTGGGGCGTTACAGAAAGTAATCATTTGGTAGATATTATAAACCAAACAGATGCTGTTGAAAGTTTTGACGGAGAACAGAAGTTGGGTCAGCCTATGATTCATTATTCTATAAACACCAATTTTGGAACCTTCGATGTATTTTATTTACCGTTTCATAGAAAGCGAGCATTTGCAGGCGATAAAGGACGTTTTCGATTTTCAACTGTGATCGACAGAGATGACCTGACTTATGAAAGTGGCGCAGAAGAATGGCGACAAGACTTCGCTTTTAGATATAGTCATAGTTTTGATATCATCGATTTAGGAGTATCTCATTTTTATGGAAACGGCCGAGAGCCCGTATTTGCATTTGACACAGTGGGTAATGTCAATGCGCTTTATCCTGTAATAAATCAAACAGGGCTCGATTTACAAATCACGAATAACGCATTCTTATGGAAATTAGAATCTATATATAGAACAAGTGATATTCAAGACGTATTTGCCTTTACAGGAGGTTTAGAATTTACGATAAGTAATATTAAAAACTCAGGAATTGATATTGGTTTAATTGGTGAATATTTATACGACGATCGTGATGAATGGGCGTTAAATGCATTACAAAATGACGTGTTTTTTGGAAGTCGAATAGCATTTAATGATATACAGGATACCTCAATCCTTATTGGGGGAATTTCCGATTTAGAAAGCAGTAGTAAGATATATAGTATTGAAGCGTCTCGTCGTCTTGGCAACAGTTTGAAAGCAGAATTAGAAGCACGTGTGTTTAGCAATATCTCTGAGAATGAAATTATTCTTAGCAATTTTAGAAACGATAGCTTTTTAAGGTTCACATTAATAAAATATTTTTAATCCCAAAGATTAATAGCAGTGTTGGACTGAGTTTTGATAGCTCAGTCCAGCACATTTTTTAGAGTTCTGTTAAACTAATCTTAATAAATTTGATTTTAATGACCACTCGTCATATATTAGCTATGTGAAACGAAAAATCTTTAGAGAAGACATCATAAAAGCCGGAAAGGATCTTATGTTTTTAAATGGATATCATGCTACAGGTATAAAAGAAATTACCGAGATGGTGAATATCCCCAAAGGATCATTTTATAATCACTTTAGAAATAAGGAAGAGTTCGGATTGGAAGTATTGAAATATTACTGTGATAATGGCATTGCTTATTTAAAGAATGTATTATTAGATACCTCTCGAACACCAATGACAAGATTGGATGCCTTTTATTCAGGAATAATAGCATATCAAAAGGATATCGCAAAATGTAAATTGGGTTGTATTATGGGGAATTTTTCGCAAGAACTTGGAGATACTAATGAACGATTTAGAGAAGCTCTAGATTTAGAGTTTAATGATTATGAAGCCGTATTCGTCGAGTGTATTCGGCAAGCTCAGGAAACAGGAGAGGTAAGTGCTAATTTGGACCCAAACCTCGTAGGTAGTTTTCTAATAAATAGTTGGCATGGTGCGATTGTGAGGATGAAGTCGACTGGCACAACTAAACCATTAGAAGACTTTAAAACGTTTATTTTTCAACAGTTAAAAAATTAATTTTTTTAAAGTTTAAATGACGACTGGTCAGCATATAAAATAATTAAATTGAAATAATATGAATGAAAAAGCATTAATGATTGCAACGGGGTTTCCAAACATGGAAGAACAGGAAGCTTTAAAATTTTACACAGAAAATGTTGGAAAACTACTTATGGAATCAGAAGGGATACCTGTTTCTAGATATAGTTTGAATGAACACCTTTTTGGAGAACAAAAAATAGCTAATATTTTTGTTGCCGAATTTCCGAATAAAGAAACAATAAAAGAATTTTTCGAAAGTGCAGAATATAAGGCACTTCTTCCATACAGAAACAAAGCATTTGTTTCAATCAATATTTATATCGCCAATTAAAATTAATTAAAATAATATGTTTATGAAAAAAATAAAAATTCAACTTTTCACGCTATTACTGATACTGACGTTTAGTTCTCAAATTAGTGCGCGAAATTCAGAGAAGGAAATACGATTGAAAATTATTGAATACGAAATGGTGGTAAATGTTGCTCCAGAGAAAGCCTGGGAGATTTTGGCGAGCTATGGAGATGTGGGAACCTATCATGCTGGATTAAATAGCTCGAGTTCAATTAATGGAAGCCCTAATGAGGCCGAAATGGATTGTGAACGTATTTGTTATATCCCGAGAACGAAGCGTAAAGAAATCATGGTAAAAGAAAAAATAATAGCTATTAAAGAAGGAGAATATTATACTTATGATGTCTATGAATGGGAAAATTTTCCGATAAAAAAAATGCACAATACTTTTGGTGTTAAAACAAATGACAAAGGAGAAACAGTGATATACCAAATCACTAATTTTAGGATGAAACCAGGGTTTTTAACAGGACTTATGAAAGGCAGGCTGAGAAAGGGTGCTAGAGAAGCTTTGATTTCATATAAACACTATATGGAAACAGGTGAAAAAAGGGTCGCGCTAAAAGAGTTAAAGAAAACGTATAAAGCGTTTTAATAATCCCGCGTAAATTTATTAAGAGTAGCAGCAACCATTTAATTTGATTGATGGTTTTTGTGGTTGTGTTTGGCGAATTGAAATAAATTAATTTTAATTCGCCTTTTTTTTTAAAATATGATTAAAGTCATCTCATTCTAATAACAAGTTAGCTAACTTTGAGTAAACATTAAAAATTATAATTATGACATTAAATATTCAATATGTTCATATGGCCACAAGTGAAGCTATGAACACGTATGTTAACGAGAAGTTAGGAAAATTGGCTAATAAGTATGAATGGATCATTGGCGCAGAGGTTCATTTTGAAGTACAACATGATCCAAAAGGTAAGGGGAAAATATGTAAGATGGAATTAAGTGCACCTGGTCCTCGAATTTTTGCAACTTCGAATGAAGAAAATTATGAGAATGCAGTAAAGAAAACGATTAAAGATTTAGAGAAACAATTGAAGAAACGAAAAGAAACGTTTAGTCATCATTAATACGTGTTATTAGTAAAGAAAATGCCAAGTCTTCTCCAGACGTGGCTTTTTCTTTTTGATAAGCTATCTATGATGATAAGGCTCATTCTTCAAAATTGTGAACGCGCGATATAATTGTTCAATAACAAATAAACGCACCATTTGATACGAAAAGGTCATATCATTTAGATTTTGTTGCAAAGTAGTTATGTGTTAGGAATTTAAGCTGTGCTTTTCTCCTTGTTACAGTAATTTATTTGATCTGATTTTAAAAAAGTAAGCAAGCAATTTATTTGTTTAATACCTAAATGCATCTAAAAAAATGCCGCAACTCTAAAAAAAGCAGATTAACTTTTAAAGAGACGCGACAAATTTTAACTACAGTTTTATAACTTTTTAGTAAAAGTTATTGCTATTAATTAACGCTTAAGGATTTTAATTCCTTTCTGCATTTCTGAAGAAGTTACAATTGTCATTAAATATATTCCAGAAATCCAGTTTTGCGAGTTGATAGTTAATTCAGTAAGATTAATGTTCACATTTTTATAAATTTCTTGACCTAGCATGTCATAGATATAAATCTCATTTAACAATACGTCACTTTTTATATTAAGCTCAGCACTGACTGGGTTAATAAAATGGATATTAGCATGATTCATTTCTACACTCTCTACAGAAAGTGTAGGGTCTAAATAATTTTGTGCATATATTTTGTCTTCAACGCTTTTATTTTCAATAAATAAGGCGACACTTTGGTTGTTCACGGGCTTAGTAAACTGTATTCTGGATTTATTTGCCGAAAAAGTAGCAACGGGCCTTGACTCTTCTACCCATGCAAAATCTCCATTTGCATCTAAAAGTACAGCACTAAGGGTCGTTGGAGAGGCACCATTGTCAATTCCGCTTTTCAATAAGAAAAAAGGCTGGTCATTTATTAGAAAAAGAGGGCCAGTGCCTGCATGTATATTATGGTCATCACCGACTGCATATAAATTCTTTGCAGTATCTGTAAATTGTCTGACGCCTGTTACTTTGTCAAACTTTTGAACATATTCTCCTTTTTGACCTTGCCCACTTGACGTATATGTACAAATTGACCAAACATATTGAGAACCTGGAGAAAAGGCTATTAATGTTTCTTGCTCATAATCAGTTTCATTAGTATCAAAGTCCATTCCATTAATCCCCCAAGGTAATGTGCCATCAGGGTTTATACGTTGTAAAAATGAATCAAAGCGAAGTCCAGTAACACCCTTGAAACCATAATATATAACATCACCATCTTGAGCTGAACTATAAGTCGTATTGAATACTGTCCCTTTATTAGCTAAATGTGTTGCAGAGGCCCATTGAGCAACACCATCACTATTATATCTTTGAGCATATAATTCAGAATAAATCTGAAAAGTTATTTCATGAAATACCATAACATAATCCCCATTTGATAACTCAAACATATCTGCAGGGTAAGTAGTGTCGGTGCCTGCAACTACAGGTTGAGTAGTTGGCCATAATGCAGTACCACTAGAATCATATTTTTGCATTTCTGCTTGAGTTGTTCCATCACCTCTCCAAGACACTATTGCCCCACCTGCCGATAACGGTAATACGGTTACTTGAAACCCGATGCCTACATTAATACCACCAGTGCCCCATAAGTGATTTCCACTACTATCTAATTTAAATACATATGCAGGTAAATTTGAACCTGTTCCTGTGGCTCCAATATATAGATTATCATTGTCATCAACAGTAATTGACCATATTACAGTAAATGTAGCCATAGGTATCGTATCACTAACAAGCATGCCATCACTACCAAGCAACTTAGTACCATCTACATTTAGAATTTGTAATCTTAATTCGAAATTTGTGGGTGCGGATACAGATTTCCAAAAGACAACATAAGTTTTTCCATCAGATGTTCCAATGGCTTTCATGTCAACACCTCTAGAATCTGCTACTAGTGTATTTACTGCGGTGTCAGCAATCCATTGTGCATTTGCATTAATAAAAATAAAGAATGCGATTAAAAAAGTAATTTTTTTCATAATTATAGTTGTTTTGTTTTATTATTTGAATTGATACCGTCAACGATCTTCTTCAAGGCATTTTTTTTAACCTCGCTATCCTTTAAAAGTTCATTCAAACTTTTCTTCTTTTTCGTTTTTTGTTTCATTTTTAGTTGAAATCAATTTTTATGAAATAAAGATATATGGCGATTGCTCGAGTGAATAATATTTCACCGTTGATAAATCACTCACTGTATTAAATGGAATACTATAAAAAACACTCAATCAAATACAATGCATTGTTACTGAGGCGATTAATGATTATGAAGGATATCCGACTATTTCAAAAATCAACAAGCCTCAGCATGAAATTTGCTAGGTGAGACTGTCCAGATAAGAAGCTAAGTCGGCTTTTGTGTTTGTGAGTTCAAGTTTTTTTCGAAGGCGTGTTCTCGCGTTCTCAACAGATTTAAAAGACTGACCTGTAATCTGAGAAATTTCTTTTGAAGTAAGATTAAGTATTAAAAGGGCACATAATCTTTTGTCTTTTGAAGTGAGATTAGGATGTTGTTTATTTAAGTTTTTGTAAAAAGATTCATGAACTTGTTCAAAACTAACCTCAAATTCATTCCAAATATTGGTGTCTGTATTTTTTTCCAATCGTTTTAAAATATAATCAATAGCATGCTGTGTTTCTTTTTTTACCGCTTTTAATTTCACATGCTTTAAATCTTCTAAGACACCTTGAATTATTTCTGTTCTATGAATTTCGGTCATTGCCTTTGCTATAAGTACTTTGTTTTTTAATTCAAGACTGGCATTAAGTTCATTTCTATTTGCATCGACAAGTTTTTTTTCATATTGCGCATGAGACAATCTGTTTTTATATTTAATGAGCATGATTATTAAAACAAGTAAACCTGAAATAAGACTTAATACAATTATCGAATATTTGAATTTTTTCTTGTCGTCTTTTAATGTTCTTATCTGGTCCTTAGTCTTGTATTCTTGTTCTAGTTTTAATCGTTCAACATTGACAGCTTTTTCTTCAACATTGATACTGTCTCTAATTGTATTATATAATTCAAAATATTCAGAGGCTTGTTTATAGTCTTCTTCATCTAGATATACATTGTAAAGTGTGTGAACAACATCTTGATAGCTAAAGCTGTATTTATTGTTTCCTAGCAACCCAATGGTTTTCTTGGCATAATATATAGCCGAATCATTTTGTTGACTTTCAAAATAATATTTTGAAGCAGATTGATAAACATAGCCTTTTGTGTTTTTGTTTAGCCCTCTTTTTGAAAGAGCAATAGCTTTTTCAAAATTATCTTGAGCGATTAACGGTTCTTCTTTTAAATAATATGCACGACCAAGATTTGTATAGAGATATGCAAAAAGACTGAGGTTGTCTTTCTTTGCAATTTTTAAAGATTTATTGTAGTAAACTATAGAAGAATCTGGGTTATCATTAACATATAATGTACCCATGTTATTTAGTATTTGAGCCATATATAAAGAGTCTTTTTCTTTGGCTTGGTAGTCAAATACTTTTTTAAAATAATACTTTGCCTTGACCTTATTATTCAATCTGGCATAGATGATTGCTAAATTATTTTCTAGTTTCAGTTTTTCTTGAACATTGTTGCTTTGATCATAAATATTATATGCTTTTTGAAAATATGCTAGTGCAACATCCAACACATCTTTGTGGTAATAAATATCTGCAGCAGAAAGATAAAATTCGGCTAATGCTTCATCGGAATTCGATGCAGCTTTAGACTCTTCCTCAGAATATTCTAAATATCGTAGTGTACGATCCCAATCGGTATCTTTAAGCTCCCAAGCAATGTCTTGACTTAGTCTTGCTTTTTCTTCGTGGCTATCAATAACTGTTAAGCTATCAATAAGCTGGTCAACTCTATTTTGAGCAAAAATGGAGCTATTAACTAGGATTAAAAGTGAAATAAAGTGCTTGACCATTTTAATAAATTGATACAACTAAAGTACATAAAAATATGATGTCCAATATTATAATTGGAGGCGGCCAATGGACTTGTATTAAATAGAGATTTAGCCTTAATACATTTTAAGTATTCAAAACAGAAAAGTGCCTCGTGTTAAGTAAGAAATGAGATTATCCCAATTACAGCAGCAGAAGACATAGTTTCTACAATTATGAAAACGACATCTACATGTTTAGCTTTGGAAAGTCAGGTATATTGGAATACGATGCTATTTCACAACCAGAATGATGCAAGGTAACTCAAACCAATCACGCGAATTAGGTTATCAGCCATATTATCTATGATGGTAAGGCTCATTTTTCAAAATTGTGAACGCGCGATATAATTGTTCAATAACAAATAAACGCACCATTTGATGTGAAAAAGTCATTTTTGAAAGCGACAATTTCCCTAATGCTTTTTGGTATACATCCTGAGAAAATCCATAAGGGCCACCAATAACAAAAACAAGTCGTTTAATTCCTGAATTCATATGCTTTTGTAAATAACTTGAAAACCCGACAGAATCTAATTGTTTACCATTCTCATCGAGTAATAGCAATACATCCGTAGGATTCAATTTCGAAAGAATGAGTTCGCCTTCTTTTTGCTTTTGCTGGGCTTCACTAAGATGCTTGACTTTTTTTAAATCAGGTATAATTTCAAATTCGAACTTTACATAATGACCTAAGCGTTTTTGATAATCTTCAATTAAAGATTGAAGATTAGTATTGTCAGTTTTACCAATGGCGAGAAGTTTTATAGTCATTTTAAACACTTAGTTTTATTTATATATAAATCCTTTTTAAAGAAACCAATCCCATTAATTGAATTTGTATGAATTGTCGCAGATAAATCTAATTCGATTTGATTCCAATTCTTATTTTTTAAAATGGATTTCATCTGAAATGGGGTTAATACTTTTTTAAATATAAAACACGCTCCATTAGGGTTTATAATTGCGTGCTTGAAATTATTTCCCGAATCGAAGAAAAAATTCCTAAAAAACGAATCGTCTTGAACAAAGCGAATCTCATTATTTTGTTCCGATAAATATCCTTTGTCATAAGTGTAAGCCTGTAAAAAATATGTTTCATATTTCTTTTCATTCCGCTTTTGACATTTATTCAATTCTTTAGTTTTTTTGAGTATTTTATTTTCATAAAATGTGAAATGTTTTTTCTCAAATTTAGTTTTAAAACCTAATGATTTATGATGTAAAAGAGCATCTTTCATTCTTGCATTGAAGCCATAAAGTGTATCGCTATAACTTATTATAAATGTTTTATTCACTATACTTTTATGATTTTCACCTTTAGTAATTAAAGCATTCAGTTTATTAATTTCATCAATATTTAATGTCCTAAAAGCAAAATTGTAGGTCAATGTATAGACTTCTAAATGACCTATTTTTTCTGAAACACAACTAAAAATTGGACTAGAACATTTGTTCGTATAAGTAATAGCGTCAATTTCAAATGAATCTTCGTCGTAAAAAACTTTCTTTTGAGCTGAGATATTTCCAAAAACCAGAATGATTAAAAATAAACAGACTTCGTTTTTTACTGTCATATAATAACAAGTTTATCCAAAAATACTATATTTTCGTAGAGCTCAAAATTTATTATAATGATTTCAAAAGAACAGTTCAATTCAGAAATAGAATTAATTATAGCGAATGCCATTCGAGAAGATGTAGGTGATGGCGATCATAGCTCTTTGGCATGCATTCCAGAAACGGCTCAAGGAAAGGCTAAGCTTCTAGTTAAAGACGAAGGTGTCATTGCTGGTGTTGAATTTGCGAAACAAGTATTTGCTTCTGTAGATCCTGAAATGAACGTGGAAACATTGATAGAAGATGGTAGTTCAGTAAAATATGGTGATATCGTATTTTATGTTGAAGGGGCTTCGCAATCCATTTTAAAAGCAGAGCGATTGGTGTTAAATGCGATGCAACGTATGAGCGCAATTGCAACCAAAACTAGACAATTTGTTGATTTATTGGAAGGCACAGGAACCAAAATATTGGATACACGTAAAACAACTCCCGGAATTCGTGCTCTAGAAAAATGGGCTGTAAAAATTGGAGGTGGAGAGAATCATAGATTCGCTTTGTATGATATGATCATGCTTAAAGACAATCACATCGATTTTGCTGGTGGTCTGACCAAAGCAATTGATAAAACCAAGCACTACTTAAAAGAAACCAATAGAGATCTTAAAATCATAGTTGAAGCTAGAGATTTGAACGAAATTAAAGAGATATTAGCAACTGATGGGGTTTATAGAATCTTGATTGATAACTTTAACTATGAAGATACACAAAAAGCTGTTGCCTTAATAGGGAATCAATGTTTGACTGAATCCTCAGGTGGAATTAATGAAAAAACAGTAAGACATTATGCCGAGTGTGGTGTGGATTATATTTCTTCGGGAGCTTTAACCCATTCTGTTTACAATATGGATTTAAGTTTAAAAGCGGTTTAAAATGACCAAACCGATTGAAGATAAACTTGATAAAATTCCTGTTCTTAATCTATTAGTACGATTTTTAAAAAAAATCAAACTCCCAGGACTGGAAGGCTTGTCTTTGTATGATCTATTTGAATTGTATAGTATTGGTATTATTAAAGGTGCAGTAACTACGCGTGCTAGCGCGATTGCATTTAATTTTTTTACTGCTATATTTCCGTTTTTACTCTTTGTACTTATAATCATACCATATATTCCAATTGACGGATTTAAAATAGAGTTTTTGTCTTTTTTGGAATCGTTTTTACCGCCTACAACTTCTGATTTTTTCTTTTCTAATATTTTTGAAAACATCGAAAACTCAGAAAGAGGAGGTTTGCTGTCTTCTGTTTTTGTCTTGTCAATTCTATTAATGGCAAATGGAGTAAGTGCTGTGTTTTCTGGATTCGAACACTCGTATCACGAACTGCTAACTAGAAATGTTTTTAAACAGTATCTATACGCGCTTGGAGTTGCCATTATTCTAGCAATTTTAATGATAGTAACGGTTGCCGTTTTAGGTTATTTCGAGATATATATCATTCAACCTTTATATGAACGCTTAAGTGACCAAGGATTCGCAGACAAAGGTGCCAATGTGTTCTGGATCGTACTTGCAAAATACGTGTTCTTTGTGTTTATGGTGTATATCGCTACTGCTACCTTGTACTATTTCGGTACCAAAGAAGGACGACATTCTCGATTCTTTTCTGTTGGAGCTTTATTTACAACCCTTCTAATTATCTTGACATCATATTTGTTTGGAGTATATATTGAGAATTTTTCCAAATACAATGAGCTTTATGGTTCAATTGGTGCTTTATTAATCTTGTTGTTTTACCTTTGGCTGAACTCAAATATTTTGTTACTAGGATACGAGTTAAATGCTTCGCTGTATCGATTAAGAAAACGTTGCTAAATACATGCTAAACTTTGTAGATGTTATATTGCCTATTCCTTTGGAAAAGTTATTCACTTATAGAATAACCGAAGCTGAAGCGGATTTTCTTCAACCAGGAATGCGTGTTTCTGTACCCTTTGGAAAAACTAAGATTTACACAGCTATTGTACATCATACACATCATAATGAACCACTTGTATATGAGGCAAAGGATATTCACCAAATATTAGACGATAAGCCTATTATTACTGAAATTCAGATGCAACATTGGCATTGGATTTCAAAATATTATTTGTGCACAATTGGCGAAGTTATGCGAGCTGCATTGCCAAGCGCTTTTATTTTAGAAAGTGAGACGGTTATTTCTAAAAACAACAATAAAATAATAAATGATGAAGATTTAAAAGACGATGCTTTTTTAATTTATGAAGCCTTGCATCATCAGTCTTCGTTAAAGATTCATGATATTGCAAGTATCCTTGACAAAAAGAATGTCTTACCTGTTATTAAACAATTATTAGAACAGGAAGCAATTGTTGTTGAAGAGGAGATTTATGAAAAGTACATCCCAAAATTAGTACGCTACGTCAAATTGCAGACTAATTATACTTCAGAAGCTAATCTTAAAAATTTATTGGATGATTTAAAAAGAGCGCCAAAACAACGTCACGTTGTAATGACCTTATTTTCAATTTCAGCCACAACCAAAAAGCCGATAAAAGTATCAGATTTAATTGATCAAAGTGATGCCTCTTCTTCAATTATAAGAACCTTATTAGATAAGAAGGTTTTTGAGGAATATCATATTCAACAGGATCGAGTGGCGTATTCCGGTGAAGAAAATGAAGCTTCAAAACAACTAAATACATACCAGGAAATTGCTTTAAATGAAGTGATTCAATCTTTTGACAATCAAAATATTACGTTATTACACGGTGTTACGTCATCGGGTAAAACTGAAATCTATGTCAAGCTTATTGAATCGGTACTTCTTCAAGGAAAACAAGTATTGTACTTATTGCCAGAAATTGCATTGACAACCCAATTGGTGCATAGGCTTCAAAATTATTTTGGAGACAAAGTTGCAGTTTTTCATTCTAAATATTCAACGCATGAACGTGTTGAGGTATGGAACAATGTGTTAAACAATTCGTCAAAAGCACAGATTGTTTTGGGTGCACGTTCTTCGGTATTATTGCCATTTCATGATTTGGGTCTTATAATTATTGATGAGGAGCATGAATCCTCCTTTAAACAATTCGATCCTGCGCCACGATATCATGCTAGAGATACTGCAATTGTATTGGCAAACTTATTTAAAGCGAAAACCTTACTTGGATCAGCAACTCCTAGTTTAGAGAGCTATTTTAATGCGCAACAAGGCAAATATGGTCTTGTAGCCCTCAAAACGCGCTATAATGACGTTTTGATGCCAGATATAGAATTGATTGATATAAAGGATAAACATAAACGTAAGCGTATGAAAGGGCACTTCAGCGATCGTTTACTAGAAGAAATGACTGAAACACTTCAAGAAGGTCATCAAATTATTTTATTTCAAAATAGAAGAGGGTTTTCGCCAATAGTTGAGTGCAATACCTGTGGACACTCACCGCAGTGTTCAAATTGTGATGTAAGTTTAACATTTCACCAATATAAAAACCAATTGCGATGTCATTACTGTGGTTACAATAGCATAATGCATAAATCTTGTGAAGCCTGTGGCAGTGTTGAAATAGATTCTAAGGGTTTTGGTACGGAACAAGTAGAAGCCGAAGTGAATACACTTTTACCAGACTACACGACTGCTCGTATGGATTTGGACACGACAAGAGGTAAATATGATTATGAAAAGATTATTACAGCTTTTGAGCAGCAGGAAGTCCAAATATTAATTGGGACTCAAATGCTAACCAAGGGTCTTGATTTTAGAAACGTTAAACTTGTCGGCATCATGAATGCCGATAATATGCTTAATTTTCCAGATTTTCGAGCACATGAACGCAGTTTTCAACTCATGCAACAAGTTTCTGGTAGGGCAGGACGTACAGAACAGCGCGGAAAAGTACTGATTCAAACGTATAATCCATATCATAAGATTTTACAACAGGTTTCTACCAATGATTATGAGCAGATGTTTAGGGAGCAATTGGATGAGCGTCATAATTATAAATATCCACCAATATACAGGCTCATAAAAATAACATTAAAGCATAAAGACTATCAAAAAGTCGATATAGCCTCAGAATGGTACGCAAAATCCTTAAGAACAGTGTTTAGTCAACATGTTTTAGGTCCTGAGTTTCCTCCGGTATCACGAATTCGGAATCAATACCTGAAGAACATTCTAATTAAAATTCCGCCCAAACAGTCCCTATCAAAAACGAAAGAAGCCATTATTAAAATAAATAATAGCTTCTTGAGTGTAAAAGATTTTAGGGCTGTTAGAGTTGTTTTAAATGTCGATAATTACTAAATTAAATGTTATTTAGAGCATCAACAAGTTGTGTTTTCTTATTCCTACTAAGCGGAATTTCGTAAGCACCAACTTCAACATTTTTACTGTTAAATCGATCGACTTTATCAAGATTTACGATATACGATTTATGTATTCTTAAAAATTTACCTTCAGGTAATTCTTGTTCAAATGCTTTCATAGTAGATAATACTACTAAGCTGTTCTCTTCAGTTACTAATTTTACATAGTCACCAAGAGCTTCAATCCATTTAATGTCTTTGATATAAACCTTACGTTTTTTAAGGTTGCTTTTTACAAAAATGTGTTCGCCATCAGTTTCGTTGAAATCTAGCTTTAATTTATGTTGTTCTAAGGCTTTATCTACAGAAGTATTAAATCGTTCCCTAGTTATAGGTTTTTGTAGATAGTCAGTAGCGTCATAATTAAAAGCTTTAAACGCATATTCAGTTTTACCTGTGACAAAAATAATTTGGGGTTTGTTGTTGAGTACGTCAAGTAACTCAAAACCGTTGAGGACAGGCATCTCAATATCTAAGAAGATAAGATCTACTTTATGAGTGTTAAGTCCATTTTTGGTTTCTAGAGCACTACTGTATTCTGCAATAAGGTTAAGTGAGGAGTGATTCTCAATTAACTTTACAATTGATAATCGTTGAATCGCAGAATCATCAACTACTACACAGTTTAAAGTCATAACATTATTATATTTTAGGTTAAGATATCGACAATAGTACAAAAAATTCGGATAAAAACCAAAAAACATCGGTAAACTGTTTTATTTAACAAATTATTAAGATTTATATTACACGCAAATTTTACCTGTAAAAATGTTGCCAGAATTAGAATAAATAGTTATTTTTGCACCCATTTTTAATTGTAAATACATTTTATATGAATCATTATGAAACTGTTTTCATCTTAAATCCCGTTTTATCTGACACACAGATAAAGGAAACAGTAGAGAAATACGAAGATTTTCTTGTTTCTAAAGGAGCGAAGATGATAGCCAAAGAAGATTGGGGACTAAAAAAATTAGCGTACCCTATTCAAAACAAAAAAAGTGGTTTTTACCACTTATTTGAATTCACTGTAGATGGTGAAGTCATTAATCCTTTTGAAGTAGAGATTAGACGTGATGAACGTTTTATGCGATACTTAACGGTAAAATTAGATAAACATGCTGTTTCTTGGGCTGAACGAAGAAGAGCTAAACTAAAACAAAAAGCGTAATTATGTCTACAATAGATCAACAAGCCAAAGGAAAGAAAGATGGAGAGATCAGATATCTTACTCCGTTAAACATTGATACGAATAAAACGAAGAAATATTGTCGTTTTAAAAAGTCAGGTATTAAATATGTCGACTATAAAGATGCAGATTGGTTATTAGGTTTCGTTAATGAGCAAGGTAAATTGTTACCTAGACGTTTAACAGGAACTTCATTGAAATACCAAAGAAAAGTATCTGTTGCCGTAAAAAGAGCGCGTCATTTAGCTTTGATGCCATATGTAACTGATTTATACAAATAAAATAACATAACTATGGAACTTATATTAAAACAAGACGTTGAGAATTTAGGATTTAAAGACGATGTTGTAACAGTAAAAAACGGTTATGGTAGAAACTTTTTAATTCCTCAAAAGCAAGCTGTTATGGCTACTGCTTCAGCTAAAAAGGTCTTGGCTGAAACATTGAAACAACGTGCTTTTAAAGAGAAAAAGATAATTGCAGAAGCAAGTACAATTGCAGAAGCTCTTAAGACATTAGAAATAAAAATTGCTTCTAAAGTTGGAACAGGAGATAAGTTGTTTGGATCTGTAAATAATATCGATTTAGCTGATGCTTTACATAAGGCAGGGCATGAAATTGAAAGAAAATTTATCAGTGTAACTGGAGGAAGCGTTAAGCGTTTAGGAAAGTATGATGCTGTTATTAGACTTCACAGAGAAGTTACTGTTAATTTACCATTTGAGGTTATCTCTGAAAGTAAATAATCAACAGTACTAGTTCATAAAAAAAAAGCCGCTCATTTGAGCGGCTTTTTTTTTTTTGTACTTTAGCTTAGTATATTATGCATACATAATAATTAACTAAACTAAAAACCAATGAAAAAAATTACATTTTCAATTCTTCTATTGCTGTTTGGTGTTTTTACTTTTGCTCAAGTTACCACCTCTGGCATTAAAGGTATAATCTTAGATGAGAATTCTCAACCATTGCCTGGTGCAAATGTGTTGGCTATTCATACACCAACAGGAACTAAATATGGAGCTGCCACAAATTTTGATGGACGTTACAATGTGATCAACATGAGAGTTGGTGGTCCATACACCATAACTATAAGTTATGTAGGGTATAAGGAACAAACCTTTAGTGATGTTTATCTTACCTTAGGAAAAACCCATGATTATGACCATACAATGGTTGCTGACAGTGAAACTCTAGATACGGTTGTTATAACGGCAACAGGAGGCACTGGAACGTTTGGAAGTGATCGTACAGGTGCTGAAACAAGTGTTGGACGTAGAGAATTAACTCGCTTGCCTACGATTTCACGTTCAGCCTCCGATTTTACGAGATTGGAACCTACTGCGAGTGGAAATTCGTTTGGCGGGAGAAATGATCAGTATAATAACTTTTCTTTGGATGGTGCTATTTTTAACAATCCTTTTGGTTTGGATTCACCAACACCTGGTGGGCAAACAGATTCACAACCTATTTCACTTGATGCCATTGACCAGATTTCCATATCTACTGCACCTTACGATGTTACACAATCAGGTTTTACTGGTGCTTCTGTTAATGCTGTAACCAAAAGTGGTACCAACGAATTTCATGGAACTGCTTATATGTTTTTTAGAAACCAAGACCTAACTGGTAATAAAATTAAAGGAGAAGAATTGTTTGTTCCTGAATTAGAGCAGACTCAATATGGCGTAAGCATTGGTGGACCCATCATTAAAAATAAATTATTCTTTTTTGTGAATTTCGAAAAAGACGATCGTTCAGATTTGGGAACGAATGGTTGGGTTCCAAACAATGAAGATGGAGTTATAGGTATTAACGAATCTAGAGTTTTAGAATCAGACTTAATAGCTATTCAACAAGCGTTTTCTGATATAGATTATAATACGGGTGCTTATGAAGGGTTTACACATAAATCTGAATCGGAAAAAGGGATCTTTAAACTCGATTGGAATATAAATGATAATAATCGATTAGCTGTTATTTATAATTTTTTAAAGGCATCTAAGGATAAACCTAGACATCCAACAGCATTTAATTTTGGAGGACCAAGTGCTTCTACATTACAATTCGAAAATTCAGGATATCAAATTAATAATAATTTAAAGTCAATTCAAGTCGAATTGAATTCGACATTATCGAATAGTACATCTAATAAATTTCAATTTGGTTATACACATTTTGATGATTTCAGAAACCCGTTTTCAACACCTGCGCCGACAATTGCAATTACTAAAGATGGGTCATCTTATATTATGGTTGGTCATGAGCCGTTTTCGATTCATAATAGATTAGATCAAAAAGTACTTCAGTTTTCTAATAATTTAAATTTCTTTAAAGGAGACCATACCTATACGGTTGGTTTTTCTTTCGAAAAATTTAAATTTGATAATTCGTTTAATCTAGTTAGTTATGGATTCGATGTTTTTGGAAGTGTAGACATTAATGATTTTGATGCTAGTGATTATGTGAATACAATAGCAAATGCGGAAACTACTTTTGCGGCTAATAATAGTGTCCCAGATGGAACTCCTGGAGGTTGGGCTTTGGCTGAAGTAAATGTTGGTCAATTAGCATTTTATCTACAAGATGAGTGGAGTGTCTCCGAAAAATTTAAATTAACGTATGGTGTGCGATTTGATAAACCTTTATTCTTTGATTCTGCTGAAAAAGCACAGGAAGTAATCGATAGAACTTTTGACTATAACCCCAATCTCACTTATTATAATCCAAATACTGGAAAAACGGTTTCAATTGATAATACTCAAATGCCAACAAATGATTGGTTGATTTCTCCGAGAGTTGGTTTTAATTATGATGTTAGAGGTGATAATACGTTTCAAATACGTGGAGGATCAGGATTATTTACGGGCCGTTTCCCATTTGTTTGGTTAGGAAATCAAATCGGAAATCCAGGAGCAGGGTTTTTACAAAGTGTTGATCCAGATTATAAGTTTCCACAAGTTTGGCGTACTAATATAGGTGTAGATTACAAACTTGAAAATGGAGTGATTTTAACTGGAGATATTGCTTACACTAAAGATACTAATGGTGCTCATGTACAAAATTGGGGTTTATTAGGATCTCCAAGTGGAACATTGAACACTTCTTTTGACCAAAGACCAGTTTATACTGCTGCCGATAAGGGAGGTAACTCTGCTTATGTATTTACAAATTCAGATAAAGGACGTATTTGGAATGCCTCGGTTAAAGCACAAAAAAACTTTAATAATGGTTTATATACCATGTTGGCTTATAGTTATTTAAACTCTAAGGATGTTAACTCCATAGAAGCTGAAATTACAAGTGATGCCTCTAATGGTAATCCTGTTTTGGGTAATCAAAATGATGACGTATTGGCATTTTCTAAGTATGGAGATACACATAGATTTATTGGAGTTGTCAGTAAAAAATGGACTTATGGCAATGACAAATGGAGCACGACTTTATCCTCATTTTTTGAGTATGCTCGAGGTGGGCGTTTCAGCTATACTTATGCAGGAAATATCAATAATGATGGTGTTAATTTTGGAGATGGTGTTAATAATGACCTTATTTACATACCGACCTCAAGTGAGATTGGACAAATGGAATTCACAGGGTCTCCTACAGAGCAGAATGAGCAAAGAGATGCCTTAGAAAAATTTGTTCAACAAGATGATTATTTAAGTGATAATAGAGGAAGCTATGCTGAACGCTATGGCGCTTTATCACCATGGAGGAGTAGAGTTGATCTAAAAATTCTTCAAGATTATAAATTCAATGTTGGTGGAGGAAAAACAAATACGATACAATTAAGCGTTGATATATTAAATATTGGAAACTTAATCAATAGTGATTGGGGATTAATCCAGCAACCAAACAATGTTCAACCATTGGCTGTATCAGTTGATAATACTGGCACACCTACTTATACGTTTAATCCTAATCAAAAGGAAACGTTTGGATATGATTCAAGTTTAGCTTCTAGATGGCAAATGCAGTTTGGAATTCGATATATTTTCTAATAAAACTAAAAAATAGTATTAAATTTGCGCTCTTAATTTTAAGAGCGCATTTTTTATATAACAACATCACATGAAATATTCAAGACTTTCTAAAGAACAATTTGAAGAACTGCATAAAGAGTTTATAAATTTTTTAGCAACACAGTCCATAACTGCTGACGAATGGACAAATTTAAAAGCGAATAGACCGGAATTGGCTGAACAAGAATTAGATATGTTTAGTGATTTGATATGGGAAGGTGTTTTAAATCAAGTGCAGTATATTGAACATATCTCTCCACAGCAGTTGCATTTATTTCATTTAACTGAAGCACAAATGCATGTGATTGCTTTAAAAATTACGGATACATCTATTGATATCACTACTCAAGACGGATTTGAATGGTTAAGACAAAATTTGATGAATGATGATGTTGAGTTTTTTAATGCCGACAAAGACTATTCTGATGACAGTCAGTTAGATAAATTTAAACTCATTCAACAAGGGGGATCTATTACAAAAGGGGAGCTTTATACCTATTTTGAAAATCTTATTGGCTAGAATTATTCGTATCGTAAAGATTCAATTGGATCTAATTTAGCTGCTTTAATGGCTGGAAGTAATCCGGCAACAATGGCAACAATAAAGGCTATTGTAAAAGCGCTAAACATGGCTAACCATGGAATTGCAAATTGGAATTTAGCAATTGCAGATACAATCATTCCAATAAGGACCCCTAAAATAATTCCAAGTATTCCTCCCAATTGACCAATTATAATAGCTTCTAGGAAAAATTGAAAGGCAATCGTTTTACGTTTTGCGCCTATAGCCTTTCTTATTCCAATCTCTCTGGTACGATCAGAAACAGAAACAAATAGAATATTCATCAAGGCAATTGACGATCCAAAAATGGTTATAATACTAATTATCCATGCCGCAATATATAAATACTGTGTAATCGATCCAATTCTATTAATTAAATCATCACTGCGTTCTAATCCGAAATTATTTTCCTCTACGGGATTTAGCCCTCTTATATTTCTAAAAAGCAAAATAGCCTCATCTTGAGCACCTTCTAGCATGTCTTTTTTATCAGTCTTAATACTTAAATTATAGTTGATATTTGCATTCGTAAAAAGAGTTCTTGCCTTTTGAATTGGCATTAGGACTCTTAAATCTTGATTATTTCCAAATGTTGCGCCTTTAGATTTTAAAACGCCTATGACCTTAAATTTTGCCCCCCTAACACTTATGGTTTTGTTAATTGGGTTAACGTCCTTTAATAATGCTTTTTTAAGATCGCTTCCTATAACACAAACACTATTATTATTTTGAATATCAAAATAATTTAATTCCCGACCTTCAACCACTTCCAATCCCGAATTGGATATAAATTGTTCATTAACTCCTAATATAGAAGCCTCAGGATCTGTCTTCTTGTTTTCATGTTTTACCTCTGCAGCTCTAGTGCCTGTAAATGATAAAGAGGTTTTTGTATATGGGAAATTATAGGTTTCTTCAAAATCTTTGACATTTCTATAGCTGATGACTGGATTTGTTTTTTGACGTTCTCTACCACTTTGTCGTCGTGTACCAAATTCATAGCGTTGAATGTTGAAGGTATTGGCTCCCATTGAAGAGAAGTCGCTAGAAATGGTGTTTTCAAGGGCAGAAACTGCACTCAAAATACCAACTAATGCAGTAATTCCAATGGCTATAATCAAAACAGTTAAAATAGTCCGTAGCAATTGACTTTTAATAGAATCGAAAGCAATTCTAATATTCTCTCTGGCTAATGAAAACATAAATTTTGTTTGATGAGTTTAAGGATAATTTACTATAAGACTATTAAAACACAATAAAGTTACTATAAATTTGAAATAACATAGGACTCCCAATAAAAATTATAATATTTTTGTGAGTAAATAACATCTAATGGCACAAAAACCGAGCATACCAAAAGGGACTAGAGATTTTAACCCTGAAACAGTTGCCAAGCGCAATTATATTTTTTCTACAATAAAGCAGCAATTTGAGCGCTTTGGATTTCAACCTATAGAAACCCCAAGTTTTGAGAATTCGGATACCTTAATGGGTAAGTATGGAGAAGAAGGTGATCGTTTGATCTTTAAAATATTGAATTCTGGAGATTATTTATCAAAAGTAGATGAGGCGTTGTATGCCTCTAAAAATGCTGTTAAAATGACATCAAGGATTTCGGAAAAGGCCTTACGATATGACTTAACAGTTCCTTTTGCAAGATATGTAGTGCAGCACCAAAATGACATCACGTTTCCGTTTAAACGCTATCAAATTCAACCTGTATGGAGAGCAGACAGGCCACAAAAAGGACGATTTAGAGAGTTTTATCAGTGTGACGCAGATGTAGTAGGTAGTAAGTCGCTCTGGCAAGAAGTTGAGTTTGTACAATTGTATGATGCCGTATTTTTTGCATTAAAATTGAAAGACGTGACGATTAAAATTAATAATAGAAAGATATTATCTGGAATTGCAGAAGTCATTGGTGCACAAGATAAATTGATTGATTTTACGGTTGCTTTAGATAAGCTAGATAAGATAGGAGCTGAGAAAGTTAAAGAGGAAATGCTTAATAAAGGGATTCCACAATCGGGAATTGATAAATTACAACCATTGTTCGTTTTAAAAGGAAGCTTCGCTGATCAAATAATTGAATTACAAGCAATTTTATCTGATTCTGAAGAAGGTAAAAAGGGAATTGAAGAATTAGAATTTATAAATTCTGCAATTTCTGAATTGGGATTAGAAACGGCATTTTTAGAACTAGATGTCACTTTAGCACGCGGTTTAAATTATTATACGGGGGCTATTTATGAAGTTTCGGCACCAAAAGGTGTAGACATGGGCTCTATTGGTGGAGGTGGTCGTTACGATGATCTTACTGGTATTTTTGGACTTAAGGATGTAAGTGGTGTCGGTATTAGTTTTGGTTTAGATCGCATCTACTTAGTACTTGAGTCGCTTAACCTCTTTCCAGAAACAATAACAACTACTGTAAAGGCGATGTTTATTAACTTTGGCACAAAGGAAGCAATGGCATGTTCTAAAGCTATAAAATCTCTTAGATTAGCTGGTATTAGTGCTGAATTGTATCCAGATGCTATAACTTCGAATAAGCATATGAAAAAGCAAATGAATTTTGCGAACAAGAGCAATATAGCGTTTGTGGTTCTAGTTGGAGATGCCGAAATGAAATCAAATACGTTCACATTGAAACACATGAATTCTGGTGAACAACGTACACTTTCCATAGAACAACTTATTGACGCATTACAATAAAATAAGCCTCGAATAACTTCGAGGCTTATTTGAATTAAAATCTTAAAGTTATTGGGTTATCATTCCACTAAGACTTTTTTAGATACTGAACCACTTTCAGTATGTATTTTAATAATATAGGTTCCAGTACTTAAATTTTCAACTTCATATTCTGAATAGGACGTCGTAATTACATCATCAATTGTCAAAAGCGACTGTCCTAGAATATTGAATATTTCAATAGATTTAAGCGTATTAGAATTCGGATTTAGAACGACTATATTGCCTCTAACGTTTGAATAATAATAGAATAATTCATCAATTCTAGCTTCAGTAAGACTTAAAGTGTCATCTTCTGAACTAAAAGTGATGTAGAATCTATCGATATAATCTTCAGCATCTAAACTTATTTGATAGTTTAGATCGTTGATAGGAGTATAGGTTTCTAAGAGAGAATCATAGACAAAAACATCAATGGGGTTTTCAAAATTCTCTAAACTTTTAAGTGCTATTTCTATGGTTCCTGAAGTTGATAAAAATAGTCCTAAAGGATATTGTTTTTCTACATCAAAATCCCCAACTCCTTGAATCACATAGGATTTGTCTTCGATCATCCAAGACATATCATTAGGTAATCCATAATCAGAATTTTCAGCATCATACCCATAATCGAAAGCATCGCTAGCTAAATTGTTTGGCACAAAACCTAATAAAAGTGGTCTTATAACACCTTCTGGAGAGATGAATTCCAATCGAACTCTTTGGATGTCGTTATTAACTGATTCTTCATTACTAGTGTTCACAGTACTGGTTCTCAAAAAAGAGGAGTTACCTGAGGTTTCTCTAACGAAAGCTCTTTGGTCATTATGGAATGTAACATTTCCTCCAAGATTACTTGCAGTTACAAAGAATCCTTGAGTAACTGGAACATATCGTCCAGGGATTTTAGAAGGTGTTCCATTTCCGCTTACTAGTGAAGGAGCAACAGCTGCGTTTCCACCAGTTAAATTATATGCAGCATAACCACCTTCATAATCTTCAAGTACATGTGTGAAATTCGATATATAGTGTTCCCAGAAATATAGTGTTCCATCAATACTTTGAGATGTTCCTACATTTCCTCCAGGGATATTATCTAAAATAAATTCAACAGCATCAATAGAAGACGCATATGGGTTACCCACTAATGCTTGATTACCTATAGTAATTGGAGTAGATATAGTTCCGTTATTTGGTTTTCCTATAAACACGTAGTTTTGAGCACCAGCAAAAGGGTTTCCACCAACACCACTGCCTTTCATAGTAAAACTTAATCCTGTTGCTAAGACGTCATTTTCCGTAAGACCTCTCCAAGAAGCATAAGAATCAACTACATAATTTTCATAGGCATATAGCCATCTGCTACTCATGGTAATAGGAGTTGTGCTAGGATTAGCGTCTTGGCCAGTAGTCCAATTACTAGGACTTAAAGGATTATTGGAATTTGTACCATCGTTGATAACTTGCGCCACTGAGTAATTTCCGTTATTTACCGCTGAACCAGTTAAGGTAACAGGAGAAGACCAATAATTATAATTATACAAATTGGCTGACCCTTGTTGATCCCGTTCTAGTTTACCAGCACTCGAAATTGCAAGAATACTTCCTTCATCTTGTAAAAGCTGTGACTCACCAACTAAGTCTATATTTCCATCTAACTCTAAATAATGAGTGACTCTTAAGCTTTGACCATCATTAGTTTCATCTTGAGACGTTGAAGGGTCTGTAATAGTCAATTCTTTGTTCGTTGTATCAGAAATTAAACCAAGTACAGTTATATCTTTATTGCCAGAGTTGATATTGTGTGATATTTGTGTAATATTCCAATCAATTTGGGTTGAGCCATCAACACCTATGCTATTTGGAGCATCCCAAACACTAAAATGAGTCCATGTATTGTCTGTTGCCCAATTTTGACCATCAACTCTCGACGTGTAAGGAATTGGTGCAGTTTCCTGAAGAGACGTATACATGTTTCTCAATTTACCATCTACAGTTCCAACCATAGTAGTTAATCGACCACAATTAATATCCATTCTATAATATCCATCTAAATTCGTCCAATTTACGCCTGGAACATCAAGTGGCACAATTTCTCCTCTAACCGCATTTCCATTACTTTGAATTTGTTGGTTCATCATTTGTCTCAGTTGATCTTGAGTAATAGACGTGTTCCAAATACGAATTTCATCTAACCAGCCATTAAAATAATTTAGAGGCCTATTAGTAACTGTATCATCCATAGCTCCTGCTAAGAATTTATTGTTGTTTAAGGTTGGAGCAGAACCCGCTTGAGATTTTACTTTGATTCCGTCAATATATAAATTATAATTTCCAGAAGAGAATGTTACCGCTATATGATACCATCTACTAGTCGTTAAAGCAAAAGGTGAAGTAATCGTTCCACCATTATTCCAATTAAATGATAACGTACTATTAGTAAGTCTTAAATCGAATCCAGTTGTTAAATTATCCGCATCTCTTTTTGAAATGATTGACTGCGTACCAATTATTGAATTTGGTTTCACCCAAGTTTCAATACTGAAAGCAGAATTTATATCGTAATTATCTTCAAATGTTATATAATCGTTTGTACCATCAAAATCAACAGTATTACAATTATCTAATGTTACTAATACATCACTTGAGCATCCAGCAACAGTCCATCTTAATGTATAGATACCAGCTTCTCCACTAAATGATGCTCTTGGGTTTCCAATATTTGAAAACGCATAAGTTGATCCACATGAAGATGGCGTTGCAACAACAGACCAAACTCCTGCTTCTCCAGTACCGGGATAAACACCAGTGATGTAATTATTATCGTAAGCTCCATTTGTGATATTTTGAGCAGCAGTTAAATTATTATCGAAAGCATTTAAACTAATCGTTGTTTCCCCACATTCACCAGCAATTGGAATAATATCTTTACCAGCGTATGCAAGACTTGCATTTACGTTAATAAATTCAGTTCCTTCGTTTCCGTCTGAGCGACAACCATTAATTAAAGAGGTAACGCCATACGTTTGCACTCCAGGAGTAACAGGTGTGATTGTTGTTGCAGATCCTGTTGTTACAACAGCACCAGTTTCATCCGTCCATTCAATAATTTCATTTATTGGGGCATTAGGGATAGAAATATTGTCTATAGCCCATGAACTATTTCCTGTTCCGTAATAAGAAAATCTAATTCTCAAATTCGTTAAGCCAATATAATTTTGTAAATCTATTTCTGTAGCATGATCAATATAAGTCCCTTGATTATTATTGCACTGTCCGGTGAAGCCTACATCAGCAAAACCAGTAGTACTTGGACCAGTATAATCAAATACAAGGTTTGATCCACCAATTTCTGTTCCAGGGTCTAAAGTAATTGGATAAGTGGTGCCTCCATCTAAAGATAGTTCTACACTAATCCAAGCACCAGTTTCTAGATAGTATGCTTGATCAAACTCCAGCATGGCAGTACTTAAACCGAGTGTATTAAATACATTTGTTTCCAATGTTGTAAGAGGTGAAATGGTGTGATCAGGAGCATCATATTGTGGAATTCCACTAGCTACTGCAAATTTGGTATTATCTAGAGATTCGTAGCAATGTCCGTTAAATTTCTTAGGACCAGTAGTTTCTTTCCAATAGGTGTCATTGGTATTACTTCCTCCTGCAGACATTTCAGCAGCTCCGTCAACTTCCCAACCAAAGTTATTCAAGTTAGCCTCGTTAAACATACCACCTTCATTAAAACCTGGGTTGATACCAAATTCACTTTGTGCTACAACTGTAATATCTGCACCTAAACAAATATTAAAAGAATCTGAACCAATAATTGTTGGTGGAATGTCTGGCGGAATTACAGCCATTATTACGATAGTTGAATTCGCCTGGCATGATCCTATTTGTACAACTGCTCTTACCAATGTTGTAACTAATATATCTGCATGGTAATATGTATTTGTTGTATTTGTAATAGTAGTCCAATTGACTCCTCCATCTATTGACGTTTCCCAGTTAGCAATTATACCGGTATGACCAGTTAATGTGAACGTAGCATTTTGAGGTTCATCTGGACAAGCTGTTACTTCTACTAAATCATCAGCATCAGCGATAGTTTGATTATTATTTAAATATCCAGTTAAAGTACCACCACTAATATTTGGACTCGTAATAGTCACGGTCGCAGTACATGTGTCCGTATTTCCATTACCATCATCAACGGTAAGCACGATTACGTTTGAACCTATATTAGTACAGTCAAATGAAGATTGAGATACACTAAAATTTATAACACCACAATTATCTGTGGATCCGTTATTTATTTGTGAACCAGTAATAGTTGCTGTTCCTGTGGTATTATCTAATTGAACAGTTATATCTTGGCATATAGCGACTGGATCAGTTGTATCATTTATTAAAACATTCTGCACTATATCGATATCATTTCCGTTTCCATCATCAAAATTCCATGTTACAGCGAATGCACCTTGTGAATTGTAAATTAAAGGATCAGAAGTTGTTCCTGTTATAGTACCTGAACAAATATCTGAAATTACTGGAACTGGTACTGTTGCAGTACATTGACCTGTAATTAAAGGTAATGTCGGAGTATCAGGGTTCGTATTGTCTTGAACAGTAACAGTAGCAGTACAGGTAGATATATTACCATTAGTATCAGTTACAGTAAGAGTCACCGTATTATTACCTATATCGCTACAATCAAAAGATGTAGTATCTAAGGACAGTGAAACAATTCCACAAGCATCATTAGAACCGTTATTAATATCAGCAGTAGTGATTGACCCATGCCCAGCCGCATTTAAAACAACCGTTGCATTTTGACAAACCGCCGTTGGGTTCGTACTGTCTTGAACAGTAACATTTGCGTTACATGTAGATACATTACCATTAGTATCCGTTACAGTAAGGGTAACGGTATTGTTACCTACATCAGCACAACCAAAAGAAGTTGTATTTAAAGAAAGTGAAGCAATTCCACAAGCATCATTAGAACCGTTATTAATATCAGAAGTAGTTATTGATCCATTCCCAGCCGCATTTAAAACAACAGTCGCGTTTTGACAAATAGCCGTAGGGTTCGTATTATCTTGAACAGTAACATTAGCAGTACAGGTAGATGTATTACCAT